>Ga0129308_1000028_pt1 | contig 287594 bp, 248 predicted proteins | sample L827metagenome_FD_94440 | JGI IMG/M metagenome (GOLD analysis project Ga0129308, IMG submission 94440) | Ring-tailed lemur group fecal microbial communities from Wisconsin, USA - L827 metagenome | ecosystem: Host-associated > Mammals > Digestive system > Large intestine > Fecal | place: USA... | reverse complement strand
TCCTCCTCCCGTGCTTTGTAGTGTAGCTTCTTGAAAGTTATTATCGCATGAAGTAGAGGTTTTGAAAATCTTTCATTACTATTTGTGCCGCCCTGAAGGCGCGCGGAATGGAGATTAAGATGTGCATACCATACCTGTCGTGATACAGATATAAATAGATTCAGACATTCGTAGGTTTAGGCATACAAAAAATCCCGGTTTCCGGACCCGGTTCAGGTTTCCGGAAAAACCGGGATTTCTATTATCACTGCTTTACAATGGTATACTTTGACAGGTCCGGATTAAAAGTATCCTTATCCGAATCCCAGGCGCCGTTGGCACCCAGCCAATAGTAGAAATTCATCTCTCCTGACTTGATATAGCAGTTGGTCAGCATATAGCCTTCGTAATTAAAATAATACCACTTGTTGTTGATGCATCTCCAGGTGTTGGTGGGATATGCCTTGTTCTTGTAAACGTACCGCCTGCCCAGCCTGTTCCGCTCCCAGCTGCCGTTGTCAATATACCAGGCATCTTCAGGCCGGATCTTATTCTCCTCCGAGAGTTCAGACCAGGGACTTGCCTGTGATTTATAGGTTCCGAAGGCCCTTACGCGGAATGTGTACACACCTTCCACATTGATATATGACTTGAAATCATAGCGGTCATGCTTGGCTGTTACCGTGGCCATCAGGCGGTTATCCTTATAAAGCTGGATCTCATAACTCTTGGAACCTTCCACCTCATCCCACACAGCTGTATTATTGTTCCAGCTCACTGCTGTGGAAGCAGGAAGGATGCTGTCAATGGTAGGAAGGGTTACCTGCAGGATCAGGGAATTCCCATCCCCGTCCATGGTGGCTTTTTTGTACTGTGCCCCGCATCCGAATAAGGAAAAGTATGTTCTGCCAGTGCTGGTAAAGCTGTACCCGCTTTTGGCGGATAACTCTATTTCTACCACAGGCCTTTCGCCGAAAACCCATGTATCATCTCGTTTAACATAGGAAGCGCCCTCCACAACAAAATGCTTATTGCTGGAAGTGGCATATACTTCACCAACCAGGTCTCCGGCTTTTGGTGCTCGGTCCCACGAAATGGACAGGGGGACGGAATCGATGAGACTCTCTTCACCATAAGCGGGTACCAGGATGCCTAAAGACAGGAGCGATATCAAAAAAACCAGTAAAAATGTCTTTTTTGACATGGCATGTACCTCCTCTTAATGTGCTTATAACTATTGTACATTAGATAGGATGAAAAGTCCAAGGATTATTTTCTTAAGAAATTCGATAGAAATACGTGAGTAAATCTTCATAAATTGAACGTACCCTCAGTGGACAAGGGGACACACGCCCCTTGTCCACTGAGGGTCGTTAACCGCCCCACGATTACACAGGATTCCCTGGCTGCCAGCTCCAGGATGATGCTCCTCTGGATGATTCAGAGATAGTCCTGGTTGGAAACCCCGTTTAGTGAGCGGCCGGAAAATGCATTGGCAAACCATCCCTTATGGGCGCTGGATTCATCCTGCGCCCGGATATAATCCTCTGTAAAACCGCTGTCCTCAGACAGCTTTTCGATCAGCTCCTGGTCATAACAGGGGATTCCCAATGTTTCTGCTGTCATTTTCCCTATGGTGCGTCCCCCGCTTCCAAATTCCCTGCTGATGGTTATGATCCTGTTTTTCATTGTCCTTCCTCCTGGCTATTTTAATGTTTTATATGTCCTGCCTATTACAATGGCAGAGATAATAAATGTGAGCACATCCGATACTGGCATGGAATAGAGCACGCCGTCCAGTTCAAAGAACACGGGCAGCAAAAGGGCAAAGCCAACGCCGAACACCACCTCACGGACCATGGAGAGAAGGGTGGATACCAGAGCCTTTCCAAGGGACTGGAGGTAAATGAAGGTGGCTTTGTTGACACATGCCAGGATGAGCATACAGAGGTAAATGCGGAATGCCCTTACCGCAAACTCCGTATAATAGATGCTCTCATTGGATGCGCCGAACAGGGCAATGAGCCGGCCGGGAAAGAGTTCCACGATCCCCAGTGCCGCTGCGCCCACTGCGGCTTCCAGGGCCAGCAAGAGGGTGAACAGGCTTTTGGCCCGGTCCCTGCGCCCGGCACCCATATTATAGCCCACAATGGGAATGCACCCTGCGGCCATGCCCACGGAGATGGATATGACGATCTGAAAGAACTTCATCACAATACCCACAACGGCCATGGGAATCTGGGCGTATACGGGCTGGCTGAACACCGGGTCCAGGGCTCCATAGGTGCGGATCATGTTGTTAATGGCAGCCATGGAAGCCACCAGGGAGATCTGGGACAAAAAGCTGCATATGCCAAGGGGCAGGAAACGCTTCATCAACCCTCCATGCAGGCCAAAACTCTGCCTGTGCAGGGTCACTGCTTTCATGTGACAGAGATACCATACGGCCAGCACCGCGGTGAGGACCTGGCCGATAACAGTGGCCACAGCGGCTCCCATCATCCCCCATCGGAAAATAAAAATGAACACAGGATCCAGGATGATGTTTGCCACCGCGCCTGCCAGGGTGGAGACCATGGCAAAGCCGGGGCTGCCGTCAGAACGGATAATGGGGTTTAGCGCCTGGCCAAACATGTAAAAGGGGATGCCCATGGTGATATAGGTAAAGTACTCCTTGGAATGTAAAAAGGTTTCCTCATTGATCCGTCCCCCAAACAGGGTAAGGATGGGATCCTGAAACAGGAAATAGAGAGCGGTGAGGACCAGACCGGCCGCAATGCAAAGGACAATGGCATTGCCGATGCTGCGGTGGGCATTTTCCTTTTCATTGGCCCCCAGGCACAGGCTTACAAAGGCACAGCAGCCATCCCCGATCATTACCGCGATGGCCAGGGCCACCACGGTTAGGGGAAATACCACCGTATTGGCTGCATTTCCGTAGGAACCCAGGTAATCCGCATTGGCGATAAAAATCTGGTCCACAATGTTGTACAGGGCGGCCACCAACAGGGAAATGATGCAGGGAACCGCATATTTCCCCATCAGGCTGCTGATTTTTTCTGTCTCCAGAAATGAATTTGATCGTTGTTCCATAAAATGTTTCCTCCTTTATTGCAAAAAAATAAAGCGTGGGGCCTGAAAGCTGGATTTACGCTGTGGGCGACACGCTTTGATGCATGGGTGATGCATAAATATAGGATTAAAATAACTGTTCACAATGTCCTGAACTGGTACGATTAAAATAAAAAAAGAGCAGCTGACAACCGGATTTACGCAGTCAGCTACTCATTGCATCCATATTATAGCAGGTATTTTTGAAAAATTCAAATGTTTTTTGTGCAAAAATAATCCCCAAAAACAGACCATTTAATTTCTGAATAGCAGTATTTAATATAGATATTTCAAATTCAAGGGATTTAATGTTATTATTTTAACAAGAGAGGCGCGGACAGATGCGGTTACGATCTCTGCGCCGACATATTACATTTTAACAAGATAACAGGAAAGGAGAATCATGAAAAAAGATTACAAAAAAGCCCCCTTTACAAAATTCCATATGATGCTGTATGTCTGTACGGTTTTAGGCCAGATTGCATGCGGATATGCCCTGGGAATTGCGGGGACTGCAGTCACACAGGCACAGGATAAGCTGGGATTAAGCACCTTCTGGGTGGGCCTGCTGGGAGCCGGAACACTGATCGGACTTGCCGGAAGCCTTGTTGTAGGCAACATTGCCGACAAAATCGGCAGGAGCAAATTGATGCTGGCGGATATGGCGCTATTTTCCGTATGTTCGGTCCTTCAGCTTTTTACATCCAGCGTGGGGGTATTAATGTTCCTGCGCATCTGTATCGGCCTTTGTATTGCAGTTGATTACACAGTGGGAACTACCATTATTTCAGAATGGTTTCCGCCCAAAGACGGACCTGTCTACCTGAGCCGGTTTATTATTTTCTGGACCTTCGGCTATGTGGCTTCCTTTTTTGCAGGGCTGATCATGGGGAATCTGTCCATGGATTACCATATCATTTTTGTAACCTCTGTTATTCCGGGTGTGATCGCCGCCATTGCGAGAATTGTGATAGGAGTGCCGGAATCGCCTACATGGCTGGCTGCAATTGGCCGTTCGGATGAGGCTGACAAGTTGATCGCGAAAAAACTGGGAGACGGATACTGCGTTGTGGCGGAGGACAACAATGCATCCAATGAAAAAGTATCCGTAATAGAACTCTTCAGCCCAAAGTACCGCAGAAACACGCTGGTAGGCGGTGTTTTCTATGCATGTCAGGTGTTCCCTTACTTTGGAGTGGGTATCTTCCTTCCGATCCTGATCGCCAGTCTGAACATGGGGGACGCAAATACATCCAGTATTTTATACGATGTCTTCTGTATGGCCGGAGCGTTCATTGGAACGTATTTGTGCAACAGAATATCGCGGAGACGTTTTCTTTGTTCAACCTTTTATATTTCAGCCATTGCACTGGGGGTAATGATCGTGGGCCATGGCGGATCCATGGTAGTTACCGTGGTTTCATTCTGTGTGTATGCATTGTCCATGTCAATTGCGGTCGTAATGGAAAATCCATACCCGCCGGAGCTGTTTGATACCCGCGTAAGAGGCACCGGGGTTGGCATCGTGATCGCCTTTAGCCGGATCGGGGCAGCTGCTGGAACCTTCTTACTGCCCATTTTAGTGGAACGCATTGGAGTCTACGGCACCTTAGGCGTGTGCCTTGTTATCCTGCTGATTGGCGGGGTGGTATGCCAGCTGTTTGCGCCTGAAACGTTTATAAAGGAAGTCCATACCGCGGAAATGAATGAAAATTTAGCGGCAAATTAATATAAAGATCATAAAGGAGAGCGTATCATGTCAAAAGATTATATGAAAAGGATCCAGGCGCTGAGAGAGAACTATATGTCTCACCGTGTTGAGATGGATATTCTGGATGCTTACTATGTAACACAGGGCTTTAAAGCCACGGAAGGCCAGCCGTGGCAGATCCAGAAAGCAGTTGCTATGAAAACTGTTTATGAGAATAAGCCCATCTTTATCCAGGACCATGAGCTTTTAGTCGGCGGCGTGGCATTCAAGCCGCGTGCAGGTATTCTCAACCCGGATTCCGCATGCTCTGTGATCGAGAAAGAGTTAGATACGATCAGTACCCGCAAATACGATCCATTCTACCTTTCTGAAGAGAACAAGAAACTGTTTATGGAAGAAGTGGCTCCTTACTGGAGAGGCAAATGCGTTCTGGACCGATGGAACGCAATGATGCCGGAAGATGTAAGGACAATGCGCGATGGCGGCATGTTATATGTTGATAAGAAGTTTGTCCGCGGATACGGTGAGAACACACCCGGCTGGAGAACCCTTCTTGCAAAGGGGATCACCGGCATCAAAAAAGAGGCGGAAGAAAAGCTTGCCGCTCTTGATGATGCACATGGAGAGGATGTGCTGAAACAGATCATTTTCTACAAGTCCCTTATTATTTCAGCCGAAGGCATCATTGCGCTTGCGAACCGCCACGCTGATCTGGCTGAGAAGATGGCTGAAAAAGAGGCGGATGAGAAGCGCAGGGCGGAATTGCTGAAGATCGCGGAAGTTAACCGCAATGTTCCTGCCAATCCGCCCCGTAACTTCTATGAAGCGCTGCAGAGTATGCTTACCTATGAGTTCTGTATTTTTATGGAACAGAATGCGTCTTCTTACAACCTGGGCCGTATGGATCAATATCTGATTCAATATTACGAAAAAGATTTGGCGGACGGCACCATGACACAGGACGAAGCCCAGGAGCTTATGGACTGTTTCTGGATCAAAATCTCGGAAATGGGATTGTTCCAGGACGGTGAGAGCGCTGCCTTTTCTGCGGGTTATAATATGACGGTTCAGGTTTGCGCCGGCGGTATTGACCAATATGGAAATGACGCCGTCAACGACCTGTCCTATATGACGATCCAGGCCACACAAGACACTGCTCTTAAGGAACCCAACATGACGGTCCGCTACAGCATTTCCAAAAATCCGGATTCCTTTTTGCGAAAAGCCGCAGAGTGTATCCGCATGGGACGTACAATGCCGGCCGTCTACCATGACGATGCAGGAATCAAGATGCTTCTCAATAAAGGAATCCCAATGTCACAGGCATGGGACTGGACTCCATGCGGCTGCGTGGAGACGAACCTGGAAGGCCGCCTTAAATCCTATACCGACATCGGCGAGATCAGCATGGGCGGCGTGGTGGATATGGTTATGAATAACGGAAGGAGCCGTAAGACAGGAGAACAGATCTCCATTCGGACCGGTGATCCGCGTGATTTCAAAACGTTTGATGACTTTATGGCAGCGGTCAAAAAGCAGATTGATCATTTTGTACATACAATGGCAACCATGAACTCGTATCTGGATTATCTGAGCGAGAATTACCGTCCGGTGCCGGCCCTTTCTTTGACATATCCCAACTGTATGGCGGTTGGAAAAGATTACGCAAACGGCGGCGCTGAGTTTAATGTGGGGAATGGGATCAATATCATCGGACAGGCGGACATTATCAATTCCGTGGCAGATATTAAATATCTTGTTTTTGATGAAAAGAAAATATCCATGGATGAGCTTTGCAGGGCATTGGATGCGGACTTTGAGGGATATGAGCACATCCATAAAATGTGCATGGATGCGCCAAAATACGGCAATGATGATCCGAAGGCCGACTTCTGTGTGGGAGAGATCTATAACTATCTTGTGGATCAGATTGAGCAATACGATTCACCATTCGGCAAGCTGACGGCAGGTATGCTTCCCGTATCCGGCAATGTGCCCATTGGACAGAGCGTGGGTGCGCTTCCTTCAGGACGGAAAGCGTGGACGCCTCTCGCTGACGGCATCGGGGCCACTGGCGGCACTGATATCAATGGAGCCACAGCCCTTTTAAAATCCATCAGTAATCTGCCCCATGCGCGTTTTACGCAGGGAACACAGATGAACCTGAAGATCGATCCCAAGCTTCTTGAGGGGGAGCGCGGGCTGAACAGCATGATGGTCCTGCTTAAGACTCAGTGCACACTGGATATCTATCACACCCAGTACAATGTCATCAATCCGGAGATCCTTATGGATGCGCAGAAAAATCCAGGGGACCACAAAGATCTGTTGGTCCGGGTTGCGGGATATACGGCATTCTTTGTAGAACTTGGCAAGGACATTCAGGATGATATCATCCAGCGAACGGAAATTGAAAACTGGGGTTGATGGAAAGGGCAGTCGAATGGAAGATCTGATTTACGAAAACATGGATATGCCGGGTTCCGTACTCAGAATTGAAAAAAGTTCCATTTTCGATGGAGATGGACTTCGTACCGTTGTATTTATGAAAGGATGCCCCCTGCGGTGCTGGTGGTGCTCAACGCCGGAGAGTCATCATAAGGAGATCCAGACAACCCTGGACAAAAAGATCACCTATGGCCGCATAATGACGGTTGAAGAGGTTCTGGTGGAAGTCCGGAAAGATATTCCCTTTTATTTCCACTCAGGGGGCGGAATGACTATATCAGGGGGAGAGATTCTTACACAGCCGGAGTTTGTGTATCATTTGCTGCATCGTGCAAGCTGGGAAGGCATCAACACCTGCATTGAAACCTCCTTTTATGGAGGGTGGGATAAGATCGAGCCTATTTTAAGCAGCACCGATACCGCGTTTGTGGATATAAAAGTAATGGATCCCAAAGCCCATAAACAATATGTGGGGGTGGATAATGAGGTGATCCTCAGTAATATCCGCAGAGCCGGGGCCAGAAAAGGCGGCACGAAGCTGATCATCCGCAGCCCGCTGATCCCGGGAGTCAATGATTCTGAGACGGATCTTAAGCTTCTTGGCGGATTCCTTGCAAAACTGCCGGGCGTGGATCATCTGCAGCTATTGCCTTATCACCGTCTTGGAACAGATACCTACCGCAAGTTGGGACTTACATATCAGCTTCCTGATGCCAGGACCCCTTCACAGGAGTACATGGAGCGGTGCGCGCGCATTACAGGTAAATATGTCAAAACGATTATTTAGTGTCCCCCCCGGAGTCTCACCGGTATCCGGATTTGGGGGAGTACACTTTAAAAGAAAGGTGGAAACAATCGTGTTACGATATGGATTTATTGCAGCAGGAAATATTATCCGTGCAATGCACAGGGGAGGGGAGCTTCATGCGGATTACAATCCCTCGGAAATTGGAATTTTTGATATTAATGAGAATGTGCGTAAGGATTACGCGTCCAGAGGTTATAAAACATTTGACAATATGACGGAATTGGTTAATAATTCAGAGATGATCGTTCTTGGGGTAACGCCCAAGGTCATTGGATTGATCATTGATGAACTGAAAGCATGCTACCGGCCGGGACAGCTGATGTTAACCGTGGTAACGGGTGTTGAACAGCCCTGGTATACGGAACATCTCGGGGAGGACTGTAAGGTTGTGATCTGTATGCCGAACATGAGCTCACAGGTAGGGGAAGGCGCATTTGCGGTATCACGCAATACAAACTGTACAGATGAGGATGTGGAGCGTGTCACAGCGATCCTCAGATCATGCGGTCTTGTGGAGGAGATCCCGGATGGAATGATGGCGGAAATCCTTCCGTTTAATGGTTCGGCGCCTGGATTCTTTTATCATATTTCCAATTTAATGGTAAAGGAAGCGGAAAAATATGGACTGGATCCTGACACGGCGATCCGTTTATTTGCCCAGACCATGAAGGGAAGCGCGGAAATGATCCTCTCTTCCAATATCAGCTTACAGGAGCTTGAAACCGCACTCAGACTGCCGGGCGGAGCAACTGTAACGGCCTTGGAAAAAATAGAATCCATGGGATTTGACGCAATGTACGATGAATTTGTAAGAGTTTCAGTGGAACGTTGTAAGGAACTTGGCAGACAATAGTGATCTAAAATAGGATGAAGAAAAGAGGAGGATCAATATGATCAGGAATCACGACAGAAAATTTAAAATCGGAATGCATAGTTACACATTACACCTTTCAGGGTTTGGCGAGAGCTGGGGATTTCAGGAATACGGCGAGCACCATGCATTTGAGCAGGTGGCAACATTTAAGGACCTGGTAGACATTGCGGTAGAAGTTGGACTTGATGTTCTTCATATCACATTGGTGGATATCCAGAATGATACATCCGATGCCCATCTGGCAGAGTGCCGTAAAATTGCGGAAGAAGCAGGTATTGAACTGGAACTGAATGTTTCGTTTAATGCGCCTTCAGATCCCCGTGTAAACTGTGATGTTGAAAACTCTTTACATATTGCCCGTAAGCTGGGATGCAATCTTGTAAAATACAGCACGGACGTGGAGCATCCGGAGAAATCGTCCCACTCATGCTTAGCGCCTTCTGTCATGAAGCAATTGGTTGAAATCTACGGTCAGTTTGAGAAAAATCTTCCACTGATCGAAAAATACGGCATGAAGATCGCCATTGAGAACCACTGTGACCTGTTCGCAGATGAAGTGATCTGGCTGGTGAAACAGTTAAACCATCCGTTGGTCGGCGCATGCTGTGATACGATCAATTCTTTAATGGTGATGGAAGGAATTGCGGAGTGCGTCCGCAAAATGGCGCCGTACTGCTACTGCGTACATTTCTGTGATAACAGGGTATTTGCCGATCCTGATGGAACACATTCACTTGGTACAGCCATTGGGGCAGGTAATGTTGACTGCAGGGCGATCATGGATATTCTGAGGGAGGAGGCTCCTGATGGTCTGGATACCATTGACCTTGAAATTGAATTGCCTCTTTCCGGTTATTCGATTGAAGAAGGCCGTGAGATGGAATTAAAGGGCTTGCGTGAGTCTGTTGAATACATGTATAAAGAGTTGGGGATCGGCCGCAATCCTGCAAAGATCTATGGCCCCAGTAATTACTTTTTAAATAAATGATCCGATGAAATATCAATGTGAGTGAAAGGGAGCTGTGAGACATGACCGGGTGATCGATGAAAAGTCGTATATCTGGTCATGTTGTCGTATGGGCGGATGATGCGGGTGAGGATCATGGGATGTGTAGGGAGAGGGGCAGATGAAGCAAATGAAGACAAAACATTATGTAAAGGGAAGCATACATAAGGAGGTTCTGGGCGCAGTAGGTATTTTATTCATGATTGAGCTTATATTGGGGGTGTTTTTTACAGATGCCTTTGGCGCTGTCATGTCACAGATGACCTACCTGATCGGGGACAATTTCGGCTGGTGGATCGATCTGTGTGTGGTATTGGTGGTTATTCTGGGGCTTTGTTATATAATCTTCCGTTATGGGGATATACGGATCGGCGGGGAAGATGCGGTTCCGGAATATTCTACATGGCAGTGGTTTTCTATTTCTATCTGCGGCGGGATCGGGTGCGGTCTTTTATTCTGGGCCATGGGGGAACCAATCTATCATTTTATGCATCCTCCGGTGACCGCGGGGATCGAAGCTGAGAGCAAAGCGGCTGCAGTTTTTGCAGTAGGGCAGACCATGTTCCACTGGTCGTTTGTCCAATATTTTATTTATGCGATTCCGGCAGTGGTGTTTGCGCTTCTTGCCTATAATTGCAAAAGACCTCTTTCCTTCCGGTCTCTTGTCACGGAGGTAACGGGAAAAGACAGGATATGGCTGACAATACTGCTGCACATTTTTTGCGGCTATGCAGTGGCAAGCGGGGTATCTAATTCAATGGCAGCGGGAATGATGCAGATCAGCGGGGGACTCAACTCTGTTTTCGGACTTCCCCAGGATGAGAAGATATATCTTTTGATCGCTGTTTTTGTAGGTGCGTTTTTTATCCTGTCTTGTCTGACCGGGATCAATAAAGGGCTCACCTACGTCTCAATGGCATGTATGATTTGTTTTCTGGGTTTGATGATCTATGTTGTGATTGCCGGAGACGGGCAGTTCATCGGAAAACTTGGAATGGAGTCCTTTGGCAATATGCTGGACAATTTTTTCAGCAAGATCACCTATAACAATGCATTGTCTGAACATGACCAATGGGCAAATGAATGGCCCATTACCTTTTGGAATTCCTTCTTTATCTATGCTCCCATTATGGGAATGTTCCTGGCAAGAATGGGAAAAGGAAGAACCGTGCGAGAGTTCCTGCTGGTGGAGATCCTTGTGCCGTCCTTATTCTGCTGTCTGTTCATCGCCATCTTTGCAAGCACCACAATGCAGATGCAGGTCAGCGGAGCAATTGATATATGGGCCAATGTTCAGGAACTTGGCATGCAGACGGCTTTGTATCAGGTGCTGGGGGCAATGCCGGGAGGCAGGATCGTTCAATTCGTGTTCCTGATCACCGTCTGTTTATCCTTTGTAACATTGGCGGATCCCAATACTTCTGCAATGGCAACCCTGTGCGTACATGGACAGCAGATCGATGAAGAGCCTCCTAAAAACATTAAGATCATAATAGGCATAGCAGTTTCTGTGGTGGCCTATCTGCTGGTTGTCTCAGGTGGGGTGAATGCAGTTAAGGGTCTTTTAAACGCAGGCGGCCTTCTGATGACGGTCCCCACTGTATGGCTGTTTGTAAGCCTGCCTAAAATCGGCGGAAAGCTGCTAAGGTGTAAGAAGTATGTGGTGGATGGAGAAACGTTAAAATAGCGGGGATGAGTACCAGGGGACCGTCCCCTGACCTTTCTGGACCTTGCTTGCATCATATTGAAAATTCCCCATTTATATGATATAGTATAAAATATTTTGGCGGCTCATATACAATCATGACCAATGGGGAGGTTACTATGACATTGTTACAGCTCCAATATTTTATTACTGTTGTTGAGACAGGGAATTTCACCCATGCGGCCAGACAAGCCTATACATCCCAGCCCACCATAAGCCGTCAGATACAGATGCTGGAGGAGGAATTAGGGTATTCTCTTTTTAATCGGAACAGTAAACCGCTCCGTCTTACCGAACCCGGACAGATATTGTATGAAGGGATGAAAGAAGCCATTTCCCGGATCAATGATACCCTTGAAAAGGCCAGAATTGTTTCGGAGGGAAAAGAGGGGGTATTATCCATCTCCTTTCAATCCGGTTATTTTTCGGAATATATGTTTTTCTCCACCATCAACAAACTGCGTGAAACCAGCCCTGCATTACAGATACGAAGTAATAAATTGTTTTCATGGGACCAGATCAAGGGTCTTAAAAATGAGAGCATAGATGTTGCCGTTGGCCTTGAATTCCCTCACTGGAACGAATTGGGCTTTACGGTCAGAAAGTTGAAAAAAGTAGAAACCCTTATTGTGATGTCTACCAATCATAGATTGGCAAAAAAAGAAACCCTTGAATATAACGACCTTTGCGGGGAAACATTTTTTCTCACCGCGCCCAACGGATATCAGGTGGATAAAATCTTCAAACACCGTTTTTGCCTGGATGATGTTCATCAGGTGGAAGTGTCCTCATCAGAAAATGCCTATTTTAAGGTATTATCCGATAATGGACTCACGATCTCAAATCCATATGATCCGGTGTTGTTGGACAGCCCCCATTACCATGCTGTAAAATTTGATTCTGAATATGCCGACTCCTATGTTTGTGTAACCAATCCTGATAATACCAATCCTGCAATACAGCTTTTTTTGGATCTGATCCAAACGGACTGCGAATCCGGTAAGTGACGATCTGCGTTACGGTGATGTCTCGACTGATGCCTCCTCTTGTGATATACTACCCTCAGTGGATAAGGGCGTGTTCCCTTATCCGACCAGGGATACAACGTATATTTTACAAGGAGGCATTTTTTATGGGCGGACAGGTGGAGGATAAAACAAGGGAAAGAATATGTGTTGGCCTGCTGGCTCATGTAGATGCGGGAAAGACAACTCTGTCAGAGGCGCTGCTGTATCTCACCGGCAGCATACGGAAAATGGGACGGGTGGATAACCAGGACGCGTTTCTGGACACATATGCCCTGGAACGGGCCAGAGGAATTACAATTTTTTCCAAACAAGCCGGAATAGAGTGGAAAGGTATGTCTATTACACTGTTGGATACGCCGGGACATGTGGATTTTTCAGCTGAGATGGAGCGCACCCTGCAGGTCCTGGACTATGCGGTTCTGGTGATCAGCGGCAGCGATGGGGTCCAGGGGCATACAGCCACATTGTGGCGCCTCCTTTCAAAGTACAGGGTGCCAACCTTTGTTTTTGTCAATAAGATGGATCAGCCGGGAACCGACCGGGATTCCCTTCTCCTGGAGGTACGGGACAGGCTGGATGACGGCTGTGTGGATTTTACACAGGCGGGCACCATGGAATGTCTGGAGCAGGTGGCCATGTGTGACGAAACGGTGCTGGAGCATTATCTGGAAACAGGGAACGTGGAGGAGGGGGAGATTAGCCGCCTGATATGTGAGCGGAAGCTGTTTCCCTGTTATTTCGGCTCGGCCTTAAGGCTTAAGGGAGTGGAGGAGCTTTTGGAGGGCATCAGGGCCTATGGAAAGATGCCGGCTTATCCGGACCAGTTCGGCGCAAAGGTGTTTAAGATCACAAGGGATGACCAGGGCGGCCGCCTGACCCATATGAAGATCACCGGCGGCCGCTTGAAGGTGAAAAGCCTGTTGTCCGGCGGGAGGGAGAAGGGGGAGGAGTGGCAGGAAAAGGTGAACCAGATCCGTCTGTATTCCGGTGAAAAATATGAGCCGGTACCGGAGGCGGAAGCAGGATGTATCTGTGCGGTAACCGGACTTCTCCGGACGTTTCCGGGGCAGGGACTGGGGATGGAGCAGGCATCCATGGAACCTCTTTTGGAACCTGTGCTCACCTATGAGGTAAAGCTGCCCCAGGGCTGTGACAAGGCCGTGATGCTTCCCAAACTCAGGGAGCTGGAGGAGGAGGACCCGCAGCTTCACGTGGCGTGGGACGAGCACCTTCAGGAAATCCAGGTGCAGCTCATGGGCGAGGTGCAGATTGAGGTATTAAAGAACCTGATTTCTGAGCGGTTTGGCGCAGAGGTGGAATTTGGCCGTCCCAATATTGTTTATAAGGAGACAATAACGGGACCGGTGGAGGGAGTGGGACATTTTGAACCCCTGCGCCATTATGCAGAGGTACACCTGCTTCTGGAGCCGGGGGAGCGGGGCAGCGGACTGCAGTTTGCCACGGGGTGCAGCGAAGATATCCTGGACCGGAACTGGCAGAGGCTGGTGATGACCCATCTGGAGGAAAAGGTGCACAGGGGAGTCCTTATAGGCGCTCCTGTTACGGATATGAGGATCACGCTGGTGGCGGGAAGGGCCCATATCAAACATACGGAGGGCGGTGATTTCCGGCAGGCTACTTACAGGGCTCTCCGCCAGGGTCTTATGGAGGCTGACAGCCTGCTTTTGGAACCCTGGTATGATTTTTGCCTGGAGATACCTGAAACAGCCATTGGCCGGGCCATGACGGATATCGAAAAACGAAAGGGGAGCTGTGTCATCGCCCATACGGAGGGCGGTCAGGCCCGTTTGACAGGAAGCGCTCCCGTGTCGGCCATGGGAGATTACCAGACTGAAGTGACTGCTTACACAAAGGGATGCGGCCGTCTGACCTGTACCTTCAGGGGATATGAACCATGCCATGATCAGGAGGAAGTGGTGGAAGCGTCCGGTTATGACCCGGAACGGGATGAGGACAATCCGTCCGGGTCTGTGTTCTGTGCCCACGGGGCCGGGTTCGTGGTAAGCTGGGACCATGTGAAGGAGTACATGCATATGGACAGCGGGATTTTTAAGGAGAACCAGGGAACCGGCCCGGAAGTATTTAAGGGGCCGGCCAAAAACGCGCCTGAGGGTTCCGGGAAGGAAGAAATATGGCTGGGCACGGATGAGATCGATGCCATACTGGAGCGGACATTTTATTCCAACAGCCGCGGCAAGGCCAGGCAGAAGAACGGGATACCCGGAAAGGGCGCGGGCCGCAGGACCTACAGCCCGCCTGAGACCCGCACCTATCGCCCGGCAGCAGTCCGTCCCCAGCCTGCAGAGGAATATCTGCTGGTGGACGGATATAACATCATCTACGCCTGGGATGAGTTAAACAGCCTTGCGGAGGACAATATGGAGGGGGCCAGAGGGCGGCTGATGGACCTGCTGTGTAATTACCAGGCAGTGCGCAGATGCAATCTGATCCTTGTGTTTGATGCCTACAGGGTCAAGGGCCATGCAACCGAGATCCTGGATTACCATAACATCCATGTGGTCTACACAAAGGAGGCCGAGACAGCGGACCAGTACATTGAGAAGTTTGCCCACGAAAATGCCCGCAGATTTGACATATCAGTGGCAACCTCAGACGGTCTGGAACAGGTCATTATCCTGGGACAGGGCTGCCGCCGTGTCTCTGCCAGGGAGCTTTGGGAGGACCTGGAGCGGGTCAAGGGAATGCTCAGGGAAGAGTATTTGGAAAAGCCGCGGCTGAAGCGCAACAGTTTGCTGGAGGTGCTGCCGGAAAAGGCGGCCAGGGAGCTTGAGAAGCTGAAGGACAAAGAACAGGAATAAATTCTGGAGGTGGGATCCATGAAAGGTGTAAGAGCAGCCAAATCTGAGGACAGGGAGCAGATCTGTGTCCTGATCACTGCCCTGGAGGAAACAGAGATAGACAGGTCAGCTTTTTTTGAAATCTTTGAGGCAAACAGGACAGATCCGGCCATACATTATTTTGTCTATGAGGAGGAGGGCCGGGTTGCCGGATTTGCCAGCCTGTACGTGCAGAGACTGCTTCATCACACCGCCTATGTGGCTGAGATACAGGAATTGGTGGTGGACCGGGACAGAAGGGGAGCCGGCATTGGCAGTCAGCTGTTTCAGGCAGCAAAGGAAGCTGCCCTGGATCACGGCTGCATCCAACTGGAGGTGTGCTGCAATAAAAAACGAAAACCCAGCCATGGGTTCTATGAGGCGCAGGGGATGAAGAACGACCATTACAAGTTCTGCATGTCCCTTTCCAACGAATCATAGGTGTACGCCCACGGATTCCGAGCGTACACATAAAGAAGGGGGAGGTAAGATGGAGCGGTGCAGCTGGTGTTTATGCAATGAGAAGATGATGAGATACCATGACGAGGAGTGGGGCACGCCCCTTCATGACGACCAAAAGCAGTTTGAGTTTCTCATGATGGAGGTGATGCAGTGCGGCCTGAACTGGAATATGATGATCCAGAAGCGGGAGATATTCTGCCAATGCTTTGACGGGTTTGACTATGAAAAGATCGCCCTGTACGCTGAGGCGGATGTGGAGCGTATCCTGGCGTCCGAGGGCATGATACGATCACGCAGAAAGGTGGAGGCAGTGATCCACAATGCCCGGTGTTTCCGGGCGGTGAGAGAGGAATTTGGCTCCTTCAGCAGGTATCTGTGGGGGTTCTCCAAAGGAAAGACCCTTCTGTATTCAGGCCATCAGAAGGGAAAGATACCTGCCAAAAACAGTCTGTCCGATGAAGTGAGCAAGGATCTGAAACATCGGGGTTTTAAGTATCTGGGGTCGGTCACCGTATATTCCCACCTTCAGGCCTGCGGGATCATTAACGACCACAGGAAGGAGTGCTTCCGCTATCGGGAGATCGTGGAACAGTATCCGGTTGTGAGAAAGCGGGACCAATAGAAAATACGTAACTGTTCAGGGCGGCTCATCATCTTGACCGGAAAAGATACTATTTTTTGTCACCCCATATCACGTTGGCGGCAGCGCACAGAAGGCCGCCAATGGGGAAAACTACCCATGCAATACGGAACATATCCAAGACCAGTCCAAAATAAAAGAAAATTGCCGTGGCTAACAGCATGATCACACCGGAGATCTTTCCGGTCAGTTTCGCACCGCTGTCCTGCTCGCCGCGGTTTTTTTTTATTGTATTCCCCTACTTCATATTTTGCTCTCTGTACCCCAAAATAGATAAAGATCCACACGGCGGCTGCTACAAAGAACAGTTGGATCCCGCCGCCTGCCTCTTCAAGCACAGGATCTTCCAAAAGCTCCAGCCCCATATTTAAGCAGAGTCCAAAGAGGATCAGGCATACACCGGCAGCAATGGCCACTGCAAACTTCCTGTTAAATCGGTAGCGCTCTTCTTCCGTATAGAAATCCTGGACGGTTGAGTATCGTTTCTTAAAATATTTATGGTTGATACCGGACACGGTCAAGATGGAGACTGCTATCCCCACCATGGCAAACATCCCTATGGCCATCACATTCCCCTTGATCAGGGTATCCAGGTTACAGCAGAACATTTCACAGAGCTGGAGTATCTTCTCCATTTCCGGATAGGACTGACCGGACTCCCATTTGGAAAGATATGCCCTATCGTACTTCTATTATTTTTGTGAATAAGGCTTCCATTTTTTTATAATCACAAACAAAAGAATCAATACTGGCCTCCATCATTTCCGTCTCAGTGATGGCAGCAAAATGCAGAATATAACCTGATTCGCATGCTAATTGCCGTATTAATTCCCTTTGAGTTCTCCCATTCCCTTCTCTAAATGGATGGAGTGCATTTATTTCCGAAAAATAATAAGCTGCTCTTTTGGCAAATTTTTCTTTGGAGAGTTGTTTTAAATAATCATCTTTCTGTAATTTACCAAATATTTCTTTTGCTTGCATTTCGATGAATTGTACTTTGCAAAACATATTTGATTTTGCAATATCAACTGTACGAATTTTTCCAGCCCAGGGATATATATCTTGAAATATATATTTGTGAATATTCCGCAAATGTTCTAAATCAAATTTACCTGATATTGGTTTCTCTAGCAAATCCATTAAACGGAGCATTGTCAGTTTTCGTTCTACTTCGAGAAGCTTATCTGTGTCATGAATGTTCAATTTATTAATCAAAACATCGGAATTAGGATAACAGTAGATTTTATCACTCATTTAGCTCTCCTTATAATTCTTCAAAATCTGCTGCCGGATTGCTTCCTTGTCCTTAGTTTGCTGATATTTTTCTAACATTTTTATATCTTCCCTATCTAGCGGCATTTGTTCCATAGCTAAAGAAGCGCTTACTTCGGAAATCTGTTCTTCAGATGTATATAAATGTGGGATTTTTATTTCAAAAGGAATACTTTTTGTCAATATAATTTGTTTTAACAGCATATTGACAACTGATGACAAATTTGTCCCAAGCTCTTCAAGAATGACACTAGCCTGTTCCTTATCCTTAGTATCAGTACGCACTTGCAAAAATGTCTTCTCCATTATTAATACCTCCACATATAGTCAAGTATGATTAAACTCTATTCTTTAGTACTTATTATATTGTTTCGTAATGACAATGTCAATACGTAATAAGAATATAGCAAAAAAATTAGCTATAGGCAAGGTAAGCGTGAGTTGTGGTTTCATATCCTTAACTATGGGAAACTCCGGACTCCCACTTGGACACGGCCTGCCTGGAAACATCCAGGCAGGCCGCCAGCTGTTCCTGGGTCAGGTTTTCTTTTTTTCTCAAATACTGCATATTTTCTGAAAAACTCATTTATTCCTCCTGTACACTGAACTTGATAGGTTTATTCTACAGTTGCCCTGAAGCCACTGCCACCAACTTCATGTTTCCTTTTACATTTTTGACGCTACTTTTAGTTGCCCTCTTTATTTTACAGGGAAAAAACATAAATAGCCAGAAAAACACGGAAAATAATCGCAGGGTAAGATATCTGTAATTAAGTGGAAATAGAAGCGGCATAGTGGTAAAATAGAGAAAATACAGATATTTAAAAACAGGGGAGAATGACGGATGAACTGTTTGCCCAGATACGGCTGGCCGTGCTGTACGCGGTCAATGAGTGAGACTCAACGGGAGGGACAGATGAAATATTTTGGAAGTGGTTTAAGTGAAATACATAAGGAACTGAGCCGTATGATACGGAAAACAGATCGCCTGGAGGAAGCAAAACAGCTGTTTATGGAGCTCCACGGAGCGCTGCATCTTACAGGTATGCCTGGAACTGACAAGGCTGACGGGGATCAAAGGTGCCAGGTCCCCAATGAGGTAGACAAGCTGTTTAATGACCTGTCCACAGATGAATATGCGGTCATGCCCACTGCAAAGGACGAAACCATTGCCTGGGCGCTCTGGCATATTGCAAGGATCGAAGATCTGACCATGGGGATGCTGGTGGCGGAACAGGGACAGCTGTTTGACCAGGAGTGGAAAGAGAGGATGAGGGCCTCTATTACAGATACAGGAAATGCCCTTACCGACAGTGAGATCATAGGCTTAAGCAGGGAACTGGATATGGAGGAACTGCTCCAATACCGCAACTGTGTGGGAAGACGGACTAGGGAGATCGTTACCAATCTTACGCCGGATGATATGAAGCGCAGGGTATCTCCTGTGCAATTGGAACAGATTCTTAAGGAGGGTGGGGTGACAAAGCAGGAGGAATCCCTCTGGCTTTTGGATTACTGGGGCCAAAAGGATGTGGCAGGCCTTTTGTTAATGCCTCCCACCCGTCATGTGATCCTCCATCTGAATGACTGCTGCAGATGGAAGGAATGGATCAGGACAAGAAAGAGGAAGATCTGAGCACCAGGAGATTTTAAAAGTACACATATGGGAGAAGGAGGGAATTACTCATGAGACAAATAGACGAACAGCGGATCACGGCCATGGCGCCCAATGCCAATGCGGTGAATAATGCCAGGAAGATATCCCGGGGCAATGGATTTATCAAATGGGAACGTTCGGCGGATGATACATATTACGCGGGCCAGTGTAAGGGCAGCGGCAGTTCAGTGTACACCGTGTCCGCGGACTTTATAGATGGGTCGGCACCCCTGTGCCGGTGCAGCTGCCCCAGCCGCCAGTTTCCCTGCAAGCACGGGCTGGCGCTCCTTATGGAAATGACCCAGGACCGCCAGTGGGAATTGTGTGAGATACCTGAGGATATTCTGTCCAAACGGGCAAAGAAGGAAGCCAGGGAAGCCAAAAAGGAAGAACATGGGGAAGAATCGTTTGGGGATGGAGCCGTCCGGGGCAGGGAGACAAAAAAGGTCAACAGGACTGCCCGGATAAAAAAGCTGAATAAGCAGCTGGAAGGGCTGGATCTGACCGCGTTTCAAAAGGAATTTGAGAAAAAGGAAGGATGACTTACCGGAACCGGAGGCCGAACTCCCGGTTCAGGTTTTCGGCCTGAGCCACGGTTCCATAAAAGAAAATGATCCCCAGGTGGGAATTGTCTGTAAAAATGCGCTGTTCCCCCTTGCAGAAGCGGTTCAGGGCAGTCCCGATCCGGTGGTCGGCCCAATCCCTCTGCCTTTTTCCTCTCCAGTAAAAGGTCCTTCCCTTCAGCTGCCAGGAAACCGTATGCCGTCCAGGGCAGGTGATATGGGTGATATCCAGGCCGGAGATATCTGCCAGCCCTTTCAGGATCTTTCCGTATTCATCGTCATAGATACATTCCCTGTCGATGATGCCGTAAACATTGGCAAGGATCCCCCTGGCCCCGGCATCGGTCAGCAGTGCATAATAAGGATGGGCTGCATAGTACTCATTGCCTGAATGGTCAAATATAAATTCCTGTTCCAGGGCCTCGGTGCGAAATGTGATGCCGGCCTCCTTCAGGTTCCGTATCTGGACCAGCTTTGGAATCTCATCTTCCGGTGCCGCCCCGATCATTTCATCAGCCATCTGCACGGCCCTTGAGACCGCAATCTGATACAGGGCGAACAGCACCAGGACGATCAATATAACCCAATATAAACTCCACATACCTAAGACACTCCTTTTGCTTATTTAATCAACGTACACACCGTGTACGCCTCATAAATTGGTGCACAACTGATTAAAAATCATCTCACAGATCTGAGTACCGGGAGATTCCGAGCGTACACTATTAGAATTAACTCTACCACAAATTGACTGAATAATAAATATGATGTAAGATAATAAAAGCATTAAAATCTTAGAAATGAAAGGAGGTGGACTCAATGTTTGAACTGGGAAAGTGTATCCTGGTCACCAACAATGACCGGGCGGTCGGGAAGTGGGGGGACAGCGTGAACCATGTATTTATGATGGATACCTACGAGGAGGTGCTTAAAAAAGCCAGGGATCTGATCCATACCGGGCACAAGCTTCTGACCCATCCTCAGGCATCCAGCTTAAAACCCAATCAGACGCCCTACAGGACCATACTGTTATACGGCGTACAGGGAAGCAGTGAGGCGGAGGATGTGTGCCTCATAGAAAATGCCCTGGAGACTTATGAGAAATGGAATTCCATAAAAAAGATCCCGGAGTATGATGAGAAGACGGCTTATGACTACAAGACCATTGATCTGTCGATGATTGAAAATGTGATTCCAAGGCTGTAGGGGACAGACTGCAGTGATTGACAGGGAGCGGAGTGTGAGAAACCATGAAGAAACGATCAGGAACGTCCTATTTTAAGGATCTGAGCAGAAAAGATTACGTGGAATTGGCAAGCAGGATTATTAAGGAGGAGGGAGTCGGGGCGGTCAGCATACGCCGCATGGCATCGGAACTGGGATGCTCTTCTGCCAGCATGTACCGGTACTTTGACAATCTGGACGAGCTTTTGTTCTATGCCCAGCTGGATGCCCTCAATGAATATATCCTGGACCTTTCCATTCGGGAAAAGGAATGGAAGGATATGTGGGATGTGCATTTTGGCATATGGCGTTCCTACGCAACGGAGGCATTCCGCAATCCGGAGGCATTTGAGTCCGTGTTCTATCAGAATATCAACAGGGACCTGGGGGAGGCGCTGAAGGAATATTATGAGATGTTCCCGGATGCCATCATACGGGTCAGCCCGCTGGTCAAGGAGATGCTGGAGATCCCCGGATATTATGACCGGGATTATTTTATCTGCAAACATCTTGTGGCGGAAGGCAAGATCACGGAGGAAAACGCCGGAAAGCTGAACCACATCCTTTGTACATTGTTTCTGGGATATTTTAAGTTTGTCCAGGAACACGGCGTGGAGCTGGAAGAGATACCTGAACTGGTGGAACGGTTTATCTCAGAGAGCAAGGAGATCACCAGGCTTTATGCCAGTGACTTTGTTCCCCAATAGTTTTAGTGGTAAAAATGTACAAAAACAATGTCAAAAATATAACAAAATGACGAAAAACAGGTTTCCTACAAAAAGTAACAAAAGACTTCACTAAATCCATTGATAATCGCGATAACATATGTTATATTCTATACATAAGTTATCGCGATTACTATTTTAAAACTATAATTTTTACACAATAACAAATTTTGTCAATTGTAAAAATGCTGTAATTTTGCCGGAGTGGGTGAAAGAATGCCGGGAAAAGGACAGTAAATCATAAAGAAGTGGGAGGTATTTTATATGAAGCTTGAATTGGGAAAAATCTTTATAAAAGATATCCGATTCGATGACAAGACTCACGTGAAGGACGGCGTCCTCCATGTCAGCAAAAAGGAAGTTGAAACCCTTGTCCTGGAAGACGACAAGCTGGCAGGCTGCCATGTTGACATTGCGAGGCCGGGTGAGTCGGTAAGGATCACCCCTGTAAAGGATGTGATCGAACCAAGGGTCAAGGTCAGCGGAGGCGGAGAGATTTTCCCGGGTGTGGTGGGCAAGGTAAGCCCTCAGGTGGGCGCCGGAAGGACCCATGCCCTGGAAGGATGCTGCGTCATAACAGCAGGCAGGATCGTGGGATTCCAGGAAGGCGTGATTGATATGAGCGGCCCTGCCGCGGATTACTGCCCCTTCTCCAAGACCAATAATCTCTGCCTGGTGGTGGAACCGGCCGATGGCCTGGAGACCCATGTGTACGAGAAGGCGGCACGCATGGCAGGATTAAAGGTAGCCGCCTACCTTGGCGAGGCAGCAAGGGACCTGGAGCCGGATGAGATCGTCACCTATGAGACAAAACCGATCTTTGAGCAGGCGGCCATGTATCCGGACCTTCCAAAGGTAGGTTACATCCACATGCTGCAGTCCCAGGGACTTCTCCATGATACATATTATTACGGAGTGGATGCCAAGCAGTTTGTTCCCACCTTTATGTATCCCACGGAGATCATGGACGGAGCCATTGTCTCAGGCAACTGTGTGGCTCCCTGTGACAAGGTTACCACATACCATCATTTCCACAATCCGGTGATCGAGGACTGCTTCAAACATCACGGCAAAGACATCAACTTCATGGGAGTGATCCTCACCAATGAGAATGTATTCCTGGCGGATAAGGAGCGCCATTCCGACATGGTTGCAAAGCTGTGCAGCTGGATGGGCCTGGACGGTGTCCTGATCACCGAGGAGGGATATGGAAATCCGGATACGGACCTGATGATGAACTGCCGCAAGGTGGAGAATGCGGGGACCAAGGTGGTTCTGATCACAGATGAGTTCCCGGGCAAGGACGGCAAGTCCCAGTCACTGGCGGATGTGTGCCGGGAAGCGGATGCGCTGGCATCCTGCGGTCAGGGCAATGCCACACTTATATTCCCTGCCATGGATAAGGTCATCGGCACCCAGGAATTTATCGAGATGCAGATCGGGGGCTGGGACGGGTGCAAGAACCCTGACGGCAGCTTTGAGGCGGAGCTTCAGATCATCATCGCCTCCACCATTGCCAATGGTTTTAACATGCTGGCGGCAAGAGGATATTAAATCAATCAAAGGAGATGGAAACATGGCTAAATATAAAGTAGTACATTATATTAACCAGTTCTTTGCCGGTATCGGCGGGGAAGAAAAGGCCGACCATATGCCTGAAGTCCGCCAGGGCGCTGTAGGACCGGGCAGAGGGCTTCAGGCCGCGCTGGGAAGTGACTATGAGATCGCGGCTACTGTTATCTGCGGCGATAACTATTTTGGGGAAAACCTGGATGCAGCTACGGATACCGTTATTGAGATGGTAAAGGAATACGGACCGGATGTGTTCGTGGCAGGGCCTGCATTTAACGCCGGACGTTACGGCGTGGCCTGCGGCACGATCTGCAAAGCGGTGGAAGAACGCCTTATGATACCGGTCATCACCGGAATGTACGAGGAGAATCCCGGTGTGGATATGTTCCGCAAGGATCTTTTGATCGTGAGCACTCCAAATTCCGCGGCCGGTATGCCCAAGGTGCTTCCCGTTATATCAGCCCTGGTCAAGAAGCTGGCCCGGGGGCAGGAGATCCTGGGACCCTCAGAGGAAGGATATCTTGAAAGAGGGATCCGGGTGAACTATTTTGCGGAAAAGAGAGGTTCTGAGCGGGCGGTTGAGATGCTGGTGAAGAAGTTAAAGGGCGAGGCCTTTGAGACAGACCTGCCCATGCCCAAGTTTGACCGGGTTGAGCCTGCCGCTCCTATTAAGGATATAAAGAAAGCCAGGATCGCGGTTGTCACCTCCGGAGGGATCGTGCCCACAGGGAACCCGGACCACATCGAGTCATCCAATGCCACCAAGTGGGGCAAATATGACATGACCGGAATGGACCGGCTGTCACCGGATGATTTCACATCCATCCACGGCGGATATGACCGCCAGTTTGCCATCGCGGACCCCAATGTGGTGGTCCCCTTAGATGCGCTCAGAGAGCTGGAAAGAGAAGGTGAGTTCGGAGAACTTGTCAACTATTTCTGTGCTACTACCGGTACCGGAACAGCCACCGCGTCAGCGGCCAGGTTCGGGACCGAGATTGGAAAAATGTTTGTTGATGAACATGTGGACGGGGTCATCCTCGTCTCCACCTGAGGGACCTGTACTCGTTGCGGTGCAACGATGGTGAAAGGTATTGAGAAGTATGGTCTTCCTGTAGTTCATATGGCAACCGTTGTTCCTATCTCCCTGACGATCGGTGCCAATCGTATCATCCCCGGCATAGGTATCCCCTACCCACTGGGCGACCCGCCGCAGGGTGAGACTGACAGCTACAAACTCCGCTTATCCATGGTGAGAAGGGCGCTTAAAGCCCTGGAAACACCGGTGGAAGGACAGACAGTGTTTGAAAAATAATTGCTGAAGGCTGCTGTGGCGTGGCAGAAAGCAATTTTCAGACACGCTCCGGGATCCGGCCTAAACAGCCGTTTCCCGGACGCTGCTGTGCCCCCGCGGCAGCCAGGTCTGCTAAGAGGAGAAGACATATGGAAAATGATCAGAAAGTTAACTGGAGCCGGGTGCTGATACTTGCGGGGGCGGTGATAGCATTTACCATCGGCTCAGGATTTGCCACAGGACAGGAAATCATTCAATATTTTACTGCATATGGCGTGCAGGGGATCCTGACAATATTACTGTTTGCGGTCTGCTTTATCTACTACAATTACAATTTTGCCAAAGCAGGCGCAGAGGAACATTTTGAAAAGGGGAATGACGTTTACAAGTTCTACTGCGGAACCTATATCGGAACATTTATGGACTATTATTCAACCGTGTTCTGCTATATGTCATTCTTTGTCATGGTAGGGGGAGCAGCATCCACCTTAAACCAGCAGTACGGCCTTCCCTTTGTGGTGGGAGGGGTGATCCTGGCAGCCCTTGCCATCCTGACCGTGGTAGGCGGGCTGAATTCACTGGTAGATAAGATCGGTCTGGTAGGGCCTGCCATTGTAATACTGTGCATTGGAATCGGTGCGGTGACCCTGGCAAGGGACGGCGGACAGATCGGCGCGGGGCTGGAGATCATACACAGCGGCGCATTCGCACAGGCAGGCAGTGAGACCATAAAAAATGCAGGACCCAACTGGGTGATCTCCAGTTTGTCCTATGCGGGATTCGTGCTGCTGTGGTTTGCCAGCTTTACAGCAGCATTGGGAGCTAATAATCGGAAAAAAGACGTGGAATATGGAGTTTATCTGGGAACAGTGGCTGTGTGCGTGGCCATAATATTAATCATGCTTGCCCAGATCGCCAATATCAATACGGCCGGTGTCAGCAACAACGGGATCTTTGTGTGGAATGCAGATATACCCAACCTGATCCTGGCAGAGCGTATATGGAAACCATTTGCATCCATATTTGCGGTGGTGGTATTTGCAGGCATCTACACAACGGCAGTGCCTCTTTTGTACAATCCCTGTGCCAGGTTTGCCAAAGAGGGAACCCCCCGGTTTAAGATCTTAACCGTTATTTTAGGCATTGCGGGGCTTTTGGTGGGACTATTCCTTCCCTTCAGGGTCCTGGTCAATGTGATCTATGTGCTCAACGGATATGTGGGAGCCGTATTGATCTTATTTATGTTGTGGAAGAATATAAAGGATACGTTTATACATAAAAAATGAAAATCTATCTCATAGATTGTGACAGTATCTCACGCACAGAACTGACTGGCATGATCGAAGCAGAGGAACTGGGTGAGGTATCCGGGGTGTCGGCCGGATGGGACGATGCCTGCAGGCGGATTCCCGGCATACGCCCGGATGTGATCCTGGCGGACCTGCCCCTTCCGGAGCTCAAGGTCATCACCTGCATACGCAGGATCAAGGAGAAGCTGCCGGAGTCATCCATCATCATGCTGTCCCCGGCCCACGATACGGAAACGGTACAGAGGGCGTATGAGGGGGGAGCACAGCTGCTCCTTCACAAACCTGTGAACATGACGGAGATCAGGAACGTCCTGCGCAGTATGGAAATGGTTCAAAACATGCAGTGGATCCTGAAACAGGCCAGGAGCGGGACCATGGGTACACCGGACCGGGAAGTAAGCCAAAACCGGGACGAGGAGATGGATAACAGCGTAAGCCTCAGCCTGTCCATCAGGCACCTTAAGGGGATCCTGCAGGAGATCGGGATCCTCAATGAGGCCGGAAGCAAGGATATTATCCGGATTATCAGTTATCTCATTGAACAGGAGCTGGACCTGAGCGACATTACGGTGCGGGAACTGTGCAGGAGGATGAAACAAAATCCCAAGAGTGTGGAGCAGCGTATCCGGAGGGCGGCCTCGGACGGCATGTATCATCTGGCTGCCAGAGGCCTGGATGACTATGCGGATCCTGTGTTTAACGAATATGGGGGCAGGCTTTACAGCTTTGAACAGATGAAAAAGGAAATGAACTTTATACGGGGCAGAAGTGAGAAGCACGGAAATGTGCGGATCAAGAATTTCCTTGGAGGCCTGCTGGACTGCTGCCGGGAAGTGTAGGGCGGCATTGGCATTGTGAAAAATTGGCAGATTCTATTTTTATCATATTTAATTCCGCAGCTGATCAAGGATATTTGTGCGGAGATTACATTAAGTTTCAGGAGGCGGAGAAAATGGAAACCATATATGATCTGATCATTCTGGGGGCGGGACCGGCAGGGCTTGCAGCAGGACTTTACGGAGGCAGGTACCGTTTAAACACCCTTTTGGTCGAGAGAGGACAGGATGGCGGGCAGATCGCCATCACCTCGGATATTGAGAATTATCCGGGCCAGATGGTGGAGGCGGAGGAATCCGGCGCCACCCTCATTGCCCGCATGACAAAGCAGGTGGATAAGTTCGGCGTACACCGGGTAAGTGCCTCCATTGAAAAGGTGGAGCTGGAAGGCCCGGTGAAACGGCTTACGGACACAAAGGGCAATGTTTATGAGGGAAAGACCGTGATCATAGCCACGGGCGCCCATCCAAGACCCATTGGATGTAAAAATGAAAAGGAGTTTCTGGGCAGGGGCATTTCCTTTTGCGCCACCTGTGACGCCAATTTCTATGAGGACATGGAGGTCTATGTGGTGGGAGGCGGGGACTCCGCCATAGAGGAAGCCATTTATCTCACCAAATTTGCCAGAAAGGTAACGGTGATCCACAGAAGGGACCAGTTAAGGGCGGCCCAGTCCATCCAGGAAAAGGCGTTCAGAAATGAAAAACTGCATTTTATGTGGGACAGCGTGGTGGATGAGGTAAGGGGTGACGGAATACTGGACGCCATGGTTGTGAGAAATGTTAAGACAGGGGAACTGACCCAGGTGAACGCTGACCCGGATGACGGCATGTTCGGACTCTTTGGGTTTATCGGATACCTGCCTAATACCGGCCTGCTTGAGGGCACCGGCCTTGCCATGGAGGGCGGGTACATAAGGACAGATGAAGACATGCGCACCAATCTATCAGGCGTGTATGCGGCCGGTGATGTCAGGGTCAAATCCCTGCGCCAGGTGGTGACGGCTGCTGCTGACGGAGCCATTGCCGCGTGCCAGGCCGAGCATTATGTGGCTGATCTGCAGTGATTAAAAAAATGTCGGTGTACCGTCAGGGAATTGGTAAATATTATAAGATAGCGCTTGATTAAATCGGGATTACCATGTATAATATAGACAAAAGTTATCGCGATTACATTACGGGAAACAGAGGTTGGTTTTATTCATAAATATGTTATGTGAGACAGGAGGACATAAAAGTGATCGATTTGACAAAGGAAAACTTTGAGGAAGAAGTGCTGAAGGCCCAGGGATATATCCTGGTGGATTTTTACGGTGACGGATGTGTGCCCTGCGCAGCCCTTACGCCCCATATCCATGGTTTTGAAGAGGTGTATGGAAAGACAATGAAGTTCTGCTCCTTAAACACTACAAAGGCAAGAAGGCTTGCCATTTCCCAGAAGGTTCTGGGGCTTCCGGTCATTGCCGTTTACAAAGACGGTTTAATGATCGATTCCAGGGTGAAAGAGGACGCCACACCTGACGCATGTGAGGAAATGATCAAAACGTATGCTTAAAGCCATAAGCGCTTACGCATAAATAAAATGAAATAGGAGGAAATGATATGGCAGTTTTAAAAGACAAGTATGCGATCATTATCGGTGACCGTGACGGCGTACCGGGACCGGCCATAGAAGAGTGCGCAAAGACAGCCGGCGCAAAGATAGCTTACTCCTCAACGGAATGCTTTGTCTGAACGTCCGCGGGTGCTATGGATCTGGAAAACCAGAAAAGGGTTTTAAAGTTAAGTGAGGAGTACGGACCGGAGAACATCGTTGTTCTTCTGGGAGCTGCTGAAGCGGAAGCCGCCGGCCTGGCCGCAGAAACCGTGACAGCAGGGGATCCTACTTACGCAGGTCCTTTAGCAGGAGTCCAGTTGGGACTAAATGTATATCACATTTGCGAAGATGAAGTAAAGGCAGAGGCAGACCCTTCTGTTTATGATGAACAGGTGGGAATGATGGAGATGGTCATGGATGTTCCGGCCATCCATGAGGAAGTGGAGAAGATCCGCAAGGACTACGGCAAGTATTAGAGCATGTTTGAAAATTCATTCCCGCCATCTGCCCTAAGGAATCCCCCAGGCTCTGCCCGGTACCCCTTAGGACAAAGCACGCCCCACTTCGCGGCATATTTGGCCCCAATTCAGTCAGCGTAGCTCACTACGCCTCCTTCATCGGGGCCAAATCTCCCACAAAGTGTAACGTACAGCTGCCAGAAAGCAATTTTCAAACACACTCTAGAGCATGGTCCGGGTGAGGATCCAAACAGGCTGGGGCGGGTGAAACCATCTTAAGCCCCTCCTGTTCCCCTTCTCGGGATCTGCAGCACAAGACACATGTCATTCACGAATATTGGGAGATCAACAGAATGAAAGGTTATCCGGTAATCAAGGGGACCAGCTACACATTGGCTGCCACCCCGGATATGGTTTTATATAACGGCACCACACAGACAACGGAGCGGGTTGTAAACCCGGATTCCGATTACCTGGTGGAACTGCCGGGACACCTGAGGGGATATGAGGATGTGCTTTCCTATATCCCAAACCAGGTTTACATAGGGAATGCCACCCACGAGGAACTGAGGGATACACAATTCCCATACTATGACAAAAAATGGAAAGAGCCAAAGGAAGAAGGACCCTTTGGATGTATCCTTCCTGAAGATGAATTTTACGGGGTTATGCACATCTGTGACGTGTTCGAGCTGGTGATGCTGGAACATGGTTTTGCGCAGACCGTTAAGGATAAGCTGGAGAAGCGCGGAATGTTCACACAGCAGCAGCTGGAAGGACTTCTGAAGAATAACGGGACAGGGGAGGAGCTGGAGCGCCTTGTGACCCAGGAGCATTCCGAGGGGCTTTACATCCGCCGGGATGAGCTGGTGGGAGTGGTAAAACGCGCCCATGATGTGGATGTGAACCTGTCGGCCCATGTGATGCTGGAAAATCTGGTATCCAAGGCATCCAATGTCATCTCGCTGATCGAACTGAAACGAAAGAACAACTTTGATCCCGATGAGGTGGAATATGTGATCGACTGCTGTGAGGAAGCCTGCGGGGACATGAACCAGAGGGGCGGAGGCAATTTTGCCAAGGCATCGGCTGAGATAGCCGGTTATAAAAACGCCACCGGTTCTGACGTGCGCGGTTTCTGTGCAGGCCCGGCCCATGCCATGATCCATGCGGCGGCCCTGGTAAAGTCAGGAACATTTAAACATGTGATCGTCACGGCCGGAGGCTGTACGGCCAAACTGGGAATGAACGGCAAGGACCATGTAAAGAAAGGACTTCCGGTGCTGGAAGACTGTATTGCAGGATTTTCAGTCCTGGTCTCTGAGGATGACGGCATCCATCCCATGATCCGCACGGATATTGTGGGATGCCATAAGATCGGGACCGGTTCAGCCCCTCAGATGGTGATCAGTTCCCTGGTGGCGGAGCCTCTTGAAAAAGCAGGGCTTACGTTTACGGACATTGACAAGTACGCGCCGGAACTTCAGAACCCGGACATTACCAAACCCGCGGGAGCGGGAGATGTGCCGGAAGCCAATTATAAGATGATCGCGGCCTTGGCCGTGATGAAAAAGCAGATCCAGCGGGCGGATATCCCATCCTTTGTTAAAGAGCATGGAATGACCGGCTGGGCTCCCACCCAGGGCCATATTCCTTCCGGCGTCCCTTATCTGGGGCCGCTTGTAAAAGAATGTATGGAGGGAAAGACCAAACGGGCCATGATCGTGGGCAAAGGCTCACTGTTCCTGGGACGTATGACCAATCTGTTTGATGGAGTATCCTTTGTGGTGGAGGCCAATGAGGGAGAAAGAAAGACAGGAGGAAAGGCAGGTCAGGATGCAGGGCCGGATGTATACCAGGATGCAGGTCAGGACGCAGGGCCGGATGCAGGTCAGCAGACAGCGCATGTGATACCGGAACACAGCCCCTCCCATCCAATGGTCACAGCGCCCTGTCATGGAGCCAGGATCGTATTTGCCCTGGAGGGAAGCGAGCAGGGACAGGAGGATACGGATCTGGCCCTTGGACTGGCTGCCAGAAAGGGGATCGAGGTAAACGTATGCCATGGGGCAGATGCCCACAGGACCATGGAGTTTGCCCTGGAATCCGGGAGCGCCCAGGCAGGAGTGACCATGCATTATCCATTCCCCATCGGGGTATCCACCGTGGGCAAGGTGATCACACCTGCCAGGGGAAAGGCCATGTACATTGCCAACACCACGGGCACTTCCCATACGGACAGGGTATCCGCCCTGGTGAAGAATGCCATTGCAGGGATCATTGCCGCCAAGGCTGACGGGGTATTAAACCCCACGGTGGGGATTGCCAACATAGACGGGGCCAGGTCCTGTGAAAAGATCCTGAAAGCCCTGAAGGAAAACGGATATGACATAACCTTTGCGGAATCTGCCAGAGCGGACAAAGGCGTGGAGATGAGGGGCAATGACCTGTTAATGGGCACCGCGGATGTGGTGGTGATGGATTCCCTTACAGGAAACCTGATGATGAAACTATTCTCCTCCTACACTACCGGCGGCCAGTACGAGGCCACAGGGTACGGATACGGGCCGGGGATCGGCGAAGGATATGACAAACTGGTGATGATCGTGTCCAGGGCTTCGGGAGCGCCTGTGATCGCAGGAGCCATGGAATATGCGGCCAGCCTGATCGCAGGAGACTGGAAGGCGGTTGCGGCAAAGGAATACGAGGCAGCCCGAAGGGCGGGCCTGGATGAGCTTCTGGCAAAGAATACCCCTGCCGGGCAGGAGACAGCGGAAGAAGTTACCTGTCCCCCCAAGGAAGTGGTGACAGCAGCCATTCCCGGGATCGAAGTCATGGACCTGGACGAGGCGGTTAAAACGCTCTGGAAGGAAGGCATCTACGCGGAAAGCGGCATGGGATGCACTGGCCCCATTGTCCAGATATCGGAAGCCAATCTGGAAAAGGCAGCCGAGATTTTGAAAAAAGCCGGATACACCGGCTGATCAATAAACGCAAGTCAAGTTTAAGCAAACCTGCCGCCGGTATCTGTCCGGCGGCGGTAAAAGGGATCCGGCACTGAAAGGGATCCGGCACTGAATATGAAATATCAGGGAGAGAGTTGGGCAGCTGGTGCGCCCCGCGGTCTTCAAAACCGTTGTGTGGGGTTAGGAGCTTCACGGGTGGGTTCGATTCCCACCATCTCCGTTTCGGCGAACACATACAATTGAATCGTTTCGCTTTATAATCGGGAGGGAGCTGGGTAGCTGGTGCGCCCCGCGGTCTTCAAAACCGTTGTGTGGAGTTAAGAGCTTCACGGGTGGGTTCGATTCCCACCACCTCCGTTTTGTGAATGATGCGGCAAGTATTGTGAAAGGTCAGGCAGTGAGCCTGCCTTTCGGTACAAACAAGGAGGTAGACCAATGGGAGACAAACAGGTGCTTCTGCGCGGGCTTCCTAAAGTGGACGAGGTGCTGCAGGATGAGCGCCTCGTTTTATTTTATGAAACCATGCCCAGACCGCTGATCGTGGACACGGTAAGGGAAGCAGTGGGGGATGTAAGGAACGGGATTCTGGAAGGTACCGTGGACAGGGGATTGTCCCAGGATGAGATCATGGACAGGATAACCGGTATTTTAAGTGAAAAGAAGAAAAGAACAATGAGAAGGGTACTCAATGCCACCGGGGTGGTACTCCATACCAATTTAGGGCGGGCCAGGCTCAGCAGCAATGCATCCGGCGCGGTTTGGGAGATCATGGACGCATACTGTACCCTGGAATACGATCTGAAGTCAGGGACCAGGGGAAGCCGCCATGCCATTGTGGAGGGCATCATAAAAAAGGTGACAGGGGCCGAGGCTGCCATGGCAGTGAACAACAATGCCGCCGCCACAATGCTGGCCCTGGCAGCACTGGCCAGGGGAAAAGAGGTGGTGGTCTCCAGGGGGGAACTGGTGGAAGTGGGAGGATCCTTCCGGATCCCGGATGTGATGAGCGAGTCCGGAGCCTTTCTAAAGGAGGTGGGAACCACCAATAAGACCAGGATCTCCGACTACCGAAGTGCGTATAAGGAAGGGGTGACGGGCTGTTTTATGAAGGTCCACACATCCAATTACCGCATTGTGGGATTTACCGAGGATGTGAAGCTGGAGCAGATGGCACAGCTGGGCAGGGAACTGGGCCTGCCTGTGATCTATGATATGGGAAATGGGCTCATGGCGGACTTAAAACGGTATGGGCTGGATGAACCGACTGTGTCAGACGCCCTGAAATCAGGGGCTGATGTGGTCCTGTTTTCCGGCGACAAGCTGCTTGGCGGCCCCCAGGCCGGTATCCTCATAGGAAAAAAGGAATACATAGACAAAATGAAAGGACACCCCCTGGCCAGGGCGATCCGGGTGGATAAGATGACCCTGGCGGCGCTGGAAGCAACATTTTTGCAGTACATTGACCAGGAGGCGGCCTTAAAGGAGATACCGGTGCTGAAGATGATCTGTGCCAGTCCCCTGGAACTGAAGGAAAGGGCCGAAATGCTGGGTGTTATGCTGAAAGCTGCCTGCCCGGATCTGAGGGTACAGGTAGAGTCCTGCAGGGACCAGGTGGGCGGGGGAAGCGCGCCTACCTGTGAGCTGGAGGGGTACGGGGTTGCGGTGTGGAAGGAAGGGCTGTCCGCGCAGAGGATGGAGCGGAAGCTGAGAAAGGCGCCGGTCCCGCTGATCGTGCGGGTAAACCATGACCGGGTCCTGGTGGATGTGAGGACCCTTTCAGACGAGGAATTCCTGCCGGCAGTGGAGGCATTTTCCGGCATGGAAGGCGGTGAGTCCTGATGCAGAATATCATTGTGGGAACAGCGGGCCACGTGGACCACGGAAAGACCTGCCTGATCAAAGCGCTTTCCGGTTTTGACACAGACCGTCTGAAGGAGGAGAAAAAGAGGGGGATCACCATTGATCTGGGATTTGCCAATTTGCCCAATGATGCCGGACTGCACATAGGGATCATCGATGTGCCGGGACATGAAAAGTTTGTGAAGAACATGCTTGCGGGCATAGGGGGCATAGACCTGGTACTGATGGTCATTGCGCTGGATGAGGGTGTCATGCCCCAGACCACGGAACATTTTGAGATCCTAAAAATGCTTCACATCAGGCAGGGGATCCTGGTGCTGACAAAAAGCGATCTGGTGGATGAGGAGTGGGCACAACTGGTGGAGGCGGATGTGGAGGACCTGGTGCAGGGCAGTTTCCTGGAGCATGCGCCGGTGATCCGCGTATCTTCCTTCACGGGCGAAAACATAGATCTTCTCCATGACAGGATCATCCAGATGGTTTCCGATCTGGGAACCAGGTGTGAGGAGCCGGAACTGTTCCGGCTTCCGGTGGACCGGGTATTTACAACAGAAGGGTTTGGCACCGTGATCACAGGAACCCTGCAGGAAGGAATGGTTCAGGCAGGAGCGGAAGTCATGGTATATCCACGGGAGCGCCTCATTAAGATAAGGGGCATCCAGTCCCACGGACGGAAGGAGGATGCGGCGATCGCAGGACAGCGCACGGCCCTGAACCTTTTGAATGTAAAAAAGGAGGACCTGAAACGAGGGGACGTTCTGGCATATCCAGGCTCCCTTGTCCCATCCGCCCTGGTGGATGTGAAACTGTCCATTTTTCAGACCAGTGACAGGGAACTTAAGTCCGGGGACAGGATCCATCTCAACTACGGTTCCGCCCAGACCATTGCAAAGGCAGTGCTCATGGACCAGGACCGCATCGCCCGCGGCGAGAGCGCTTACGCCCAGCTCAGGTTTGACGAACCCGTTGTGCTTAAGAGGAACGACCGGTTCATCATCCGTTTCCTCTCGCCGGTTGAAACCTTTGGGGGAGGCATTGTGCTGGACGCATCTCCCTGCAAACACAGGCGGGGGGATCCGCAGGTGATGGAATCCCTGGGCATCAAGGAGAAGGGGACGGACCTGGAAGTCATGGAGCTGATGATAAAGGAGGAGAGCAGGAACTTTCCATGCGCAGGCCGGATCGCAGCCAATATGGATCTGCCCAAATCCCGGGTTGTCCAGCTTATGGGCTCATTAAAGGAAAGCAAGCGGATCCTGATCCTGTCCGATGACTCGGTGATCCATATGGATCACTGGAAGAAGATATCTGATTATGGGGAGGCACTGCTGGCAGAATACCACAGGGAAAACCCCATCAACGAGGGCATGGACAAGGAGGAGTTTAAATCCAGGCTCAGCGAGCAATTCCGTATAAAGGATATAAGGAAGGGCGCCGCTCTTCTGGCGGAGCTGGTGAAGCGGATGGTGGTCAGGACCCAGGGGGCGTATGTGTCGGGAAAGGATTTTTCCACCACGTATTCCCGGGAACTTAAGGGCATGCTGGAACAGATAGGGACCCTGTATGCCCGGGCGGGGATCGAGGCTCCTCTCACCGCAGAGGTGGCGGACCGGTTTAAGGATAAGAACAGGGCCAGGCAGATCATTGCCGACATGCATAAAAACGGCAGACTGATCAAACTGAATCCGGCCTCCTACATGGACAGCCGGGCCTATGATCAGGTACTTGCAGACCTGAAGGGTTACCTGGCAGAGCACGGGGAGATCTCACTGGGAGAGTTCAGGGATCTGTGCGGCACTTCCCGCAAATACGCGGTACAGCTGCTGGAGTTCATGGATAAGAAAAAGATTACGAAAATGGTGGGAGATAAGCGGGTCCTGATCCACTGACATACCAAAGGGAGCATGGTCTTTGAAACACCTTATAACATCTGCATTGAAAGGGGAAAAGAATATGATCTATCTGGATAACGGGGCCACGACCTTCCATAAGCCGGAGGCAGTGATACAGGCAGTGGCTGATGCCATGCGACATATGGGCAACTCCGGGAGAGGGAGCCATGAGGCATCCCTGGGGGCTGCCAGGACCATTTATGACACAAGGGTCCTGGTGTCGGACCTGTTTGGCCTGGGAAATCCCTGCCGGGCTGCATTTACTGCAAACTCCACAACAAGCCTTAACATGGCCATACAGGGGCTCTTTTCACCTGGTGATCATGTGATCACCACCATGATGGAGCACAATTCCGTCCTCCGCCCCCTGTATATGATGAGGGAGAGGGGAGTGGAGCTGACCATTGTCAGGGCCGATGGCCGGGGGAATATACGGTATGAGGACCTGGAAAGAGCCATCAGGCCCAACACAAAGGGGATCGTATGTACCCATGCATCCAACCTTACGGGAAATGTGGTGGATATTGAACGGGTGGGACGGATCTGCACAAAGGCATCCCTGCTGTTTGTCCTGGATGCGTCCCAGACAGCGGGGGTATTTGACATCCATATGGAACACATGGGTATTGACGTCCTCTGCTTTACCGGCCACAAAAGCCTTATGGGACCTCAGGGGACAGGGGGGATATGCCTGAGGGAGGGCGTTGCCGTACGGCCTCTGATGGCCGGGGGAAGCGGAACCCACAGCTATCAGGAATTCCATCCCGGGGAAATGCCGGAAGCCCTGGAGGCGGGCACGGTCAACGGCCACGGCATAGCGGGGCTTCATGCGGCCCTGGAGTTTATACGGAGCACCGGGATGGAGACCATCCGCTGCCGGGAGCTGATGCTCATGAGACGTTTTTATGAAGGGGTTTTGGGTATCCCCGGAGTTACTGTATACGGTGATTTTTCCGATATGGACCGCCATGCGCCGGTGGTGGCCCTGAATATAGGGAATTATGATTCCGGGGAGGTATCAGATGAGCTGGCGGCAAACTATGGGATCTATACCAGAGCGGGAGCCCACTGCGCGCCTCTGATGCACCAGGCCCTGGGCACTGTCGGCCAGGGGGCGGTCCGGTTTTCCATGTCCTACTACAACACGGAAGAAGAGATAGACCAGGCAGTACAGGCAGTGAGGGAGCTGGCCGTATAACAAATATCTATCAGGCTTACCATTGAGTAGGGAGCGGGAAAGGATGCTATGAGGAAAAAAGAACTGGAACTGGTGATAACCTTTCATACAACAGCGGAAGCCATAGCCATGGAGACGGTGTGCCGTAAAATGGAGATCCCCGGGCGTCTGATCCCGGTCCCGCGGCAGATTTCAGCGGGCTGCGGCCTGTCCTGGAGCATGCCTGAGGGGTGGCGGAAAAGGATCCTGGAACTCATGGGAGTTCAGGAACTGGGCTATCAGACCATGGGAACGTATCTGATTTAAGAACATGGTCCATGAAAAAAGAACATGATCCATAAAAAATGACCGGCTGATCAGGAATCGTATCTGCCGGTCATTTTTATTTTATATCACACAGATCGGTCACTCCGCATAAGGCAGATCCACCACCGTATAGGGGTGGCCCATGGCGGGCAGTATTTTATCGATCAGATCCCTAACGGAGAACATCAGGCTGGAGGTATTTATACAGGGATGGCAGCCAAAGGATTTGCCGTCCAGTATATCCTTGTCGATCAAAAGCCTGACCCTGCCTGCCTTGTCATTCATCAGTCCCATGACTGTGACGGAGCCGGGGGTGAGGTCCATAAATTCCTCCATGAATTCAGGCTCACCAAAGGAAAGCCGGGCGCTTCCGATCTGTTTGGAGAGCAGGGCTGTCTTGAACTTTTTATTTCCAGGCATGAGAAGCAGGTAAAAGTCCGTTTTCTGCGCATTGCGCAGAAAAAGGTTCTTGCAGATCTCGGAGCCTAAAAGCCGGTCCACTTCCAGGCAGGCTTCAATGGTGGGAAGGGCATCGTGGTCCACCCGGGTATAGGACACCCCCAGGGAATCCAGCAGGTCGTATGTGCGGATCTCCTTCGCGAGCCTGCCGGTGAGATCAGACGGGCGGCCCTGATATAAGGTATGGTCAATGTGATAGTGCGGAAGTGATTTTGCTGTTTGGTTTGTATCTGTCATTTTAAGCACCTCGTGAGATTTTGATCATAGAATGATCTGTTTTTAGTTGAATGTGGAGACGCAAAAAACCAGTATCATTATAGCACCGCAGCAGGGGGATGTCCATAAAAACAAGGGAAAAAACAACGTATTTCCGATTATGGTTGCAGCAGTACAGGATATTTGCTATAATGGATACAGTTGAATGTGAACGCGATAACATAATACGGGAAAGGGGAGGATGATCACAGGACATAAAACGGGGTGTTGCAGGATGACGGACTCCACAGCGGAATATTTACCAGCGAAACGGCAGATACTGCGCAGTGTGGGAAGCCGCGTTTTGCAACACCCTATTTTAGACATATGGATTTATGCAGGGGTCGTTTATTTGTGGTAATAATCGTAACACAATCCGTAAGGCTGGCATTTCTGCCATTTTCCCTTGCCGCGCTCGCCTACGAAAACACCGTTTTCAGCTACCAGGCGGCCGCGCAGGTATACCTGTTCCGGGCGCCCCTGGATCTTAAATCCTTCAAATGGTTCGTAATCAATTCCATGAAGGCTGTCCTTGTTGGTAATGACACCTTTCCACTCAGGGTCGAATATGACAATATCCGCATCAGCGCCAATGCGCAGTTCCCCTTTGCCGGGCAGGCCCACCACCTTGGCAGGATTGGTGGCAAACAGTTCCACAAATTTCTGCCGGGTGATCGTTCCCGTGCACACGCCGTAGGTCCACAGCAGGGCCAGACGGTCCTGGACGCCGGGGCAGCCGTTGGGTATGTTGGAAAAGTTGGTTCCTTTCTTTTTGGCTCCTTCAAACCCGCCGTCCAGGGCGCAGTGGTCGGAACCCACGGCAGTGAGCCATCCTTCCCGCACCGCCTGCCACAGGGCGTCCACGTGTTCCTGGGGCCTCAGCGGCGGCGAGCAAATGTACTTGGCTCCCTCAAAACCGGGCTGGTCAAGATAGTCGGTGGTAAGGGTCAGGTAATGGGTGCATGTTTCGCCAAAGACAGGCCATCCCTGGCTGTGCGCTTTGCGGATCGCCTCCATGGCTTCCTTTGCGCTCACATGGACCACAAAAAGAGGGCAGTCCGCGGCCTTGGCCAGGGCGATGGCGCGGCCGGTGGCCTCCTCCTCGGCAATGGGAGGACGGGCATGGTAGTGATACACTGGGGCGGTCTTTCCCTGGCTCAGATAATGGTTAGTCAGGATGGTTATGATATCTGCATTTTCCGCATGGACCATCATGGTAACGCCTGCCTCTTTGGCGTTCATCATGGCGTTTAAAATCGCCTCGTCATCACAGTAAAAAGCAGTTCCCTTATATGCCATGAAAAGCTTCAGGGTGGCCACCCCCACTTCGGGCAGATGCCTGACTTCCTCAAATACGGATTCCTTGGGGTCCATGATCACTGCATGGAATGCAAAATCCACAGAGGAAATGTCTTCTGCCTTGGCGGCCTGTTGGCGGATGGCATCTAGCAGGGGCACGTCTTTTTCCTGGGGGGCAAAGTCCACAATGGTTGTGGTCCCGCCCACGGCCGCAGCTTCAGCGGTTTCAAAAAGCCGGCCTCCGAAGGAGCCGTAGTGGACATGTTCATCCACGCCTCCCGGCAGGATGTATTTGCCCGCGGCATCCACGGTACGGTCTGCATCCATATTAAGATTGGATCCAATCTGGCGGATGGTCTCTCCTTCAATGTAGAGGTCGCCGGTGAATTCACTGGTAGCTGTGAGAATCGTTCCATTTTTAATCAGAAGGCTCATGATAACTCCTTTCATGGATACATGATGCGCCCGGGTCCCAGGCGCGGGACCGGCGTATCATGATCAGACAGCTTACTTGGCCGGATTGGATGATTACTGATCCATGGACCTTTCATGCTTGGTGTAAACGTTAGAATCGATCCCTTCCAGATATTCAACCACTTCATCTACAGGAACCACATCGGCAAACTTGGCTTCCATATCAAACAGGTTCCACTCGATCACGCCCGGTACACGGTCGCCCACAGTACCCTCGGGTACGATGGTCTTAAACCCGTAACCGGTGGAATCCATGACCGTATGGCGTACACATGCACAGGAGGTGGCGCCCATGACAATGAGGGTATCCACGCCCAGGAAATTCAGGGTCTGGGCAAGATGGGTTCCAAAGAAATTGGACGCATATTTTTTATGGATGACCGGCTCCTCCGGAAGTGGTTTAAGCTTTGGATCGATCTCCAGCCACTCAGAGTTGATATCCAGGGCGCTCATAGGGATCTTTTCATCCCAGCGGGGAAGATCCCACTGCTGCTTGCCTACATATCCTGTGGTGGTATGGAAAATAGGAACCCCTGCCTTGCGGCCTGCTTCCAGCACCTTCAGGGCATTGGCGCATACTTCCTCGGAATGGTCACAGGTAAAGGGGTGTCCTTCACTCATCCATGCCTTGGCCATATCCACGGTGGTGATGGCCGGAGCTTTTCCAAAACCCATTTTACGCATGAATCCGCGTTCTTTATAGATCTTGCGCGCCTCTGCAAATGCTTTTTTAAGAAGTTCCTCATCAAACTCATAATGATCCACAAATTTATAATCCTTGTTCTCTGCCATGAAATATGTACTCCTTTCTTAACGAAACGCTGACGGGTATGGAATCTGTTCCGGATCAGATCCATGAAATAGTGAAGATAACCAATAATAAGCCTATTATCATAATGTTTTTGTGCACTTTGCTGTCGTAACTATAGTATAACAATGTCATTTCAATTTGAAAAGGGACTTTGGACCTTTGTCAGATACTGTACCGTGACAGCTGCCTGTCATGTGAAACAAGCATTTAATGATTGGAAGGAGATCTGCCATGACAGAGAAGAAGCTGTCCACCCTGGGTTATCTTATGGACAGGCTGGGCCTTTCCACAGCGGGACTGGCCCGCAGGCTCCATGTGGATGCCAGCCTGGTGAGCAAATGGCGCAGCGGCAGCCGCCGCCTCAATGTGAAGTCCGTATATTTTGAGGAGATATGCGCCATGCTTTTAGAGCAGGACGGCACGGCCTTAGATGATGCCCTGCATTCCCTGGTCCTGCTTAAGGACAGTGAGGATTCCCCGGACACTGCGGTGCTCCTTCGGCGGGTCCTCACCGACCGGCATTTTACGGTTCCCAGGGCATTTACCCTGAGGACAGAGGCGGTGTGTACGGCGGAGATCGCAGTGTATACCAGCGGCGAAGGGCGGCGGCAGGCCATATCAGACCTGTTGGATGTGGCTGAGGCCATGGAGATGCCGGGAGAGATGCTTTATGTGGATTCCGAGCAGAGCAGGTGGCTGCTGGAGGATCCGGTCTATGCACAGGAGTGGGTCGGGCGGATGCTGGGGCTTTTGGACCGGGGATTTATCTTCCGGGCGGCCCTTCACTTTTCCGTGTCAGTGGACGGATTTGTATCATTTTTCCACCTGTGCAGCCCTCTGATCTTCCACCGCAATGCCCACTGGTTTTACCACCAGTATTATGATGAAAATATATACTGGTTTTCCTTTTTTATCCTGGAACATGCCATGAGCGTTTCTGGGATGTCCATGTCCACGGAACAGACCTCCACCACGGTCTACACGGATGCGTATTCCATACTCCAGCACAGGAATGTGTTCCATATGGTGCTGACCAGCTGCCGGCCCATGTTCATGGATCTCTCCACCGATATGGGACGGGAGGCTGTAAGCAGGTTAAACAGTTCTGTGCGCCAGGGCGAAAAGCTTCTTTCCTATCTGCCGGCGCCTGCATTTATGACAGTGGAGGAAACGCTGTTAAATGATATCCTGCAGGAAAATGAAGTCACAGGCCAGGCAGCTTCCCGGTGCAGGGAGATCAACCGGCTTCTCAGGGCAATGACGGAGCGGCATCTGGCGGCAGGGGAGGAGATCATACAGATCCTGCAGCTGGATGAGATGCAGCGCCGGATCCGCACCCGCTATATAAGCACCAGCCTGTCGCTGATTTGCAAAAAGCAGGTGGTGATCTCCCCGATCCACTGTGCCAGGGGGCTGGAGGAATTAGCCGGCCGCATGGAGCGGTATCCTTTCTGCCGCCTGTTCCTCACAGACGGCACGGACCATATCTGCCTGCCGGACATCAACTGCTGGTGCCACGGCACATCCTGGATGGTCCAGATGGACGCACATGGCTTTCGGGTCTGCCATGAGTCCACACTCTCCGGCGCAGCCTATATAACGCTGGAACAGGGATGGCGCAGGGTTCCTCCGGGCCGCAAGGATCCGGCAGCTGTCCTGTCCGTGCTCCGGTCTCTGATTACATATATTAAGGATTGCATTTTATAATACATACTGTTATAATAAGTAGTAATCAATACTACATGTTAAAATGCATGGATAAGAAACCGGAGGACTTTTGTATGACCTACAAGATTATTGGGGACAGTTGTCTTGATTTGACTGATGAGTTAAAGAAGGATCCAAGATTCCAGATGATACCGCTGACATTGCAGGTTGGAAGCGCGCTGGTAGTGGATGACGAGACATTTGACCAGAAGAAATTTATAGATTTGGTAAAGGCCTGCCCGGAATGCCCGAAGACGGCATGCCCTTCACCGGAGACATTTAAGGAAGCATATGAGGAAGCAGATGCAGAGGGAGTGTTTGTGATCACTCTTTCAGGCCATCTCAGCGGAAGCTATAATTCGGCGGAGCTGGCCAGGAAGCTGTTTGAGGAGGAGCGGGCTGAAAAGGGTCATGGGGATCAGGAGAAGAGGGTGGCTGTGATCGATTCACTGTCCGCATCCTCAGGTGAACTGAACATTGCCATGTATATCCAGGCCCTGTGCGAAGCTGGTCTGGAATTTGACCAGGTGCTGGAAAAGGCTCTTGCGTACAGGGACAGTATGAAAACATATTTTGTTCTGGAAAGCCTGGATACGCTCCGCAAGAACGGAAGGCTTTCAGGGCTTCAGGCATTTTTTGCCACGGCCCTGAACATTAAGCCTGTGATGGGCGCTGATTCAGGAACTATCATCAAGCTGGACCAGGCCAGAGGAATCAATAAGGCGATTCAGAGAATGTGCGATATTGCGGTGAAGGAAGCCGGGAACACCGTGGATAAGATCGCAGTGGTATGTCATGTAAACCACCCCCAGCGGGCAGAGTACATGAAATCAGAGCTGGAGAAGCGAGGGACTTTTAAGGATATTGTGATCACCACAGCAGCCGGAGTGGCTACTGTGTATGCCAATGACGGCGGCATTATCCTGGCAATATAACTTGAGATGACAGGAAGTTGTGAATGAGAAGAAGCTGGATATTGGCAGTGGTGCTTGTACTGGGAGTGCTGCTGTCGGGAATAACAGGATACCTGATATGGCATACGGTGCATAACAGCTATGTGAAGGCCGAAGTGATGGATGGCGGTCCGGGGGCATCAGGCAATGCCGGTCCGGCAGACGGCTCCGGTCCGGACAGCGCCGGTCCGGACAGCGCCGGCCTTCACGGCAACCAGGGCGCGGGCGGACAGGGAGAAGGATCCCGGGGCCTCGGCGGACCGGAAGGTTTTCAGGATGGCCGGCAGGACGCCGGACAGGGAGTGGAAGGCCTTGACAACGGTGGTGAAGAAGGCAGTATGACAGAGGATGGCGGAGCGGATCCAGAGCCGGAGGATTCCACCATCCGTTTTGTGTTTGCCGGCGATATCCTTTTATCAGACCATGTGCTGGCAGCCTATAACAAAACCGGGACCATTGGCAGTGTTGTGGACCAGGGCTTGAGGGACGTGATCGATGGCAGCGATGTGTTTATGGCAAACCAGGAGTTTCCGTTCAGCAACAGGGGAAGCGCTGCCGCAGATAAGCAGTTTACCTTCCGCCTGCCTCCGGAGAAGGTGTCCCTGCTAAAGGAGATGGGGATTGACATTGTAACCCTTGCCAATAACCATGCCCTGGATTTTGGTACGGATGCCCTGCTGGACACCTGCGACACGCTGGATGAGGCGGGAATATACCGGGTAGGGGCAGGCGCAAACCTGGAGGAAGCCAGGAAACCTGTGATCATGGAGATCAAGGGAAAGACCATAGGATTTCTGGGCGCATCCAGGGTGATACCCGTGGGTTCCTGGAACGCCACGGCCACAAGCCCGGGCATGCTGACCACCTACGATCCCGCCATGCTGCTAGAGGATATCAAGAGCGCAAAGGAAACATGTGATTTTGTGATTGTGTACGTGCATTGGGGAATTGAGCGGGACGAGTATCCCCAGGATTACCAGCGCACCATGGGAAAGCAGTATATTGACGCGGGGGCGGACATGGTGATCGGCAGCCATCCCCATGTGCTTCAGGGCATGGAATACTACAATAGTAAACCCATTGTGTACAGCCTGGGCAATTTTGTATTTGGAAGCAGCATCCCTAAGACAGCCCTTCTCACAGCTGACTGGGATGGAGAGAACCTGTCCCTTGCGTTCGTACCCGGGACATCCTCGGGCGGCTACACGCGCCCATTGACGGGAGAAGATGAAAAGCAGGCATTTTACCGGTATCTCACGGGACTCTCTTATGGGGTAGTGATCGATGGGGAAGGGTGCAGGCAGGAGTAAAAAGATTTGATCATATATGGATATATTAAGGGCGTGCAGCACGAATCCCATCGTGTGCACGCCCTTTTGTCATAGATGGCCGGTGCGGTATCCTGAGTCCGATCAGGATCAATCCACAAACTGCTCCCCATAGCCGTAATGCTCAACCACATAGTCGATATCCTTATCGCCTCTGCCGCTTAAGCAGACCAGGATGGCACCCTGGCGCATTTCCCTGGCCCTGCGCATGGCATAAGCAACCGCATGCGCACTCTCAATGGCAGGGATGATCCCCTCATACCGGGACAGCTTAAAGAAGGCGTCCATGGCTTCCTCATCGCTGACCGTATCGTATTTGACCCTTCCAAGATCATGAAGGAAGGCGTGCTCCGGGCCCACGGAAGGATAGTCCAGGCCGCTGGCAATGGAGTAGACCGGGGCCGGCTCACCATTTTCATCCTTGAGCATAATGCTCTCAAATCCATGCATGACGCCTTTTTCACCAAACTTCATGGATGCCGCGTGGTCACCCAGATGTTCTCCCTTGCCAAGGGGTTCCACTCCGGTGATGTCCACCGGGTCATCTAAGAAGGGTATGAACATCCCGATGGAGTTGCTTCCTCCTCCCACACAGGCGCAGACCTCATCCGGGAACATTCCTGTCATCTCGTAGAACTGGTCCCTTGCCTCATAGCCCACCACGGATTGAAAATCCCGCACCATCAGTGGGAACGGATGGGGACCCAGGGCAGAGCCGATGCAGTAGATAGAGTCCTTATAGTTTTTTGCATAGGATTCAAATGCGGAATCCACTGCCTCCTTCAGAGTCTTAAGCCCATGGGTAACCGGAACCACCTTGGCGCCCAGTATCTTCATCCTGGTCACATTGGGGGCCTGTTTTGCAATATCCACTTCACCCATGTGGATCTCGCACTCCAGTCCGAAAAACGCGGCGGCGGTAGCCAGGGCCACCCCGTGCTGTCCGGCTCCTGTCTCCGCGATCAGGCGCTTCTTTCCCATGAACTTTGCCAGAAGTCCCTCGCCCATACAGTGATTCAGCTTGTGGGCCCCGGTGTGGTTTAGATCCTCGCGTTTCAGATAGATCTGGCAGTTGCCGATCTTCTTGGAGAGACGCTCGCAATGGTACACAGGGGTAGGCCTTCCCTGGAATTCCCTGCGGATCCTTCGCAGTTCATTGATAAACTGGGAAGAATGGCAGATGGTCTGGTAGGCGTCTGCAATTTCCTCAAATGCGGGAATCAGTTCCGGGGTCAGGTAGGCGCCGCCGTAAGCGCCAAAACGCCCGTCTTTGTCCGGATAGTTTTTTAGGTATGTTCTGTAGTCCATAAATTTCTCCTTTTTCAAATCGTTATGAATCCCATTATATCTTTAATGGACGGGCTTTTCAATCCATATTATTTGTAGTATCCTGATATTCAGGGAAACATTTTAAAAAATCATTTTCAGGAGGTGTTTTTATATGAAAAAACTGGGTCTGGTAGGGGGCATGGGGCCGGAATCCACGATCCCTTATTACCGTGGGATCGTCTATGGCGTCCGTGAACGGATGGGGGAAAATGTAATGCCGTTTTTGTCCATGGAAAGTGTAAACGTGTTTGATATCCTGGTATTCTGCAGGGAGAAGCGATATGATGACCTGGCTGAATATCTGTTAAAGGCGATCGGGAACCTGGCCGCGGCAGGGGCTGACTTTGCCGCCCTGTCAGCCAATACGCCTCATATTGTATTTGACCAGGTACAAAAGCAGTCGCCCATTCCGTTGATCAGTATTGTGGGGGCCGCCTGCGGGGAGGCGGTCAGGCGGAATCTGACAAAAATCGGTTTAATGGGAACCATATTTACCATGGAGGAGGACTTTTTTAAAAAGCCATTTACAGATAAGGGGATCCAGATCGCAATTCCCAGGGAAGATGAGATGGAGTACATAAACAGAAAAATCTATACCGAGCTGGAATTTGCAGATGTCAGGGAGGATACCCGGCAGGAATTTTTGTCCATTGTGCGCAGAATGAAGGAGGAGGATGGGATCCAGGCTATCGTTCTTGGATGTACGGAGCTGCCGTTGATCCTTAATGACCATATTTCCCCTGTTCCCTGCCTGGACACCATGAAGATACATGTCAGGGCCTTGGTAAAGGAAATTATAGATGGATAAGATTGAGAGCAGATTATAAATAAATAAAACCAAGAGTGAATGAAATTCAGTATAAATATTAATATAATCAATAAAATAATTAAAAATATTAATATTTATATTGACATTTATGAGATTGTGGTAGTATACTGACATCAGGCAGCAGGGAAAAGAAGGGAAGTGATGAGATGAAAAAGGTTATCAGCCGTTGTCCGGTATGCAACAGTGAGCTGACCGTGGCAAGGCTTAAGTGTGATTCCTGCGATACGGTGATTGAGAACAATTTTAAACTCAGTAAATTTGATTATCTCTCCGATGAGGAACTGTATTTTACAGAGACATTTATCCGGTGCAGGGGGAATATCAAGGAAGTGGAAAAGGCCATGGGGATATCGTATCCCACGGTACGCTCCAAGCTGGAAGCAGTGATCAAGAAGCTGGGATATGAGACGGGAACCGATGATCAGGCGGCCAGAAAGGAAGAGATCCTAAGGGCGCTGGAGAATGGGGAGATAACAGCAGAACAGGCCATTGCCCAATTAAAGTAGCAGCCAGAAACCACGATTTCAAGAATAAGGAGCATTCATTATGGATGAAAAACTAAGAATATTAAAGATGATAGAGGAAGGCACCATCACGGCGGAGCAGGGAGCGGAGCTGATCGCGGCCATGAATCTGGATTCACAGGCACCGGAGACAGGGATCGAACGGATCAACTATGATAAGAAGATGTTTCGCATTATTGTGGACAGCGTTTCCGGGGACAAGGTCAAGGTCCAGTTTCCTGTTGGAGCCATTAAGAAGGTACTGAAGGCAACGGGCAAACTTCCCATACCGGAAAAGGATCTTCAGGGTGTGGATCTTGCCAGTATGATGGAAGCCATTTCCGAATGTCTGGATGATGAGCTGGAAGGGGACTTTGTCAATGTGGAGGCTGCGGACGGCTCCACTGTAAGGGTATATGTTGACAAATAGGGGCCGAAGATATGATTGTTAAGATCAGGACAAAGGGGATGCGCCTGTTTCTGCCTGTGCCGGTGAAATTTATGGGTTTGGCCATGAGATGGATGCCTGAAAGGATCATGGAGGATATCAGGGCCAATATACCGGAGCCATATGGCGGCCTGGTTACAAAAGATCATATCCTTATGGTGCTGGAAGAATGCCTGGATGTGATCAAAGAAAGCAAGGGCCTGGAAGTAATCCATGTGGAGACAGGGGACGGCACATATTTATCAGTTAAACTGTAAAAAGCGATATACGGGGCTTAAGAATACCGCCCGGTCACTGGATTCCAGCGGCCGGGCGGTGTTTTTGTATATATGCTTATTTTAGTATTAAAGCCTGCGTGCAATGGCCTTGATAAAGTCCTCGCTGTTTAACACAACCGGATCCGGCAGGGAAGTGATAAGGGCCAGGTCCTTGGTCATTTCGCCGCCCTCGATGGTATCCAGGGTGGCCTTCTCCAGTTTGTCGGCAAATTCCATCAGATCTTGATTGCCGTCCAGTTCGCCCCGTTTCCTCAGTGCGCCGGTCCATGCAAAGATGGTTGCCACTGAGTTGGTGGAGGTTTCCTCGCCCTTTAAGTGCTTATAGTAATGGCGCTGTACTGTTCCGTGGGCTGCTTCGTACTCGAAGTTACCGTCCGGGGATACCAGAACAGAGGTCATCATGGCCAGGGAACCAAAGGCCGAGGAGATCATGTCGCTCATCACATCACCGTCATAGTTCTTGCAGGCCCAGATATAGCCGCCCTCAGATTTCATAACGCGGGCAACGGCATCATCGATCAGAGTGTAGAAGTAAGTAATGTCCGCATCCTCAAACTTCTTTGTATATTCACTGTCAAAGATCTCCTGGAAAATGTCCTTAAAGGTATGGTCATACTGTTTGGAAATGGTATCCTTGGTGGCAAACCAAAGATCCTGCTTGGTATCAAGGGCATAGTTAAAGCAGCTTCTGGCAAAGCTTTCAATGGACTTGTTAACATTGTGCATACCCTGTACGATTCCGGGGCAGTTAAAGCTGTGGATCAGCTCGCGGCTTTCAGTCCCGTCCTCTGCCGTGTATACCAGTTCCACCTTGCCGGGGCCGGGGATTTTCATTTCAGAAGCCTTATACACGTCACCGTAGGCATGTCTTGCAATGGTGATGGGCTTTTTCCAGCATTTTACACAGGGCTCGATCCCTTTTACCACAATGGGGGCGCGGAACACGGTCCCGTCCAGGATGGCACGAATGGTGGCATTGGGGCTTTTCCACATATCCTTCAGATGATACTCCTCCACGCGGGCTGCGTTGGGGGTGATGGTAGCACATTTGACAGCCACACCGTACTTTTTGGTGGCGTTGGCGGAATCGATGGTTACCTGATCATTTGTCTCATCCCTGTATTCCAAACCCAGGTCGTAGTACTCTGTCTTCAGATCTATGTACGGCAGGATCAGGTTGTCTTTGATCATCTGCCAGAGAATCCTCGTCATCTCATCGCCGTCCATCTCTACAATGGGGGTGGTCATCTTAATTTTGTCCATACTATGTCCTCCTGATTTTTTGCATTATGTTATAGTATACAACGAATTACAGGTTAGAACAAGTTTAAAACTCTAAAATTTTTAAGCTTGTTTTCACCTGTTTTTCCCCTGCCATGTGTCCCTTTCCCTAAAACGCTGATGAAGGGTGTTGAGCACAAGGCGCTTGTTGCCGCTCCACAACGGGGCGATCAAAAGCTTTTTCGGGCCGTCACCGGTGATGCGGTGTATGGTCATCTCAGGCGGAAGAAGTTCCACGCAGTCTATGACAAGATCAATATATTCACTCATTTCCAGGACCGGAAAGGGGGCGCTGCGGTAAAGCTGGGACAGGTCCGTGCCCTCCAGTATGTGGAGCAGCTGTAGTTTGATGCCGTCAATGGCGGCGGCCTGGCCGGCACCTGGCCGCCCGGAAACGGCTGGACCAATGCCTGCCAGCCCGGAATTGGCCTGGCCGGCGCCTGTTATCCCTTCAGCCAGATATCTGACCGTGTCCAGCATCATTTCCCTTGTCTCGCCCGGCAGTCCCAGGATCACATGGACAATGACCGTTAACCCCGCCTTTTTGAGCCGGTCCACCGCTGATTCAAACACGGGCAGGGGATAGCCGCGGCGGATGAACTGCGCCGTGGACTGGTGGATGGTCTGCAGGCCCAATTCCACCCACACGGGCTTGATGGCGGCAAGTTCTTTTAACAGTTCCACCACCTCCGGTTCCAGACAGTCCGGCCGGGTTGCAATGGACAGGGCCGCGATCTCCGGATGACAGATGGCTTCCGTGAAGATAGAGCGCAGGCGGGAGACAGGCCCATAGGTATTGGTGTAGGACTGGAAGTAGGCGATATATGCGCCCTTGCCCGTCATTTTTCTCCGTACCTGGGCTTTGGCGGCCTCGATCTGTGCTGTAACGGATTCCATGGCAGGGGATGCAAAATCCCCTGATCCCCCCGCGCTGCAGAAAATACATCCGCCCGTGCCCAGCGTCCCGTCCCGGTTGGGACAGGTCATGCCTCCGTTCAGGGAGAGCTTATATACCTTTTGTCCAAATTGTTGTTTCAGTTCATAATCCAGGGAATGATAAGGTTTACCGTTCCAGTCCATAGGGCGCCGCCTTTCCGGTTATTTTCTTTTTGGATTATACCAGGAAAGAGGGAGTATTTCCATAAAAACTGTTAGGAACCTGTGAAATCAGGTAGTCAGAAATGATACCCAACCCAGCTTGACAGCCTTTCGCGCCTGCTCTCGGAATATGCCCTTACGATATATGACGATCAGCCCTATTGGCCCACCGGGGACTATTGCACCATGATCTGCGCAGCCTGATCATCTCCGGAAAGAAGAACGAGGATCACACGCAGCCGGACAGTGGCTGGAGGCCATCAAAATAGGCAGTAGGCGGGAGCAGAAAGCATTTCCATAAAAATTCATACAATGCAGTAAAATATTCTATTGTGGTCCGGGCTGCTGTTGTGTTAAACTGATCACAGACAGGGGACAGTCCCTGATTTTGTGTATGATTAAAGGAGAGGTAAGGCATGAAGGTAAATGATACCATCCGGTTGATGGAAAGTGAAAACGCAAAAAAACTTCTGGCTAAGCTGTACGGAGAGGACGCAGTGGCTGAGAACATGGCACGGTACCAGGAACTGCTGAAAGGATATGAGAAAACATTTGGAGACAGCGGGGATGTGCTTTTGTTTTCATCACCGGGACGCACGGAGATCAGCGGAAACCACACGGACCATAACCATGGAAAGGTCCTTGCGGGAAGCATTAACCTGGACTGTGTGGGAGTGGCTGCAAAGAACAGCTCCAACTATGTACATATTGTCAGTGAGACGTATAATCAGGACTTTACCATTGACTTAAACCATCTGGAGCCCAGCGATAAAAAGGCAGGGACCGTGGACCTGGTAAAGGGGCTGTTAAAGGGATTTGAGGAGTCGGGTTATGATGTGGGAGGCTTTAATGCATACATTACCAGCAATGTGATCAGTGCGGCAGGCGTCAGCTCCTCGGCTGCTTTTGAGATGCTTTTGTGCTCCATGCTCAACACATTCTTTAATGAGGGACGCATGGACAATGTGGCATACGCCCATATTGGAAAATATTCAGAGAACAACTACTGGGATAAGGCGTCAGGCCTTCTGGACCAGATGGCCTGCGCGGTGGGTGGCCTGATCACCATTGATTTTGTGGAGCCTTCAGCGCCGGTAGTGGAGAAAATCGAGTTTGATTTCGGATCCCAGAACCACAGCCTGATCATTGTCCAGACCGGCAAGGGCCACGCTGACCTGAGCGCGGACTACTCATCCGTTCCCAGCGAGATGAAGAAGGTGGCCCAGTATTTTGGCAAGGAAGTGCTGGCCCAGGTGTCGGAGGAAGAGGTGATCCGCAGCCTGGCAGCGGTGCGGGAGTTTGCGGGGGATCGTTCCGTGCTTCGCGCCCTTCATTTCTTTGAGGAAAACAAGAGGGTGGAAGCAGAGGTGGCTGCGCTGAAGGAGAACCGCTTTGGGGATTTTCTGGCCAACATCACAGCATCGGGAAACTCTTCCTGGAAATGGCTTCAGAACTGCTTTACCAACAGCAATTACCAGGAACAGGGCATCACAGTGACCCTGGCATTGACTGAATTGTTTATTGCCGGGAAACAAAAGGGCGCCTGCCGTGTCCACGGCGGAGGGTTTGCCGGTGTGATCATGGCCATGCTTCCCAATGAACTGGTGGATGAGTATGTTGAATACATTGAAAACTGTACGGGAAAGGGCAGTGCTTTTCGTATGAGCATCCGTCCATACGGGGCGATCTGTATCAATGACCATATGGGATGATGCGGGTCTGCTTTCCCCAAAAATATGGTGGCGGACAGCAGGATAATAGGGTATAATAAGGTCAGAAAATGATAGAGGGGGGAGCATTTGTATGATAGGTAAAGAGACATTGAAACTCCTGAAACAGACATTGGCTGACAGCAGTTATACGGTGGCTGTCTGTGGGTCCGGTATGATGGAAGAGGGCGGCATACTGGGACTGAAGGAGGAGGGGAGGGCATACGAGATTGAACAAACGTATGGCGAGTCCCCGGAGGAATTGTTCCACATATCCTGTTTTTCCAGGAGGCCGGAAATCTTTTATGATTTTTATAAAAAGGAGATCCTGGAAAAGGTTCCCAGCATGACACCGTCAGTAGAAGCCATGGCCGAGATGGAACGGCAGGGCAGGCTTCAGTGTGTTGTGACCACCAGTATTTTTGATCTTCCAAAGGCGGCCGGAGTGGAAAATGTGATCTACCTCCACGGAGGGATCTATGATAACACATGTACCCATTGCGGCAAAAAATATTCCATGGAATACATGAAGAATTCAAAACACATTCCCCTTTGTGAGGACTGCGGGCACATCATACGCCCGGGCACCTTCCTTTACGGGGAGATGGTGGACAGCGGGCTGATGAGCCGGACCGCGGAGGAGATATCCAGGGCCGAGGTGCTTCTGGTACTGGGAACATCCCTCCGATCCGAGGTGTACAGTCATTACATACGGTATTTTCAGGGAAAGAAGATGATCATCATCCACAGGGCGCCCAGGCCCCTGGATGAGAAAGCCGACATGGTGGTCTATGACCTTCCCCAGAATATACTGCCTCTGCTGGTGGAGGAAGAATAAAAGATAAAAGCTGAAAATCAAATCCGGACAGGAACAAAGCCGCAGGCCAGTAAATCAATTGGCCTGCGGCTTTGCTGTTCGTTGCGCTGTCTCAGTTCCTGTGGTAGGAATCCAGCAGCTGGTTTTTTATGTGCCACAGCTCATTGGAAAGGTCCACATGGACTTCGTGAGGATTGATCAGACGTTTGGACTCATCCCACAGGGTTTCCAGCTCCCGTCTGCAGTAGGCCTGGATGTCCATTACCTTGGGTGAATCATAGACGCATTTTCCCTCCAGGAACACAGGGACCAGCAGTTCCCTGAGCGTATAGGAATCCGGTGCCAGCATGGTCTTTTTCCAGGTCTCAATGGGGTCAAAGAGAAGGAGGGAGTTGCCTGTGTTAAACTCTTCGCCGACCAGGCAGATCAGATCGGCTATGATCTTGCCCGTGGCCTTGTCGTAAATGCGCTGGATGGTTTTATTGCCCGGATTGGTGATCTTTTCTGCATTTTCCGAAAGCTTGATCTTGGGAATAAACTGGCCGGTGGCCTTGTCCTTTACTGCCGCCAGTTTGTATACACCGCCGAAGGAGGGGCAGTCCTTTGCCGTGATCAGGTTGGTGCCCACACCCCAGGAGTTGATGGTGGCGCCCTGCATCTTCAGGGAGTTGATCAGGTTCTCGTCCAGGTCGTTGGAGGCGGAGATCACCGCGTCCGGGAAGCCGGCATTATCCAGCATTTTTTTGGCCTTTTTGGAAAGGTAGGCGAGATCGCCGCTGTCCAGGCGTATGCCGTAAAAAGTCAGGGGGATACCGGCCTGGCGCATTTCCTTAAATACCTTGATCGCATTTGGGACGCCGGAGTTTAAGGTGTCGTAGGTGTCCACCAACAGGATGCAGGCGGTTGGATACAGCTTCGCGTAGGTGCGGAAGGCCGTGAGCTCGTCCGGGAAACTCATGATCCAGCTGTGGGCATGGGTGCCTTTTACAGGAACATCGAACATCTTGCCGCAGAGCACGTTGGAGGTGCCGATACACCCTGCGATCATGGCCGCCCTGGCGCCGTAGGTTCCTGCGTCAGGCCCCTGGGCGCGGCGCAGGCCGAACTCCATGACCCCGTCTCCCTTGGCAGCGTATACGATCCGTTCCGTCTTGGTGGCGATCAGGCTCTGGTGGTTGATAATATTAAGAAGGGCTGTCTCCACCAGCTGTGCCTGCATGATGGGGGCAATGACTTTTACAAGGGGTTCTCTTGGGAAGATGATGGTCCCCTCGGGAATGGCGTAAATATCACCTGTAAAACGGAAGTCCCTCAGATAGTCCAGGAAGTCCTCCTCAAAGATCCCCAGGCTGCCCAGATAAGCGATATCGCTTTCATCAAAATGCAGGTCTCGGATATATTCGATCACCTGCTCAAGGCCTGCACAGATGGCAAACCCGTTGCCATGGGGATTGGTACGGTAGAACATGTCAAAGATAACGGTCTCGTTGGCGTCCTTTTCCTTAAAATAGCCCTGCATCATAGTCAGCTCATACAGGTCTGTAAGTAATGTAAGATTTCTCTGTTCCATATAGGTTCCTCCCTGGTGCGTGGCCGGGAGCTGTCCGCATTTGGTGCGGTCCGGCTGGATTTTGGCGGCTGCGCTTGTATGTTGGTTAGTAGTATAGCACAAATTTTACAAAAGGCAAATGAAATGTTAAATTCTTAACAATCTATAAAATAAAAGCAGGGAATGGATCTCCCTGCTCTCAGATCAGTTTCCGGTTTTGTAATCCTCCCTGGCCCAGTTGGGGGCATTAATCGGGCCGGCCTTGGCGTTCCCGTTTTTAGCCGCACCCTGTATCTCAGGAACCTGGGCCTGTTTGTTTTCCGGGTGATGCATGTTCTGGTGATTTTCCGTGCCGTGATTTTTGGAATCATAAGGATCAGGCCTTCTCATACCTGCTTTTGCCATGACGTTACCTCCTGTATTGCATTTTAGCACCGCGGGATGATTATTTCACCCATATGCGCGCCTGGTTTTAGTTTTTGCAGTACGGCAAAAACTATACCGGATCCCCTTATGAATTATGTGGAATCAGGATAAACGAATGAGTAAAAAAATTATGAACAAAAATTAATTTCTGTTATAATAGAGAAGAGAGGATGAGAATGGTTTTGGCGGAAGGTAAAAAGATTAATCTATTGAAATCGGAGATATTGACCATTTTGGAGCAGAATTATAATGAACCACTGGAAGAAATATTTAATAGAAGAAAAAGTTGATGAGGACAGTATAAAAAGTATTAGTGAATTCAAGTTGGAAAAGAGAAGGTATGCGTACCAAAAATGAAGACGGCAGTGTTGCCAATGCCAATATAAAAATAAAGACAGATGATGTACTTGTGGATATAAATTTACCAAAACAGTTGATGAATTGAAAAGAATACAACAACAGTATTTTCAATATGATAAAGAGTTATACAATTGCGGGATAGAAGTTTTTCCTGCCTGGGAGTAATTTATAAATGTATTATTAGACACAACAATTCAGATAAACAGAATATTCAAACCAGTTAATGCAGTTGATTCGTCATGACTCGCACCTCGCGGTATGATTAAAATATGAATTGGGAATATTATAGTATATGATGGAAACTTCTGTTTTATAACATTTTTATTTGTTATACGGTTTCAGTTGACATTTTTCACGCCCATTATTATAATAAAGAAGTTAAATAACAAAAGCTGTGATGGAGACAGTAGGCCTGCAGGAACGTTTCAGAGAGCCGGGGAGGGTGGGATCCCGGTACAAGTAGCGCAGAACTGAAGATCACTCCGGAGCTGTCCGGCCGAGATATTTGCGGCGCCCGCCCTTTGGTAAGCCGGATCGCATTTCCTGCGTTAAGGGAACTCATATGATGGTATGCAGTAATAGGTGGTTAAACGAAGGAAGTTTTATGGCTTTCGTCCTGTTAAGGACGGGAGCTTTTTTGTTCTATGGGTATATCACTTCCATGGGACCTCAGTCATCATAACACATACCGGAATCACTGGATCAAAGAACAAATGGATCAATTTAGGAACGGAGGAATACAAAGATGTATGACAAAGTCTCCACAGACCTGAAGTTTGTGGAAAGGGAAAAAGAAGTAGAAAAATTTTGGGAAGATGAGCATATCTTTGAAAAGAGCATTCAGATGCGCGAGGGATGCAAGCCTTACGTGTTTTATGACGGGCCGCCAACTGCCAACGGCAAACCTCATATCGGCCATGTGGAAACACGTGTTATTAAGGATATGATCCCCAGATACCGCGCTATGAAGGGCTATATGGTGCCACGCAAGGCGGGATGGGATACCCATGGACTTCCGGTGGAGCTGGAAGTGGAGAAGAAGCTGGGGCTGGACGGCAAGGACCAGATCGAGCAGTACGGACTGGAGCCCTTTATTAAGCAGTGTAAGGAAAGTGTCTGGAAATACAAGGGCATGTGGGAGGATTTCTCCAACACCGTTGGTTTCTGGGCCGACATGGATGACCCTTATGTGACCTATGAGAATAATTTTATCGAGTCCGAGTGGTGGGCATTAAAGCAGATCTGGGACAAGGGCCTTTTGTACAAGGGCTTTAAGGTAGTTCCCTACTGTCCCCGCTGCGGCACCCCTCTGTCCTCCCACGAGGTGGCACAGGGATATAAGGATGTAAAGGAACGCTCCGCCATTGCACGCTTTAAGGTAAAGGGGGAGGATGCCTATATCCTGGCATGGACCACCACGCCGTGGACCCTTCCCAGCAACCTGGCGCTGTGCGTGAATCCGGTGGAGGATTACGTCAAGGTTAAGACAGGTGACGGTTATACCTACTATATTGCCCAGGCCCTGGCAACCCAGGTGTTGGGCGAGGATTACGAAGTGCTGGAAACCTACAAGGGCAAGGATCTGGAATTTAAGGAGTATGAGCCTTTGTACGACTGCTCGGTGCCTCTGTGTGAGAAGCAGCACAAGAAAGCATACTATGTGGTGTGCGATACCTATGTCACCCTTACAGACGGTACGGGAATCGTACACATTGCCCCTGCGTTTGGTGAAGATGACGCCAATGTGGGACGCAAATACGGCATTCCCTTTGTACAGCTGGTGGATGCCAAGGGCGATATGACGGCTGAGACACCCTTTGCAGGAACCTTTGTAAAGGATGCGGATCCCCTGGTGTTAAAGGATCTGGAGTCCAGGGGACTTCTGCTGGCAGCTCCTGCATTTGAGCACAGCTATCCCCATTGCTGGAGATGCGGGACTCCTCTGATCTACTATGCGAGAGAATCCTGGTTTATCAAGATGACGGCGGTAAAGGACGACCTGATCCGCAACAATAATACGATCAACTGGGTGCCTGATTCCATTGGCAAGGGCCGTTTCGGCGACTGGCTGGAGAACATCCAGGACTGGGGTATTTCCAGGAACAGGTACTGGGGCACGCCTCTTAACATCTGGGAGTGCCAGTGCGGATACCAGCACTCCATTGGCAGCATTGATGAGTTAAAGAGCATGTCCGACAACTGCCCGGAGGATATTGAGCTTCACCGTCCTTACATTGACAATGTAAACATCCGGTGCCCCAAGTGCGGCAAGTCCATGAAGCGTGTGCCGGAGGTGATCGACTGCTGGTTTGACTCAGGAGCCATGCCATTTGCCCAGCATCATTATCCATTTGAGAACAAGGAATTATTCGAGTCCCAGTTCCCGGCCCAGTTTATCTCCGAGGCAGTGGACCAGACAAGAGGATGGTTCTACTCCCTTCTGGCGGAATCCACCCTGCTGTTTAACAAGGCGCCTTATGAAAATGTAGTTGTTATGGGTCTTGTGCTGGATGAGAACGGACAGAAGATGAGCAAGTCCAAGGGCAATGCGGTGGATCCCTTTGATACCCTGGCAGCCCACGGCGCGGATGCGATCCGTTGGTTCTTCTACACCTGCAGCGCTCCCTGGCTTCCAAAGAGATACCAGGATAAGGCTGTGACAGAGGGACAGCGCAAATTTATGGGCACTCTGTGGAACACCTATGCATTCTGGGTGCTCTATGCCAACATTGACAATTTTGACGCCACCAAGTACAACCTTGAGTACGACAAGCTGCCGGTCATGGACAAATGGCTGCTGTCCAAGATGAATTCCATGGTAAAATGCGTGGATGAGAACCTGATGAACTACCAGATCCCTGAGGCTGCAAGGTCTCTCCAGGAGTTTGTGGATGACATGAGCAACTGGTATGTGCGCAGAAGCCGCGAGCGTTTCTGGGCAAAGGGAATGGAGCAGGATAAGATCAATGCCTATATGACACTGTATACCGCCCTTGTGACAACTGCCAAAGCAGCGGCTCCCATGATCCCGTTTATGACAGAGCAGATCTATCAGAACATTGTGAGAAAGATCGATGGAGACGCGCCTGAGAGCATTCACCTGTGTGATTTCCCGGAGGTGAAGGAGGACTGGATCGATGCCAGCCTGGAGGCGGACATGGACGAGGTGTTGAAGACGGTTGTCATGGGCCGTGCGGCAAGGAATACGGCAAATATAAAGAACCGTCAGCCCATTGGTCAAATGTATGTAAAGGCCGACCATGCGCTGTCTAAGTTCTATGTGGAGATCATAGAAGATGAACTGAATGTAAAGCAGGTGATCTTCTCTGATGATGTGAGGGCATTTACCTCCTACACATTTAAACCGCAGCTTAAGACCGTGGGACCCAAGTACGGCAAACTGCTGAACAGGATCCGCCAGACCCTGACAGACATTGACGGCAGCGCTGCCATGGACACACTGAATGAAAAAGGCGCCCTGACCTTTGACTTTGACGGACAGGAAGTGGTCCTTACCAAGGATGACCTTCTGATCGATGTGTCCCAAAAGGACGGGTATGTGACGGAGGAAGACAACTACGTGACCGTTGTGCTGGATACCAATCTGACACCGGAGCTGATCGAGGAGGGCTTTGTCCGTGAGATCATCAGCAAGGTACAGACCATGCGCAAGGAGGCAGGCTTTGAGGTGATGGACCATATCGCCGTGTACCAGGACGACAATGACAAGATCGCAGAGCTTTTAAAGGCCCATGCAGATGAGATAAAGGCGGAAGTTATGGCCGATACCATCTTCCTGGGAGGCATGGGAGGTTATGCCAAGGAGTGGAGCATTAACGGTGAAAAAGTAATGCTCGGTGTTGAAAAGACCATGAAATAATGGTAATATGGGAGGCGGGGTTTAAGCACCCCGCCTATATGAGGATGGAGGATAATGCTGATGAATAAAGGATTCGATAAGGCCACATTCAAGCGGAGCGTCATAGACAATGTTAAGAACATGTTCCGCAGGACCATTGATGAAGCCACGCCGCAGCAGGTGTTCCAGGCGGTTGCGTTTGCAGTAAAGGACGTCATTATAGACGAGTGGATCGCATCCCACAAGGAATACGAGAAAAAGGACGTTAAGACAGTGTATTATCTGTCCATGGAGTTTTTGATGGGCCGGGCCCTGGGCAACAATATTATCAATATCTGTGCCCATGATGAAATCAAGGAAGTATTGGATGAACTGGGATTTGATCTGAATATGATCGAGGACCAGGAACCGGATGCAGCCCTTGGCAACGGCGGTCTGGGCCGCCTGGCCGCATGTTTCCTGGATTCCCTTGCAACTCTGGGTTATCCGGCTTACGGGTGCGGGATCCGTTACCGTTACGGTATGTTTAAACAGAAGATTGAGAATGGGTACCAGATCGAGGTGCCGGATGAGTGGCTGAAGGACGGCAACCCCTTTGAGATCCGCCGCCCGGAATACGCCCAGGAGGTCAAGTTCGGGGGATATGTGCGCATTGAGAATGTGGGAGGCGTGAACCATTTTGTGCAGGACGGTTACCAGACCGTGCGTGCGGTGCCCTATGACCTGCCGGTGATCGGCTATGGCAACAATGTGGTGAATACCCTTCGTATCTGGGATGCGGAACCGGTGAATACATTTAACCTGGATTCCTTTGACCGGGGAGATTACCAGAAGGCAGTGGAGCAGGAAAATCTGGCAAAAACCATTGTGGAGGTCCTCTACCCCAATGACAACCACTACGCGGGCAAGGAGCTGCGCCTGAAACAGCAGTATTTCTTTATTTCCGCCAGTGTACAGCGGGCAATTACAAAATATAAGGAGAAACACGAGGACATCCGCAAGTTCCATGAAAAGGTGGTGTTCCAGCTGAACGATACCCACCCCACAGTTGCCATACCGGAACTGATGCGTATCCTTTTGGACGAGGAAGGGCTGACATGGGAGGAGGCATGGGATGTAACCACCAGGACATGTGCCTATACCAACCACACCATTATGTCGGAGGCCCTGGAGAAGTGGCCCATTGAGCTGTTCTCACGCCTGCTTCCGCGTATTTACCAGATCGTGGAGGAGATCAACCGCAGGTTCCAGAACCAGATCCAGTCCATGTACCCGGGCAACCAGGATAAACTGCGCAGCATGTCCATCATTTATGACGGTCAGGTGAAGATGGCATACATGGCCATTGCGGCCAGCTTTTCCGTGAACGGTGTTGCCAGACTGCATACAGAGATCTTAAAGAACCAGGAACTGAAGGATTTTTACCAGATGATGCCTGAAAAGTTTAATAACAAGACAAACGGCATTACACAGAGAAGGTTCCTGCTTCACGGCAATCCCCTTCTGGCCGACTGGGTCACCTCCAAGATCGGGGATGAGTGGATCACAGACCTTCCGCATATCAAGAAGCTGGAGATCTATGCCGATGATGAGAAGTGCCAGCAGGAATTCCTGAATATCAAGTACCAGAATAAAATACGCCTTGCGAAATACATCAAGGAGCACAACGGGATCGATGTGGATCCGCGCTCCATCTTTGATGTGCAGGTAAAGAGACTTCATGAGTATAAGCGCCAGCTGATGAACATACTTCATGTGATGTACCTGTATAACCAGCTAAAGGATAACCCGGAGATGGATATGGTACCCAGGACCTTTATCTTTGGCGCAAAGGCCGCCGCCGGTTATAAGCGGGCCAAACTCACCATCAAGCTGATCAACTCCGTGGCGGATGTGATCAACAATGACAAATCCATCGGGGGCAAGATCAAGGTGGTGTTTATCGAGAATTACCGCGTATCCAACGCAGAACTCATCTTTGCGGCAGCTGATGTAAGTGAGCAGATCTCCACGGCCAGTAAGGAGGCATCCGGCACGGGCAACATGAAGTTTATGCTCAACGGTGCCCTGACCCTGGGCACCATGGACGGAGCCAATGTGGAGATCGTGGAGGAAGTGGGCCAGGAATATGCCTTTATCTTCGGCATGTCCTCAGATGAGGTGATCAATTACGAGAATAACGGCGGATATTACCCCATGGATATTTTCAACAATGACCAGGAGATCCGCAGGGTGCTGATGCAGCTGATCAACGGCTACTATGCGCCTGACAACCCAGAACTGTTCCGGGATATCTACAATTCCCTTCTGAATACAAAGAGCAGCGACAAGGCGGACACCTACTTTATCCTGAAGGATTTCCGTTCCTACGCCCAGGCCCACGAAAGGGTGGATCAGGCATTCAGGAACGAGAAGTGGTGGGCAAAGGCAGCGATCCTCAACATTTCAGGCAGCGGTAAGTTTACCTCGGACAGAACCATTGAGGAGTATGTAAGGGATATCTGGCACCTTGAAAAGGTGACAGTGGAAATGTAATACATTCCGGTGCTGCTGTGCGGTACTGAATATGCTCCGGCAAGCCTGAAACATGGAGGCAGCCGGGGCATTTCTGTAAAAGCAGGATACGGGAAGGAGAGGACGATAAAAATGAAGATACGCGATATACTGGCTCAGGGAAGGCCCACCCTGTCTTTTGAGGTGTTTCCTCCCAAAACAGAGGATGCCTATGATACGGTGGAGCGGGCAGCTGCAAAGATTGCAACGCTGAAGCCTGATTTTATGAGTGTTACATACGGGGCAGGCGGAGGGACCAGCGATTATACGGTGGGGATCGCTTCCGATATACAAAAATCAGGGGTGACACCCCTGGCCCATCTCACCTGTGTGTCATCCACGCGGGATAAGGTACACTCCGTGCTGGAGGAACTGAAAAACCACGGCATTGAAAATGTACTGGCCCTGAGGGGAGACATTCCGGCTGACGGCCGGACTCCGCGGGAATACCATTACGCTTCGGAACTGATCCATGAGATCAAGCAGTCGGGGGATTTCTGTATTGGGGCCGCCTGTTACCCGGAGGGCCATGTGGAATCAGCCAACAAATCCGTGGACATGGATTATCTCAAGGAGAAGGTGGAGGCCGGCTGCGATTTTGTGACCACCCAGATGTTTTTTGACAACAGCATCCTTTACAGCTATCTGTACCGCATCAGGGAAAAGGGGATCACGGTTCCTGTGATCGCGGGGATCATGCCGGTGACCAGCGCCAAACAGATCAAACGCATTACCCAGATGTCGGGCACTTACCTGCCTTCCAGGTTCCTGGCCATTGTGGACAAATTCGGAGATAACCCTGCAGCCATGAAGCAGGCAGGGATCGCATATGCCACGGACCAGATCATTGACCTGATCGCCAACGGCGTCAGGGGAATCCACGTTTACTCTATGAATAAGCCGGATGTGGCCATGAAGATCAGGGAAAATCTTTCTGAGATACTGTAGAGGCAGGGAGTTTTAGTCGGAGGGAACGATGAATACAGAAGACATTGACCGGGGGGAAGTGCTCCGGTATCTGGGTTATGGGAGACATGAGGCGGATCAGGCCGTGATGGGTCTGGTGGAGGAGTGTATCGCACAGCTGTTAAAGGAAGCCCAGCCACGCTGTCTGTACAGGGAGTATCCTTTGATCCTGGGGCCGGAGGGCGCGGTGGACGGCGGCTGTTTCCAGACCGTGAGCAGGAATCTGTCAAGGAATCTGAGGGACTGCGGCCAGATCATTGTGTTTGCCGCCACCCTGGGTACGGGAGCGGACCATCTGATCCAGAAATACAACAAACTTCAGATGAGCAAGGCGGTGATCATGCAGGCGGCTGCCACGGCCATGATAGAGGAATACTGCGACCAGGTGTGTACGGGCATTAGGGAGGAGTATGAATCCGGGGACCGGTATCTGCGGCCCAGATTCAGCCCCGGGTACGGGGACTTTCCCCTGGACTGCCAGCAGAGGCTGTTGGACAGCCTGGAGGCAGGCAAAAGGATCGGGATCAAGCTGACGGACAGCCTTCTTATGATGCCGTCCAAATCAGTGACAGCGGTGATGGGAGTCAGCAAGAAGCCTTACCGCTGCGATGTGAAGGGCTGCGAATCCTGCGGGAAAAGGGATTGTCTTTACAGGCGGTGAGCCGGGGACGAATGGGAATCATGAAGATTGAATCAGGCAAAGGGGATATTATAATGATACGTTTTAACTGTGATTACAGCGAGGGCGCACATGAGCGCATTTTAAACAAACTGATGGAGACAAACCTGGAGCAGACTCCGGGATACGGGGAAGACCCCTATTGTGAGGAGGCTGCCGCGATCATCAGGGAGCTTTGTCAAAAGGAAGATGCCGGCGTCCACTTTCTGGTGGGCGGCACCCAGGCTAATGCCACAGTAATCGCATCCGCCCTCAGACCCCACCAGGGTGTGGCGGGAGCCGTGACCGCCCACATCAATGTACATGAGACGGGGGCAGTGGAGGCAACCGGGCATAAGGTCCTTTCGCTGCCCTCCGCTGACGGCAAGATCACTGCGTCCCAGGTGGAGGAACTGTACCTGGCCCATATTAACGATGAAAGCTTTGAGCATATGGTGCAGCCGGGAATGGTATATATATCCAATCCCACGGAGCTGGGGACCATCTACACAAGGGCTGAGCTGGAAGCTCTTTACAGGGTGTGCAGAACATGGGGCCTGTACCTGTTTGTGGACGGCGCCCGTCTGGCATACGGACTGGCGGCAGAGGGCAATGATGTGGATCTTAAGGTTCTGGCTTCCAACTGTGACGTGTTCTACATTGGGGGAACCAAGGTGGGCGCCCTGTTCGGTGAAGCGGTGGTGATCACCAATGAGGAGCTGAAAAAGGATTTCCGCTACCACATTAAGCAGAGAGGCGGAATGTTGGCAAAGGGAAGGCTTCTGGGGATCCAGTTTGGAGAACTGCTGCGGGACGGTCTGTACATGGAACTGGGACGCCATGGGGACAGGATGGCGGATAAGATCAGAAAGGCATGCCGGGACAAAGAGATTCCCTTCCTGGTGACCAATACCACCAACCAGGTATTTCCCATTATGCCTGATGCCCTGTTGGAGCAATGGAAGGATAAATACAGCTATACCAACCAGGGCCGGGTGGATGAGACCCACACGGCCATCCGGCTTTGTACCAGCTGGGTTACCAGCGAGGAGCATGTGGATGCCCTGGTAAAGGATATATTAAACAGCTAACACCTGGAGTGTATTTGGAACATGCTCCGGGATGGATACTGCTTGGGAGGAATGACAATGAGACTATTAGAGGAAATGAAAGTACGCCGCCTGTTCTGTGACGGCGGAATGGGAAGCATGCTTCAGGCCCGGGGACTTCAGGCAGGGGAAATGCCTGAGATGTGGAACCTGACCCATCCTGAGATTGTAAGGGATATCCACAGGCAGTACCTGAAGGCAGGGGCTGATATCATGGAAACCAACACCTTTGGAGCCAATGGGCTTAAATATAAGGACAACCTGGAGGAGATCATTACTGCGGCGGTGGGACACGCAAAGGCGGCAGTGGAGGAAGCGGGACATGGCTATGTTGCCCTGGACGTGGGGCCCACGGGAAAACTGTTAAAGCCCCTGGGAGACCTGGACTTTGAGGATGCGGTAAGTCTGTACAAGGAAGTGGTGGCTTACGGTGTTAAGGCCGGGGCCGACCTGGTGTTCATTGCCACAATGAGCGACAGCTATGAGCTGAAAGCGGCGGTGCTGGCTGCAAAGGAAGCCGGGGTGGATCCGGTGACAGGTGAAAATATTCCCGTGTTTACCTCAGTGACCTTTGATGAGAAGGGAAAGCTTCTCACAGGAGGAAATGTGGAATCCACGGTGGCGCTGTTAGAAGGCCTGCGGGTGGATGCCCTGGGAATCAACTGCGGACTGGGACCGGAGCAGATGAAGGGGATCCTTAAGGATATCCTTGAAGTGACTTCCCTTCCTGTTATGGTGAATCCCAATGCCGGACTTCCAAGAAGCGAGAACGGGAAAACGGTCTATGATATCAACGAAGACCAGTTTGCCCAGGTCATGAGGGAGATCGTAGACATGGGAGCCGCCGTGGTGGGAGGATGCTGCGGCACCACTCCGGACCACATACGGGAGACTGTTAAGCTCTGTAAGGACATCCCCGTAAGATGGCCTGAGAAAAAAAGGCGCACGGTTATTTCCTCCTATGCCCAGGCCGTGGTGGTGGACAGGAAAACGGTCATTATCGGGGAGCGGATCAACCCCACGGGCAAATCTAAATTCAAGCAGGCTCTCCGGGACCATAACCTGGAATACATCCTCAGGGAAGGGGTGAGCCAGCAGGACAACGGAGCCGATGTGCTGGATGTGAATGTGGGTCTGCCTGAGATAGATGAGCCTTCCATGATGGAGGAGGTGGTAAAGGAACTTCAAAGCATTATCGATCTTCCGCTGCAGATCGACACCTCCAACATCGAAGCCATGGAGCGGGCCATGAGGGTTTATAACGGCAAGCCTCTGATCAACTCCGTCAACGGAAAGGCGGAGGTTATGAGCCAGGTGTTTCCTCTGGTTGCAAAATACGGCGGCGTTGTGGTGGGATTGTGCCTGGATGAGGGCGGGATCCCGGAGACGGCAGAGGGCCGTATTGCAGTGGGCCGTAAGATCATTGATACAGCTGCGGATTATGGGATCGGGCCGGAAGATATCATACTGGACGGCCTGTGTATGACTGTGAGTTCGGACAGCAGGGGGGCCCTGACCACACTGGAGACCCTGCGGCGCATCCGGGATGAACTGGGGGGCAAATCGGTGCTGGGGGTGTCCAACATTTCCTTTGGCCTTCCCCAGAGAGAGATCATCAATGGGGCCTTTTTTACCATGGCCATGGAGGCCGGGCTGAATGCGGCTATTATCAATCCCAACTCCGAGGCCATGATGCGTGCTTTTTACAGCTTTAATGCCCTGATGGACAGGGATCCCCAGTGCAGCCGGTATATAAGCATCTACAGCGGCCAGGCATCCGGCCTTGGACGGACCATAGGAAAGAACGGCGCGGGCCAGGCGGCAGGCAACGGCGGCCAGGCGTCCGGCGCATCATCGGCTTTGTCCGGCGGGGAAGATGCCGGAGCGCTCCTTACCTCGGCCATTGAGCGGGGACTGAAGGATGCGGCCCACCAGGCAGTGAGTGTTCTGCTGGAGAAAAGGGATGCCCTGGACATTATCAATGACCACATGATCCCTGCCCTGGACCGGGTGGGCAAAGGGTTTGAAAAGGGAACCGTCTTCCTTCCACAGCTCCTTATGAGCGCTGAGGCGGCAAAGGCGGCCTTTGAGGTCATTAAGACCAGGATGGACCAAAGCGGTCAGGTGCAGGAGAAAAAAGGCACTGTCATTCTGGCAACCGTTAAAGGCGATATCCATGATATCGGAAAAAACATTGTAAAGGTGCTTTTGGAAAATTACGGGTATGATGTAATGGATCTGGGGAAGGATGTGCCTCCGGAGAGGATCGTGGAGGAGGCTGTAAAGGGAAAGGTTCCCCTTGTGGGGCTCAGCGCCCTTATGACCACCACGGTGCCCAGCATGGAGGAGACCATCCAAAAGCTCAGGGCAACAGCGCCAAACGTCAAGGTGATGGTGGGAGGGGCAGTGCTCACAAAAGAGTATGCCCAGACCATAGGAGCCGACATGTACTGCCGGGACGCCATGGCATCTGTCAATTATGCGGAGAGCATTTTTGTCAGGTAAAAACACAAAAATAAAGCCCCATGGGTTTAGAGACGGGGCAGTTCATAGGATGCGGCGGCACACTGGACCACAGTAGGTGCTGCCGTGTCCTTATTTTGTTCAGGGGGCAGCTCGCGGAAGGAGACCATATTTTTGCCGTGGTTTTTTGCATAATATAGTTCATCATCAGCAGCCTGTACCATATTGGGGTATGTTTCCAGGGAGGTGGGGATGGCGCTGCATATTCCCACACTGATGGTCACATAGGGAGAAATGCTGTGGTTGGCTGAAGGGATCCTTAAGTCGGTTACAGACAACCTGAGACGGTCCGCCACCTGGACGGCGTCCTCCGGTTTGATCCCATACAGGAGGATCTCAAACTCCTCTCCGCCAAAGCGGCAGATCAGATCCTTTTCCTGATGGATGTGGGTGGCCAGCGCATCCGCCACCCGTTTCAGGCATTCATCCCCCGCCACGTGGCCGAATGTGTCATTGTACTGTTTAAAGTAATCAATATCCACCATAATGACAGCCACAGGGATCTGAAGCCGGATGGCCCCGGGCATCAGCGCCTCCAGGCCCAGGGCAAATCCGTTTCTGTTAGGTATATGGGTCAGGGGGTCATTGTCAGCCCTGCTCTGAAGGTAGACCTGTTCGTCACGCGCTTCCCGCAGCATACGCAGGTTGTTTCCGATAATGCGGCAGCGGACCTGGGACAGGAACAGGCTGATAAAGCTGTAAAGGAACAGGTTGGAGTACAGGGCCACCGGCGCCCGCTGTGTCACAAAGGAAGGAAGAGCCAGTCCCGCTGTGACGAATACGGCGGCGGCTGCCTCGGTAAACGTAAAGAAGGGCCCTGCTGCAATATAGATATAGAACATAAGCACACTTTCCGCAGTCATCCTGCTCTTCAGGCAATAATGATTGATCAACAGACAGAATAAGCCAAGCAGTGAGGTGAACACATAGGTATGGTATTGTATCATACGGCGTGTCCTCCGGTTGCGCTCCAATTTGAATATATGTTCACAGTAGAACAGATTGCTTACCATGAACAATAGGAACAGGACGATGGCCATGCTGATGGGTGAGATCAGCCTGTTGCTTATGTCCACGGCCAGGTAACTGACCAGATTCACCAGTTCCAGTACAATGAGGAGAACGGAAAAGTTCAGTGTCTGGCTGATGTTCATGGTCTGGACCGTGTCAAACAGTTCCTGTACATGTCTGAATGTTGTCTCGCATCTGAAAAGCGGAAAAGCTGTACTTATGTTTTTTTTCACATTGTTTAGCATGATGTAATATCCCCTGTCATATAATACTAACTGCCAAGTCCCTCTTAACAGCAAACAGGGCGGCGGTTACATAATAATACAAATATATTCACGATGCGCAATGTATATAACTTAAAAAAGTGTAAAGAAGTGCGAAATTTGTCACCATTTTCTGGAAATGTCCCCAATTACTCCCTGACACAGATGGTTATAAATGTGATAATATGGTTTTGTAACAAAAAAGAAATACTTTTGTAATATTCAAGAGAATATTACAAGCACAGAAAGAGAGGACAAACTATGTTACCAATTTCAACAATGGCAGTTGCCGCAGTGTTAGGTTCTGCATGCGGTACGAATATGGCAACCATGAATGATTATAATGCAGGGCTTTACAACGGATCCAACAATCCTCAGAATGTATGCTACCAGCACGGAAACCAGGATCTGGACTGCATTCTGTCCCAGATGGGTGTCAGCGCACCGTCCGGTAATTCCTGCAGCGGATTTTCCAACGGAATGGGATTCTAAGCAATCCTTATTGATGTGGAACTGATGTATCTGTAAACGAATACACCTGCAAACCAACAAACTATATATACCTACAAACTTAGATACGAACAAAACTAATATACCTACATAATCATATTCCCTTATAAAATCTCCCCGCCTGTGTCTGTTTCACGGCGGGGAGTTTTTTTGCCCTTCTGCAATAAGAACGCGGCTTCCGGCATAATATATACAGAAAATTAATTCCCATTTGGCGGTCCATGGGTTACAATGATCCGGATAATGGAAAAAAAGGAGTCTGAGAATGAATAGAGATCATCTGATTACGATATTAAAAGGAATGTGGATCGGCGGCACCATGACGGTCCCGGGAGTCAGCGGAGGTTCCATGGCCATGATCATGGGCGTGTATGACAGGCTCATTTCCTCGGTCAGTTCCTTTTTCCGCAATCCAGGAAAGAGCATGTCCTTTCTGGTGCGGTTTGTACTGGGGGCCGGGATCGGGATGGTGGTATTTTCCCGGTTCATCAGTTTTCTTTTTACCACCAGGGCGGATGTGCCTCTTCGGTTCTTCTTTCTGGGAGCTGTGGCTGGGGGAGTGCCCATGATATATAAGGAAGCGGGAATTAAAAGGATCAGTTTGGGAGCAGTGGCCTATCCTGTCATAGGGATCCTGGCCGTTGTGATACTGGCCCTGCTTCCTACCGGTCTGTTTGAACCAAACGGCAGCTTTGGCATAGGCGCAGCGCTCATTCAGCTGGCCGGGGGGATCATCATAGCGGTGGGCCTGGTGCTGCCCGGGATCAGTGTTTCCCAGATGCTCTACATGCTGGGAATCTATGAGGGGATTATTAAAAATATAAGCACCCTGAACATATTGCCCCTGATTCCCCTGGGAGCAGGCGTGGTGGGAGGGATCTTCCTGACCACCAAGGTGCTGGAACAGCTGATGGAGCGCCATCCCCAGCCCACCTATCTGATCATCTTAGGTTTTATGTTCGGGTCCCTGCCCGAACTGTTTCCGGGCATTCCTTCAGGCTCGGATATGGCGTACAGCATCCTGTGTGCAGCCCTGGGCTTCGCTGCCCTGTATAAGATGGCGGGGAAGGAAGCCTAGGAATGTCCGCGCGTTCCCAAAGCGTGTCTAAACATCAGTCCACGCGCTCATCACCCCAGAAAAACGCGCCTACGGTTCCGGGACCGGTGTGGGAGCCGATCACGGTTCCTATGTCCATAATGGGCGGCGCTCCGTTCAGATGGGGAAAGGTCTCTTTGATCAGGGAAGCCACGGCCTGGGCATCGTCAGGGCAGGAGGAGTGGCAGATGAAACATTTCCCTGAATAACCTGTCTTGTCCTGGGCATGGGTCTTCATGCGTTCCACCAATTCCTTTATGACTTTTTTCTTGCCCCGGCACTTGTCCCGGGGGATCAGCTTGCCCTCGTGATCTATGTTCATCAGGGGGCAGATATTCAACATGTTGCCGAAAAAGGCTGCAGAGACTGAGATTCTTCCGCCTCTCCTTAAATGGGTCAGGTCCGTGGTGAAGAACCAGCCCTGCAGCCTTAATTTATGTTCCTTGATCCAGGTGACCAGTTCCTCATAGCCGGTCCCTGCCTGCATTTTTTCCCAGGCAGTGTCCAGGAGGAGGCCATAGCCAACAGATGCCTGCAGTGAATCAATAACCTCGATCCGCCGGTCAGGATAGCGCTCCTGCATCTCATCCCTGGCTATGACAGCCGAATTATAGGTTCCTGAGATTCCGGTGGACAGGGTCAGATGGATGATATCCTTCCCCTCCCTAAGGATGGGATCAAACATGGCCTCATACTGTTCGGGATTTACCTGGGAGGTGGTGGGCATGGCGCCATCCCGGATCCTTTGATAAAAATCCTCAATGGCAATGGACTTTCCCAGATCATCATCGTACTCTTTATCTTCCATCCGGAAATGGAAGCAGGCATAGGGGATATCCCGTTCTGCCAGGTATTGCTCAGGCATGTCAGCAGTGGAACAGCAGGTTATTACATATGAAGTTGTCATAATGTGCTCCTTTTAATAAGTCAATGGTTGACGTGTTTTATGGACAAAGTATAGCATGGTGCAGGGGATAGTGTCAAATAAATACAGCTGGCTGCGGGCTGCGGACGGATAAACAGGATATGTGTAAGAGGACAGGGCTTGTACTGGTAAAACGAGGAAAATTGTGCTATGATGTACTTTGTGCTGTGATACAGGGCGTATTTGTGTTGTGACACCCTGGAGTATACGAATGGAAAGGAATGGCAATCATAATGTATAAATGCTGTATATTTGATCTGGATGGAACATTGGTAAATTCCATATATGCCATACAAAAATCCGTGGATCTCACCCTGGAACAGTGGGGGATGAGGCCGGTATCCGTGGAGGAGTGCAAGGTTTTTGTGGGGGATGGATATAAGAAGCTTTTGGAGCGGGCGCTGAAGGCGTGCGGGGATGAAGGGCTGGATCATTACCAGGAGGCCCTGGAACAATATCCGGATATTTTTAAAGGGTGCTGCATGTACCGTGTGGACGCCTATGACGGAATCAGGGAAATGCTGGCATTTTTAAATGAACATAATATCCTATCCGCAGTGCTTTCCAACAAACCCCACCCCAGGACGCTGGACAATGTGGAGGGCGTGTTTGGAAAAGGTTGCTTTGACCTGGTGTATGGGGAGAGGGAGGATAAGGGAATCAGGAAAAAACCGGCCCCGGATGGAGTCTGGGCCATTATGAAGGAGCTGGGGGTGACCGGGGAAGAGGTGCTGTATCTGGGAGATACCAATACGGACATGCGTACCGGGAAACATGCCGGTGTGGACACAGTGGGCGTTACCTGGGGATTCAGGGACAGGAAGGAACTGGAGGAGTTTGCTCCCAGGTTTGTTGTGGACCATCCATCCCAGGTGATACAGATTATAAAGGATGTGAACGGGATTGGACAGGAATAAATCGGGCAGGCTAAAAGTGCTGGTCTGGATCATGGCAGTTTTGACAATCGCCGAGATAGTTCTTGGGATATGGGGGGCAAGGGGCAGGAGAGGGATGGAGCAGGCGGCGGAAAAAAGGGATGACAGGCTGTGTGTGGTCACCACCATTTTCCCCTACTATGATTTTGTGCGCCAGATCGCAGGGGACAGGGTGGATCTGAAGCTGATCGTCCCGGCCGGCATGGACAGCCACTCCTTTGAACCCACCCCGGCCGATATGATTGCCATGCAGGAAGCGGACGTTATAGTATTTAACGGCGGGGAGATGGAGCACTGGGTGGACCAGGTCCTGGACTCCCTGGATACCGGCAATATGGTATTGCTCACCATGATGGATTATGTGGATACAGTGGAAGAGGAGCATGTGGAGGGAATGGAGGACGCCCATGACCACGGAGCAGAGGACCATGAACACGGGGATGAGGCAGACATCCATATGGAGGATGCCCACCGGTTTGAAGCCGATGGCCATGAGATGGAGATAGAGTATGATGAGCATATCTGGACCTCCCCGGTGAATGCCCAGGCCATTGTAAAGATCATAAGCCAGACCCTTCAGGAGGCGGATCCGCAGGGGAGCAGCTTTTACCAGGAAAATACAGATGCATATGTCAAGGATCTGAAGGATCTGGATGGAAGGTTCAGGCAGGTGGTTTCCCAGGCAAGAAACCATATGATTGTGGTGGCGGACAAATTCCCTTTCCGGTATTTTGCAGATGAGTACGGACTCACCTACAGGGCTGCATTTTCAGGCTGCAGCACGGATACGGAGCCCAGCGCCAAGACCATTGCCTATCTCATAGACAAGGTGAGGGAAGAGGGGATCGGGGCAGTGTACTATCTGGAACTGTCAAGCCACCGCACGGCGGAGATCATCAGTGAGGAGACCGGGGCAGCGCCCCTCCTTCTACATTCCTGCCACAATGTGGCCAGAAGACAGTTTGATGAAGGGGTAACCTATCTCCAGCTGATGAACCGGAACGTGGAGAATCTCCGCATAGGGCTGGAGTAGCTGCGCCATGGGAATGCAGACTGTCTGCCCGGCAGTACAACGGAAGAAATAAAAAAGAGGTATGAGATGACACCTTTGATAAAATGTGAACATGTAGATTTTGGATATGATAACCAGGATGCGGTGGTGGACGTGAATATGGAAGTCAACCCCGGCGATTACCTGTGTATTGTGGGGGAAAATGGTTCAGGCAAGAGTACCCTGATGAAAGGACTCCTGGGGCTTTTAAAGCCCACGGCAGGAAGGCTTGAGGTGGCGGATGACTTAAAACGCACGGGGATCGGCTATCTGCCCCAGCAGACCGCTGCCCAGAAGGATTTTCCGGCCACGGTATATGAGGTGGTGCTCAGCGGCTGCCTCAGCAAAAGGGGGCGGCTGCCCTTTTACTCCAGAGCTGAAAAGAATATAGCGGACCGGAACCTGGAAAAGCTGGGTATTACCCCTCTTAGGGACCAGTGTTACCGGGAATTGTCGGGAGGGCAGCAGCAGAGGGTGCTGATCGCCAGGGCGCTTTGCGCCACCACAGAACTGCTGATCCTGGATGAACCCATCACCGGGCTGGATCCCATGGCGATCCAGGAGTTTTATACAATGCTGCGCAGGCTGAACCGCGAGGACGGGGTGGCCATTCTCATGGTTTCCCATGATTTGAGAAATGCGGTGGAGGAGGCCAATAAGATCCTCCACCTTCAAAAGCGGGTCATGTTCTACGGACCTGCCCATGATTATATGAACAGTAAGGCGGCAGGCCACTTCTTCCATGAGAAGGAGCAGGGAAAATGCAAGCCCACGGCGGGCTGCCATGTTCTAAACGTTCACGTACACAGGGAGGAAGAGTCATGAGTGTGATCAGCGAGATGTTATCTTACCCCTTCCTGGTGCGGGCCCTTGTGGGCGGAATGCTGGTGTCCCTGTGCGCCTCCCTTTTGGGAGTGAGCCTGGTGCTGAAGCGGTATTCCATGATCGGGGACGGGCTTTCCCATGTGTCCTTTGGAGCCTTATCCATTGCCCTGGCCATGGGCTGGTCACCGCTTAAGGTGTCCATTCCCGTGGTGGTGCTGGCCGCATTCTTCCTCCTTCGGATCACGGAGAACAGCAGGATCAAAAGTGACGCGGCCATTGCTCTGATCTCAGCCAGCGCGCTGGCCATCGGTATCATCGTCACATCCCTTACCACAGGGCTTACCACGGATGTGAGCAGCTATATGTTCGGAAGCATCCTGGCCATGAGCCGGGAGGATGTGGTGCTCAGCGCAGTGCTGTCCCTGGTGGTGCTGATCCTGTTTGCGGTGTGCTATAACAAGATATTCGCAGTGACGTTTGATGAGAATTTTGCAAAAGCCACTGGTGTAAATGTGGGCTTTTATAATGTGGTCATTGCCGTGCTCACAGCGGTTACCATTGTACTGGGGATGCGTATGATGGGGGCCATGCTGATCTCCAGCCTGATCATATTCCCATGCCTCTCATCCATGCGGGTGTTTAAAAGCTTCGGGGGCGTGGTGGTGTCATCGGGCATCCTTTCCGTACTGTGCTTTTTAATAGGGATGACTGCATCCTACCAGTTCTCAACACCTGCGGGCGCCAGTGTGGTGGTGGCCAATCTTCTGGTGTTTATGCTGTTTATGGCATGGCAGTCCCTGGGCAGGCTGCGGGCCTGAGAAAATAATATGTGCGGACAGTTGGCGGTAGACATACCATGGAACAAGTGATACAATGCTGTTCAGTGGGAAGGATTTCCATAAAAATGCCTCTGCCATGTTCTGTAAACGCGCACATGGGAGACTGAATGAGGGGAACATGAAAGAGAAGTTATTTGAATCAAAACCAAAGCATTACCGACTAAAAAAACACATATCCCAGACGCAGTTTATCGCCTATGGGTTTTTCCTGATCATCATGACAGGCACCTTTCTTCTGATGCTGCCCATATCCAGCAGGGATGGACAGAGCGAGCCTTTTCTTAACTGTCTGTTTACCGCCACCAGCGCGTCCTGCGTTACCGGCCTGGTGGTGGCGGATACGTGGACCCAGTGGAGCATGTTTGGACAGGTACTGCTGCTGATCATGATCCAGCTGGGAGGACTTGGATTCATCAGTATCGGCATCTTTCTCTCCATTGTGCTCAGGCGTAAGATCGGCCTGAAGGAGCGGGGGCTGATGGAGGAGAGCGTGAACACGCTGCAGATCGGCGGTATGGTCAAGCTGGCCAGAAGGATCATTATGGGTACGGCCATCTTTGAGGGGGCGGGTGCTGTTATACTGTCACTGCGGTTCATCCCGCAATACGGCTTGTTCCGCGGGATCTGGTATGGGATCTTCCACTCCATCTCAGCCTTCTGTAATGCTGGTTTTGACCTGATGGGACATGCTGAGCAGTACAGCTCCCTGTGCGGTTACACGGGGGACTGGGTGGTCATAGGCACCATCTCGGCCCTGATCATCATTGGCGGTATCGGATTTATCGTGTGGGATGATCTGTATAGGAAGAAATGGGATTTCCGCCACTACATGCTGCACACCAAGATCGTTCTGGTGACAACAGCCACGCTTCTGGCAGTGAGCACCGTGCTGTTTTATCTCATGGAGCGGGATAATATCCTTGTGGGCATGAGCGGGTCTGAGAAGTTCTGGGCCTGTTTTTTCAGCGCGGTAACGCCCAGGACAGCGGGTTTTAACAATGTGGACACGGCTGCGCTCACAGACGGCAGCAAGTTTATGACAGCTATTTTGATGTTTATCGGAGGAAGCCCGGGGTCCACGGCAGGCGGAATCAAGACCAGTACGCTGGCAGTCCTGCTTTTATATGTACACTCCAATATCCGCCAGACCTACGGTGTGGAGATATTTGGCCGCAGGCTTCAGGACGAGTCCATCCGGCAGTCGGCCTGCATCCTTACCATTAATTTAAGCCTGATGCTGACAGCCACTATTTTGATCATGGTGTTCCAGAATCTGCCCATGTCCGATGTGTTTTTTGAGACATGTTCGGCCATCGGCACTTCCGGCATGAGCACGGGAGTGACCAGAAGCCTGAATACATTTTCAAGGATCGTCATTATACTGCTGATGTACTGCGGGCGGATCGGAAGTTTGTCCTTTGCGCTGGCATTTACCAGGTCCAGCCGTAAGCCCCATGTGCAGCTGCCTGCCGAGCGGATCACCATCGGATAACAGGTCCCGTAAAGGCGGGACGGAGCATCAGAAAAAGAGAGAGGTATCTATCTATGAAATCAATTCTTATTATTGGAATCGGAAGATTTGGACAGCATCTGTGTGAGAATCTGGCAAAGCATGATAACCAGATCATGGCAGTGGATATATCAGAGGAAAAGCTGGAGCCCATCCTGCCCTATGTGGTCAGCGCTAAGATCGGAGACTGTACCAATGAGGCGGTGTTAAAGAGCCTGGGGGTTGGGAATTTCGACATCTGCTTTATCTGCATTGGGAATAATTTCCAGAACAGTCTGGAGGTGACCAGCATGATCAAGGAAATGGGAGCAAAATACGTTGTGAGCAAGGCCAACCGCAATATCCATGCAAGGCTTCTGCTTAAAAACGGGGCCGACCAGGTGGTCTATCCGGACCGGGATGTGGCTGAGAAGACGGCTGTGCGCTATAGCGGCAACAATGTGTTTGACTATACGGAGCTGGCTGACGGCATATCCATCTTTGAGATCCGTCCCCTGGATTCCTGGGTCGGGAAATCCATCAAGGATCTGAATATACGGCGGGTCTACGGTATTTCCATCATCGCCTTAAAACAGAGCAGCGGCCACATGAAATTTATGCCGGGCGCCGACTATGTGATCGAGGACGGCATTCATCTTATGGTGATCGGTAACCAGGAGGATGCGGAGCGGATTGTCAAAAAGCTGAGTTAAGGTTAAGGCCAGCTGTTAGAAACGGTCAACGATCATAAAACATCAATGATCATAAACGGTCAACGATCATAAAACATGCTGCGGTGTGAAACCTGCGGTATCTGTTTTCAGCCGGTATTGATCCGGGACGGTTAAGGCTGATGAATAGATGCCGCAGGTTTTTTAACGCTATAATTGTTAAAATATATACAATCATGATCTGGAAAAAGGGAAGAACCTTATTGCTGGTATAAGGTTTTTTTGGTATAATTATTCCATAAATTTGCGGTATTGTCTGGATAAGTTATATATAATACATAATTATGGAGAGGTGATCAGTGTGAAAGAACTGTCAATAGGACAGATGGCCAGGCTGAACGGGGTGTCGGAACAGGCATTGCGGCTTTACGACAAGGTGGGGCTGTTTTCACCCATGTACCGGGACAGGGAGAATGGATACCGCTATTACGATATCCGCCAGAGCGCCCAGCTGGACATGATCCAGCACATGAAAGCCCTGGGCATGTCCCTTAAGGATATCAGGGAGCAGATGAAGCATTTTGACCCGGATATGCTGAGGAATATCCTGTACCGGAACCTGGATGCCATTGACCAGAAGGCTCAGGAGCTGATGTACCGGAGAAGGGCCATCGAGCGCACCCTGGAGAGCTATGAGTGGTATGAAAATGCCCCTCCGGACGGCACCATTGTGCTGGAATATATTCCCCGCAGGCTGACCTACATGACAGATTCCGGAGTAAACTTCTATGATTATGGGATTGACGTGTATGAGAAAATACTCAGGGAGCTGAAAAAGAACCTGATCGCCAACCAGCTGTCCCCCATTTACTTTTATAATGCAGGCACTGTGATGAAAAAAGAAGCCCTGTTAGCCGGCCGGTTCTGCTCCACGGAAATCTTTGTTCTGGTGGATAAGGGATTTGTAAAGGAAAGTCTCATAACCCAGATACCGGCCAGCACGTATCTGTGCATTTACTGCAACAGTTTTGACAAGGAGAAGGATTATATAGAGCGGCTTCTTGAGGAAATACGAACCAGGGAATACCGGATCACAGGGGACTATATCTGCGAGGTGGTGGCGGAGGTGCCCATGGATATGCAGGAGCGGGGGATGTTCCTGCGGCTTCAGGTGCCTGTATCCCTGAGGGCAAAAGACGTATAAAAACCACTATTGACTCCATACCTTGTATAAGCCTTATAATAATGGCAGAAACTATTGATGCCCTTGTACTTTGAGGGCAATGAGAGCTAAGATACAGGAAAGGGGTCAAATATCATGATGAATTGCGAAAAAATCCGTGTGGTACAGTATGGCTGTGGAAAGATGGCAAAATATATCCTGCGCTATCTGTATGAAAAAGGGGCTGAGATCGTAGGGGCAATTGACGTGAATCCCGCTGTGGTGGGAATGGACGTGGGGGATTTTGCGGGCATTGGATGCAAGCTGGGAGTGACCATCCGTGATGATGCGGATGCGGTCCTGGATGAGTGTGATGCCGACATTGCAGTGGTAACCCTGTTCAGCTTCATGGAGGATGTATATCCCCATTTTGAAAAATGTGTATCCAGGGGCATCAATGTGGTAACCACCTGTGAGGAGGCGATCTATCCATGGACCACGGCATCCTCCATCACAAACAAACTGGATAAGCTGGCAAAAGAAAATAACTGCACCATCGTGGGCGCAGGTATGCAGGATATATATTGGATCAACATGATCGGTTGTGTGGCCGGGGGCGTGCACCGCATTGACCGGATTGAGGGCGCTACCAGCTACAATGTGGAGGATTACGGACTGGCATTGGCAGAGGCCCATGGAGTGGGTCTGACACCGGAGGAGTTTGAGGCAAAGATTGCCCATCCGGAGACGCTGGAGCCCTGCTATGTGTGGAACTCCAATGAAGCCCTGTGCAACAAGATGGGATGGACCATTAAATCCCAGACCCAGAAATGTGTACCCTATTTTTACCCCACGGATCTTTATTCCGAGACCATGGGATACACCATTCCAAAGGGCAACTGTATTGGTATGAGCGCAGTGGTAACCACCGAGACCTTCCAGGGACCTGTGATTGAGACACAGTGCATCGGAAAGGTATATGGGCCGGATGACGGCGACCTGTGCGACTGGAAGATCATAGGGGAGCCGGAGACCACATTCTTTGTGAAGAAACCGGCCACTGTGGAGCACACCTGCGCCACGGTTGTAAACCGTATTCCTACCATTCTCAATGCGCCGGCCGGATATATCACCGTTGAAAAGCTGGAGGACGTGGAGTATCTGTCCTACCCGATGCACATGTATCTGGATTTCTGATCAAAGGAATCCTCCTTAAGATATTGAACGGATCAGTCTGTCTGGACAGGCGGGGAACGCACCCCGCCTGTCTTCTTTTGTTGTGCGCAGGCCCTGTTTGTGAGAATGATTCATCACAAGATGTCTTGACTTTAGGCGGCTATTGTGCCACAATAGTCAATTGATAGGTTTTAATCATGCCCTGTTTCCGCCGGTCGGAACAGGGGTCCGGATATTTAGAAAGAAGGAAGAGAAAATGACAAAGATTGATATTATTTCCGGTTTCCTGGGAGCGGGAAAGACCACGTTTATTAAGAAGCTTCTTGAGGAGGCGATTGCCGGAGAAAAGGTTGTGCTCATTGAAAATGAATTCGGGGAGATTGGAATTGACGGAGGATTTCTCAAGGACTCTGGCATTGAGATCAGGGAAATGAACTCCGGCTGTATCTGCTGTTCCCTGGTAGGGGATTTCGGCACCTCCCTGGCAGAGGTGCTTACTAAATATAAGCCGGAACGCATCATCATCGAGCCTTCCGGAGTAGGCAAGCTGTCCGATGTGATGAAGGCTGTGGTGGATGTGTCCGCTGACATGGATGTAGAGCTGAACAGCGCAGTGACCATTGTGGATGCTGCCAAGTGCAAGATGTATATGAAGAATTTCGGCGAGTTCTTTAATAACCAGATAGAAAATGCAGGCACCATTGTGCTCAGCCGTACGGATATCACAGATGCCGCAAAGGTCCAGAAGGATGTGGACATGCTTAGGGAGAAGAATGGCGCAGCTGTGATCATTACCACACCTCTGTCTGATCTGAGCGGGGACCAGCTGCTGGAGATCATTGGAAAGCACGACACCATGTTGGATGACCTTTTGGCTGAAGTGAGAGCGGAACGCCATCATGATGATGAGGAGTGCGAGGGCCATCACCACCATCATGACCATGAGGAGTGCGGGGGCCATCACCACCATCATGACCATGAGGAGTGCGGGGGCCATCACCACCATCATGACCATGAGGAGTGCGGGGGCCATCACCATCATGACCATGAGGAATGCGAAGGCCATCACCACCATGACCACGATCACCATGATCATCACGGCCACGATCATCACCACCATGCAGACGAGGTGTTTACAAGCTGGGGAATGGAGACCATTGTACCGGTGACATACGACCAGCTGGAGGATGTATTAAAGAGACTGTCCACAACCAAGGAGTTTGGTGATGTGCTCAGGGCCAAAGGTATGCTGCCCACTGAGAATCCCGGGGAATGGCTATACTTTGACCTGGTTCCGGAGCAGTATGAGATCCGGGAAGGAAGGCCGGATTACACAGGCAAGGTCTGCGTGATCGGAGCAAGCCTGGAGGAAGAAGCACTAAACATCGTGTTTGGAAGAGGCTGAGGATAAGATTATGGCATATGAGATTGAAGACGATATCATGCCGTTGTTTCTGATCAACGGATTTCTGGAGGCAGGTAAAACCCAGTTTTTGGATTTTACCATGCAGCAGGACTATTTTAAGGCAGAGGGAAAGACCCTTCTTATCGTGTGCGAGGAAGGGGATACGGAATATGATGAGAAAAAGCTGAAAAAGAATAAGACAGCATTGGTATACGTGGATTCCCTGGAGCAGCTGACCCCTCAGTACCTGAATGAACTGGAGGTGATCTACCAGCCGGAGCGGGTGCTGATGGAGTGGAACGGCATGTGGAACCAGGACGAGCTTAAACTCCCTGCCGACTGGACTATTTATCAGCAGATCACTATCATTGACGGTTCCACCTTTGAACTGTATGTGCAGAACATGAAGCCGCTGTTGGGCGCCATGCTCCGCGGTTCCGAGCTGGTCATCATGAACCGGTGCGATGATATCCCTGACGAGAAACTCACCGCATACCGAAGAACCATCCGCGCCATGAGCCGTGAAAGTGAGATCGTGCTGGAGGACAAGGAAGGCGAGATCGAGCAGGCCACGCTGGAGGAAGACCTTCCCTATGATATCAACAGCAGTGTGATCCGGATAAAACCCGAGGATTATGGTATCTGGTACATTGACTGTATGGACCAGCCGGAGCGGTATAAGGACAAGGTGGTGGAATTCACAGCCATGGTGCTAAAGTCACCCAAGTTCCCCAAGGAGCAGTTTGTGCCCGGGCGTATGGCCATGACGTGCTGTGAGGCGGATATGACCTTTCTGGGATTTATGTGCAAGTGGAAGGATGCCGAAAATTTCAAGACAAAACAGTGGGTCCGGGTCCGGGCCAGGATCGGTGTGGAATACCAGAAAGATTACCACGGCGAGGGACCGGTCTTGTATGCTGAGAGTGTGGAACCGGCGGACGAGATAAAGGATGTAGTACAATTCTAGGCAGTTCAGTGCCCCGTACCCTGAAGCGGGAGACATTGATATAATACAATAACCGAAAGAGGCAGATGTAGGTTGATCCAGTGATTGGATCAGCACACATCTGCTTCTTTTTTTCCTATTACCAGTATATACCATTCCTGGCAAGACCCCCCGCATTGCACGGATTTCTTGATTCCTGTATGATACTCACATCTGTCCCTGATATATAAGGAGTGGTGCTCTCCCTGTGAATCAGGATTAGGAAATGTGTCAAAAAAACAGAAATATTTAAAAGGAATGTGTCAAAAAGATGAACGGAGGAAAAATGGCAGACTGCTATAATGTGGATATGAAACAGAGAATTCATGGGAGAAAGGAGAAGATATATGTGACCAGCAGACAGATGGATATCTTATATTATCTTCACGAGCAGGACGGATTTGTGACTGTCTCGGATATCTCCGGTGTGATTCAGGTGTCTGTAAAAACAATACGCAATGAGTTGATCGTGATACAGGAGGCGATAGAGCAGGAGAATCTTGGACGGTTAGAAAAAAAGCCCCATGAGGGGGTCCGGCTTTTGGCGGAGGACAGGGACTGGGAAAAGCTGAAGCGGCTGCTGGAGGACAGGAGCCCTGTTACGGACCAGCTGGATGTCAAAAGCCAGATCATATATTTTCTTTTAACCAGGGGAAGCCTGGGACTGGGAGAAATACAAAAGGAATTGTATACGGGCCGCTCATCGGTGGAGAGGCTGATACCCGAACTGCAGAACTGGTTTGGGGGATTTGGAATCCTGTTTGAAAAAAAGCGGGGAAAGGGGTTTCAGATCGAATACGGGGAATACCAGTGGCGTATGGCCATGTGGAACCTGTTCCTGATGATGAAGCGAAAGAGCAGGAAAGAACTGTTTAACAGGGGACAGGGAGCCGGACAATCGGGGGAATACATATTAATTGAAGATTTCCTCAAGGGCTTTGACACCAGCGGGATCAATAAGGAAATTTATTCCCTGGAAGAGTATTACGGCTTCTCCTTTGCATATGAGGCACATATCCAAATGTTCTTTTTGCTGTCACTGTGTATTGTCAGGTCCAGGAAAAAGCAGTTTGTGACCATGCCAAAGCCGCAACGGTGCAAGGTGGAGGGCAGGTTTTCCGCCCGGATCAAGGGAAGGCTGATTGAGGCCCTGGAGCGCGGATACAGGATCAAGCTTCCGCCCTGCGAACAGGAGTTTATTGAATTTATCATCGATATCTCGGATATACAGAATTTTCAGGACATGGACCGGATGCTGGAGTGCCAGGCGGATCATATGGAATTGTGTTATTTCAGTATACGGCTGATCTCCCTGGTAAGCGATATTGTGAATGTGGATCTCAGGCCTGATCTGTTCTTTTCCGAAGGCCTGTTCCTTCAGCTGCGCTCCATGATCGCCAGGCTCAGATACAATGTAAAGACTGTAAATCCCCTTTTAAAACAGGTAAAGCAGAAATACCCCAATATATTTGCAGCCATCTACGCGGTGGGGGTTTATTTTGAAAAAGAATTAAACCTGGAGCTGAATGAACATGAAATGTGCAGCCTGGCCCTGCTTCTTGGGGGAGCCATTGAGCGGAGCCTGTCTGCTGTGACAGCTTGTGTGGTCTGCGATTACGGGATCGGCATATCCCAGCTTTTGCGGGAGCAGCTGGAACGGACCGTCAGTGATATCAGGATTGCGGACGTGCTCTCTGTCAGGGATCTGAAAAAAGTCGGCAGTATTCCCTGCGACCTGATCATTACAACCGTACAGATCAAAAGCCCTTACTTTGGGAGAGAGGTAGTGGTGGTGGACCATCTCATGACTCAGTATGACGTCAGGAATGTAGAAAATAAGATGAAGCAGGTCAGGCGGAGAAAACTGAAGACAAAACAGCCCTGTAACCAGCTTTGCATACAGAAAAACCTGTTTTATGAAGAGTTTATACACCTGCAGATGGAAGCAGAAGACAAAGGACAGCTGATAAAGGTTCTCTGTAAACAGCTTACAGATGCCGGATATGTAACGGATGGGTTTGAGAGGTCCGTGCTGGAGCACGAAGTCACAGCGCCCACAGCACTGGGGGAGGGAGTGGCCATTCCCCATGGATACGCCAAATATGTGATCCGCCCCACCGTGGCAGTGGCTGTTTTAAAGCAGCCGGTCAGGTGGCAGGAGGATGTGGATGCGGATGTGATCTTCCTATTGGCATTTAATCTGGATGAGGCTGCCGGGATGAAGGAGGAAACCATTAAGTTTTACAGTGTGTTCCTGGACCTGCTGGATTGTCAGGAGGAAGTGGAAGCAATCAGGAAGATGGAGCATGGGAGGGATCTGGCTGAACTTATGAATCAGAGGATCAGGGAGGCGGTAAATTGTGAGGACAGATCATGACATAATTTGGATGAAAAGGGGAGGATGGGAAAATGGTGACATCTATGACCATAGAAAATGTGATCAAACGGTCATGCATCAACCTGCATATGAAAGGCAGGAATAAAAAAGAGATCATTGAGGAGATGGCCGACATGTTTGACCGGGCCGGCGTTCTGGCTTCCAGGAACCTGTTTATACGGGCCGTGTATGAGAGGGAGGGGGAGGGGCCGACAGGGATCGGGAACCAGGTGGCCATTCCCCACGGCAAATCGGATGCGGTGCTGAAAACAGCAATGGCTGTTGGCAGAGTGGACCAGGGAGTGGAGTGGGAGACCCTGGGAGAAGGGGATACAAGGGCATTTGTTATGTTTGCCGTCAATAGCGGGGATAAATCAGAACTGGTTTCACTGTTGTCTCAGGTTGCAGTTGCGCTTTGTGACGATGATGTAATAGAAACACTATTAACAACTGAGAGTGAGGAGGAGATATTCACTCTGTTTAACAGAAAGGGGGAAACGTAAATGAAGATTGTCGGCATTGCAGCCTGTACCGCAGGGATTGCCCACACTTACATGGCCAGGGAAAAGCTGATCAAGGGGGCAAAGGCCAGAGGCCATGAGTGCAGGGTAGAGACTCAGGGGACCATTGGCACGGAGTACAAACTGACGGAACAGGAGATTGCAGAGGCGGACGTGGTGATCCTGGCAGTGGATGTAAAGATATCCGGCGAGGAGCGGTTTAAGGGGAAGCCGGTGATACGCGTTGGCACGGCGGCTGTTATCAAAAACGCCATCGGGTTTATTGAAAAGGTAGAAAAGGCAATGGAAAACAAAGGATAAAGGAGAGGGAACGATATGAAAGAACGCGGTGTTATTGCATTGATCAAAAAACATGTGCTTACGGCAATTGGCTATATGATTCCGCTGGTGGTAGCGGCCGGGCTTTGCATGGCCTTAGGACAGTTCATAGACGGGGATGTGAGAAACTCTGTATCAGGGATCGGATATTACCTTTACAAAGCAGGCGGCTTTGGAATGTCGGCAGTGGTGCCTGTGATCACAGCAGGCGTTGCCTACTCCATAGCGGACCGTCCGGGAATTGCACCTGGCCTGATCCTTGGATTTATCTGCACCGAGATCAAGGCAGGCTTTATCGGCGGCATTGTCGCAGGCTTCCTGGTAGGGTATCTGGTTCTGGCAGTAAAGAAATATGTAAAGCTTCCCAAAGCAATGCAGGGACTTATGCCGGTCATGGTAATTCCCGTGCTGGTAACGGCAGCTGCATCCGTCCTCATGTTTACAGTGGTGGGGCAGCCCTTTGCATGGCTTCAGGTAACCCTGACAGAGGCGATCTCCAGCCTGCAGAGCGGGTCAAAGTTTGTGTTTGGGGCCGTACTTGGGGGAATGGCGTGCTTTGATTTCGGAGGCCCTGTGAACAAGACCATGTCAACATTTGTCAACGGACTTATGATCGATGGGGTCATAGAACCGGAGGCAGTGAAGTTTGTGGGTTCCATGATCCCGCCCTTCGGCATTGCCATCTCCTGCCTGCTCACCAGGAATAAATACACCAGGGCGGAGAAGGAGGCGTTAAAGGCAGCTGTTCCCATGGGATTTTGTATGATCACGGAAGGCGTGATCCCCATAGCGGCCAGGGACCTGATCCGTGTGGTATTCTCCTGCGTGTGCGGTTCCGCGGTGGCCGGCGGACTGTCCATGATCTGGGGCTGCGGTTCGCCTGTACCCCACGGAGGCATGCTTTCTGTTCCCCTGTTCACAAACCCGGTAAAATTCTGCCTTGCCCTTGCCATCGGAAGTGTGATAACAGGCGTCATCCTGTCTCTGATCAAAAAGCCGGTGACAGAAGATGATGAGAGCTTTGAGGATTTGGGCAATGTTATGGACACAGCCGGGAACGGTGATGGCGGTGATATTAAGATTGAGACATTTTAATCATTGGGATTTTGTAAATCTGAGTACCAGGAGATTCTTAGAGTACTATTAAAAAAGGGAGGAAGAAGCTTATGCTGATCAATATGAAGGAAATGCTTGAGGTTGCGGAACAAAACCATTTTGCCGTGGGAGCATTTAATGCCACGGAAAGCTCACTGTTCCGCTCAGTGGTGGAGGAAGCGGAAGCGCAGGATGCTCCGGCCATTGTGCAGGTGGCGCCCGGGGAATTTGACTTTGCCACCAGGGAGTTTTATACCTATGTGCGGGAACGCCTGGCAGGCAGCAGGGTGCCATTTGTGCTCCACCTGGATCACGGAAAAAATATGGAGCAGTGCATGAAGGCCATTCAGGCCGGTTTTACCTCTGTGATGCTGGATGGGTCGGAGCTGCCCTATGAGGAAAATGTCCGGGTCACCAGGGAAGTTGCAGACCTGGCTCACATGGTGGGAGTTTCCGTGGAAGGGGAAGTGGGAACCATCGGGGTTATGAGCAATTCTGAGGAGGGGGGAGTGGAGCACGTAACCTATACGGATCCCGGTGACGTGGTAGATTTTGTGAATAGGACCGGAGTGGACTGTCTTGCCATTGCCATCGGCACGGCCCACGGCATTTATCCCAAGGGATTTGTACCAAAGCTGCAGCTGGAGCTGCTGGAGGAGATCAAAAAGGTTTCCTCAGTTCCGCTGGTGCTCCATGGCGGCAGCAACAACCCGGATGAGGAGATCAGAAGGGCGTGCCGGATCGGGATCCGCAAGGTGAACATTTCCAGTGACTTTAAATATGCGTTTTTTAAAAAGGTAAACCAGGTAATTGAGGAGACAGGAGGATTTATCCCGGCCAAAGTGCTGACCCCTGGAATCTGTGAAGCCAGGAAGGTCATCCGGGAAAAAATGGAGCTGTTCGGCTCTCTGGGAAAGGGCGGATTATACAGGGAGGAAAAGGGAAATGATCAATTTTGAATTTTCAAATACGACTGAGATCATCTTTGGCAGGGATACACAAAAACAGGTGGGAGAAAAGATAAGGAAATACAGCGACTGTACCAAAGTGCTGCTGGTATACGGCTCTGACCGGATCAAAAGGGACGGCTTGTTTGACGCGGTGCGCGGATCACTGGAGGAGCAGGGAATCGGTGTCCTGGAACTGGGAGGCGTGAAACCCAACCCAAGGCTGGGGCTTGTACGTCAGGGGATCGACATTTGCAGAAAGGAAAACATTTCCTTCATTCTGGCCGTGGGCGGAGGCAGCGCCATTGACACCGCAAAGGCAATAGGAGTGGGAGTGCCCTATGAGGGGGATGTGTGGGACTTTTATCTGGGAAAAAAGGTGCCGGAAAAAACCCTTAAGACAGCTGCTGTCTGCACCATACCGGCGGCCGGAAGCGAGGCCAGTCTCAGCTCCGTTTTAACCAATGAGGACGGATGGTATAAAAAGAGCATTAACCTGGATCTGATCCGGCCCGTATTTTCAATCATCAACCCGGAACTGACCTTTACCCTTCCGGCATATCAGGTTGGATGCGGTGTGGTGGACATGATGACCCATATCATGGAGCGGTATTTTACCAATACCACCCATGTGGACCTTACGGACAGGCTCTGTGAAGCTGCGCTGAGAAGCATTATCGCCAATGGGGTCAGGACTTTGAAGGAACCGTATAATTACGATACAAGGGCAGAGATCGTATGGGCAGGTACTCTGGCCCACAATGGACTGCTGAACACGGGACGGGTCCAGGACTGGGCGTCCCACAGGATCGCCCTGGAAATGAGCGGCAAGTATGATATTGCCCATGGGGCCAGCCTGTCCATCGTATATCCGGCATGGATGGAGTATGTATACAGTCATGACAAAAAACGTTTTATGCAGTTTGCGGTCCGGGTCTGGGATGTGGACCTGGCATACGGGGAGGAGGACGCCATCTGCCTGGAGGGAATCCGGAGGATGAGGGAGTTTTTCAAGCAGTTGGACATGCCCATTACCTTTGAGGACGCGGGACTTCCGGCGGACGCTTTTGAGGAGATGGCGGACAAAGCCACATACGGCGACACCATACCGGTGGGCAACTTTGTCAAGATAGGAAAATCACAGATGATAGATATATACCGGCTCTGTACAAAAGAGGGCGCTTTATAAGCGAGCTTAACGTCCATATCCCCGACAATTTTCCCGCCGTCTGATCTGTTACCAAAAATATAGATTGCCGTATTGACAGCCGCCCCAATATCTGCTATAGTTAATTACCGTGGGAAGCGAGAGGATGAAAGGCCCGAGACGTGCCTGTAAAGCCTCTCGCTTTTTGTGTGAAAAGGATATTCGTTTTTGTGAAAAACGTTAAATTTGCGGTGCAAGATGAATAGACGTGTGCCTGAAAATGGGTTTCAGACACGCATTGCGGTAATGTAGGGGAAATGCACAAGGCGGCCTGCCGGCCCTCAGATCAGGGAACGGCAGAGGAAGAAAGGACATAATCAGTTATATGGAGACAGTTAAGTTTGACGAGTTACAGTTAGATGAAAGAATTATCCGTGCTATTACGGAAATGGGATTTGAGGAGGCATCACCGATCCAGGCCCAGGCAATTCCGGTTGCCATGGAAGGCAGGGACATGATCGGCCAGGCCCAGACAGGTACGGGCAAGACAGCGGCGTTCGGAATCCCCCTTCTTCAGAAGGTGGACCCAAAGGTGAAAAAGCTTCAGGCCGTTATACTGCTTCCTACAAGGGAGCTGGCGATCCAGGTGGCCGAGGAGATGCGCCGTCTGGCCAAGTTTATGCACGGCACAAAGGTGCTTCCCATTTACGGAGGGCAGGATATTGTAAAGCAGATACGTTCCTTAAAGGACGGCACACAGGTCGTGGTGGGTACCCCGGGACGTGTGATGGACCATATGCGCCGCAAGACCGTAAAGATGGACCATGTACACACCGTTGTGCTGGATGAAGCGGACGAGATGCTGAATATGGGATTTTTAGAGGATATGGAGACCATCTTAAGCCAGCTTCCGGAGGAGAGGCAGACACTGATGTTCTCAGCAACCATGCCTCAGGCGATTGCCGATATTGCAAAGAAGTTCCAGGATAACCCTGTGACAGTCCGGGTTATCAAAAAGGAACTGACCGTTCCCAAGGTTACCCAGTATTACTATGAGGTGAAACCAAAGAACAAGGTGGAGGTAATGTGCAGACTGCTGGACATGTACGCGCCAAAACTTTCCATCGTATTCTGCAATACCAAGAGACAGGTGGACGATCTGGTGCAGGCGCTTCAGGGCAGAGGATATTTTGCGGAAGGCCTTCACGGAGATTTAAAGCAGATACAGCGTGACCGTGTTATGGACAGTTTCCGTAACGGCCGTACAGAGATCCTGGTGGCCACGGACGTGGCGGCCCGGGGCATAGATGTAGGGGATGTGGAAGCTGTTCTCAACTATGACGTGCCTCAGGATGACGAGTACTATGTACACAGGATCGGCCGTACAGGAAGAGCAGGACGCGAGGGCAAGGCGTTCAGCCTGGTTGTGGGCAAGGAAGTGTATAAGCTGCGTGACATCCAGCGCTATTGTAAGACCAAGATCATTCCCCAGGCCATCCCGTCCCTGAATGATATTACGGAGATCAAGGTGGAGAAGGTGCTGGATCAGGTTATGGATATCCTAAATGACAGTGACCTGACCAAGATGGTAAACATCATTGAGAAGAAGCTGATGGAGGAGGATTATACGTCCCTGGATCTGGCGGCAGCCCTTCTTAAGATGAACATGGGTGATGACAATGAAGATGTTATAGACTGTACCATGCCGGCCCGTTCCCTGGATGAACTGGACAGCTTTGGACGCAACGCAGGCCGGGGACGCGGCCGTGAGAGAGGCGCCTCCTTTGGAAGGGGACGCAGAGGCGCTACGGACAGGGCGGCTGTGGATTATGTGTTGGGTGACGGGGATGAGAAGATGGCAAGGCTTTTCATCAATATAGGAAAAGCCCAGAGGGTCACACCGGGAGATATCCTGGGAGCTGTGGCAGGCGAGTCAGGGATTCCCGGCCGTATGGTGGGAAGCATTGACATGTACGATGGCTATACGTTTGTGGATGTGCCGGGACAGTATGCGGATGAAGTGCTGAAGGCAATGTCCCACGCCAAGATCAAAGGAAAGAATGTCCACGTGGAAAAAGCCAACAACAGAAGATAAGAAAATTAATTCAGAAGATAAAGTAGCGGCCCGGCAGAAGATAAACTGCCGGGCCTTTGAATATTTACAATATACTCAGGGTATGTTACCATCAGTGTACAAGGACGCATACGCTCCGGCCGCCGTCTTTTAGCGGCTGGCCTGACGGCATGTTTAAAAGAACTGTAATAGAAATCGTTTAAATGGAAGACGGGAGGCAGATGTTTATGAGCGAAGGATATGTGGACAATCGTTTTGCTTCATTATATTATAAAGAACTGGGACAGGGCATTCCATTGATCATGCTTCACGGCAATGGTGAAAGCCATGAGATCTTCAGCCGTCTGGCCGGCCTGATGAGCCGTTATTACCGCGTGATCCTGATGGACAGCCGGGGCCATGGCGCATCCCATCTAAAGGAAGAAGCCCGTGCCCAGGAACTGACCACATCAGGAATGGCCGAGGATGTGGTGCAGGTCATGGAAGTGCTCCATGTGCCCCAGGCCGTGATCCTGGGCTTCAGCGATGGGGCTAACGTGGCCCTGGAGACGGCCAGCCAGTATCCGGACAAGGTGCTGGCAGTGGTGGCTGTCAGCGGCAATGCCCTGCCCAGGGGAATGAATGCCTTTTTCTATGTTCAGGTCAGGGCAAAATACGCGCTCTGGCATGTGATGGAGAAGATACCCCTGACGGGCCCCATGAAGGAACGGGCAGTGGCAGGCCGCCAGTTAAACGGCCTGATGGCCCACTGGCCAAGGCTTACTAAAACCCAGCTGTCCCGGATCCAGGCGCCGGTACTGATCCTTACAGGACGCCACGACCTGATACGCCCCCGCCATTCCCTGTGGATGGGGGAGCAGATCATGGACGCAAAGGTGGTGTTTGTAAAGGGGGCGGATCACTTTACCCTTCTGAAAAAGGAAAAGGCATATGCCAGCCACATTGTTGCGTGGTTAAGGGAAAAGGGGCTGTAATACGGTTCCCTTTCTTTATTTCCAGTTCTCAGACAGGAACTCCACAATATCGGCAGCCTTGGGCGGACAGCCCTTTAAGGTCTTTGCAAAACAGGAGGTGCACTGGCCCACGCCGATTTCCCCTTCCTTTCCTTTATAGCCCTGTCCGATACAGATGTGGGGCAGCTTTTTGTGAAGGAAGCCGCTGTCGTTTAAACGGTCCAGAGCGTAGATCAGGGAGCCGTAACAGGCGCTGCAGGCGTCCTCAGGGGAGGTGTAGGCGGCCAGGTTCTGTACCCTTCTGGTCATCTTAAAACGGCTGTTGGCCTCGGATGCCTGGTTCAGGTAGATCATATTGGCATGGGCGGTGTCCGTACTCCCTACGCCCAGGCGTTCGGCTATGGTAATATAGGGCACATCCTCAGGCGAATACCCCATGCAGTCACATACAAATGAATCACAGAGCACCGGATCCTTAAATCCCAGCACCCGGTTCATGACCACGGGATTGCCGCCTTCCTCAAAATCCAGGTCCCCGCATATATTGTCCACCAGGATAAAGTCATTGCGGGCAATGGTGTTCAGGTGGGCAATGGGGTTGTGCAGGCCCAGGGTGTGGAACCGGCGTTTTTCCGAATTGGGGATAACGCCTTTATTGTTCTTTAAGGCGCATGTGACCGTGGTCTGGCAATGCCCCTTCAGTACGGGCATGTTGATCATGTAGTCTACGGCGGCAGCCTTGTCACAGAGTTTGATCTTCATGCCGGCAGCATCATATTCCTTCCATGTGTCTTTTTGAAGGTCCTCAAAGGGAACGTGGTAGCGGCAGCATACCCGGTCATATCCAGCGGCGCGAAACGCTTCCCCGGTGTGGTCACCCACCCATGACCCTTCCATGACCGTGACATGGGTAAAGCCGTGCTCCTGCAAATATTCGATCACTCCCGCCAGCAGCTCTGCGTGGGTGGTAGCTCCGCTGGATGGATCCCTGGCCGTTACCAGGTTTGGCTTTAAGGCCACCAGCTTGTCCCTGTCCCCGATGTCTGAGGCTACATCTGCCTGCTCCAGCACCCGTTTTGCCATATTCTTGTAATCTGTTCCATGAATGATGATGATATCATTTTTTTCCATTCTAAAAGTACCCCTTTCCTCCGGATGTGGTAAATCCATATCATTCCCTATTATAAATGCAAATCCGGATTTTGTGAATAGGATTTAAGACTGCCATTGACGGATATGCCCAAATAGGGGTATGATGTGTTGGAAAAGAAATGAAGTACAGGAGCAGAGTGTATGGTTAAGACGAATGTAATGAGACTTTTAGATGCAGCCGGGATCACATACGAGACAGGCACTTATGAGGTGGATGAACATGACCTTTCAGGCAGCCATGCGGCGGACCTGATGGGTGCGGACCATGACAGGATGTATAAAACCCTGGTGTTAAAAGGGGAAAAAAAGGGATATATGGTGTGCTGCATCCCGGTGGACGAGGAGCTGGACCTGAAAAAGGCGGCCCGGGCGGCTGGGGAGAAAAAGGTGGAGATGATCCATGTAAAGGACATGCTGGGAATTACAGGATATATCAGAGGCGGCTGCTCCCCCATTGGAATGAAGAAGCATTTCCCAACTTATATAGAAGAGATGGCCCAGGCTTTTGACACCATCATGGTCAGCGCGGGACAGAGGGGAGTCCAGGTCACCCTGTCACCCCAGGACCTGAGGGACTATGTGGAGGGGACCTTTGTTTCCCTTGTATAGGCAGCTTCCTTGTATTATAATAAGATCAGAAGCCGGTCAAAGCATGGGCAGCAGATGGAAAAGGAGATAACGAACATGGATAAACAGAAACTGATACAGATGGCGGTTGACGGCCTTGGCAGATCCTATGCCCCCTATTCCCATTTCCATGTCTCAGCAGCGCTTTTGTGTGCGGACGGGACCGTGTATACGGGGAATAATATTGAGAACGCGGCCTACACGCCCAGCGTGTGTGCGGAGCGGTGCGCCATATTCAAGGCAGTGGGAGACGGCAGGAGGGAGTTTGAAGCCATTGCGGTGTGCGGGGGACCGGATGGAGTGATTGAGGACTACTGTCCTCCCTGCGGTGTCTGCAGGCAGGTGATGCGGGAGTTCTGCGATCCCTCGTCTTTTCGTGTCCTGGTGGCTAAGACAGCGGAGGACTACAGGGAATATACCCTGGAACAGCTTTTGCCGGACGGCTTTGGGCCGGATCACCTGACAGGGTCAGGGGAAAGATGAAAGGTGGTGGATGGTTGTGAGGATGTATGATCTGATCGAGAACAAGAAAAAGGGGATGGCACTCACAAAGGAAGAGATTTCCTATATGGTAAAGGGGTTTGTAAACGGAGAAATCCCTGATTACCAGATGTCCGCCATGCTGATGGCAATTTATTTTCAGGGAATGAATGACCAGGAGATCACATATCTTACATTAGAGATGGCGCATTCAGGCGACACAGTGGACTTGTCGCCCATTGAGGGGATCAAGGTGGATAAGCACAGCACCGGAGGCGTGGGAGATAAGACCACGCTGGTGGTGGGACCGGTGGTGGCTTCCCTGGGCGTCAAGGTGGCCAAGATGAGCGGCCGCGGTCTGGGCCACACCGGCGGGACCGTGGATAAACTGGAGAGTATACCCGGATTTCGGACCGCCATTCCCAGGGATGAATTCTTTGATATTGTGCGTGAACAGGGGATCGCTGTAATCGGGCAGTCCGGGAACATGGTGCCGGCAGATAAAAAGCTGTATGCCCTCAGGGATGTGACAGCCACGGTTGACAGCATTCCGCTGATCGCCTCCTCCATTATGAGCAAGAAGCTGGCTGCGGGAAGCGACAGCATTGTGCTGGATGTAAAGACAGGAAGCGGCGCGTTTATGAAGTCCCTGGACGATTCCATCAGCCTGGCTGAAAAGATGGTCTCCATCGGCATCCTGGCAGGCCGCAGATGCTGCGCTCTGATCACCAATATGGATATCCCTCTGGGATATGCGGTGGGCAACTCCCTGGAGATGACAGAGGCCATCCGCACGCTGAGAGGGAACGGACCTGAGGACCTGACGCAGGTGTGCCTGGAACTGGCAGCCAACATGCTCCATATGGCAGACAAGGGAAGTGTGCAGGAATGCCGGGAGCAGGCCGGGAAGGCCATAGAGGACGGCAGTGCCTTGCAATGCCTGGCGGCCATGGTAAAGGCCCAGGGAGGCGATGAGAACTATATCTGGGAGCCAGAGCGGTTTGAGGAGGCAAAAATGCTCTATGAGGTAAAGGCGCCTGTATCAGGATACATTACCCATATGGACACGGAGGGGATCGGCATTGCTTCCGTCCTTCTGGGAGCAGGGCGCAATACCAAGGATGACTGCATCGACTATTCCGCCGGTATACAATTAAAAAAGAAATACGGGCAGAGAGTGGAGGCCGGGGATGTGCTGGCCGTGCTCCATGGATCTGATCAGGACCGGATCAGGGCAGGAGCGGATAAATTCTTTTCATCCTGCGCCATAGGAGACTTGGCACCGGCCAAAGAACCCCTTATATATGCCAGAGTTTCTGACTATGGAGTGGAAAGATTTAGTTAATGGAAAAACTTCCATAAATGTTCAGAAAAATCAGCTTGAAAAACGCAGATGTTTGGGGTATAATAACACCAAGATAAATGATGTTGATCTGTAACTACCTGGAATGTTCGACACTCTTACCAATTTTGAACCTACATTAGACTCAAGGGATTCCAATATTTTTAAGCGGATGTCAAGCCTCCTTCGAGTGGAAGGCAGATGCTTAAGTGAGGTTGCCCACCTAGCATTGCTAGGCGTCAATAAGTAAGAGACGGCATTTTGGGGTTACAGATGATAAAAGCAGCGGTTCGCCGCTGCTTTCATTTATTTACCCCATGATACAGGAGCGGATCTATATGAGAAATAAAATGATAGCATGGGTGGCCGGCGTTGTGTCCATAGTCGTTATCTTAATGGTGATCATAGTTACCATGGAACCTCCCAAGGATGGTATTACAAGGGCACAGGCATTCAAAGCCATGGCGCTGGCTGTTACCACCAAGGATGAATGTTCCAGGCGGGAAAAGGAGCGGGGAAGCTCCCGTTTTTCTGCCAAGGAAAAGGACAACTGGTTTGTGAAATATATGGATTACCTGTACGATGAGGGATACCTGGATGAGGAGATGACCACTCCTTCCCTTTCCACGGCGCAGGGGTATCTTACATATCAGGAAGCCGCCTTTATGGCAGGGCAGGTTTCCAATAAATTGAAGCTTCAGGCAGGTGCGACCAAACATAACAGGGACAGGGCCTTTCCTGAGGAGGAGTGGTGGCGCCTTTATGAAGGGATCCTTTCCCAGACGGATCCGGATGGTGCGGTAAAGACAGTGGATGCCGTGCTTTACGGAACACCCTCCAACCTGCCCCAGGCTGAAAGCTGGACCGCGTACACCACGGAAGGTAATTTTGGTTTCCAGGGCCTTGCACTGGATGCGTATCTGGACTGCGAGATACAGTTTCTTGCCAGGGACGGTGAGATGATCGCCATGAGACAGCTGATCTCAGAGGATGTGGTCTATGAAAACATATGGCTGGCTGAGTCTGACGGCAGGCATTTCAAGGCCTATCTGGGCACTGCTTACAGGGAGTTCCCGGTGAGTGATAAGATGGGGGATGTGACGGATATGGCCGGCAACCTGGCTGATCTCCATATGGAAGGCGGAAAGCTGAGAAAGATCACCATGAAGCGGGAACGTATCAGCGGCAAGGTGCTCTCGGTCACTGATAATGCCATTGAGATCGAAGGGTACGGCGAGATCCCCTTATCTGAGAATTTCCATGTATACAAAGTATATGGGGATTTTAAAGTGCTGGGAGCAAAGGATATCCTGGTGGGATATGACCTGCAGGAGTTTGTGGCGGCGGAGGGGAAATTGTGCGCAGCATTGCTGGAGCGGGAATTTGATGCAAAGACCATCCGCGTACTGCTGATGGACACAGGCTTTAAGAGCCTGTACCACCCATCGGCCACCCTTGTCCTGGGCGGCGCAGCCCAGATGGAATATGAGAACTCCAAGGGCAAGACGGAGAAAGAGCGCCTGGAAGCAGGGACGCAGCTTACGGTCGCCCCGGATGATGAACGTTTAAAATATGGCCGGATCATCATAACGCCGGAGGGTGACGAGGGGATCGCGGTGCCAACCATTGAGCGCAGCCAGGGCACCCCTGTGTACAGCGGAAAAATGGAGATCAAAGCTTGTGAGGAGGGGCTGGTCCTGGTCAATGACCTGTTTCTGGAGGATTATCTTACCAGGGTAGTTCCCAGCGAGATGCCGCCCTCCTATGAAAAGGAAGCTCTGAAGGCCCAGGCAGTGTGTGCCAGAACCTACGCTTACCGCCAGATCCAGGGAAACTCATACAGCCAGTACGGTGCCCACGTGGATGACAGCACCAACTTCCAGGTGTACAATAATACCAACCCGGATGAGAGGACCACGCAGGCGGTCAAGGAAACATATGGCAAGATGCTGTTCTATGAGGATAATCCCATTGACGCATTCTATTTTTCCACTTCCTGCGGCCATACGGCGGATGTCAGCGTCTGGGGAACGGATGCGGATAAGCTGCCCTACCTTCAGGCAGTGGAGGTAAAGTCAGGGCGCAGAACACTGGGCCAGGGGGATAATGACAAGTTTGATTCCTATATCAGAAACAGTGACGCATCTGCCTATGATTCGTCCTTTGCCATGTTCCGGTGGGAGACGGATATCAGCAGCGACATTGTTTCCGCCCAGGTCAGCGGGGCAGGCAAGGTGACGGATATGACCGTTGTTTCAAGAGGCCCGGGAGGGATCGCCAGTGAGCTTCAGGTGACAGGAAGTGACGGTACGGTCACAGTGAAGGGACAGAGCGCCATCCGCTCGGCACTGGGCAGCAGCAGCCTTGTAATCACCAAACAGGACGGCAAGACCATGGAGGGCAGCCAGACCCTCCCCAGCGCATTCATTTCCATTGAAAAGAGAAGCGGCGAGGACGGCAGCATATCCTTCCATGTGTACGGCGGCGGTTTTGGACACGGCGTGGGCATGAGCCAGAACGGGGCCCAGGGTATGGCAAAGGAAGGAAAGGATTATACCGCGATCCTGTCATTCTTTTATAACGGGACAGAATTAAGGGAGATCGGAAACTAAAAAACAGGACCCCAGGCAATGAAGGAAGATCCTATCATGCCTGGGGTCCTGTTTTTATGCTGCTCCGTTCTTATGACTGTACCAGATACACCTCGGCGTTCTGAGTGCCGTGCTGTCTGGTTTCAGCATGGGTGTTAAAAAATATATCAATGTGGTTGCCCTTCACAGCTCCGCCGCGGTCCTCGGCCGTGTACACCACGCCGTTGATCATGACCTTGGAGCCATAAGGGATCACCCTGGGATCCACTGCGATGGTGTGTCCGGCCGTGGCAATGGCCCCGGTGCATGTGTGGCGTCCCCAGCCCTCGGAGCAGGCCCTGCAGGGGCAGTAGGCGGTGGTCTTAAAGACGCCCAGGGGGATCAAAGCCTGGCTTCCTGGGGCAGATGTGCCCGTCTGGCTGTTTCCGTTGGCGTAGGTCCTGGGATTGGAAAAGCTCCGGTCACCCACGGCGCCCTCTACCAGGTACACGCCTTCCGGATATGCGTCCCAGTCAATGTCAATGGTAAAGCCATGGCATCCGTTTCCTTTATTATCCTTGTAGAGATCTTCCCTGTATTCGCCGGCAGACATTCTGCGGGAAAATACTTCCTCTCCTGTATTTTTGTTTGTAATGGTTATTAAAACGTTCAGCGCATGGTCAGGGGAATCACTGTTGTAGGCCCATCCGCTGATGACATTGCTGTCAACTGTCTCAAAACGTCCCTTGGATACAGCTGCAAATGCTGTGACTGCCGTGGCTGCAAGTATGCTGATGGTAAGAATGGTCCCGGTTAATAAGTGTCTGAATTTCATGTATTTGTTACCTCCTATTGCCCGCTTAATATTCAAAACATTTTTTTAACATATTAATAAATAATATGTAATACTTTTGTAATATATGAGCAATAAACAAGGTTTTACCATAATTTCCACCTTATGTCAAGGAAATAAATGGAAATACGTGGTTTTTCGCAGGAATTATATCAAAGTTTCTTCAAAAATACAAAAAGTAAAGCCTCCGGACCGGATCCAGGAGGCTTGTAGTGCTTTTATAATATGTGTGTTACTGTTCAGGACGGCTCATTTATAAAATTATTCTTCGATCAGAAATACTTCTGCGGTGTATGTACCCTTGGCAAGGGCTTCGGCATGAGAGCCGTAAAAGATATCAAGGATGTTGCCGTTTACAGAGGATCCCTTATCCTCAACCGTGTAGATGATCCCATCGATCTTTAATTTGGTACCCAGAGGAAATACATCCAGATCAGCGCTTACAGTATGGTTCGGTGTGGGAGTAGTGCCTGAATAGGTAAGTCCGTGTCCGCCGGAGCACTTTTCACAGTTACAGTATCCGGTGATGGAAAAACGGCCCATGGAAATCTCCTCCTGCTTAGGGGGATCCTCCTTTTTCCCGGCTCCGGGACCCGCATCCACATATTCATCCTCTGAGGACTGGCTAACCTTGGCCTTATGCGAAACATGATCCTTTTTCGTGTCCGCGGCCTGGGTATTCTCCGTGTTCTCCGGAGTGTCATCCTCTGTTTCTTCTATAACAGTGACGTCTGTTCCCACGGGTTCATCTGCAAACGCAGGAAAAGCAGAACCCAGACACAGGAAAGCCATGGCGGCAGCCAGCAGGACCTTTCTTATATGGTGCATACAATTACCTCGCAGTCTTTATCCGTTGTTATGGTCTTATATGACATCTTAAATATGTATATCTATTATATTACAAAATTGTTAATTGTCAAGTTGAAATGATGAAACAAGTGTTACATAATCGTGAAAAGTGGGGAATAAAACGCATAAATTTGGAATATTTTTGGCAAAAGTGGGAGGTGAAATCAAATATATATGGGTTCCGGTGGGGGACGCATACAGGATATATGTGGTGGGGCGGGGGAACAAATAAATTATAATGAAAGAATTTAGAATTATCTCTTGACAAATCCTCTCAGAAGGAATATATTATGGAATGTAGATGTTAGCACTCTTTGAGACCGAGTGCTAATAATTCGGAAAGGAAGGTGAGCAGATGCCGGTTGATGCATTCCTGGACGACAGGAAGATAACCATATTAAAGGCGATTATCAAGACCTACCTGGAGACAGGGGAACCCGTTGGTTCCAGAACCATCTCCAAGTATTCGGACCTGAAATTAAGCTCTGCCACTATCCGCAATGAGATGTCAGACCTGGAGGATATGGGATACATTGTACAGCCCCATACATCCGCGGGCCGTATCCCTTCTGATAAGGGATACCGGTTCTATGTGGATCAGATCATGCAGGATAAGGAGAATGAGGTAACTGAGTTCAAGGACATGATGGTCCAGAAGGTTGATAAGCTGGAACTGGTCCTTAAGAAGATGGCTCAGGTCCTTGCCTCCAATACCAACTATGCGGCCATGATCAGCGGTCCCAGCTATCACAAGACAAAGCTTAAGTTCATCCAGCTTTCAAAGATGGAGAAAAACAAGCTGCTGGTGGTTGTGGTGGTGGAGGGAAACATCATTAAGAACACTATGGTGGATATCACCGAGGATCTGAGTGATGATGAAATCCTGAACCTGAACATCCTGTTGAACAGCAGTCTCAACGGACTGACAATTGAAGAGATTAATCTGGACATCATCAGCAAGCTGAAAGATGATGCAGGCATCCACAGCCAGGTAGTGGACCTGGTGCTGAACGAGGTGGCGGAAGCCATCCGGGCAGGGGAAGAGGATCTGCAGATATATACCAGTGGAGCGACCAACATTTTTAAGTATCCGGAGCTTTCGGAAGGCGACAAGGCCAGCCGTCTGATCGGTACTCTGGAGCACAAGGAAGTGCTCCAGGAATTCGTATCAGGGGTCAATGCGGAGTCAGAGAACAATTCAGACATCCAGGTCTATATTGGGGATGAGAGCCCGGTGCAGTCCATGAAGGACTGCAGTGTGGTGACTGCCAATTATGATCTGGGAGGAGGACTTAGGGGAACCATTGGTATCATTGGTCCCAAGCGGATGGATTATGAGAAGGTGCTGGGAACCCTGCGGAATCTAATGAACCAGCTGGATGCGGCATTTAAAAAAGATGAAAGGTGATAGGCTGTGAGTGAAGATATGAAGGATGAAGAGTTAAAAAAAGAAGCGGAAATAGCGGCGCAGACAGAAGTGAACGGGGAAGACCAACAGGCTGCAGGTGAGGAATGCCAGGCCCAGGAAGCACAGGGCGGGGCGGAGGACACCCAGGAATCCCCGGAAGCACCCGAGGAAGGCGCGGGAAAGGAAGAAAAGAAGGGATTCTTTAAAAAGAAAAAAGATCCCAGAGATGAGAAGATAGAAGAACTTACGGACCGGGTGAAGCGCCAGATGGCTGAGTTTGAGAATTTCCGTAAGAGAACTGAGAAAGAAAAGTCCACCATGTATGAGATGGGCGCCAGGGACATCATTGAGCGGATGCTTCCCGTGATCGACAATTTTGAGCGAGGTTTAGCTACCATACCGGAGGAAGAAAAGGGAAGCCCCCTTGCCGAGGGTATGGAGAAGATATATAAGCAGTTCCGGAAGACATTGGAAGAAGCCGGCGTTAAGGCGATCGAAGCCGCGGGCCAGGAGTTTGACCCCAATTTCCACAACGCGGTCATGCATGTGGATGACGAAAACCTTGGGGAGAATGTGGTGGTTGAGGAATTGCAGAAGGGTTATCTGTACAGGGACAGTGTGGTAAGGCACAGTATGGTAAAGGTAGCCAACTAATATTGATCATTAACTAAATTCATATAAAAATATCAGGAGGAAAAAACTATGAGCAAGATTATTGGTATTGACTTAGGCACAACAAATAGCTGCGTTGCTGTTATGGAAGGCGGAAAACCAACTGTTATTGCCAATGCAGAGGGAGTAAGGACCACACCGTCAGTGGTTGCATTTACTAAGACAGGAGAGAGGCTGATCGGTGAGCCGGCAAAGCGTCAGGCAGTTACCAATGCGGATAAGACCATCTCCTCCATTAAACGCCACATGGGAACAGATTACAGGGTGGATATTGACGGCAAGAAGTACACGCCACAGGAAATCTCCGCTATGATCCTGCAGAAGCTGAAAGCAGATGCGGAAGCTTATCTGGGTGAGACTGTGACAGAGGCGGTTATCACTGTTCCTGCTTACTTTAATGACGCACAGCGCCAGGCCACCAAGGATGCGGGCAAGATTGCCGGCCTGGATGTAAAGCGTATCATCAACGAGCCCACAGCCGCGGCGCTGGCTTACGGCCTTGATAATGAAAAAGAGCAGAAGATCATGGTATACGACCTGGGCGGCGGTACATTTGATGTTTCCATCATCGAGATCGGCGATGGCGTGATTGAGGTTCTCTCCACCAACGGCGATACCCGTCTGGGCGGCGATGACTTTGATAATGCGATCACCAACTGGATGATCGCTGAGTTTAAGAAGGCGGAGGGCGTTGACCTTTCAGGGGATAAGATGGCCCTTCAAAGACTGAAGGAAGCTGCTGAGAAGGCAAAGAAGGAAGTGTCAACAGCTACCACCACCAACATCAACCTTCCGTTTATCACAGCTACCTCAGAGGGACCAAAGCATCTGGATATGAACTTGACCAGAGCTAAATTTGACGAACTGACACATGACCTTATTGAGCGCACAGCCATCCCGGTACAGAATGCTTTAAAGGATGCGGGCATTACGGCTTCCGAGCTTGGCAAGGTGCTGCTGGTAGGCGGCTCCACTCGTATGATCGCTGCTCAGGAAAAGGTAAAACAGCTTACAGGCAAGGAACCCAGCAAATCACTGAACCCGGATGAGTGTGTTGCCATCGGTGCAGCGATCCAGGGCGGCAAGCTGGCAGGCGATGCCGGTGCAGGAGATATCCTTCTTCTGGATGTTACACCTCTTTCACTGTCCATTGAGACCATGGGCGGCGTTGCCACCAGGCTGATCGAGCGCAATACCACCATCCCAACAAAGAAGAGCCAGATCTTCTCAACCGCTGCAGACAACCAGACTGCTGTGGATATCCACGTGGTACAGGGTGAGCGTCAATTTGCAAGGGATAATAAGACGCTGGGACAGTTCCGTCTGGACGGGATCCCGCCTGCAAGAAGAGGAATCCCCCAGATCGAGGTTACCTTTGATATTGATGCCAACGGTATTGTAAATGTATCTGCTAAGGACCTTGGAACAGGAAAAGAGCAGCACATAACCATCACCTCAGGCTCCAACATGTCCGATGACGATATCGATAAGGCAGTGAAGGAAGCTGCCGAGTACGAGGCACAGGATAAGAAGCGCAAAGAGGCAATTGATGCCAGAAATGATGCTGATTCCATGGTGTTCCAGACCGAGAAGGCCCTGGAGGAAGTTGGCGACAAGATTTCTCCCAATGACAAGGCAGAGGTGGAAGCAGACCTTAATTCCCTGAAGGAAGCCATCAACCGTGCACCCGTGGAAGAGATGACGGATGCCCAGGTTGAGGACATCAAGTCAGGCAAAGAGAAGCTGATGAACAGCGCACAGAAGCTGTTTGCAAAGGTTTATGAGCAGGCCCAGGCAGCCGGAGCAGCCGGTGCAGGTCCTGACATGGGCGGCGCAGGCGCGTCCTCCGCACCAAACGATGATGTAGTGGATGCAGATTTTAAGGAAGTATAATGTAAGATAATTATAATGGGGATTAGGAGCCGGACATACGGTTCCTAACCCCTTTGTGGCTGATAAAGAGTGCGTTGAAAGCGGTTTGCAACAAGGCGGTTTCAGGGCGTTTTAATAGATTAAGAGGTAAACAACATGGCAGAGAGCAAGAGAGATTACTATGAAGTTCTGGGCGTTCCCAAGGATGCGGACGATGATGCACTGAAAAAAGCATACAGGAAACTTGCCAAGAAATACCATCCGGATGCCAATCCAGGCGACAAGGAGGCAGAGGCTAAGTTTAAGGAGGCTTCTGAGGCGTACAGCGTTCTCAGTGACCCCCAGAAACGTCAGCAGTACGACCAGTTCGGCCATGCTGCGTTTGACCAGGGCGGCGGAGGCGCCGGCGGCTTTGGCGGTTTCGGCGGCTTTGATTTTAACGGGGATATGGGAGATATCTTTGGGGATATTTTCGGGGATATCTTTGGCGGAGGCCGTTCTTCCAGGGCAAGAAGCGGGCCCATGCGGGGCGCTAACATAAAGACTTCCATCAGGATATCCTTTGAGGAAGCTGTTTTTGGCTGCGAAAAAGAGATAGAGATCAATTTCAAGGAGACATGTGCCAGCTGCCACGGAACCGGGGCAAAGGCGGGCACCTCTCCCCAGACATGTTCCAAGTGTAACGGAAAAGGTAAGATCATGTACACCCAGCAGTCCTTCTTCGGCCAGGTGCAGAATGTGCAGACCTGCCCGGACTGTAACGGGACCGGCCAAATCATCAAGGAAAAATGTCCGGACTGCTACGGCACAGGCTATAAGACCGTGCGCAAGAAATTTGCAGTGCCCATTCCGGCCGGTATTGACAACGGCCAGTGCGTGCGCCAGGCAGGCCGAGGCGAACCCGGCATCAATGGCGGAGAGCGCGGCGATCTTCTGGTGGAGGCGGTTGTCTCCCAGCATCCGATCTTTAAGCGTCAGGACACCAGCATTTATTCCACTGTACCCATTTCCTTTGCCCGCGCGGCCCTGGGCGGCCCGATCCGCATCAAGACCGTGGACGGAGAGGTGGAATATGAGGTGAGGCCGGGGACACAGACCGATACCAAGGTGCGCCTTAAGGGAAAAGGCGTTCCCTCCCTGCGCAGCCGCAATGTCCGCGGAGATCACTATGTGACCCTGGTGGTGCAGGTGCCGGAGCGTATGAACCAGGCGCAGAAGGAAGCCTTAAGGCGGTTTGATGATGCAATGAATGGAATCACTCCTTCGGAGGAAGAAAAGCCCAAGAAAAAAGGTATATTTAAGTAAATTTGGGTTTTGGATCAGCCGGAAACAAAGTTATATGCCGCGGTTAACCGGCGGCATGTGCTTTGTTTCCGGCTGGTTTGATGTTTTGCGGCGCTATTTTAGCGGGCTGATTCTTTTTCCTTTTTAAAAAAGTGTCCTGGAAAATATTAAGAAAATCGCAAAGTATATAAGGGCTTCCTGGGCTATAATGTTAACATATCTGAAGAAAGGTATGAGCAGTATAATGGAAAAACGAATTTTGATCACCGGAGTCAACGGCTTTTTAGGCTCCCGGCTTTTTGAATATTTTAAAGAACAGGAGGGGTATGACGTACTGGGGGTAACCCACAGGGAACTGGAAGTCAGTGATTCCCTGGCAGTGACCGCCTTTATAAATGCCATCCGTCCGGATTACGTCCTCCACTGTGCAGGTGTCTCTGATACAGGGATATGTGAGGCGGAGCCGGAGCGTTCAGAGCAGATCAATGTAAGGGGAACCGCCAACATGGCCAAGGCCTGCAGGCAGTCCAATACAAAGATGATATTTATGAGTTCGGACCAGATCTATAATGCCTCCTGTTCCATGGAACCCAACAGGGAAGAGCGGGTACAGAGGCCCTGCACCGTGTATGGACGGGATAAAAAGCGGGCTGAGGAAGCCATGTTTGCCTGTCTGAGTGACGCAGTGGCCCTGCGCCTTACATGGATGTATGATTATCCGGTCAGGGAGCGGACAGGCGGCACCGGACTTTTGGGAAATCTTGTAAACGCCCTTGAGGAGAACCGCAGGATGAAGCTGCCGGTTCACGATTACAGGGGCATTACTTATGTATGGAATGCGGTGCGCAGCATGCCCCGGGCCCTGATGCTCCCGGGTGGGATCTATAATTTCGGCAGTGAAAACACCATGAATACCTATGACACGGCAGTTTTGTTTTTACAGTCCCTCACAGGCAGGGAGGATGTGTCTGCCTGGGCAGAGCCGGACAGGGAACGCTTTGCTGCCTCGCCGCGCAATCTCACCATTGACATCAGCCGGGTCAACAGCCATGGGATCGGGTTTGAGGACACGGCAGCCGGGATCAGGACCTGCCTGTCCGATTATAGGGGCAGATGACGCTTGGGTATGGATCTTTATACACCGGCAATGACACAAGATGAAAGGACGGGAAACCAATGAGCAAACAGAAATTCTCCCCCCAGGCAGTAAAGATACTGGCGGTCACCATTGTGTGCATGGCCATTATGTTGGGCGTGTCAGCTGTCAACAAGTCCAGGGGAGGAGAGCGCCTGGTCCGGGAATATACAGTTACCCAGGGCCTCCCAAGGCATGTGAAGTATGAAAACATGCCCTCGGATGAAGCCCAGCTGGCGGCGGCCTGGTATTTCAAATATATGGGTCTGGCCCAGTTTGACATGTGCCCAAGGCTGTTTCACCAGGACCAGCCGGACAGCCTTAATTTTGAACAGAACCGTCAGGATTATGAGGAAGGCCGCTATATCAGGGAATATATCGTACACAGCTTTGAGACCCTGCCAACCGTGGAATACGGGGACCGGAAGACGTACTATGATGAGAAAGCCCGGAGCTGCGGATACAAGGAATACCAGGTGGTGCGCGTGCATTTTTCACAGAAATGGTCTGACAAGGCTCTTGAAAGAGCGCCCCAGTGGGGGGACGGTGAGTTTACCAGGGATTTTGCAGTGGGAAAAGAGACAGGACTTAAGAGCAAATGGAAGATATTTGAACTGGGAATGATGTAATATGTGTTAAATCAAAAAGGAGGAGCAGCACGCTCTCCCGACACCGGCTGGAGAGTTGGATGTCAGGAAAGCTTGCTGCTCCTTAAGCGTTCATAATAGAAGATATACTGCTGCATTACACCGGCACACCCCTGGTATTGTCCAAAGCAATCCGTTACAATGCAATCCAACAGTCTGCCTTTGGGAGTGCGGCGGTATTTCCGTTGGTCATAATACTGGCTCATGAGAATTTTTTCAATCCAGGTATCCACGGGAAATGCGCTGATATGGTGGAGTCCAAACAGACAGACGCAGTTGGCCACCTTTTTCCCGATCCCGTAAAATCCGGTCAGGTACTCCATGGCCTCCTCATATCCCATCTGCGCCAGCCCTTTTAGGTCTAAGGCGCCTGAAACCGCGTCCTGGCACAGCCTGTGTATGTATTTTGCACGGTATCCCAGCTTTAATGCCTGAAGCTCCTCCAGGGTGGCCCTGGATAATTCCCGGGGCGTAGGAAAGGCATGTACTGTTTCCATGTCCCCGCAGCCCGGATCCCCTTCAAGGGCCTTTCCGTAGGCGGCGCTCAGCGCTTCCACCAGCTCCCTGATCTTAGGGATCGTCTTTTGCTGGGAGATAACAAAGGTGATGATCATTTCCCAGGGATCCTGGCGCAGGATCCGTATCCCCCTTCCCGCCGCGGCCGCGGCCGCAAGATAGGAGTCCTCCGGCGCTACCGAGTCAATGACGGCCTGATAATCCGTGTCCACATCAAAATAAGTCAGCCAAAACCCCATGTCCTCCTCACCGCAGTCAAAGGAGAGTTCCAATCCCCTTTGCCAGATCCTCAGAACCCTTCCCCGGCTGATGATCCTGTAACCGCAGTCCCCATGTCCGGTCAGGGTCCCGGCCGCCAGGGGAGTCATCCGGAAACACTGTCCGGATTCAGCAATCTGCCTTAGGTCAAGGCAGGGTATCACACAACTGGTCATAATCCATCCCGCTTTCTAATCAAGTTTTTCCATATGGTATAGTGTAAACGCAAAGAGGCATTTCGTCAAATGAGATTTCCTGCCATCTCACAAAGGATGAAAAAACACTTGACATTTCCGGACAACCTGGCTAGAATGTACATTAGATTTAGAAGTTATGAAAAGGCAGTGAAAGTGTATAGTAGACATTTATCTTCCATCAGAGAGGGACGGCCACCGGCTGAAAGCCTGCCCGGGTTCAGATAAACAGTTGAAATTCCCACTGGAGCCGCATGGATGAAAGGATGATCCTATTCCCGTAGTCCGTGACGCTGGCACACGTTACGTGCATTTGAGTGTCTGCATTCAGGACCGTCAGGTCTTTGCAGGAACCAGGGTGGTACCGCGGGCTTATCGTCCCGTCCCTTCTTCATGAAGGGACGGGACTTTTTTGTATCACAGGGAATTCCAGTGGAATTCCCTGTGATACAAAAAGCGCTCCGCAAAGACCGCACTGCGGCGGAAGGGAAGAAGCCGGTTGTATGAACAAAGAACAAAAAAGGAGAAGCCATGAAAGAGCAGTTAGAGAAAATCAAAGAAGAAGCCTTGAAAAAAATTGAAGCTTCCGATGCGCTGGAAAAACTGAATGACATCCGTGTGTCTTATCTGGGTAAAAAGGGAGAACTGACCAACCTTTTAAAAAGCATGAAGGATGTTGCACCTGAGGAACGTCCAAAGGTGGGACAGATGGTAAACGATGCCAGAGCCGTCATCGAGGGCAAGCTGGAGGAGACAAAGAATGTCCTGGCCAGAAAAGCCAGGGAGGAGCAGCTGAAAAAGGAAGTCATTGACGTAACCCTTCCTGCAAACAAAAACAGCGTGGGGCACAGCCACCCCAATACCATTGCCCTGGAAGAGGTGGAGCGCATCTTTGTGGGAATGGGATATGAAGTGGTAGAGGGACCTGAGGTGGAGTACGACAGGTATAACTTTGAAAAACTGAACATCCCCAAGGGACACCCGGCCAGGGATGAGCAGGATACATTTTATATAAATGACACCATTCTCCTGAGAAGCCAGACTTCTCCGGTACAGGTCCGTACCATGGAAAAGGGGCATCTGCCCATCCGTATGATCGCGCCTGGCAGGGTATTCCGCTCCGATGAGGTGGATGCCACCCATTCCCCTTCCTTTCATCAGATCGAGGGACTGGTCATTGACAAGAATATTACCTTTGCGGATTTAAAGGGAACCCTGGCCGAGTTTGCCAGGGAACTGTTCGGACCTGAGACAAAGGTTAAATTCCGCCCCCATCATTTCCCGTTCACGGAGCCAAGCGCCGAGGTGGATGTGACCTGCTTTAAGTGCGGCGGCAAGGGCTGCCGGTTCTGCAAGGGCTCCGGCTGGATCGAGATCCTGGGCTGCGGCATGGTTCACCCTCATGTGCTGGAGATGTGTGATATCGACCCGGATGAGTACTCCGGCTTTGCCTTTGGCGTTGGCCTTGAGCGAATTGCTCTGCTTAAGTATGAGATTGACGACATGCGCCTTCTGTATGAGAACGATATCCGTTTCCTGAAGCAGTTCTGATAAGGGCTGTTGAGGCAAGAAGACCAGTACTGTATAGACTGTATAGCGTGAGTTTAGTGAATAATAAAGGAGAACCGATATGAATACAGCATTATCATGGATTAAAGCATATGTGCCGGACCTGGATGTGACTGCTCAAGAGTACACCGATGCCATGACGTTGACAGGGACAAAGGTGGAGGGCTTTACCTGTCTGGATAAAAACCTGGAGAAGATCGTGGTGGGAGAGATCCTCTCAGTGGAGCGCCACCCGGATGCCGACAAGCTGGTGGTGTGCCAGGTCAATGTGGGCCAGGCCGGGCCGGTACAGATCGTCACAGGAGCCCCCAATATCACTCTGGATTCCGTTGGGGAAAAGGTGCCTGTGGTCTTGGACGGAGGACGTGTGGCGGGAGGCCATGACGGAGGCCCCCTTCCCGAGGAAGGGATCAAGATCAAAAAGGGCAAGTTAAGAGGCGTGGAGTCCTGGGGTATGATGTGTTCCGTGGAGGAGCTGGGAGCTGAGCGGGAGATGTACCCGGACGCCCCGGAGAGCGGCATCTATATCCTTCCAAAGGACAGCGAACCGGGCAGTGACGCCCTGGTGATTCTGGGTATGCGGGATGTGGTGTTTGAATATGAGATCACCTCCAACCGTGTGGACTGCTACAGCGTGCAGGGGATCGCACGGGAGGCGGCGGCAACCTTCAGAAAGCCCTTCATCCCTCCGGTGGTCACTGCCACAGGCAATGGGGAGGATATCAACGACTACCTGAAAGTGCGGGTGGAGAATACACAGCTTTGTCCGCGTTACTGCGCAAGGATGGTAAAGAATATAAAGCTTGCCCCCTCTCCCAGGTGGATGCAGCGCCGTCTGGCAGCCAGCGGGATCCGTCCCATCAACAACATTGTGGATATAACCAATTATGTGATGGAAGAGTACGGACAGCCCATGCACGCCTTTGATTACGACCAGCTGGCAGGACATGAGATCATTGTAAAATGCGCAAAGGATGGAGATGTGTTCCAGACCCTGGACGGTCAGGAGAGAAAGCTGGACTCCACCATCCTGATGATCAATGACGGGGAAAAGGAAGTGGGAATTGCCGGTATCATGGGCGGTGAGAACTCCAAGATCACGGATGATGTAAAGACCATGGTATTTGAGTCAGCCTGCTTTAACGGCACCAATATCCGCCTTTCCGCTAAAAAGGTGGGACTGCGCACCGATGCATCAGGCAAGTATGAAAAGGGACTGGATCCCAACACGGCTGAGGAGGCTGTAAACCGCGCGTGCCAGCTGATCGAGGAGCTGGGAGCAGGAGAGGTTGTGGGAGGTATCATTGACATTTACCCGGTTAAAAAGGTGGAAAAGAGAATACCTTTTAACGCTGATAAGATCAACAAGCTCCTGGGCACCGATCTGCCGGAAGAGACCATGCTGGGGTATTTTAAAACCATTGAATTAAAATATGACCCTGAGACAAGGGAGGTGATCGCTCCTACCTGGCGTCAGGACCTGGAGCGCATGGCGGACCTGGCTGAGGAAGTGGCCAGATTTTACGGCTATGACAAGATCCCAACAACCCTTCCATCAGGGGAGGCAACCACGGGAAAACTTTCCTATAAGCTGCGCATTGAGGAGATAGCCAGGGAAATCGCCCAGTTCTGCGGATTTTCACAGGGAATGACCTATTCCTTTGAAAGCCCCAGGGTATTTGACAAAATGCTGATACCGGCAGACAGCCGTCTGCGCATGACCGTGAACATTTCCAATCCCCTGGGAGAGGATTTCAGCGTGATGCGCACCAGTTCCCTGAACGGAATGCTCACCTCCCTGTCAACCAACTATAACCGCCGGAACAAGGACGTGCGCCTGTACGAGCTGGCTAATGTATACCGTCCAAAGGCAGTTCCCCTTACGGAGCTTCCTGATGAGCGCATGCAGTTTACCCTGGGTATGTACGGGGACGGGGATTTCTTTACCATGAAGGGCGTTGTGGAGGAGTTTTTTGAAAAGGCAGGAATGCATAAAAAACCCCATTACGACCCAAATGGAGACCATCCTTACCTTCATCCGGGAAGAAAGGCCGACATTGTATATGACGGAAGGGTTGTGGGCTTTTTAGGCGAGGTCCACCCGGATGTGGCCGACAACTACAAAATCGGGGACAGGGCGTATATTGCAGTGATCGACATGCCGTCCATCATGGAGTTCACCACATTTGACAGGAAATATTCAGGAATTGCCAGATTCCCTGCCGTAACCCGCGACATCAGCATGGTGGTTCCAAAGGATATCCTTGTGGGACAGATTGAGGATGTGATCGAACAGAGGGGAGGAAAATTCCTGGAAAGCTATAAGCTGTTTGATGTGTATGAGGGTGCCCAGGTGCTGTCCGGGCATAAGTCCGTGGCATATTCCATCACCTTCAGGGCAAAGGACCATACCCTGGAGGATAAGGAAGTAACTGCGATCATGAATAAAATACTCAATGGGCTGGGAGATCTTGGAATCGAACTGAGAGCTTAGCCTGTGCAACTTGTATGGTAAACGGTGCAAGGACTGCCGCGGCGCATGGGAGCATGCTGTCCGCGGCAGTCCGTTTATGGGGCGCGGACAAGCCGGGGCGGATTGAAAATGAGGCGGAGCTGCCGGTCAGCCGGGCCCAAAGGGCAGCAGGAACTGCGGCCGTCCGGCAGCATAGGGCGCGATGTCGTATTCCTGGAAGTACAGGACCAGGCCGTCCGTTGTCAGGTAATAGTTTTCCTCCTTAAATGTTTTCCTTATAAGGGCGGCATAATCCTCAAAAAAGGCGCCTGGTTCCGTGCGCAGATGTTCTGTGATCCGTTGTTCGATATAGTTTTGTATGTTATCAGCATAATGGGGATCCGACTGGAAAAATTCTCCCAGCTGCATCTGCCTGCCATTTGAAAAATTCCAGGTATCGGAGGTGCGGACAGTGGAACCGTGGGCTCCGCCCATAAATGTATACTGGTCAAAGTACAGACTGGTGATACAGCCGTAGTTAAGGGGGACCGTGTAGGCGATGCTGAACTCGTAGGTGTGGAAGGGAGGGATGTTGTCCTCGATATACCGGGCATCTTCTGCGGCCTGGGGGTAGAGCACGGTGCGGCAGTACTGCTCCTTTTCCTTTGCAACGGATGCGTAATGTGCGTTGGCTGTCTGCGCAGCGGTCTGGCTGCAGGTGGAGAGAAAGGTGGGGAATTCAATGGTATATTTTAAGACCGGTATATCGCGGCTGTAAAACGTATGTTCCAGGGAATGGTGGATGATGGTCTGCATGGGGGCTCCACTGTAAGGTTTGCATTATTATATGTGGGTTTTGGGGGAAATGTCCCGGGGAACGGAGGAAGGCTTTCAGGCAAACATCCTTTGTGCTTGTAAAACTTTGGAATATTCAGTATAATCAAATTATGCATGGGGCGGACATTGGCGGAGGAATCAGGGATATGAGTAAATATGAACAAATGATAAGCGGAATACGGTCGGAATATGGAGCCCATTTTCTCATGGACTTTATGCCGGCCGTTTTTTTTCGATGCTCAATGGATGCAGTGAGAAAAGTGGACATGGCAAACCGGACGATGCTGGATCTTTTTGGATGCAGGGACACGGCCGAGTTTGAGGACCTTACAGGGGGGACGCTGGAGGGGATGATCCTTGACAAGGATTATGAGCATGCGATCATGGAATCACGGAATCAGTTGTGCCAGGGAAAGGATATCCTTAAGACAGAGTTCCGCATTGTGAGAAAGGACAAAAGCACCCGGTGGGTGGACTGCAGAGGCCGTATCATTGAGGGGGAGAAGGGACAGAGATGGGTTTACACCATTATGCTGGATGACACGGAGGACAAGAAGCAGATCCATACCTACAGGGAAAAGTCCAGGCGGGATTCCCTTACCGGTCTGCTGAACAGGGAGGCGTCCAAAGAACAGATAACCCAGTATCTGGAAGCTGTTGGGACAGAGGGCACCGCGGCCCTGATGATCATAGACATAGATAATTTTAAAGATATCAATGATACAAAGGGGCATCTTTTTGGGGATAGTGTTCTGACGGAAGTGGCCAAGTGCATCAGCGGTGTTTCGAGGAGAAGTGATGTGGTGAGCCGGATCGGCGGCGATGAATTCCTGGTGTTTTTGATCGGGGTCAGCGGACAGGAGGAGGTCATGGCCTATGGCGGCAGGATCATGGAAGGCCTGGCCGGCATCTCCGCCCCGGCGGCGGAATCCTTCCGCCTCAAATGCTGCATCGGTGTGGCCATGTATCCGGAGCATGCAACGGAATTTGACCAGCTCTTTGCCAAGGCGGACATTGCGCTTTATTCGGGAAAGAAAAGCGGGAAGGGGAAATGTGTCTTTTATCAGTCCTCACTGCCCTCCGTGGATGCTGCCAGGTGGGAGTCCTTTTCCGCCCGGGTCCCAAGGATTGATTCCGAGGACGAGCGGATCTACAGCGGGGACAGGATCATCCACTATGTATTTAAGGCCCTGTATGAATCAGGGAATACCAGGGAAGCGATCGACTCCATACTTAAGATCGTGGGAATTCAGTTTAATGTAAGCCGCGTTTATATATTTGAGGACAGCCCGGACGGGCGGCTTATGAGCAATACTTTTGAATGGTGCAATCAGGGGATCAGCCCCCAGATCGACAACCTGCAGAATATGTCCTATGAGACGGATGCCCCCGGTTACCGGGACAATTTTGATGAGAACGGCGTCTTTTTGTGCATGGATGTGGATGTGCTCCCTCCTGTGCAGAAAAGGGTGCTCACCTCCCAGGATATCAAGGCCATTCTCCAGTGCGGTATCTATGACAACGGAAAGCTGGTTGGATTTATCGGCTTTGACGAGTGCAAGGAGAACCGGCAGTGGACAGGTGCACAGGTGGAGGCGCTCACCTACGTGGCCCGGATCGTGGGAACCTTTCTTCTCAAGGACCGTGCCCAGAATGTGCTGAAGCAGGAACTTTCCAGTCTTCAGAACGTGCTGGACGGCGTGACGGAACAGATCAGCTGCAGGGAACAGGGGGAGGAGGACATTGACGGCCTTACCAACCTGCTTACCGCCGGGGCGTTTGAGCGGAGGATGGAGGAGTATCTGAAAACAGAACCGAGGGAAGGCACCCCGGCGGCATTGCTTTTGGACATGGACCATTTCCAGGACATTAACAAGGCCAGGGGAAAGCTGTTTGGCAATGTGGTGCTGATGAATGTTGCCAGTTGTCTGAAACGGGCATGCAGGGAGGGGGACCTGATCGGCCGTTTTGGCGGGGATGAGTTCCTGGTGCTTCTCAAGAACACGGACAAGGAGGAGGCGATCAGGATCGCTTCCTCCATATCCGGGGATATCGGATGCATTCTGGCGGACAGCCAGGGCGGCCTTATGAAGGTCAGCTGCAGCATTGGCATACGGATGGTTGCGAGAGACGAAAAAGGATTCTACGATGTCATGGTGAAGGCGGATCAGGCCATGCACGAGGCAAAGAAAGAGGGCAAGGGCGGCATCCGGTTTTACGAGTCTGTTGAGGACAAGAGGGATGAGGAGTTTACCTATGAACGGCTGAAGCGTTCCAATGATGAGAAGCGCAGGGAGCAGAGCAGCCTGCAGGACAAGACCAGCACAACGGTTGCCCTGGAGGTGTTTGAAAAGACCTCCTCCTTTGAGGAGGCGCTGCACATCCTCATGGGATTCATGGGCAACCGGTTTTGCCTGAACCGCATTGTCCTCTATATGAATGGGGAAAATGAGCAGGGGCTGGCTTACCAATGGGTGGATGACAGGACCGCCATGTTATTTGACCCATCGGACAGTTTCCGCAAGGAAGAGTTTTATCTCAGTTATAATCTCTATGACAGCGATGGAATCGCGGTTTTAAAAAGAAGCGGCCTGAAGCATTACAATACCGGACTGCTGCGGCTCATGGACAGGGCAAAGGCAAAGACCATGCTGTTTGCAAGCGTAACCATAGACAACCAATACACAGGTATGCTGGTGCTGGTCAATACGGAGGAGGAACGGGACTGGCCTGTGGCGGAGCGGGGAGCCATATCTGAGATCGCCCGCGTGGTGGGGATCAACGCCAAGTCATCCCTGCGCCTGAAGGAGGCCAGGCGGGAGGCCGAATACTACAAGAACAGGGACATCCTCACAGGTCTTATGAACTATGACCGGTTCAAGGAAGACTGTCAAAAGGTGCTGGATGACAGGAAAGAAAGCTATGTGATCATATCCAGCGATATCAAAGGATTCAAATTCATCAATGAGGAGGTGGGATATACCCAGGGGGATAATATCCTGCGTATGTTTGCCGACATGCTGATCCAGAATGGGCGGGAGGAAAATTTCTACACCAGGGTCAGCGCGGACCAGTTCCTGACCTTTGGTATCTGCAGGATGGAACGGGATGGGTTTGTGCGGATGGTCCGGCACCTTAACGAGGAATTCTGCAGGATACAGAACGGGATCTTTGCCAAGATCAATATCATGATACGCTCCGGCATTTATTTTATCGAAGATGAATGCCGGGAGATCGAGACAGCCATTGACCGGGCTGCCATTGCCAGAAAGTCCGTGGACTACATTATGAAATCCACTGAGGTGGTGTTTAACGATGGTCCCTTTGACAGCAGTTTCCGCGAAAATGAGATCATCAACAGGATGGAGTATGCCCTGAAGCATGAGGAATTTAAAGTCTATCTTCAGCCCAAGTTTTCCCTTGTGGATTATACTCTTGTTGGGGCGGAGGCCCTTGTGAGATGGCAGCGGGAAGACGGGCGGATCATGGGGCCGGGTACATTCATCCCTCTGTTTGAAAAGAACGGTTTTATCTCCCAGGTGGATTACTGCCTTTTTATACAGGTGTGCAGGAAGCTGAGGGAGTGGCAGGATGAGGGCGGAAGTCCGGTCTGCATTTCCCTGAACCTTTCCAGTGTGGATATCTGTGTAAAGGGAATCCTGGAGGAGATCCTGGAGGGAACAAAGAAATACGGGATCGACCACAGGTATCTGGAGTTTGAACTGACAGAGACTGCCTTTTTGGAGGATACGGAGCGGACCTATCATGTGATGAAGGTGCTGAGGGACAGCGGGTTCACCACGTCCATTGATGATTTTGGTTCCGGTTACTCCATCATGAATATGATGGCGGATATCCCCTGTGACGTGATCAAGCTGGACTGCGGGTTTGTGCAGTCCTGTCAGAAGACGGACCGGGGCAGGGAATTTCTAAGACAGCTGATCCAGATGACCAACAAGATGGGATTTGCATCCCTGTGCGAGGGAATCGAGACAAAAGAGCAGCTGCAGATGGTGTCGGAGATGGGCTGTTCCATTGGACAGGGCTTCTATTTTGCAAGGCCCATGCCCATGGATGAATTTTTTGAAAGATTTTGTAAAAAATCCATTGACAAAAACTGATTCATCCATTATAATAACCTACGTTGCTTGCGAGAGCAGCGTAACGCAGAAGTGGCGGAATTGGCAGACGCGCACGGTTCAGGTCCGTGTGGTAGTAATACCTTGAGGGTTCGACTCCCTTCTTCTGCAGTCATTTAAAGAGCAGGAAGCAGAATATGCTTCCTTTTTTTTGTATCATATGAAATCCCTATGATACGAAAAACGCTCCGCAAAGACCGCGCCGCGGCGGAAGGGAAGTTTTCGCTGAAACAGCCCGCCGCAGACGGTGAATCCTGCAAACAAAAGTGAATGTTATAATAAAAATCAGGATTTAAGGGAAAACTATAAATGTTGCAATTGCAACAGACATTTTCTGCCATAAGAGGTAAAGTTTTGATAGTAATTTACTAGGAAATAGTATATACTGTAAGTTGTGGCTTAAAAAGCGTGTTCCCTTGTAGACGAAGGGTATGGGTCGTGTATTTTGCGCGCCCTGAAATAAAAAGAAGAGATAAAAGAGAGGTAGGAAACAAGATGCTTACATTAGAGAATCTCTCCTTTGATGTGAATGATGAAAAAGGAGAAAAGGGGATCATTAAGGACATAAGCTTTACGGTCAATGACGGAAAGTTCGTTGTGATCACCGGTCCCAACGGGGGAGGAAAATCTACAACAGCGAAACTGATCATGGGGATAGAGCGGCCCACAGGAGGGCGCATCCTGTTTGACGGACAGGATATCACGGATATGAGCATCACAGACAGGGCCAATCTGGGAATCAGCTTTGCCTTTCAGCAGCCGGTCCGTTTTAAGGGAGTGCAGGTACTGGATCTTCTCCGGCTGGCTTCGGGAAAGACGCTGACAGTAGCTGAAGCCTGTCAATATCTGGCAGAGGTAGGACTTTGCGCAAAGGATTATATCAACCGCGAGGTAAATGCCAGCCTGTCAGGAGGAGAACTTAAGAGGATCGAGATTGCCACTGTCATTGCCAGGGGATCCAGGCTTTCCGTGTTTGATGAGCCGGAGGCGGGGATCGATCTGTGGAGCTTCCAGAACCTGATCCAGGTATTTGAGCGCATGCGCCAGAATACCAATGGATCCATCCTGATCATTTCCCATCAGGAGCGCATCCTGAATATTGCGGACGAGATCGTGGTAATTGCAGACGGACGGGTGGTAAACCAGGGTACAAGAGATGAAATCATGCCTCAGATCATGGGAACTGCTTCCGCGGTAGACGCGTGCAGCAAGTTCTATGAGACAGCATAGCCAGAGGAGGAGTGAGCGACATGACAGATGCAATACAGGAGAGAATCTTAGAGGAAGTGGCAGGCCTTCACGGCGTGCCCGAGGGCGCGTATAACATCCGTGCCAATGGAAAGACAGCAAGCCGCAGCACAACGGCTAATATTGATATTGTCACAAAGACAGACAAACCAGGCATCGATATCAGGATCAAGCCCGGGACCAGGAATGAGAGCGTACACATTCCCGTAGTAGTAAGCGCCAGCGGTTTAAAGGAAATGGTATACAATGACTTTTTTATCGGAGATGACTCTGATGTGGTGATCGTGGCCGGCTGCGGCATCCATAACTGCGGGGACCAGGATTCCGAGCATGACGGCATCCACCGCTTCTTTGTAGGGAAAAATGCAAAGGTCAAATACGTGGAAAAGCATTACGGGGAAGGGGACGGCCATGGCAAGCGCATATTGAATCCGGGTACGGAAGTGTATATGGAAGAGAACAGCTTTATGGAGATGGAGATGGTCCAGATCAAGGGTGTGGACTCCACCAACAGGACCAACACCGCGGAACTGGCGTCCGGGGCCAAGCTGATCGTGCGTGAGCGCCTTCTCACCCATGGTACACAGGAGGCTGAGAGCACCTATATCGTAAACCTGAACGGGGATGATTCCAGCGCGGACGTGGTTTCCCGCTCCGTTGCAAAGGACAACTCCAAGCAGACCTTTAACTCTAAGATCGTGGGCAATGCAAAGTGCAGCGGCCACACGGAGTGTGATGCCATTATCATGGACGATGCCAAGATTTTCGCCATACCGGGTCTTATTGCCAATAACATTGACGCGGCCCTGATCCATGAGGCTGCCATTGGCAAGATCGCAGGAGAACAGATCGTGAAGCTGATGACCCTGGGACTGACCGAGGAAGAAGCAGAGGCCCAGATCGTTAACGGATTCCTGAAATAAAAGCAGGCGCGGGGGGAAAAGATGAAGGGGAATACAAAAGAGGGAAGGGCGTCTGCCCTTCTCCCGATTCTGGTGTTTCTGTTGATATTCTTAGGTTCCGGTTTTATCACCGGGAACTTTTACAGCATGCCGGCCATTGCGGCATTTCTTATTGCACTGCTGGTAGCGTTTGTGCAGAACAGAGAACTCTCATTTTCAGAAAAGATCAGGCTGGCGGCAGAGGGCGTTGGTGATGAGAATATTATCACCATGTGCCTTATATTTTTAGCTGCAGGAGCATTTACAGGAGCGGTGAAAGCAGCGGGAGGCGTGGACAGCACCGTGAACCTGGGCTTGTCCATTCTGCCCTCCAATGTGGCGGTGGCAGGCCTGTTTCTCATAGGCTGTTTCATATCCATCTCCATGGGAACTTCCGTGGGAACCATCACGGCCCTGGCCCCCATTGCGGTGGGAATCAGTGAAAAAACCGGTTTTTCCATGGCTGTCTGCGCAGGGGCGGTGGTGGGAGGCGCCATGTTCGGTGATAACCTGTCCATGATAAGCGATACCACTATTGCCGCTGTCAAGACCCAGGGATGTGAGATGAAGGACAAGTTTAAGGAAAATTTCCTTATTGTGCTTCCGGCAGCCATTGCAACCATTATCCTGTTCCTGGTGTTAGGAAGGGACGCCGCCTTTAGGCTGACCGGGAATCTGTCCTACAACCTGTTCCGGGTGCTTCCCTATGTGGTGGTCCTGGCAGGTGCCCTGGCCGGGGTGAACGTGTTTGCGGTACTTATCGCAGGCACGGTGCTGTCCCTGATCACAGGCGTGGCCACAGGCGCATTTCCCCTGGGGGAGATGTTTAACCATGTGGGAGCGGGGATCACGGGCATGTACGACATTACGGTCATCTCCGTGGTCGTGGCCTGTATTGTGGCCCTGGTCAGGGAGTACGGCGGCATTGATTTTATCCTGGCATTTATCAGGAAAAGGATCAGCGGCGAACGGGGCGGTGAGCTGGGCATCGCGGCCCTGGCCCTTCTGGTGGACATGTGCACGGCCAACAACACGGTGGCCATTGTCATGTCCGGTCCCATTGCAAAGGAGATCAGCGATGACTTTGGGGTGACTCCCAGGCGCAGCGCATCCCTTTTGGATATGTTCAGTTCCATGGGACAGGGGCTGATCCCCTATGGGGCCCAGCTTCTTGCGGCTGCAACCATTACAGGGCTTACACCCTTTGAAATCATACCTTACTGCTTTTATCCCATTCTCATGGGAGTCAGCGGCCTTGCATTTATTTTTATAAAAAAACGAACAAAAGAATAGGATGAAGATAATATGAAGACAAAGAATCAATGGGCCAGTAAACTGGGATTTATCATGGCCACGGCAGGAGCAGCCATCGGACTGGGAAACCTTTGGAAATTTCCCTACCTTATGGGACGCAACGGAGGCGCATCCTTCCTTGCGGTATACCTGTTCTTTATCTGCATACTGGGCGTTCCTGTTATGATGATAGAGATGTCCCTGGGCAGAAGGACGCGCCACGACCCCATCCAGGCATACGGGGATATCACCTCCAACGCGCGGATCGTGGGTGTGTTCGGGGTGGCGGCGGCATTTCTCATCCTGTCCTATTACAGTGTGATCGGCGGCTGGATCATCAAGTATATTGTCAGCTATGCAAGCACCTTCCAGGCGCCTGCGGATTTTGAGGCATTTATAAGCGCTCCCTTTGAGCCTGTGGTCTGGCATTTCCTGTTTCTGCTTGTGACCACCACCATCTGCTGCTTTGGAATCGGCGGGATCGAGAAGGTGAGTAAGATCATGATGCCCCTGCTGTTTGTGCTTCTTCTGGTCATTATCGGAAGGGGAATCACCCTTCCCGGCGCTGGGGAAGGGTTTAAATTCGTCTTTATTCCCAACCGTTCGGCCTTTAACATGACGGCGGTCAGCGCTGCCCTTGGGCAGGTGTTCTACTCCCTCAGCCTGTGCATGGGAATCACCATTACCTATGGCAGCTACCTCAGCGACCAGGAGAATATTCCCAGGAGCTGCCTCAGTGTAGCGGGGCTGGACACCGTCATCGCCCTGATGGCAGGGATCGCTATTTTCCCGGCCGTGTTCTCCTTTGGCCTGGAACCGGGACAGGGCCCGGGCCTTATTTTCGGAACCCTGCCCAAGGTGTTTTCCGCAATCAAGGGCGGCCCGTTTTTTGCGCTTGTTTTCTTCACACTGGTGTTCTTCGCAGCGGTCACCAGCGCCATTGCCCTGTTGGAGGTCACCGTATCCTTTGCCCTGGATACCCTGCGCCTGAGCCGCCGCACCGGTACCATCCTTCTGGGAACTGCCTGTTTCCTGGTGGGCATTCCCAGCGCGCTTTCCTTCGGGACCCTGAGCCATGTGACCATACTGAATTACAGTGTATTTGATTTCATTGGAATGATAACCGACAATATACTTCTGCCCCTGGGAGGCGTGACCATGTGTTACTATATAGGATGGAAATGGGACCCCCAGTACCTGGTGGAGGAGATTGAGAAGGACGGGATCCCCTTTAAACTGAAAAAGCTCTGGATCCTCTGTATCCGCTTCCTGACCCCGATCATGGTGCTGGCAGTCACCATCACCGGCTTTTACAACATTTATATGACGGTCAGGGGATGAGAACCGGCTGACATAATATAAGTTTTGCATGAATACACTGAATCATATGATAACGGTACATGATCGATTCACACAGAGGTGACACCATGCAAAACCAAAAACGCGAAAATCTCCTGAACCTGGCCCTGGACGCCACCCCTGAAGAACGTGAGCGGTCCGAGAACCTGGATGTGGGCTACGATCCTTTGGAGCGCACCTGGGAACTGATCGTCAGGCATTCCGGAAGCCTGGCAGGCCTTACACAGGAGGGCATCCAGGTAAACGAACTGCTGAACGGCTACGCGGTCCTGGTGGTCCCGGAACATCTCATGGACCAGGTAAGCGACCTGAACCAGATTGAATATATTGAGAAACCAAAGAGGCTGTTTTTTGCCAGCAATATGGCAAGGGCGGCCTCTTGCCTGTCCGTGGTACAATCCTCCATTGGAGGAGGGGGAAGCGGCGTGATCAGCGGACTGGCCTCCGGCCTTACGGGAAAGGGAGTCCTGGTGGCTGTCATTGATTCCGGAATCGACTATTTTCATGAAGATTTTAAAAATGCGGACGGAAGCACCAGGATCCTCATGCTCATGGACCAGGACCGGGACCGGATCTACACAAGGGAAGAGATCAACCAGGCCCTCAACGCCCCGAACCGTGCGGCCTCCCTGGCAATTGTCCCGTCCGTGGATCTAAGCGGGCACGGGACAGCGGTGGCGGCCATTGCGGCGGGAAACGGCAGGGGAGACAGGGGGATCTACCGAGGAGTTGCCTATGAAAGCGACCTTCTGGTGGTGAAACTGGGGGCGCCCATGGCGGACAGTTTTCCCAGGACCACCCAGCTGATGAGGGGGCTGGATTTTGTCATCCGCCAGGCCCAGGAACTGGGGCGGCCCGTGGCTGTCAACCTGAGCTTTGGAAACACCTACGGTTCCCATGACGGCACCAGCCTGCTGGAGACATTTATGAACGACATATCCAATTACGGCAGGAGCGTTCTGGTTGCAGGCACAGGGAATGAGGGGGCGGGTGCAGGCCATACATCGGGACAGCTGGTCATGGGAAATGATACCAATGTGGAGCTTTCCATCGCACCCTTTGAGACAGGGATGGGAGTGCAGCTTTGGTCCTCCTATGTGGACCAGTTTGCCATCCGCCTGATCACTCCCTCCGGCGACATCATAGGCCCTATTGACAGCCGGCTGGGGCCTCAGACGCTGAATTACGGGGGGACCAGGATCTTGCTCTATTACGGCAAGCCCAGCCCCTACAGCCCGGCCCAGGAGATCTATTTTGATTTCATACCCATCAGGGATTACCTGGACAGCGGCATATGGACCTTTCGCTTGACCCCGGAACGGATCGTCACAGGGCAGTACAATATGTGGCTTCCCTCCAGGGGCATCTTAAATCCCTCCACCCGGTTTCTCAGGGCAGTGCCGGAGACCACCCTGACCATTCCCTCCACTGCGGCCAAGGTGATATCCGTGGGGGCTTATGACGATTCCTACCAGGCATATGCCGACTTTTCCGGGCGAGGTTTTACAAGACAGACCAGGCAGGTGAAACCGGACCTGGTGGCGCCGGGCGTGGATATTATAACGGCCAGAAGCGGGGGAGGGTATGAGGCGGTGACCGGAACCTCCTTTGCGGCGCCCTTTGTCACGGGAAGCGCTGCCCTTCTCATGCAATGGGGGATCGTGGAGGGAAATGACCCCTTCCTGTACGGTGAAAAGGTAAAGGCGTTTCTGGCCCGGGGGGCCAGGCATTTGCCGGGATATGAGGTTTGGCCCAACCCGCAGCTGGGATACGGCGCCCTGTGTGTCAGGGACAGCCTGCCCATCTGATGCTTCTTGACCGGTTTTTCCGGTCAAGAAGAAAAGCCGCCCTGAACAGTTACACGAATGAAACAATGAAGTCAGACTATCAGCACATGCTCTATGAAATTGTTGGAATTTATGATATAATGTGAGCATTAGGCATTGTTTTACAGGCTTAATGCTCTTTTGTAACCGTGATAATAGAATTTTTTGTAGTAAAAAGAGGAACCGGGCAATATAATAGTAGAGATAGGGAGTGGACGGATGAATATCAGGGAGTCATTGGAAGCATTGGAGGAATCATATATGAGTCCCTATGCGTCCTTTAGCAGCAGGACGCGGGGACGGGACAAGCCGGAGCCTCTTTGCGACATGCGGCCGGAATACCAGAGGGACAGGGACCGCATCCTGCATTCCAAGGCATTCCGGCGTCTGAAGCATAAGACCCAGGTATTCCTGGCTCCTGAGGGAGACCATTACAGGACCAGGCTGACCCATACCCTGGAGGTGTCCCAGATCGCCCGCACCATTGCCAAGACCCTGAGGCTGAATGAAAGCCTCACAGAGGCCATTGCCCTGGGCCATGACCTGGGGCACACCCCATTCGGCCACTCCGGTGAATACATATTAAACAAGATATGCGAGGATGGTTTTGCCCACTACCAGCAGAGTGTACGCATTGTGGAAATCCTGGAAAAGGATGGAAGGGGATTAAACCTTACCTGGGAGGTGAGGGACGGGATCTTAAACCACAGGACCTCGGGCCATCCTTCTACCCTGGAAGGGGCCATTGTCCGTCTTTCCGACAAGATCGCCTATATCAATCACGATATTGACGATGCCATCCGGGCCAGGATGTTTGTGGAAGACGAGCTTCCCGGAGAGTACACGGACATACTGGGACACAGCGTCCGGGAGCGCCTGAACAATATGATACATGATATCATATTAAACAGTATGGATAAGCCTGCCATCATCATGTCCGAGGGCATGGAGGAGGCCATGCAGGGGCTGCGCAGATGGATGTTTGAGAATGTGTATAAGAATGAGATCCCCAAGGCGGAAGAGGGCAAGGCCCAGAACATGATCCGCCAGCTCTATGAATATTACATGGGCCATGTTGACAAACTGCCTATGGAATATGTGCTTTTGATCGTCAATGGAGGGGAAAAGAAGTCGAGGGTGGTCTGCGATTACATTGCGGGCATGAGCGACATCTATGCCATTGACCAGTTTGAGGAATTATTTGTTCCAAAGCGGTGGAACGTGTATTGAGTTTATAAATTATAGAAGGGAGATCATTTCATGTACTATCCCGATGAAGTCATAGAAGAAGTGAGAATGAAGAACGACATCGTAGATGTGATTTCAGGATATGTGAAGCTGCAGAAAAAGGGCGCCAATTATTTTGGGCTCTGCCCCTTCCACAACGAGAAATCCCCCTCCTTTTCCGTGTCGCCAGGCAAACAGATGTACTATTGCTTTGGCTGCGGCGCAGGGGGGAACGTGCTCACTTTTGTGATGGAATATGAGAACTATACCTTTCAGGAAGCGTTGTCGCACCTGGCGGACCGGGCGGGAGTCAACCTTCCCAAGATGGAATACAGCAAGGAGGCCAGGGAGCAGGCGGAACACAGGGCCAGGCTTTTGGAAGTGAACAAGCTGGCCGCCAACTATTTTTATTACCAGCTTAAGGCGCCCCAGGGCAGGATGGGGTATGAATATTTCCATGATAAAAGGGGTCTGTCGGACGACACCATTGTGCGTTTCGGGCTGGGATATTCCAACAAGACCAGCGATGACCTCTACCGTTTCCTAAAGGGTAAGGGATATGAGGACAGCTTTTTAAAGGACACCGGCCTGGTGACACTGGAAGAGCGCGGGGGAAGGGACAAGTTCTGGAACCGCGTCATGTTCCCTATCATGGATGTGAATAACCGCGTCATTGGTTTTGGAGGACGCGTGATGGGGGACGGAGAACCCAAATATCTCAATTCCCCGGAGACCAAGCTCTTTGACAAGAGCCGCAATCTTTACGGCCTGAATTATGCCAGGACTTCCAGGGAAGGATATCTATTAATATGCGAAGGCTACCTGGATGTCATATCCCTGCACCAGGCAGGCTTTACCAATGCGGTGGCCTCCCTGGGAACCGCATTTACCAGCCAGCATGCCAATGTGCTGAAGCGTTACACGGATCAGGTCATACTGACATATGACAGCGATGGTGCGGGCATCAAGGCGGCTCTCAGGGCCATTCCCATCCTCAAGGAGGTGGGGATATCCATCAAGGTCCTGAACATGAAGCCCCATAAGGACCCGGATGAGTTCATCAAGAACCTGGGGCCGGAAGCATTCAGGCAGAGGATCAAGGAAGCCAAGAACAGTTTCCTGTTTGAGGTGGACGTGCTGAGGCAGAGTTACCAGATGGACGATCCGGAGCAGAAGACGAAGTTTTACCAGGAGACTGCAAGGAAGCTCCTTCAGTTTGGGGAGGCCCTGGAGCGGGAGAACTATCTTCAGGCAGTCGCCAGGGAGCAGATGATCCCCGCGGATGAGCTGCGCGGCCTGGTAAACCGCATGGGCATGAGCTTTGGCATGAAAGCCGGGGATCATATGAACCACTCCGGCCAGATCCGCCACAGCGCCCCGGCCCAGGAGGAAGCTTACTTTGAAAATGATCCCTACCAAGGTGAAGACAGCGCACAGGATGGGAGAAACAGTCCCTACGGGGAAAGGGGAGCAGGCCAGGCAAAGCGCCCTAAAAGGCCGGACAAGGAGGATGGGATCCGCCGGTCCCAGAGGCTGCTGCTCACATGGCTTATAGAGAACCCTGAACTGTTTGACAAGATCAGGGGAATTATTACAGCAGATGATTTTGTGGAGGATTTGTATCATCAGGTGGCACAGATGGTATTTGAAGGACAGGCGTCCGGCAATTTAAACCCGGCCGCCATACTCAGCCGCTTTATCAATGACGAGGATCAGTATAAGGAAGTGGCTGCGCTTTTTAATGCCAGCTTAAAAGAGTCCCTCAGCAACGAAGAACAAAAGAAGGCATTCTCGGAGACGGTTGTAAAGGTCCGGAAGAACAGCCTGGATGCGGCCAGCCGCAATGCAAAGGATATAACCCAGTTACAGGAAATCATAAAGCAGCAGGCAGCCTTAAAGCAGCTGCATATCTCACTGGATTAACGCATTTCTTAGGAAGGATGGACCGGTTATGGAAGGGACGAACGTGTTTGAGGAAAAACTGGCAGGATTGCTGGAGGAAGCAAAGAAGAAGAAAAATGTTCTGGAGTACCAGGAGATTATGAACTACTTTGGTTCGGAACAGCCGGCCAGTGACCAGATGGACCAGCTCTTTGAGTTTCTGGATCAGAACAAGGTGGATGTGATACGGATGAACTCGGATGGGGATCTGGACCCGGACCTGTTTATTGAAGAGGAGATGGACCTGGAGGAAGAGGAAGAGATCGACATGGAACATCTGGACCTCTCCGTACCCGAGGGCGTCAGCCTGGAGGACCCGGTGCGCATGTACCTGAAGGAGATCGGCAAGATTCCTCTCCTTTCCATGGAAGAAGAGATTGAACTGGCCAAGAGCATGGAGCTGGGCAACGGGGAGGCCAAGAAACGTCTGGCCGAGTCCAACCTGCGGCTGGTGGTCAGCATTGCAAAGCGTTATGTGGGCCGTGGAATGCAGTTTCTGGACCTGATCCAGGAGGGCAACCTGGGACTGATCAAGGCAGTGGAAAAGTTTGACTACACCAAGGGATATAAGTTCAGTACCTATGCCACCTGGTGGATCCGCCAGGCCATTACCAGGTCCATCGCAGACCAGGCCAGGACCATCCGGATTCCGGTCCATATGGTGGAAACCATCAACCGTCTGGTGCGGACATCCCGCCAGCTGCTTCAGGAACTGGGCCGCGAGCCCACCACGGAGGAGATTGCGGCCAGGGTGGACCTTCCAGTGGAGCGGGTGTCTGAAATCCTTAAGATGTCCCAGGAACCGGTGTCCCTGGAAACCCCCATCGGCGAGGAGGAGGACAGCCATTTGGTGGATTTTATCCAGGACGACAATGTGCTGGTCCCACAGGATGCCGCCGCATTCACTCTTTTGCACGAACAGCTGATGGAGGTGCTCCTGACTCTTACGGAACGGGAGCAGAAGGTGCTGCGGCTGCGCTTCGGCCTGGACGATGGCCGTCCCAGGACCCTGGAAGAGGTGGGCAGGCAGTTTAGTGTGACAAGGGAGCGGATCCGCCAGATTGAGGCAAAGGCCCTGCGCAAGCTGCGCCACCCCAGCAGAAGTAAAAAATTAAAGGATTATTTGGATGAATGATCTTAAATTAGTTATTACTCCCTGCCTGAAAAGGCAGGAATCTCAACCGGAGGAAAAGATGAACTTGGAAACAAAAGACAGGACCATACCAAAAGGCACAGTAAAGCTGTCCCTGCGCCTTCAGACCGTTGCCGGCTTTGTAAGGCAGGGCAGCCGCATTGCGGATGTGGGAACAGACCACGGATATGTGCCGGTCTATCTGGCACAGACCGGCAGAATCCGGTCCGCTATTGCCATGGATGTGGGAAAAGGTCCCCTGGAACGGGCAAGGGAGCACATTGAGGAATATGAAACGCGGTCCCCTGGAACGGGATGCCCCATTGAGGCCCGTCTCAGCGATGGTCTTAAAGAACTCACGCCGGAAGATGCGGATACGGTGATCATAGCCGGTATGGGAGGCGAACTGATGATCCGCATCCTGGATCAGGGGCGCCATGTGTGGGACAGCGTAAAACACTGGATCCTTTCCCCGCAGTCCGAGCAGTACAAGGTCAGGGCTTATCTGGAGATGCATGGATTTTTTATTGAGGACGAGACAATGGTGCAGGACGAGGGAAAATATTATACGGTTATGAGCGTTGTCCGGGGAACCATGGAATACGGGCGTCCGGTATGGTATAAATACGGGAAGATCCTGATGGACAGGAAAGACAATATCCTGAAGGAATATCTGGAAAAAGAAAAGCACAGGGTACAGGTAATTGTGGATTCCCTTGGGAGAGAGGACACCGGCGGTATGACGGAGGGACAGAGAAAAGCCATGGGCTCCCTCAGGGCGGAACTGGACCAGATCAAGGAGGCGCAAAATGAAATGCAGTGAACTGATAGAGGTGCTGAAAGGGCTGGCGCCCGAGGATTGTGCCTGTGAGTGGGATAATCCGGGACTTCTGGCAGGCAGAAGCGATAAGGAAGTAAAAAAAGTATACATTGCCCTGGATGCCACGGACCAGGTGGTGGAGGCAGCCATAGAAGCGGGGGCCCATATGCTCCTGACCCATCATCCCCTGATCTTTAAGGCCATCAAACAGGTGAATGACCAGAACTTTATTACCAGAAGACTGGTTAAGCTGATCCAGTCGGATATTTCCTATTACGCCATGCACACCAACTTTGATGCTGCCCCGGGCTGTATGGCGGACCTGGCAGCCAGGAGGCTGGGGCTTGAGGAATGCGTGCCTCTGGAACTCCTGGGAGAGATGGACGCGGGCCAGGGGCCGGTTCCCTACGGCATCGGAAAGACAGGCATCCTAAGGAAGGCCATGACCGTAAGGCAGGTGGCAAAGCGCGTAAAGGAAGCATTTGACCTTCCCTTTGCACTGGTCTACGGCCAGGAGCTGATGGACATGGAAGTGACCAGGATCTCCCTGTGTCCGGGGGCGGGGGGAAGTGAGATCGAGGGGGCCGTATCCTGCGGTTCACAGGTGCTTGTGACCGGTGATATCAGCCACCATCAGGGAATTGACGCGGCTGCAAGGCAGATGGCTGTCATTGATGCAGGCCATTACGGATTGGAGCATATCTTTATCCCCTACATGGCGGAATATCTGGAGGCTCGTCTGGGCGGTGAACTGGAGATCATCCAGGCCCCGCCCGCGTGGCCCGCGGTGATCGTGTAGGGGCGGCAGGACTAGGTGCATTCTCGGAGTTGCCCCGGCACTCGGATTTGCGGGAGTACACTCAATAATAAGGGAGGTAAAACATTTGGTACAGGTTAAAGTAGATGGTTTTGTACGGGATTACCCGGAGGGGACCACCTGGCTGGAAGTTGCAAATGAATATCAGTACAGGTACGAGGACAACATCCTTCTGGTGCGGATCAACGGCAAGCTTCAGGAACTTCATAAGCATGTGAAGGACGGCGAACTCAAATTTATCACGGCCCGGGATAAGCCGGGTATGACGACCTATCAAAGAAGCGCCTCCCTGATCATGCTGAAAGCATTCTACGCAGTGGTGGGAGCGGAGAACATTGATAAGATCGTGATTGACTTTTCCCTGGGAAGAGGTTTCTTTGTGGAGGCGCGGGGGAACTTTGTGCTGGACGAGACCCTTCTCCTGCGGGTGAAAAATAAGATGGCGGAGTATGTGGCCCAGGAGATCCCCATCATGAAGCGCAGTGTGTCCACTGATGACGCTGTCGAGCTGTTCCACAGGCACCGGATGTATGATAAGGAGCGCCTGTTCCATTACCGCCGGGTATCCCGGGTCAATATTTACAGCATTGACGGGTTTGAGGACTACTACTACGGGTACATGGTGCAGAATACGGGATATATCAAATATTTTGATCTGGTCCCTTACCACTATGGATTCATTTTGGTGATGCCCTCCAAGGAAGAACCCAGGACCATCCGGGAATTTGAGCCAAAGGATAAGCTGTTTGCAACCCTGTCAGAGTCCACGGAATGGGGAAGGCGCCTGGATCTGGAGACGGTAGGCGCCCTCAATGACAAGATCGCCCAGGGGGAGATGTCCCATTTAATCCTGATCCAGGAAGCACTTCAGGAAAAAAAGATTGCTGAGATAGCGGCACAGATCGCCTCCAGGAGAAATGCCAAGTTTGTGATGATCGCAGGCCCCTCCTCCTCTGGAAAGACCACATTTTCCCACAGGCTGTCGGTTCAGCTGGAGGCCATAGGGCTTAAGCCCCATCCCATTGCGGTTGACAATTACTTTGTCAACCGGGCGGACAGCCCAAGGGACGAACAGGGAAACTATAATTACGAGGTGCTGGAATGTCTGGACATTGAACTGTTTAACCGGAACATGACGGATCTTCTGGCAGGCAAACGTGTAGAACTGCCCTATTATAATTTTAAGAAGGGTGTGCGGGAGTATAAAGGGAATTTCCTGCAGCTGGGAGCAGAGGATATCCTGGTGATCGAGGGCATCCACTGCCTCAATGACAGGCTGTCCCACTCTCTGCCCAAGGAGAGCAAGTTTAAAATCTATATCAGCGCCCTGACACAGCTTAATATTGACGAACACAACCGGATCCCCACCACGGACGGACGTCTTATACGCAGAATGGTGCGGGATGCCAGGACCAGGGGGTCATCGGCCCAGGATACCATCCGCATGTGGCCTTCGGTGCGCAAGGGGGAGGAGGAGAATATCTTTCCCTTCCAGGAGGAAGCGGATGCCATGTTCAATTCCGCCCTGGTCTATGAATTTGCAGTGTTAAAGCAGTATGCGGAGCCTTTGCTGTTCAGTATTCCAAAGGATTCGGAGGAGTACCTGGAAGCCAAACGGCTTTTAAAGTTCCTGGATTATTTTATCGGGGTCAGCAGTGAGGACATACCTAAAAATTCCATCCTTAGGGAGTTTATCGGGGGAAGCTGCCTCAATGTCTGATGGGACTGGACAAACCTCGGATTCTGTGCTAGACTAATACAGTTGTGAGTAGGACAGGTGGCCGCTGCTGCGAGACCGCAAGGGCGCAGGAGAGGAAAGTCCGGGCTTCACAGGGCAAGGTGCCAGATAACGTCTGGCGGAGGCGACTCCAGGGACAGTGCAACAGAAATATACCGCCTATTGCAGCTTTGGCTGGAAGAGGTAAGGGTGGAAGGGCAGTGTAAGAGACTACCGCCCGTCTGGTAACAGGCGGGGCACATGTAAACCCCACTTGAAGCAAGACCGAACAGGGAGCATATGGCGGCCCGTCAGCTCCCGGGTAGGTTGCTTGAGGCTGCCGGTGACGGCAGTCCTAGATAGATGGCCATCCAACGACATAACCCGGCTTATCGTCCTGCTCACATACAACAGCATCCGTAATAAAAGAGTCTAAGATATCCTTCTTAGGCTTTTTTGTTGTTTGAAATGGAAACATTCAGAAAATCCTAATAGGATTTTAAGAATTTGCTAGTATAATAGACTTCAGAAAAAGCTTGCCGGCGGAAAACGGTTTGCAGGAAAGGAGCCATGGATTGAAAGAAAAGAAGATGAACATGAGGGAAATGGTCATAGGACTGGGCCTGGTCACGGCACTGGCCTGGTTTACATTCCGTATCCTGTTTAAGAAACATTCCATGGAGATCCTTCAGGAGGCATTTCGGAGGGCGGATATCCGGTATGTGCTGATGGGATGCCTGTGCATGGCGGTATTCATTAACTGCGAAGCGGCCAACATAAGACTGCTTATGAGGACCTTCCGGAGAACAGTGCCCTTTAGGCGTTCCCTGTCCTATGCCTGCGCGGGATTCTATTTCAGCGCCATCACGCCCTCGGCCACAGGCGGGCAGCCCATGCAGCTTTACTATATGACAAGGGACGGTTTTGGGTTTGCCCAGAGCTCCTTTACCCTTTTGACAGTGGCGGCCGTGTACCAGATGAGCGTGCTCCTGTACGGAACAGCCGTGGTGATCGTCAGGTTTCCCTTTGTGATGGCCCAGTCCGGGGTGATCCGCTGGCTTTTAATATTCGGGATCCTGGTAAACGGGATCTGCTCCTGCGCCATCCTTCTCATTATCCTAAACGGACTGCTGGCTGAGCGGGCCGGCATGTGCATCATAGGCTTTCTGGCCCGGATAGGGGTCATCAGGAACAAAAAGAAGGCGCAGCGCAGGATGGAAGGGCTTATTATGGAGTACAGCAGGGGCGGTGCGTATCTGAGGGAGTATCCGCTGGTGATCCTAAGGATGTTCCTGCGCTCCATGGTCCAGCTCACCGCTCTGTTCCTGGTGCCCTATTCTGCCTGTCTGGCCCTGGGAATAGGTGCTGAACCGGGAAGCTTCCTGGCCATGCAGGCCATTTTAAGCCTGGCTGTAACGGCAGTGCCTCTTCCCGGCTCCGTGGGAGCATCGGAAGGCGGTTTCATGGCCTTATACGGCCCTTTATTTGGGGCCGGTCAGACATTTTCCATTATGATGCTCAGCAGAGGCATCAGTTTCTATGGATTTCTTGTGATCAGCGGCCTGGTGACCGCGTATCTGCAGTTCAGGCCACGCCTTAGGGCGGCAGGCGAGGGAAAACAACAGGTCATAGGGGTTGACATAGATAGATGACCTATATATAATGGGACTATGGATGATAGATCGGTAATCTATATATGCTTATGTGGATTACCGGGTTTTAGCCCTTGATATATAGGTAATCTATATATCATCCATGGATCAGGTTTTGTTTGGATTCGTGTGTACTCTCGGGGACTCCGAGCGTACACCTGTAAGAACAGGAGGAAGAATTTATGGCAGAAGACAAGAACGTTTCATCAGGCAACACATCCATGCTGCTGCTGCAGCTGCTGTCTGAGAGGGATATGTATGGTTATGAGATGATTGAAACCCTTCAGAAGCGGTCGGAATTTGTATTTAACCTGAAAGCGGGTACTATGTATCCTCTTCTCCACACCATGGAAGCCAAACGGCTCCTGGTATCATATGAAAAGGAGGCCCAGGGAAAGGTGCGCAGATACTATTCCATCACCAAAGAGGGCAGGGGTGTCCTGGCTAAGAAGAAGGAGGATTGGAACACTTATTCCAAGGCAGTGGAACATGTGATAGGAGGTGCCCTGTATGGAAATGCATGAATATCTGGATCTTTTAACCGGGCAGATCAGGAATAAGAAAGCAGGGGCATCTGTGGCAAAGGAGATCAAAAGCCATATGGAAGACCAGGCCCAGGTCTATATGGAACAGGGGATGGGGCAGGAGGAGGCCCTGGCAGAAGCAGTGCGCCAGATGGGAAATCCTGTGGAGGTGGGGATCGATATGGACCGGATCCACCGCCCCAGGAATAACTGGAAGCTGCTTGGGGCAATGGCTGTGCTGAGCCTGGTGGGCCTGCTGGTGCAGTACTTATGTATCTACCGGTTTGGAGGTGACCAGCTTGCCGGGACCGGAGGGGGCCATGCATTTATGAGACAATGCCTGTATACTTTCCTGGGCCTTGCGGGAATGGCCCTTCTGTATTTCTTTGATTACAGCATGTTTAGCAGATACGGCGGAGGGATCGGATTTTTATTCCTTGCAGCAATCGCTCTTGCCTGTATCCTGGGCTTTGCCAGAAAAGCCAACGGCGGCCATTCCTACCTGAAACCCATCATGTACCTGTTCATCCCTGTTTACGGCGGAATCCTGTACCGGTACAGGGGGAGGGGGTATGCGTGCATCGCCGGTTCCCTGCTATGGCTGTTTGCGGCTGCATGGGTCGGTTTTGGAGTGATCGGAGGCGGCATCAGCATTACATTGGATGTGATGTTTGTTTGCTGCCTGATGTTTACAGCAGCTCTGATCAAAAACTGGTATCAGGTAAAGCACAGGTGGCTGCCCCTCTCAGGTCTGGGCATCATGTCCCTGCTTTTGGGCGTACTATCGTTTGTAAACATGGCACCTTATCAGTATCGGAGGATTATGGCATACCTGAATCCCCGGGCTTATGCAAAGGAGGGCAGCTTTGTCACCCTTAAGGTGAGAGAGATGATATCCCAGTTAAAACCCATAGGGGGAATGCAGGGAAGGGGATATGGTCTATCAGAGACCCCGGCCCATGTACTGCCGTGGGGCCAAAGCGATTTTGTGATCCTTCAGGCAGCTTCCATGTGGGGAACCCTGGCGGCCTTTGGACTGGCTGCGCTGCTGATCCTGTTCCTTTCCGGCTTGTTCTTTATGGTAAAGCGGCAGAAGAATCAGCTGGGGCAGATGATCGGGTATGGGTGTGTCCTGATCCTTGTGATAGAGACGGCCACCCACCTGCTTAATAATCTTGGCATACTCTACCTGTCTTCAGCAGGTCTGCCTTTTTTTACCTTTGGCCTGTACCATACGGTTGCCGTCTATGGGCTGCTGGGAATCCTATTCAGTATTTACAGATACCAGGACCTGGTCTGGGAACCGGGGGCAGAGGAGAAAAACAGGGAAAAGGGGATCCTGGCATACCTGGGAAAGTACCGGATCCGGATTGAAAGAACGGATGTATAAAGGAGAATGGGAGTGTAAATAGGGACATAAGGGTGTAAATAGGGAAATAAGAAATAACAGTAAATTGTGTGAGAATTCTTAAGTTATACCAGACTAATTCCCCTAACCTGTATGATATGTTTGATAAAATTCGGACAATATTGATTATTTTCTAACAATATTGACAATTTTCGGAAAAGGATATATGATTAAAGTGAAACAATCATATGGATGGGAAAAAGGAGGTTACGTTATGGCTAAAGATCCTTTGTTGCTGTTGGACAACAGCACGCTGGCTTATATTCTGGGGAATGGAGATTACCGTTTTACCAACATTGAGTTTGAAGAAGCCAAGGCGATCATGGAGATGAAAGGAACACCGGATATTGTAAGGGTGTTTGCCAATCCGGAACTGGAACACATCATGTTTGAATATCTGGATATTGAAAAACAGGACTTTGCCTATACGCCGGTAAAGGAGATGCACGTGGGACAGGATGCAATTGCGTTTAAGCTGTATATCACGCCCTCCGGAACCCAGCCCATTGTATTGGGCGAGGATGGACAGCAGGCAAAGAAGATAAAGAATCTGTACATTTACTGTCAGCATGTTGTCCGGCTGAAATAATACATAGTTACCTATCAGACATCCCATGAGATAAAGGCAGCCTGCCCGGAAAGGAGATCCGGGCAGGCTGTATTATGCTGCTTAAACATATTATTTAACGGTGTCTAATTCAAAGCCAAAGTAATTGACGGCATTGTTGTAGCAGATTCCCCTGACGATCTCCTCAAGAGCCTTCATGTCAGCAGGATACTCGCCGTTTTCAACCCATCCGCCCAGAAGTTCGCAGAGAACGCGGCGGAAATACTCATGCCTTGTGTAGGACAGGAAGCTTCTGGAATCTGTCAGCATGCCGATAAAGTTGCCCAGGCAGCCCTGGTTGGCCAGAGATACCATCTGCTCTGTCATGCCTACCTTGTGATCATTGAACCACCAGGCGGAACCGTGCTGGATCTTTCCGGGGAACTTGTCCTGGAAACAGCCGATGATGGTGCCGATGGAAACATTGTCATTGGGGTTCAGTGAGTAAAGGATGGTCTTTGGAATCTCATTGCCTGTGCTCAGCGCATTTAAGAAGTCAGCCATCTGTGCGCTGGGGGCATAATTGTTGATGCAGTCAAATCCGGTATCGGGCCCCAGCTGCTCAAACATGTAGGCGTTGTTGTCGCGCTTGCAGCCGTAATGGATCTGCATGATCCATCCCATTCTGTTGTATTCACGTGCAGCAAAGAGCATAAATGCTGTCTTGAATTTCAGTTCCTCTTCCTTGGAGACTGCCTCGCCCTTTAATCCCTTTGCAAGGATGGCGTCAACCTCAGCTTCTGTGGAAGGTACATACATCACGTACTCCAGTGCATGGTCGGATACACAGCAGCCCATGGAGGTGAAGAAATCCATACGGACCTGAAGGGCTTTCTTTAGGGATGCGAAATCCGTTACCTGAATGCCGCTCACCTCGGAGAGACGTGCCATATAAGCAGGGAAAGTAGGCTTTTCAACGTTCATGGCCTTGTCCGGTCTCCATGCGGGCAGTACCTGTACGTCAAAGGAAGGATCCTCAGCAATCTTCTTATGCCATTCCAGGGAGTCGACCGGGTCATCAGTGGTGCAGATCAATGTTACATGGGACTGCTTGATCAGGTTGCGGACCGTCATGGAGCTTTCCTGAAGCTTTGCATTGCACAGATCCCATACTTCCTTGGCAGTGTCGCCGTTTAAATAGCCTTCATATCCAAAATATCTTCTAAGCTCCAGATGGCTCCAGTGATACAGAGGATTGCCGATCAGCTTAGGCATGGTCTCAGCCCAGGCTTTGAACTTCTCCCAGTCTGTGCTGTCCCCGGTCACATACTTTTCATCTATGCCGTTGGAGCGCATCTGACGCCACTTGTAGTGGTCGCCTCCCAGCCATACCTGGGTAATGGTGTCAAATTTCCGGTCTTCATAAATTTCCTGTGGGTTGATGTGGCAGTGATAGTCAAGAATCGGCATATTTGCTGCGAAATCGTGATACAGTGTCTTTGCCATGTCGCTGGATAATAAGAAATCCTTGTCCAAAAATGCTTTCATGTTTGATGGTCCTCCTTAAGAATTAAAAATTTGTGGTTTTTCTTTTTATAAGATCAGAGGCGATCGTGGTCCGGCTGGGCACATTTACGCCGCTGAAAACCCCCATAAGAGTGTTGATGGTGGTGGTGCACAGTGCCTCCACCTTGCTGTCAATGGATGTAATCTCCGGATCCGTGCACCGTGACAGGATGGAGTTATTATATCCAATGATATTCAGCTCTTCAGGTATGGAAATGCCCGCTTCATGGGCATACTTGACAGTGCCCACCGCAAGGGAGTCATCGGAAGTCATGACCGCATCAAAGGAAAGCCCCTGTTCCCTGAGGGATAATAGCAGTTCCTTGGAAGCGCCTATGTCCTTGGGACACTGATGGATCAGTTCATCCTTTGGCTCCACGCCGAATGCTTTTAATGCGTCCTTGTATCCCTCTAACTTGTTGACACCGCTGTAGGAATAGCTGGTATAAAGGTAGAGGATGCGTCTCCTGCCTGCCTGGAGCAGCTGTGTGGCCGCACCGAACATGGCGGCGTGGTCATCGCATACCGTACTGTAGATATTATCCCCTTCCAGGTAGCCGTTTACCAGCATGATGGGAAGGTCGGCGGCGGCTTCGGTTATATAGGCGTTATCCTTGGAGCGCATCTCCACAAACTTGGAGCCTGCCAATATGATGGCGTCCACACGTTTGGAGCGCAGAAGCTCAAAATACTTCTGTTTGGCATCCAGATCATATCCGGTACAGCACAAAATAGCGTCATAATTGTGGGACCTGAGTCCCCGCTCAAGGTAATAAATAGCACCTGCCAGGTAGGGATCCGAGGAGTCGGAGCACATGATCCCAATGGTCTGCATGGTGTTCAGGCCAAGCCCTCTGGCAAACACATTAGGAGTATACCCCAAATCATCCATAACTTTCAAGACCTTTTCCCTGGTCTTTTCACTGACATTGGCATTGCCGTTTAAAACCCTGGACACAGTGGCTATGGATACTCCCGCATGTTCGGAAACATCATATATATTCATAAAAAAACCTCACATTCTGTAAGCGCTTACAAGCTAAGTTTATTATACATATTCCTCGTCAGTATTGCAATACTTTTCTATTTTTTTATTGACTTATTCCCCGAAAATGGGTAGAATAATTGTAAGTACTTACAAAAATATGACACAGGATTTCAAATAAAATGATAGGAGAATGTGAAGACCATGCAGGATATTGTTAAAATCAACAGGAATGATAATGTTGCCGTTGCACTGCGCCCGGTTTCCATGGGAGAGACCATATGCGTGGAGGGAACGGATGTTGCCGTCACTGAGGACATCCCCCAGGGCCACAAGTTTGCCTTAAGGGATATCAGGTCAGGGGAGGAAGTGGTCAAGTACGGCTTCCGGATCGGATACGCAAAAGAGGATATAAAGGCAGGCAGCTGGGTTCATGTGCACAATGTAAAGACTGCGCTGGGAGATGTTCTTACCTATGATTATATACCGGACGGAAGGGATGTGGAGCCCACGGACCATGTTTTCTTTGACGGCTACCGCCGGGCGGACGGCAAGGTTGGAATCCGCAATGAGATCTGGATCATTCCCACAGTGGGCTGTGTCAATTCCATTGCAAAGGCGCTGGAAGCCCAGGCCGGGAAGCTGGCGGGGGGAACGGTGGAGGATGTGATCGCATTTCCACATCCCTATGGATGTTCCCAGATGGGAGATGACCAGGAGAATACAAGAAAGGTGCTGGCTGACATGATCCATCACCCCAATGCCGGAGGAGTGCTTGTGCTTGGCCTGGGATGTGAAAACAGCAATATTCCTGTGCTTATGGATTATATTGGCGAGTATGACAAGGACCGGGTGAAGTTCCTCCAGTGCCAGGATGTGGAGGATGAGATGGAGACGGCCATGGATATGCTGGAAGAACTGGCCGCATATGCAGGTGCATTTTCCAGGGAGAAGATAGATGCCAGCGAACTGGTCATCGGCATGAAGTGCGGAGGTTCCGATGGGCTTTCCGGCATTACGGCCAATCCAGTTGTGGGAGCATTTTCAGACCTGCTGGTGAGCAAGGGCGGGACTACGATCCTTACGGAAGTGCCTGAGATGTTCGGGGCCGAGACCATCCTCATGAACCGCTGCGCCACACCGGAACTATTTGGTAAGACCGTGGATCTGATCAATGGGTTTAAGAATTACTTTACCAGCCATAACCAGACCATCTATGAGAATCCGTCCCCGGGCAACAAAAAGGGGGGTATCTCAACCCTGGAGGACAAGTCCCTGGGCTGTACCCAGAAGTCGGGAAGTGCGCTTGTAAGAGGTGTTCTGGAATATGGGGAGCCGGTGAAGGTAAAGGGGCTTAACCTGCTCAGCGCCCCGGGCAACGATCTGGTGGCCTCCACGGCCCTGGCAGTGTCCGGCGCCCACATGGTGCTCTTTACCACAGGAAGGGGAACGCCCTTTGCCTCCCCGGTACCCACGGTAAAGATCTCCAGCAACTCCAAGCTGGCCGGGCATAAGGACAACTGGATCGATTTTAATGCGGGCCGCATGGTGGAGGATATGACAAAGGAAGAACTTGCACAGGAGCTGCTGGACTATGTGCTGGCAGTGGCTTCCGGGAAAAAGGTGAAGTCAGAGGAAGCAGGCTTCCATGATATGGCTATTTTCAAGCAGGGAGTGACCCTGTAGGGAATAATATAAGGAGCCTGGGCAGGAGTGCGGGGGAAACACACTCTGGCGCCTGGGCTCTGTGCTTCCTTGTCCGCTGGGATGCCGCACATAAAAAGAAGGATTTCATGTAACTTCCACTTGCATCAGGGTACGGGTTGATGTATACTGAAATCAGATGAATTTCGTATATACGGATATATAATGTATATGCGAATATCAATAAAGCGGGAGGTGTCCATGAAACTGAACAGAACCACACTGCGTACCGTGGAGATATTAAAATTGGTATCAAAAAAGCCGGATGGGATCACGCTGGATGAGATATGTGAAAAACTTGATATGCCCAAGACAAGCGGCTATGACATAGTGACAACCCTGGTGCAGACCGGGATGATACATGTGGCCAGGGAGCAGAAGCAGCGCTACACCATCGGCCTCACGGCATACAGGATCGGTATCAATTATACCAATAACCTGGATTTTATCAGCACCATTGACCCGGTGCTGAAGGCATTTTCAAGGGAGGTGGGAAAGACCGTATTCTTTGGCACACGCACGGACGATGCCATAGTGTACATCTGCAAGTTTGAACCTGAGAACCCCATTATTACCACAGCAACCGTAGGAACTAAGAATCCCATTTACTGCACGTCCCTGGGAAAAGCCATTATGGCATTTACAGAGGAGGAGGAAGTGAGGCGGGTGCTGGAGCGCATAACCTTTAAAAAACATACGGGGCGGACCCTTGGAACCAGGGAAGAGTTTGAGAAGGAGTTGGAACGGGTGCGAAAAAAGGGATATGCCTTTGACGCCAGGGAACTGGAGGAACACATGGAATGTGTGGGAGCGCCGGTATTTGGGCAGGATGGTAATGTAATGGGTGCGATCAGTGTGTCCAGCCTTTATAAACCCACAGAGGATTATGATGCCCTGGGACGGCAGGTGCAGGCAAAGGCAGCGGAGATTTCAAGGCTCCTGGGATTTTTGGGGAAATGCTGAATTCCGGCATAGAAAAACTTGTTTTTTTACCTCTTTTGCTGTTGACAAATGATGCGGTAACGATTAAAATTTAACTATAGAAATCGCAAATATGAAACTGATTCGTATATGCGAATTTTCAGAGAGAAGGAGAAGCGAAATGAAAAAAGAACACGTTTTAGCAAGAATGAAAGAGGATTGTCTGGTTGCTGTTGTTCGTGCAAAGAACTACGAGCAGGGTGAGAAAGTAGTTGACGCTATCATTGAGGGCGGCATTAACTTTATTGAGCTGACCATGACCATGGATGAGGGCGACCCTGTTGAATTCATCAAGATGATGGCTAATAAGTATAAAAACAATGACAAGATCGTGATCGGCGCAGGTACTGTACTGGATCCTGAGACCGCAAGGGCATGCATCCTGGCAGGCGCTAACTATATTGTAAGCCCTGGTCTTAACGTAGATACCATTAAGCTTTGCAACCGTTACAGAGTGCCTATGCTTCCGGGCGTCATGACACCAACCGAGGCGATCACAGCGTTGGAAGCCGGATGCGATATCATCAAGGTATTCCCAGGCAACATTGTGGGACCGGCAGCGATCAGCTCCTTTAAGGGACCCCTTCCCCAGGGCGAGTTCATGCCATCCGGCGGCGTTGATGTTGACAACGTTGACAAGTGGATCAAGGCAGGCGCATATGCAGTGGGCACAGGTTCCAGCCTGACCAAGGGCGCTAAGACAGGCGATTTCGCAGCAGTGACAGCAAAGGCTCAGGAATTTGTTGCAGCAGTGGCGGCAGCCAGAGCATAATCTATTCATTCAAAAAAAGGAGAATCATACAATGGCAAAAATAGTTACCATGGGCGAAATCATGTTAAGATTATCTACCCCCAACAATGAAAAATTCATCCAGGCAGACGAGTTTGATATCAACTACGGCGGCGGAGAGGCCAATGTGGCTGTTTCTCTGGCCAACTACGGACATGATGTTCAGTTTGTGACAGCTATCCCCAAGAATCCAATCGGTGACTGCGCAGTGGCGGCACTGAGAAAATATAATGTAGGAACAAAGCACATTGCACGCAGCGGCGAGAGACTGGGAATCTATTTCCTGGAGACCGGTTCTGCAATGAGGGCTTCCAATGTTGTTTATGACCGTGCAAACAGCGCCATTGCAACAGCAACTCCTGATGAGTTCAACTTTGATGAAATCTTTGCTGATGCTGACTGGTTCCATTTTACAGGTATCACACCAGCTGTCAGCGATGCGGCCATCGCTCTGACTGAGGCTGCTTTAAAGGCGGCAAAGGCTCACGGCGTAACCGTGTCCGTTGACTTAAACTTCCGTAAGAAACTGTGGTCTTCCGAGAAGGCACAGAAGGTTATGACCAACCTGATGCAGTATGTGGACGTATGCATTGGAAATGAAGAGGATGCTGAGAAGGTTCTGGGCTTCAAGCCAGGTAACACAGATGTTACCTCCGGTGAGCTGGAGTTGGCTGGCTATGTTGACATTTTTAACCAGATGGCTGATAAGTTCGGCTTTAAGTATATCATCAGCTCCCTGCGCGAAAGCTACAGCGCATCTGACAACGGCTGGTCCGCATGCATTATGGATGGCAAGACACGTGAATTCTACCACTCCAGAAAGTACAGGGTTACACCTATTGTGGACCGTGTAGGCGGCGGAGACTCCTTTGCAGGCGGTCTGATCTGCGGTCTGGCAGACGGCAAGGATATGAAGGCAGCCCTGGAATTTGCCGTAGCGGCATCTGCATTAAAGCACACGATCCCTGGCGACTTTAACCTGGTGTCACGTGCTGACGTGGATAACCTGGCCGGCGGTGACGGTTCAGGCCGTGTTCAGAGATAATCAGATCAGAAGACAGAGATGATCGGATCGGGTAATGACCGGAAGAAGTGACCGGAACAAGTGACAATCATACAATTGGAAGCGGCTAATCCTGTACAGGAATTAGCCGTTTCTTATAATAGTACGGGTGTCCGAAGGATCAATATGAATAAAAGGAGAGTTATAATGGGAATAAAAAACAGCAGGGATTTTGATCTACTGACCCTGGGACAGCTGCTTTTAAGGCTTTCACCGCCTGACAATGAGCGTCTGTCCAGAGGTGATACATTTGTGAAGCAGGTTGGCGGGGCGGAACTGAACGTGGCGGTGGGCGCGGCTCTTTTAGGCCTTCATACAGGCGTTATATCCAAGCTGCCTGCCCATGACATAGGCAGTTTCATGAAAGGCAAGATCCGTTCCTTTGGGGTCAGTGATGATTTCTTTATGTACGACCAGTCTTCCTCAGCCCGTGTGGGCATTTACTATTATGAGAACGGCGCATATCCCAGAAAGCCAAAGGTCATCTATGACCGCAATAACAGTTCCTTTTTTTCACTGAACATTGATGAGATACCCGAGGAGGTGTATACGGCTTCCAAGTGTTTCCATACAACAGGGATCACCCTGGCGCTGAATGAGAAGATCCGCGAGACCACCATTGAGATGATCAAGCGGTTTAAGGCGGCCGGGACGCTGGTGTCCTTTGATGTGAACTTCAGAGGCAACCTGTGGACCGGGGATGAGGCAAGGGAATGCATCCTGCGCATCCTTCCCTATGTAGATATCTTTTTCTGCTCCGAGGATACGGCAAGGCTGACCTTCCTGAAGACAGGAACAGCCAAGGAGATGATGAAGAGCTTTTCCCAGGAATTTCCCATCTCCATTGTGGCCTCTACGCAGAGGATCGTCCACAGTCCCAAACGCCATACATTTGGATCCGTTATTTATGATGCTGCCAGGGATGAATATTATGAGGAAGAGCCTTACCGGGATATTGAAGTGGTGGACCGGATCGGAAGCGGGGACGCTTATATCTCCGGCGCCCTGTACGGACTGCTAAGCAGCGGCGGTGACTGTTCCAAGGCCATTGCTTACGGCAATGCCACAGCTGCTGTGAAGAACACCATTCCAGGGGACCTGCCTTCGTCCAACCTGGAGGAGATTGAAACCATTATCAAGGCTCACAACCAGACAGGTCCCCAGTCTGAGATGGCCCGGTAGGAAATTGTTGCTAAATTGTAAAAACTTTGAAATATTTGTTACAACGTTAATCCATAATTCAGAATTATTAAGAAATCCTTTATTGGATATGGACGATAAATGATATATACTTCTCATACAAACATTAATAATGCTCTGTGCACCACAAACGGTCATCAGGGCATTACCCATGAAAAGGAGAAGATAATATTGAGAAAATATCGATTATATGCAGCAGGAGTTTGTGCAGCCGTGGTACTTGGAATTGGAGGATGTGCATCGAATGCCAATGCTTCATCCGGAACCACAGCAGCCACACAGGAGAGCCAGGAGGCATCCAAAGAGGAGACAACAGTGGAAGACACCACCGTGGTTGAGTCAGTGACAGGCGCTATTGAGAGTATGGAGGAGAGCCAGGCGGAAGCGCTTCAGTCCATCCGTATTTACGGACCGGTTACAAAGATGGAAGACGGCAGGCTGTCCATTGATAATCAGTCCGGCATGAGCAGCAGCGGGGAGATCATCCTCAATGTATCCTCAGACGCCACATACATACTGGATGCAGTTACCGGGCTTCCTATTAAGGCGGAGGATATTAAGGACGGGGAGACGATCTACGCATACATCGGCCCGGCCATGACCATGAGCCTTCCGCCTATGACCAATGCGGAAGTGATCTTTGCCAACATACCGGCAGACGCAAAGGTACCGGATTTTGTGGAGGTCAAGTCCATGATCACAGATGCCGCAACCTCCAAGTCCGTATTGACGGCAGTGGACGGCACCGAATACACACTGGCTCCGGACTGCAACATATTCCCATATCTTACAAGAAATATTGTCACACTGGACGACCTGACCCAGGGAAGAAAATGCGTGGTATGGTCAGATGATGACAATGCAGCAGTGAAGATCATGGTGTTTGCGGAGTAGATTCAGATTTAATAGGTGAGAAGGGGAGAAGGTGCATCCGTCCGTTCAGGAAATGGGGATGGGGCAGCGGAGGCTGCGGGTCTAGCAGCTCTAAGACTCTGAAAACCGTCTAAGAACAAGAGGCTGGCCGTCTAAAACTCGCGGTCAGCCTCTTCCCGGCTTTAGATATAGAGTTCAGACAAAGGGCGTCAGCCTCTTAACGCCGGTTTTTACGGCCTAAGACCTGCGACCCTGTGGATGCATCCGCATCCCCATCCCCGTTCCCTTCACCTGCAGCGCACTGATCTCTTGCCAGCAATTAACCATTGTGTGATAATTATACAATCAATATGCAATCAATATGCAATCGTTAGTTAGAGGTGCCGGTATGGTAGAACGATATGCGGTTAATCTTTATTTTATGTTGCGGTAAGTATGTAAGACTGCAGATTTTATGAAAGAGTAAATAAAAACTACTGGCTACGGAACATAGCTAGTAGTTTTTTTGTTGTATTAAACCCGAAAATCCATATATCGCCCGGCAATATCTCCGGTAAATTCGAGTTGCGTATACGGTGTATCGGGATAAATACAGCAGCTCATAGTAACTGTTCCGTGATCAAGAAACAGTTCGATATGGGATACATCAAAAATAACTTCCATCTGCCAGGGGCCTGAAAAGAAGCGTGATGCAAACCGTTCTGAAAAATATTTTCTGTTAAATTCTTTGGAAAAATCATTTCTTCCAGCTGATGAACGGTCAAAGAATAATGAGTTATCTTTGATCCCGAATTGAAGCGTCTGACCGCGGTCATTGGAAAATGAGATTATTCCATCGCCGTTTCCTCTCAGGTCAAGTCCAAATACCTCAGATGTGATGACATCGCGATCATTTAAGAGGCGCAGGTTAGTGATGAGAGATTGAAGACCTGCCGGTGCAGATGCCAATCTGTACCCATCAGGGGTTTTTATTAGGGAGAGTTTACGGGCCAGTGTCATGGCACCACAATATTCATTTGTTGGGCATTGTGATGCATATTTCCAATTGCTGGCCCATCCCATCAGAATCCTATGATCGGAATGATTAAAAGTAACGCCAGCGTAATTATCAAAGCCTTGGTCCAGCCATTGGAATTTTGATTGGGGGTCTGGAACAAACGTATATCCATCAAAAACACCTGTAAAGTATCCTGTTCTTGAGCCGCCATATTCAGCATCCAAGCTCAGACTTACAATTAAAATATCTTTTGTTCCATCAGGTGTTTGAAGTCTGAACAAATCCGGGCATTCCCATATACCCTGATGAGGGAGAAGGCTGGTTCCCTGCCCGAACTCACCGGTTTTATCCCAACGGAGCAGATCATCCGAACGGTAAAATTCTACATGATCACCGCTGGATACTACCATGCTCCAACATTTAATAATCTGGTTTTTAAAAACCTTTGGATCTCGGAAATCTGTTTGATCCGGAGGGCATGGAAGTACAGGATTGTTGAAATATTTTATAAAATTTATTCCATCCAGTGAGTAGGCAATACTTTGATGCTGTTTTCGATCGCTTTTCCCATTTGGTCCTTCCAGATTCTGGGTGTATATAGCAACAACCGGAGAGCATCCCATAGCACCCAGCCCGGATGTATTTTCCGCATCATAAACAGCTGAGCCAGAGAAAATAGTCCCCAAAGAATCAGGATAGAGCGCAACAGGTAGATGTTTCCAATGAATCAAATCTTGGCTGACTGCATGTCCCCAATGCATTGGCCCCCACACAGTTGAGCCGGGATGGTATTGATAAAAGAGATGATATGTTCCATTGGTGAAAAACATACCATTGGGATCATTAATCCACATAGAGGGGGCGGTAAAATGTATCTTTGGTCTGAAATCACGTACTCCCATGGTACTCATATATAAATTATCCCTCCTAAGTACTAATAGATACTGGCCATATTCCAGATATCCAATGAGTTTATTGTTATGTTTCCTCCAAGGGCTTCCAGTGATACCTGCGTACTGTCTTTAGAAGGATACATCATTTGCATCATGGTGATTCTTCCATTTGCAAATATTTCTACCATACATCGGTCAACTAAAATCCGCAGGTCCAGATGACTTTCTTCAACGTCCGGGATATTCATTACTTCCGGATTACGTCCCTCTGCATCAGGAGACAGAGAGGAACGGGTGGTGTCCGCAATCAGATAGTATTCAGAAACAATTGAATCTCCGCGCCGCATACGGGAGCGATTGACGGTAATGTCTGTATGCTCCATGCCATCTGGTGAGCGGAGTACGCGCAGTGTTAAGCCGCGTGCACTGGTTAAATCTAGTGTCAAATGAATATCCAATGCGTTTCCATTAACATCCAGGATCGTTTCCCGGAACGCAGCAAGATTTAAACTATGGCAGGAAAAATGTGAAGTATGTAAACTGTTTAGTGCTTCAACCGGCTCAATATTGAGATAGCCCTTTTTATTGACTATTACATGATGCATGACTGTCATACAGCCTTGCCTTGTTAGCGTCAAGTTAGCATCGGTGGTATTATAAATCAGGTAAAGACCACCTTTTCCATCTGGTGTAGTGCAGGGCGCCTGATAACTGGAGCAACCGATAGGGCCAAAATTAAACCGCATGTGTTTTTCTGGATAAAATTTATGCAGTATTTTATCATAGGTCCCTAACAGACAATGAGGACCGGTACGATGGCTAAAATGGAATAGTAGATATTTGCCTTCTGTTCCTATCGGCCAGAAATAAGGGCAGGCGCCATCATTGCCTAATTCCAATTGGGGAAATCCGTCTTCTGTCAATTCGCCCATATAAGTCCAACGGGACAAATCTTGAGAGAAAAACAGGTGCTCCACCATTTTGTTATTATAACCTGTATGACGGGCTTCCTCTTCTCCATAGTAGCAGCCGGATAGAGCATAATAGCCTTCATCCTCTTTCCAGATAAATGGATCAAATACGCGGTAGGGCCTGCCATCTGAACTATTTGGAGTCAGGGGTATAACGGGGCAATGCTCATTTTTCTCCCAATTTAGCAGCATAGGATCATGGGAAGTGGCGATCATATTACCAATTCCACGTCCATGGTACATGGCAATCACCCTGTCATTCTCTACAAGTGAAGAACCGCTGAATACTGCATACTCTATATCCGGATAGATGGCTAATGGAAGATCCTTCCAATGCACCATATCGCTGCTCACTGTATGTCCCCAGTGCTGTCTGGGATCATTGGGAGGATAAGCTTGATAGAACAGATGATAATTTCCGTTCCAGTAACATAAGCCATTGGGATCGTTTATCTTTCCGTTTGGGGCCCAGAAATGGTAAGAGGGCATATACGGATGATCTTTCATCTCCTGCCTGTACTCTGCAAATTCCTTTAATTGGGCACTGCCTTTTAACGCTTCATACTGTGCTTCGCTTTCTTGGGGATAGTATTCTTGTGGGATTTTAGAAACATATTTCTTTTCATAAGTCTGTTTCATAAGATATTCCTTTCCAAAACAAAGGTTGACAGATAAGATATTACTTAACTCTATTAATATGGTAACATGAAAAAAATGATTTTCAATTGATGTATTATCTAAAATTTGAAATATTATTTGTTAAAAAGATACAAAAATATAATTTTAATTGAAAATAATTGTATATAATATTGATTTCATTACTTAACTGTGTTAAGCTATAAATGAAAATAAATAAAAAATGCAAAATGTTGGAGGTAAAATGAACAAATCTGTCAAGGGGCTGAATAATGAAGATTTGCTGATGTCAAATCGTGCGGTCATTCTTCAATGCTTGAAACGTAATGGTGTATGCTCCAGAGCGGATTTGGCTAAGGAAACTGGACTTACCCAGGCTACAATTTCCAAAATTATGTCCGCGCTGATCGAACTGAATATTGTTCATGAGACAGGATTCATTACCGGAGAGTTGGGTAGACGGTCACGTGGGGTTATACTCAATGCGGCAGATTATAAGGTGATTGGAATCAAGATATCAAGACGTTCGTTCTCTATTGGCTTGTTTGATATAGGAGGACATGACTATGATATTTATAAAGAAGCCATTCCGAAAGATCAGAGTCCCCAGACCAGTATACGCAAAATCCGGGAAGTGGCGGAAGATTATATCAGCCGTAGTAAAGGTATTATAGCTGTAGGAGTTACCGTACCAGGACCATATCTTCGTAAAGAGTCGAAGATTGCTGTTATGACTGAAACAACAGGATGGAATTTTCTTAATCTAAAAAAGGAGTTTTCAGATTTAGGAGGAGTACCTGTTTTTATTGAGCACGATGCCAATGCCGCTGCAATTGCAGAATGGTGGTTCGGGCAATTTGCCATGGCTACAGGAACATTAGTTTATCTTTTGGCAGATGAAGGAATCGGAGCAGGGGTTGTGGTAAACGGCAGTATGTTAACCGGCGCTAATGGAATTGCAGCTGAAATTGGACATATCAGTGTTAATGTGAATGGACAGCGGTGTGGATGCGGAAATTATGGATGTCTGGAAGGATACTGTTCGTCTCTGGCATTTGTGAAAAAAACGCGTGAGCTGTTAAAGGAACATCCGGAGAGTATACTTTCAATTCATTATCAATTGACAGCTGAGCATATATTTGACGCAGCCTACGCAGGGGATGAACTGGCATGCAGTATGGTAGAGTATGCGGGGAGATACTTAGGCTATGGCATAGTTACACTAGTTAATGCCTATGACCCTTCCGCTATTGTCATTGGAAATACAATGGCAAAGGGCGGTACACTTCTTATGGACAGTATACGTGAAGTAGTGAGAGAACGGATTTTGCCAGAGATATACTCCAAACTTTCCATGGACTTTTCAACATTTAAAATTGATCCGGTCTTATACGGTGCAGCTGCTTTAGCTACGGATCGTTTCCTTAAAAATCCGTCAAGTTTCTTGTCGATAGGGAAGCATTAAGGAAATGGTTAACAAGTTAGGAGGGAAATAATATGAACAAGGGGATTACTGATAAACATGAAGTAAGAGAAAATGGATGGCTGAAAAGAGGATTTAGGCACAGTTGGCAGTTGTATGTTCTATTGCTCCCCTCATTGATATGGCTGGCAGCATTTATGTATGGACCAATGTATGGTCTGCTCATAGCTTTTAAGGACTATAGGGCTGCAGATGGTATCATGGGAAGCCACTGGGCAGGGTTAAAGTATTTCAAGCAATTTTTTTCCACCAATATTGCTCGGCAGGTGATTTCCAACACATTGATATTAAGCCTTCAGCAACTAGCGATCTCTTTTCCTATACCAATTGTGTTTGCTTTGATGGTGAACCAAATAACGCAGAAACATTTCAGAAAATTTGTACAAACAGTATCCTATGCACCCTACTTCGTATCAGCAGTTGTTATTGTATCTATTATGCAGGTAATATTAGCGCCAGGAACTGGATTTGTTAATATTTTGATCCAGAATATGGGAAGTCGTCCTCTTATGTTCATGTCACGTCCGGAATATTTTAGGCCGCTGTATATCATATCCGGTATCTGGCAGATGATGGGATTTAATGCAATTATATATATTGCGGCATTGGCAGGCATATCACCTGATTATTATGAAGCGGCCATTATGGACGGAGCTTCTAAATTAAAGCGTATTCTTTATATTGATATCCCATTGATACTTCCTACAATCATTATAATGTTGATACTTGCAGTCGGGCAGTTGATGACGATCGGATATGAGAAGGCATACCTGATGCAGGCTGGATCCAATCTGGCAACCAGTGAGATTATTTCTACATATGTATATAAAAGCGGACTGTTAAAAGCACAATACAGTTTTGCAACAGCAGTTGGTTTGTTTAACTCGGTTGTAAATTTTATACTTTTGGCCAGTACAAATTTCATTTCCAAAAAAACTACGGATATCAGCTTATTCTAGAGAACATAAAATTACTTCACAATGAAAGTTCTAATCTGTTATACACGGGGGATGGGATAAAAGCTGAATAGGAGGCAGGGCGATGAAAGCTAAGAAAAGAATAATAAAAAAAGGGGATTTGGGATTTGACATTGTAATTATCATACTTTTAACTGTGCTTTGTATTATGATTCTGTATCCTTTGTATTATGTGCTGGTAGCATCTTTTACGGATCCGGATATTGTCAATACGGGCAAAATGCTGCTGTATCCCAAGAAGTTGTATCTGGATGGCTATAAAAAGATTTTTGAGTACAGAGATATATGGAGTGGATACTGGAATACGATTAAATATACGGTAGTAGGTACGGTACTTTCAATATGTTTGACAATTCCTGGCGCTTATGCACTTTCCAGAAGAGATTTAATGGGGCGTAAACAGATTATGTTTTTGTTTACTTTTACAATGTTCTTTCAAGGAGGTTTGATACCATTATTTTTGGTCATTAATAAACTTCGTATCTATGATTCAATATGGGCAGTTACAATGCCAACGGCAGTTTCCGTATGGAATTTTATAATTTGCCGTACATTCTTTGAATCCAGCATACCTGTAGAAATTACAGAGGCGGCCAAAATTGACGGATGTAATGAGTTTCAGATTTTTTTCAGGGTAGTAATACCAATATCAACAACAATCATAGCAGTAATGATCTTGTTTTATGCAACGGCGCAGTGGAACTCTTTTATGAATCCTCTTATGTTTTTAAGGACAGGAGATAAGATGCCGCTTCAGGTGGTGTTAAGAAACCTTGTTCTGTCTAATCAAGCTGCTTCTATGAGTGCGGATGCATTGGATGCGGCTATGAGACAAAAGATGGCAGAACAGATGAAATATGGTATTATCGTAGTTTCGGCAATACCGTTATTATGTGTATACCCGTTCCTTCAGAAATATTTTGTCAAGGGAGTGACTGTGGGAGCGGTTAAGGGGTAGTAGCAGAAAAACATATATTGTAGGAGGAAAAGAAATGAAGAGAAAAAAAGTTATGTCACTTGCTTTAACTATGGTTATGGCATTATCGTCTCTTGCAGGTTGCGGAGGAGGAACTAATGCGCTGGAAGGCGGAGGGGGGCCCGCTGCAGCATCCACCTCAGGAACTGAATCATCAGATGCAGCAGAGATGTTTGACCTGACACCCGGAAATATGCCGATTGTTACAGATTCGGAAAATGCGCCTGTATTCCATATTGTACGGTCGAGAGATCCATTGCAGACTGTAAATACATCGGAACTTCCCATGTCCAAAAAATTAGAGGAAGATACAGGTATCAGGATTGAGTGGGAAGAGGTGCCGACAGTAGGGTTGACAGAAAAAATAAATCTGATGATGACGGGAAGCGATCTTCCTGATGCTTTCTGGGATTGTATCAGTAATGATATGATCAGCATTTATATGGGCCAGGATCTGCTGATTCCCGTAAATGAACTGGAAGAAAAGTATATGCCTAATTTAACAAAGATATATGAAGAACACCCGGAATATAAAGCACTTGCTACTGCTCCGGATGGAAATCGTTATGGGTTTCCATATATCGAAGAAATGTATGGACTTGTCCGCACACCGGGACCATTCTTAATCAATCAGGACTGGCTTGATAAGGTGGGTAAAGAAATGCCTACTACGTTAGATGAGTGGGTGGATTGTCTGAGAGCTTTCAAGGCGGCGGGTGATTTAAATGGAAATGGTATTGATGATGAGATACCGTTTACCTTAGGTTTGGCATCAACCGATATGTATGACTCTTACGATGTGTTCAACCGTTTCTGTATGGCGTTCGGAACTCCCACAACATCCGGAGATGAGCGTGCAGATGATAACATGGTTGTGATTGACGGAAAAGTGCAGTTTACGGCAGCGGATCCGGCCTATAAGGAGACAGCAAAGTTCTTCAATCAGTTATATGAGGAAGGTCTGATTGATGTAAATGCATTTTCACCATCTCCTAATCCACGATATGCTTTATATTGGGATCAGATAAAGGGAGATACCGCATTATATGGCTGTTTTGGTACATGGTCTCCTGAAAATGAAATTCCAAATGCAGATGTAAGAGCACAGTATGCACCCCTTCCGCGTTTAGAGGGTCCGAACGGAAAGATCGGAGAGGTGGTAAACAACTCTGAAATGCAGAGGGCTGCAAGATTTGTGATCACTTCTGCGTGTGAGCATCCGGAAGTGTTAGCACGTATGGTAGACTATATATATAGCCCGGATATGTCTATCAGCTTTAACTGGAGTCCGGAAGGATATGTTTATCATGCAGATGAGACAGGAAAATGGGTATTCCAGTTTGATGATAACGGAAACATTATAATTCCTGAGCCATGGTCTACTATTTCAGAGGTGAGTAATAACACGCGTGGTACTAAGGGACCTACAGCTATTTTTAACAGCTATTATGATGATAAGGTGGAATATGATTATGCAGCACAAAATCTGTTAAAATACCAGAGGGTGAATGGTAAGGATGAGTGGCTTGAGGAGATTGAAAGTATGCCCCCTGTATTAAAAACAGCAGAAGAGATGGCAACTATTTCTCAGATTCAGCCTCAGATCAAGAACATTGTAAATTCATACCGTATGCAGTGGATTTTAGATGGAGACGCGGATGCGACCTGGGATAAATATCTGCAAGAACTTGACGCTGCCGGATTACCCCAGTTAATGGAGCTTTTCCAAACAATCTATGATCGCTATTCTGAGCAGCAATAATTAAACAAGAGCCGGCGAATGATGCAACATTCATTTGCCGGCTCTTGTTAATATTTATAACGATTCCAAACGACCGCTCAATTCCCTCTACTAATCCCCTTTACCCTTTACTCAATTCCCGCACTCAATGCTGATCTCATTAAACCGCGCCAAAATATCCTCAATGCACATGGACTGCTTTTCACTGCCTTCCTTGTCTATGATGGCGTGTCCCTGATGCATCATGAGAAGACGGTCCCCGTATTCCACGGCATAGCGCAGGTTGTGTGTTACCATGATGGTGGTCAGTTGTTTTTCTTTTACGATTTTGCCGGTGAGTTCCATGATGGTCTCAGCTGTTTTGGGATCCAGAGCAGCGGTGTGTTCATCCAGGATCAGGAATTCGATGGGGGTCATGGTGGACATGAGCAGTGCCATGGCCTGGCGCTGGCCGCCGGAGAGGACTCCTACCTTTACGTCCATTTTATCCTCCAGCCCTAATCCCAGGGAGTGTAGGGCTTCGCGGTAAGCCTCCACGCGCTGTTTATTGGTTCCGGGGCAAAGGTTGAACGCTTTGCCTTTATTGTCAGCCAGGGACATGTTCTCTAAGATGGTCATGGAAGGGCAGGTGCCCATGGCTGGGTTCTGGTATACGCGGCCTATGCGGCGCTGGCGCCTGTATTCAGGCATTCTGGTGATGTCCTGGCCGCCTATGATGATGCGGCCCTGGTCCAGGGGAATGCTTCCGCAGATAATGTTGAGCATGGAGGTCTTTCCCGAACCATTGCTGCCCACCACGGACACAAACTGATGATCCTTGATGGTGAGGTTAAAATCCTCAAACAGGCACATTTCGTTGACGGTGCCGGCATTGTAATATTTATTGATATGTTTTAACTCAAGCATGGCTCTTTACCTTCTTTCCCCTGGAGGTGCTTAACACCAGGATGATCAGGAACAGGATGGAGGTGATCAGCTTCAGGTCCGAGGCTGTTACCGGGATGGAGATGGTCAGGCTTCCTATTTTGATATCGTTCAGCAAAAGGGCCAGGGATACACAGGCCTTGTAGATGATGGAGCCGATGATGACAGCCGTGGTGGACTTGACAAATCCAAACCGCTTAAACAGCTGGGTTCCGATAATTACATTGGCCAGGCCGATGACAATGGTCCCTGTGCCGATGGAGATATCAAAGAATCCTTTCTGCTGGCAGTATACGCTGCCTGCCAGGGCGGCAAAGCCGTTGGCAATGGCCAGGCCCACGATCTTTACCATTCCCTTGTCCTTGGCCAGAGAGGTGACCAGCACATCATTGTCGCCCACGGCCCTTAACAGATAACCGGACCTGGTTTTCAGATAGGCGTCCAGGAGCAGTTTGCAGACCAGGACAATGACAAGCAGGATGATGGTCACAACATAGGGGGACATGGCAGCGGGCACATGTTCAGACAGGAATGAGTTGCTGAAAATGGTGTCCTTGCTGAAAATGGGAAGATTAGACTTGCCCGCGATCCGCAGGTTAATGGAATAGAGAGCGGTCATGACAATGATCCCCGAAAGCAGGTCCCGGACCTTCAGCTTCACGTGGATCAATCCTGTGATGCATCCTGCCGCAGCTCCTGCCGCAAAGGACAGGATAAGGGCGGCAAATGGATGCAGGAAGCCGTTTGCAATGCCGATGGCAGTGAGGGCGGCGCCCAGGGGAAATGTTCCATCCACGGAAAGATCCGGAAAATCCAGAATCTTATAGGTGATGTATACGCCCAGAGCCATGATGGCATAAACCAGGCCTTCTTCAAAGATACCAAAAATAATCGTTGTCATGATGTTCCTCCCAATCCGTTATGTGTACTCCGGGAGATTCCCGGAATACACGTATGAGCGCTTCTTAAATTATATCTATTGTGTGATTTCTGAGAAGAGCTCTGCTGCGCCTGTTGTCAGATCCTCCGGCAGGGTGATGCCCAGGTTTTCAGCCACCTTGGTATTGCCGTAGAATGCAGCCTCCTTAATGGTTTCGTAATTCAGTTCGCTGGCCTTTTTCTCGCCCTTTAAAACCTGTGCAGCCATCTTTCCGGTCTGTTTTCCAAGTTCAATGTAATCCAGTCCCATGGCAGCCAGGCAGCCGATCTTTACCTGCTCTATTTCGCTTCCAAATACGGGAATATTCTTGGCGGCGGCCTTGTCAAGGATCACAGGAAGGGATGCAACAACGGTATTGTCTGTAAGGTTTGTGATACAGTCCACTTTATTGATCAATGTATCGGCAGCCAGGGAAATGTCGGCTGAGGAGGAGACACCGGTGTCCACGATCTCAAATCCATAGTTTGGTGCAAGCTCTTTGTATTCGGCAATGGCTGATTCGGAATTTACCTCGCTGGTGGTGTACATGATTCCGATCTTCTTTGCATCGGGAAGGATGGCGCGGATCATTTTAAGCTGCTGTTCCACTGGAAGCTTATCGCTGGTTCCTGTGATCTCACCCACGGGGGTTCCGTCCGCATTGGCCAGCTCTGCGGCAACCGGGTCTGTTACAGCTGTGAAGATGACCGGGGTACTTGACTTCTTGGCCACGCCGTATTCCGCCTGTGCCATAGGGGTTGCAATGCCGCACATCAGGTCCACTTCCTTACCGGCGAAGTTGGTTGCGATCTGGCTTGCGGTTCCGCCGTCTGCCTGGGAGTTTTCATAGAGGATGGTCAGGTTTTTTCCCTCCTGGATGCCGGACTCGGCCAGACCGGCCAAAAAGCCCTCGCGGCAGTTGTCCAGGGAACCGTGCTCTGCAAACTGGCCAATGCCGATGGTATAGGAAGCATTGCTTTCTGCCTTGTCAGCGGCTTCGGATGAAGACTCCGGAGTCTCCTTGGCGGAATTCCCGGATTGGGTGTCTGCCGCTGAATTGGGCTCCGCACCTGCCTGGGCAGTGGTTGTATTTTGTGAAGATGATTGTGAAGATGATCCGCATCCGGCTAACAGGGATGCGCTTACGGCTGCGGTTAAAAGCATTGCAATTGTCTTTTTCATAATAAATATCCTCCTGAATATACTAAAATGTTTGATCGTTTCTCAGTTGATTCATCAATAAAATTCCGTTGGAGAAGGCTTTTTCCTGGAACCCCAGGTGCGCGCTGCCTGAAATTACCGGGTGTCAGTGGGGCATAGGTTGGCAAAAAACTGCAGCTGCCATGTATGACAGCCTGTTTACTGCATAAAAAAACGCCCCAACTATGGTATTGACCATAATTGAGACGAAATTAAATCCGCGGTGCCACTCAAATTGACTAAAAAGTCCACTTTACACATACTATCATATGTGCCGCATGCATAACGGTTGCGGAATCCGTCGGTCCATACGGAAAAATCTTTCAGGACCGCCCTCAAAAGTCCATTCAGCTGCCAGCCTTATACCGCAATCCCACCACCTGCGGCTCTCTGTGTTAATGCTTTGGAAGCTTACTCCTCTTTCTCTACGGTTTATTTTATTAACCCGTATCTTAATACAATGGAGTGCATTTGTCAATAGGTTTTTTAAATTTTGTGAAAATTACTTTAATTGGTTGTCAAAATGTGGTAGACTGTAGATGGTAAGAAATATAGTGCACACAGCTTCTGGACCACAGATAATGGGTGCCCATAACAAGGAGGAAAACTGCATGAGACGTTTACTTATAGTAGTGGATATGCAGAAGGATTTCGTGGACGGAGCCTTGGGAACCAAGGAAGCCCAGGCCATTGTCCCTTATGTGATCCGTAAGATAAAGGAATACGAGGCAGATGGCCAGGAGGTGGTATTTACCCTGGACACACATTTTGACAATTATCTGGATACCATGGAAGGCAAGAAACTTCCTGTAGTCCATTGCGTCAAGGGAACTCCCGGATGGGAACTTGCCGGTGAACTCAAAGCATTCACCGGAAAGAAATTTGAGAAACACACCTTTGGCAGCATGGAACTGGCGGCGTATGTGGAAAAAGGATCCTATGACACTGTGGAGCTGGTGGGACTGTGCACGGATATCTGCGTGATCTCCAACGCCATGGTGATCAAGGCAGCTGTCCCGGAAATGACCATTCAGGTGGATGGGTCCTGTTGTGCGGGAGTAACGCCAAAGAGCCATGAGAACGCGCTGAACGCCATGAAGATGTGCCATATTAATATTGTAGATGGAAATGGATCACAGGATTTGGGATAAACATAAGCAAGGGGGTTTTATTATGAATGACAGGCATTTTGTAATTACGATTGAACGCCAGTACGGCAGCGGCGGCAGGCTTACGGGCAAAAGGCTGGCTGAGGAGCTGGGAATCCATTTTTATGATGAGGAAATACTTAAGATGACATCGGAGACAAGCGCGATCGGAGAGCAGTATTTCCGGCTGGCAGATGAAAAGGCGGGCAACAATCTGCTGTACCGCATTGTAACCAGTATGAAGCCGGAACTGACAGAGCCGGACAGGGACGGACATCATATCACATCACCGGAGAACCTGTTCCGCTTCCAGTCTTCTGTGATCCGCAGCCTTGCAGCTTCGGAAACATGTATCATCGTGGGACGCTGCGGAAACTATGTACTGCAGGACCAGATGGAAAATGTGATCCGCATCTTTGTCTATGGGGACACGGTTACAAGGATCCGCAGGGTCATGGACGTGGATAAGGTGGATGAGGCCGAGGCGCTGCGCCGTATGAGAAGGATCGACAAGGAAAGGACGGAGTATCACCGCTATTTTACAGGCAGGGAATGGATGGACATGGAGAACTATGACCTTCCCATTAACGCCAGCCGTATTGACTATGACCAGATGATCCAGCTGATCAAGGATTATCTGAAGCTGCGGGGATTTCTATAAGTTTATGGAACATGGGGGTTCTGTCTGAGGATCCCCATGTTTTAGATAGAATCGAGGGATAAGATATGAATATATTTGCGGGAATTATGATTCCCTTTATCGGAACCACAGCAGGCGCTGCCTGCGTGTTTTTCCTGAAAAATGCATTAAAGCCAAGGGTGCAGAAGGCATTTCTGGGCTTTGCGTCAGGGGTCATGGTGGCCGCGTCCGTGTGGTCGCTGCTGATCCCTTCCATGAACATGAGTGAGCATCTTGGCAAGATGGCGTTTGTTCCGGCCTCAGCGGGCTTTTTGCTGGGTATTGGTTTTCTGCTTTTGCTGGATGAGGTGATCCCCCATCTGCACATTGACACGGATGAACCAGAGGGGCCCAAGGGCAACTGGAAAAAGAGTACCATGCTGGTGCTGGCAGTGACCCTCCACAACATACCGGAAGGCATGGCTGTGGGCGTGGCCTTTGCAGGACTCCTGTCAGAAAACAGCTCCATCACCATGGCAGGGGCACTGGCGCTGTCAGTTGGCATTGCCATTCAGAATTTTCCCGAAGGCGCGATCATTTCCCTCCCCCTAAAGGAGGCGGTGGGTAAGAAAAAGGCCTTTGTGTACGGTATGCTGTCCGGTATTGTGGAGCCCATTGGAGCCTTCCTTATGCTGGCGCTGTCCGAGGTCCTGGGGCCTGCGCTGCCGTATTTCCTGTCATTTGCCGCAGGAGCCATGATCTATGTGGTGGTGGAGGAACTGATCCCGGAATCGGCCCAGGGAGAACACTCCAATGTGGCGACCATTGGGTTTGCCGCAGGGTTTGTGGTGATGATGATACTGGATGTGGCTCTGGGATAGGAGCTGCGCCATTAGGCAAGACCGCTGTGGCCTTCTGATATGAAACATAAAAGCTGCATCCGCGCAATTGAGGATGCAGCTTTTTTACTTATCGTACAGACCATTAAACCATCAGCCCCTGGAGATCCTCATAAAACCGTGGATATGAGATGGTCACACAGTCGGCTCCCCTGATGTCCGTAGCCCCGTCCGCGCAAAGGGCGGTGACTGCAAATGTCATGGCAATCCTGTGATCCCCGCGGCTGTCAATGGAAGCTCCGTGAAGAGGCCTGCCGCCCTGGATGATCATGCCGTCCTCTGTCTCAGTCACATCCGCGCCCATGGACCTCAGGCTTTCCACCATGACGGCAATGCGGTTGGATTCCTTCACTTTAAGCTCAGCTGCATCACGGATCACAGTCCGTCCTTCAGCCAGGCAGGCCATGGCCGCGATCATGGGCAGCTCATCGATCAGGGTTGGGATAATGGCTCCGCCGATCTCTGTTCCGTGAAGGGCGCCCCAGCGCACCAGGATATCTGCAGTGGGTTCCCCTGCGCCTTCGCTTCGGTTCAGGAGCTGAAGGTCAGCCCCCATATCCTGGCATACCCGAAGGATTCCATCCCTGGTTGGATTAATTCCCACATTCCTGATCAGCACCTGGGAGCCGGGAACCATAAGGCCGGCCGCGATAAAATAGGCGGCTGAGGAGATATCGCCCGGCACCATGACCTTGGCGCCGTTGAGCTCAGAGGCGGGCTGGATCGTGGCTGTTGTGTCCTCAGCGGAGACCTGTGCCCCAAAGAGATCCAGCATGATCTCCGAATGGTTTCTGGAAACATAGGGCTCAGTCACGCTGGTGGGGCTGTCCGCGTATAATCCGGCCAGGAGGATAGCGGATTTTACCTGGGCGGAAGCCACTTTAGACGGGTAATGGATTCCATGTACGGGACCGCCCTTGATCAGCAGGGGAGCGCAGCCGTTACCCTGTAAACTTGTGATATCCGCCCCCATCAGGGACAAGGGGTCCATGATGCGTTTCATGGGGCGCTTCTGAATGGATTCATCCCCGGTCAGTGTCACAGTGAAATCCTGGGCGCAGAGAATGCCTGAGATAAGACGTGTGGTGGTGCCGCTGTTGCCGCAGTCCAGAACACAGTCAGGCTTTTTCAGGCCGTGGAGTCCATTTCCCTGGACCAGGACCCGGTCGCCCCTGTTTTCGATGGAAATCCCCATTTTTTCAAAACACGCAATGGTGGAAAGGCAGTCCGCGCCCTGGAGAAAGTTATGAATTTCAGTCAGTCCCTTTGCAATGGAACCGAACATCACTGCCCGGTGGGAGATGGATTTATCACCCGGGACAGTGATCTCCCCGCGCAATCCATGTGATTTAGTAAATTCCATAAACAGATACCATGCCCTTTCAAAAGATTACATACGGAACATTTCATATTTATACTGATCCAGCCGCTGCCAGGCAGCTTCCATGGATGCTTCATCATAAAAAGCGATCTTCAAAGCGCCCTCACCCCGCTCGCGGTTGTTGTTGATGCCGATGTTCTTGATACTGATGCCTTTGGCAGCCAGAATAACGGAGATCGTGGAGATTGCACCGATCTCGTCCGCCACATCCACTGTGAACTCATAGGATGGCTCCACAGAACCCTTCGCCTTTTCCGTAATGGAATTGCGGTAATCCCTGGAGGTCTCAAACAGCTGGTAAATTGATTGGCCGCTGTGATGTTTTATCTGGTCCAGGACCTGGTTCAGGGAGGCGATATATTTCTCAAGTATATCCGCTATGGGATCCACATTGGTCATGCAGATCTGTTCCCACATCTCAGGGGAGGAGGAAGCAATCCTTGTTATGTCCTTAAAACCGCCGGCAGCCACCTGCTTCATAATGCCATCGGAGGTATCGTTATCCTTTACCAGATTGACCAGGCTGGAGGCAATGAGATGGGGGAGATGGCTGATGGCAGCCACCACCTTGTCGTGTTCCCGGTAATCCAGCACCAAAGGTATGGCTCCGATGGTGTGGGCAACGGCGATGATCCGCCGGTCATTTTCACTGAGGGAGGTGCTGCCTGAAGAATCGCAGCCCCTGGGGGGAGTGACTATATAGTAGGCATTTTCCAAAAGATGGTCCGTGGAATTTTCGTATCCGGTTTTCTCAGAACCGGCCATGGGATGACCGCCTACAAAACAGTGGGTCAGTTCCTGGCGGATGATCTCCTGGTGGATTCCCTGCTTGGTACTTCCCACGTCCGTGATCAGGGCCCCCTGCTTGAGAAACGGACGGATGGCGGACAGATAGCCCGCATTATACTCCACAGGCGTACACAGGAAAATAAGATCGCATTCCCGCAGATGTTCATCGATCCCGTCCAGGATCACATCCACAATGCCCTCCCTTTTGGCCTGCTCCAGGCGGGAGCGGGATCGCATATAGGCCATGATCTTGATGTCCGGCCGGGAACGCTTAATGCCTTTGGCAATGGAACCTCCAATGAGCCCCAGGCCAATAAATCCTATGGTGGAATCGGTCATTGATAATTTGTCCATACGGTATCCTCCGTTAAAGAAGCGTGTACGCTAGAGTACACAAGAGCACTCTCAGGTTCCGGAGTGCTCCAATCTGGTTTATTTTGCTTCAAAGGTACGTCCGGCCAGATCCGCATACGGTTTCAGATCAGCCATCAGCTGTTCAAAGGCCGGGAATGTCAGGGACTGAGGTCCGTCAGACAGTGCCTTGGAAGGGCAGGGATGTACTTCGATCATCAGTCCGTCTGCGCCCACTGCAATGGATGCTTTGGCCAGCGGCTCCACATAGGCCCTTACGCCGGTTGCATGGCTGGGGTCCACAATAATGGGCAGATGGCTCTTTTGCCGGATCACGGGAACCGAGCTGATATCCAGAGTGTTTCTGGTGGAGGTTTCGTAGGTACGGATACCTCTTTCGCACAGTACGATATTTGGGTTCCCTTCGGAAATGATGTATTCAGCAGCATTCAGCCATTCGTCTATGGTAGCACACAAACCACGTTTTAACAATACAGGGATACCGGATTTGCCGGCTTCCTTTAAAAGTTCAAAGTTCTGCATGTTCCTGGCGCCGATCTGGAGCATGTCAACGTACCGGGAGGCAGCCTCAATTGCATGAAGGCTGGTAACCTCACAGATCACATTAAGACCTGTGGCTTCCCTGGCTTCCTTCATATACTTGAGTCCTTCTTCTTCCAGACCCTGGAAGGAGTAAGGAGAGGTGCGGGGCTTGTATGCGCCTCCCCGCAGGAAGGTGGCGCCTGCTTTTTTAACTGCAAATGCGGTTTCCATCAGCTGTTCCTTGGACTCAATGGCGCAGGGACCGGCCATCACCGTCATGGTTCCAGGCCCGATATGGGTGTTGCCCACGGGAACAATGGAATCCTCGGGATGGAATTTCTTGTTGACCAGCTTGTAGGACTCGGTGACAGCCACCACTTTGTCCACTCCCTCGCTGATTTCAATGTTGCTGCCCTGAAGCCTGGTCTTATCGCCCACAACGCCTACAATTGTAACCTGTGAACCCTTGGACAGATGAACCTGAAGCCCTTTGGATTCAATGATATGTGTGACCTTTCTCACTGCTTCCTCGGAAGCGTTTGGTTTCATGATGATAATCATATTATATTACTCCTTATTATGTCATACAGGGAAATACTTCCCGCCTTTTTCAAACACGTTCCAGTGTAAGCCATGTGGGCTTAAATGTCAATACTTTATCACGTTAAACTTTTACGCTTTTATGTATATTAGTAAAAAATGGGGATACAACAAGGATCAAATTAAAATACCTGGTCCTCCAGATCTTTTATGATATCTGTAGCATACCGCATCAATATCCTGCGGTCCTTAATGATAATGTCTTTTCTCTGTGTTTTTATGGCACCGGCAGTTCGCAGCTGAGATAAGGCGCGTACAACCTGGCTTCGGGATTTACCCACGGCATCGGCCAGCTCTTCCTGGGTGGTATTAGGTATGGTATTATCCATATTTTTACAAATATCCAAATGTATCAGATAATTACATACGCGGCTGATACATTCACCATCCTGGTATAATACTGGTACAAAGGTGAGATAGGCCAAACGTCCGGCAATTTCTTTATCTGCACGTTCTGAAAAATCCTGATTTGAGCGCATTAAATCCCATAATAAAGTTTTTGAAAATACGATGGCTTTCATATCTCCGTAAGCGGGTTCCGTGCGCCAATAGGGAGCTAAGATAAATTCTTCATGCCTGTTGGCGATCGGTATTATATTACCCTTGCCATAACTCATCACATTGTGGATACTGCCGTCATTTCGCACAACACGTATATTTACACGTCCGCAATCAATATAAATAGCCATTCGGTGAGATTTCATATAAGGACCTATGTCCATGCCTTCAGGGAAGGTTTTAAATTGTCCGCCGGCCTCCAAAATCTGATCACGATATGATTCAAAATATCCATTTCGCCAGAAATAGTTATAACTCATTTGTAATTACCTGCATGTCCTTTCAGATTGAGGCCATTATACTATTATTTTTACCTAATGACAATTGAAAAAGGCAGGTAATTTACATTTAAAATCATCTTTATGGCTCGTATGCGTCAAAGGAATCCGCCTGCATCATGCTATAATCTATTTGGTCCATAGGATGCTATTTGGCAGGGGCGGGAAGGGGGTGAATTGATTTGAGGGTCACAGGACTTTTTTATGGGATTGGGGGAAGCAGCGAGAGAGGATGGCTGGGATGGAGTACGGTCGTGCTGATTCAGGATAACGGACGCAATCTGTTGTTTGATACAGGCGCGTTTAATGACCGTCCGGGACTTTTGATGAAACTGGCTGATCATCATCTGAGTCCCGATGACATTGATTCCGTAATAATCAGCCATCTTCATTTTGACCATATAGGGAATATTGATCTTTTTAAAAAGGCGAAGTGGTACATACATCAGGAAGAAATAGAAGAGAGCGGCAAACCAGGCGATCCTGTACCGGAGCCCTACCGATTATGGATACTGCGTCAACCTAATCTGATCGTAGTCCGCAAACCCAGGATGGGGATCATGTCAGGCATAGAAATGATACATACGCCCGGACATACAAAGGGTTCATGCTCTTTGTTAGCGGTATATGACAAAAAAAGGATCTTACTGTGTGCAGATGCGATAAAAAGCAGGGAGGATATTTGGGGTACACCCTTTTATTTATCGTCATTGGGCCGGATGGTTGGCATTGTAGATTATATAATACCGGGGCATGACTGTCCGCTGCTTCCAGATGGAACCCCATTTGCCGACAACATTAACACCGCACATTGGATTAAGACAAATGCGCCTTTGGAGGTATGCAATTATGGAACAAATGGTAAATACAAAGTATAAGATCATCTGTAAACATTTATATACTGCAGATAAAAAAGGGCATTTTTATACGGATGCAGTGCTGTTCATGTCAGAAGGCAAGATCGACTGGGTTGGGGAGCGAAGGGATGCACCACAGGAGCTGCTGAGAGATGGTTATATGGAATATGATGCATCGGACCGGATCGCTATGCCTGGGCTGATCAATGGTCATGGACACAGTAACCTGAATAGTTACCGCGCCATCAGCGATGCGGAAGACTTTACCCAGTGGGCAGAGGAATTGGCTCCCTATACATCCACCCTTACACAGGAAGATATTGAAAAGAATAACGAGATGTCTGTATTTGAGATGCTGAAGGGGGGGACTACCTGTATTTGTGACTGCACCAGATATGAAGCAGGCCTGATGGCAGATGCGTGTTCCCGGGCAGGGATGCGGTGTCTGGCAGGCGGAATGGCTAATTCTCCGGAATACAGAAAAAATGGAAAGCCTAATTATGATTCCATTGTAGACAGTACGCAGCTGTACAAGGAAAAATATCAGAAAGATAATAGGATCCAATTCTTTTTAGGCGCCCATGCAACCTATAGCTGCACGGAACGGATGATCAAGCAGACCTATGAAAAGTCAAAGATGATCGGGAAACGGTTCATAATCCACGCTGCAGAAACGCTGGATGAAGAGATGACTATAAAAGCGCGTACGGGAATGCGTCCTATCCAATGGCTGGCTGATCTGGGAGTATTATCTCCACGCACAGTACTCATACATTGTGTACAAATGAACGATGAAGATATAGCCATACTCAGGCGTACCGGCAGCAATGTTATCCACTGTCCGGTCAGCAACGCGAAACTGGGAAATGGTATTTCTCCTGTTAAGAAGATGCTGGAAAATGGGATTAATGTAGGGCTGGGCACTGACAGTATGCTGAGCAATAATACGCTGGACATGTTCCAGGAAATCAAAATGGCGGCGTTAGCCAGTCGTCTGAAAGGCAAAGATCAGGCATTATCAAATGAAAAACTTGTAAAGATGGCTACTTCAGAATGTGCCAAAGTGTTGGGAATGGGTAACATTGGAGTGCTGGAGCAGGGGGCTGCAGCAGATGTTCTTTTAGTTAAGCCATGGCACCCTTTGGGATATAATAAAGAACGTTTTCTTTCTGATGTTGTATTTTATATGGACCGATCGTCTGTTGATTCAATTTTTATTGATGGGAATCTGGTGTATACGGAAGGTAAGGTGATCAAGGAAGACGAAACGTTGATGAAAAAAGCCATCATGGACCACTACAGGAGGAAAGTGTTATGAGTTATTGTAAGTTCGGCATTATAACAAGCCATATGTCCGAAGGATTTTTGGAAAACAGACAGTCTCAAATGGTTTCTACGCCATGGGGAGAGGCAAAGGTGTATACAGGCCTGGTAAATGGAGTAAATACAGCTGTGATACTGCGCTATGGAGATCATGCAGATATGGCGTCCCACTTGGTAAATTTTCGATCCAACATATGGGGATTGAAAAAATTGGGAGTAAAACAGATTATTTCCCAAAATGCAATCGGTTCCTGTAATCCTCATATCCGTCCGGGAGATTTTGTGGTGCCGGATGATGCCATGGATTTTACGAAAAAGCGGGTACTCAGTTTTTTTGAAGATCATGCCTGCTGGGTTAGAGTGGACATGAGTGAGCCCTTCTGTGGGAATCTGCGCGGATACCTCCTTGAAGCCTGCGCTGATGAACGGATACCGGTCTGTTCCACTGGCACATTTATCTGTACTGAAGGTCCCAGGTTTGAGACACCTGCGGAGGTTCGATATTATAATTCCATAGGAGGGGATATAATAGGAACCCCCATGTTTCCTGAACTGGTCCTTGCCAAGGAAGCTGGAATGTGTTATGCATCTCTTTCAATGGTAATTAATATGTGTACAGGGATGGGCCCTGCCATTTATCAAAGCGGTGATGAGGGGCTGATGACAGCCTATGAGAAGAACGGTATGGAAGACAAGGTAGAGCGCGTTTTAAAAAATCTGGCCGGCAGGCTGCCGGAAGGAACGGATTGTTTGTGCGCCGGTTTGCCTGAAAAAGGATTTTTTGGCATAAGGCCGGAGTGGTATTTTTAATACAAATGTTGTTAGGGGAAAGAACCCAAAGGAGGATAAAAATGAAAAAAATATTCAGGATGGGATTGGCGTTAGTAACCATGATTTCAATGACAGCTTGCGGCAATTCCGGTACAGGTCAGCCGATTGCTTCATCCAAAGTCCCTGAAACCAGTGTGGCAGCAACAGATAAAGCCACGGAACCCTCAAATGAGGAACTAAACAAAACAACGGACAGTTATGACTGGCCGGACTTTATAACAATGTTGGGAGCTTCCTCAGGAGGGAATGCACAGCTCAGCATGAGTGCGATTGCCCAAATTATTTCTGAATATACGGATTCTACCTGTACAGCCCAGGTTACAGCCGGTTCAGCCCAAAATCCTTACTTAATGGAAGCCGGGGACGGAGACTATGGATTTAATGTGAGTTACTATTTATATTGCGCCAAAAACGGTATAGGGAGCTACAAGGATGCACCGGTTGACCTGGATGCAAAGCTGGTTATGATGTATTCTTCCAGCATTGTTCAGATTGCGTGCCGTAAAGGTTCTGAAATTAACAGTTTGGATGACCTGGTTGGGAAAAAGGTGGTGGTAGGCACCGCGGGCAGCGGAAATGAAAATATGTGCCATGATCTTATGGGAATCTGCGGTTTTTATACGGAAGCAGACGGCTATAAGTTTAAAGCTGAATATTCCAGCCCGGCAGATGGCGTTGAGCTTATTCAAAATGGCCAGGCAGATGCCATGATTATGACAGGGACAGTCCCTATGACTAATTATTCACAGCTGTTTGCCACAAAAGATATTTATCTGATCGATTTTACAGAGGAGCAGGTTGAAGCAATTGTTAACGCTGAAATCGGATATTCAAAAGCAGTCATACCGGCAGGCTCCTATGAGGGGGAGATAAAAGAGGATCTGTCCAGCGTAGTCAGCGTGGCAGGTTTGGCATGTAAGGCTTCCTGCAATGAAGAAGAGGTGTATTGGATCACACGCCTAATTGTAGAGCATTGGGAGGAACTTGAAGGGATGCACAGTCTGTTTGCCGGCACTACGGCCAAAGATGTATTTGAACTGACTTACAATGACCCATATGTGGAAATGCATCCCGGTGCTGTCCGGTATTTTAAAGAAATAGGTTGGGTTACGGAATAATCTATGGTGAAGGGGGATATCATGGCAGATGCTGGTAATAAAACTTTAGGGCAGGATACGGTTTCCTTAAGTTCTGTTGAAACAGTGGATGCAGATACTCAGCAGGAATTACTGGATAAATATGATCGGGATTCTGCGGTAGAGAAGGAAAGTAAGGACTGGAGATATAAGGTATCGGATATTATGGGGGGAATACTCTGCCTGTATGTCTACATTACCTGTGCGTTGGGCGCCCCTGAAGCGCTCATGCACAGAGCCATATTTATGTGCTTTTGTCTTACTATGATCTTTCTGCTGTATGCATTGCGCAAACAGGATACAGGAAGGCTGCCAAGATGGTATGATTTTATAATGATAGCAACGGTCCTGGTTGTATGTGGCTATGTGATCTCAAATCACCGCTCAATTACAACGGGAAGCGGTATTGCTTCTAAATTGGAAATATTTCTTTGCATACTGCTGGTACTGACAGTTATGGAAGCAATACGCAGATCTGGAGGAACCAGTATTGTGATCATTATCGCAATATTTTTGGCATATGCCTATTTTGGAAAATATGCTCCGGGAGCTCTCAAGCATTCAGGCCTTAGCATAAAGCGGATCGCTTCCCAGCTTTTATTGACCAGTGAGGGACTGTTTGGATCTAATGTGGGTACGGTGGCCGGGGTGCTTAGTCTGTTCCTTATTTTTGCAACATTTATGGAAAAAACGGGAACAGGGCAGTTTATCAATGATTTTGCCCTTTCCATTGCCGGAAAGTCTGCCGGAGGCCCGGCAAAAGTTTCCGTAGTAACCAGCGCATTGTTTGGCACAATTAGCGGCAATGCAGTTAGCAATGTGGTAACTACAGGCGCATTTACCATTCCGTTAATGAAAAAGACAGGTTACGAACCGGAATTCGCAGGAGCTGTGGAAGCAGTGTCATCCACAGCCGGTCAGCTTATGCCTCCTATTATGGGAGCCAGTGCTTTTATTATGGCGGATATCACAGGAATCGCTTACAGCAAGATATGTCTGGCAGCCATTGTACCCGTCTTATTATATTATACGGGCTGCTTTGCAATGGTACATCTTAGAGCCTGTAAACTGGGCCTTAGGGGGCTTGCAAAAGAGGATTGCCCGAAGCTGCTTTTGGTTCTCAAAGAAGATGGATATCTATTCCTGCCGTTTATATTTGTTGTAGTTATGCTGTGCGTTGGCTACACGGTTACCTGGGTGGGAGTTCGTGCCATACCACTTTGTGTCCTCATAGCTGCGTGTAAGAAAAAGACGCGTTTGGGTTTAAAAGATATATGGCAGTGCCTGCAATTGTCCGGCAAACGGTTGGTGAGCGTAGCGGCAATGTGCTGTGGTATCAATATGATTACGGCAGTCTGTAATTTGACGGGTATTACTCAGACACTGAGTAACGTCATATTGAAATTGGCTGGGGGAAACTTCACGATTTCCTGCATACTTATTGCAGTTATCTGTATTGTCATGGGGATGGGACTGCCTACCATATCTGTCTATATGCTGCTTTCAACCGTAGCTGCCCCTGCTCTTATCAGTGGATTTAATGTGCCGGTTTTGGCAGCGCATATGTTTGTTTTTTATTTTGGTTTATTGGCTAATGTGACTCCGCCAGTGGCAATACCAGCTTATGCGGCGGCCGGATTAGCAAATGCTGATCCGGGAAAGACAGGATGGCAGGCATTTAAATTAGCGTTGGGCGGCTTTCTGGTTCCCATGATATTCATTAATTCACCTGACCTTCTGTTTTGCGATGGCCTAGTCACTATTTGGGTTATTGAAAAGATCGTTACTGCGGTGATAGGAGTTATGCTGCTTAGCACGGCGGTAGAGGGATGGATGCTTACAAAAATGCAGAGATGGCAAAGGGCCGTTGTTGCAGTGGCCGCCATTTTAATGGTAATACCAACTACGTTGACAGATGTGATCGGTGTAACGGTGATGGTAGTGACAGGACTATCCCAGAATAGACTGTTGATACGGCAGAAGCAAGGTTAATAAAGCGGGGGATAGAAGAATGGTATCCATTCTGCTATTCCCCTTTGCCGGATTCCCCAATGCTATTCATACAATTCCGGCGGGAAAAAGATAAGATTGTACACATAGGCCACTGGATAAATTCCGGTGGCTTTTGTATTTCAGAAATAGTATAATAAGATAGAATAAGGCAATTACATAGAGGGGGTTTTCTTATGAAGAGGCTAGGATTTTATGTGGCAATCCATGTCAAACCTGGGATTTTATTATATCGCAGGATACTATACCATTGAGGAAACCTTGGATAAATCCCTTGAGACAGCAAAAATTATTCAGACAAAATTCAGTTCCTGGGATGAGTTTGTGGAAAGTTACCTGGCAGGGTATGCGTCTTGGTCAGGAACCGATGCTTCTGACCGCAGATATATCTATGAACAGTTGAAGACAAGCGCTTTCAATCCGTTTAGCCTGGACTGGAATATGCCGCTGGAGAAGAGCTGGTAGATGGATGGTTATTGATTCTATTAGCATTTACAAGGCTTTCAAGGGTTTTCAGATTGTTCATATAAGAATGTTGTGCAAATGATATAAAAAGCTTGAAAAATTCTGAAAAATTTAGTAAAATATACGCATGGGCTTAAATATTATGTACAGGAGGGAAATATATGAACGTATATGGGACTGAACAAATCCGCAACGTTGTATTACTTGGACATGGAGGCGCAGGTAAGACGACTGTTGCGGAAGCACTGGCGCTGATCACAGGCATGACGACCCGCATGGGAAAGGTGCCTGACGGCAATACCATCAGCGATTATGACAAAGAAGAGATCAAGAGACAGTTTTCTATTTCCACCACGCTGATCCCGCTGGAATATGCAGGCGAGGACGGACCAATTAAGATTAACCTTCTGGATACGCCGGGATTTTTTGATTTTGTAGGAGAAGTAGAGGAGGCGATCAGCGTTGCTGATGCAGCCATTATCGTAGTAAACTGTAAGGCAGGCATTGAACCGGGAACAGAGAAGGCATGGGAGATGTGTGAAAAGTACAACCTGCCCAGGCTGATCTTTGTTACCAACATGGATGATGACCATGCCAGCTACCGTGAACTGGTAGTGAAGATGGAGACCCGTTTTGGACGTAAGATCGCGCCGTTCCAGCTGCCGATCCGTGAGAATGAAAAATTTGTAGGTTTCGTCAACGTGGTTAAGATGGCCGGCCGCCGTTTTACTAAGCTGAGCGATTATGAAGAGTGCGAGATCCCTGATTATGTTCAGAAGAACCTGACCATTGCAAGAGATGCTCTGATCGAGGCTGTTGCCGAGACTAATGAAGAATATATGGAGCGCTATTTCCTGGGCGAAGAATTTACTCAGGAGGAGATTTCCACCGCTCTGCGCGAGCATGTGATCGAAGGCGACATTGTACCTGTTATGATGGGATCCGGCATCAACTGCCAGGGCTTTAAGGTACTGCTTCAGGCCATTGACAAGTATTTCCCGTCACCTGACCATTTTGAGTGCATTGGCGTGGACGTATCCACAGGCGAGCGCTTTACTGCCAAGTACAATGATGATGTATCCCTGTCCGCAAGGGTATTTAAGACCATTGTGGATCCCTTTATCGGCAAATATTCACTGATGAAGATCTGTACCGGTACCCTGAAAGGGGACACCATGGTATATAATGTTAATAAGGATGCGGAAGAGAAGATTGGAAAGCTTTATATACTCCGCGGCAAGGAGCAGATCGAGGTACAGGAGTTAAGGGCAGGCGATATCGGCGCTGTTGCAAAGCTTACCGTTACCCAGACAGGCGATACCATGGCGGTGCGCACAGCTCCCATTGTGTACCATAAGCCGCAGACCTCCACACCGTATACCTATATGGCTTACAAGGCAGCCAACAAGGGCGAGGATGACAAGGTATCCACCGCTTTGGCACGTATGATGGAAGAAGACCTGACCCTGAAGGTTGTCAATGATGCTGAAAACCGCCAGTCACTGCTCTACGGCATCGGCGACCAGCAGCTGGATGTTGTTGTAAGCAAGCTTCAGAGCCGTTACAAGGTGGACATTATCCTGTCCAAGCCTAAATTTGCATTCCGTGAGACCCTGCGCAAGAAGGTTAAGGTTCAGGGTAAACATAAGAAACAGTCCGGCGGCCACGGCCAGTATGGTGATGTTATTATGGAATTTGAGCCATCCGGCGATCTTGAGACACCGTTTGTATTTGAGGAAAAGGTATTTGGCGGTTCTGTTCCGAGAAACTACTTCCCGGCAGTGGAAAAGGGACTTCAGGAATGCGTTGTGAAAGGACCTCTTGCAGGATATCCGGTGGTTGGATTAAAGGCAACCCTCTTAGATGGTTCCTATCATCCTGTGGACTCCTCTGAAATGGCATTTAAGATGGCAACAATCCTGGCCTTTAAACAGGGCTTTATGGATGCCAATCCAGTGCTTCTGGAGCCGATCGCATCCCTTAAGGTGACGGTTCCTGATAAGTTCACCGGTGATGTTATGGGCGATTTAAACCGCAGGAGAGGCCGTGTTCTGGGAATGAACTCAGACCACAACGGCAAACAGGTGATAGAGGCGGATATTCCGATGTCTGAGCTTTTTGGCTATAACACAGACCTGCGTTCCATGACAGGCGGCATCGGTCTTTACAGCTATGAGTTTACCCGTTATGAGCAGGCTCCCGGCGATGTACAAAAGCGTGAGGTAGAGGCAAGGGCCGCAGCTAAGGATTCTGAGTGATCCGCCTGATGGACAGCCGATTATAGATGTAGCAAAGTCACTGAACAAAGGTGCAAGACTGCCCGCGTTATCTGCGGGCAGTTGTTTTGCCTCAGATTGGATGCAGTTTGATCGGATTAAATGGATTCAATTGCATGTAGCTGCATATCATAAACAAAGCAATATAAAATACTTCAAACTGTTGCAAATGTCACAGAAAAACAGGAACGAGTATGATATATTAATGTCATCAAAAGGAAAAACAAAATTTATAACATAAATTCAAGGAGGAAATAACAATGAAAAAATATGTATGTGATCCATGTGGATGGATATATGACCCGGAGGTTGGCGATCCTGACGGCGGTATTGCACCTGGAACAGCATTTGAGGATATTCCGGATGACTGGGTATGTCCTCTGTGTGGAGTTGGCAAGGATATGTTCTCTGAGATCGAAGAATAAGATACGTTCATACGGAAAACAAAGCACCTCTTTTCGGCTATTTTAACCGAAAAGAGGTGCTTTTTTGGAAATTGTCCTTGAGTATAAACTGGGAAGAGTTTACAATAGAGGAAGAAGTTAAGGATAGAAAACGGTTAACGGTAAGATCGGTTAACAATAGGGGGAAAGGGAAATCTTATTTATGACTGAGGAGCAGAGAAAGCTGTTTGAGGATACATTCCTTTCAAGCGTGCTTGACCGGATGGATACCCATATCTATATAACGGATTTGGAGACAGATGAAATTCTGTACATGAATGAGAATATGAAACATGCTTTTGGGCTTGAGGATCCGGAAGGGAAAGTCTGCTGGCAGGTACTGCAGCACGGAATATCCAGGCGCTGTGAATTCTGTCCCATTGACCGTTTGATGGAAAAGAAGTCTGAAAAGGGATGGGTATGGCAGGAAAACAATACCTTAACAGGGCGCGTCTATCACAATTATGACAGTCTGATCAAGTGGAACGGGAGGACCTATCATATCCAGAACTCCATTGATGTGACGGAATATGACAGGATGTCGAATTCAGCCCGCACCGATGAGCTGACCCAGATGCTCAACCGCCGCGGCGGCAATGAACGCCTGGCCCAGGCCATTGAACAGGCGGCGCGGGAGAATCAGATCCTCACCCTGGTACTGTATGATATCAATGAACTGAAGCAGGTGAATGACAAGTACGGCCACAGCGCCGGAGACAGCCTGCTGCGCTATGTTGCATCCATCACCAGGGAATGCCTGGGCAGGATGGACTTTATGTTCCGTTTAAGCGGAGATGAGTTTGTCATGCTTTTTTATGGGCGCAGCCGGGCTGAGGTGGAAGAAAGCATGAAACGGGTCCTTCAGAGGGCAAGGCAGGACCGGGAGCGGGTAGGCATTGACTACGGCGTGCCTTTCAGCTACGGGATGACCGAGATATATCCGGGGGATAACAGCTCCATGGATGATATGATCGCCAGGGCGGATGAGCAGATGTATATACAGAAAAGGGCTTACCATATCATCCGGGCAAAAAAGAAACTCAGTGAAAACGGACAGAGCACAAGCGCCGATCTTTTTAAATATGACAATGAAACGTTTTATAATGCATTGACATCCAGCACCGAGGACTATATATTTGTGGGCAATATGAAAACCGGTGTGTTCCGCTATCCTCAGGCCATGGTGGAGGAGTTTGGACTGCCCGGTCAGGTGGTTATGAATGCGGCTGCATTCTGGGGCGGCCTGATCCATCCCCATGATGAGGCGTATTTTCTGGAGAGCAACCAGAATATAGCGGACGGCAGGGAAGACTACCACAACATTGAATACAGGGCCAGGAATGTAAAGGGAGAGTGGATATGGCTGCGCTGCCGGGGCAAGATGGTCCGGGATGAGGAGGGAAGGCCGGAACTCTTTGCAGGCATGATCAGCAATCTGGGAAAGAGGAATCAGATTGACCATATGACCGGCCTTTATAATAAGTATGAGTTTGAGGGGGATATAAAAAAATATCTGGTGGACCACAAGGAAGTGGATATGATTGGGCTTATGATCCTGGACCTGGATTCGTTCAAGAATATCAACGATCTCTATGACCGGTCCTTTGGGGATGAGGTCCTGCGGATCACGGCGCAAAAGGTGTCGTCCATGCTTCCGGCCAATGCCAAGCTGTACCGCCTGGATGGGGATGAGTTCGGCGTCCTCTGCCTTGGCAGCAATGAGGAAGATGGACAGGATATTTTCCATAAGATACAGCAGAATTTCCATAAGCAGCAGGAGTATAACGGGAGGAAGTACTACTGTACATGTTCAGCGGGCTTCACCATTTACCCCAGGGACGGGGACAATTACCTGGAACTTCTTAAATGTGCCAACTATTCCCTGGAGCACTCTAAGCTGACCGGCAGGAACAGGATGACTGTATTTTCCAAGGACATCCTTGCCGGACGGGAGCGGCGGCTGGAACTGCTGGAGCTTCTCAGGGAAAGCATTGAGCGGGGATTTGCGGGATTTACCATTCATTATCAGCCTCAGGTGGATACCAGGACAGGTGTGCTGCAGGGAGCGGAGGCGCTGGCCAGATGGCACTGCAGCAAGTACGGGGACATTTCCCCGGGAGAGTTCATTCCCCTTCTGGAGCAGAACGGACTGATTATCCAGCTGGGGCGGTGGATCTTTTGCCATGCGGCTGCCCAGTGCAGGGAATGGTGCGGTTTTAAGCCTGATTTCCGCATGAGCATCAATCTCTCCTATGTCCAGCTGACAGAGGGGGATATCATACCGTATATTGGCGATACCTTAAAGGAGCTTGATCTGGAGGCATCCCATGTGGTCATGGAACTGACAGAAACCTATCTGGCCAAGGCGGATGACCGCATCCTGCAGATGCTAAGGGACATGAAGGCCATTGGCATACAGGTTGCCATGGATGATTTTGGAGTGGGCTATTCCTCACTGTTTTCCCTGAAGAACATTCCGGTGGATATTGTTAAAATAGACAGAGGGTTTGTGAAAGGGGTCACCACAGATATATTCAACGCCACATTTATCCGTTCCATCACAGCGCTGTGCCATGATGTTGGCAAGCAGGTGTGTTTGGAGGGCGTGGAGACCGAGGAGGAATACCTGGCGGTGAGGGAGCTTGGAATGGAGTCCATACAGGGCTTTTATTTTGGACGCCCTGCAGGACCTGTGGAATTTGAACAGAAATACGGATTAAATATATAAACGGACACTGCGCTTGTCCATTTCAATGATACGTTCCTCCTTCATACGCTTCAGTTCCCGGGTCATGGCGCTGCGGTCGATGGAGAGATAATCGGCCAGATCCACCATGGTAAAGGGAAGGCGGAAGGAGGAACTTTTTGCCTGTGCGGCCAGCTGGAGAAAATAACACATCAGTTTTTCGCGGATGGTGCGCTGGGAAAGGACCTCCACCCTGCGGCTTAAGTTCAGGGCGCGCTCGGAGATCATATCCAGAAGGTTCTGGGTCAGCTGATGGTGGTAGGTACAGGCTTTTGTACAGGGGGAACTGATGGTGGCATAGTGGATAAAAAGCACATCACAGGCACTGTCGCTGACCACGCTGATGCCGGCATTCTCGCTGCCCTCATAGGACAGCAGATGGCCAAAGATGTCCTGGGGACCCAGCCGTTCCAATATGGTCCTGGCCCCGTTGAATTCATAGCGCACCACGGAGGCGGTGCCTTTTCCAATGATACCGATGTCATTAAAGCCCTGGTCGTAATCGCAGATGGTCTCGCCGGCCCGGAACTGTTTCGACCTTCCGTCCAGGCAGGTAAGCAGGCGTTTGTATTCTTCCATGGAAATGTCTTTAAATAAGTTTTTCTGAAAATATTCTGTCATCTCTCTTTTACCCTGCCTTGTTTTGTGTTATGATATTCAATATCATAATACTTTTCTGTTGCAAATGCAACATTAATATGACAAAAACTTTTAGGGAGAACAGACATTTGCATATGATACAGGAAGAGAACGAACAGGCGCTCGGGAGATGGCAGAGAAGGCAGTTTTCACACGTGGGGTTGGTGGCCGCCTCCTTTATGCTGGTAACAGTTCTGGCCCAGGTCGTGATGATGTTTTTTGTGGGAATGGTCAACATGTTGCTTGGGGGAGTGATGGATCTTTTCAGCGGGCGTGGTCTTGTCCTTATATCAGCCATACCCATGTACCTGGTTGCATTTCCGGTATCGGTGGCTCTGATCCAGCTGGTCCCCAAGTGCGGCGGTTCCCAGAGGCAGCGCTGGGGAATGGGAAAGTTTACGGCCTGCCTTGTGATCACAGTGGGTATGGGGCTGGCCGGCAACCTGCTGGGACAGCTGGTGGAATGGTTTAAGCCCTCAGGTCTGGGAGATGGTGAGTTGGACCGTATCCTGATGAATTCAGGAATATGGATGACTGTTTTATTTACAGTGGTTGCCGCGCCGGTCATAGAGGAACTGCTTTTCAGAAAACTGCTCATGGACCGGCTGCTGGGATTTGGGGAAGGACCGGCGATACTGGTGTCGGGCCTGATGTTTGGAATGGCCCACGGGAATTTCTCGCAGTTTTTCTATGCATTTGGGATCGGCTTGCTGTGGGCATATGTGTATGCCAAGACGGGGAAGGTAAGTTATACCATCGCCCTTCATATGATCTTTAATTTTCTGGGCGGGGCCATATCAGTGGAACTGTCAAAAGGGGCAAAGGGTCTTATGGATCTGCCGTGGTTTCTGCGGAAAATGGAGCATCTGTTAGATCTTGACTTTAGCGGGATCATATCAGCCCTGTCAGGGCTTCTGATCACCGGATACCTTCTGTTTATGGTGGCATGCCTGATCGGTGGCATCACAATTTTAATCCTGTATCGGAAAGAGATCCGTTTTGCGCCTGGAATATGGCCCATCCAGAGGGGAAAGAGATTCAGGACCGTGTTTTTGAATCCGGGAATGATCATCTATTTTCTTATATGTATAGGATTATTTGTATTGAATTGGTAACATGGTATTGCGCTGCGGCCCTTACATCTGTTATACTCAGATGGATGCTTTGCAGTGGTAAAGCTGTGATGAACGACAGTAATGGACATGTGGGATATAAAATGAACCACAATGCAAAAGCTGTTGAAACTACAGCGAAAAGACTGGACAAATCAAAATTTTTGCTTTATAGTATTAAACAATGAACGTAAAAGGGCAGGCGCCATTCAAAGAAGCCGCGCCCTTTTTATAAAAATAAAGTAACCGTCCTGAACAGTTACAAAATAAATAAGACCGGAGGTAACGTAAATGGTATCATTGTATGAAAACGGTATTTACCTGATAAACGGGACAGAGATCGTACCGGAAGCAGAAAGCGGGAAAGTAAAGGCCCTCACCGGTGTGGAGGCGGATAAGGCGGCTGCCAGAAAAGGGACCATTGCCTATTCCATACTGGAAGCCCATAACACATCTGACAATATGGAACATCTGAAGCTCCGCTTTGACAGCATGGCCAGCCACGATATTACGTTCGTAGGCATTGTCCAGACAGCCAAGGCATCGGGCATGGAACAATTTCCCATACCTTATGTATTGACCAACTGCCATAACACTCTCTGTGCAGTGGGCGGGACCATCAATGAGGACGACCACATGTTCGGCCTTTCCGCTGCTAAGAAATACGGCGGTATCTATGTGCCGCCCCACATTGCGGTGATCCACCAGTATATGAGGGAAATGATGGCCGGCTGCGGCAGGATGATCCTGGGTTCTGACAGCCACACACGTTACGGCGCCCTGGGAACCATGGCAGTGGGCGAGGGCGGAGGCGAGCTGGTGAAGCAGCTTCTTCGCGATACATATGATGTGGCTTATCCGGGCGTTGTGGCGGTTTACCTGGACGGGGCGCCGAGACCGGGTACAGGTCCTCAGGATATTGCCCTTGCCATTATAGGGGCGGTGTTTAAGAACGGATATGTAAAGAATAAGGTGATGGAATTCGTAGGCCCAGGTGTTGCATCCATGACAACGGATTACCGCAATGGGGTGGATGTAATGACCACAGAGACCACCTGCCTCAGCTCCATCTGGAAGACGGATGAGGATACAAAGAAATATCTTGCAATGCACAACAGGGCAGAGGATTACAAAGAACTGTCCCCGGCGGATGTGGCATACTATGACGGCTGCGTCTACGTGGACCTGTCCACGGTTAAGCCCATGATCGCACTGCCGTTCCATCCAAGCAATACATATGAGATTGACCAGCTGAAAGCTGATATGACAGATATCCTCAGGGAAGTTGAAACGGAAGCTGCCAGAATCTCCGGAGGCAAGGCGGAATTCACCCTTCTTGACAAGGTGGTGGACGGCCAGCTTCTGGTTCAGCAGGCAGTGATCGCAGGCTGCGCAGGCGGAACCTACAGCAATGTAATAGAAGCAGCCCGGGCCCTTAAGGGAAAGAACTGCGGATGTGATGAATTCTCACTGGCAGTTTATCCTTCTTCACAGCCTGTATTTGCAGACCTGGTGAAGAAAGGGGCTGTGTCGGATCTGATGGATGCGGGAGCGATCATCCGCACCGCCTTCTGCGGACCCTGCTTTGGCGCGGGAGACACGCCCTGCAACAACGGACTCAGTATCCGTCACACCACCAGGAACTTCCCCAACCGGGAGGGCTCCAAGCCGGGGAACGGCCAGATGGCTGCAGTGGCGCTCATGGACGCACGTTCCATTGCCGCAACAGCGGCCAATGGAGGCATCCTCACCTCCGCATGGGAGATGGATTGCTGGGGCAATGTGCCTGAATATGAGTTTGACGATATTTCCTATAAGAACCGCGTCTATATGGGATACGGCAAGGGCGATACGAAGAAGGGCCTGATCTATGGTCCCAACATCAAGGATTGGCCGCAGATGAGTCCTCTGGCGGACAATATCCTGTTAAAGGTATGTTCCAAGATCATGGATCCCGTAACCACCACGGATGAGCTGATCCCGTCCGGTGAGACATCATCCTACCGTTCCAACCCACTGGGGCTGGCGGAGTTTACTTTATCCAGAAGGGATCCTGAATACGTTGGCAGGACCAAGGAGGTGGACCGGCTGGAAAAGGCAAGGGTTAAGGAAGGCCCTGAAAAAGAATTGGAGCTGGAGCCGAAACTTGGGACTATTTTCCAGCTGATCAACAGGATTGAAGGAAACGAACATGTGACCATGAAGGATACGGAGATCGGAAGCATGATCTACGCCGTGAAGCCTGGTGACGGTTCAGCCAGGGAACAGGCGGCCAGCTGTCAGAGGGTGATCGGCGGACTGGCAAATATCTGTAAGGAATACGCCACTAAGCGTTATCGCTCCAATGTGATGAACTGGGGCATGGTTCCTTTCCAGATGGAGGCTGCCCCTGAGTTTGAAGTGGGAGATTACATCTATGTGCCGGGCATTAAAGCGGCTCTGGACGGAGATATGAAACAGATCAAGGCGTATGTGCTGGGAAGCGGGGAAGAAGACGCACCGGTTAAGGTTCTGGATTTATATATTGCGGATATGACAGCGGAGGAACGGAAGATCGTGAAAGCCGGATGCCTGATCAATTATAACCGCACAAGGCACTGATGGAAGGGGATATCCCCGCAGCACCAATTTCAGAGAGGAGTAATAACAATGGTCAAGGAAAGCTATCTTGCTCAATTTTATGGAAAATCCCAGAATTATACAGATATTCCGAATAAGTGGTATAAAGAGTACAATGTAAAGAAGGGCCTGAGAAACGAAGACGGAACAGGTGTCCGTGTAGGACTTACCAGAGTGGCCGATGTGGTGGGATATGAGGAGACTGAGGAAGGCATCAAGGCGATACCCGGCCGTCTGCTTTACAGAGGAATCGATGTGCTGGACCTGGTGAACGGCAAAAAGGGAAGCCACTTCGGCTATGAGGAGGTATGTTTCCTGCTGTTGTTCGGCTATCTTCCCAAAAAGGGGGAACTGGAAAAGTTCTGCAACGTGGTGAGACGCTGCTACGAGATCCCGGATGAGTTTGTGGAAATGAACCTGCTGCGCCTGCCGGGAAAGAACCTGATGAACAAGCTTATGGATGCGGTCCTGACCCTGTATAATTATGATGATGATCCGGACAATACGGATGTTTACCAGACCCTGATCAAGGGCGTGAACCTGTTGGCAAAGCTGCCGTCCATTGCCTGTTACGCTTACCAGAGCAAGGTGCACTACTATGACCGTGAGAGCCTTTTTATCCATTATGCAAATCCGGAATATTCCATTGCCGAGAATTTCCTGAGCCTGCTGAGAAAGGATCAGAAGTTCTCCACAAAGGAGGCCAGCCTTTTAGACACCATACTCATGCTTCATGCGGACCATGGCGGCGGCAATAACTCCACCTTCACCAATGTAGTGATCGCATCCACCGGAACAGATATTTATTCCACCGTATGCGGCGGCATCGGCTCCCTGAAGGGACCGCGCCACGGCGGAGCCAACATCAAGGTGGCTGAGATGATGGACGCAGTCCTGGAGGAGACCGGAGGCTATGATGCGGACGATGCCAGGATCCGTCAGGCCGTAAGAAAGATCATGTCAGGCGACCTCTATGACAAGTCAGGCCTTGTATACGGCTTTGGCCACGCTGTTTACACCGTATCCGACCCGCGTGCGGAAGTCTTAAGGGCCTGCTGCATAGAAGTTGCCAAGGAACAGAATCACATAAAGGAGCTGGATTACTATATGCGTTTCGAGCGCATTGCCAAGGAGGTCATGGAGGAGATCAAGGGCAAAGCCCTTCCCACCAATGTGGACTTCTACAGCGGCTTTGCCTATGGCATGCTCCGCATCCCCAGGGACCTGTATACCCCTCTGTTTGTGTGCAGCCGTATCGTTGGCTGGGTAGCGCACAACATCGAAAACAAGCTGTATGACGGCCGTATCATGCGTCCTGCCACCAAATATGTGGGTGACAACATGGATTATGTGGCCATGGAAGAGCGGTAAGGCCACCGTCTTCCTCCTGCAAAGGTTACCTGCGCCGCCGGTATCAGCTTCCACATACTCTGCATCATCAAGACAGCCGGAAACAGTGCCGCACCCCGCCGGTTAAGGGGGGCCGCAGCACTGTTTCCGGCTGTTTTATACCATACGAGGCCGTTTGCTATCTAAAGCCCTTTACATTTTCCGCCTTTCCATCTGTCCCAGGCCCGCGACCTGTTCCCCTCACGAATGGAACTCCCTCCCCGCTGCTTACATCAAATTAAAATCAAATAAACTCAGCTGCTTCATCCCATCCCCCGGTATATGGGCCTGCTCTGTGCGGCATGCGTCCTGGGGGATTTCGGACAGGAAGGGGGATGGCTCCTCGGAGGTGGTCAGAACCAGTTCTTCCTTTGCACGGGTCATTGCCACGTACAGAAGGCGCCGCTCCTCCTCCCAGTCCACAGGGCCGCTGCCTGACTTAAGAGGCATAAGCCCTTGCTTGAGTCCGTACAGGAACACGGTGGGAAATTCCAGGCCCTTGGAGGCGTGGAAGGTCATCAGGGTGACCGCGCTCGATGGACAGGAGTCCTGGCCGCTTCTGGTGACATCATTTCCCTGTCCAAAGGTAAGGGTATGGATCATATCCTCCATGGTCTTGTGGAAATATGACATGCACACCAAAGTCTCCATGGCCTTGCTGTCACACAGCTTCAGACCGTGCCTCCAGTCCTCCAGGATCTTCCAAGGCTTTTCACGCTTTAAACGGCCGGAATATGCCTCTTTTAAGGTCTCATAGTTGTGGGATGATGAAAGCAGTTTACAGCACAATGCCTTTGTCTGTTTCCATTGGGAAGCATTTTCATCCCGGAAATACTGCAGCAGACCATGAAAGAAGCAGATGGTTCCCTGAACAGATGGATCGGACAGATAATCCTCACGCCCGGACACCACATAGGGAATCCCTTCTTTTCTCAGACACTCCTCCAGCAGCTTTGCCTGATGGTTGGTCCTGTACAGGATAGCGATATCTCCGAAACTTCTGGGGGTATCTGAGAAATGGGCGGTATTTGTGTGGGCGTCCAGCATATCGATGCCTCCCACCATGTGTCCGATCTCCTTGGCAATAAAGATGGCTTCCGACAGGCTGGTTTTGGCAGCGGCCACCCGGACCGGGGAGCCGTGGGAGAGCATTGGTTCCAGTTCCCTTTTCCCACCTGGGTTGTGGGAGATGAGGGGAAGGGCGGCTGCCAGGATCTCCGGTGTGGAACGGTAGTTAGGTTTTAAGCGCAGTGTATTTACCTGTTCAAAATCCGCGTTCAGAAAGTCGAAACAATTGCTCTGGGAGCCGCGGAACCCATAGATGGACTGATCCGGGTCGCCGATCAGGAATAATTCCTTGCCTCCCTTGCACCAGGCACGGATCAGGCGGTACTGGACCGGGCTGATATCCTGGAATTCATCCACCAGAAGATAGAAAAAGTGTTTTTTGCGGAGCTGGCTGGACTGCTCTGACTCCAGCCGTTCCAGTACGTTCAGGAGCAGATCGTCAAAGTCCATGATATGACGGTCTGCCAGGAGTGTATCATACAGGCGGAATGCCTCTTCCATGTCAGGGGTCTGGATCCCGGATTTGTGCAGGGATACCATGGCGAGAAACTGGCGGGCAGAGCAGGAGAGGCTCAGCTGTTCCACTGTCTGAGACGCGCATTCCTCCAGCTGGCCTTCATCGGCCAGGACCAGGTCGGTCCCATCCGCCAGCAGCATCCGGTAGCACAGGGAGTGAAAAGTCCCCACCTGCATCTGGGTGAGGCGGCCCTTGCCCGGCAGCTGCTGGTGGATACGCTGGCGCAGCTCCTCGGCAGCTTTGTTGGTGAAGGTGACTGCGGTGATCTCACCGGGTTTTACGCCCCGTTCACCCAGAAGATAAGCAAGGCGGGACACCAGGGTCTTGGTCTTTCCCGTGCCCGGACCGGCGATGACAGCGGTTACAGGGGCGATGGACTGGACTGCCTGGCGCTGACCCTGGTTGAGTCCTGCCAGGGATGGATGGTTGTCAGAGGGATCCAGGATGACGGGGGCAGCAACAGCGGAGGAAATGGGATCCGGTTCACTGGTGCAGGCAGAGAGCATCTGCGGCTGTTTGCTTTCCCCGGCATAAGACAGGTCCGCGGACAGGAGACTGCTGTCATCAGATGGGGTATCCTCTTCATCCAGAATAAATGACAGCTGTCCCTCCACGCTGTCCAGTTCCGCTGCCCCGAACAGCTTCATGGTGCCGTATTCCCCATCATACCCGGGCCTCCATTCCACCTGCCCTTCCCGCAGATGGCGGATGCCCTGGGCTGTGAGCTGGCCTCCGATCCGGCTGATATCATCCAGGGACGCTTTCCTGAGTATGTGGAATTCATCTCCCAGCTCCTCCAGCATGTGCTCATACTGCCGCGCCACCTTGACACTGCCGGAGGAGGTGCCCATACAGCCGGCGATCACTTCAGGAAGGGGTACCAGGTTCTCATAAGGCCTGCCGCCCGGCAGCCGGAAGGTTTCCTGGCGGTCGGCCAGCTGTTCGATCCTGTGAAGCACACCTGTGGTCAGCTTTCTGCCGCACACAGGGCATATACCGTTATACTGCCTGGCCTGGGACGGACTCAGGCACAGGTGGCATTTGCGGTGGCCGTCAAAATGGTATTTACCCTCCTCCGGGAAAAACTCGATGGTTCCGGCCAGCCCCTCGCCTCTTTGGATCGCGCCGTAAAGCCCTTCATAGGACATGGCGATATCAAGCAGATTGGCCTCCCTCCCCAATTTGGCTGGGGAATGGGCATCTGAATTGGAGATCAGCTGATAGGAATCCAGAGCGGACAGGCGCCAGTTCATGGCCGGGTCCGAGGACAGCCCTGTCTCCAGGGCGTGGATCTGGGGCGTCAGCTCCTCATAGCACTCTTCAATGGTATCAAAACCGGAAAATGCGCCGAACAGGGAAAAATGAGGCGTCCAGATATGCGCAGGCACATAAATCGCCTCCGGACACGCATCAAGTGTGATCGCCAGAAGATCATGGCAGTCAAGACCAAGGATGGGACGCCCATCGGAGTGGATGTTGCCAATGGCCTCCAGCCGCCGGGAGAGAACTTCCGCAGCCTCCAGGCTGGGAAGGAGGATCAGGCTGTGAACCTTGCGCACCTTTCCGTTCTTCTTATAAATGGAGCTGATCTCCCCGGTAATCACAAAACGTGGTTTATTTCCGGCGGCAGCTGAGGAATGGCGTATTTCCCATTCTTTTTTGAGCACGTAAAGGCCGGATTCGGCCGGCTCCAGTTTCTGCTCCAGTTCAGCCCTCCATGCCTGGTGGGTAAAATCCCCTGTTCCAACTATATGAATCCCTTTTTTGCGGGCCCAGAGATCCAGATGCTCCGGTGTCAGCTCTTTGCTGGTGGCCCTGGAATAACGGGAGTGGATATGTAAATCGCCTATGTACATTTAATTGCACCTGCTTTCCTTTGATAGTAATAATTATAATGGATTTCTTGGAAAATGGAAGAGGATGAGTATGGAAATAGCGTGTGGGGGGAGAAAATTGAAATTTACATATTCCATGGAACTAAAGTATGATATACTTTAAAAAAGAGGGCATGTATCAGGCGTTTGAGATGAATGTCCCAAAGGGGAATGAAGGAGTGAAATGTGGATGTGGATGAAACTAAAGTGTCTTTTAGGAATAGACGCCGGGCTCCGGGATTTTGATGAAATTGAATGTTCCCTTCACCGGGATGTGGTGAACAGGAACTTCTTTTTTCATCTTTTTATCATTATATATGAACTGGTCATGCTGGTTTCCATTTCATTGCGTCCGGGCGGCCCCTTCTTGAAACCGAGGCGCACCGCTTATTTTCTCATGTATCTCATCCTGATCCTGGTCACATTGTGTGTGATGGCAGGGCAGGCCTGGGTTGACAGAAAGAAGGAGAACAGCCACCGTTATTATTTCTGGATTGAACACGCCTATTTGGTGTTTTTCAGCTTTTGGGGAATCGCCGTCACGCTGAATGACCAGCTGGGGGGGAATGGACTGACGGTCTATAACTATGTGATCCTGATCCTGGCCATCCTGTCCATGATGAAGCCGTGGAAGACGGCGCTGCTGTTTCTGGCGGATGTTCTGGTGTTTAATCTGCTTCTGCCATATTTTCCTGATCCCGCAGGGTTAAACCATACGTATAATAACCTGATGAACAGCCTGTTTCTCTCACTGGTGGCAATTGGGATCGCCACCAGCCTGTATAATTCCAGGATCCAGTCAAAGAAGGATGAGATCACCATCCGAAGGCAGTACCAGCAGATCGAGGCTGCCAATAAGATCTTAAGCAAAGAGGCGCTAACGGACGCGCTGACAGGCATCCAGAACAGAAACAGCTATAAAAAAGCGATACGGACATTAACGCAGCCGGATACCCTTTCACTTGCCTGTGTTTATATTGATGTAAACGGACTGCATGAGATCAACAACCATTTAGGGCACAAGGCAGGAGACGTCATGCTGAAAACAGTTGCGGCGATCCTTTTAAAGAATTTTGGCAGGGAATCCGTCTTCCGCATTGGGGGAGATGAGTTTGTAGTGCTCTGTAGGGATGTTCTGCATCAGACAGTGACGGAGAATTTGGAGGATGTCCGACAGGCGGTGGAGCGTGCGGGCTATTCTATTTCCGTGGGCCTTGAATGGAGGGAGGAGGGTCTGGATATCAATGAGATAATCCAGGCTGCGGAGACAGATATGCAGATGCGTAAAGAGGAATATTACTCCGCCCAGGGGGGTGAGCGCCAGCAGCGGTCATTGGACAGCCAGATGGAACGGGTAATCACTGAAAAAAGGGATGCGGAGCGTTTCCTGCGGGTTCTGGCACCTGTGTTTAAAGGCGTTTATTTTGTGAATCTGGAAACAGATACCCTGCGCCGGATCTTTATTCCGTCCTATTTTGAGAAAATGCTGGAGGAATCCAGGGACAGTTTCAGCAAGGCCCTGCTGATGTATGCCAACCGGATGGTGGAGCCGGAATACGTCCGTTTATTTGAACAGTTCTGCGATTATGGGAATCTGGAGATGATGCTGGACGGGGATGAGATACCTGGATTTATATATCAGAAAAGGGATGGAAGCCGGTTGAAACTCAGGGTTCTGAGATGCAACTCATATTTCAGCAGTTCCCAGGAAACATTGTGGATATTTTCCGATATGGAAGAAAGTTATTAGATTGAAAAACATACCCTCAGTTGACAAGGGCCGGGCAAAATCATCCGCCCGGCCTATTTGTCAGATCCTAACCGCTGATTCCCTGCACCTCATCCACCGGCATGGAAAATGCGACCGCATGTTCCCCGGTCTCCTGCAGTACCGTCTCGCAGATCGCCTTGAGTATGGGCTGTTTTCCGGAAACAGGGGTAAGGATAAGGAGGATGGCCTTTTCCTGGGAAAGGGTCAGGCCGAAGAGCTTCTTTCCCTCATCGGTGCCGATCTCCCTGGCTTTTACAAGGGTGCCACCGTGGCAGCCGGCCTTTCTGGCAGCCTCCATGACCGGTGTGGACAGATCCGTATTGATAACTGTGGCGATTAATTCGTAGTGTTTGCTGTCTGGCATAGATGTATCCTCCTTAGCACAAGCTGTGATCTGTGTCTGGGATGTATCCCAATCCTTTAGAAAATTGGAAGCAGCAATACTGATTCCTGAAAGCGGGATGGAAAATGCAATTCCATGTCCTGGCTTGTCAAACTCCATCTTGTGTTTTAGAGCCTCCATTGCCTGATGGGCATCGGTGCCGGTTGCGATTCCCAGAACCAGATCCTTTTCCGGTTCATCCAGTCCCAGGCAGTCCATGATGGCGGAGCTGGCAGTTCCGTGTCCCCTGACTGCCAGAAGGATTTCCAGGTGGTGTTCATGGAAAATGGATGCAGCCTTGTTGCCCTTGCCCCGGTCCACAATGGCGGCCATCCATCTGATACTATTCATGTTCATCGGAGTCCTCCTTTTCTAATTCGATAAATTCACTGTTCATATCAACGTAGGACAGCCGTGAATCGCTTTTTGCCCTTTTCGTCTTGATCTCATAGGATAAGCCGATAAATTGTATGATAATAAGGGGCGTCATGGCCACCATGGCCACAATGCCGAATGCATCTGTCAGGATATTCCCGCCCAGCGCTTCGCATGCGCCCATTGCAAAGGGGAGCAGGAAGGTTGCGGTCATGGGACCGGATGCAACACCGCCAGAGTCAAATGCAATGGAAGTAAAGACAGGAGGAACCACAAATGACAGCCCCAGGGCCAGAGCATAGCCGGGTAAGAGCAGGCTCATAAGAGGGAGTCCGGTCATGACCCGAAGCATGGATAATCCCAGGGAAAGAGCCATTCCAATGGACAGGCCTTTCATCATGGTTGCCTCGGATATGGTGCCGCCCGTCACCTCCGCCACCTGCTTGTTTAATACCTGCACGGCAGGTTCCGCCTTTACAATGTAAAAACCAATGAGCATGGCGATGGGGATCAGGACCCACCGGTAGGAAAGGGAAGCAATCTGCTTGCCCAGGTAACTGCCCGCGGGCATGAACCCTACGTTGACCCCTGTGAGGAACAGCGTCAGTCCAATATAAGAGTATAACATTCCCACCAGGATCTTCACAACCTGTCTTTTACGCATTTTTAAGAAAAAGATTTGGAAAATGATAAAGAATATCAGGATGGGGAACAGGGCGGTAAATACCTCCATGGCGTATTCGGGCAGCTCATTCTGAAAGGCCAGCCATAAATCCTGGGAATTGCTGATGGAGGGAATAACCGTTGGCTCATAGGTGCCTGAGGATGACTGGTAGATAAAACCCAGGATCATAACCGAAAGGATGGGACCGATGGAGCACAGGGCAACAAGGCCGAAGCTGTCACTGTCCTGATTTTTCCCCTGGCCGATGGAGGACAGACCCATGCCAAGAGCCATGATAAAGGGAACTGTTATGGGGCCGGTGGTCACGCCTCCGGAGTCAAATGCCACTGCAAGAAAGTCACCTGGAATATAGAAGGCCATGATGAACAGAATGAGATAGCAGACCATAAGAATATGGGACAGGCTCCATCCGAAAAGGGAGCGGAGGAATGCCAGGGCCAGAAACAGACCCACGCCTGCGGCTACGGTGAGGATCAGTACCATGTCAGGTACGGCCGGCGTCTGTCCTGCCAGGACCTGAAGGTCCGGTTCGGCAACGGTTACAATTGCGCCCATGATAATACATGCCAGTATGATGATTGGAAGTCGTTTCGCCTTGGCCAGCTGTGCCCCTACCTTTTCCCCGATGGGCATCATGGCCATATCTACCCCCAGTGTGAAAAATCCCATACCTATAATAAGGAAAGCGGCCCCTGCCAAAAACAGCATCAGCGGGTCCAGGGGAATGGGGGCAATGGTGATTCCAAGTATCAATACGATACAGGTAACGGGCAGCACAGATGATAGGGATTCTGTGATTTTTTCTTTGAGTTTCTGATTCAATAAGTTACCTCCTGTTGTCCGTTATTTTGTTTTAGGATATGCCTTATATAAAGCTTAGCATAGGGACAACGGTCAAAGCAAGTGAATGGGGCGTTAGAAAAATGTTAAGAAAAGATAAAGATTGAATGTGGGGAAAGGGCGTAGTATAATAAATCCATTGTAAAAAAGAAAATGGGAGAACCGGGACATGACATTTTATAATAAGGAAGGAATGCCGGCAGCGTATCTGGATAAGGACAGGGAGCACATCTACCTGTTTGACGGAACGCCAGCGGCCTATATTGTTGAAGGAGCTGTTTACAGTTTTGAAGGATTACAGTACGGTTGGTTTGACAGGGGATGGATCCGTGACCTGGAAGGTTACTGCGTCCTTTTCACAGATGAGGCGCGTATCGGAGGTCCGGCCAAACCTTCCAGACATGAGACGCCGGCCAAGTGGGCTAAGGCGGCTAAGCCCCACCGGCATGCCCGGACAGCCCGGTGCGCCAGAACCCCTTATAAAGCGGCCTGGTCAGAGATGACAGCAGCTGACTTTTTTCGCCTGTAGAGGTTGACACTGTCATGGAAATGTGCTAAATTATGCTTTAGTGCAAATACGCAGAAAGGGAATAGTAGATAACCCTATGGATACAGAGAGCCGGCGGCTGGTGTGAGCCGGTGACAGAAGGTTGTTGAACTGGCCCTGGAGTAGCCTGGCCCAAAGGAGATGTCCCATCGGGATCGGATCTCAGTAGGACAGGACGGAACCCTTACCGTTATAAGAGGAACAAGTGCATGCGTCAGAAGGCATGAACCAGAGTGGTACCGCGCGAGGACATTGGCTTTGCGTCTCTAGAGGATAGAGATGCAGGGCTTTTTTATATCATAGGAGATTTCTCTGGAGTTCCCTATGATATAAAAAACGCTCCGCCGGAACCGCACTGCGGGTAAGAAGTCCCGAATGTTATATGGTTCACCTGCCCTGAGATAACCAATGGAGGAATGAAATTATGGCAACACAGTACAATCACAGCGCGATTGAGAAAAAGTGGCGTGAAAACTGGGAGGAAAAGCCCATCAATGTCAATGATGGCAAGAAAGAAAAGTATTATTGTCTGGATATGTTCCCATATCCGTCAGGCAGCGGCCTTCATGTGGGCCACTGGAGGGGATATGTAATCTCCGATGTGTGGAGCAGATACCAGCTGTTAAAGGGAAAATATGTGATCCATCCCATGGGCTGGGACGCATTCGGCCTTCCTGCTGAGAACTACGCGATCAAGATGGGGGTTCATCCGGCTAAATCCACGGAAGCCAACATTTCCAATATTAAAAAGCAGATCAAACAGATTGCCGCCATTTATGACTGGGATATGGAGGTCAACACCACGGACCCTGATTTCTACAAGTGGACCCAGTGGATCTTTGTACAGATGTTCAAAAAGGGCCTGGCCTATGAGAAGGAGTTCCCTATTAACTGGTGTCCTTCCTGTAAGACCGGCCTTGCCAATGAGGAAGTGGTAAACGGCTGCTGCGAGCGCTGCGGCACTGCCGTGACCAAAAAGAACCTGCGCCAGTGGATGTTAAAGATCACTGCCTATGCAGAGCGCCTGTTAAATGACCTGGACAAGCTGGACTGGCCTGAGAAAGTTAAGAAGATGCAGACAGACTGGATTGGTAAATCCTATGGCGCAGAGGTGGATTTCCCCATTGATGGACGTGAGGAGAAGATCACGGTCTACACCACAAGACCGGACACCCTGTACGGCGCCACCTTTATGGTGCTTGCCCCTGAGCACGAGCTGGCCAAGAGCCTGGCCACGGATGAGACCAGGGAGGCGGTTGAACAGTATATTTTTGATTCCTCCATGCGCTCCAATGTAGACCGTATGCAGGCCAAGGATAAGACGGGCGTGTTTACAGGCAGCTATGCCATCAACCCGTTAAACGGCGCAAAGACACCCATCTGGCTGTCCGACTATGTACTTTCAGACTACGGCACGGGAGCCATCATGTGCGTGCCTGCCCATGACGACAGGGACTTTGAGTTTGCAAAGAAATTCGGCCTTCCCATTGTACAGGTTATTGCAAAGGACGGCGTTGAGATCGAAGATATGACCGAGGCGTACACGGAGGCAAGCGGCATCATGATCAATTCCGGTGACTGGAATGGCATGGAGTCAGCTGTCCTTAAAAAGGAAGCGCCCCATATGATCGAGGAAAAGGGATTCGGCCACAAGACGGTTAACTATAAGCTGCGCGACTGGGTATTTTCGCGCCAGCGCTACTGGGGAGAGCCCATCCCCATTATCCACTGCCCCAAGTGCGGCTGCGTGCCTGTGCCTGAGGAAGAGCTTCCCTTAAGGCTTCCCGAGGTGGAGAGCTATCAGCCTACCGGAACAGGAGAATCACCTCTGGCAGCCATTGACCAGTGGGTGAATACCACCTGCCCGGTTTGCGGGGCGCCTGCCAAACGTGAAACCAACACCATGCCCCAGTGGGCTGGTTCCTCCTGGTATTTCCTGCGCTATGTGGACAGCCATAATAAAGAGGAACTTGTATCCAGGGAAAAGGCAGACAAGTACCTGCCGGTTGATATGTATATCGGCGGTGTAGAGCATGCAGTGCTCCATCTGCTGTACTCGCGTTTTTACACAAAATTCCTGTGTGACATCGGGGCCATTGATTTTGACGAACCCTTTAAGAAGCTGTTTAACCAGGGCATGATCACGGGCAAAAACGGAATCAAGATGAGTAAGTCCAAAGGCAACGTGGTATCCCCTGACGATCTGGTAAGGGACTATGGCTGTGATTCCTTAAGGCTGTATGAATTGTTTGTGGGACCGCCTGAACTGGATGCAGAGTGGGACGACAGGGGGATCGAAGGCGTTTCCAGGTTCCTGAACCGATTCTGGAACCTTGTGATGGACAACAAAGACAAGGAGATAGAGGCCACCAGGGAAATGATCAAGCTGCGTCATAAACTGGTATACGATATTGAGTACCGCTTTAACCAGTTCAGCCTGAATACGGTTATCTCCGGTTTTATGGAATACAACAACAAGATGATCGATCTGGCAAAGAAGGAGGGCGGCATTGACAAGGAGACACTGAGGACATTTGTCATTCTCCTGGCACCCTTTGCCCCTCATATCGGAGAAGAACTGTGGCAGCAGCTGGGCGGCACGGACAGCGTATTCCATGCCCAGTGGCCGGAATGTGACGAGGAAGCCATGAAGGATGATGAGATTGAGGTGGCGGTCCAGGTAAATGGCAAGACCCGTTCCGTGATCCATCTGCCCGCCGACATTTCCAAAGAAGATGCGTTGGCAGCCGGCAGGGAAGCTGTTAAGGACAAGCTGGCCGGTAATATTGTAAAGGAAATCTACGTACCGGGCAAGATCATCAATATTGTCTGCAAATAAAAGCGGTCGCGGATTATGTAACAGAGATTGATAAAAGGAATGGCATGCCGTGTTGTCTGCGGCATGCCATTCCTTGTGCTGTCCTGTTCAACCGGTTCCCTGACCGGAAGCTGAAACCCAGGATCAGAATTTCAGTATCTTGTCCACGTCTGCTGTAAATACAGTGGCGCCTCCAACCTTGACGCCCTTTAATGTATCCACAAACATCTGACCGTTATATTCGGATACCTGGCGTTCCTCCACCCGTTCCGTACAGCTGTTCTTTATATATTCCAGAATTTCCTTTTCCCGTTCTTTTTCAATGCACACCATCAGTGTGATGTTCTTTTTGTTCAGATACAGTCCCTCGGTACAGAACTTGGTAGCCAGTATCCGGTGCCTGATGAATTCCCTGGAAAGCCGTTCGTAGTCAACTTCCTGAATGATGATGATCAATAACTGCATATGCGCGCCTCCTTTCAAGAAATCACCTGAAAATAGGATCCTTGAATGTAATGTTGGATTTATTATAGGCCGGTCTTAGGATATGTTCAAGTTAAATTTTATTAACAATTTTTTGGGTCGGAATCAGGTTCCTTACAAAGCGAATTGTAAGAAAAAAGAAATACCAATTATAACCGGTGCAGGTTATAATAGGAAAAGAAATTTTATGTTAAGAGAGATTCCATATGAAGAGGAGATTCCATATGAAACGATATAGAAGAATGGCGGTCCTGGCAATGGCGGTCCTGGCAGCGGCAGTCCCGGCAGCGGCGCCAGGGCAAACAGCCGGTACGGCGTATGCAGCAGTCCTGGTGCAGGGGGTGCAGGGCGCTGATAAGGGAGGAGGCCCCGGGATGGTGGAGATCAGCCGGGATACAAAGGCTCCGGCCGTGGTGGACGGTGTGATTCAGCCCCAGAATCTGGAAGCTGCCAGGGAGGCGGACCAGATGATCGTGGTGGTGGGCACCGGCGGGTGCAATGCAGATACTTACTATTACGCCAAGTCTGAAGATTCCTTTGAACTGGTGTGGAAAGAGGCATCCGTTGTGGGACGGGGAGGCATCACCTCGGATAAAGGGGAAGGGGATGGCAAGACCCCGTCCGGCACCTATGGTTTTACCATGGCCTTTGGCCTGAAGGAGGATCCCGGCAGCATGCTTCCCTATCATAAGGTGGTAAAGGGGGATTACTGGGTGGATGATCCCTCCAGCTCTTACTATAATCAGCTGGTGAATACGTCCGTGACTTCCCGGTCCTGGAACTCGGCTGAGAACCTGGCGGCAGCCTCTCCCTACTATAATTATGCCCTTGCGCTGGACTATAATTCGGACCGTGTGCCGGGAAAGGGATCGGCTATTTTCCTTCACTGTTTTACCGCATCAGCGGATAATGGTTCTGCAGGCTGCATCCGGCTTCCTGAATCCAGGGCCAAGGAATTGGTGCAGACAGCCACGGAGAAGACCAGGATCGTGATCGCCGCTGATATAACTCAGCTGAAATGATAAACATATGATTCGGACACAGGGTCCGAATCATTGAGTTGGATCATTTGATATTTTCTAAGGCAGGGTGCGCCTGGTCAGCGCGGCCCTGCCATTTTTTTTGACAACATTTTCAGCATATCCAGTTTCTTCTTTTCAGTAGAGGGCATGCCTGAACTTAAGATGGTTACAAGGAGAGCTGTCTCCTTGTCATTAAACTGGATCCCCTTTTGCCTGGCTTCCAGATTAATGGACATGAACGCCTCCATCAGCTTGTTTTTTTCCGTGTGTTCAATGCGGTCCGCAAATTCTGTGAGCAGGGCAAGCTTTTCCTTGCTCATGGATTTCAGGCGTGGATCTTTTTTCCAGTTTGCATCCATACTGTTATGTATCCTTTCTTAAATAAGATGTGATTACGACATGGCCTGGAACGCGGTCATCATCATTTCCATGGTCTCGAAACGGGACTGCTGTTCCGGTGTCAGGAACCTGCGCATCTGGTCCATGGGAGTCTGGCCGTCCATGAAATTCTGGGCCATATCGATCATATCCCGTTCCATGGGATTGCCGTAGGGACGTATGGCTTTCAGAAGATCCCGCAAAGACCCGGTCCCTTCCGAACTTTCCAGGGAGCATATGCCCATGGAAGCCACTTCCTCGGTTTCAAAAAGTTCAACTGTCTTTCGCAGCTCCTGCGCCTTTACAAAAAGGGATATGGCTTTTTGTTCCTGCACGCCCAGGTAGGGGAGGGCAGCCTTTATCATCTGCAGATGGTGGTCCCCTATGAGATAATCCAAATCAGTAAGTTTATAGTCATCAGATGGGTTCATATCTTTCCACCGGCCTTTTCATTCTTTGCTTAAGTTTATGCAAAGGGACGGCAAACAATGCCACATATTTGAGTTGGGAAGTGATTGGATGCGCCAAAGCCTGGACACTGCATATATTAATAATATGGAAGGAGAGTGAGATCCATGTATAGCCGTTTAGTGATCGATGGAAACGCGGTTTATGAGATAGATGATGAATGTTTGAAAAGAAAGCAGGGCAGAAAAGGATATGGAGGCAAGAACCGGGGAACCGGCAATGCCTATGGATCTCCTGGTTCTGCAGGCTCTGAAAAATAGAAAAAACAGGGAGTGATGAAGCCACTCCCTGTTTTATTTGTCTTTTGTAGAGGATTCTCAGAGGTGGGAATTAGCAGCAGAAGCCGCCACCGCCGCCACCACAGCAGCACAGAAGCAGGATGATCCAAATAAAATCACAGCCGCTTCCACTTCCGCAACCACATCCACAACCGCCTCCGCAGTTGTTGTGGTCAAAGCATCCACCGCCGCCTCCGCCACAGCAGCACAGAATCAGGATGAGCCAGATCAGGTTGCACCCGTTTCCTCCTGTTCCACATCCACATCCACAGTCACAACCGCAGTTTGTTGCTGCTACATCACTCATGTTAGTTCCTCCATATAAAGTTTAATTACACTGTATCATATGAACCCCTGCTTGCTCATGTTTCCTGGTTTTCAAATATTTTTATAAAATTTTAAATGGTACAACCAGCCAATCTATAGTATAATCATGAAAGCATTAAAGAAAAGGGGCTTATAAGATGGATAAGAGCAGATTATATTACCAGACTCCCTATGTGAAGTCTTTTATGTGTACCATAGAACAGTGTGAGGAAAGCGGGAAAGGCACCTGGCTGGCTGTTCTCAATCAGACAGGCTTTTATCCCGAGGGAGGAGGACAGCCCTTTGACACAGGAACGCTGAACGGGGTTGCCGTGCTTTCCGTGCATGAAAGGGGGGATGTGATCATTCATGAGCTGGCAGCGCCCCTGGAACCGGGAACACTGGCAGAGGGCATCATTGACTGGCAGAAGCGGTATGACAACATGCAGCAGCACACAGGGGAGCACATCCTGTCCGGGCTGGTCCACAGGCGGTTTGGATATGATAATGTAGGGTTCCATATGGGGTCGGAGGAAGTGACCGTGGATTTTAACGGCCCCATCACTCCGGAACAGCTGGATCAGCTGGAGAATGAAGCCAACCAGGCAGTGTATGACAATGTCCCGGTAAAGGTTCTGTATCCTGACAAGGAGGAACTGGATTCCTTGGATTACAGAAGCAAGAAGGAACTGACCGGACTGGTGCGGATCGTGGAAATACCGGATGCGGATATGTGCGCCTGCTGCGGAACACATGTAGAAAATACAGGAGAAGTGGGCATCATTAAGATAAGGAGCATGATCCACTACAAAGGCGGCGTCCGCATTTTTCTGCTCTGCGGCCGCAGGGCCCTTCTGGATTACAGGGACAGGCTGAAGGATGAGACCAGGCTTTCCAACCTTCTCTCAGCCAGGCTTGACCTGGTGCCGGAGGCAGTGGAAAAGCTTAAGAACGATCTGCAGGACAGGGAAATGCTCATGGGCCGCCTGTATGGACAGATCTTTTCCCTCAGGACAGAGCAGTACCCGGAGAGAGAAGCGCCCTTGGCTTTATTTGAGGAGGGACTGAATATGGTGCAGATACGCCAGCTGTCCACCCTTTTATATGAGAGGAAAAGGGGAAGCATTGTAATGGTCTGCTCCCCCGGCAATGGAAATGAGGAATATCAGTATGCCCTGGGAAGCGGCTGCTGTGATATGCGTGCCCTGAGCAAGGCTATGAACCGGCGGCTGAACGGCCGGGGCGGCGGAAGCGCCCTCATGTCCCAGGGAACCTTTCGGGCGGACAGGCAGTCTGTGACAAAGGTGTTCCTGGAAGAGAGCGCCCTGTTAATGGAAACGGGCGCCCAGTGAAAATAAAGGATGATAATATGGAACTAAATCGGGATACAATTAAAAAAATCAGAGGACTGATCCTGTTCACCGTGGTCGTGGTGGTGGCAGGGGTCAATTACAGGCGGCTGTTTGATGTGGCGGCAGCTCTGTTTCACATTACATGGCCGTTTATACTGGGGGCAGCCATTGCATTTATCTTAAATGTGCCCATGCGCAACATAGAACGTCACATGACAATATTTGGAAAAAATAGTAAACTAAGACGCCCGCTGAGTCTGGTGATGACCATATTTCTGGTGGCGGGCATCCTGTTTCTGGTTACCTTTGTTGTGACGCCGCAGCTGGTCAAGACATTTTTAAACCTTCAGAGCAGCGTGCCTCTTTTCTTTGCAGGGGTGCAGGCCGAAGCTGAGCGTCTGTTTGCAAGCTACCCGCAGATGCTGGAATATTTAAACAATGTGGAGATCGACTGGCAGCAGATACTGCAGGACATGGTGGCATTTTTAAAAAGCGGTGCAGGCACCATGCTGAACACCACCTTTTCAGCGGCCATCTCCATTGTGAGCGGGGTATCCACCTTTTTGATCGGATTCATTTTTGCCATCTACATCCTTCTACAAAAGGAAACCCTGGGACGTCAGGTGAAAAAATTGCTGAACGCGTTCCTGCCTGAGGCTGTGACAAAACGGGTAGTGGAGATCACTGCCCTGACCGAGCGGACCTTTTCCAGTTTCCTGACCGGGCAGTGTGTGGAAGCAGTGATCCTGGGAACCATGTTCTTTATCGCGCTGAGCCTGCTGCGCCTTCCCTACGCGCTGCTGATCGGGGTGCTCATTGCATTTACAGCCCTGATCCCCATATTCGGTGCCTTTGTGGGGCTGGGAGTGGGAGTGTTCCTGATGCTGATGGTGGATCCCATGGACGCCCTTATTTTTACCATTACCTTTTTTGTGCTCCAGCAGATTGAAGGCAATCTGATCTATCCCTATGTGGTGGGCAATTCCGTTGGGCTTCCCTCTATCTGGGTGCTGGTGGCAGTGACCCTGGGCGGCAGCATGATGGGGATCGTGGGAATGCTCATATTCATCCCTCTGTGTTCCGTCCTATATGCCTTGTTAAGGGATGAGGTGAATGTGAGGGAGATACGTAAGAGGGAACGTGGGTATGGACAGGCCGGGCCGCAGACTGCCCGGGCCGGGACGCAGGCTGCCCGGGCCGAAACGCAGTCAGTCCTGGATTCGGGAAAACCTGGTGCCAAGGGGATGGCTCCACCCACGGGGACAGCCGGAAACGTGTCAGGAACCAGCCGGAAGAAGAAATAAATAACAAAAACAGCCCGGACTTGCCATGAGTTCCGGGCTGTGCGGCTTACAGGAGGAAATCGAAATTTGCGGAGGCGGTTTTGATGGCTGCCATTTGCAGGTTTAAGGAGAACGCAGCATTATGCTTAAATATCATCTGATGGATGAAAGGGAAAAAGAGATCATTAGCAATTGGAAATACGAAGGCGAATACGGATTATATAATATGCCGCCATACCGGGAACAAAAAGAACAAAGGACCGCCTTCGGAAATCCGGAGAGGGTACAAAATTACTATACATACTGTGACGGGGACCGTTTGATCGGATTCACGAGCATTTTAGAGAAAGAAAAGGAAGTATCCATAGGAATAGGAATTGATCCAAAGATATGCGGACGGGGATATGGAGAGGAAATTCTTATGCTGGCCGCTGAAATTTCCCAAACACTCTATCCTGGTAAGCCGTTGTGCTTAGAAGTCAGGACATGGAACCAACGGGCGGTCCGCTGTTACGAAAAAGCAGGGTTTCAAATGGACGGAATGCCCTTTGAACAGTCAACGCCGATTGGAAAGGGAACATTTTATCGAATGGTTAAAGATGCCTTGGGTGAGAATTTAAGATCATGGCCCCGGGACAGGTAAAGCAGCATAAATGACAGACAGCCCGGAACTGTTCTCAAGTTCCGGGCTGTCTGGATCAAAACCTTATTCTCCCTGGTACATATATTTGATTAAACGTTCGATGTCCTCTTTTTCGTGTGCGATCAAGTCTAATTCTTTGATATATCCGTTGGAGAAGATTGTAGCCATTGACAGATACTGGGCCAGTTTTGACTTCAGGTTGATACGGTCGCCTTCCGGAGACACAAGTTCCACGGTTCCCTTGCACTGGTCTACCACTTCAAAAAACTTCTCTACATCAGTTATGTTCTGGATCTTCACGGCAATTCCTCCTGTTTGTAGTACTTTTCCAAATCTGGAAAAGCCTGGTTAATCTTTTAACATATATGATTATATCAAAATATCAACCCCTGCACAATTACAATATTAGATAAAAAAACTAGGATTGGCGGGCTTTTTTTATATCATCTAACAGCAGGGAGGACACTTTTAATCCGCCTCTGCCCCAGCCGATGGAGATATCCGGCTTATTGCTGCCGTGAAAGTCCGAGCCTCCTGTGGAAAGCAGCCCGTAAGCGGAAGCCATGGCCTGAAGTTTCATGCTTTCCAGGCGGTTGTGGGAGGAGTGGTATACTTCCAGCCCCTTCATGCCCATACCGGCCAGGAACGCGGTCAACTCCTGCGTACCCTTGTCTCCCAGTTTGTACTGGAAGGGATGGGCCAGGGCCACAAATGCTCCTCCCGACAGCAGTGCATCCATAACCTCGCCGGGAGACAGATAAGCTTTGGGAGGACAATACCGCCCGTCATACTGAAGGTATTTTTTAAATACCTGGTCCATGGAGGAGGCAAGTCCCCGGGCCAGAAGCGCTCTGGCCACATGTGCCCTGGTTATGACCGTGTTGGGGTTGCCGGCGCACAGTTCCTCATTGGTAAGAATGATGCCGTCCGCAGCAAAACGCCGGAGCATTTCCCTGTTCCGTTCATCCCTGCGTTCGCGGAACTGTTCCAGGACGTGTTCCAGTGCGGGATCTTCCGGATGGACAAAGAATCCGAGGATATGGATCTCACGTCCCTGGTAGGAACTGGATACCTCGATGCCGGGGACGACCTCCACACCATATTGGACGCCGGCCCGGGATGCTTCGGCAATTCCGGCGGTGGTGTCGTGATCGGTCAGCGCAATTGCGTCCAGTCCGGTCCGGGCAGCCAGCCTGACCACCTCAGACGGTGAGAAGGTGCCGTCAGATGCGTTTGAATGAACGTGCAGATCCACAAATCCCATGGTAAAACCTCCAAATGTAACCAATTTTTAACATCTTGATAATACTTGCTTTATATATAGTAACATGAATTTCACAATAAGTAAAATTGGCGGAAAAAAAACAAAAAAGACGGTTCCATTTTACATAAAGTATGTTATACTACAATCTGTGAATATTTTGATGGACGGAAATGACAGGTGAATAAGATGAATCAATTAGAGAATAACCGAGAACGCAGAACCTCCAACCCTGGCAGAAGCCGGGGAAAGGTTAATAATAATAGAAGTACCGGAGGACACTCCGCTAGAAATACAGGCAGGAGCAGTTCAGGGGGCGGAAGTTCCCGCGGTTCATCCTCCTACCGCTCAGGACAGGCCGGCAGGATGAACGCGGCTCAGAATGCCAGGAGAAACAGTGCCCACAGAAGAAAGAAGGGACCTGATTATAAGAAGATAGCAGCCATTGGAGTGGTGCTCCTTGTTCTCATCACATGTATAGCCCTGGTGCTGAAGGCAAAGGGCAGGATGGGAAATCCGGATGAGACCAGCACGGCGGCTCCTACGGAAACCGAGATCACGAAGGAAGTAAAGGTGGACGGCATTACCATCACCGGCATGTCCAGGAACCAGGCGAGAAATGCGATCTTAAAAGAATATGCATGGAGCATGACGGTTACATACGGTGACAGCACCTATGATGTGACAGACCTGGTGGCTGAAAAAGTAGACGCACTTCTGGAAGAGATATATGGCGGGGAGCCGGAGGAAAGCTATACCCTTGATATGGATGGGATGGAAGAGGCAGCCGCCAAGGAAGCAGCCGCCTGCGCAGCCAAGTGGGATAAGAAAGCAAAGAACGGCTCCATTGATTCCTTTGACAAGGAAAAAGGCGAATTTGTGTTTAAGGGAGAGGAGAACGGATTCTCCATTAACCAGGAACAGCTGGCACAGGATATTGTCCAGGCAATGAAGGATAAGAAGTTTGATGCTGCCATCAAGGCCACGGGGAGTGAGACCACACCTGATATCAGTGCCGCTGCGGCAAAGGAAAAATATAAGACCATTAGTACATTTACCACTAAGACAACGGCCAATAAGAACCGCAACACCAACATCAGGCTGGCGGCGGAAGCCCTGAACGGGACCGTAGTCCATCCGGGGGAGGAGTTTTCATTTAACAGCGCAGTGGGACAAAGAACAGAGGCAAAGGGCTATAAAGGGGCCGCTGCCTATAATAACGGGGAAGTAGTCCAGGAGATCGGCGGCGGCGTGTGCCAGGTTTCCACCACACTGTACAATGCGGTATACCGCTCCGGACTTGGGGAGGAGAGCATTTCCTTCAGGCGCTCCCATACCTTTGAACCCAACTACATTACACCGGGACAGGATGCAACCGTGAGCTGGGAACAGCCGGATTTCCGGTTTAAGAACACCACCAGCACATCCATTGGCATCAGGGCCAGTTATGGGGACCAGAAGATGACGGTTTCCATTTACGGCATCCCCATTCTGGAGGATGGAATGAAGCTGGACCTGGAGTCCAAAAAAGTGGAGGACCTGGATCCGCCGGCCCCCACCTACCAGGAGGACCAGACACTCCAGCCGGGGGTGGAGGTTCAAAAGAGCGCCGGTACCATGGGCAGCCGCTGGGAGACGTACAAGGTGATCTACAAGGACGGCAAGGAAGTGTCCAGGGAACTGGACCACAAGACCACATACAAAGGGCATGCTCCCGTTATCCTGCGCAACACCACCGGCGTGGTGCTTGCACCTGAGGAGACCACTCCGCCGGCAGATACAGCGATCCCAACCGTGGACGGAATGCCTGACGGATATGTTCCAGGCGACAATGTTGTTGTACCGCCCGCTGAGAGCACGCCGCAGGAGAACGGACCGGGAGTGGATCCCACCGCGGCACCTACGGCGGCGCCAACCACAGCACCCTCATCCCCGGCACCATCCGCGCCAGGGACAGAGAGCAGCGGTTCCGCCGGACCGGGAGGCGACAATGCGGTGATCGTTGCTCCCCTGAAACAGGAATAATTAAAAATTTAACAAATAGTGTCTATGAGAAAGAGGAACCGTATTTTTGGTTCCTTTTTCTTTGGTTCGGCGCCCAAATAAGTGGAGGGGAATAAACAATTTATGAAAAAGAAAGTGAAATCAAAAGAAAGTGATTCCCCAATCCTTGAGCACGGGCTCGAAGCCATTAGAACGGGTCCGCAAGAAGAACATCTCCTGTTCGGAAATCAGAGATGGAGGGGCCCGAGAACCCGGATGAGAAGGACGGGGCCGCCTTCAGCCTGTTAGAAAGCCTGATTTATTCCTCCCCCCAGCTGTCATTAAGACAGCTTATAGAAGGATCATGCCGAGTATTGACACGCAAACAGCAGCCCTTTCTTTTTTGTGGGAGTTTATAATTTTTTAATGATATATATTGTATTTTTTGGAGTAATTGCGATTAAGCATTTGCAATTTGTTAAATAATTGCTATAATAGTAGACAGGTCAGTCTGCATAGGGTTTTATGCCCCGGAGGCGGACTCACATGTATACCATTACATATACATATTCACTATTTGTAGGAGGAAATCAAAATGGCAAGAAAAATGAAAACCATGGATGGTAACCACGCAGCGGCTCATGCTTCCTATGCATTTACCGATGTTGCGGCTATTTTCCCAATTACCCCATCCTCACCTATGGCAGAAGCCACAGATGAATGGGCCACAGACGGAAGAACCAATATCTTCGGTCGTGAAGTGCAGATTACAGAGATGCAGTCTGAGGCTGGTGCAGCAGGTTCTGTACATGGCGCTCTGGCAGCAGGTGCGCTGACAACTACCTACACAGCGTCACAGGGTCTGTTGTTGATGATACCAAACCTTTACAAAATTGCTGGTGAGCAGCTTCCAGGCGTGATTCAGGTTTCCGCCCGTGCACTTGCAACCCATGCATTATCTATTTTCGGTGACCACTCCGATGTTTACGCATGTCGTCAGACAGGCTGTGCTATGCTGTGCGAGTCCAGTGTACAGGAAGTTATGGACCTGACTGTAGTAGCCCATATGGCAGCTATCAAGGGCAAAGTTCCTTTTATCAACTTCTTTGACGGTTTCCGTACATCCCACGAGATCCAGAAGATCGAGACCTGGGATTATGATGAACTGAAGGATATGGTTGATATGGATGCCATTGACGAGTTCCGTAAGAATGCCCTGAATCCAAACCATCCCTGCCAGAGAGGATCTGCCCAGAACCCCGACATCTTCTTCCAGGCAAGAGAGGCCTGCAACCCATATTATGATGCATTACCTGCAATCGTTCAGGAGTACATGGACAAGGTTAATGCTAAGATCGGTACAGACTATAAGCTGTTCAACTACTATGGCGCTCCGGATGCTGAGCGTGTGATCATCTCCATGGGTTCTGTTAATGATACCATTGAAGAGACCATTGATTACATGGCTAAGCAGGGACAGAAAGTCGGCGTTGTTAAGGTTCGTCTGTACAGGCCATTCTGTGCACAGGCACTGATCGATGCAATCCCTGATACCGTTAAGGTTATCTCCGTATTAGACAGAACAAAAGAGCCAGGCGCTTTAGGCGAGCCTCTGTACCTGGATGTTGTTGCTGCTCTTAAGGGAACTAAGTTTGATCAGGTTAAGATCCTTACAGGCCGTTACGGCTTAGGTTCCAAGGATACCACACCTGCTCAGATCGTTGCCGTATATGAGAACACCACCAAGTCTCCATTTACCGTTGGTATTGTGGATGATGTGACCAATCTGTCACTGGAACTGGGCGCACCTCTTGTAACCACTCCGGAAGGAACCACCAACTGTAAGTTCTGGGGTCTGGGTGCTGACGGTACCGTAGGTGCAAACAAGAACTCCATCAAGATCATTGGTGATAATACAGACATGTATGCACAGGCATACTTTGACTATGACTCCAAGAAGTCAGGCGGCGTAACCATGTCCCACCTGCGTTTTGGACATACTCCTATTAAGTCCACCTACCTGATCCGCAAGGCTGACTTCGTTGCCTGCCACAATCCTGCCTATGTACGCAAGTACAACATGGTTCAGGAGCTGGTTGACGGCGGTACATTCCTTTTGAACTGCCCATGGGATAAGGAAGGCCTTGAGAAGCATCTGCCAGGCCAGGTTAAGAAGTTCATCGCTGATCACAACATCAACTTCTACACCATCGATGGTGTTAAGATCGGTATTGAGACAGGCATGGGACCAACACGTATCAACACCATTCTTCAGTCCGCATTCTTTGAACTGACAGGTATCATTCCTGCAGAGAAGGCAAACGAGCTGATGAAGGCTGCTGCAAAGGCAACCTACGGACGTAAGGGCGAAGATGTGGTTATGAAGAACTGGGCTGCTATCGATGCAGGCGCTAAGGGCGTTCACAAGGTAGAGGTTCCGGAGAGCTGGAAGAATTGTGAAGACGAAGGTCTTGACTATGCAGTTGTGAGCCATGGAAGAAAGGATGTAGTTGATTTCGTTAACAATATCCAGTCCAAGGTTAACGCTCAGGAAGGCAATAACCTGCCTGTATCCGCATTTGTAGATTATTCAGATGGTTCCACACCATCCGGTTCTTCTGCATATGAGAAGCGCGGTATTGCAGTTAAGGTTCCTACATGGGTTCCTGAGAACTGTATCCAGTGTAACTTCTGTTCCTATGTATGTCCTCATGCAGTAATCCGTCCGGTTGCCATGACTGCTGATGAAGCAGCTAAGGCTCCTGCAGATATGAAGATGAAGGATATGACTGGTATGCCAGGCTACAAGTTTGCCATGACCATCTCTCCGTTAGACTGTACCGGTTGCGGTTCCTGTGCTAATGTGTGTCCTGGTATGAAGGGCAACAAGGCTCTGGAGATGAAGAGCCTGGAAGAGAACCTGGGCGAGGCAGCAGCATTTGACTTTGGTCAGTCCCTGCCGGTTAAGGAAGAAGTTCTTGCCAAGTTCAAAGAGAACACTGTTAAGGGCAGCCAGTTTAAGCAGCCTCTGCTTGAATTCTCAGGTGCTTGTGCAGGATGTGGCGAGACTCCTTATGCAAAACTGATCACCCAGCTGTTCGGTGACAGAATGTACATTGCCAACGCAACAGGATGCTCCTCTATCTGGGGCAACTCCTCACCATCTACTCCTTACACTGTTAACTCCAGAGGCCAGGGTCCTGCATGGGACAACTCCCTGTTCGAGGATAACGCTGAGTTTGGTTACGGTATGTTACTGGCTCAGAACGCGATCAGAGACGGCTTAAAGGCTAAGGTTGAGGAAGTAATGGCAAGTGAGCAGGCTTCTGATGAAGTTAAGGCTGCATGCAAGGAATACCTGGATACATTTGGTATTGGTGCTCTCAACGGCTCTGCTTCTGATAAGCTGGTTGCAGCTCTGGACGGCATTGACTGCCCAACCTGCAAAGACATTGTAAAGAATAAAGATTTCCTGGCTAAGAAGTCCCAGTGGGTATTCGGTGGTGACGGATGGGCTTACGATATCGGCTTCGGCGGTGTAGACCACGTGCTGGCATCCGGTAAGGACATCAACATCATGGTTTATGATACTGAGGTTTACTCCAATACAGGCGGTCAGTCCTCCAAGGCAACCAAGACAGGTGCTGTTGCACAGTTCGCTGCCGGCGGTAAGGACACCAAGAAGAAGGATCTGGCTGGTATTGCCATGAGCTACGGTTATGTATACGTTGCACAGATCTGTATGGGCGCTGATATGGCTCAGACTGTTAAGGCAATTGCCGAGGCAGAGGCTTATCCGGGACCATCCCTGATCATTGCTTATGCTCCATGTATCAACCATGGTATTAAGAAGGGTATGGACAAGGCTCAGACAGAGGAGAAGCTGGCTGTAGAGTGCGGTTACTGGAATAACTTCCGTTACAACCCAGCAGCTGAGAAGAAATTCTCCCTGGATTCCAAGCCACCTAAGATGGACAATTATCAGGAATTCCTGAAGGGTGAGGTTCGTTACCTGTCCCTGACCATGAAGAATCCTGAGAGAGCAGCTGAGCTGTTCGCACGTAACGAGGCAGAGGCTAAGGAGCGTTACGCTTACTTAGAGAAGCTGGTTACATTATATGGTAATGACTAATCCTGATAGTGAATAGTTAATTCTATAAAACAGGGCCCCGGAGAGCATATTGCTCTCTGGGGTTTTGTATATTCTGTTTCCAAAAGGGGATAATACTGGAAGAAATAAAGATTGACAGAGAGGATGTGTCATACCAGTATGTTAGAAGAGAGAGCCATGGTTCATTTTCTAAACCGTTTTACCGATTATCCCTTTTTATTGAAATGGGAAGGACACGAGGACCGGATCGGTCATGGAAACCCTATATTTGCAGTTAATATCCGGGACAATATTCCGGTAAAGGAATTGACGGACAGTACGTCCCTGGCACTGGGGGAGGCTTATATGAAAGGGAGGCTGGAGGTGGAAGGCGACCTGTATGAGGCGCTGGACCATTTTCTGGGACAGATGGATAAATTTTCAGTCAACCAGACTCGGCTGAAAAAGCTGCTCCATCCCTCCAATTCCAAGAAGAACCAGCAGGCGGAGGTTTCATCCCATTATGATATTGGAAATGATTTCTACAGGCTGTGGCTGGACGAAACCATGAATTATTCCTGCGCCTATTTCAAGACGGAAAAAGATACATTGTACCAGGCACAGGTGAACAAGACTGATTACATTTTGAAGAAGCTGTCATTGGAAAAAGGAATGAGTCTTTTGGACGTGGGATGCGGGTGGGGCTTTCTTTTGATCCGTGCAGCCAAGGAATATGGCATCCATGGAACCGGTATTACCCTGAGCAGGGAACAGTATGAAGGTTTTACAAACCGCATTAAGGAGGAAGGGCTGGAAGACCTGTTAACCGTAAAGCTGATGGATTACAGGGATCTTCCTTCAAGCGGCATGAAGTTTGACCGTATAGTCAGCGTAGGCATGGTGGAACATGTGGGGCGGGAAAACTACGGAAGATTTCTGGACTGTATGGATAAGGTCCTGAAGCCGGGAGGTGTCTTTCTCCTTCACTTTATCAGCAGCCAGAAGGAACATGCAGGTGATCCGTGGATCAAAAAGTATATATTTCCCGGAGGCGTTATTCCCAGCCTGAGAGAGATTATTTCCCTGATGGCAGAGCATGATTTCCACATCCTGGATGTGGAAAACCTGAGGAATCACTATAACAGGACATTGCTGTGCTGGGAGAAGAATTTTAAAGAACACCAGGATGAGATAAGGGAAATGTTTGACGAGGAGTTTGTGCGCATGTGGGACCTGTATCTGTGCTCCTGTGCGGCTACCTTTCATAATGGGGTGATCGACCTGCATCAGGTGCTGGTGAGTAAGGGCGTGAACAACAGCCTGCCTATGGTGAGGTGGTATTAGGGCTTCAGCGGACAGAGGCAGATATAGTTTAAAAGAATGAATAATGTTGTACTCCCGGAGTCTCCTCGGCCCCTATCTTTGCGGCTGGGATTCCAGGAGTACACGAATATACGGAGGAGGAGGGTACGGATGGAGACAAAGCAGGATCTGATCCAATATTGCCTGACGTACAAGGACGTTTATGAGGATTATCCGTTCCGTGACCACGAGTGGGCGGTGATACGCCACAGGAAGAATAAAAAGGTGTTTGCCTGGATCTACCGCAGAAATGATGAGGTATGCATTAACCTGAAATGCGCCCCGGAGTGGATCGAATTCTGGCGCAATGCATTTACTGCAGTGAGGCCGGGATATCATCTGAATAAGAAATACTGGAACACGGTGGTGCTGGACGGCACGGTGCCTGACAAGGACATTAAGCGGATGATCGGTGAGAGTTACGACCTGACAAAATGAGGCAAAATAAGAAAATGAAAGAAAAAAGGTATAAATAGTAAAAAATACTTGATTTTAGAGTGTATTTATGATATATTCTTCTGGTCGGGGCATTAGCGCAGCTGGGAGCGCGCCACACTGGCAGTGTGGAGGTCACGGGTTCGAATCCCGTATGCTCCATTAAAGAGAGTACATAAATAGGAGGGGCTTCTGTATATCATCAATCTGTATTTGATGAAAAATTACCCAAAGCTACCCAACTGTAACTATTTTGATTTTAAGCAGCCGTTTAAGGCTGCTTTTTTGTTTTATAAAAAACTTCGCAAATCGGCAATTTTTTGGAGATTATTTCCTGTTTATGGTGCTTTGTATAAATGCCATGGTATCGGACCATTTTAAAATGCTTGTCAGAGATATGCACAATCAGGCGTTTGATAAAGTGAGTGTACAGTATGAGAACTGCTTGAAAACAATGAAAGAGATAGAAAAGTCAATCTACCTATTTTGTTAATGCACATTCAATGATTGGTTTAAACTTCTGGGTGTTGAGCTGCATAATTAATATGATAAAATGTAAATGTAATATGTTTCATTATTCTCTTTTACGGCAATACAATATGTTACCCTTGTTGTAGCACCTGCAACTAGTGAATATTTGCTATCCATTATCTCACTACATTTCAGTTCATCTGCATTATTTAGATTTAGTGAATTATAATTGGACTTATCAACATAATTTTGAAGAGAATCAAATAAAGATGATGCAACAGACACATTCATTGAATTATATGTATTGTCATCTATCTCTACCTTTGCATACGTTACCCTCAGTGGACAAAGGGATACACGGTTTTGCACCACAGATTTGCGATTCTGCGGCGTTACTGTCGCTCGGCGTACGTCCAGTACGCCTCGTTCCAGCGCCTTGCAGAATCACAAATCTGAGGCGCAAAACTCCTTCGGCCCCCAATCACCGTCTTTTGGTGGCTGGCAAGGCAACGGATGGAGGCGTACTGGGCGTACGCCGGCTGACGTTAACGCGGCCAGCCGCCAAAAGACGGCGGTTGGGGCGTGTATCCCCTTGTCTACTGAGGGTAATTGAACACCATATAAGTCTACATAAAACTTAGAATCTATCAGATTTGCTGATTTGGGAAGATCTATTTTTGCAATTTTCTCAATATAATTTTTCTTGAATAAAAGAGGATGAATAAACATCAGCAATGCAATGATTACAATTCCGATAATAATACCTATTTTCTTATTGCATTTAATCATATTTAATTTCGTCCTTTCTTGACGGTGAAACATTAATTATATTTATTACTTCTAGGGGAGACCTATTATATAATTTCTGATTTCCCCCTAGATTAGTTTAGAAGACTCCCAATAATTAAGCCCCATTACTTTTATTCCAACTACTCATAATAAATCGAGGATTGTATATAAATTATTCTGATTCTCTTATTTCCTCCTCTATGGGTGGAAGCTCAAAAGGGATGTTTCCTTCTAAAAAGGTATTCATGTCATCACTTGCAAGCTCACTATCTGTTAAATGGGTTTTGTTAATTAAATATATATAAGCACTTTTATGCAGATAGTCGCTCTCAAAAACAGGTCTGGCGCGATACCCTTCTAATTGCCATCTAGTATCTGACAAATAATCTTTTTCATAATAATAAAGGTATTTTAACTTACGTCCAAAAGAAATGATTATATCATTTTTTTCCCTATCTAATTCAGCAGAAAAACGGTCATCGTAGTATTCTGATGATAAGAATTCATCAACTGTATAGTAATTCCACCATGTAAATTCTTCATCCGGATGTAGATCAAGTGCAGTGTAACGCATTGTGTAACTTATATTATATACACCTTCTAAATAAGATAAATCTATAAACACTCTCTCATCTCCATTTGGTAAATTAACATTTAATTCTTGATCACTTGTTTCTATCACAACCGATTTTTCTTCTGTGTAATCATTAACATTTTGTCCTCTGATTCCTGATTGTGCTTCAGCACAACCAGAAATAAAAATAGCAATTATAAAAGGTACAACGAAATTTGTTTTCAACTTATCTTCTCCTCATTCTTAAAATATAACACTGGTTGTGTTTTGATATAAAGAAGGTATTTTACCCAGGCCGTTTTATTGCAGCTATAGTGGTACTTTAGGAGACGGAGAGGTCTGGCGATTGATATATTAGTCTTGCAGATTCAGTATATCACCATGGCAAGTGAGTGTAAATAAAGATCTGTTCAGTTATATCCGACAGAGTAATGGGTAAGGCTGTTAACAACATGATAATAAGCTGATCCTGTAAATAGTCAATCGAACGAAACGAAATAAGACGGACACCATACAACTGTATGGCATCCGTCTTATTTGCAATCGAATCAATATCAGCTCTTCTTATATCCACACTTGGGACATACGCCGTTCTCGTTCAGGGCAATGCCGCACAGCGGGCAGCGGTCCACCTTAAGGGTGGGTTTAAATTCCTCTGACGCAGCATTGACGCCGCTGCTAAAGGTGATCTTTGCAATATTCAGCTTGTCCTTCAGAAGATCATAGACGATCTTGATCATTCCTTCAACTGTCATAGTCTCTTTTGTAACCACTAACCGACATTCCGGATATGCGGTTGCAAGCTCTGTCTTGAATGCCGGTCCCTTCATCTGGTTGTTGGGAGCGCCATCGCGGATACCCTGTGCCTCATACACGCCAAGGATTGCGGGTAGCAGTGGATCGTCTTCTCTTAAGATCAGGGCATGGTCAAAATTCTTCAACAGCGCCCAGGCTGTTTTTTGAATTTCATTACATGGGAAAACCATGTTAACACCAGGCTCCACTGAATCCTCCACCTCGATTGTTAAAATACCCGTATGTCCGTGCAGATACTGCGCCTCGCCCTTAAAACCGTAGAACCTATGAGCGTACTGCAGATCCAATGTTGTAATACTCCTCATGATATTTTCTCCTTTGTATTTATATTTACGGGGTTACGCGCCCGCATACGCTTGCATCTGATAAATGGTTCTTCCGGACAGTAAATACATCTGCAGTAGAATGTTATGCTTTACGGCATTCGGGGCAGAGATAGTATATCTTCAGGTCATAGATGTCGATCTTGAAACCCACTTGCTTTTCCAGTTCAGCAGTCATATCTGAGAGGTTTAGATCAGCCAGTTTTCCGCAGCGGCGGCAGACTAAATGGTCATGCCTGGTGTTTTTATCATACCGGTCCGGCTGGCCTTCCACGCTGATCTTGCGGATCATTCCCTTCTGGTAAAGACTGTTCAGATTATTATAAACGGTTGCCATGACCACGGCGGGAAATTTCTTCTTCAGTGTAAAAAATATCTGTTCCGCGGTCATGTGTTCATCTGTACAATTAACGATTTCCAATATACTCTGTCCATAGCGAGTCATGTTATATCCCTCGTTTTTTTAATAATTGAAGATCTTTAAGGAAGACTGCATCAAGTTCTGCCTTGCAATTTTCATCTTCCTAGAAGATAAAATTAAAATTAGAATAATTCTAATTTCACTATAAAACTTTCTTATATGGTTGTCAAGCTATTATTAGAAATAAATTCCATGAAATATCTTGTTTTTAGGGATTGGACGGGTTATCTGCCAGGGACGGCAGGATCATACTTTTTATCATTGACACAAACAAATGTTCGTGCTATCATATAAGCAGAACGTATGTTTGTATTTGCGGTTAAGGCCATGGTTCTAATAATAGCGTACCGCTCTGAGATATAGGCAGGGTGATTGGATCGGTCAGATTGATATGGGGACAAGTATATGGATGAGGACGCGGAGATAGAAGGATTTCGTAAATTTATGAAAGCTGCGGTGATGGCAGTGAAGGCATCAGATGAAGCCGTGTTCATATGTCCGGTGTGCGGCGGACGGGCGCGGTCTGAAAGGGCTGTAAACGGTCAGATACATGCCATATGTAAAGGATGCAGGATAAATGTTATGGGAGAACCCTTTGTCAATGACAGCGGATGGATCTGCGAATAATGTCATAGATAACAGATTAGAGACGGAGGGGAAGAGATTGGAATCTATTCACCTGCAGGTATTAGTCAGGAGGGATGAGAATGAATGACGGTAGTTTAACAAAAGATAAGGAGGATATATCCATAGAGAACCTATATAATTTTATCAGGGCTTCCCTGCTGGCCCTGCAAGTTACAGATGGTTTTGGCGAAGCGGATTTTATATGCCCCATTTGCGGCGGCATGGCTCATATCAGGAGAATGAAGGGTGAATTGTATAATAAGGGCGATATAGAATGCGGATGCGGCTATTCATTCCATTTTTGATGACATATTGATGACGTCTGCAGGGGACAGTATATAAAGATCCCATCAGCTGTTTGACATTAAGCCGGATCGCGATTAGACTATACATATGATTTATGTCAGTCTGGAAAGGAATAGACTGCCCTATTTAACAAGGGGAATTGACCTGTAAAGGGAGGTACGTATGGATACTGAGTTTATAAATTTAACAGCAGAAAACCTTGCCCATGAGCATTTGTGCTGTATTATCCGCAGCAAAAAGCCGCATCCCGGTATTGACGCAAAGCGGCAGTGGCTTTCAGACCGTCTAAAGGAAGGCCATGTTTTTAGAAAGCTAAACGCGAAGGCTACTGTTTTTATTGAATATGCGCCGCTTGAAACAGCCTGGGTTCCCGTAATCGGTGACAACTATTATTATCTGTACTGCCTGTGGGTTTCCGGCAACTGCAAAGGAAAGGGGTATGGGAAATCTCTGATGGAGTATTGTCTGGATGACGCCAAAGCAAAAGGGAAATCCGGTATCTGTATGCTGGGAGCAAAAAAGCAAAAGCATTGGCTTTCGGACCAGGCATTTGCCAAAAAGTATGGCTTTGAGGTTGTTGATACCACGGATCAAGGATATGAATTGCTGGCACTGTCCTTGGATGGAACAAAACCCCGGTTTGCCCAGAATGTAAAAAGCCAGGAAATTGAAAACAAAGAGCTTACGATTTATTATGATATGCAGTGTCCCTATATCCGTCAAAACATAGAGATCATAGAACAGTATTGTGAACAGAATGATATTCCGGTATCATTTATTTATGTGGATACGCTGCAAAAAGCAAAAGAATTGCCTTGTGTTTTTAATAATTGGGCAGTATTTTACAAGGGTAAATTTGAGACCGTGAATTTATTATTGGATATTGCCGGTTTAAAGAGAATACTTAAAAAATAAGATATGGCTGCCATCCTGCCAAGGGTTTCGCGGATCGGCAACCCTGTCAAGAGGATGATCCTTTGCCGTGAGAATGCACTCCATATTGCAGCTATAATACTTACAGTTAATGCGGCCAAGCGCTATCTTTATTTTCAGCAGTCAGGAGCAGATCCGCAAATCCGTGAGGCGGAGGGAGGAAACGCCAAACCATCGATTGCCATAAAACCATCTAAATGATATCATTGATCATATAGAACATATTCCCATAGGCGCCAAAGAACGTCAGGTTAGGAACCGCAGGGAATGAATGGAGAAGGAGGATTTGTGATGAGAAATGTGTTGATGGCTTTTGTAACGCTGACTTTGACACTGTCGGTAGCCTTTGCATCCTATGCCATGGATGGATGGCGGCAGCAGGAGGGCGGCTGGTACTATTATCAGAATGAACAAAGGCTGGCTGATCAATGGATCAATGCAAATGGTGACACCTATTATCTTGGCCCGGATGGAAGAATGCTCACCGGATATCATCTGATCGATGGGTATCTTTACAGCTTTATGTCGGATGGAAAGCTTTTTAAATACACGGGCACGGACGTATGGAGAGACCATAAGGTGATAACAACAGATGGACGGGGAGTCTTGGCTGCCATGGATCAGGAGGATGCGCTTTTCGGATCTACCTGTGTGCAGTGGATGGATCAGACCTATGGAATCTACACAAAATATAAGGATGAAAAAGAGGTGTGGGCGGATCTGCATTTTACTCAGCTGCCATCGGATGAGACGCTTATGGCCCGGGACTGGGGAATAACAGACAAAGAGGGTGGGATTTCCATGGTCAACCATCTTTTTAGTGAAGGGGTGGCAACGGATGACAAAGCAGTGAAAGCATGGGATTTCAGCAGGGCCATGATGCTGTGCAGTTCCATGAGAGGCGCCAGATGGATGGATATGGTTGAGTATAGGACCATGCAGTACGCCATGGCTCCAACGATCCAGCAGTCGTTTTCTTCGTGGGAAGATTTTTTTGATCACTATATGACAGCATACCGTCAGTGGGACAGTTCGGTTGGACATGGGGAGAGCAAAGAAAGAGAAGCCGCCTATGAACAAATCAAAAAAGTTATGGACCAGAATGATGAAGATAAATGGATTCCATGGGATAAAGCACTTGTAAAGTATTGGTGATCAATATGTATGAAAGAATGCTCAACAAACAGGTAAAGCCCACAGTAGCTGATATGACAGGGTATTGCGGCGAAAATGCTGAATTATTTACTTACCTCAATGAATGGTTGGAAAAAACCTTCCAAACAGAACCGCAGGTTGTGTTTCCCTATGGAAATCAATATGGTTGGGGGATTGCTCACAGGAAAAAAAAGAATCTCATCTGTAATGTATTTCCTGAATATAATTCGTTTACCGTGATGACCCGATTATCAAATAAACAGTTTGAGTCGGTATACAGACATGTGAGCCGGTATACGCAGGAATTGATAGATAACAGGTATCCCTGCGGGGATGGAGGATGGGTCCAATACAGGGTCCTCTGTGAGAGGAATCATGAGGATATTCAAACAATATTAACTGTAAAATGCTCATCATAACAGATACATAATAACAGGCACAAAAAGAACTGCTGACCATGAAGTGAAGTACAGGGGCAGCAGTTCTTTTTATCCCATGAATGCGGAGCCAAATGCTAAACATAACAGGTAATCCCAGAAAAACCAAGGGATTGTTTTTCTTGTCAGTTTCTCCGGTCTTCCACCATCAATGTCTGGATCGCATCAGAAGATGGATTCCAGTTTAATACATAGAGGGTGTAGATACGTCTGGGCCTCATGCTGATGGTTGTGGTGAGCAATGTTGTTTCCGGCCTGGCGGAACGGGAAACATGAACCGTATAACTTCCGCTCATCATGGAACTGAAGCTGGTTGCCTGTTTAAACCGGACAGAGTTGAAGTAGATATTTCCAAGGGCAACATTGACGGCACCGCTGTAATAGGCCAGGTTACATACACGAAAACATGCGTTCGCGTTGGACATAGGGCAGGTGGTATCTGCAATTAAGGTCAGATCCAGCCCTGTGGAGGAATTGATAATTGCAATGGTAGCCATCCCATCCCCAATATACATGGATTTCCGTACATAGGTGTATCCGTTCCCCACCACCGCAAAGGTATGGTATCCCTGTGAAACCTGCTGATAACGGGTCAGTTCAGGAAAATTAAGGTTAGAATAAACAGGGCGGTTGTCAATGTAGATGGTAAATGCATTATATCCCGTTGCCGCATTCAGAAAACGGATCGCGCCCCGTACCCACTGATCGTTATTGCAGAAAAGGCAGGGCATGGGTGTTGGAACAAATGGAGGATAAATAGGGCGGTCGGGATAAGGCCGATCGGGGTATGGCCGGTCAGGAAACGGGCGGTCGGGGAATGGCCGGTCGGGAAATGGCCGGTCAGGATAAACGGGTGGCATAACTGAAAAATCCGGGTCGATATCTTCATCATCCGAAGGGATCATTACATCATAGTCTGGCACTGAAAAGTCCGGGTCAACGAAAAATGCCGGATCGACCGCAGTGTCTGGGTCAACCATAAAGCCGGCGTCAAACGAATCATTTGTAAGTTGTGCAGCGGTAAGTGGTATTGTTTTAAATAGGTTCATCGTATTTCCTAGATGTTCTTTTAATTTAGTATATTCAATAGTTATAAATGAGTGACCGTACATGTCTGCTGCACACGGTTACGGATGGTGTTTGATTGATAGGTTGATTGATAGGGTCAGCACTTTTGGAGAGGGGAGAAAACATCACGGGGAGGGAACAGGAGTATAGTTTACCGGTTCCTCCGTTACATGATCAAAGCGGTAGGCTGAGAATATCAAACCTAATAAAAGAAGATTGAGCATGATGCTTAACCGTCCTTCTGAAAGCAATGGCATATTAGGAAATTGGCCGTATTGATATCCAAAATTCCCCAGCACATAAAACACTCCCTGCCAAAGCAGGCACTGGCCGCAGCAAAATCCAAGGGATGAAGCCAGCAGTCCGCGTATGCGTCCGATGCAGGAGAAAAGGATCAGATAAAATAATCCGATGCCCCCCACAAGGAACAGGCCTGGAATCCATCCAAAGAGGAGGATGGCCACTGCGATTATATAGTTGTTGTAATAGTGTATGGGAAGGATATCCCACAGGGTTACATTACCTGCATGGTACTGGAGGTAACGGGGCATATATCCCTGTTCCCAAAGCGCGTTGGACACTTCATGAAGCTCCAGCTGCCGGCGTACGGTCCGTGTACCGGTGATATCCAGTCCGACCTGCCTGAAATCCCGGGATTCAAAGTACCATGCACCGGAGCCGTATTCCATCATTTTCTCCGCAGACAGTTCCAATCCATGGGTGAGCGGCGTTTTTGACAGGAGTTCCTGGATCAGGATGCCGTTATAAGTATCATCCCATGTGCTGTGAACCGCTGACTGCGGGGAAAGAAATGCTGCAGCATTGTTCCGGCCGGTGCCTGTGAGGAGCACAGGGCTTCCTATCAGTACCAGCCCGGCCAGAAAGCCGATGCAAGGTGCATGGCGTTTTCCGGAAAAAACCGAGTTCCGGGCCATATAACACAGGGTGGCAAGCATGCTGAGAAGTGACATAATGGGAACTGTATCATATAATTGCAGACAGGATGTATATACCAGAAGCATCCAGATGCCGGCACACAGGGAAGCGGTGATGAGAAACTGCCTTTTATGTAAACGGGAACAATACAAAATCACTGTGATCACCGGCGCGGAAAGCAGTATGGCACAGTAAGCGATTGTGGAATTTCCTATCACATACCCATGATATTCTGAGAGCAGGAAGATCCCTGCCCTGGCGGCCAGATACAGGGGGCATACGGATAATACAAGAATCTTCCGGTATCGGATCAAAAGAGGATATCCATGTAAAGCAACCAATATCAGCAGTGCAACGCCCATGATATAATAAATAAAGCGGTTTCCGATCTGGACCGGCCGCCATTGCATGAATATGGCAAATGCAAGTCCTGTGAGCAGCAGCAGGGCGGTGGCTGCTGTGAGCAGCGGGGCTTTCTGAAGCTTGTGGACTTCGTTCAGTCTGGTTCCGATGGCGGCTGCATCACCCATACAGCGCAGGGCCTGAGCTTCTGCTTCCTTGGGGGAAAGCCCCTGGGATTCGTAGTCCTCCATGCGGTCCTGAATATGTGATTCCAGTTCCTGACGGATGGAGGGGCGAAGGGGCTTGTAGGAGATCTGTTCAGTTACTTCTTTAAGAAAGTGGGAAGTAGGGGAAGGGGAGGAGTTCTTATCCAAAGACAACACCCCCCATCACCTGGTTGACGGCGGTCTGATAGATTTCCCACTCTCTGGCTTTTTCTTCCAGCAAAAGTCTTCCGGTGGGAGTAATGGCATAATATTTGCGGATCCGTCCGCTGTCCGCTGTCTGCCGGTAGCTGCTGACAGCTCCCTGCTCCTCCAGATTGTGCAGGATGGGGTAGAGGGTGCCCTCCTGAAGCTGAAATACATTCCGGCTCTGCTGTTCCAACTCCCGGATGATCTGATACCCGTACATGCTTTCCTGTTCCAGAAGCCTCAGCACCAGCATGGAAGTGCCAAGAGCCATATAGCGTTTGTCCATAGAGTGACCTCCTTGTTTGTAACCTGTTATGATCCGTTTCCCATTCATATCGTTGGTGTGCCAATGAAAGAAAATAAAAGGCACATACATAGATAATCCAGGTATATGTTGCATTATACCTGGATTATCTATGTGTGTCAAGGGAGAATCCTCGTTCAATCGCGGCCGGGCATATTGATAATTTGTAAAATACAGTGTATGCTTATGTTAGCGGGTGAGTTTTAGACAAAGGGCCCATCTGATGCAGGTGAATACGGTTACCGATTGTTTCAGATCGTATTATCTGAACCAGATAAGGAATCTCAATGTTATGATAGTCACTGCAATGACGCTCATGACAGCAAGGCCTTTCAGGTCATTTATCATATCCTTTTTCATATGGATCCATCTCCTTTCCGTACTTTTGTATGATTTTAATATATACCTGGTCCATATTAAGATTCCATACACATAAATGGTCCAACTCATTAATATTTTGTTGATGGAACACATTCACAACTCAAATTTCCGGGGCACCATCTGAGCATGGTGTTCTGGAACATTTCTATAATCCATGGAAATGGTAAACCGGAGGTTAAAATTGAAAATTGAAATTGATATGCCCTCATCTGTTGTATGTATATTACAGGAACTGGAGCAGAAAGGGTATGAAGCATATATTGTGGGGGAGTGTGTCCGGGACAGCCTTTTGGGAATCTGTCCTGAAAATTGGGAGATCTGTACCTCAGCTCCCAAGGAACAGCTGGCCGGTATATTTTCCCAGGGGAAAATGGTTCCCGGGGACAGACGGAAAGCCCCGGGATCCTGCAGATACCAGCCATGTGACCGGGTTGATGTGGCCGGTGATATGACCGATCTGAAGAGAGAGCTGGAGCAACGCATTTTCACCATTGAAGCCATGGCTTATGGGCTGGGGGTGGGGCTGATCGATCCCTTTGACGGTAGGCAGGATCTGGCGGACCAGAGGATCCGGTGTATAGGAAAGCCGGAGGATGTATGGAAGGCGGAGGAGATCCTGTCCTGCGTCCGCCTCGCAGTCCGGCTGGGGTATGGGATCGATAAAGATACCCTGGACTCAGCCGTTGCCCACAAGGACAGGCTGATAAAAGTTCCCGGACCATGGGTCGGGGATGAGATCATAAAGATGTTCTCCGGTAATATAAGTGACCTGGTGTATCAAATCAGATGTGCCCAGCCTATTTTCATGGAGGTCCTACCGGAGCTTAAGCCCATGGTGGGATTTAAACAGAACAACCCATACCATGCCTATGACGTATGGCGGCATACGCTGGAAGCCCTGTCCGTGGCAAACGGTGATCTGATCGTCAGGCTGGTGGTCCTGTTTCATGATATTGGAAAACCCCATTGCTATACAGAGGATGAGAAGGGGGTGGGACATTTCTATGGACATGGATCTGTTTCTGCCCGTATCACGGATGAGGTGTTGGGCAGGCTGCAGTTTGACCGAACTTTAAGGGACAGGATCGTGGAATTGGTCAGGTATCATGATGTGGACTTGCATGAAAACAGGAAAAGTGTGCGGACCTGGCTTAAGAGAATGGGAGAGGATCAGTTTCGCAGGCTTCTTGAGGTCCGCCGCTGCGATGTGACGGGCCAGAACCCCAGGTACATTGCCGAGAGAGTGGAGAAGGTGGAGAGGATCAGGGCAATTCTGGATGAGGTGTTGATCCGGGACCGGGGATTTACCATCAAAGATTTCTGAAGCTGCCAAAAAAGGCGGCTTTTTTCTTGTCCACGGCAAAAAGGGTATTGATCATAGGCAAACAGCGCATAATGTGACCAGATATATACTGGAGGTCTGGCATGAAACATATGTATAAGGAATTGTTTTTGTTTAAATGGGCGCTTCTGCTGCTTTTTATCACCGTGGTCGGTTCCGTGGCCGCCAATCTTGCCCTGCCCATGTATCTCTCGGAGGTGATCAATACCGCGATTCCGAATGGGGATAAGGTACAGGTGGTATCAATTGGAGGAACCATGCTGTTGTTTGTGCTGCTGGGGGTTGTGTGCAGTGTGGGAACCGGTTTTTTTGCTTCCCTTGCATCCGTTGGCTTTGGGAAGATTGTGCGGAGTAAGATATTCCGAAAGGTACAGTTCTATTCCCAGACAGAATTTGACGGTTTTTCCACCTCATCCCTGATCACAAGAACCAACAATGACGTTGTCCAGGTCCAGACTTTCATGAATATGCTTCTTAAGGTTTGCCTGATGGCTCCCATCATGTGTATTGGCGGGGTGGTGCTGGCCCTGGCAAAAAGTGCGACCATGTCCATGATCCTGATCATTTCCCTGCCTGTCATGATCGCCTTTGTCCTGATCATAGCCCGCCTTGCATCGCCTTTGTCCAGAAAGATGCAGGAAAAGCTGGATGAGATCAACCTTGTCACCAGGGAGAAGCTGACAGGGATCCGTGTTGCCAGAGCCTTTGGGACGGAACAGTTTGAGGAACAGAGATTCCACAGGGTCAATGATGAATTTATGCTCAATACCATCCGCATGAACAGTATCATGGGGATTATGATACCCGGGCTGAGCCTGATCCTGTACGCGACCATGGTTGCCCTCATTGCCTTTGGGGGATACCAGATCATCAATATTCATACAGCGATTCCCATTGGGGACATCATTGCTGTGATCCAGTATGTGATGCAGATTATGATGTCGGTGATGATGCTGTCCATGATATTTGTCATGTATCCCAGGGCAGCGGTTTCTGCGGGCAGGATCAATGAAGTGTTAGAAACCTTGCCCGCCGTGTCCGGACGTGATGATGGGGTGACAGAAACGGACAGAAGGGGATATGTATCCTTTCGGGATGTGACGTTCACCTTCCCCCACGCAGAGGCTCCGGCCATTGAGCACATATCATTTGATTCAGCGCCCGGGGAGGTTACGGCAATCATAGGTTCCACAGGAAGCGGCAAATCCACTCTGGTGAACCTGATTCCCAGATTTTATGATGTGCAGCAGGGAGAGGTGCTGGTAGACGGGGTGAATGTAAAGGATATGGAGCTTAGGACACTTCGCGGTAAGATCGGTCTGGTGCCCCAAAAGGCATTTCTTTTCAAGGGAACCATTGCTGAAAATGTGGGATACGGCCTGGAACATCCGGATCAGAGGGATGTGGAGCACGCGGTATCCATTGCGCAGTCCTATGATTTTGTCACTGCCAAGGAGGGCGGGTTTGAGGCACCCATATCCCAGGGCGGTTCCAATGTATCAGGCGGACAGCGGCAGCGTCTGGCCATTGCAAGGGCCATTGCCAGAAAACCGGAGATCTATCTGTTTGATGACAGCTTTTCAGCGCTGGATTATAAGACAGACGCGGCCCTGAGAGCGGCTCTGTTGACAGAAGCCGGTGACGCCACTGTGATTTTGGTGGCGCAGCGGGTCAGTACCATTAAAAATGCGGACAGGATCCTGGTGCTGGAGGATGGCCGGTGTGTTGGCCAGGGCAGGCATGAGGAACTGATGAAGAGCTGCGAGGTATACCGGGAGATTGTGTATTCCCAGCTCACCCAGGAGGAGGCAGGGAAAAATGAAACCAAGCAGCCATAATAAAAAGCCGGATCCCAATGCTGTTTTCAGGCGCCTTCTTCGTTTTATGGGACCCTATCGCAAAGGTCTGGCCGTCTCGGTTGTCTTTATCATCCTCTCATCCCTTTTTAACAGTTTCGGCCCATTTGTGCTGGGAATGGCAACGGATGCCCTGGCAGGACTTGTAACAGGAGGGGAGCCGGTCTACGGTGAGATACGCAGGTTTGCTGTTATACTGATCCTTCTGGCTTCCATTTATATTCTCTACGCTGTTTTTAAATATATCAGCACGGTCATCCTGGTGAGGGTTTCCCAGAAGACCATCCGCGATCTGAGGAACGGCATTGACCGGAAGTTTGTAAAGCTTCCCCTGAACTATTTTGATACAAATACCTACGGGGATGTGCTCAGCCGCATCACCAATGATGTGGATACCATATCCAACAGTTTGCAGCAGAGTCTGGAGCAGATCGTCACAGCTGTGACGTCCGTCCTATGTATTCTGGCCATGATGCTCTTTATCAGCCCGATCCTGACGTTGATCGGTATTGTGACCGTACCCCTTGCCCTTGTCTTTTCCATGAAGATAGCAGGGGCTTCACAGAAATATTTTAAGAACCAGCAGGAGACCTTGGGGGAACTGAACGGGTATGTGGAGGAAATGTACACAGGTCATACCATTGTCAGCGCCTACGGCACGGAGGAAGAGACCATTGATGAATTTGAGGAAACTAACAGGACCTTGTATGACAGCGGCTGGAGATCCCAGTTTATGTCCAGCACCATGATGCCGGTTACCCAGGGAATGGCAAACCTTGGGTATGTGTTTGTGGTAATCGTGGGAGGTGCCTTTGCAATTGACGGCAGAATGACGATCGGTATGATCCAGTCATTTATCCAATACCTGAGACAGTTTTCACAGCCCATTAACCAGACGGTGCAGATCGCCAATGTCCTCCAGTCCACGGCAGCGGCAGCGGCCAGGGTGTTTGAATTTATGGATGAGACCGAGGAAGTCGCGGATCCTGAACACCCCGTGGTTTTGGAATCAGTGGACGGCTCCGTGGAATTTAAGCATGTAAAATTCGGATATCTGCCATATCACACCCTGATGCATGATGTGAGCCTTAGGGTGGAACCAGGAAGCAAGGTCGCTATTGTGGGGCCCACCGGCGCGGGCAAAACCACGCTGATTAATCTGCTGCTGCGTTTCTATGATGTGAATGACGGAGAGATCCTTGTAAGCGGCATTCCGATCAAAAAGATGCGGCGTATGGATCTTCGGGCTGTTTTTGGCCTGGTCCTCCAGGATACGTGGCTGTTTACAGGCAGCATCATGGAAAATATCCGTTATGGCAGACTGGATGCGGGGGATGAAGAGGTGATGGAAGCGGCCAGGGCGGCCAGGGCGGACACCTTTATCCATACCCTGCCGGACGGGTATCAGTTTGTACTGCAGGAGGGAGCTGCGAACCTGGCCCAGGGTGAACGGCAGCTTCTGACCATTGCCAGGGCTATTTTGTCAGACAGTCCCATCATGATTCTGGATGAGGCGACCAGCTCCGTGGATACACGCACGGAAGTACTGATCCAGGAAGCCATGGCAGTCCTGATGAAGGGGCGGACCAGTTTTGTGATCGCCCACAGGCTTTCCACCATCAAGGATGCGGACATGATCTTATACATGCAGGAAGGGGATATTAAGGAGGTGGGGACCCATGGGGATCTGATAGCCCGGGATGGTCTTTATGCAAAGCTGTATAACAGCCAGTTTGCAAATGAAAACGGTTAAAATCCATGGATATTTGCCAGGATACCAAAGCGGCTTGCCCCTTTGGATCTAATGCATTATAATAGAAGAGCATGATTTAAGAGGCGGCTGTTACCAAAGGTAAGGGCGCCTCTCAATTTTGTGCATGAAATGAGAGGATAAAGGAACTAAAATTTCGTATGATAGAGGAGCGGGATATTTATGGAATGGGTGGGCAGGTTTAACCAGGCGATGGAGTATATTGAGGAACATATTACAGAAGAGACTGACTACGAGGCCCTTGGAAGAATCGTGTGCTGTTCCGCCTATCAATTCCAGCGAATGTTTGCGTTTATGAGCGATATCCCCTTATCTGAATATATCCGCCGCAGGAAAATGTCCCTGGCAGCAGTGGATCTGCAGAGGGGACGAAGGATCATTGACATTGCCCTGAAGTACGGTTATTCCTCCCCCACGGCCTTTACCCGCGCCTTCTGTACGGTCCATGGCATGGCACCCTCCCGGGCAAAACAGGAGGGGGTGATGTTAAAGACATATCCGCCCCTGAGTTTTAAACTGGTGGTAAAGGGGACGGAGGAACTGAATTACAGGATCGAGCGCAGGGATTGCTTTAGGGTTGCCGGTATATCCAGAGTGCTGGCTAGAGATATGGAGGAGAACTTTAAGACCGTGCCGGATATGTGGGACCGGGCAGTAATGGACGGTACCATTGACAGGATGCTTTCAATCATGGACCGGGAACCGGGAGGATTGCTGGGGCTGACAGCCTGCGGCAGCCGCGAGGTATGGAAATACTATATTGCGGTTCCCACCACACGGACGGGCCATGGATTTGAGGAATACACGGTCCCCTCCTCCATGTGGGCCATATTTCCGGGGGAGGGTACCAACCGCACATTACAGGATCTGGAGCGCCGTGTGGTAACGGAATGGCTTCCGAATTCCGGTTATGAATACGGAACAGCCCCGGATGTGGAACTTTACATACATGCTGATCCTGACCATGCCCAATATGAATATTGGCTGCCGGTGACAGTTGGAAAGGAGCGACCGATATGACGGAGTCAACTATAAAAGCAGTGCTGCCCCGGGATATAAAAAGGGTCTGGGACACTGTGACCTCCCTGGACCATTATGAATGGAGAGGAGATCTGGACAGGATAGAGATACAGGATGATAAGACTTTTATAGAGCATACAAAAAGCGGGTATTCCACTGTCTTTACAGTGACCGCATGCATACCCATGGAGCGATGGGAATTTGATATGGAAAATGATAACATAAGCGGGCACTGGATAGGCATATTCTCAGAAAACAGCGGGCAGACAACTGTTGATTTCACGGAACAGGTGACTGTTAAAAAGGCAGTCATGAAACCTTTTGCAAAAATGTATCTGAAAAAGCAGCAGAGCGCATATATCAGGGATCTGAAAAAGGAGTTGGGAAAATGACGACATGCGGACGGCTGATATCCGCACAGTCGGGGATGGGAAGGGAATCCGGAGGTTTTTAAATAAAATCGCCGACAGATAAGATAATCATGATTCATCCGGAGCATACTAACAGGGATAAATCCATGCGATGAAAGGTGAGATCATGAAATTTGACGCAGTGTATTATGAACCGGACAGTCTTTCCTACCCTTTGGGACAGAAGTTAAAGGATGATTTTGGGGACCTGCCCTGGATCCCCATCCAGAGCCATAATTCCATTAAAGAAATGCAGGAAAAACCAAATGCAGAGTTTGGCCATATGAAGCGCAACCTGATAATCGGTATAAGAAAGACACACAAATATGTGGAGAATCACAAGGTGTCGGATTATCTTGTGCCATACACTTCCTCCGGCTGTACGGCCATGTGCCTGTATTGCTACCTGGTGTGCAATTACAACAAATGTGCCTATCTGCGCCTGTTCGTAAACAGAGAGCAGATGCTTGACCGTATCCTTAAACGGGCCAGGACCAGCGAGCAGCCCCTTACCTTTGAGATAGGGAGCAACAGCGACCTGGTGCTGGAAAATACCATTACGGGCAATCTGCAGTATACCATTTCCCGTTTTGCACTGGAGGGCGCAGGTAAGCTTACATTTCCCACGAAGTTTCATATGGTGGATCCGATCCTGGATCTGGATCACAGGGAAAAGGTGATCTTTCGCATGAGCGTGAATCCCCAGTCCGTCATCAGCCGGATCGAGCTAGGCACATCCAGCCTGGCCCAGCGCATAGAGGCTGTCAACCGCATGTGTGACCATGGGTATCCCTGCGGACTTCTGATCGCGCCGGTCATCCTTACGGAAAACTGGAGAGAACTTTATACCGGCCTGCTGGAGGAACTGGAGGCCGGGCTGACAGAACGCATGAAAAAGCAGATGTTCCTGGAAGTTATCCTGATGACCTACTCCTATGTGCACAGAGCCATAAACAGCGAGGCATTTCCCAATGCCCCGGACCTGTATGACAGCGGCATGATGACAGGGCGCGGCAGAGGCAGGTACTGTTACCGCAATGAGGCAAGGGCGGATGCGGAACTGTTTCTAAGGGCTGAGATCAACCGGATTCTGGGCCCGGTCCCCATCCTCTATATAAGCTGACGGGAGAGCGGGGGCTGCCGTGGACGGCCGGACCAACCACCAATGGGAAAAGCTGTCCTGAACTGTCACAAAATGTTAATATAATATTCAAAGTTTTGTATTTGACACCGTATGAAAGCAATGTTATAATACATTCTAATAAAAGGGAGTAGCGAACCACCTTTGTATGACCAGTTGGAAGCAGATGTTCACAGGTGGATTTTAAATCGTCTTCTTGGTGCTGAGAAGCACCCGTATAAAATGAAATGTGCAAGACTTTTATTGTGGCAGATGCCGACCACGATAGAAGTCTTTTTAAATATCGTAAACGAATCCTAACACCATCTGCCGCGCACATGTTTTAAGTGTCAGATGACAGAAAGGAGATTGTTATGGAGAAAAAGAACATGTACAAGGAAATACCGGAGGCGATCGCGGCGGCCAACAGGGCGCTGGCAAGCCTGGAGGAGGCAAGGCGGTACCTGTCAAAGGCAGCTGGCTGGGGCATATGGGATATGCTGGGCGGAGGATTGTTTGGCACCTTTATGAAGCATTCCAGAATGGATGAGGCAAGGCAGTCCATGGAGTCCGCCAGGCTGCAGCTGCGCAGGCTGAAGCGGGAACTGCTGGATGTGGACCTTCCGGGGGAATTTAAACTGGATGTGGGGAATTTTCTGACATTCGCAGACTATTTCTTTGACGGAATCGTGGCTGACTGGATGGTACAGTCCAAGATCAACGAGGCATCAGACCAGGTACGTGAGGCTGTGGACAGGGTAACACGTATACGCGGCCAGCTGTATGATCTTCAGTCATCGTTGGCTGATCCACAGAAAGGAGAGGATGAATAATGGGTTGTCTGGGAAATGTGTTATGGTTTATATTCGGAGGCTGCATCAGCGGTCTCAGCTGGCTCCTCACAGGGTGTTTGTGGTGCATAAGCATCATAGGAATACCGGTGGGTATGCAATGCTTTAAGTTCGCGGGATTAAGCTTCTTTCCCTTTGGAAAAGAAGTCGTATACGGAGGAGGGGCGGGTTCTCTGCTGCTCAATATTATCTGGCTGGTGGTATCGGGTCTGCCCCTGGCCATTGAATCAGCCATCATCGGAGCACTGCTGTGCATGACCATTGTGGGGATCCCATTCGGGCTGCAGCAGTTTAAGCTGGCAAAGCTGGCGCTGATGCCCTTTGGTAGCTGGGTCGTATGATTTTTGCTTCCGGTATTTGCTTCCGGTATTTGTTTCCGGCAAAAAACAGAGGACATTCAGATGCATTTCTGCTATACTAGCACATAGAAGGGAGCCGGGCAGCACACCGCCCGGCTTTATTGACAGGAGATTGACAGGAAGAGGGTGTTGGATATGCCGGGGAAGATTACCATGGATGATATCGCCTCCATGGCAGGTGTCACCAAAAGTACGGTATCCAGGTATTTTAACGGAGGAAGCGTAAAAGAGTCCACCAGGGTAAAGATCCAGGAGATCATAGAGAAGTACAAGTATGAGCCCAATGCGTTTGCAAGGCTGAAGGCAAGGGAAAGCAATGTAATAGGCGTGGTGCTCCCCACCCTGAACTCCAAGATCACGAGCAGGGTGGTCACAAGCATCGGACGCTTTCTAAGGGAACAGGGATATGAGGCGCTGATCAAAGATTCGGATCACAGTGTGGAACTGGAATTAAAGAACATACAGCGCCTTATCACCCTGAAGGTGGATGGCATTCTGCTCAGCGCAATTACCATTACAGAGGAACACAGGGAACTGATCAGGAACAGTCCCATACCGGTGGTGGTGCTGGCCCAGGATTATGACCAGGGAAATTGTGTTGTCTATGATGATTATGGGGCAGGGAAGGCCATGGGCTCCTATATCGGAAGAGAACATCCTGTGCGTGTGGGATATCTGGGGGTGTATGAGTCTGATGAGGCCGTGGGCATTACCAGGAAGAGAGGAGTGCTGGACGGCCTGAGAGAGTGGAACGTGGACAATGTATCGGCAGTGTCGGGGGATTACAGCTATGAGAGCGGAATCAGGATGACTGAGGAGCTTTTGGACCAGGGTCCCCTTGACGCCTTGATATGCGCCACGGACCGTCTGGCTTTTGGCGCGTACAGGGTGCTGGCCCAGCGCGGGCTCAGGGTGCCGGAGGATGTATCCGTGGTGGGCTTTGGCGGTTATGATGAAAGTACCCTTTTAAAGCCGGAACTTACAACCCTGAAATTTGACTCTTACGGTCTGGGATACCTGGGTGCGGAGACCCTTCTTAAGATTATAAGGGAGGAACCGGTGCCGAAAAAACAGATCGTAGATTACCATATGATCGAGGGGGAAAGTGTAAAAAAAAGGAAATGAGTGCAGGGACTTTTTTGCGTATCATTGATGACTGTACAATGTGCACAAAAAAGCTCTGCGTTTTTTTACACATAAAAATGGAACCGGTACCAAATTTTAATTGACATATAGGGCAAAAGGTATTAATATTTAAGTATGGAACCGATACCAAGAACCTTCGGAGGATGGGCAGAACGCCTCAGGGGAATCCTGTCATGGACGCATGACGGACGCCCGCGCAGATCCGCCAAGGACGATTGAATGTAAAGGAAGGGGAAAGATTATGGATTACGCAAAAATAGCAGGTCTGGTAATTCAGTATGTAGGCGGTAAAGAGAACATCAGATCAGTTGCCCACTGCGCTACAAGGCTGCGATTTCAACTGAGAGATAACGGACTGCGCAACGAGGAGGCCATCAGTGATATTGAAGGGGTGAAGGGAGTATTCCTCACACAGTCACAGTTTCAGATCATTTTCGGTTCAGGCACCGTAAACCTGGTCTGCGCAGAAGTACAGAAGCAGCTGGGTGTCATGGAGGAAAAGCCGGAGGATAAGAATGAGGAAAAGGGAAATCCGGTTCAAAGATTTATTAAAATGCTCAGTGATATCTTTGTACCCATTATTCCGGCCATTGTTGCAGGCGGTCTGCTGATGGGCCTTAACAACCTTTTGACATCACCTCTGATCCACGGCCAGGCGGTCATTGCCCTGTTTCCCCAGTGGCAGGGACTGGCCACTGCCATTAATACGTTTGCCAATGCACCCTTTGTATTCCTGCCCGTACTCATAGGCTTCAGCGCCACAAAGAAATTTGGGGGAAACCCGTTTCTGGGAGCCGCCATGGGAATGATCATGGTCCATCCGGATCTGCTGAACGCTTACCAGATCGGAATCGCGGATCCTCCCATGTGGAATATATTCGGATTTCAGATAGCGGCCATCGGATACCAGGGAACCGTGCTTCCCGTACTTGCAGTTTCATGGATCCTGGCAAATATTGAAAAGAGACTGCGCAGGGTGACGCCGTCCTGGCTGGATAACCTGACCACGCCGCTGCTATCCATCCTTGTTACCTCCTTTCTTACGTTCATTTTCGTGGGACCGGTCCTGAGGGAGGCGGGCAATCTGCTGGCGGCCGGGATCACATGGCTTTATAATACCTTGGGGCCTGTGGGCGGAGCCTTATTCGGTTTTGCCTATGCACCCATTACCATGACGGGAATGCACCACAGTTTTATTGCCATCGAGACACAGCTTCTTGCCGACAGCGTTCATACCGGGGGCAGTTTCATCTTCTCCACGGCCAGCATGAACAATGTGGCTCAGGGCGCGGCTGTGCTGGCCGTACTTCTGATGACAAAGAATGACAAGATCAAATCCATCTGTTCCGCCTCCGGCATATCCGCACTTCTGGGGATCACGGAGCCGGCCATGTTTGGTGTGACCCTTAAGTTAAAATATCCATTCTATGCGGCCATGGCAGGTTCCGCAGTGGGAAGCGCCTATCTGGCGGCGACCAAGACCTTGGCACAGGCACTGGGAGCAGCCGGCCTTCCCGGATTCATTTCCATGAAACCGGATCATTATATGAACTTTGCCATCGGGATCATTCTCTCCATGGGAGTATCCTTTGCATTGACCATTGTATTCTGGAAAAAGGTTGGGCTTGAGAAACAGGACAGCACAAAGGCTGCGCCTGTATCAGGGCTACCGGCACCTGAGACACCGGATACCCAGACAGCCGTACTCTATGCGCCCATGAAAGGGGAGATGATTCCCGTTGAACGGTCCGAAGATGAGGTGTTTGCCTCAAAGTCACTGGGAGATGGAGTGGCGATCAACCCGGAGGACGGCATGGTGTATGCTCCCTGTGACGGAACGGTCACACTTTTGTTCCCCACCAGGCATGCCGTGGGTATCAGGACAGAATCAGGTGTGGAGGTCCTCATTCACATAGGGATCAACACCGTACAGCTGGACGGCCAGGGCTTTGAAGCCTATGTGGCTCAGGGAGACACTGTAAAGCAGGGGGATCAGCTGATATTGGCAGACCTGGATCTCATCCGGGAAAAAGGGCTGAATCCACAGACCATGATGATATTACCTGAGGGAGCAGGTCTGAGGATCCGGCGATCCGCTGATTCACAGGTAGACAAAGATACCAGGGCGGTTGCCGTATATAAATAAAAATGACTGCAGACAGTCGGAGCACAGGCGCCAGGAGGAGTTTGCTTTGAAAAAGTATCATAAGGTTAACAAAGAAGATTATGAAAAATGGTATGGGGAACATCAGGCATACAGGGACCGGGTAAAGTCTGACCCGAACCGTCTGGCATACCATCTGATGCCGGAGACCGGCTGGCTCAATGATCCCAACGGGCTGTGCCAGCTCCATGGCCTGTACCATATTTATTATCAATATACCCCCTTTGAACCCACCGGCGAGATCAAGCTGTGGGGGCATTATACCACAAAGGATTTTGTCCGTTATACCAGCGAGGAACCGGTACTATTTCCTGACCATGATTTTGATGCCCATGGAGTTTATTCCGGCTCTGCTTTTGTGGAGGACGGCACTATCCACTATTTTTACACAGGTAATGTGAAATGCTTTGACAGGGATGATCATGATTATATTATGAGCGGACGGGAGAGCAATACCATCTATTTTAGCAGCAGGGACGGATACGAATTTTCGGAAAAAATGGTCCTGATGACCAACCGTGACTATCCTGCGGATATGAGCTGTCATATACGCGACCCTAAGGTTTTTTATCACGGATCCGCTTACTATATGGCTCTTGGAGCCAGGGATAAGGAAAGCAAAGGGATGGTCCTCCTTTACCGGTCGGAGAACCTGAAGGACTGGGAATATTATAACAGGATCACCACAGAGGCGCCCTTGGGTTATATGTGGGAATGCCCGGACCTCTTTTGGCTGGACGGCCAGCTGTGCCTGATCTGCTGCCCCCAGGGAGTAGCTCCTAGAGGCGTGGACTTCTGGAATGTGCACCAGTGTACGGTTATGGGGCTGGATTATGATTTTGGGGCAAATACTTATCGTATGAATCGCTTGGAGGACAACCAAGAAAAAATATCCATGGTGGACAGGGGCTTTGATTTCTATGCTCCCCAAACCTTTGAGGATGAAACGGGGAGACGCATCCTCATTGGATGGATGGGGATACCGGATGCGGATTATACCAACCCCACCACACAGGCCGGCTGGCAGCATGCCCTGACCATTCCCCGTGTCCTTCACTGGGCCGGGGGACGCCTGATCCAGACCCCGGTGGAGGAGTTGAAACACATGCGCTGCCATGGGAGGACATATGATCTGGGACAATTGAATGAGGCCGGGGAAAAAGAGATCGTCTACGAGGCCTGCTTTCAGTTTGGCGCATGTGACCGGATGACCCTGACCCTCCGCGCCGGAGTTACCCTGAACTATGAAAACCGTCTGCTGACCCTGGATATGGGGGGGAAGGGCAGCGGGAGGACAAACAGGAGCGTAATGGTTGATGATCTGAGGGAACTTCAGGTGTTTTCCGACACTTCATCCCTGGAAGTGTTTGTCAACGGGGGGGAGGAAGTCTTTACCACCAGAGTATATGGGATGGAGGGAAGCATCCGGGCAGATGGAGCATGTTCAGGATGCGTTGATCTGTATGATCTATCCGGATTTATATATGAGTAGAGACGCGATGGGCTGAGGTATTACAAGCAGAAGAATTATAAGCAGAGGTATTATAAGCAGAGGTATTCCGGGGATATGGCTTTGGGCCATATCCTTTCTTTTGCAATTAACCGGGCTATATGCTAAAATATGAATCATAATGTGGTCCCGGGAAACGGAAAAAGAGGAGGTATTAATGAAAATTCGGATAAAAACGAGGATCCTGTCCGCTGCACTGTGTACAGGTTTAATGCTCACTGCCTGCCAGTCAGGGACGGGAAAGACCGAGTCTGCGCAGCCGGCAGCGGTGACAACGGAGGAGAGGAATATGCCAATGGAGGAGACTGCTTTGCCAACGGAGGAGACTGCTTTGCCATCAGAGGAGACGTCTGCCAACCAGTCAGGCTCAAAACAGCCGGAATCCGCCGGCGATTTATGGGATCTGCCAAAAGAAGCGTCAGGACAGTCCGGCGAAGCGCCAGGTGCGGATGACAGTGGGGCTCTTTCCTCCCATGAAATGCAGGAGATAAAGATTGGGCTGCCGATGAATGAAAACTGGTACAGTGATCCGGTGTACAGCACGGAGGAGGGCGGCGTCCGCCAGGTCATGTTCTATGATGAGTTTTCAAGATCAGATGTCATTGTCCGGGCATGCAGGACAGAGGATGGAGATCCATCGGTCTTTTATTATATGTTTGATGAGCAAAAGAAGCAGACTTGGATGGCTACGGCAAAAGATGGGGCAAGGATTGAGATCACCCTGGAGGTTACCATAGAAAATTCTGATATACATGGCGTTCTGGCCACATGGGAGCATGGCGGGATCCGATATGCACTTTGGGAGGATGATGCCAAAGATGCGGTGGATTCAGCGGCAAAGATGGCGGTTGAGATAGCAGAAAGAAGTGCTGTCTAAAGCACCTGATCGTTTTCCGACCGCTGATAGGAAATAATGTCATTGATATCACAGTCCAGAATCCGGCACAGGTCATTGATGGTGGTTGTGCTCAGAGGTTTGTTCTTGCGCAGCCGGTCAATGGTGGAGCTTGATAGATTATGATTATAAATCAGAGTGTAGGTAGATTCCTCAGAATGTTTTAAAGTGTTCCAAAAAGGTTCATATGTAATCACGGTGTATCCTCTCTTCTTGTGATATATTTATAGAATAAAATACGGCTAAAAATATGACCATAGTCGCTTAAAAAACTATAATCAAGTTTAACGTATAAAATAGTCCTCTGGCTCAAAGGGTGCGGAATTTACCGCAAAAAAAGGTGAAAAAAGCCTTATTTCATAAGCTTCTATATAGAGAACGGAGAAATAATGGGGATTCCCCTTGAGTATGGATAAAAAAACATCTTCTCTTTTAAGGAAAATGTAAGACAGAGTAAGAGGAATAGGACTTGCATTTTTCCGAAAAGTTTGTATAATAAGATAACGGACTGAGACTAAGCAGCGTGGAAGATGCAGCTTATGAATCGAATCCAGGAGGCGGAGTAAGATGAAGATCAGAAAGGTTCTGGGCAGTTTTGCATGGGTATTGCTGGCGGCACTATTGATCATGGTGAATGCGGCAGCGGCCAGTTCTGAGGGTATGTTTGACCAGAAGGAACATTCCAGTGTTTCATCAGTGATTAAGTGAAGGAAAGCAACAAAAGGAAAAGTAACACAAGAAAAACAACATAATAAAGGCAACATAGTAAAAGGAGACCGGTCATAACGCCACGGTCTCCTTTTATGTTCAGGAAAGTCAAGAGGGCGGTGTCTCTTTTATACTTGATAAGGTGATCGTGGGTATTCACGGGATGGGGCAGCGGACATTATCCCGGTGACAGCAAGTTTTGCAATGTAGTCGGCAAAAAGGGACATGGATTATTGGCTTTTTGGGTGATAAGATAGGGTCATGAAATACAAAAAGGTTTAAAAAGTCAACAGTGGGCAATACAACAGTGGGCAATATCATTCATTCAGGAGGGAAAGATCATGCATTTATTAGACAGTGAACTGAAGAACGGGGCACAGTGGGAAGCTGCCGGCATTCAACTGCCGGAGTTTGACAGGGAAGCCATGAAAGCAGCAACCAGGGAGTGCCCTCAGTGGATCCATTTTGGAGCGGGGAATATTTTCCGCGCATTTCCGGCAGCTCTGCAGCAGAAGCTATTGAATAAGGGCGTTGAAAAGACAGGTATCATTGTGGCTGAAGGATATGATTATGAGATCATTAAAAAGGCATACAGGCCCCAGGATGACTTAAGCCTGCTGGTGACCCTGAAGGCTAACGGAACCATTGAAAAGACCGTGATCGGCAGTCTGGCCGAATCCCTGACAGTGGACCGCCAGGACGAGGCGGACTGGAGCCGTTTAAAGGACATTTTTGCCAGTCCCACACTCCAGATGGTCAGCTTTACTATTACGGAAAAGGGTTACAGCATCACTGCCGCCGATGGATCCTTCCGCCAGGATGTATTGTCTGATTTTGAAGCAGGTCCTGACAAGGCGGACAGCTATATCGGCAAGCTGGTATCCCTGTGCCACTGGAGATACACCCACGGCGGGGCACCCCTGGCCCTGGTTAGCATGGACAACTGCTCCCATAACGGCGACAAACTGCTGGCAGCAGTGGATGCCTATGCCAAGGCATGGGATGAGAAGGGACTGGCGGCAGAAGGATTTCTGGCATATATTGAGAATCCTGCAAAGGTATCGTTCCCATGGAGCATGATTGATAAGATCACTCCTCGTCCTGATGACAGCGTTAAGAAAATGCTGGAGGAAGCTGGATTTACAGATACGGAGAGCATTATCACAAGCAAAAATACATACGTGGCTCCTTTTGTCAATGCGGAGGAGGCAGAATATCTGGTGATCGAGGATGCTTTTCCAAACGGACGCCCTGTTCTGGAGCAGGCCGGAGTCATGTTCACCACAAGGGATACGGTTGAAAAGGTGGAGCGTATGAAGGTATGTACCTGCCTGAACCCGCTGCATACCACCCTGGCTGTGTACGGATGCCTTCTTGGCTACACCAAAATCAGCGAGGAAATGAAAGACGAGGATCTGGTAAAGCTGGTGAAGATCATCGGATACAAGGAGGGCCTTCCCGTGGTCACAGACCCGGGCATCCTTTCACCTGAGAAGTTTATTGATGAGGTTCTGATGATCCGTGTGCCGAACCCATTCATGCCTGACACGCCACAGAGGATTGCCTGCGACACCTCACAGAAGCTTTCCATCCGATTTGGGGAAACCATTAAGGAATATATGGCAAGACCTGAGCTGGATGTCAGATCCCTCAAATTCATCCCCATGGTGCAGGCCGGATGGTGCCGCTATCTTTTGGGCGTGGATGATGAAGGAAATGCCTTTACCGTAAGCCCGGATCCTATGTATGAAGGTCTGGCGTCAAAGCTTAGCAGTGTCAGGATCGGAGAAGCGTGCGATGTGCACATGGTCCTGCAGCCCATTTTAAGCGATGCCAAAATATTCGGCGTGGATCTGTATGAGGCCGGCCTGGGAGAATATGTGGAGAGCATATTCACTGAACTGATCGCAGGAAAAGGAGCCGTAAGGGCAGCCCTTAAAAAGCATTTGGCAGAGGTTCGATAGATAATAAGACAGAGAATGTCCCATAGAACGGCTCATAGAAGGGTCCAGAAAGAAATCCCGGCAGACCGGAGTGATGATCACTTCCCGCCGGGATTTTTAGTCTCATATTTTTACAGAAAGTGGGAGAAATTAATCAAAACGTAACAAAAATGTCATATTTTATGTACAAAACTTAAAGGATATGCTATTATAGTGGGAACGAACTTGAAGTTTTGCCGGCTTCACCGGATTGACAGGCGTTTGCCTTTTACATATAGATACCTAAGGGGACAAGGTCACACAAGCCCACCTTGTCAGCTGGGGTAAAGAGATAGGAAAGAGAAAGACAGAGGTTACGTATGAAAAGGTGGATAGCAGCAGGAATGATCGCACTGGTTCTCACCGGGTGCACCAGATATGAACCATCGGAAGAGATGACAAGGGTGGAGGAGAGCACTTCGGAATCAGGAGCCGAAGTACGGACAGAGGCCACAGAAGAAGCGGCTCCCGCGGAGGCGGAGGTGATTTCCATATCATCCTATCCTCCCAGGAATCCGGTTAAGGTAAAAGGCATCTACGTGTCGGCTTATGTGGCTGGGACTGGCGATATGATGGACCGGATCATTGAGGAGATCGACAAAACGGAGCTCAACGCAGTGGTCATTGATGTGAAGGACGATCAGGGAAGGATCACCTTTGCCATGGATTCGCCCACGGTCAATGAGATCAATGCCTGTCAGCCCTTTATCGGTGATCTGCCGGGGCTGGTCCGGAAGCTGAACGAACATGACATCTATCCCATTGCAAGGGTGGTTGCATTCCGGGATCCGTATTTGGCTGAACAGAAGCCTGAGTGGAGCCTGCATGTGGAGGATGGAAGCATTTACCGGGATAACAAGGGCCTTGCGTGGGTAAACCCATATAAACAGGAAGTGTGGGATTACCTGGTAGAGGTAGGCAAAAAAGCCGGGGAAATGGGATTTAAGGAAATCCAGTTTGACTATATCCGTTTTGCCGTGGACAGGACTATGAAGGATGTGGTGTTTGACGAGGCGGATACCAGGGGACGGGACAAGACGCAGGCGATCACGGAATTTGTCAGCTACGCATATGACGAGCTGGCCAAAGAGGGACTTTTTGTGTCTGCGGATGTGTTTGGAACCATCATGAGAAGCGATGAGGATGCCGCGGCTGTGGGGCAGGAGTATGGGGATATGGCGGAACATTTGGATTATATCTGTCCTATGATCTATCCCTCCCATTACGGGCCGGGAAATTTTGGTATTGAAAATCCGGACAAACAGCCGTATGATACGATCAGGCATGCGCTTAAGGATTCCATCGAGCTTCTGGCAGAATCCAGACAGGAACATAAGAAACAGGCGGTTGTACGCCCGTGGCTCCAGGATTTTACCGCATCCTATCTTAAGGATTATATGAACTATGGGGATCAAGAGGTGCGTCAGCAGATACAGGCAGTCTATGATTCCGGATATGATGAGTGGATCCTGTGGGATGCAGGCGTTTCCTATCACTACGGAGGCCTTTTGACCCCGGAGGAGGCAGCGGCAGAGGAGCAGGCCATAGAGGAGTCCAGGGCATCTAAGGCGCCGGAGAACGCCGGTTTGCCGGATACGGAGACACAGGGGCCGGAAAGCGGACCGTCACAGGATCCCGCGGCCCGGTAAAAACAGAAGACAGGGCAGCGGTACCGTTTTGAAAAGATTCAGATGGAGGAAGGACAGCATTGTTTGATTTAGAAGAAGAACTGAAGAAACTCCCGGCCAGCCCGGGAGTTTATCTTATGCATAATGACAGGGATGAGATCATCTATATTGGAAAGGCGATCAGCCTGAAGAACAGGGTGCGCCAGTATTTCCAGAGCAGCCGCAACAAAACAGCCAAGATCGAACAGATGGTTTCCCATATCGCATGGTTTGAATATATACTCACGGACTCGGAGCTGGAGGCTCTGGTGCTGGAGTGCAACCTGATCAAGGAGCACCGGCCCAGGTACAACACCATGCTAAAGGATGACAAGAGTTATCCTTATATCAAGGCCACCACAGGGGAGGACTATCCGCGCCTTTTATTTGCCAGGGATATGAAAAAGGATTCCAGAAGCAAATACTTTGGGCCTTATACAAGTGCCGGCGCAGTGAAGGACACCCTGGACCTGATCCACAAGCTGTACCGCATCCGCACCTGCAGCAGAAGCCTGCCCAAAGATATCGGAAAGGACAGGCCCTGCCTCAACTACCATATCAAGCAGTGCGATGCCCCATGCCAGGGCTATATTTCCAGGGAAGATTACCAGGCCAACTTCAGCCTGGCCCTGGATTTTCTTAACGGAAAATATGATCCCCTGATCAAAACCCTGGAGGAAAAGATGCAGAATGCATCGGAAAACCTGGATTTCGAGAGGGCCATTGAGTACAGGGAGCTCCTTAGCAGCGTGAAGCAGGTGGCCCAGAAGCAGAAGATCACCAGCAGCAGTATGGAAGACCGGGATATTGTGGCAATGGCAAAGGACGAAAAGGATGCGGTGGTACAGGTGTTCTTTATCAGGGAAGGCAAACTCATCGGCAGGGACCATTTCCATGTATCAGCCACCATGGCGGAGAACGAGGGGGAGATCCTGGACAGCTTTGTCAAGCAGTTTTACGCAGGGACGCCTTTTATTCCCAGGGAGCTGTGGCTTCAGCATCCTTTGGCTGAAGAGGAGGTGATCAGCCAGTGGCTAACTGCCAGACGGGGCCAGAAGGTGCGTATTGTGGTGCCGAAAAAGGGGGAGAAGGAGCGCCTGGTGGAACTGGCTGCAAGGAATGCGGAGCTTGTATTGTCCCAGGATAAGGAGCGGATCAAGAAGGAGGAGCTGCGCACCATCGGCGCCATGAACCAGATCGGCGAGCTGATCGGCATTGGGGGAATCCGGCGTATGGAGGCGTTTGATATCTCCAACACCAGCGGAGTGGAGTCCGTGGGTTCCATGGTGGTGTATGAGGATGGAAAGCCAAAGCGCAGCGATTACAGGAAATTTAAGATCAAGACCGTTCAGGGACCCAATGATTATGCTTCCATGGAGGAGGTGCTCACCAGGCGCTTTTCCCACGGGATGCGGGAGGTCAGGGAGCTGGAGGACAAAGGCGGCGACCTCAGTATGGGAAGCTTTACCCGGTTCCCGGACCTGATCATGATGGACGGCGGAAGAGGACAGGTAAACATTGCCCTGGAGGTCCTTGACAAGCTGGGTCTTTCCATTCCCGTGTGCGGTATGGTCAAGGACGATAACCACAGGACCAGAGGTCTTTATTTCAATAATATAGAAGTTCCCATTGACAGGCACAGCGAGGGGTTCCGCCTGATCACAAGAATACAGGATGAGGCTCACCGGTTTGCCATTGAATACCACAGAAGCCTGAGAGGAAAGGGGCAGGTGAGATCCATCCTGGACGACATTCCCGGAATCGGCCCGGCCAGAAGAAAAGCATTGATGCGCCATTTTAAGGATATTGAGTCTGTCCGCGGGGCAGGGGTGGAGGAGCTGGAGCAGGCTCCCCAGATGAACCGGCGCTCTGCCCAGGCCGTGTATGACTTTTTTCACAAACCTGCTGATGAATAGAAATATCCAGAATATGGAAATGTGCAGGAGAGAAAACACATGACAACCAGGTCAATTTGTGATAGTATGATAGAAATAGAACCAGCCTAAGGGGGTATTACCATGCATGGAGTAACCATAACGGAATTAATTGAAAAGATGAAGCTGCGCAACACCACTCCGGATATTGATACGGACAAGATCGTACTGACCCATCCGGATGTTAACCGTCCGGCCCTGCAGCTGACAGGATTCTTTGATCATTTTGACAGAGAACGGGTTCAGATCATTGGATATGTGGAGGAAGCATATATTAATACTATGGACCGGGAGCAGAAGCGCAGGATGTATGATAAGCTGACATCCAGCCAGATCCCTTGTCTGGTGTTCAGCCGCAGCCAGGAGCCGGATGAGGACCTGCTGGAATACTGCAACTACTACGGCGTGCCCTGTCTTGTGTCCGATAAGACGACTTCGGCCCTGATGGCGGAGATCATCCGCTGGCTGAATGTTAAGCTGGCTCCCTGCATCAGCATTCACGGCGTGCTGATCGATGTATTTGGTGAAGGCGTGCTGATCATGGGCGAGAGCGGCATTGGCAAGAGTGAGGCTGCCCTGGAGCTGATCAAAAGAGGCCATCGCCTTGTGACAGATGACGTGGTGGAGATCCGCAAGGTCAGCGATGACACTCTGGTGGGAAGCGCGCCTGATATCACAAAGCATTTTATTGAACTGCGCGGTATCGGCATCATTGATGTGAAGACATTGTTTGGTGTGGAGAGCGTTAAGGATACCCAGAACATTGATATGGTCATTAAGCTGGAGGACTGGAGCAAGGATAAAGAGTATGACCGGCTGGGTCTGGAAGACAACTATACGGAATTCCTGGGCAACCAGGTGGTGTGCCATACCATACCGATCCGTCCGGGACGCAACCTGGCTATTATCGTGGAGTCTGCGGCTGTCAACTACCGTCAGAAGAAGATGGGCTATAATGCTGCCCAGGAACTGTACAAGAGAGTGCAGGCCAATCTTGGCAAGGCCAGCGAAGACTAATTAATATGAATGTTTAGCGAGGACTGGAATTTGAATTTGGAACAAATAATAAAAGACGCATTTGTGTCAAAACAATCCGTGTGCATGCCCATGGAACCCATGAGCAGGCACACCTCTTTTCGGATTGGGGGACCGGCCGAGTTGTTTGTGTGCCCTGCCGTGGAGGAGGATCTGGCTGAAGTCCTGCGTATATGCAGGGAGAGCCGGGTCTTATGGAGGATCCTGGGAAATGGCAGTAATCTTCTGGTCAGTGACAAGGGCTGTGAAGGCGTGGTCATCTCCACGGAGCAATTGAGCGGACTTGGGGTAAATGGGAATCTGCTGCGGGCAGGAGCGGGGCAGCTCCTGGGACGGGCGGCCCATCTGGCCCTGGAGCATTCCCTGACCGGAATGGAGTTTGCCGCAGGGATACCGGGAAGCGCAGGCGGCGCATTGGTGATGAACGCGGGGGCATATGGTTCAGAGATGAAGGATATACTGAAGTCGGCCAGAGTGATGACCGGTGAGGGCCGTATACTTGACCTGCCCGCCGGGGATCTGGAACTGGGATACCGTACCAGCTGCATTCCTTCCCGCGGATATATTGTGCTGGAAGCTGTCTATGAACTAAGGCCCGGGGACAGGGGCGCCATTGAAGGACGGATGAGGGAACTGGCAGCCAGGCGAAGAGAAAAGCAGCCCCTGGAATACCCCAGCGCTGGCAGCACCTTTAAACGGCCCCAGGGGTATTTTGCCGGAAAGCTCATAGAGGATGCAGGACTCAGGGGATATCAGGTGGGGGGAGCCCAGGTGTCTGAAAAGCACTGCGGGTTTGTGATCAACAAGGATCATGCCACAGCCGGCCATGTGATGGAACTTTGCAGCCATATCAGGAAGACCGTGAAGGAGATATCCGGTGTGGAGCTGGAAATGGAAGTAAAGCGCTGGGGTGAATTTTGACGATCCGGAGTGTAATGAGATGACTGAGGTAGAAAGATGAAGCTTGTGATTGTAACGGGAATGTCCGGGGCAGGCAAGACAATTGCTTTAAAGATGCTGGAGGATATGGGATTTTACTGCGTGGATAACCTTCCCATATCCCTGGTGGATAAATTTGCCCAGCTTGTGTCAGGGGGCGGAGATATCGCCCAGGCCGCCCTTGGGATCGATATCAGAAGCGGCGAGGAGCTGAACCATCTGGACGAGATCCTGCGGGGATGGAAAAACACGGGCCTGGACTTCCAGGTCCTGTTTCTGGACGCCAATGACGCAACGCTGATCAAACGCTATAAGGAGACCCGCCGCAGCCATCCGCTGGCAGGCACGGGACGGCTGGATAAGGGGATTGAGAAGGAACGGGTCAAGCTGGCTTTCCTGAAAAAGGACGCGGACTTTATCATTGACACCAGCAAACTCCTTACCAGGGAACTGAGGCAGGAGCTGGAGAAGATTTTTCTTCAGGACAGGGAGTACAGCAACATGTTTGTCACGGTCCTGTCCTTTGGCTTCAAGTACGGGATACCCGAGGATGCGGATCTGGTGTTTGATGTGCGTTTCCTTCCAAATCCCTACTATGTGGAGGAACTGCGCCCCCTTACCGGGGAGGACCAGGTCATCCGTGATTATGTGATGCAGGGCGGGACCGGACAGGCGTTTCTGGACAAGCTGTACGATATGGTGGATTTTCTGCTGCCCAATTATATTGGCGAGGGGAAGAACCAGCTGGTGATCGCGGTGGGGTGTACCGGGGGCAAACACCGTTCCGTTGCCATGGCCAATGCCCTTTACGGGCACCTTGCTGCGTTTGGGGAGTATGGGATCAAAATAGAACACAGAGACATTGACAAAGACAATAAAAGGAAGCAGTGATAGAATGTCGTTTTCTTCCAGAGTAAAAGATGAGCTTTCCAGACAGGTTCCGGCAGCGAGACACTGCCAGATCGCTGAGACAGCCGCAATTTTAAGCCTTTGCGGGCGTGTGAAAATATCGGCATCCGACCATTTTACCATTGAAATCCATACGGAAAATGTGGCAGTTGCAAGAAAGTACTTTACATTATTGAAAAAAACATTTAATATAAGTACTGATGTTTCAATTCGCAGAGGTGGGAATCTTTCGCGAAACCGGACATATATTGTAGCAGTCAGGGAACATGATGATGCACTTAAGGTACTTCAGGCGGCCAAGCTCATTGATGACCAGGGGGAGATTCGGGAGAACCTTTCACTGGTGCGCAATGTGGTGGTTCAGAATGCCTGTTGCAGAAGGGCGTTTATCAGAGGAGCATTTCTCGCGTCAGGGTCCATCAGCGACCCGGAGAAATTTTACCATTTTGAGATCACATGCTCTTCCATGGCAAAGGCTGAGCAGCTTAAAGGCATCATAGCCGCTTTTGATATGGAACCAAAGATCGTGCTGAGGAAAAAGTACTATGTGGTTTATATCAAAGAGGGGAACCAGATTGTGGACATCCTTAATGTGATGGAAGCACCTGTGTCACTGATGGAGTTTGAGAATATCCGTATTCTCAGGGAGATGCGGGGGAACGTGAACCGTCAGGTGAACTGTGAGACTGCCAATATCAATAAGACGGTGTCTGCCGCGGTAAAGCAGATGGAGGATATCCGCTATATCCAGGACACCATAGGTCTTGAGGGGCTTCCCGAAGGACTTCAGGATATGGCCCGTATAAGGCTGGAACGTCCGGAAGCGACCCTGAAGGAGCTGGGGGAGGCTTTGGAGCCGCCCGTGGGCAAGTCGGGGGTCAATCACCGGCTGAGGAAACTGAGCCAGATCGCAGATGATATGCGGCAGCAGTTGCCGGGGAAGTAGTACGGCGTGTATTCATTAATGTATCATTAAGTACAATTCAGTATGGGCACCGGAATGGCAGCTGTGGGAACCGTAGCATGGTTCCGGCCGGCTGTGTACCATTCAAAGGAATGAGGAGGATAATTATGGTAAAGAAATTGATCACAGTTGAATTGTCATCAGGACTGGAAGCAAGGCCGGCAGCAATGCTGGTGCAGGTGGCAAGCCAGTATGAGAGCAAGATTTATCTGGAAGCCGAGGCTAAGCGTGTGAACGCCAAGAGCATCATGGGTATGATGACGCTGTGCCTGACTGCAGGCAAGGCCATTACGGTAGAGGCTGAGGGTGCGGATGAGGAGCTGGCGGTTTCTGAGATTGAGAAGTATTTAAAAAACCAGGAATGACCATCCCTTTGTACAGAGTATAATCATAGATAACAGCAGGACCAGGCGCATCACTTTTGCCTGGTTCTTTTCATTTGGCGGATTCTATGCTAAACTATAACACATATGACATGTATTACGGATAAGGAGAAGATGGCAGATGGCATTTACCCACTTACACGTCCATACGGAATACAGCCTGTTGGATGGCTCCTGTAAGATCAAGGAGCTGACCGCCAGGGCAAAGGAGCTGGGCATGGACAGCATGGCTGTCACGGACCACGGCGTGATGTATGGTGTGATTGATTTTTATAAAGCAGCAAAGGAAGCGGGGATCAAACCCATTTTGGGGTGCGAGGTCTATGTGGCTCCCAGCTCCCGGTTTGACAGGGAGACGGTCAGCGGCGAGGACCGCTATTACCACCTGGTGCTTCTGGCTGAGAACAACAAAGGATATGAAAACCTGATGAAGATCGTGTCCAAGGGGTTTGTGGATGGATTCTACTATAAGCCCAGGGTGGACTATGAGGTGCTGACAACCTACCATGAAGGCGTGATCGCCCTCAGCGCCTGCCTTGCAGGGGAGGTGCAGCGCAACCTTGCAAGAGGGATGTATGAGGAAGCGGTGCGGGCCGCCGGCCGTTATGTGGAGATATTTGGAAAGGATAACTTTTTCCTGGAACTCCAGGACCACGGCCTGCCGGACCAAAGGCTGGTCAACCAGGGCTTGATGCGTATGAGCAAGGAGACAGGCCTGGAACTGGTGGCTACCAATGATATCCATTACACCTTTGCCGAGGATGAGAAGGCCCATGATATTTTGCTGTGCATCCAGACCGGCAAAAAGGTGGAGGATGAGGATCGGATGCGCTATGAGGGCGGGCAGTTCTACTGCAAATCCGAGGAAGAGATGCGGGCCCTGTTCCCCTACGCTCCCGAGGCCCTGGACAATACCCATAAGATTGCCCGGCGCTGTAATGTGGACATTGAGTTCGGGGTAACAAAGCTCCCCAAGTATGAGGTCCCTGAGGGCTTTGATTCCTGGGGATACCTAAATCATCTGTGCCGGGAGGGGTTTAAGACCAGGTACCCGGATGATGACGGGACCCTGAGCCAGCGCCTGGATTATGAGCTGGATGTGATCCGTACCATGGGGTATGTGGATTATTTCCTGATCGTCTGGGATTTTATCAACTACGCCCGTTCGCAGGATATCATGGTGGGGCCCGGCCGCGGTTCAGCTGCCGGCAGCGTGGTGTCATATACACTGGGCATTACAAACATCGACCCCATGCGCTACAGCCTTCTGTTTGAGCGTTTCCTTAACCCGGAGAGGGTATCCATGCCTGATATTGATATTGACTTCTGTTACGAGAGACGCCAGGAAGTCATTGACTATGTTGTGCGCAAGTACGGCAAGGACCAGGTGGTGCAGATCGTCACCTTTGGTACCCTGGCTGCCAAGGGTGTGGTCAGGGACGTGGGAAGGGTCCTGGGCCTTCCGTATGCCCTGTGCGACACCATCGCCAAGATGATCCCGGGTGATCTGGGTATGACACTGGAAAAAGCCCTGACCATGAATCCGGACCTTAAAAAGGCGTACAATGAGGACCAGCAGGTCCGCTATCTGATCGATATGTCCAAGCGTCTGGAGGGGCTGCCAAGGCATACCTCCATGCATGCGGCCGGCGTGGTGATCGGCAGCAGGTCCATTGATGAGTTCGTACCCCTTTCCAGGGCGGCGGACGGTACCATCACCACCCAGTTTACCATGACCACCATAGAGGAGCTGGGGCTTCTTAAAATGGATTTCCTGGGCCTGCGCACCCTGACCGTGATCCAGAACGCGGTCAGGCTGGCAGAAAAGGATTACGGGATTTCCATAGATATTGACCAAATTGATTTTAATGACAGGCAGGTATTGGAATCCATCGGCACAGGCAGGACGGAGGGCGTGTTCCAGCTGGAAAGCGGGGGGATGAAGAGCTTCATGAAGGAGCTTAAGGCCGAGAACCTGGAGGATATTATTGCAGGCATCTCCCTGTACCGTCCGGGTCCCATGGACTTTATCCCAAGATACTTAAAGGGCAAGAACGATAAGGCCAGCATCACCTATGAGTGCCCCCAGCTGGAACATATACTGAGCCCCACCTACGGCTGTATCGTGTACCAGGAGCAGGTAATGCAGATCGTGCGTGACCTGGCGGGATATACCATGGGGCGGAGCGACCTGGTCCGCCGCGCCATGAGTAAAAAGAAAACATCGGTCATGGAAAAGGAACGCCACAACTTTGTGTACGGCAATGAGGAGGAGGGCGTAAAGGGATGCGTGAACAACGGCATTGACGAGAAGACGGCCAATCACATCTATGACGAGATGATCGACTTTGCCAAGTATGCATTTAACAAGTCCCACGCAGCGGCCTATGCGGTGGTTTCCTACCAGACGGCCTACCTTAAGTATTATTATCCGCGGGAGTTCATGGCGGCATTGATGACATCGGTCATGGACAATGTGGGGAAATTCTCCGAATATATCCTCACCTGCCGCAGGATGATGAATATCCCGGTGCTTCCGCCGGATATCAATGAGGGAGAGAGCGGTTTTTCCGTGTCCGGGGACGCCATACGATACGGCCTGTCCGCCATCAAGAGCGTGGGAAAGCCGGTGGTGGATGCCATCCTGGCGGAGCGGGAGAAGGATGGTCCCTTCCGCTCCATGGAGGATTTTGTGGGCCGGATGACCATGAAAGAGGTGAACAAGCGGACACTGGAGAACTTTATCAAGTCGGGAGCGCTGGACACCCTGCCGGGAACAAGGCGCCAGAAGATGGCGGTGGCGCCCACCATGCTGGATGAAAAGGCCAGGGAGCGCAAGTCCATGTTTGAGGGCCAGCTGAGCCTGTTTGACATAGCGGGCGAGGAGGACAGGAGCGAATACCAGATTACCTTTCCCGATGTGGGGGAATACTCAAAGGAAGAACTTCTTGCATTTGAAAAGGAGATCCTGGGCGTGTACATCAGCGGCCATCCCCTGGACGATTATGAGGAGGCGTGGCGTAAGAACATATCGGCAACCTCGGCTGATTTTATCGTGGACGAGGAGACGGAGAAAGCCGGGGTGGAGGACGGCACCCGGGCTGTCATAGGAGGACTGGTGGCCGGAAAGACGGTGAAGACCACCAGGACCAACCAGCTGATGGCCTTCATTACCCTGGAGGATCTCATGGGCTCGGTGGAGGTCATTGTGTTCCCCAAGGATTACGAAGCCAACCGGGAGCTGTTCACAGAGGATGCCAAGCTCTTTATCCGGGGCCGTGTATCCATCGGGGATGACCCGGTGGGAAAGCTGGTGTGTGAACAGGTTGTGCCCTTTGAACATACGCCCAAGGAGCTTTGGCTTCAGTATGAGGACAAGGAAGGATATCAGGCCAGTGAACCCAGGCTTTTGAATGTGCTTAAGACCAGCGAGGGAAAGGACCGGGTCATCATTTACCTTCAAAAAGAGAGGGCGAAAAAGATGCTTCCGGCCGCCTGGAGCGTCCAGGTCACGGACCGGCTCGTAGCTGAACTTAAAACCGAACTTGGTGAAAAAAATGTCAAAGTGGTAGAAAAAGGTCTTGAAAAGCTGGGAAAAATGCATTAGAATAGCGTTGGGCATAACATGAGAGAATGAATAAGAGTGACATTGCACAGGCAGATGAGAGCATGTGCTTAATACAAGGAGGTAAATTGCTATGGCAAAGGCAGTGAAAACCATTGGAGTACTCACAAGCGGCGGAGATGCGCCGGGTATGAACGCGGCGATCCGCGCAGTGGTTCGTGTGGCAATCAACAAGGGACTTAAAGTAAAGGGGATCATGCGCGGTTATGCAGGACTCCTGGAAGAAGAGATCGTGGACATGGAATCCACAAGTGTATCTGATACCATCAACCGCGGCGGTACCATCCTTTACACAGCCAGATGCAAGGAATTTACCACACCGGAAGGTCAGCAAAAGGGGGCTGAGATCTGCCGCAAGCATGGGATTGACGGTATGGTTGTGATCGGCGGAGACGGTTCCTTCCGGGGCGCGGGAAAGCTTTCCTCCCTTGGGATCAATACCATCGGGCTTCCGGGAACCATCGACCTGGACATTGCGTGTACAGATTACACCATTGGCTTTGACACGGCTGTGAACACTGCCATGGAGGCCATTGATAAGATCCGTGATACTTCCACATCCCATGAGCGGTGCAGTATCGTGGAGGTTATGGGAAGGAACGCGGGCTATATCGCCCTGTGGTGCGGTATTGCCAACGGAGCTGAGGACATTCTGCTTCCGGAACGCTATGACGGGGATGAGCAGGCCCTGATCAACAGGATCATTGACAACCGCAGGCGGGGCAAGAAACATAATATCATTATCAATGCGGAGGGGATCGGCCATTCCGGTTCCATGGCAAAGCGCATTGAGGCAGCTACCGGCATTGAGACCAGGGCAACGATCCTGGGACACATGCAGCGCGGCGGCACACCCACCTGTAAGGACAGAGTCTATGCGTCCATCATGGGCGCCAAGGCGGCAGAACTTCTGGCAGAGGGCAAGAGCAACCGTCTGGTGGCATATAAGCACGGTGAGTTTGTGGACTACGACATTCAGGAAGCCCTGAACATGTCAAAGGATATCCCGGAAGAGCAGTATGAGATCGCCAAGATGCTTGTTAGATAGTCTGTATGATGATGAGAAAAACCGAATAATTGAGAATGGAAGGTCCGCGCCTCTGAAATGATTATGGGGGCAGCGGACTTTTGTGGAGAGATAAGATGATGGATACAAAGGTGCTCTGCGGAGCCAATTCCTATGAGCAGAAATATTATTTCAACCAGGATTTCTCCTCCCTTCCACAGTCCATACAGGACGAGCTGCACATCATGTGCGTCCTGTACACAGAGGATGTGGGCGGGATCCTGACCATGGAGTTTGACGACAGCGGCAGCCTGGAATTCAAGGTGACGGCTCCTGAGGAGGACTACCTCTTTGACGAGATCGGAAGTGTCCTTAAGATCAAGCAGTATCAGGAAGAAAAAAGGGAGCTGCTTAAGGCTCTGGAACTGTATTACAGGACATTTTTCCTGGGAGAAGAGATCACGCCGGATGAAGATGGGGAAGAATAGATGAAATTAAGAATTGGAAACACCCTTCTTGAGAATAATGTAATACTGGCGCCCATGGCAGGAGTGACGGACCTGCCATTTCGTTTGCTCTGCCGTGAGCAGGGAGCCGGCTGTGTTGTGACTGAGATGGTCAGCGCCAAAGCTATCCTTTACAATAACAGGAATACAAAGGAACTGCTGCAGATCCATCCCCAGGAACGTCCGGCAGCCGTACAGCTGTTTGGCTCCGACCCGGAGATCATGGGGGAGATCGCTGCCAGGATCGAGGACGGGCCCTATGATTTTATTGACGTGAACATGGGATGCCCTGTGCCGAAGATCGTAAATAATGGGGAGGGCTCCGCCTTGATGAAGGACCCCAAGAAGGCGGGTGAGATCCTTACAGCCATGGTCAGGGCAGTGAAAAAGCCGGTGACGGTGAAATTCCGGAAAGGGTTTAACGACAGCTGCGTCAACGGGGTGGAGTTTGCCAGGATGGCTGAGAGCTGCGGGGTGGCTGCAGTGGCTGTCCACGGGCGGACCAGGGAGCAGTACTATTCAGGCAGGGCCGACTGGGATATCATCCGCCGGGTGAAGGAGGCGGTGAAGATCCCTGTAATCGGAAACGGGGACATTTTCACTCCCCAGGACGCCAAGCGCATGATGGAGGAAACAGGCTGCGATGGCCTGATGGTGGCCAGGGGAGCCAAGGGCAACCCATGGATATTCAGACGGATCAACCACTACCTGGATACAGGGGAACTTCTGCCTGAACCTTCTATAGAAGAGATACGCGAAATGGTCCTGCGCCATGGCCGTATGCTGGTGGAGTATAAGGGGGAGTCCACCGCCATGCGTGAGATGCGGGGACACATGGCATGGTACACCAAAGGGATGCCTCACTCCGCGGCCCTGAGAAATGAGATCAACCAGGTGGAAACCCTGGAAGGGCTTGCCGAACTGCTGAATCAGAGGATCCCGGTAAATACAGGGGGAAAAGATGGAAACCATTCTTGACAATCATCATATTTTCTTATATAATACACAGAATGTGTGGACATTGAGAGAGATACTTAAGTGAAATCAAACATAAATTATATGAAGTAAAGGAAGGAAGCAGGTAAGATGGCGGATAAGAAACACATATTAACCTATGCCGGACTCAAACAGTATGAGGATGAGCTGCAGAATCTGAAAGTTGTAAAGAGAAAAGAAGTTGCGCAGAAGATCAAGGAAGCAAGGGAACAGGGCGACCTGTCCGAGAATGCTGAGTATGATGCGGCTAAGGATGAGCAGAGGGATATCGAGCTTCGTATCGAGGAGCTGGAAAAGCTGCTTAAGAATGCGGAGGTTGTGGTTGAGGACGAGATCGACCTTGATAAGATCAACATTGGCTGCAAGGTAAAGCTTCTGGACGTGGAGTATGACGAGGAGATGGAATTCTATATTGTGGGTTCCACAGAAGCCAACAGCCTGCAGAATAAGATCAGCAATGAGTCTCCGGTGGGCCGTGCCCTTATAGGCAAGGTAGTGGGAGACTGCGTTGACGTGGAGACACAGGCAGGAGATATCCAGTACAAGGTACTGGAGATCCAGAGAGTGTCATAGAGGACACGGTTTAAGAATAGACGAACACAAAGGAGTGCGAAACGTGGGAGAGCAGCAGAAGGTTAACCAGACGGAACAGGATTTGAATCATGTGCTGAAAGCGCGCCGGGAGAAACTGGCCGAACTTCAGGCAGCTGGAAAGGATCCTTTCCAGATTACAAAATATGATGTGACTGTCCACAGTATGGATGTGAAAGATAATTACCAGCAGTGGGAAGGAAAGGAAGCAGTCATCGCAGGACGTATGATGTTCAAGCGTGTGATGGGCAAAGCTTCTTTCTGCAATGTACAGGACTTGCAGGGAACCATCCAGGTCTATGTTGCCAGGGACAGCATAGGCGAGGAACCTTATAAAGATTTTAAGAAGATGGATATCGGTGATATCGTGGGCGTTAAAGGAACTGTGTTCACAACCAAGACAGGTGAGATCTCCATTCATGCCGCCGAGGTGACCCTTCTCACCAAAAGCCTTCAGGTGCTTCCGGAAAAGTTCCACGGACTGACCGACACGGATACCCGTTACCGCCAGAGATACGTGGATCTGATCATGAATGCGGAGGTAAAGGATACCTTTATCAAGCGTTCCAGGATCATTTCTGCGATCCGCACCTATTTAAGCGGCCAGGGCTTTATGGAGGTGGAGACCCCCATGCTGGTTGCCAATGCAGGCGGCGCTGCGGCCAGGCCCTTTGAAACCCACTTTAATGCGCTGGATGAGGATCTGAAGATGCGCATTTCCCTGGAGCTTTACCTAAAGAGACTGATCGTGGGCGGACTTGAGAGAGTGTACGAGATCGGCCGCGTATTCCGCAACGAAGGGCTGGATACCCGCCATAATCCTGAGTTTACCCTGATGGAGCTGTACCAGGCATATACGGACTATAACGGTATGATGGAGCTGACGGAGAACCTGTACCGCCATGTGGCCCAGACAGTCCTGGGCACCACAACCATTACCTATAAGGGTGTGGAGATGGATCTGGGCCGGCCCTTTGCGCGTATCACTATGGTGGAAGCTGTTAAGAAGTATGCGGGCGTGGACTTTGATGAGATCCACACCCTGGAAGAAGCAAGGGCCATTGCCAAGGAAAAGGGCGTTGAGTTTGAAGCCCGCCATAAGAAGGGCGATATCTTAAACCTGTTCTTTGAGGAGTTTGCGGAGGAACATCTGGTACAGCCTACTTTTGTGCTGGATCATCCGGTGGAGATATCCCCTCTGACCAAGAAAAAACCGGGCAATCCCGATTATGTGGAGCGTTTTGAGTTCTTTATGAACGGCTGGGAGATGGCTAACGCCTACTCAGAGATTAATGATCCCATTGACCAGAGGGAGCGCTTTAAAGCCCAGGAGGAGCTTCTGGCACAGGGAGACGAGGAGGCAAACCATACGGACGAGGACTTCCTGAACGCCCTGGAAGTGGGTATGCCGCCTACGGGAGGAATCGGATTCGGTATTGACCGTATGGTCATGCTGCTTACCGATTCACCGGCGATCAGGGATGTGCTGCTGTTCCCAACCATGAAGACCATCGGCAACGGGGAGTCTTCCAAGAAGGCTGAAAAAACCGATGCCATTGCAGAACTGTCTGCAAAGACAGGGGAAACAGCTGCGCCCATTGATTTTTCCAAGGTTAAAATTGAGCCTCTGTTTGAGGAGATGGTGGATTTTGAAACCTTTGCAAAGTCCGATTACCGCGCTGTAAAGATCAAAGACTGTGTTGCAGTGCCTAAGAGCAAAAAGCTTCTTCAGTTTACATTGGATGACGGAAGCGGAACAGACCGCACGATCTTAAGCGGCATCCGTGAGTACTATGAGCCGGAACAGCTGATCGGAAAGACAGCCATCGCCATTGTAAATCTTCCTCCCAGGAAGATGATGGGAATTGATTCCTGCGGTATGCTCATTTCCGCAGTGCATGAGGAAGACGGACATGAGGGTCTGAATCTGCTGATGGTGGATGACCGGATACCCGCAGGCGCAAAGCTGTACTAGAGCGTGTTTGAAAATTCATTCCCGCCATCTGCCCTAAGGAATCCCCCAGGCTCTGCCCGGTACCCCTTAGGACAAAGCACGCCCCGCTTCGCGGCATACTTGGCCCCAATTCAGTCAGCGTAGCCCACTACGCCTCCTTCATCGGGGCCAAATCTCCCACAAAGTATAACGTACAGCTGTCAGAAAGCAATTTTCAAACACACGCTAGTGCTCCATGGTTTCCGGTCTGATGAAGCACTAGACGTAAGAATATAGAAAACAGGTATCTGATGAAGGAGGACGGACGGTCCATCAGATGCCTGTTTTTGCGTATGCTAAAATAAAAAAAATCATCTTATTATTTACAAAATCATAAAAATTCATTTAAGGTGTCGCAAAACAGAAGAACTTGTGGTATACTAAATTGATATGTTATGAGATTCATAAGGAGTGCCTGTATGCTGAATGAAGAGAAGGTCAGATATATGACGCAGCTGGCCATATTTGAAAAAAGGGTGGGCAAAAAGATATTTCCCATTAACCGCTATTTTAAAAAGGATTATGTAGGCGGACAGATGTTCCGCTCATTTTTTGGGTATACCTTCTGTTACCTTTTGTTTCTTCTGATGTGGGTCCTCTACAAACTGGACGAGCTGCTCAATGAGATGAGCATTGATGAGATACTGGATGCCGCAAAAAAGTGGGGCGTTATCTATGCGGCGGGCCTTGTGCTTTACCTGATCGTCACCTGGATCGTGTACTCCAAGCGGTATGATTACGCGGCCCGGTCGCAGACCATGTACACCTCCAAGTTAAAGCACCTGATGAGGCGTTACGAGAAAGAAAGGCCCGAGAGAAAGAGGGATAACAGAGGAGGAAGAGCTCGATGACAAGTCTTCTGCTGTGGAAAGAGCATTTAAAAAGTTTTTACAACAGGTACAGTTACGCCGTACAGCCGGTGATCCGCTTCCTGTTCGCACTGTGTACGTTCTTAAGTCTGAATGCCAACATAGGCTATATGAATAAACTTAAGAATCCTCTGGTGGTGATCCTGGTGTGCCTGGTAAGCGCCCTGCTGCCATACGGAGCCATTGTGTTCCTGGCCGGCTGCCTGCTGGTGGCCCATGTATACGCGGTATCCCTGGAGATGGCCCTGATCACACTGGTCCTGATCCTGACGGTTGCCATTCTCTATTACGGCTTTAAGCCCGGGGACAGTTACCTGATCGTGCTTACACCCCTGGCATTTCTGTTTAAGATCCCCTATGCGGTTCCGCTGCTGGTGGGCTTGGGGGGAAGCCTGGCATCCGTCATCCCGGTTGGATGCGGCGTGTTCCTGTATTACCTTATCATGTATGTGAAACAGAACGCAGGCGTCCTGACCAATGACGCCGCGGTGGACATTGTACAAAAGTACAGTCAGATTTTAAAATCAGTGATTTTTAACCAGACCATGATGGTGATGATCGCTACCTGTGCGGTGGGCATTATCATTGTGTACCTGATCCGCAGGCTTTCCATGGACTATTCATGGATCGTGGCCATAGCAGCCGGTTCCGTTGCGGAGCTTCTGGTGATCTTTGTGGGAGATTTCGTCTTTGGGGTCACCGTTGCTGTGGGACAGCTGATTCTGGGCATACTATTGTCAGCCGTCATTGCGGCAGTATATAATTTCTTCATTTTTACAGTGGATTATACCAGGACGGAACATGTCCAGTTTGAGGACGATGATTATTATTATTATGTAAAAGCAGTGCCCAAGATGAATGTGAGCACACCTGATGTAAAGGTACAGAAAATAAGTACCAGAAAACGCAGCACAAGGGAGAGAAACGTGTATTAATGAAAAAGATTGAATGTAAGGAGGTGGGGACATGGCGGAAATGCTAGGACAGATGTCATCATGGCTGTCTTTGCTGCCAAGGATATCACTGGGAAATATACTGGAGATCGGGATTATTTCTTTTCTGGTTTACGAAATCCTGTTTTGGATTAAGAATACCAGGGCCTGGAACCTGTTAAAGGGTCTTGTGGTCATTCTGATATTTGTGGTATTTGCCGCCGTGCTGCACCTGACAACCATATTATGGATCATGGAAAATGCTGCAACCATTGCAGTCACCGCCCTGTTGGTCATCTTCCAGCCTGAGCTTAGGAAAGCCCTTGAGCAGCTGGGAAGCCACAATATTTTATCCAATATCCTGTCCTTTGATGAGGGCAAGGAAAGCCAGAACTTTAACGATAAGACCATCAACGAATTGGTAAGGGCAACCTTTGAGATGGCCAAGGTTAAGACCGGCGCCCTGATGGTGATCGAGAGAGGGTCCTCCTTAAAGGAGATCGAGAGGACGGGGATCGAGATCAACGGTCTGGTTACAAGCCAGCTTCTGATCAATATCTTCGAGCATAATACCCCGCTTCATGACGGGGCTGTTGTGATCCGCGGAAACCGTATCACTGCGGCAACCTGTTACCTGCCGCTCTCCGACAATATGACCATCAGCAAGGACCTGGGTACACGCCACAGGGCGGCGGTGGGCGTCAGCGAGGTGACGGACAGTGTGACAATCGTTGTCTCAGAGGAGACAGGAAGGGTGTCCGTGGCGGCGGAAGGTTACCTGACCAGGATCTCTGACGCGGAAGGTTTAAAAAATGTTCTTTCTTCCATCAAGGAGGAAAGTGTATCATTGAACCGTTTTAAATTATGGAAGGGAAGACTGAAGAATGGAAAAAAAGCTGTCTAATAACCTGGGGCTTAAGATACTTTCCGTTTTCCTGGCATTCTTTGTATGGCTGGCGGTGGTGAATATATCTAATCCGGAAAAACCCGGGTCTCAGGAAGTGACATTGGAAATCCTCAATGATGATGTTCTCGAAGCCAGCGGTAAGACATATGAATTGATGGGGGACAGAAGTACGGTTACCATCAGCTATAAAGTCAGGACACTGGACAGTGCCAATATAAAACCCACCGATTTCCGGGCCTACATTGACCTGGCTGATATGTATGAACCCACAGGCGCCGTACCGGTAAAAGTGGAAGTAAAGAACAATAAGGTGCAGTCGGTGGTTGCCAAGCCCAGTGTGATCAGGGTGGATACGGAGGATCTGCAGAGAAAGCCGTTTGATCTGGAGGTCAAGGTAGAGGGTGAGCCTGAAAGCGGTTATGACATCGGCATACCTACCATTTCCCCTACCTATGTGTATGTGAGCGGTCCTGTATCCGTGGTGGGCCGTATCAGTACAGTGGGAATCAGGATCAAGGCGGAAGGAGCCAACAGCGACCTTTCCGGCACGGAACAGGTGCGCTGCTTTGACGCAAACGACAATGAGCTTACCCAGTTGGACGACAGGGTCACCTTCAGCCGTTCCGAGATTGACTATACCCTGCCCATCCTTAAGAAAAAGAACCTGACCCTGATCTTTGAGACAGAGGGAAAGGTAGCCGAGGGCTATCGGTATACCGGAATTGAGAGCAGCAGTAATTCCGTGGAGGTAAATGGCCTTAAATCTGATCTGGCGGGAGCGAATTCTGTCACCATACCAAAGACAGAGCTTAATATGGACGGAGCCACAGGCGACAAGGAAGTTACGATCGACCTGAATAAGTATCTTCCGGAGGGGGTTACGCTGGCTGATCCGGACAGCAATGAGATCAAGGTGGTGATCAAGGTGGAGGCGCTGGAAAACAGAACCTATGAACTTCCTGTGAGCCAGATCCAACAGGTGGGGGCGTCCGGCCAGTATGAATATGAGTATGACAGGGATTCGGTCAATGTCATCATCCGGGGCCTGAAGGAGGACCTGGACCAGCTGACGCCTGCCGATATACAGGCAGAGATGGATGTGAGCGGCATGGAACCCGGTATCCACACAGGCGTTGTTTCCTTTGTATTGGGAGACGCCTATGAACTCATGAGCAGCAACAACATCCAGGTAACGGTCACGGAAAAGGGGCCTTCCGGGACAGGGGAAACCACCCAGGGGGAAAGCCAGCCGGAAACAGAAGATGAGGACTCCCCAAAGGAGACAACAGGGGCTTAAGACATGGGGGAAACATAGTAAGCCCATGGGCAGTATCAGAATAAAGCGGCGCTGCACAAAGAGGTGCGGCGTACAAGGAGAGAGGTAACATGGTAAGTGCATCAACAGTTATAAAGAATCCGTCCGGTCTGCATCTGAGACCGGCAGGTATCCTCTGCAAGGAGGCGCTGCTCTATAAATCAAAGGTATCTTTTAAGATACGCACCACCACGGCCAATGCCAAAAGCGTCCTCAGTGTGCTTGGCGCCTGTGTGAAGTCTGGAGACGAGATCACATTCGTCTGCGAGGGACCAGATGAGAAGGAAGCATTGGCAGCCATGGTGAAGATTGTGGAGGACGGATTAGGAGAGTAAGGCGCAGCCTGAGGAAAACGACCGCTATCTGATCTTCCGAAGGCTGTGAGTATAAATGAATGTTAATAAGGAGGTACAAGAGTATGTACAAGGGAACAAGCGCTTCTGCAGGAATTGGTATTGGAAAAGCTGTAATTGTGGAAGAAGCTGAGCTGGTGATCACCAGACAGCCGGTGAGTGATGGAGAAGCTGAGGTAGAGCGTTTTAAGGGAGCGCTGGAGCAGACCATTCAGGATACGGAGCGTCTGGCTGAAGATCTGGCCACCAGAGTGGGGGAGAAGGAAGCTGAGATCATGCAGGGGCATATGATGCTGCTGGCAGATCCCATGCTTACAGGTGAGATTGAGAATTCCATTAAGAACGATGGGGTAAACAGTGAATTTGCCATTGAGAACGTGTGCAATATGTATGCGGACATGTTCGCTTCCATGGGAGATGAGCTGATGCAGCAGAGGGCAACGGACATGCGCGACATCAAGACACGTATGCAGAGGACCCTGATGGGGATCCAGTCCGTGGATATCTCCAAACTGGCAGAGGGGAGCATCATTGTTGCAAAGGATCTGACTCCCTCCATGACAGCAGGCATTAATCCGGCCAATGTGACCGGTATCGTCACAGAACTGGGGGGCAGGACCTCCCACAGCGCCATTCTTGCAAGGGCGCTGGAGATACCCGCAGTGGTAGCCGTAACAGGCTTTATGGACAGTGTTAAGGACGGGGATGCCATTGTTCTGGACGGCAGCACCGGCGAGGTACATGTAAACCCGGAAGACTCTGTTAAGAGTGAATATGAGGTTAAGCGGGAAGCGTTCCTAAAGGAGAAAAAAGAGCTGGAGCAGTATATCGGAAAGGCTTCCGTGACAAAGGACAACGTGCAGGTGGAGATTGTGGCCAATATCGGCAAGCCTGAGGATACGGACAAGGTTCTCCAGTATGACGGAGAGGGGATCGGTCTGTTCCGCACCGAGTTCCTGTTCATGGACCGGACTGCCATGCCCACAGAGGAAGAACAGTTTGAGGCATATAAACAGGTTGCTTCCGCCATGAAGGGCAAGCCGGTGATTATCCGTACCCTGGATATCGGAGGAGACAAGGAAATCCCTTACATGGGCCTGGAAAAGGACGAGAACCCATTCCTGGGCTACAGGGCGATCCGTTTCTGCCTGGACCGCAGGGAGGACATCTACAAGCCGCAGCTGCGTGCACTGCTGCGCGCCAGCGCGTTCGGCAACATCAGGATCATGGTTCCCCTGGTAACCTGCATCGAGGAGCTGCGTGAGGCAAAGGCCCTGGTGGAAGAGGTTAAGAAGGAACTGGACGGCCGGAACATTGCGTATAATAAGGACATTCAGGTAGGTATCATGGTGGAGACCGCGGCTGCATCCCTGATTGCAGATATCTTTGCAAAGGAAGCGGATTTCTTCAGCATCGGCACCAATGACCTGACCCAGTATACCATGTCTGTGGACCGGGGCAATAAGAAAGTGTCCTACCTGTATTCCACATTTAATCCGGCTGTGTTAAGAAGCATCCGCCATATCATTGCCTCCGGGCGTGAGGCCGGCATCATGGTAGGCATGTGCGGCGAGGCTGCCAGCGACCCAATGATGATTCCGCTGCTTCTGGCATTTGGATTAAATGAATTCAGTATGAGCGCATCCGCTATGCTGAAGGCCAGAAAGATGGTTACAGAATACGACACCCGGGAGCTGAAGGCAGTGGCGGACAAGGCCATGAGCTTTGACACAGCGGCTGAGGTGGAGCAGTACATGAGAGAATTTGTGGAGAATGGAACAGTATAATGCTAGTTTATTTTGTTTGTTATGTTATAAGTTTCATATTGGCCCGGCAGCATTTTTACATGCTGTCTGGGCTGGTTTTAATTACAGCAGCCCTTTGGCTGTACTACAGGGATTACGCGGCCAGCAGGAATGTCATTCATCTGCGGGGCTTGTTCTGCCTGTTTTTTGTGGGAGGACAGGGGATTTCCTGCTTTAAGCTGAGCCGCCTTCAGGGGGATTGGAGCATAGAGACCTGGATCTGTCTGGGACTGGCGGTGGCCGCGTTCTGGGCGGTGTTTGAGGTGCTTACCAGGCTGTTTGACGGCTGGAGTGCAGATGACATGGAATCCGTGTACCGCTTTTACGCCTCCGCCGAATCGCCTTTCCAGGCCAAACGGCTTTTACATTCCATGGCCGGGCTGGTAGCCGTGTCCTATGCCGCCTTTTTCTTTGAAGCCTGGAAGCTGGGATTTGTGCCCTTGTTTTCCTATGGGGTCCCCCATGCATATTCCTATTTTCATGTGAGCGGGGTCCATTACTTTACAGTGTCATGCGTGCTGGTCCCCAGCCTGTTTGTGGTGTACAGCCTTATGGTTTCCAGAAGGGGGAGAGGGCTGTCCAGGGACAGGGGCTTCTGGCTGGGAGCGGTCTGCGTGGTTCTGGCTCTGGCAGTGCCTGTGCTGTGTGTGTCCAGGTTCCAGCTGATCCTGGCAGTGGGCATGGCTGCATTTACCTATATATCCATGGCCGGAAACATCAGGCCCGGATATGTGGTGATCCTGTTTGGGTGCATGGTGCCGGCCTATCTGGCGCTCACCGTGATGCGCAGCCACAGCGTGGAATACCTCAATGGCATTTTTGAGATGAAGAACAGCCATATGCCCATCTTTGTCACCCAGCCCTATATGTATATTGCCAATAACTATGATAATTTCAACTGTCTGGTGGAGCAGCTGCCCTCCCATACCCTGGGACTGCGTATGCTGTTTCCGGTGTGGGCATTGACAGGGCTTAAATTCCTTGTGCCTTCACTGGTTAATTTTCCTTTGTTTGTAACAAAAAAGGAGTTGACCACCCTCACACTGTTTTACGATGCCTATTATGATTTCGGCGTGATTGGAATGATGCTTCTGGGAGCCCTTTTGGGAGCGGCATGTTATTACCTGGTGAAGGCCAGGAGGAACCTGCGGTGTCCGGCAGGCCATGTGTTTTATGCCCAGATCGCCATGTACATGATGCTGTCCTTTTTTACCACATGGTTTTCCAATCCGGCCACATGGTTTTATCTGGTGGTCACAGGCATTATTTACATTTATGTAAGGTCATAAAAATAACCGGACTATAAGAAGTATAAAAAATATATAAAATATTATTGACTTTTATCTTAAGATTTGTTATTATGCTGTTAGTGAAGTAAATCTTTGGAAGTCAATTGAATAATTAATAAGGATTGTTACTGTTCGGCAGGCAAAACCAGGTTTGTTAAGGGGATGATTGATATACGCATTTTGTGCGGATATCTCTTTAGCAAAGTTGGTTTTTTTGTTTTAATCAGGAGCAATTATGAAAATATCGAAGATAATCAATAATAATGTTGTGAGTACCTGGGACGATGAAGGCAGGGAAATCATCGTCATGGGGAGAGGCGTTGGTTTTAAGGCCAGGGAAGGCAGTTCCATTGATGATGAAAAGGTGGAGAAGGTATTCCGCCTGGACAGCCAGAATACCATGGATAAGTTTAAGGAACTGCTCGTAAACCTGCCCATGGAACATGTACAGATATCGGCTGAGATCATCAGCTATGCAAAAGGGGTGCTGAACCGCCCCATTAATCCAAATGTGTATATCACCCTTACGGATCATATAAATTTTGCACTGGAGCGTTTTAAACAGAAGATGATGTTTACCAACCCGCTGATCAGGGAGGTGCGCAGCTTTTACCATGAGGAATACCTCATAGGCGAGTATGCCATTGCCATGATCGACCGGGATCTGGGGATTAAGCTGCCGGTGGATGAGGCGGCTTCCATTGCCCTCCACATTGTCAATGCGGAATATGATGCGCCCATGGGTGATACAATAAAGATCACCAACCTGATCCAGCAGGTATCAGAGGTGGTGGAGGAGTATTTTAATATAAAGCTGGATGAACAGTCTTTAAGTTATGAGCGGTTCATTACACACCTGCGTTTTCTGGCACAGCGGGTATTTACAGGGGAGCATATGGATCTGGATAATCTGGAGTTCCAGAAAGTGATCGACAGGTTATATCCGGAAGAATATGTCTGCAGCCAGAAGGTACGGGAGCTGATCAAGAGGCAGTATGGGCATCAGGTCACAGAGGAAGAAGTAGCGTACCTGGCCCTGCACATCAAGCGTATCAGAACAAAGTAACAGTCGGGTCCCGCCAAGCGGGGCATAAGAAAGGAGTAATAAGGATGTTTGGTTCACTTAAAAAACTGTTTGGGGGAGAAGAACAGGCGGAAAAGATCATTGCAGCGCCGGTGAGCGGAAAAGCCGTTCCCATGAGCGAGGTAAGCGATCCCACCTTCAGCCAGGAGATCCTGGGAAAAGGGGCGGCGATCATCCCTTCCGAGGGGAAAATCGTGGCGCCGGCCGATGGCCTGGTTACCATGGTATTTGATACAAAGCATGCCCTGAGCGTGCAGACGGAGAGCGGCGCTGAGCTGATCATCCATATCGGTCTGGACACGGTCCAGTTAAAGGGACAGTACTTTGAGGCACATGTAAAGGCCGGGGACAAGGTAAAAAAGGGAGACCTGCTTCTGGAATTTGACATGGATAAGATCAAAGAAGCGGGATATGATGTAATTACACCTGTTATCGTATGCAATACTCCTGAGTTCCCAAAGATGGAATGTCTCAGCGGTATGGTTGTAAAAGCAGGTGAGACCACGATCATTAAGCTGTAATTAAAGGTGGGGATGAGTTGATAGAGCGCAGCTTTATCTTAAAGGACGAGATGGGGCTTCATGCAAGGCCGGCCGCAATACTCATGATGAAAATGCTTCAGGTCCAGTCCACCGTGGAACTTTTGTGCAACGGAAACAGGGCGGACGGCAAGGACGTCATGAGTATCATGGCCATGAACACGGTGGCGGGAGATGAAGTGGTTTTCCGCATAGACGGACCGGATGAGGCCGAGGCCATGAAGGCGGTGGAATCTGTCCTGGCCGGATAAGAGCCGGGATAGGGAGAAAAATGATTTAAACCTGATTCCAGGTTTAAATAAAACAGTCATGAACAAGTAAATCAGAGTTTTCCTATAGAAATTATATGATAGGAGAGCTCAAAATAAGAAAGGGGATTTATGTTATGATGAAATGGCTACAGAAACTAGGTAAATCTTTAATGCTTCCAGTTGCCGTATTACCGGTTGCAGGCATTCTGTCCGGTATTGGTTACTGGCTCTGCCCGGCTGTTATGCAGGGCGGTGAGATTACAGGCGCAATCCCGATGATTGGATATTTTCTGACGCAGGCAGCGCTGGCTTTGATTGATGGCGCAATTATCGCGCTTTTGTTTGCAGTAGGCGTAGCGGTCGGCATGTCGGATGACCATGACGGTACAGCGGGTCTGGCCGGTCTTGTATCCTGGCTGATGATTACCCACCTGCTCTCACCGGGAGTTGTTCAGACATTGGCCGGTATTGCACCGGACAGCATTCAGGGTATGGCTTTCGCTAAGATCCAGAACGCCTTGATTGGTATCATTGCCGGTGTGATCGGCGCTACCTGCTACAATAAGTTTAAGAATACAAGGCTGCCGGACTGGCTGGCGTTCTTTTCAGGCAAGCGCTGCGTTGCAATTGTTACGGCTCTGTTTTCCGTCATCGCAGCTGCAATTTTGTTGTTTGTATGGCCAATCGTTTTCGGCGGGCTTACCACTTTGGGACAGTCAATCGCAAAAATGGGAGCAGTAGGCGCGGGTATCTATGCATTCTTAAACCGTTTGCTGATTCCGTTCGGCTTACATCACGCCTTAAACAATGTATTCTGGTTTGATACCATTGGCCTTGGCGATTTGTCCCATTTCTGGGCTGGGGATACGTCTGCTAACGTAAGCTGGAGCCTGGGCATGTATATGTCAGGATTCTTCCCATGTATGATGTTCGGTGTTCCAGGCGCCGCATTGGCGATTGTTCACTGTGCAAAAGATAATAAAAAGAAAATCGCTATCGGCCTTGTGGCTTCCGCAGCTCTCTGTGCATTTATCTGCGGCGTAACAGAACCATTTGAATTTGGATTTATGTTCCTTGCACCTGTATTGTATGTGGTATATGCTGTACTGTACGGCATTTTCACCTACATCACCGTGCTGCTTGGCTTCCGTGCCGGCTTTTCATTTTCAGCAGGCGCAACCGATCTTCTGTTCTCAGCATCGCTTCCGGCTGCTGCGAAAACCTGGTTGATCATTCCGTTAGGAATTGCTGCTTTTATCGTATTCTATGTGGTATTCCGCTTTATGATTACGAAGTTTAACTTAAAGACCCCGGGCCGTGAGGAGGATGACGATCTGGATGAGACAGTTGTAAAGCTTGCCAATAATGACTACACACAGGTGGCCAAAATTGTTCTGGAAGGTCTTGGCGGCAAAGAAAATGTTACAAGTGTGGATAACTGTATTACCAGGCTGAGGCTGGAGATCAAGGATTACACACAGGTGGATGAGAAAAAGATCAAATCCGCCGGTATTGCCGGAGTTATCCGCCCAAGCAAGACCAGCGTACAGGTGATCGTGGGTACGCAGGTACAGTTTGTGGCAGATGAGTTTAAGAAGCTGATGAAGTAACAGAGAAACGTTATCATAAAAAGTTTCCGGACAGGGGGACGGCTGAGGCCGTCCTCTTTTCTGTGTGACGGGTATACGTTCCTTATATGGCGGATTTGAATAAACTGGGATAGTGTTTTTTCGTGTGACGGAGAAATGCAAATTTCTTGTCCCCCTCCTAAAAATGTGTTATTCTATGATACAGAGCACATAAAGTGTACCCTCGGAGACTCCCGGAGTACACGAAACAATTGGGGAGGGCAGACAGCAGTGAAGCAAATGATCCGGAAACGTCTGTGTATTGTAATACTGACCGCCATGCTTATATCATTGTTTGTAAATTATTTCCAGCTGATCCATAATGCCCAGAGCGGTATGTACCGCAATTCCCAGAATAAATTCTGGCAGATCGGGCAGATTTTGAACCAGAATGAGAAGGAGACACAGAAGGCGAAAGAGAGTCTGATGGAACAGTGCTTCATGAGCGCGGAAGCCATCTCATATATGATACAGGGAAAACCGGATATTGTGGGGAATCAGCAGGAAATACAGCGGATTGCAGGCATGCTCCAGGTGGATGAGGTCCATCTGTTTGACACGGAGGGGAATCTGTATGCCGGTTCCGAACCCAGGTATTACGGGCTGAATTTTAATTCAGGGGAGCAGATGCGGTTTTTCCTGCCCATGCTTAAGGATTATGATCTTCGGCTGTGCCAGGAGATAACACCTAATACGGCGGAGCAGAAGCTGATGCAGTATGCCGCTGTGTGGAGCCGGGACCACAAAGGGATCGTCCAGGTGGGGCTGGAGCCCACCACGGTCCTGGAAGCCATGAAAAAGACGGAGCTATCCTATATCTTTTCCCTGGTCACCTCAGAAAAGGATGAGACCATCTATGCCATTGATCCTGACAGCGGCCTGATCCTTGGATCCACGGATGACGGCCTTGTAAACAGACAGATCCAGGACATTGGAATCGAGCCGGGGCATCTGGGTGTGAGGGGACGGGGGATCAGGCTGATGATCAACCAGGAAGACAGCTACGGCGTTTTTGAAACCAGCGGTTCCGTGATCCTGGGCATTACAAAGTCAACGGCAGCCCTGTATGGTGAACTGAACAGGAGCACGCTGCTGCTTGCGTTTTATCTGACCTGTATTTCGCTGATCATGATCATCTGTATCTCTGCTTACATAGACAGGTATATTGTGGACGGGATTTCCTCCATCCATGAAAAACTGGAAAGGATCACCCGGGGAAACCTGGATACAAGGGTGGAGGTGGACAGTACGCCGGAGTTTGGTGAGCTCAGTTTCCAGATCAACCAGATGGTGGAAAGCCTTCTGGATACCACCAACAAGATATCCCAGATCCTGGAGATGAGTAAGGCGCCTCTGGGAGTGTATGAATATAACTGCGACATGAGAAGGGTCATGGCAACCAACCGGCTGGCGGAAATCCTCATGATCGGCAGGTCGGAGGCAGAAACCCTGTTTTCTGATTATACTCTGTTTGAGGCAGCCCTGGAACAGGTGAAAAAGCATCCGGTGGAAGGTGAAAACGGAGTTTACCGCATGGAAGGGGAGGAGGTCCGTTATATCAGGCTGGAGACATTTGCGAGAGGGCACAGTACCCTGGGGATGATCATGGATGTAACGGATGATATCCGGGAGAAAAAACGGATTGAACAGGAACGTGACGTGGATCTGCTCACAGGGCTTTACAGCAGGCGGGCGTTCTACCGGCAGACGGAGGCTCTTTTGTCCGGCAGTGAACCTTTGGGACATGGGCTTATGCTGATGGCGGATGCAGATAATCTGAAACAGGTCAATGACCAGTACGGCCACCAGAACGGAGACCGGTATCTGGCTGCTATTGGCAGGATCCTCATATCCTGCGCCTGGGAAAAGTGTGTAACTGCCCGGCTCAGCGGGGATGAGTTTGCCATGTTCCTCTATGGGGCCGGATCCAGGGAAGAACTGATGGTTCCTGTTAGGAAGATGATGAGGGATATGGAGGAGGCCGGAGTGGAGCTTGGCACCAAGGAGAGAATCCCGGTCCATTTCTCTGCCGGATATGTGTTCTACCCCGAAGACGGCTGTGATACGGCTGTTCTGCTGAAACAAGCGGATGAGGCCATGTATGATGCAAAGAAGACATTTAAGGCAGCATCGGCCCATGGAGGCGGAGAACCAGTTATTTACAGTTGACACATAAACCATGATTTGGTAGAATACATTTAGACGTTTAGATATATGTCTAAATGTATTTTTTATTTGGTGTCACAGATCCCGGAATAAGTTAACATCATTTCCTCAAAATTGAAAGGAGGATCAGATCATGCCCTTTGGCGATACCTTTAAGGCTTTGTCAGACCCCACGCGCCGGGAGATTTTGTCCCTGCTGAGACAGGGCAGCATGACGGCCGGCCAGATCGTGGAACATTTTGACACCACAGGGGCCACGATTTCCCATCACCTGAACATTCTCAGACAGGCTGGTTTGATTGAGGACCGCAAATCAGGAAAATATATTTACTACGAGCTGAACACCACCGTATTCCAGGAAGTGCTTTCCTGGCTTCAGACATTAATGGAGGAACAACATCATGAGAAAGATCAATAGAAAGCTGACGTTTTGGGATTTTCTTTATTGGGGGCTGACCCTGGTACCTTTTGTGATATCCCTTGTATTCTACAGCCGCCTTCCTGAGCAGGTGCCCACCCACTGGGGGGCGGATAATCAGATCAACGGTTATTCCAGCCGCAACATGGCAGCATTCGGCATACCGGCATTTATGCTGCTGATGACCATATTTATCAATGTCATGTATGTCATTGACCCCAAGAGGGAGAATATCAGGCGTTCCAGGGAACTGGGACAGGTGATGCGCTGGTTTATCGTACTCCTCGCAGTGGCGATGCAGCTGGTCATCATATTGTCCGGTGTGGGCATGTCCATGAATGTGGGGACCGTGGTGAGCGTTCCCATCGCCGCCCTGTTTGTGGTAATGGGCAATTACCTCCCCAAGTGCAGGCAAAACTATACCATGGGAATCAAACTTCCCTGGACCCTGGCGGATGAGGATAACTGGACACGGACACACAGGCTGGCGGGATATATATGGACCGCGGGAGGGATCCTGATGATCGTTATGGGGTTTTTTAATCTTGCATCCCTGTATTTTGTGGTGTTTATGGCAATGGTACTGATACCCAGTGTGTATTCCTATTGGATCTACCGGAAGAAAATGAAACAATCCTGAGTCCTGGCCCTGAACTCTGTTCTGCCTTGCCCTTGAATATATGGAAGCTATGAAGTATAATAATCCAATAACGATTCCAAAGGAGGATATCATGGCAGTTTCAAATGTCTATTACACAAATATGAGAACCACATTACAGGAAAATCTCCTGCAGAAGCTGGAGAGGCTGGTTAAGAAGGCCGGTATGATGGATATTGATTTCAGCAACAAGTATACGGCCATAAAGATCCATTTCGGCGAACCGGGAAACCTGGCTTACCTTCGCCCCAATTATTCAAAAGTGCTGGTGGATTTGATCCGTTCGGCTAACGGCAGGGTATTTCTTACAGACTGCAACACATTGTATGTGGGGCGCAGGAAGAATGCCCTGGACCATCTGGACGCTGCTTATGAGAACGGATATAATCCCTTTACCACAGGATGTCATGTGATCATTGCCGATGGACTGAAGGGCACGGATGAGGCCCTGGTTCCCATAGACGGCGACTATGTAAAGGAGGCCAAAATAGGCCGTGCCATCATGGATGCTGATATTGTGATCTCCTTGACCCATTTTAAGGGCCATGAGGCGACCGGGTTCGGCGGTGCCTTAAAGAATCTGGGCATGGGCTGCGGTTCCAGGGCCGGCAAGATGGAGATGCACAATGCAGGAAAGCCATATGTACATACAATAACATGTATTGGCTGCGGCTCATGTAAGAAGAACTGTGCCCATGGGGCTATCTCCATTGAAAACCGCAAGGCGTCCATTGACACGGGCAAATGTGTGGGCTGCGGCCGCTGTATCGGCGCATGTCCGGTGGATGCCGTGTGCACTATGGGCGATGAGGCCAATGACATCCTGAACATGAAGATTGCCGAGTATTCCCTGGCTGTATTAAAGGACCGTCCCAATTTCCATGTGAGCCTGGTGGTGGATGTATCCCCGTTCTGCGACTGCCATGGGGAAAATGACACCCCCATTGTACCCAATGTGGGTATGTTTGCGTCCTTTGACCCGGTGGCCCTGGATGTGGCCTGTGCGGATGCGGTAAACCGTCAGCCGGTGCTTGCCGGGAGTTACCTGGCGGAGAAGGAACATACCCATCACGACCATTTCACAGACACCCATCCGGACACCAACTGGGAGACCTGCATTGACCACGCGGTCAAGCTGGGGCTTGGAAACAGGGAATATAATCTGATCACGATCTGATCCATTGTTCCTGGTCAATCCTATTACAAATCCGAATCCTGTCCGTATCGGCCGGTTAGCTCAAAGAAGCGCGGCATTGATACAGATATGGTTCGGATATTTTTATGTAGAATTAAGGTTTATGTAAAGTCTGTAAGTGGATTATCTGATAAAATAAAGTCAGAGTCTGCCTGAGGCTGTTTGAAAATTCAATCCCGTTATCTGCACGTCTGCCGGAAAGCATTTTTCAAACACACTCTGGTATGGGGAGACCAACCTGTAAACGGAGGATAAAACCTATGAGTGATGAACAAAAGATGGTAAGGGAACAAAGGTCCATTGGAAAAAGGAGCATGCTTAGAACGTGGTTTCTGTGCGTGTGGGCGTTCGTCCTGGCAGCTTTCCTGGTTTCCTGCGGGTCCCATAGCGGCAGCAGGTCCCCCATGGAAAGAGTGTCCCCGGACAGGGGATCGGAGGGGACTGATGCCGGTTTCTTGGATGGAACGGAAGGCAGCGATCCGGACGGGGAAGAGGGAGGCGTCCCGGACGGGAGGGAGGAGGGTTCTTCATCCGGACCGGTCCAGGGCGTCCAGTTTGCGGAAGGGTTTGGAATCTGCGCTCCCGGACAGCCGCCCGTTTACACCATGGAGTCCCCGCCCCCGCCTATAGAGACAGAGGGAGCCAAGGCATGGCTTCAGTCAGTGGCATACCAGAACGGGATATGGATCTACCGGGTAAAGGTGGAGGATCATTCCATTACCGTCATACCGGAGGACGAGGTTGAGGAACTCCTGAAAAAAGAAGAGGAAAACATGAAGCTTCAGGAGGAAGGGAAATATCCTCAATGGGATAACAGCTACTTTGAACTGGACCATGAGAAGGGGATCTACGGGCGGAGCTCCTTTGAGGAGAGAACGGGATTCAGGAAAACAAAGAACGGGCTGCCGGGCGAGCATTTTATAGATTCCATCCAGGGGCCGGGGGTTCCTGGGGGATCCATTTCAGCAAGAAGGCACCAGCGAAACTCCAGATATGAAGAGTATCTAACCAAGGGATATGCCGCCACCTACTGGGACTATTATGTGGATCAGATGGAGCTTACCATTCCGGAGCCGGATGGAATCTATGAACTCCACATTCCCGGCTTTTCAGAAGGATTCTTATTTTCCTTTGTAAAAGCCCATGAATATCCCAGTGCGGAGGAGATACCGGGCATGGTGTTTCACCAGGGTATGGGGATCTATGCAACGGGAAAATGGACGGAGGACGGTTTCCAGGCCGCCTATTACACCTATCCCAAGGAAGGATACGTCATGCAGCCTGTTATTGCGGAGCTGAGCTTCTGCAAGGGGGACCAAAAGGGAACCGGCCATCTTAGGGAAACGGAATTCGATCATTCACTAAATGCCCAGATGGGGTTACAGGGCATACCTGACGGAAAGCAGGGCCAGATCATAACATATGAGTTGGACCCGGAGGCCGGAGGCGGGGAGATATGGCTGAAATTTGACCGTGTGAATATGGCATATCAAAAGGAGATCCAATGGCTGACCATTCCCATTCCCGAGGAGAAAACAGAGGTGGATCAGACATTCAGCCTGGATGAGTGTACTGTGAAGGTGGTCAGCGCCCGCAGGACAGATTCGCCAGTTTATTACGGAAATATAAACGGGGTGGATGAGACAAGGCCTGCTGTATACGTGGAAACTGAGATTGAGATGAATGATGATGGAAAGGAGTTTAGCGGACTGTACGCCCTGATGGAAGAGGAGATCCGCGCTCCCTATCCGGTGCTTGCAAAACCTGTGTATAAGGATGAGGAGAGGATAGAAAACCATGAAAAACCCTTGGGATATAACCTGTGCTACAGCAAAGGGGATACCCAGGTCCAGCTGGGGTTAAAAGGAGTGTATTATAATTGGCATCAGGAATTTATGGTGCCGGTACAGGTGGCCGCTGAATAAAGCGGCCCCATTTATGAAAGCGGCCCGTGAAATTATTTTGATATAATGCTTGACAAATATAACTGTATCATGTATAGTTACAGTAAGAACTGTAACAAACTCGATTACAAATAAAAAAGGAGAAGCAGCATGAAGGAGAATCTTAAAAAGTATGATGCAGTTATAATCGGTTTTGGCAAGGGCGGCAAGACCATGGCCGGGGCCCTGGGGGCGGCCGGCAAAACCGTTGCCCTGATTGAGCGTTCTTCTATGATGTATGGGGGGACCTGTATTAATGTGGGTTGTATTCCTACCAAATCACTAGTCTATCGCGCCGGACTGGCCGCAGCAGCCGGGAAAACATTTGAAGAAAGGTCCGCCGCGTACAGGGAGGCCATGGAGCAGAAGGAGGATCTGACCGGAAGACTGAGAGGGAAAAACTACCAGAAGCTGGACAGCAACCCTAATATTACGGTTATTGACGGGAATGCAAGGTTTGTATCCCCACATATTGTGGAGGTGGCGCACAATGAGGATGTGTTCCAGGTGGAAGGGGAAATGATATTCATTAATACGGGATCCCAGGCATTTATCCCTCCCGTTGAAGGCCTGAAGGATAACCCTTATGTTTATACCAGCGAGGGGCTGCTAAGCCGCAGGGAGCTGCCTGAAAAACTGGTGATCATTGGCGGCGGATATATTGGCGTAGAATTTTCTTCCATTTATGCAAATTTTGGCTCAAAAGTGACCATACTTCAGGATGGAGATGTTTTTCTCCCAAGGGAGGATGAGGAGATCGCTGCAGCGGTAAAAGCTTCCCTTGAGAACAGGGGGATCCGTGTCCTGGCCGGAGTAAAGGTAAAGGCAGCGGAGCAGGAGGAAGACGGGGCCGTTGTGGTCATAGACACCAGGGAAGGTGAACGCAGGCTTCAGGCAGATGCGGTCCTGGTTGCCACAGGACGCAGACCCAACACGAAGGGTCTTAACCTGGAAGCGGCCGGTGTAAAGACGGATGCCAGGGGAGGCATCATTACAGATGACACCCTTGCCACCACAGCGCCCCATATCTATGCAATGGGGGATGTGCGGGGAGGACTCCAGTTTACATACATTTCACTGGATGATTTCAGGATCGTAAGATCCGCTGTCCTGGGAGATGGAAGCTATGATCTGAAAAAACGGGGGGCTGTCCCTTACAGCGTGTTCCTGGATCCGCCGTTTTCAAGGGTGGGACTCAGTGAGAAGGAGGCCGTAAAGGCCGGGTATAGGGTAAAGACAGCCAGGCTTGCGGCGGCAGCCATTCCAAAGGCCCAGGTGCTGGAGCAGCCGGCAGGACTGTTAAAAGCAGTGATCGATGAGGAGACGGGGTTGATCCTGGGAGCCCATCTGTTCTGTGAAGAGTCCTACGAGATGATAAACATGATAAAACTGGCCATGGATGCAAAGGTAAGCTACACCGTTCTCCGGGATGCGATCTATACCCATCCCACCATGAGCGAGGCTTTTAATGACCTGTTTGCAGTCTGATCATATATAATAAGCAATGAATAAGGAGAGTACTATATGGGATTTTCATTAGATGTAAGCGTACCTGTTATGACCGTTTTTCTTCAAGGGCTGGTCAGCTTTTTCTCGCCCTGCGTGCTGCCCCTGCTGCCCCTTTACATAGGGTATTTGTCAGGAGGAACCGGAAAACGGGGAGAGGACGGACGGATTCACTATGAGCGGGGAAAGGTTATGCTTCATACCATCTGCTTTGTGGTTGGGGTAAGCTTTGCGTTTTTCCTGCTGGGGTTCGGATTCTCGGCAATGGGAAACTTTTTTAAGACAAACCAGACCATGTTTGCCAGGATCGGTGGGATCCTCGTGGTGCTCTTTGGGTTTTATCAGCTGGGATTTTTCGGCACCTCCCAGGTGCTTGGCAAGGAGCGCAGGCTTCCCTTTAAGCTGGATACCCTGGCCATGTCCCCGGTAACCGCGCTGATCATGGGATTTACGTTCAGCTTTGCCTGGACGCCCTGCGTAGGCCCTGCCCTGGCAAGCGTCCTGCTCATGGCCGCATCGGCCAGCACCAAGGCAATGGCCTTTGGACTGATCGGCGTCTATACATTGGGCTTCGTGCTGCCGTTCCTGGCAGTGGGGCTGTTTACCACGTCCCTTTTGGAATTTTTTAAGACTCATGTGAATGTGGTGAAATACACGGTAAAGATCGGCGGGATCCTGATGGTATTTATGGGTGTTCTCATGTTTACCGGAAGAATGAATGCAGTGACCGGTTATCTTTCCCAGTTCCAGGCGCCCTTTGGCACTGAGGCTGGTCAGACTGCCGGGGAGAACGGCAATGAAAGCAGCCCGTCAGGGCAGGGAAATGAACCGGGCGAAGACCCCGCGGCTCCTGCAGCGGATGCCGGCCAGCCTTCAGAGGAGTCCGGGGACACGGATGGCGGTGACAAAACCCAGTCAGGCGGCCCGTCTGCGCAGACGGAAGGCCAGGCGGACGCAGTTGGACAGGAAAGTGAAAGCCCAGGGGATACAGCCAATCCTCCGGCAGTGGATTTTACCCTTACGGACCAGTATGGCAACACACATACATTGTCGGATTATAAGGGGAAGACCGTGTTCCTGAATTTCTGGGCCACATGGTGTCCTCCCTGCAGGGCCGAGATGCCTGATATCCAGAAACTGTACGAGACATATGATACGGAAGGCGATGACGCCCTTATTATCCTGGGCGTGGCCAGTCCTAATATAGGCGGCGAGAAATCAGAAGAAGGAATCAAGGAATTCCTGGATGAGAACGGATATACCTATCCTGTGCTTATGGATACCACAGGTGATGTGTTCATGTCCTACGGCGTGTTTTCCTACCCCACCACGTTCATGATCGACAGGGATGGAAATGTATTCGGATATGCCAGCGGGCAGCTGAATGAAGATATGATGGAAAATATCATTAAACAGACAATGGAAGGAAAGCGGAGATAGAACAATGAGAAAAGGCAGGGCCAGAAGGAGATACCATTACAGAAAAAATGGATATATGTGGGGCAGGATATGGTTATTGTCAGCTCTGGCAGCTGCCGCCGTGATATACGGCGTGATGGAACTCAGGTCGGTCAGGGGGCATGAGGCAGAGGGCGTCCAGGTAAGCCTGGAAACCTCCGGCTCCAGTCCTGATGCAGAAAGCCCTGATACGGCCGGTCCGGCCCCGCAGTCCAAAAAGGAAGGCCGTGAGGATCAGGAACAAACGAAAAGGGAATCCCGGAGCATTCAGGTAGTGGATGTAAAGGACGTGGTGGAAATAGAAGTCCCCGCCCAATGGGCAGAGGATCCGGATACCCATGCCATAAAGGCTGAGCTTACAAAAAAGGCAGCTGAGATTGCAGAAAAATGGGACCGTCAGCCGGTGGATTCACAGATGGAATCATTTGACAAGACAACGGGTTCCTACGGGTATTCGGAAGAATCAAACGGCCGTGCCCTGGACCAGGACCAGCTGGTCAGGGACCTGATGAAAGCCGTGGAGGGACCCCTTTTGCAGACCCAGGTCCAGGCGGTCTTTCAGACAGTTGCCCCAAAAAGGACACGGGCGCAGGCCAAGGAACAGTACAAGGTGATCGGCACATTTGCCACAACCACTACAAACAATAAGAACAGGAACCAGAATATACGCCTGGCGGCCGAGGCCATTGACGGGATGATACTAAAACCCGGACAGGAGTTTTCATTTAACATGACCACCGGCAACCGGACCAGTGACAAGGGGTACCAGCCCGCAGGCGCGTACAGGAACGGCGTGCTGATCGAGGAACCGGGCGGAGGCGTCTGCCAGGTTTCCACCACACTGTACCATGCCATCATTAATTCGGGATTTAAGACAACGGAACGGAATTTTCACAGTTTTGCCCCCAGCTATATTGAAAAGGGGCAGGATGCCATGGTCAGTTTTGACGGCTATGCGGGACCGGATCTGCGGTTTGTGAACACAGGGGATGCCTCTGTGGGACTCAGGGCCTCCTTTAGCGGCAACCAGCTGAAGCTTTCCATTGTGGGACTTCCGGTGCTGGAGAACGGAAAGGATGTCTCACTCCGGTCCGAAAAGGTCAGGGACGTAGAGCCGCCGGAACCAATCTATGAGGAGAATCCTGAGCTGGCATATGGAGAAGAAAAGGTCATTGAACAGGCCCAGCCGGGTTCTGTCTGGAAGACCTACCGCCAGTTAAAGGAAAACGGAAAGGTTGTGGAGGAGACAGCACTGCATACCAGCACCTATAAGGCCAAACCGGCCAGGATCCAGCGAAACTCGGCTGCCCAGCCGGGCGCGAACCAGGAACAGACAGGTATGGATCAGGAACAGACAGGTACGGGTCAGGAACAGACAGGTACGGGTCAGGAACAGACAGGTACGGGTCAGGAACATTCAGACGCGGGCCAGGAACATTCAGACGGGAATACACCGGAGTCCGTCCAGGGGAGTGTGAGCCAGGACCAGGGGACCAGGGGGCAGGAAAGCCAGGATCAGGGAACCGCAGGCCAGAAAGTTCACAACCTGCAGGATGGCGCAGGGCAGGCGGAGCATGGGTCCGGCGGAAATGGACCAGGCACAGACGGACCGGCCGAAGGCGGGCCGGCTGCAGAAACGCCGGGAGGGAAAAACCAGGGCTCTTTTGCTCCGGAATTGGCAGCGCCGGGGCAGTAGGCCCATGAATTTAAAAAAACGCGGACAAAACCAGTGCATTTTCTGAGAAAAAATGGTATGATTTTACAGAGAATAACTCTGGCACGGGCCAGAGCGAAAGGGGAGTAATGATACAGTGACAAGCGAATTTACAATTGCAGTACATGCACTGGTCTTTCTGAATCATAAGGCAACCGTGTATTCCAGTGAAGGGCTGGCAGAGAATGTCTGTACGAATCCGGCCAGAATCCGCAAAGTCATGGCCAAGCTGAAAAAGGCCGACTTAGTAAAAACAAAGGAAGGGGTGGACGGGGGGTATCTGTTTCACCGGGACAGCAGGGAGATCAATCTGACCATGGTGGCGGATGCCCTGGAAACCCCCTTTGTGACCGTTTCATGGAAAAGCGGGAATCCACATATGAGCTGCCTGATCTCTTCCGGTATGGCAGGAGTGATGGATGGGCTCTATGATGATCTGGACCAGTGCTGCCGGGAACGGCTGACACATGTTACCATAGCTGATCTGGATAAGAAGATATTCGGGAAGGCTGCTGCAAATTGATTGGATGTTTCCAGTCAGGCCGCAGCGCCTTTTTTCGTGTTGCAATTAAAAACAAGGCATGAGATAATAGGAAAATCAAAAATCAAAAGAGGAGCATGCAAAATGAAAAAACTGCGCGGATTGTTCAGGATTATTTTTGGCAGGACTGCATTTGTGATCCTGTTTATGGCCATACAGCTGGGAATCCTGTTTGGGGTATTCCGGTGGCTGGAGGACTATGTGCACATCATATATGCTGTGTCCATCCTGCTCAGTGCTGTTGTGATCATCTATATATTTAACGAGCCCATTAATTCCAGCTTTAAGATGGCATGGATCGTGCCCGTTCTTGTAATCCCCGTGTTTGGGGTATTGCTCTATATCTTTGTACAGATGCAGTTCCAGACAAAGCTGCTGGCCAGGCGCCTTCGCACCACCATCAAGGCAACGGCCCCCTATTTGAAGCAGGATCCGTCAGTGCAGGAGAAGATCAGGAGATCCAGCCTGCGAAGCAGCCATTTGATCGACTATATGAAGGACTGCGCAGGTTATCCTGTGTATGAGAATACCTCAGTGGAATATTTTTCCCTGGGAGAGGACAAGTTTGAGGCGCTGAAACGGGAACTGAGGCAGGCGGAGCGCTTTATTTTTATGGAATATTTTATTGTTGAGCGCGGCTACATGTGGGACAGCATTCTGGAAATACTGGAGGAAAAGGTGAAGGAAGGGGTGGAAGTCCGCGTCATGTATGACGGGATGTGCTGCCTGATGCTGCTTCCCTATCATTATCCCAAAGTGCTGGAGGCCAAGGGAATCCGCTGTAAGATGTTTTCACCCATAAAGCCCACCCTGTCCACTTACCAGAATAACCGGGACCACCGCAAGATCGTTGTGATCGATGGACACACTGCCTTTACCGGAGGCGTGAACCTGGCGGATGAGTATATCAACCGCAAGGTACGGTTCGGCCACTGGAAGGACACGGCCATTATGCTGAAGGGTGATGCGGTTTTAAGTTTTACCATGATGTTCCTTCAGATGTGGAATGTGACTGAACGGCAGCAGGATGATTTCAGCCGTTATGTGCTTCCCAGGGGGACTGAAGTGGCAGGAGCAGGGGACCGGGGAGGATTTGTTATTCCTTACGGCGACAGTCCCATGGACAGGGAGCAGGTGGGAGAGCGCGTCTACCTGGATATACTGAACCAGGCCAAGAACTATGTCCATATCATGACCCCCTACCTGATCCTGGATGATGAGATGGAGAATGCCCTGTGTTATGCTGCCAAGAGAGGCATTGACGTGACCATTATCATGCCCCATATCCCGGATAAGAAGTATGCCTACCTATTGGCCAGGACCTATTATCCGGAGCTGATCGAGGCAGGAGTCAAGATCTATGAATATACGCCGGGGTTTGTCCATGCCAAGGTATTTGTCAGCGATGACGAGAAGGCGGTGGTGGGTACCATTAACCTGGATTTCAGAAGCCTGTACCTGCATTTTGAATGCGCTTCTTATATTTACAGGAACCCGGTGGTCCTGGCTGTGGAGCAGGACTATCAGGATACCCTTAAAACATGCGCCCTTATCACTATGGAAAACTGTAAGAATTACAGCTGGGGAGGAAAGAAGCTGGGACGCCTCATGCGTCTGGTGGCGCCTCTTATGTAGGGAAAAGAGGCAGCATATATGACCAAAAGATCCTTAAAGGGCATATCATAGAGGTATGTCCTTTTTGATTTGTGGATTTTAGAAAAATCAGACAATGAACCTAAAAATATCCATTATATATCACAAAATGAACACATTATGATGGTAGAGTATGAGAGTATTAATTATGCTATTTTTCCAACCATTGATTTGAGAGGAGCAAGAGATATGAACAGACGATGCGCAGCCTGCCGGTATTTAAGCGGTTCTCTGGCAATCATCACTGGGATCACCGGGGCAGCACCTGTTACAGTGATGGCGAATACTTCATCTGCCAATTTTGATATGAGAAAACAGGTGGTGAATCTGACAGGAATTTTAAATGTGACAAACTATACGGAACAGGTTACAAGAGGGGATTTTGCAAGGATGCTGGTCAATGCCTCCAGCTACCGTGAGAATCTGCCCGCTGTCAGCGTTTCGGTTTTTGCCGATGTGCCCAGCACCAACCCCAATGCGGTATATATCAGGATCGCGGCGTCCCAGGGATGGATGAGCGGATTTCTGGGCGGCCTTTTTAAACCGGATGAGTACATAACATACAAGGATGCCGTAAAAGCATTTCTGACCATGCTGGGCTATACGGATGAGGACTTTACCGGTGATCTGGCATCCTCAAGGATCTCCAAGTTTAATTACCTGGAACTAAACGAGGAGGTAAACCGGCAGGGGGATGAGGTGCTGAACCAGACGGATTGTATGAACATGTTTTATAACCTTCTGAAAACCACTCCCAAGGACAGCAGCAGTATCTACGGCGCTGTTCTGGACTGCGAATTAAACAGCGATGGGGAAATCAACCCCATCAGTATCCTGGAGGACGAGCGCAAGGGCCCCATCCTTGTAAGAAAAGGCTTCAGCGTGGCCCAGTCTGTTCCCTTTGATACGGAGAATGCCAATGTATTCCTTAATGGGGTGGCCAGTACCCTGGAGTCTGTTAAACTGTCCCAGAAGGATGCGGGATTTGCTGTTATCTATTACAATGTAAAATCCAAGACCATCTGGGCCTATACAACCAGTGCCTGGGACCAGGACGACTCATCAGGCAACAACTCCTATGTGCTGTTAAAAGGCGAGATCAAGAATATTTACTATAAGTCCACAGATGTTATGACTCCCACTTCTGTCCGGATTGAGATTGATGAGGACAATTCAGATGATGACTTTGACACGGATGATTCCCTGGACAGTGACGGTTACCTGACAGTGGAGCTGAATTCTTCCGAACTGCAGTATCTGTTCTCCATCTACGGACAATTGGAAGTGGGTGATGAGGTGGTTCTTGTCTGCAATGAGAGCAACGGCTCTTACACGGCAGTGGATGCCATCGAATACTAATGGGACGAGGTGACTTATGGAAAAGACCAGCATAAAGGCATTATTAAAACGAAAAGAAAAACAGGCAGGGGAAACGGATAAGCCGAAGAAAAAGGGTAAAAAGAAAAACAGGCTGAAGATCATCATTGCGATGCTGGTCCTTGCCGCCGTGGTCATAGTGGTGGTGCTGCAGCGCAGGCAGGCTGCCCGAACCGCGGCTGCAGAGGCAAATGCCGTGAATACGGCTACGGTGGAGACAAGGGATATTGTTTCAGAACTGTCCTCATCAGGGACCCTGTCGGCCAAGGATTCCTACAGCATAACGGCCCTGGCGGAGGGGGAGGTCATAAGCGCTGATTTTGAGGAGGGGGACCAGGTTGAAAAAGGGCAGGTCCTCTACGAGATTGACAGGACCAGCGTGGAGTCACAGCTGAGCAATGCCAAGAATTCCCTGGAACGGTCCCAGAAGGATTATGAAAAGGCGGTACAGGAATACAATGAGGCCCTCAGCGATTACAGCGGCAATACATACAAGGCCACTGAAACAGGTTATATCAGTGAGCTGAACATCAGCGCGGGCAGCAAGGTGAGCAATAACACTACCATTGCCAAGCTTTACAGCGATGATGTGATGAAAATACGGATTCCCTTCTTATCCGGGGAGGCAGCCCTGATTGCGCCGGGAATGGGGGCGGTTCTTACACTGGTGGATACAGGGGAGCAGGTGGCGGGTACGGTGACAGCAGTAGCCAACCAGGAAGTGGCCCTTACAGGAGGACGTATGGTGCGTAATGTAACCATCCAGGCGGCAAATCCGGGCGGTCTTACCACATCCACAAGGGCAACGGCACAGATCGGTGAATTCGTGGGAAGCGAGGACAGCACTTTTATGGCCACCATAGACACCACCATGAACGCAGAGCTGTCGGCCACCGTGGAGGTGGCATCCCTTCTGGTGGATGAGGGAGATTACGTGACTGTGGGAACTCCTGTTTTCCTGATGACCACAAAGACAGCAGAGGATCTGATCGAAACCTATTCAGATGCAATGGAAAATGCGGAGGAAAAGGTGGAGAGCGCCCAGAGCAGCCTGGACAACACCCAGGACACCTATGATGACTACACCATAACCGCTCCCATATCCGGTCAGGTGATCACTAAAAGCTATAAGGTGGGCGATAATATATCAAGGAATACCAGCAGCACTACCACGGTTGCCACCATTTACGATCTTTCGGGACTTACCTTTGAAATGTCCATTGACGAACTGGATATCTTAAGCGTAAAGGTGGGACAGAAGGTGACGGTGACAGCGGATGCCCTTGAGGGGGAGACTTATACGGGCACGGTGACCAATGTAAGCCTGGAAAGCACCTACTCCAACGGAGTGACCACCTATCCGGTTACGGTGACCATGGATGAGATGGGAGATCTTCTTCCGGGAATGAATGTGGACGGAGTGATCACGTTGGATGAGGCAACAGGAGTTCTGGCAATTCCGTCAGATGCCCTGATGCGGGGCAACCAGGTCTATGTAAAGGATGACACGGTGACCCAGCAGGCAGGTCCTGTTCCGGCCGGATTCCGGGCAGTGGAAGTAGAAACCGGCCTGGTCAGCGATTCCTATGTGGAGATCAAGAGCGGACTGTCAGAGGGAGATGTGGTATATGTGGCGGAAACCAGTACATCCAACACCAGCGTCTTTATGATGGACATGGGAGGCGGTCCCGGCGGTGGCGGCGGCCAGGGCAGCAGAGGCGGCCAGGGCGGCCCAGGCGGCGGTGGCGGCCAGGGCGGCGGTCCAAGGTAATTTCGGCAATTCGGATCAGCGGCCCCTTTAGATGAAGTGAGAAAGGAAACCATATGTATGGAGATGACACAGGAGTCGGCCTCCTTGGGAGAACCGTTAATCGAACTGAATCATATCTATAAGATTTATTATCTGGGCGGTGAAGAGATACGGGCCAGCGATGATGTAAACCTTACGATCCGCCGTGGAGAGTTTGTGGCCATTGTAGGAAAGTCGGGAAGCGGTAAATCCACGCTGATGAACATTATAGGCGCTTTGGATGTGCCCACAAAAGGGGATTATTATCTGGGCGGCGAGGATGTCAGCGATATGACGGATAAGCAGCTGGCCGGAGTCAGAAACCGTATGATCGGATTTATTTTCCAGCAGTACAACCTGCTGCCCAAGCTGAATATATTGGAAAATGTGGAACTTCCCCTGTTGTATGCGGGGGCGGGGACAGCGGAGCGTAAGGAACGGGCCATGGCTTCACTGGAGCGGGTTGGCCTTGAGGACAAATGGAGGAACTTTCCCAACCAGCTGTCCGGCGGCCAGCAGCAGAGGGTATCCATAGCCAGGGCACTGGCCGGAAATCCGTCCCTGATATTGGCGGACGAACCCACCGGAGCCTTGGACTCCAGGACCAGCAGGGATGTGCTGAACTTTTTAAAGAAGCTAAACAACGAGGGCAACACCATTGTGATGATCACCCATGACAATTCCATTGCTATGGAAGCAAAACGGGTGGTGCGGATCGCAGATGGGAAGATCAATTTTGACGGAGATGTAAAAGACTATGCTTCAATCATTCAAGCTGGCTCTAAAGAGCATATGGGGCAATAAAATGCGTTCATTCCTGACCATGTTGGGAATTATCATCGGCGTTGCGGCAGTCATTATTCTGGTAAGCCTTGTAAACGGCTACATGGGCAGTGTGGTGGAGAGCTTTGCAAGTATGGGCGTAAATCAGATCAATGTAAGCGTGACCAACCTGACCTCGCGTTCCCTGGATGTAGATGAAATGTATGCGTTCTATGAGGATAATACGGATCTGTTTGCCCAACTCAGCCCCAATGTAAGCTTATCAACCACGGTAAAGCACGGTACGGATGAGATGGATTCCACCAGTGTGGGCGGCTACAGCGAACAGTATCTGGATTTAAAGGAATACACAATGGAAGCCGGACGGAATATCTCCTATGCGGATATCATGTCCAGGCAGAAGGTCTGCGTCATAGGAGCATTTGTGGCCCAAGAGCTTTACGGCAGCGCCCAAAGCGCCCTGGACCAGACCATTAAAATCGGGGGATATTCATTTAAGATCGTGGGTGTGGTGGCTCAGGAGGAGGACGACATGGATGACGGGGGCACAGATGATTTTGTCTGGCTGCCCTACAGCGTGGCTGTTAAAATGTCCAGGAACGCGGTCATAAGCAGCTATACCTTTACATCGGTGGATACTGACCTGTCAGACGACTGTGTTACGGCGATCGAAGATTTCCTCTATGAGACATTTAAGGATGATGATCTGTACCGGGTCACTGCCATGAGCGAGATGCTGGATTCCCTGAATGAACAGATTGCCATGATGAGCGCCATGTTAGGCGGGATCGCAGGCATCTCCCTGCTGGTAGCAGGTGTGGGGGTTATGAACATCATGCTGGTATCTGTCACAGAGCGCACCAGGGAGATCGGGATCAGGAAATCCCTGGGAGCCGACAAAGGGACCATCATGCGCCAGTTTGTCATAGAAGCAGCGGTAACCAGTTCCCTGGGAGGGGTTGTGGGGATCCTCATTGGCTGTATCTCCACCACACTGGTGGGAACAGCTGTTGGGATAACGGCAACGCCTACTCCTGCTGCGATCGCCATATCCTTCAGCGTGTCGGTGGGCATCGGCCTTTTGTTCGGATATATGCCGGCCAACAGGGCTGCTAATTTAAACCCCATCGATGCGCTCAGAAGTGAGTAGAGGGATGTGGGCGTGCAAAATAAAACAGGCGGGGAAGCTGGATTATCCCGGTCACAGACAAGGGATTTCAGGAAAGCCACCGGTACAGACCGATCAGCACAAAGAAGGCTGCCACATAGATCAGGGCAAATACGGCGGCAGATACCCGGTCATTCCTTGACAGGGGAAGACGCCCAAGCCAAGCCATGGTCCTGGCCCTCAGAGGGAAACACAGCATCAGGAAGACGAACAGCAGCAGGAGCCCTATGCCTGCCAGGACAAAGGAACGGCTGGTCAAAAGCATGAGGATGACCGCTGCGGAAAATGCCATGGGGAACAGGATGCAGGTGAGGCAATTCAGGGTCTGCATCCTGCCTTTTGGCAGGGGAAGCCCTTCACGCAGGGCTTTTTTTATTTCCATATGGCGTTTTAGACGGCTGAAAAATACGAGGGCATCGGCACCCAGCAGGGCGGCCACATAGAGCAGGTGAGGGTAAAACGGTGTGCCGGCATCCATTCCCTCCTTTGCAATGGACACGCTTGAGGGAATAAAAAATGCAAACAGGGCGATGTTAAGCAGGAACAGGACAAAAAGCTGCCTTTCTTCCGTGCGCAGAGTGGTATCCCGCAGCAGTTCATATGCCAGCGCCCGGTCGGTCTGAAGTTCCATGGGCCGCTGGCCGGCCTCAGAGCAGAAGATCACCAGATTCTTATAATAGGTCTTCGGCGTCCATCCGCTGGTCCTGCAGGCGTCCAGGTACTCGTTAAATTCATCTGATGCCAACAGCTTTGCCGTAATCTTCTTAGGGTAGATGTCCACGCAGAAGTGGTATCTGCCGGGCGTCAGATAGCTGAAATATCCATTCTGGAAAAAGGGGGTAAATCCCTCGATCATATAGCCCTCCATGGCCTTTTCTTCTAAAAAACGTTCCAGCTTTTTGTATTCGGTCATATGGAACGGAATCTCCCACTGTGCGTCATATTGTTCATTTCCAAGACCTCTCATCGTAAAACCTCCCATCATTTGAGATGCTCGTCATCCCATATCGGTTTCAGCCGGCTGCGGCCGTCCTCCACCATGGATACCAGACGTTTATATTCGGTCATAAGAATGTGGTGACCGTGGCCGGTAAGACAATAAATCTTTTTCCGGTCCGCCACTGCGGTCTGCCGTATCATCCCCTCATCTTCAAAGCGTGCCAGAAGCGCATACAGGGTGCCGGCTCCAATCTGTACACGGTTCTGGGTAAGGGCTGCAGCCTCCTGCATGATTTCATACCCGTAATGCGGTTCCTGGAGGATCAGCAGTATATAGTACATGGGTTCCGTCAGGGTCTGAAACTGTATCCGCGGCATGTTGTCACCTGCTTTCTTAGTTGCTGGTATGATACACTATAACGATATTCGATATAATAATTATAATATCGATATTCGATATAGTCAAGTATGTTTTGTATTAGATGAGAAACATGAAAAAAAGCTCTTGATATGACCCTTGGTTACCATTTATAGTAAAGCTGTTTATAGAATTTTTATAATTATACAAAAGGGTAGGAGAAGAGTATGAAAGATTTAACACCGCAGCTGTTTCTGTCCATGAAACAGTATTCCAAAGAACAGTTTGTCAATGACGTGGTATCGGGCATTATTGTGGCGATCATAGCCCTCCCGCTGTCCATCGCCCTGGCCCTTGCTTCGGGTGTGACGCCGGAACAGGGCCTTTACACTGCCATTGTGGCCGGCTTTGTGATCTCCTTTTTAGGGGGAAGCAAGGTGCAGATCGCAGGGCCCACCGCTGCATTTGCCACCATTGTTGCCGGTATCGTGATCAAAAATGGGACGGAGGGACTGGCGGTGGCCACGATCCTGGCCGGCATTCTGCTGATCATTATGGGCGTGCTGCGCCTGGGAAGCCTGATCCGGTTCATTCCATATACTATCACCACTGGTTTTACCACCGGTATTGCTGTCACCATATTCATTGGGCAGATCAAGGACTTTATGGGACTGACATTTGAAACATCCCCTGTGGAGACCATGGAAAAGCTTCATGAAGTCATTGCCTGTGCAGGCACCTTTAACCCCATGGCGGTAGCGGTGGGGGCGCTGTCCCTGGGAATCCTTATTATATGGCCCAGATTTTTTAAGAAGATACCCCCCTCGCTTGTGGCGGTGATCGTTTCCGCCGTGCTGGTAAAAGGCCTGGATCTGAGAGTAAATACCATTGGGGATCTGTACACCATATCCTCCAGCCTGCCCGCTTTTCACCTGCCCCAGATCTCCTTTGAACTGGTCCGCAGGGTCATGCCTGATGCTCTGACCATTGCGGTCCTGGCAGCCATTGAATCCCTTTTATCCTGTGTGGTTGCAGATGGCATGGTGGGAGGAAAGCATAATTCCAACATGGAACTGATCGCCCAGGGAGCGGGCAATGCGGCTTCCGCCCTGTTTGGCGGGATCCCGGCCACGGGAGCCATTGCCAGGACTGCGGCCAACATTAAGAACGGGGGGCGCACACCGGTGGCCGGTATGGTCCACGCCGCCGTCCTTTTGTTAGTCCTTATTTTCCTTATGCCCTATGCGGCTCTGATCCCCATGCCGGCCATTGCCGCCATCCTTTTTATGGTGGCGTATAATATGAGCGAGTGGAGGGAATTTCTGGATGTGGTAAAGACCTCTCCCAAAAGCGATACCGCAGTACTGCTGATCACATTTTTCCTCACCGTGGTGTTTGATCTGGTGATGGCCATCGGAGTGGGGCTGGTCCTGGCCTCCCTGCTGTTTATGAAACGGATGTCTGATGTTTCCGATATATATGGATGGAAGTATGAGGAGGATGACAGGGAAGGGGATGACAGGGAACGAATTGACTTAAAGCCGGTGCCAAAACATGTGATGGTGTTTGAGGTGGACGGCCCCATGTTTTTTGGCGCAGCGGACAAGATTGCCCAGATTCCCCTTGACACAAAGAAACAGGTCCTGATCCTGCGCATGAGAAGTGTTCCAGCCATGGATGCAACTGCGTTAAACAGCCTGAAAAAGCTTCATGCCCGGTGCCGCAAAGCACACATCACAATGATCCTGTCCCATGTCAATGAGCAGCCCATGTCAGTGATGGAAAAGTCCGGTTTTGACCTGGAGATCGGCAGGGATAATATAGCTGTCTCTATTGACGCGGCCTTAAGCCGCGCTGCCATGATTGACAGAACAGCTGAATCAGTATAGACTGTGAGTGACTGAATAATTTGACGCGGTCCCGAATAGATTGAGAGTACAAAAACGGCTCCATGACAGGGAATGAGGAAGACATGCAGGGAGGGCCGGGAAAAGAGGAACAGGTATGAAGGTTGTTGATATGCATTGTGACACCATTTCAGAAATATATAAGGATCACAGGGCGGGCGGAAACGCATCGATCCTGGAGAATTCCATGATGATCGACCTTAAGAAAATGCAGGCAGGTGATTACGGGCTCCAAAACTTTGCCCTATATACCAATCTGGACCGGGCGGAGGGGAAGCCCTTTGAATACTGTATGCAGCTTCTGGATACATTCTATAATGAGATGGAAGCCCACAGGGATATGATCGGTATTGTAAAATCCTACAAAGATATTGAGGAGAACTGGAAGCAGGGAAAGATGTCGGCCCTTCTGACCATTGAGGAGGGAGGCGTTTGCCAGGGGGAACTGGGGTTTTTACGCAATTTCTACCGGCTGGGTGTCAGGATGATGACCCTGACCTGGAACTATCCAAATGAACTGGCATTTCCAAACAAAAGGGAAATGCAGGAAAATGGCCGTTCCCGTCTGGTGGCGGACACGGAAAACGGCCTGACAGAAACAGGGGTCCGGTTTGTCCGGGAAATGGAGCGCCTGGGAATGATCATCGACATTTCCCATTTAAACGATGCGGGGATCTGGGATGTGTTCCGCCATACAAAAAAACCGTTTGTGGCCAGCCATTCCAATGCAAGGGCAGTTGCCTCCCATGCCAGGAACCTTACTGATGAGATGATACGCGCCCTGGCGGAGCGGGGAGGAGTGGTGGGGATTAATTACTACTCCTGCTTTTTACACGATTTTGCAGAGGGAGAATCTGAGATCAGCCGCATTTCCCATATGGTGGATCACATGAAGCATATCCGCAACATAGGCGGAATCGGCTGTCTGGGACTGGGATCTGATTTTGACGGGATCGAATGTGAACTGGAGATGAAGGACGCATCCCAGCTGTCCCTTTTGGCAGATGCCATGAGCAGGGAAGGCTTTTCCCAGTCGGACATAGAGGCTGTTTTTTATAAAAATGTCCTGGGATTATACAGGGAAATCCTCTGATCGTAAAAAATTTACGCAGATTTTACAATTCCATGGGGCGGATTTTACTTGCATTTGGTATGCTGTTTACATATCTTCCATGCACGGCCGTGTGTATACGGATGGCAGCCTTGTACACGGATGGCAGTCTTATACGTGGAAGCTACATACTCAGAAAGGCGGAGAAGCAGAGATGGAACGGATTTATATCATAGAGGATGATGAGAATATCAGGAACCTGTTAAAGATTGCCCTGGAGGGCTTTGGCTATGATCCGGAAGGGTTTGAGACAGCCGAGGAGGGCCTGGCAAGGATGAAGGAAGAAAAGCCGGACCTTGCCATCTTTGACTGGATGCTTCCGGGGATGGACGGAATTGAGGCGATCAAGCAGGTCAGGCTTTCAGAAGGACTTAAGGATATTCCCATCATGCTTCTGACCGCCAAGGAAAAGGAACTGGACAAAGTGGTTGGACTGGACTGCGGGGCGGACGATTACATGGTTAAGCCTTTTGGGGTCCTGGAATTGTCAGCCCGTATCCGAAGCCTGCTGCGCAGGACCAGGAGGGAGGAGGAACGGGACGTACTGTCTTACCAGGGGATTTCCGTAAACCGAAAGACCAGGGAGGTTATGAGCAGCGGCCGGGTGTCGGAGCTGACCCTGAAGGAGTTTGAACTTCTGGTATATCTTTTGGAAAACCAGTCCCGGGTGGTAACAAGGGATGAACTGCTAAACCGGATATGGGGTTATGAGTATGACGGGGAGACAAGGACCTTGGATATGCATATACGTACCCTGCGCCAGAAACTGGGCGAAGAGGGGGGATCCTGTATCAAGACGGTCAGGGGAGTGGGCTACCGCATGATCAAGGCGGAAGCATAGCTCGCTGAGTATGTTGGAGTTACCTTAGGAGGAGATCATGCGTAAAGCCATATTGGAACGCTTTATTCTTGTATTGTTAGCGGCGCTGTGTATTAACAGCGTCATCTTTTATATTGCCAGCAGCAATATGATCCTGACCACGTCCAGCCGGGACATGAAATACACCATCAGGGCCATTGACAGCATACTGGATTATGACGGGGACCTGATGAGCCAGATGCACAAGCTGGAGGCATTTACAGACCAGGATTCCAGCCGGGTCACCCTGATCAGGACAGATGGAACCGTTATCACGGATTCGGATGCGGATGCGGAGTATCTGGACAATCATCTGGGCAGGGAAGAGATACGGATGGCGGTGGAAAAGGGGGAAGGGCATGCCAGAAGGTATTCCAGCACCCTGGGGAAGACCATGCTTTACGTGGCCTGCCGGTCGGACCACGCCGACATGGTCCTGCGGCTGGCCGTACCCTATTCGGGCATCAGCGAATACCTTCCCATGCTGCTGCCTGCCGCCATTGTAAGCTTTGGGGCGGCTATGCTGTGCTCCCTGATCACCACCCAGCGGTTTGTGTCCTCGGTCACCAGGCCCATGAGGGATATTTCCAGGAAAATGCTGCAGGTAAAGGGGGATTACACGGAGCTGCATTTTGACAGGTACCAGTATCCGGAGATCAATGTCATTGCCGAGACCATCACTAATATGTCCCAGAATGTGAAGGAGTATCTGAGCCAGATCGACAGGGAAAAACAGATACGCCAGGAATTTTTCAGCAATGCATCCCATGAGCTGAAGACCCCCATTACCTCGATCCAGGGATATGCGGAACTGCTGGAGAGCGGGATGATCCAGGATGAGTCCATGAAAATGGATTTTGCCAGGAGGATTAAGAAGGAGGCGGCCAATATGACAGGCCTTATCAATGATATCCTGATGATTTCCCGGCTGGAGGCAAAGGATGCGGAGGTGGTGATGACCGATGTGCGCATCAGCGTGCTGCTGGAGGAGATCATGGACAGCTTAAAGCCCCAGGCGGCATCCAGCCAGGTGTTCATGCATGTGGACTGCCAGCCCCTGTGCATAAAGGCCAATGTCCAGCAGATCAAAGAGCTTCTCACCAACCTTTTAAGCAATGCGGTAAAATATAATCACCCAGGAGGACAGGTTTGGATCAATATCCGGGAGCAGGACGACAACATGGTCATCCGGGTGCGGGACAATGGAATGGGGATCCCTGAGGAGAGTTTAGACCGCATTTTTGAGCGGTTTTACCGCGTGGATAAGGGGCGCAGCCGCAAACAGGGAGGCACGGGCCTGGGACTTTCCATTGTGAAGCATATTGTGAATTTTTATCATGGAACCATCCATGTGACCTCCAGGCTGGAACAGGGCACGGAATTTGTAGTCTCTCTCCCCTTAAACCGCTGTGAAAAATAGATTGTACGCAAAAAAATACACTTTATCGCTTTAAATTCGCAGGAATTTAAAGTAATAAAATTGACGGCGGAATTTTTTTGTAGTATGATAGAAAACATCCCTGAACGGGAGCAATCTATGGGATGAAAAGAGGAGAGAGCATTATGAAAAAAACATCAAAGATCATGTCTCTGGTGCTTGCGGGTGCCATGGTTCTGTCCATGAGCGCATGCGGCGGCAGCACGGCAGGGACAGCAGCAGACACCACGGCGGCAGATACCGCAGCGGCAACCGCTGCAGAGGCGGCTGAGACATCCAAGGAAGATGCCGGGGAAGCCAAGGAGACATCTGCACAGGCAGCGGACGGCACGGTTTATAAGATCGGCGTCCTTCAGCTGGTCCAGCACACGGCTCTGGATGCGGCAAACCAAGGTTTTATCGCAGCCCTGGATGATGCGGGAATCGCATATGAGGTGGATCAGCAGAACGCATCCGGCGACCAGTCCGCCTGCCAGACCGTTGCATCCAAATTTGCTAATGACAAAAAGGATCTGATCCTGGCCATTGCGACCCCGGCAGCACAGGCCGTGGCAGGCGCTGTTTCAGATGCACCCGTGCTTGTGACAGCAGTGACCGACCCTGCTGAGTCAGGCCTTGTGGATACCAATGAAAAGCCAGGGGGCAATGTAACAGGAACCTCTGACCTGACCCCTGTAAAGGAGCAGGTGGAGCTGCTTCAGAAGATCCTTCCCGATGCAAAAAAAGTGGGGATCCTGTACTGCTCAGCAGAGTCCAATTCCGAGATCCAGGCACAGATGGCAAAAGAAGCCATTGAGGCGGCGGGAATGACCAGCCAGGATTTCACCGTATCCAGTTCCAATGAGATCCAGACCGTTGTGCAGTCCATGGTGGGCAAGGTGGATGCCATCTACGCGCCAACGGATAACACCATTGCGGCCGGTATGACCACGGTGGGCATGGTTGCAGGGGACAACAAACTTCCTGTTATTTGCGGAGAGTCCGGAATGGTGGAGAACGGCGGTCTTGCAACTTACGGGATCGACTACTACCAGCTGGGCTACATGACCGGCCAGCAGGCAGTGAGGATCCTTACTGAGGGAGCTTCACCGGCCGATATGCCAATCGAGTACCTTCCGGCTGAAAAGTGTGAGCTGACAGTCAATGAGGAGACAGCTTCCACACTTGGAATCGATGTATCTAATCTGAAGTAATATTTGTATCAGGATGTTTCCCAAAGGCGGTGCTGCGGGGCTCCGGCGGACATGAAGATCCGCCGGAACCTGCGGCACCCCATTTTAGCGTTCAGGAGCAATCTTTTTTTGGTTAAAACTGGTTATGTGATAGATGGTTTGCTCAAGCCGGAGCGCGCTGCCATGGGAGGTTTGGGCAAGCTATTTATAGAGTGATCAAAATAGCAGTACGAAAATGCACTACAAATGGAGGTTTAGTGTGAAAGAATGTAGAGGACAGCCAATAAATGGCACACTTGAATAAGCTGTCATTAATGGCAACTTTTGAAAAAGGTAAGTTGATGTTGATAATGATGATTATGAAGCTTTTGATTCT
>Ga0129308_1000025_pt1 | contig 293472 bp, 286 predicted proteins | sample L827metagenome_FD_94440 | JGI IMG/M metagenome (GOLD analysis project Ga0129308, IMG submission 94440) | Ring-tailed lemur group fecal microbial communities from Wisconsin, USA - L827 metagenome | ecosystem: Host-associated > Mammals > Digestive system > Large intestine > Fecal | place: USA... | reverse complement strand
GGAGGAAACTAACATGGATGTATCAACAACAATCAAAAAATTTGGTCTGGAGCAGGCGTTTAAGTATCTGTACAAGGATCCTGAAAAGAATCTTCTTAAGATGATGGACTGGGCGGACAAATTTGCAAGAGACGAATTCGTATCGCAGCGGAAAATAGTCCGTGAAGCAATGACAAACCCGGAGCATCCGTACTACGGATACATCCGTCATATCATCAATGATATTGATCCTCACGTTATGAAGACGACGGCAGTAAATTTCTTTATCAATGCGGCTCTGGTTGGATGGCCGAAGCAGAATAAGTGCCGTGAAAAATATGGATGTAATATTCCGTGGACAATCCTCCTGGATCCAACCAGTGCCTGCAACCTGCATTGTACCGGGTGTTGGGCGGCAGAATATGGAAATAAGCTGAATCTTACCTATGATGAGATTGACAGTATCATCCGTCAGGGCAAAGAATTGGGCGTCTATATGTATATATATACCGGAGGGGAGCCGCTGGTTCGAAAAAAGGACCTGATCCGTCTTTGTGAAGAACATTCCGATTGTGTGTTTCTGTGTTTCACTAACGGAACATTGATTGATGAGGCATTTGCAGACGAAATGCTTCGGGTTGGAAATTTTGTTCCTGCAATCTCTTTGGAAGGGTTTGAAGATGCTACAGATATCAGACGGGGAAATGGCGTGTTCCGAAAAGTAACGGCGGCTATGAAACTTTTGCGGGAAAAGAAATTATTCTATGGTATTTCCGCTTGCTATACAAGTGCAAACTTTGAGTCTATCACGTCAGAGGAATTTTTCGACAGTTTGATTGAACTGGGAGCTTATTTTATCTGGTATTTCCATTATATGCCGGTTGGAAATGATGCATCTCCGGAATTGATGCCGACACCGGAGCAAAGGACGGAGACATACCACCGGATTCGTCATTATCGTGCTACAAAACCGCTGTTTGCTATGGACTTCCAGAATGATGCGGAATATGTAGGTGGATGTATTGCAGGAGGGCGCCGATACTTTCATATCAATGCCAATGGAGATATAGATCCATGCGTATTCATCCACTATTCAGACTCAAACATCCGGGAAAAAACGATTCTGGAGGCATTGCAGTCCCCAATGATGATGGCGTACCATGACAACCAGCCGTTTAACGAGAATATGCTGCGTCCGTGTCCGATGCTGGAGAATCCGGAAAAGTTAAGAAGCATGGTTGCAGGAACAGAGGCGCATTCTACAGATTTACAATCTCCGGAGACAGCAGAGCATCTGTGTGCGAAGTGTGACAAATATGCAGAGCACTGGAAACCAGTAGCGGATGAATTATGGAGGGAAAACAGGGCGAACAAGGCAAAAGTGGAAATATGAAAGGAGTTACTATGATAAAAGAGAAGCGTTTATTTACATCTGAGTCCGTTACAGAAGGGCATCCGGATAAGATGTGTGATGCAATTTCAGATGCAGTGCTGGATGCGCTGCTTAAGCAGGATCCCATGAGCCGTGTGGCATGTGAGACAGCTACTACTACAGGCTTGGTAATGGTAATGGGTGAGGTCACGTCTAATGCGTATGTGGATATTCAGAAGGTTGTTCGGGATACGATTCGTGAGATCGGATATACCAGAGGAGAGTATGGGTTTGATGCAGATACCTGTGGCATCATTACTGTCCTTGATGAACAGTCTGCCGACATTGCTATGGGCGTCGACAAAGCATTGGAAGCCAGGGAAAACACTATGTCTGATGCTGAGATTGAAGCAATAGGTGCAGGCGATCAGGGAATGATGTTTGGTTATGCAACTAATGAAACAGAGGAATACATGCCGTATCCCATTTCACTAGCCCATAAGTTGGCACTCCAGCTTACGAAAGTACGTAAGGATGGTACATTGCCGTATTTAAGACCGGATGGAAAAACACAGGTTTCTGTAGAGTATGATGAAAATGACAGACCAGTAAGGCTGGAGGCAGTGGTGCTCTCTACTCAGCATGATCCGGAGGTTTCTCAGGAGCAGATTCATGAGGATATTAAAAAATATGTGTTTGATGTGATTCTTCCAAAAGAAATGGTGGATGAGAATACTAAGTTTTTCATTAATCCTACGGGACGTTTTGTCATCGGTGGGCCTCATGGAGATAGTGGTTTGACAGGACGTAAGATTATTGTAGATACTTACGGCGGATATGCGAGACACGGCGGGGGAGCCTTCTCCGGGAAAGACTGTACCAAAGTGGACCGTTCAGCAGCTTATGCAGCACGTTATGCAGCGAAGAATATCGTAGCCGCAGGGCTGGCTGAGAAATGTGAGATTCAGCTTTCATATGCCATCGGTGTGGCAAAACCCACTTCGATTATGGTGGATACTTTTGGAACAGGAAAGATTTCGGATGAAAAAATAACAGAAATTGTACGGGAGAATTTTGATCTCCGTCCAGCAGGAATCATCAAAATGTTGGATTTAAGAAGACCTATTTACAGGCAGACGGCTTCCTATGGACATTTTGGAAGGAATGATCTGGAGCTTCCGTGGGAGAAATTGGATAAGGCAAAGGTATTAAAGAAATATCTGTAATTTTATTAATATCTTTTGGAACACAAAGTTAATGAGGTGAATGGTAAGTGCAGGCAACAGTGTTTATAGAAGAATTACAGGACACATGAACAGACAATAATTACGAGTGGTCAGACTGTAGTAATTGACGAATATGCAGAGAAGAAATTTATCGGGAGGAACTGAATGAAAACTGCAATTGTAACAGACAGTAACAGTGGCATTTTTGAGGAAGAGGGACGCAGACTTGGAGTTTACGTAATCCCAATGCCGGTAATCATAGAAGGAAAAACTTATTTTGAGGGGCGGGAATTGGCTCATGAAGAGTTCTATCGCTGCCTTTTGGAACATAAGGAGGTGTCCAGTTCACAACCATCACCGGGGGATGTTACGGAAATATGGAATCAGGTATTAGCATCCGGATATGACGAAGTTGTTTATATTCCTATGTCCAGCGGACTGAGTGGTTCCTGTCAGACAGCACATATGCTGGCAGAGGATTATGACGGTAAAGTACAGGTAGTGAATAATCATCGGATTTCCGTGACGCAAAGGCATTCAGTACAGGATGCACTTGTGATGACAGAACAGGGGTATACTGCAAAAGAAATCAAGGAAAAGCTGGAGCAGACAGCCTATGAATCCATTATCTTTGTTGGGGTAGAGACTTTGGAATATTTGAAAAAAGGCGGGCGTGTAACTCCGGCAGGTGCAGCTATGGGAGCTTTGTTGAATATTAAGCCCCTTTTGATTATTGAAGGAGAACGTCTGGATGCTTATGCAAAAGTAAGGGGAAGCAAAAATTGTAAAAAACGTCTTCTTCAGGAAATGAGGAAAAGAGCCGATGAATTCCATGAAAGAGGTGATGAGATCCGAGTGGGAGTTGCCGGAAGTTTTGTAGATCAAAAGGAGCATCAGGAGTGGATGGATATGGCAAGAGAAATCTTCAAGGGGGAAGATATAAATTATGATCCCCTAACATTTAGTATTGGATGCCATGTGGGGCCGGGAGCCTTTGGGATGGGAATCAGTAAAAAATTATAGAGAGGAAAAGAAGACAGAGGAATAAAATGAGACATTCATGGTTTCGAGCGTTATTACGCAGAAGGTTGGCAGTTGTAGTATTGTTGCTTTTGCAGATTTGGATGTTAGTTTACATTTTTAATAGTGAAAGTTATATTTCTTCGATGCTGCGTACAGTGTTCCACATCGTCAGCGGTTTCCTGGTATTATATATTATTTCAAAAAAAGATAAAGGGGCCAATAAGGTTGCATGGATTTTTTTGATTCTTTTATTCCCTTTATTTGGCGGATTATTGTATCTGCTTTATAACTTTCAGTCATCGACAAGGAAGTTTGAAACGAGAATATTGCAAATTGAAGAGAAAAACAGGAAACTATATGAATTGCCGGGGGTAGCATCGGAAGTGGTGCGTAGAACCATTCCGGAGCATATGCCGCAGATCCAGTATTTACAATTTGCAGGATTTCCTGTCTATGACAATACTCAGGTTGAATATTTTTCTCCGGGCGAAGAATTCTTCCCGGTTCTGCTTTCAGAATTAGAAAAAGCAGAACGATATATTTTCTTAGAATATTTTACAATTCAGGAAGGCGTGATGTGGGATTCCATTTTAGGAGTACTAAAGGAAAAAGTTAGTCAAGGCGTAGAGGTTCGGGTTTTATATGATGATATCGGATGTTTTCTGACACTGCCAAAGAACTATGCCGCACAGCTTGCAGAGTATGGAATCCAGTGTTGTGTATTCAATCCTTTTCGGCCTATGCTCTCTGCAATCCAGAATAACCGCGACCATAGAAAAATTACAATTATCGATGGAAAAGTAGGATTTACCGGAGGGATTAATTTAGCAGATGAATATATCAATACTTATGCAAAACATGGCTACTGGAAAGATGCTGCTGTGAAGGTAAAAGGCAAGGCAGCATGGAGCCTGACATTAATGTTTCTTGAAATGTGGGAGTTATGCTGTGGAAAACAGCAGAATGCAAAACAATTTTTTCCTGAGAATGAGAAAATATCTGGAAAAGAACCGGAGGGATTTGTTCAGCCATATGCGGACAGTCCAATGGATGACGAGAACGTGGGAGAACACGTATATCTTCAGATTTTAAATAACGCAAAAGATTATGTTTATATTTGTACACCGTATCTGATTGTGGATGACAGCATGGTATCGGCATTGTGCCTGGCAGCAAAAAGCGGCGTAGATGTACGCATCATTACACCGCATATCTGGGATAAGACATTCATTCACATGACAACCCGTTCTTATTATAGAGAATTGATACATGGCGGAGTAAAGATATATGAATACTCAAAGGGATTTATACATTCGAAAACATTCGTTTCTGATGACCATACGGCAACTGTGGGAACAACGAATTTAGATTTCAGAAGTCTGTACCTGCATTTTGAATGCGGGATATGGATGTATGGCAGCGAGGCGGTTTCTCAGATAAAAGATGATTTTCTGGATACACTGGAACAATGTCAACAAATTCTGCCAGATGAATGTAAAGGCAATTTGGTGACGAGGTTGTTTCAGGATTTTCTGAGGGTATTTGCCCCATTGATGTAGAAAAAGTAATATGAAACAAAATAAAAGCATTGACTTTTCTGCAATGCTTTTATATGTCAGTGTTTGCTGTTTATAGATTCTGTAGCTTTTAGAATGGCCTGTTTGCCTGAACCGCTAAGCAATTCCGTAATACGGATAAAATTTTTTTCAAGATCGTAATTCAAACCATTGTCCAGCCAGTCAAGATAAACGCCAACCAGAGCGCATTTATAGAAACGGATTAGAAGAGTCTTGTCTTCTGGCGGTAGAGTGAGACCATTGGTGACGGTTTCAATATACTGCGTTACGATATGAAGAACCAGTTGGTCTAAATAACGCAGAAATACTTCGCGCTGAACGGAACGATATATATGAAGAGTTGACTTTTTCCGCCGTAAAGTATTCTGAACAAGTGGAGTAAGGCAGTCAATGGGCGAACCAAAATTGCAGTATGTTTGAATAATATAGTCCAGTTCACTTTTGATACTGTCTTCCAGGAGTTCAGGAACGTCATGAAAGTGATAATAAAATGTATTACGGTTTAGATGGCAACGGTCTACAATATCCTTTACGGTGATCTTATTGTAGGGTTTTTCTTCTAATAATTGCCAGAAAGTATCAATAATAATGGCTTTAGTACGGTTCATTTAATCAGCTCACTTTGGTATAAATCAATCTCTAATTATAGTATAACATAAAAAACTGTGTTTTACAAAAAAATGTAAAGGTTGTTGCATGTAAAACAAATAGAAAATACAGAGGTCAGAACGACCAAATACAGAGATGATGTTGGTGATTGACTGTCCGGAATTAAACGCGTCTATCCGCAGACAAGCAGAAAAGATGAAAGAAGTGAGTAGACAAATTGCTCCGGATGGGGCAATAACAGATGGGAAGGGTTATATGTCCGTGGAGCAGGATATAGGTAAGAAGGTTTATTATGGAATCTGGGAGATGGTTTTGGTGGATAACAAAATTTTCCGTTCCTGTTGAGTATTGGTGTGTTTTTGAAGGTTAAGAGGAGTATGCTAAACAAAACAGAAAATAAATTGCAGGAGGAAAGCTAAAGTGAAAACAGGTGTTGTAGATGTGGGTGGCGGTCTGCGTGGAATCTATGCGGCCGGGATATTTGATTATTGTATGGATAAGGGCATTCAGTTTGACATCTGCATTGGTGTTTCAGCAGGAAGTGCGAATATTGCCTCTTATCTGGCAGGGCAGAGGGGACGGAATTACCAGTTTTATTCTGAGTATTCATTCAGAAAAGAATATATGAGTTTGAGGAATTTTATTTTAAAGAAATCTTATATTGATATGGATTATTTATATGGAACTTTGAGTAATTCCACGGGAGAGAATCCGTTGAACTATCAGAAAATAATAGAAAATCCAGCAGAGATGCTGGTGGTAGCTTCCAATGCAAAAACCGGAGAAGCAAAATATTTTGATAAAAAAGATATAAAGCAGGATGATTACAGTATTTTAAAGGCCTCTTGTTCTATTCCTTTTGTGTGTAAACCTTACGAAATAGAAGGAGTTCCTTACTATGACGGTGCATTGAGTGATCCTATTCCAATAGAAAAGGCATTCTGTTGCGGATGTGATAAAGTGGTGGTTATTCTGACGAAACCAGAGGAATTTGTACGTAATCCAAAAAGGGATGAGAAATTTGCAAGACGAATCCAGAAAAAATATCCGGTATCTGCGGAAAAGTTACGGCAGAGAGCGAATCAGTATAATAAGGAATTAGCATTGTTGAAGAAATATCGGGAGCAGGGGAATGTGCTAATTGTATCTCCCATTGATACGTGCGGAGTGGATACTTTGACTAGAGATCAGGAAGCATTGAAAATGTTTTATGAAAAAGGATATCAAGATGCAGGAAAAATATCGGAATTTTTAAACCATGATATATGAGAAATTTTTTGAAAGGGAAGATAAGGATGTTCAACATTTTTATGCTGCCGATAGATGCTTTTCGTGATATTCCGTCGGCGTTAGAACATCAAGTCCTCACTGCGGACGCTTTCAGTTTTTGATGGAAAATGGAATCTAAGAGGCGAAATGATAAAAGATAATGATGAAGGGGAATGGTAGTACATTTTAATAAATTATGATAAAATAGCAGGAAAGCGGGAAAGTAAGTGAAGGGGTGAGCCAATGCTGGCATATACATATATTGAAAAAGGAAAATTTGAATTGCTGGAGAAGCCTAAGCCGGTGCTGCAGAATGAAAAGGATGCTATTGTGAAAGTAACGCTTGCCAGCATCTGCACAAGTGATTTACATATTAAGCACGGTTCGGTGCCAAGAGCAGTTCCGGGGATAACGGTTGGCCATGAGATGGTGGGAATCGTGGAAAGCGTAGGAAATGCTGTTACAAATGTAAAGCCTGGAGACAGGGTGACCGTGAATGTGGAAACATTTTGCGGAGAATGTTTTTTCTGCAAGAATGGATATGTGAATAATTGTACCGACGCTGATGGAGGATGGGCGCTAGGATGCCGTATTGACGGAGGGCAGGCAGAATATGTGCGTGTACCTCATGCGGACCAGGGGCTAAATAAGATTCCGGATAATGTGACAGATGAGCAGGCTTTGTTTGTGGGTGATATTCTTGCCACAGGTTTTTGGGCAGCACGGATATCTGAAATTAAGTCAGAGGATACAGTATTGATTATCGGTGCCGGACCTACCGGAATTTGTACATTGCTGTGTGTGATGCTGAAACATCCGAAACGTATTATTTTATGTGAGAAAGATTGTGTACGAAGAGAATTTATAAAGGAACATTATCCGGATGTGTGCGTTGTTGGACCAGAAAACTTGCAGCAGTTTGTCAAAGAAAACAGTGATCACGGCGGAGTTGATGTGGTATTGGAAGTGGCCGGAGCAAAAGACACTTTCCGAATGGCGTGGGAGTGTGCAAGACCAAATGCCATCGTAACCATCGTAGCCTTGTATGATGAAGCCCAAAGTCTGCCCCTGCCGGATATGTACGGAAAAAATCTGACCTTTAAAACTGGCGGTGTAGATGGCTGTGACTGTGAAGAAATACTTCGGTTGATTGAAGAGGGAAAAATTGATACAACACCGTTGATTACCCATACATATCCGCTTAAACGTATTGCAGATGCTTATGATCTGTTTGAGAACAGAAGGGATAATGTAATAAAAGTAGCTATTAAATAAAGGCGATGAGGTTTATATAGTTACTTAAGTATTTACTGTTTAGAGTGTTCAATGTCTTCCAAGTTCCCAAAAAGCGACTGCGCTGGCCGCGGCGACATTCAGGGAATCCACCCCATGGGACATAGGAATGCGCACGGTGTAATCGCAGTCGGCAATGGTAGATGAAGCCAGGCCGTCGCCCTCGGTGCCCAGGATAATTGCCAGTTTTTCTTCATCCCTGAGCCGCGGATCATCGATACTGATGGAATCGTCACTTAATGCCATGGCAGCAGTTTTAAAGCCAAGTTTTTGCAGAAGTTTAATATTTACCTGGCTGTCATCTGTGTTTTCATTGCCAAGGAAGGTCCATGGCACTTGAAAAACCGTGCCCATACTGACACGGATGGCGCGTCGGTACAACGGATTGCTGCTTGCAGGGGTAAGTAATACGGCATCCATATTCAGGGCAGCGGCGGAACGGAAAATGGCTCCGATATTGGTTGGATTCATGACGTTTTCCAGGATAGCGATTCGGCGGGCATTAGCGCATATTTCTTCAACACTTGGCAAGGGTGGACGCCGCATGGCACATAAGACACCCCGGGTGAGTTTAAATCCTGTCAACTGGGTCAGGACCTCAAAATCGGAAGTATAGACAGGGATATTTCCGCATCGGGCGATAACGCTATGGGCCTGGCCTTCTACATGTTTTCGTTCGAGCAAAAGCGAAACCGGAACACAGCCTGCGTCCAGAGCACGCTCAATAACCTTTGGGCTTTCAGCAATGAAAAGACCTTTCTCTGGTTCGTGGCGATTGAGTAATTGGTTTTCCGTAAGGCGGGCATAGACATCCAGCTCCGGTGCCTCAAAGTCAGTAATTTCGATAATATTTGGCATAGACAGGTTTCTCCTTTTATAATTTAAACATCATGATATATTCTTCATCGTTTTCGTCAACAATCTGAAAGCCGATATCCAGATACATCTTGGCTGCATAATTGGCCTTCTGGACGGAAAGAGAAGCACGTTTGTATCCTTGACTTTTGAGCAGGTCAAGCATTTCTTTCATCAAAGCGGTCCCAATGCCGAGTCCGCGATATTCTTTATATAGCGAGATGGCAAAGGAAGGCGTTTCGTTATCAATATGTCCGTAGTCATTCATAATGCGGACCCAGACGGCTCCGATAATTTGACCATCAATTTCCGCGACAAGTCCATAATCATCTTTATAATCTCCGAAATGATCAACATAAATCTGTAATTCGGGAGCGGCGATGATAGACTTTGGCGGTGGTTCTACGCCCTCAGGAATGAAAATGGCCTCATACAGAAAGTCATTCAGGAGAGAATATTCGGATTTTTTAATTTCACGCAGGATGTACTTCATTTTAGTCTCCAAAGAATTTATTTTTTTATATTGTAGCACATCTTAAATGATACAGCTATGGTCATGAATTCGAAATACATGGAAAAAATCGCTTTGGCATGATAAAATAAAAGGGCAAAGATAAAAACACAACGTATGAAAATAGAAACATTTTCATATAGAGTCGGCTGGTAGTCCGTCCGTATTCCATTAAAAGACATGCATTCGGGCATCTCAGATATCAGATGCTGCGCATGGGCGCGCTGTATGCGTTGGGATATAAGTAGCCCTCCCTCCTTGGGTTGTCCATTCTTTGTCTATTAAAAATTTTGCAAAGCCCAGGCTTTGCGTAAAGGAGGATTTTTATGGGCAAAGTATCGGTAAAATTGACAGTATTTTTTGAGGAACCATTCTGGCGAGGTGTTTTCGAACGAATATCAGAGGGTGAGTTGTCTGTCTGCAAGGTGACGTTTGGTGCGGAACCGAAAGATTATGAAGTGTACGATTTGGTGCTTAAAAATTACTATCGTTTACGATTCAGTCCGGCTGTGGCCGCTGTTGTAAAAGACGCTGTGCGAAATCCGAAACGGATTCAGCGGGAAGTGCATAAACAGGTACAGAATGCCGGGATAGGTACAAAATCCCAGCAGGCTTTGAAATTACAGCAGGAGCAGATGAAAATCGAGCGGAAATCTGTAAGTCGTGAACAGCGGGAGGCAGAAAAAGAGCGGCGGTTTGAATTGAAGCAGCAAAAAAGAAAAGAGAAGCACAAGGGCAGATAAGAAGGTCTTTGAGCTGACAAAAAGTCGGTAAATACCGGCTTTTTTGTTAAGTTAGACTTGACTGTGAACCATGTTTATACCTTACGATGATAGTATCAGGGATACTTTATCCTGATAAAAAAGATTGAGGGTGATGAAATGACGATTAAAGAAGTTGAGGAGAGGACCGGGCTGGCCCGTTCAAATATCCGTTTTTATGAAAAAGAAAAGTTGATTCAGCCGACCAGAAGTGAAAGCAATGGTTACAGGGAGTACACGGAAAAAGATGTGGAAAATATTAAAAAGATTGCCTATCTGCGGACGCTGGGGATTTCAATTGAAAATATTCGCAGGATTATTCTGCGGGAGGTTTCTTTATACGAAATAATCGGTGAGCAAATGAAGGAATTGGATGAGCAGATGGCGGATTTTGCGCGGGCAAAAAGCATATGTCAAAATATGCTGGCTGCTGGTGAAATAAGCTATGAGAATCTGGATGTAGAAGCCTTTGTGCCGGAACTGGAGGAATACTGGCAGTCAAATCCAAAGATTTTGAAATTAGATTCGGTGAGCTTTCTCTATATGTGGGGAGGCTCTCTGGTATGGGGAATTATAGCGGTGTCTTGTCTGGCAATAGCGTTGTTGGCCTGGCCCGGTTTGCCGGAGAAAATTCCAATTCAGTGGAACGGCGGTGAAGTCAGTTCGGCAGTCAGCAGGGTATTTATATTTGCTTATCCGCTGCTCTGTGTTTTTATTCGTTTGCTGTTCAGGCCCTATTTGCAGAATAAGCTGCAAATGTATGTCTGGGTTTACAATGATTTGATTTCAGATTATTTAATAAACTTTTTCTGTTTCGCTGTTTTGTCTGTAGAAGTGTTCTCCGTACTGTATATATATGGCATTGTAAAATATGTGACAACATTACTTCTGATAGATTTTGTAGTGTTTATAGGATTACTCCTTCTGGGCATGCACAAGCTGGCCAATAAAGCTTAAATACAATTTATAAAAAAGTATACCGGATATTTTTGAATGTGGTAAAATAAATTGGGAATATCTGGATTGCCCTAAAAAATCTGAATTATAGAGGAAAACCAATGAAAAAGCGTATTTTTGATATTATACAAATTGGAGAAAAGGATGATTCTGCCAGCCGGATTTTTGACTTGTTTATTGTATGCGTGATTTTGGTACACATAGCCGTATTGTTTATTGCCACATTTGATGGGGCGGCAGAATACAGGGATGTATTGCATCAGGTGAAAATGGTTACAATTGCCATATTTGTCGTAGAATATTTGCTTAGAATATGGACAGCAGAGTTTTTGTATCCGAATAAGAGTAAGGCAAGGGCAGTCCTGCGCTTTATCTTTTCTTTTGATGGGATTGTTGATCTGTGTACGATTCTGCAGTTTTCCTGTTTGTATGGATTTATTGCCTTCAGGCTGCTGCGGGTGGTGCGGATATTTCGTTTGTTTCGGATTAATGAATATTATGATTCTTTTAATGTCATTACGGCTGTTTTACACGAAAAAAAGAATCAGATTATTTCATGCATTTTCATTATCCTTGTGTTGATGACGGCATCTTCATTATGCATGTACACTGCGGAACACGAAGCCCAGCCGGAAGTGTTCACCAATGCTTTTTCAGGGATATGGTGGAGCATATCGACGATACTTACTGTCGGGTATGGAGATATTTATCCGGTGACGGTTCTTGGGCGGTTGATGGCAATCGCCATATCTTTTCTCGGTGTTGGTGCAGTGGCTATTCCTACAGGTATTATTTCAGCCGGTTTTGTGGAGCAGTATACCCATATGCAGCATGAGCACGTTCATAGGAATGCCCTGGGAACAGTGAGCATTACGGTGGATTCGGACAGTGCCTTTGTCGGACAGTCGGTAAAGGACGTCGAAGACAAGTACGAGATGGATATTATTGCAATGGTCCGCAACAGTGCTGTGATCGTACCTGCAGATGGCAGCAAGATTATGGTTGGAGATATATTGATTTATCAGGTATAAAGTCTAATGAAGTGGAGGTTCTTACATGATTCTTTATTTTACAGGAACGGGTAACAGTGAGTTTGTGGCAAGGCGGATTGCTGAAAAGACCGGGGATGAAATTATAAATTTGTTTGAGAAAATTCGTACTGGTGATTATTCCAGAATAAGGTCCAAAACACCTTTTGTATTTGTTGTACCAACATATGCGTGGCAGATTCCCCATATTGTCAGAGATTGGATTGGACATACAAAGTTTGGTGGAAATCGCAGCGCCTATTTTGTCATGACCTGTGGAGACAGCATTGGAAATGCAGGAGAATACATTGAAAAGCTTTGTGTGAAAAAAGGTTTTAATTATATGGGCTGTGCGAAGATTGTTATGCCGGAAAATTATATCGCCATGTTTCATGCGCCGGAGCGGGATGAAGCGATAAAAATTATTGAAAAAGCCCTTCCGTCCATGGATGCTGTGATTGACGTTATTGAAAAAGGTGAGCCAATCCCGGATAAGAAAATTACGGCGGCAGGCAAAATCAGTACGTCGTTGGTGAATCGGATTTTTTATCCGGTATTTGTTCATGCAAAGAAGTTTTACACGACAGAGGCCTGTATCGGCTGTGGGAAATGTGAGAAAGTCTGTCCGATGAATAATATTGATATGGTCGATGGCTGTCCGGTTTGGGAAGACCATTGTACCCATTGTATGGCCTGTATCTGCAGATGTCCGGAAGAGGCTATTGAATATGGCAGGAAAAGCAAGGGTCAACCGAGATATAAGTGTCCAATGTAGTATTGTTATCCCATAAACTTTAGTTTATAATAATCAAGTAATAGAAAGTATGAGAGAGGTTATTCAAATGATAAATGTCAGAGAATACAGAGGACATATTCGAAATTGGGAAGCACTCTGCGGAGAGCTTGGTATCGATAAGACCCTGTCCAGAGAAGAACGTGAAGAACAGATTTTAATCAAGGCATATGAAGCATGGGGATATGATATGGCAAATCATATGCACGGAATGTTTGCATTTGCCTTGTGGGATGAAGAAGCGCAGAAGCTTTTCTGTCTGAGAGACCAGTTTGGCACAAAGCCATTTTATTATTATGAGACAGAGGAAGGACATCTTCTTTATGGTACGACCATTCGTAAGATTATGGATCAGCCGGGATTTGTGAAGAAACTGAATGAAGAAATGCTTCAGTTATATTTGAGCCTGACTTATGTGGCCGGGGAAAATACATTTTTCTGGGGAGTTAAGAAACTTATGCCGGGACACTATCTGATCTGGCAGGATGGAAGACTTAAGATTGAGCGTTACTGGACACCGGAATTTCACCCGGATGAAAGCAAATCTCTGGAAGATTGGGCGGATGAGATTCACACAACACTTCAGGAGATTATGCCGGAGGTTAAAGCTGAGGATGAGACCGCCGAATCCTTCTTATCCGGCGGTGTTGATTCGTCTTATGTATTGGCCATGTCTGATGCACAGATGACGGATTCCTGCGGTTACGAAGAAGCACGTTTTGATGAATCCGGATTGGCCCGGCAGACAGCAGAGATTCTTGGTCGTGAAAACTCCAGATGTCTCATTACACCGGAAGAATATTTTGAAATCGTTCCATATGTTATGTACAATATGGAGCAGCCTTTAGGTGACGCTTCTGCCATTGCCTTTGCCATTGCCTGCAAGGCGACAGCCCAGCATACAAAGTTGTGTTATTCCGGCGAAGGTGCCGATGAATTCTTCGGTGGATATAATATGTATCGTAATGCGGAACGGTATGGTGAAAATCTGAAGACATTTTATGTTGGAAATACTAACATTATGAAAGAAGATGAGAAGAAACGGATTCTCAAAAAATATGACCCGGATGTTTTGCCGATTGAGCTGGTAGAGCGGATTTACGAAGAAACAGAAGGCCTGGATCCGTTGACGAAAATGTCGGATGTGGATATTCAAATCTGGCTGGAAGGGGATATTTATTTAAATGTTGATAAGATGAGTACAGCCGCCGGTCTGGAAATCCGTATGCCGTTGACTGACCGGAGAATTTTTGATATTGCATCCCGTATGCCGGCCAGATATAAAGTTAATGATGAACAGAATAAGGTGGCATTCCGGACAGCAGCAGCCAAAGTTTTGCCGGAGGAAATTGCTTTCCGAAAAAAACTGGGCTTTATCGTGCCGATCCGTATATGGATGGCCGATGAGCGGTATAATCAGGACGTGCAGGCAAAATTCCACAGTGAGATGGCAGAAAAGTTCTTTAATGTGGATGAAATCAATGCAATTTTTGATGATTATGTTGGCGGAAATTCAGATAACTGGAGAAAGGTTTGGACCATTTACACATTCCTCGTTTGGTATGAAGAATATTTTGTAAAACGTTAGATTTATTGATTGACAAACATACTGATGGTATGATAATGTAAACATACCATCAGTATGTTTTTGCATATGTGGAATTTTGTGTTTTATGCCGGAGGAGACAGGACATGGCAAGAAATAAACATCCGGAGGAGACAGTCAATTTAATATTGGATGTGGCCTTTCGGCTTTTTATGGAAAAAGGTTATGAGCGGACATCGATTCAGGATATCATTAATAACTTAGGCGGTTTAAGCAAAGGAGCTATTTATCATCATTTTAAATCGAAAGAAGATATCTTAGTTGCTGTTACAGACCGTATGACAGCCGAGTCCAATCAAATGTTGGCGACGATTCGAGATCGCACGGACCTTACCGGGAAAGAGAAGCTGAAAACCATTTTCAAGGAGTCTATTTGCCGGCCTGTCCAGGATGAAATATTTACGGTGGCTCCCGATTTGAGTAATAACCCGAGACTGATTTTCAGTATTTTTCGGGAGACGGTGGATGAAGCGGCTCCAAATTATATTTTGCCGATTATCGAACAGGGAATTGCCGATGGTTCCATTCAGACCGATTACCCGGCAGAACTGGCAGAATTGATTATATTGGCGGCAAATATCTGGATGAATCCAATGATTTTTGATAGTTCTGAGGAAGAGGCCTATCGCAAATTTATGGTATTTCGTCAGATGATGAAAGGCTTTGGACTGGATATTGTCGATGACGAAATGCTGGACAGATTGCAGGAATTGGCAAATATCTATCAGAAAAATAAGTAAAAATCTGCCCTGAAATACGGGCAGATAATTTTTAAATCAATACATACCGTCGGTTGGTATCAAAAGGAGGAATAAGTAATGAATCAAAAACTGTTTTCAAGAGATTTTATGCTGGTTGTTATTGGTCAGATTATTTCATTATTTGGTAATGCTGCCATTCGTTTTGCACTGCCGCTGTATTTGCTGAATCAAACCGGTTCTTCGGCAATTTATGGGACAGTGACAGCCTGTGCCTTTATTCCGGCAATTTTGTTGTCGCCCATTGGAGGCATTGTGGCAGATCGGGTCAATAAACGAAATATTATGGTTATACTGGATTTTTTTACGGCAGCAGTCATTGCCGGATTTTCGTTGTTGATGAATAGTGTGAATCTTACGGTTTTGCTGGCAGTGACTTTAATGATTTTATATGGTATTGCGGGAGCATATCAGCCGTCGGTACAGGCCAGTGTGCCGGCCCTGGTCAGTCCGGATAATTTTATGGCAGCCAATTCTGTCATCAATACAATCAGCTCGTTTGCCTCTTTATTGGGTCCGGTACTTGGCGGGATTTTGTATAGTGTCTATGGATTAAAGTCTGTGCTTCACGTATGCATAGTATGTTTTTTGTTGTCCGCAGTGATGGAGATTTTTATTAAAATTCCTTTTATAAAGCAAACTTCCGAGGGAAGTATGTGGAAAATAGTTAAAGAAGATTTTGCACAAAGTATTCGGTTTATCCGAAAAGAAAAGCCTGAGATAGGCAAAGGGGTATTGGTGATCTGTGGGATAAATTTGTTTCTGGCAGGAATGATCATTGTTGGGCTGCCGTATATGGTAACAGAAGTATTGAATTTAGGAGCGGCTCAGGCCAATAAGCTTTATGGCTTTGCTGAAGGTGCATTGGCGGCGGGCGGACTGGTCGGAGGCATTTGTGCTGGCATTTTTGCAAAAAAACTGAACATTCAAAAGTCAGGAAATTTAATTATCATATGTGCAGCCAGTGTGTTTCCAATGGCTGTGTCCCTGCTTTTTACTTCATCGGGAATGATAAATTATATTGTTATGACGGTATGCTGTTTTGTTATTATGGTATTTTCAACGATTTTTACAGTGCAGATGATGTCTTTTGTCCAGGCGGAGACGCCGCAAGACTTAATTGGGAAGGTCATTGCCGTTATACTGACTGTTGCCATGTGTGCACAACCCCTGGGTAATGCGTTGTATGGCATTTTATTTGAAGTTTTAAAAGGCTGGGAATGTCTGGTTATTTTCTTTGCCGGGGCGGTTTCTTTGATTATTGCAATTTGTACAAGACATATTTTTAGAGAAATAAGATAAAAAAATCTCCAGCCATTTTAGAAATGGTCAGGGAGAAGTGATAAGACCGGGCAAACTGTTCGATGACGGATAATTTTCATTTGCCCCCTCTCTTTAAGATTAAAATAATTACATATTTTATTGGTTGTGAAATCAATGTATAATTTCCTAAAAAGAGAAGGGAAGATGGGTATAATGAAAAAGAAAGTTGCGGCTTACATACGTGTTTCGACGGATTCTTCGGACCAGGAAAATTCCTATGAAATACAGGAGCGGCATTTTAATCAGCTTCTTTCCGGAAATGCCGGGTGGGTGTCGGCCGGAATATATTCGGATTATGGTTTGTCTGGTACAAATGGAGAAAAGCGAATAGGATTCAGGCGGCTGCTCCGACATTGCCGGGAAGGGCGGATTGACCGGGTCGTGTGCAAATCAATTTCCAGGTTTGCCAGAAATACATCGGATTTTATGTCAGCTCTCAAAATGATGAGTGACTATGATGTAACGATTTTATTTGAAAAGGAGGCTTTAGATACGGCCGAACCGGCCAGTGCTTTTATCCTGACAACGCTGGGGGCCATTGCTCAGGAAGAAAGCCGGAGCATTTCTGAAAATATACGGTGGGGTATGGAGAAACGTTTTCCTAGGGGCGACGTGCGTAATCAGAAATTATACGGCTATCATTACAGTGGAGAAGTTGTGACAACAGAGAGCGGTTACCAATATAAGGCCATCGAGATTGTGGAGGAGGAAGCGGCCGTTGTCCGCCGGATTTTTCAATTGGTAGCCGGAGGAGTTCCCTATAAAAAAATTGCCAGGTTATTTAATATAGAAGGAATCCCGGCGCCGGTATCTTTCTATACTGAAAAACGAAAAAGTCATGCGGTCAGAGGCCAACTGTACAGCAATATTGAAGAAGGATGGACGGCTCGGCATATTTCTCAAATTGTGCGTCGGGAACGGTATGCAGGAGATGTGCTCATCCAAAAGACCTATACTTTGGATTATCTGACGCACCAAATTAAACAGAATAAGGGGGAGGTAACACAGTATCTCGTGGAGAATCATCACCCAGCCATTATCAGCCGGGGACTTTATGAGAAAGCTCAGAGTGGTATAATCTATCCATCAGAATCAGGAAGAAAGGTTATGACTCAGAAATACAGTATTGAATTCAAAGAAGAAGCATATAAACGTGTCCTGTCAGGAGTCTCGGCTGCACAGGTTGTAAGGGAGTTAGGTATTAACGTAAACACACTCTATACATGGTTGTCCAGATTCAAAGAGCATCCGGCAGAGCCTTTTGTCGGTAGCGGCAACCTTCGTCAGGAAGATGTTGAACTGCGTGCTCTGAAAAAGTGTATCCGCGATCTGGAGGAGGGAAACGAATTCCTAAAAAAGCAAGCGCCTTCTTTGCCAAGAATCTGAAGATTGTCATTGAACCCAATTTTATGGATAGTGGGTTTGAAATTGGGTTTAAAAAGTCAACAAAAATAGAAATCTTTTTTTCACTGGAGAATGGCGACCGATTTTGTCTAAGGCTGGATTTTCCCCATGAAGGCGTTCCGTATATTCATTATAATCTTCATGAGCCGCTTGATGCGACCGGGTTGCCGATAAAGTATGAAGAAATAGAGTCGATGATTGAGCTTTGCGGGTCGTGGGAAAACTTTAAAAAGTTATTTTTTGTTTATGATAATTTGTGCTGGTTCCGATGGAATTTCCTTGAAAAGCTGCACGAGGTGTTTGGGGAAAATTCAGAACAGACAGATTCGTTGGAAAAGCTTTTCAGTGAACAGTGCCATTACAAAATTGTCGGGCCGGAGATGGGCGAAGAGCAGGTCAAGGAGTTTCTGGAAAGCTTTATAACCGGACTAAATCATATGGATATGGTCAATTGTATCTATGAACGTACAGGGCAGATTCTTATTGATGATATTCTTGCTAAAATCCGGATCAGGGAACTTTTGCACGAATTGGTTTCGGCCTATCATTATTTATTAATAAAAGAAGCTTTGCATAAGAGTGATTTATCTGGTTCGGAGGCCTGTGAAACGGGAATTGTATCTCAGGGGACCGAAAGGTTGAAACAAATTTTAGTGAAAGGCATCCGGAATAATCTGGATGCCAATGAAATACAGGAGATATTTGGAGAGGATTTGGAACAAGAAGCGTTTACAGATATTGTGGATGCAATTATGGTCTATGTATTATGAGGATTTTGTAATGTTGAGTTTTTTTGCCCGTGCATCGCAGGCATTTTTGGAGCGGTTAAGCATTTTTGCAATTTCAAGATGGGTCTTTTTGTGCTGGTATTTAATAAGTATGGCATCCTCATCCAGCGTCCATGGAAGATAGCTGCGGTTGGTCTGGGCAGAAATTTTAGAGGCCCGATGCTGGCAGGCGGATGCGGTTCGGCCAAGCTGTTTGGCAGTCCATGAAGCACCTTGTTTCGAATAATGCTGCTTTAAGAAAGCGTCCTCTTCGGGACTCCATGAATGTCTAATATGGCGTTTTAAGCGCATTCTTCGGGCCTAAGACAGGCAGGAGGAAGGAGATTTGGCAAGCTGGCCGGCAATCCAATGGATATCTTTGTCTGGATAATGCTGTGCAAGAAAGTCACGGTCTTCTTCTGTCCAGGAGTGGCTGGAAAGAGTTCCAGGAGATTTAAGTCCTGCGATGGATGCGGCGTATTGGTTTCGGAAAATAGTAATAGCTTCTTGAACACTTGATTCGTAATAAGTGTTTTTGGTGAGCAAAGGATTAAATTTTTCCTGATATTCAGATATATTTTCAATAAAGTGTCTGACGATGTTATCGATATATTTATACTGATCATAGCGTATACGCAGCAGAGGAATGTGAAACTGACTGCAAAACTGGTTTTTGATTTCGTCACGAATCCGCAGAGAACGAAAAGCATATTCGGGTCCTTTATTGTGATAATCATAAATACGGACAGGTTTGAAATGTTGACCTCCGTCAAACTCGATCAGACCGGAAGGCGTGGCTGGAAAGTCAGCTTCTGACAAGTAAATGGCAAAATCAAATCGCAAATGTTTCTCATATTTACAATTCTCAAATGTAACTTCCTGACGGTATTTGATGCGATGTAAGTGCAGAAAATTTATAATAGCCTGAATACCCATCGAGTCACTTTTTTCATAGCGGATGCCGTGCTTTGCCGCACAGTTCATGCAGGCGCTCATACTTCGTCCAGGAAGGCGTTCAGAAGTTTTGGCGCCTTCCAGTGGATAGTATTGTCGGAGTATTTCAATTTCTTCTTCGTTCCATGAACCAGTATTTTCATAGTGAATATTCAGAAGTTTTGCCCGGGTTATACAGGCACTGCGGCTTCGATTTAACAGTTGGGAAGTTTTGAGCGGACCGAGTTTGGGATAATTTTCTTTTAGAACATTGATTTCCGATGGAGTCCAGGAAATATCATAGGACAAGCCCATTATATCGGCATGACTGCGGCAGGCAGATTCGGATTTGCCGATAAGTTTGGCGACCGCAATGACACCTTCGCGGGGATAATATTCGGCGAGAAGGGCTTCCTCTTCCGGGGTCCATTTTAATGGGTCAATATATCGAATTCCAAGACTTGCCGCTTTGACCTGACAAGTATTCGGTGAGCGTTTCAAATAGGCTGAAACACCGACAGCGCCGAGTCGGGGGTAATTTTCTTTAAGATAGTCTATTTGTTCTTTTGTCCACCGATAATCTCTCTGAATTCCTAATTTTCTGGCATGAGCGATACAACTGGATTTCGAACGGCCGAGCTGTTTGCTTACCCAGACAGCACCCTGGCTCCCGTAGTTGTCTTTGAGAAACTGTTCTTCTTCAGGAGACCAGGAAATATCACGGGTTATTTTTAAGTGGTAGGCACGGTTCCGGCAGGCCGAAGGCAGGCGGCCGAGAACATCTGCAGTGCCTTTAGAGCCCAGGCTCCTATAGTTTTCGATTAGAAATTGGTCCTCATCTAACGTCCAGTTTTTATCGGAATTTTTAGTTTTTCTTGGAGTTTTTCGGGTATAATGACTCATAAATTTTCTCCTGACGATCTATTTTTTACATTATACACTCCTTTTCCATTTTGAGACAGCCATGGCGATGCAGACGAAGGCTATGGCGAAAACCAACTGGATGCCCAGGGCCTGGAGGACATCTGTACGGACATCTCCCGTGATGTGGCTAAACTGGACAAGCATGTCATTGGTTGTCTCGTACCAGTAAACGGGAAGAAACTTGGCGACGGTCTTGACACCGGAGTTCATATATTCCAAAGGTACGAAGACACCGCAGAGGAAACACATTCCCAGGGATATGACATTGACAACGCCGGATAACATATTTGAGTTGGTTGTAATGATACCCACCAGATAGGAAATGCTTAATGCAACGAGGAGCATTACCAGTGAGTTGAGGATATAGTAAATAAAGCTCGGGTGATGCATCAGAGTTCGGTTGTAAATGATCATCGAGGCAATAATGGTAATTCCCCAAAGGACGATAGCAATGGTTCCGGCAGCCAACAGGCTCTCTGCATTCTGACGGTGCATGGAGACAGCAGAGGCATGCATACGCTTTGGCAGGTCGCCTTTGCGAAAAGCGGATAAAATGTTGCCCATGACATAGCAGAGAATAGCCAGGAACAGATAAGGGACATAGCGGTAATAATAGGTAAAGCTTGGGGTTGCTCCTGCGGTTCCGGTGGTATCCAGAAGCTTGACTTTGACTGTAGATGGTTTTTCAGCGGCTTGAGCAGCTTCCTCTTCGGAAAAACCGGCGGCACAGTAAGTACGTACATTATTTAAAAAGCTGTTAATCTGCTGGTCCACATAGAAAGATGTATAGCTCCCCGGAACTTTGGTCACAGAAAGCTTTTCCCCATTGGTGATGCAGGTATCAAAGAAATCGGATGGAATACGGATAATATATTCGATATCCCGGTAGAACAGCTTTTCCTGCATGGCGGCTGTGTCGTCTTCGATGACAGAAACGTCGTGGAATTGTTCCAGATAGTTTTTCAGGCCCTGGGCCAATGGGCCGCCGTCGTTGTTAACAATACCGATTTTTACACTTTCAGCCTGATAATTACTCGGAATATCATTGTCGGCTGCAGCCTGGAACATCATGGTGATACTGAAAAAGATGACCAGATAGAGTAAAATGAGTCCCTTATTTTGTTTTACGATTTTCATATATCCTTTATATACTGTCATAGCGTTCCCTCCTGACCAGGCAAAATGAAGCAATGATAAGAACGACACACATGATCGAGAGTGTGATGAGATTTCTTGTATAACGGGCCGTATCATCATAGACATTGATACAGTAAAAGGCGTCGGAGATGAGTGCGGCCGGGTTGATTCGATTAATAATTGGTACATGTTGTTCGACGATGTTTTTCATCGTATTATTCATCAGGCCGGCGAGAAAACTGCAGACCATGGAAACACCCAGCAGGATACCGATTTTTATGCCCTCGCCCATGCGGCCGATGCTTCCTATAAAAATACCCATGGCTACGCCGATCATACTTCCGATCAGACTGATGAGCAGCATATCCGGCAATTGTCCGTTAAAATCCAGATGCAGGATATAGCGCAGGTAAATGAGTAAAACAAGGACGTTAAAGAACTGCAAAAGGAAAGATGCCAGCATTTCGGAAATAATAAGTTTTAATTTGTGGGTCGGTGTCACACAGCGTCTTGCCGCCAGTGCAGTCAGATTGGCCTGCAGGGTGATGGCTGCGCCAAATCCTATGAAAGCACCGTACAGGCAGGCCATGGCGATGAGAGCGTAGAAAAACTGGGCGTTCCCATTGGTCGTTTTTCCGCCGAGAGAGACTTGCTGAACCAGTTCGCTGTATTCGGACATTTGTAAAATGGCCGTTTCCATGCCTTCAGGGTGATTTGTGGCAATGGCCGTCAGTGTTCGTTTTCCATTTTGATAGCTTTCCAGCAGGGATTGGAGAATACTTTCTTCCAGACCATTTCTGCTGACGGTCAGAGACGGTGTTTCGCTGTCGTAAAAAATGCCGGAGATTTTATGATTTTCCAGGGCTTCCAGGGCATCGATCTCTGACATTTCCTGAATCTGAATAAGCGGGTCCTCATCATTTGCGATGCCGTTCAGAAATTCTATAAAAACTGGGTCGGCCTCAGATTCAGTGACAAAGGCAGCCGGAACGGTCTCAAAGTTAGCTTCTTCCATTTGTCCGAATGCAAAATAAAATAGAGTTCCGAGAATTAATGGGAAAAAGAGGGGCCAGAAAATCATATTAAAGTTTTTGATTTTGACGATAATGTTATATTTAATTAAGTGTAACAACTCTATCCCCCCTAATCGCGCAGCTGTTTGCCGGTAATTTCCAGAAAGACGTCGTTTAATGTTGGAAGTTCAGAAAATACCCGGCCGAATGGAATATGCTGTTCCTGAAGATAATTCAGAATGCGGATCAGATTGTGTTCAGCACCGGTACATCGCAGCGTCAGTATTTGCTCGGAGTATTGCAGATCAAATACATGAGGAAGCTGTTTTATAGCCCGGATATGATTTTCGTCCAGAGCAATGGCTTCAATGGTGATGGTCTCACCGGTTTTGATCATGCTTTTAAGTTCTTCTTTAGTACCGATGGCAATGCTGCGGCCATGGTCGATAATGGCAATCCGGGTACAGATTTGTTCCACTTCTTCCATGTAGTGGGAAGTGTAGATAATTGTCGAACCTTGTCGATTTAGTTCCTGGATGCCTTCCAGAATTTTATTCCGGCTCTGTGGGTCCACGGCCACGGTTGGCTCATCCAGAATAATAAGTTTTGGTTTATGGGCGATACCGCAGGCAATATTCAGACGGCGGAGTAGACCACCGGAGAGCTTCTTCGGACGAAGCTTGGTGAATTCTTCCAGTCCGACAAATTCAATGGCTTCCTGAACCAACTGTTTTCTTTTCGTTTTGTCTTTGACATACAATCCGCAGAAATAGTCGATATTTTCATAGACGGTCAGTTCGTCAAAGACAGCAACGTTCTGAAGGACGATGCCAATCTGCTGTTTGATTTTATAATTGTCCGGGCGCATTTCTTCACCGAAAATGCGAATGGTTCCTTTATCATATTTTAAAAGTGCCAGCATACAGTTGATGGCCGTTGTTTTGCCGGAGCCATTCGGACCGAGCAGACCAAAGATTTCGCCTTCATGGATCGTCAGATTCAGATGATCCAGAGCGACCAGATTTCCATAGCGTTTCACCAGATTATTTATTTCAATCATTTAAATCCCTCCTAGTATTTCTAATTTTAGTATACGTCTTTGATGAAATTTTCTGAAGTGCCGGTTGTCATATTTTCAATGTGACAAATGTCATAATCGATGGATGCCACTTTACCGGCAGGACATTTTTATACTATAATGAAATGGAAATATAAAAAGGAGAAGCCCGCTAAGGGCAGTGTATGAGATACTTTCAGGATACAGGAATATTATTGTTTTATGGTTTGTTTGCCCTGCTTTATGAAAATGTAAGTCTACAGTTTGTTTTCGGCTTTTTGTGTGGGCTGATACTTATGTGTTTTGCTTATTTTATAGAGAACCGCTGGCTGAGGCTGGCCGCAGGGCTTCTTTTTTCTGCGTTGGCCTGGGTTGTTTGGCCGATTTTCTTCTTTCTGCCTGTGGCTGTCTATGTTTTTGTTCGTGAACACCAGTATATGCTTGCCGGAATCAGCATCTTTGGGGAAATATATTATTTTATATATTTGGGAAAATTATCGCTGGTCTTTCTGTGTTTTTGCGGTTTTGGAAGTTTGCTTGCTGTTTTATTGGAAAAACGGACAGAGCAGTATGAAATACTGGAAGTGTGGTTTAAAGAAAGTCAGGATGACAGCCGGGAACGGAATCTTCTTCTCAGTGAGAAAAATAAAGCTTTATTGGCGAAGCAGGATTATGAGCTTTATGCGGCAACGCTTCGGGAGAGAAATCGGATTGCCAGAGAAATTCACGATAATGTGGGCCATGTTTTGTCCCGGTCAATTCTTCTGGTCGGCGCCATGAAAACGATAAATCAGGAGACGGCGATGAGCGCTATGCTGGACAATCTGGATGATTCTTTGAATTCCGCCATGGACAGTATTCGCAGCAGTGTGCATGATCTCCATGATGAGGCCATCAATCTCAGGGAAGCGGTGGACGTTTTGATCGATGATTTCAAATTTTGCCCTGTAGAGCTTCATTATGATATGGGGACGGATTTACCAAAAGAGGTTAAGTATTGTTTTATTGGTATTGTGAAAGAGGCTTTGGCGAATGTGATGAAGCACAGTAATGCCAGTCATGTTGATGTTTTTATGCGGGAACATCCGGCGCTTTATCAGTTGTGTATTGAGGACAATGGAACGGCTTTTTCTTCCTTTGCGGTGGCGGAGCCGCCGGACGGGAGTGGGATAAACCCTGACGGTCCGGGGATTGGTCTGGTAAATATGCAGGACAGGGTACGGACCTTGAATGGTACTTTTCAGATTACGAAACAGCATGGATTTAAGATTTTTATAACGATTCCAAAGGAATTGTAGGGAGATAAGGTATGATTATTGTAATTGTAGATGATGACTGTCTCGTATCCGGGGCATTGAAAACAATTTTGGAAGTGAATGCGGATGTCCAGGTAGCGGCTGTTGGTGCGGACGGACAGGAGGCCATCGAACTTTACCGCCGGTATCGTCCCGATGTCTTATTGATGGACATTCGTATGCAGAAGATGAATGGTCTGGATGCTTCCGGGGAAATACTTCGGGAATTTCCGGATGCAAAGATTCTGCTTCTTACGACATTTTCCGATGATGAATATATTATTAAAGCGCTTCGGCTTGGAGCAAAGGGGTATCTTTTAAAGCAGGATTATGCAAGTATTCTTCCCGCATTACGCGCGGTGGATTCGGGACAGACTGTATTTGGACACGAAATCGTTTCAAAAATTCCTGATCTTATTCAGAAGAAAGAGAGTTTGAATTATTCGGAATACGAAATCAATGAGCGGGAAGAGGAAATTATCCGTCTGATTGCAGAGGGATTAAGCAATAAAGAGATTGCTGCGAAAATGTTTTTGAGCGAGGGGACGGTCCGGAATTATCTCAGTTCGATTTTGGATAAATTAAATCTCAGAGACCGGACGCAGATTGCCATTTTCTATTATCAGCATAGATAGATTTTTACAAAAAATAGACATTTCTTACAAAATATGGTATTATTTTTTTCATATAAAAATATAGAAGTATGAGGTTTAATTATGTTAGAAACCATTGAGATGATCAATAGCGCAGTCAATAATTTTGTCTGGGGTGTGCCTGCTATGGTCTGCATCATCGGTGTCGGTCTGTATCTGAGTCTGCGTACCCATTTTCTGCAAATTCGAAAATTTCCCTATGCAATAAAAACAACGATTGGAAGAATGTTTCGAAAGCGTGAGGCTTCCGACGGAGCTATGACACCGTTTCAGGCGGTCTGTACGGCGTTGGCGGCAACAGTTGGAACCGGAAATATTGCCGGTGTGGCCGGAGCAATCGCCATCGGTGGGCCTGGCGCCGTTTTCTGGATGTGGGTGTCCGCGCTGCTCGGTATGTGTACCAAGTTTTCCGAAGTAACTCTGGCTGTACATTTTCGTGAGAGAAATGCTCAGGGAGATTTGGTCGGCGGCCCGATGTATTATATAAAAAATGGTCTGAAAAAACATTGGCACTGGCTGGCTTTCGCCTTTTCGGCCTTTGGCGTACTTACTGTATTTGGTACGGGAAATGCAACTCAGGTGAATACGATTACGACGGCAATTAATTCGGCGCTGTTAAATTATAATGTGATTTCCGAATCGTCGGTCAGTATTTCCAATGTGGTGATTGGTGTGGTGATTGCTCTCCTTGTTGGCCTGGTGCTGCTTGGCGGCGTGAAGCGCATCGGCAGTGTGGCAGAACGGCTTGTTCCATTTATGGCTGTATTTTATGTCATACTGGCTCTTGGTGTTGTCATTTTAAATATTGAAAATGTACCTCATGTTTTTTATTCCATCGTCTATGGCGCTTTCAATCCGGGTGCTGTGACTGGCGGCGTCGTGGGCGGATTTTTCCTCAGTGTTCAAAAGGGTGTATCCCGGGGGATTTTTTCAAATGAAGCTGGTTTGGGAACAGGGTCCATCGCCCATGCCTGTGCGGATACACAGAAGCCGGTGAAACAGGGGTTTTTCGGAATCTTTGAGGTGTTTACGGATACGATTTTAATCTGTACCCTGACAGCGTTGGTCATTTTGTGCAGCGGTGTGCCGATAGGTTATGGAAGTGCGGCCGGAGCTGAGCTTACGATTCTTGGCTTCACATCGACTTATGGCAACTGGGTGTCCATTTTTACGGCGGTGGCCATGTGCTGCTTTGCTTTTTCGACAATCATCGGATGGGGACTTTACGGTGCCCGATGTATCGAGTTCCTTTTTTCATCCAAAGTCATTAAACCATTTATGGTCGTCTATTCGTTGGTAGCCATCTTGGGAGCAACGGTGGATTTGGGATTGTTGTGGAGCATTGCCGAGACCTTTAACGGTTTGATGTCCATTCCAAACCTGATTGCTCTGTTCTTGCTGTCGGGAACAGTCGTTAAATTGGTTAAAGAATATTTTGCCACAGAAGGAAAAGAATAAACGTATAAATATGTAAAAGGCGGTGAAATTCTGGAAGATATTCCGGTTTTTCACCGCTTTTATGAATTGTTTTGAATTACTTTATTTGTATATAAAAATTTGAAAAATAGTTGTTTCGTGTCAACAATTGTGTTAAAATATTAATGAGGTGGCAAATATGAAAAAGGAGGATGGATATGAGCGTTGAATTGTTAGACAAAACCAGAAAGATTAATAAGCTTCTTCATAATAATAATTCTAATATGGTTGTTTTCAATGATATATGTGAAGTTTTAAGCGACATATTGGAATCAAATATCCTTGTTATCAGTAAAAAGGGTAAGATTTTGGGAATTAAGAATCGAACGGGGCAACCGTGTATTCATCAGTTAATCAGTGACAGTGTCGGCGGTCATATCGATCCAATGTTGAATGAACGTCTGCTCAGCGTACTTTCGACGAAAGAAAATGTTAATTTATTAACACTTGGATTTTCATGTGATAACGTTTCGACTTATGAAGCAATCATTACACCGATTGATATTGCCGGCGAACGGTTGGGAACATTGTTTATTTACAGGAATGATAATTCCTATCAGATTGACGATATTATTTTAAGTGAGTACGGAACGACGGTTGTGGGACTTGAGATGCTGCGTTCCGTCAATGAGGAAAGCGCGGAAGAGTCAAGAAAGCTTCAGGTTGTAAAATCGGCCATCAGCACACTGTCATTTTCTGAACTTGAAGCGATCACTCATATTTTTGAAGAATTGGATGGAAATGAGGGCATTCTTGTAGCCAGCAAGATTGCCGACCGTGTGGGTATTACCCGTTCGGTCATTGTCAATGCGCTGCGTAAGTTTGAGAGCGCCGGTGTCATCGAATCCCGTTCTTCCGGCATGAAAGGAACCTATATTAAGGTTATTAACGACGCTGTATTTGATGAATTGAAGAAAATCAAAAATTAAAGTAAAAAAGACATAAAATATAGGTATAAAAGGCTTGCTTAATGCGAGCCTTTTGTGTTATAATCCTATTTTGTAAAAATATGACACGTGGGTCGATTTTCAGGCAGGTGCCGACAGGTCGCCTGAAAAGATGAAGTCCACGGATGTAAAACCAATGGAGGTATGATTATGAGCGTTATTTCTATGAAACAGCTGCTGGAAGCCGGCGTACATTTCGGACACCAGACAAGAAGATGGAACCCTAAGATGGCTGAGTACATCTACACAGAGAGAAATGGTATTTATATCATTGACTTACAGAAATCTGTAGGTATGGTAGATGATGCTTACAATGCAATCAAAGATATCGTTGCAGACGGTGGAACGATTCTTTTTGTCGGAACAAAGAAACAGGCTCAGGACGCTATCCGCACAGAAGCAGAACGCTGCGGTATGTTCTATGTAAATCAGAGATGGCTTGGCGGTATGCTGACAAACTTCAAAACAATTCAGAGCCGTATTACAAGACTGAAACAGATTGAAGCTATGGCTGAAGACGGTACATTCGAAGTATTACCTAAGAAGGAAGTTATCGCACTGAAGAAAGAATGGGAAAAACTTGAGAAAAACCTTGGTGGTATCAAGAACATGAAGAGAATCCCGGATGCAATCTTCGTTGTAGATCCTAAGAAGGAAAGAATCTGTGTACAGGAAGCTCATGTATTAGGTATTCCGTTAATCGGTATCGCAGATACAAACTGTGATCCGGAAGAACTGGATTATGTAATCCCAGGTAACGATGATGCAATCCGTGCGGTTAAATTGATCGTTTCCAAGATGGCAGATGCAGTTATCGAAGCAAACCAGGGTGTTCAGATGGCTGATGCTGAAGAAGCAGCAGAGGAAGTTGCTGAATAATCAGGGCTTACGACTTAAAGTGCTGTCTCAAAATTAGTTTTAATCTTGAGACAGCTTTTTTAAGCAGACGAAACACGGAGCCGTGCGGAGACCGGAACCGTAAAAGAACGAAAAGAATTAAGAAATTATAATAATAAAGAAAAATTTATGGAGGAATGAATCATGGCAATTACAGCAGCAATGGTAAAGGAATTAAGAGAACTCACCGGAGCAGGTATGATGGATTGTAAGAAAGCTCTGAACGAAACTAACGGAGATAAAGAGAAAGCCGTTGAATTCTTAAGAGAAAAAGGTCTTGCAGCTATCGCTAAAAAGGCAAACAGAATTGCAGCAGAAGGTCTTGTAGCAACAATCCTTTCTGATGATCATAAAACTGGCGCAATCGTTGAAGTTAACAGTGAAACAGACTTCGTTGCAAAAAATGCAGAATTCCAGGCATATGTAGAAAGAGTAGCAGCTCAGGCATTGGCTACAAGCGCTAAAACAGTTGAAGAATTCATGGCTGAACCATGGATTGATGATGCAGGCTTAACTGTAGAGCAGGCATTATCCCAGAAGATCGCTATCATCGGTGAAAAATTAAGCATCCGTCGTTTTGAAAAAGTTGTCAGCACAGACGGTGTTGTTACAACATATATCCATGCCGGCGGAAAAATCGGTGTTCTTGTTGAATTGACAACAGATTCCGCTGACGAAGCAGTTCTTGAATGTGGTAAAAACGTTGCTATGCAGGTAGCAGCTCTGAAACCTCAGTACACAGACCGTTCCGAAGTTGATGCAAACTACATTGCACACGAAAAAGAAATCCTTCTTGCTCAGATCATGAATGATCCAAAAGAGTCCAAGAAACCTGAAAAAGTTATCGATGGTATCATCACAGGCCGTATCAACAAAGAGCTTAAAGAAATCTGCCTTGTTGACCAGGTATATGTAAAAGCTGAAGACGGAAAACAGTCCGTAGGCAAATATGTTGAATCCGTAGCAAAAGCAGCAGGTGCAAACGTTGCTATCAAAGGCTTTGTTCGTTTTGAAACAGGCGAAGGTATGGAAAAGAAAGAAGAAAACTTCGCTGAAGAAGTTGCAAAACAGATGGGAAACTAAACGTTTAGCACAAGCGCGGCAGATGTACAAAAAGAGTCTTATGTACGAACTTGTTCGTACATAAGACTCTTTTTGTATATTTACCGTGCGACGCACGGATGGCGAGATGAAGCAAAGAAAAATCGAGCTAGGCGCTTGTGTAGACAGCATAGAGCTCAGATGAACCGTATGTTGGAACTTATGTAGCGCTGCTTAGTGAACCAAGATTGAAAAGCGAAGGTGAGGTTAGTAACAGTCGTATGGGAAACTAAGTTTATAAATTAAAATGAATGAGAAGCCTTTGAAAATGCTGTAAGACGGATATTTTCAAGGGCTTTTTGCGATTTTAAGAAAATCTTGCAAAATATTCTATATTATCTTTTTTATAGCTAAATTTAAATATGGGAAGATGTATCTTCCCATAAATTATCATAAGGTATCATATTAGAAAACTAATAAATTGTTGGTTGTTTATAACCTTACGGCATACGGTTAAGGTAAATTGAAAAAAATACATTGATAGAAATATGTAGTGAGTTGTTCTCTCTTATAGTAGGGATAAAAGTAAATAGCTGTTGTTTAGAATCGAAAATATAAAATAAATTTTGTAGTTAGATTAGGGAAAGCCAAATATAGAATTTCATTTTTGGTAAATGGTGATTTTAAGGCTTTTTCTAGAAAATGAAGGCATTTTATGATATAATTATTTTATTGATTTGAAAGAGGGGGTATAAATTGGAGAAAAAGAGAGAAAAAATGATTATTGAGAGTGAATTTAAACCGATAATGGTTGTTCCAGCTGTTCCCCATAATAATGGAATTAGATTTTTATTACCCACGGAGCAAATTGATATTGGTGAAAAATTTAGTAAAGAAGTCTGGAAAATAATAGAATATTCAAACGGATATCGAAGTGTAATTCAAATTATTGAAGAGACTAAGTTAAATGATGATGTTGTGTATAAAATAATTTCCGATTTAGTAATGCTTAAAATAATATACGATTCTCGTGAATTGTATCAACATTTTCATGAAATTAGTTATTCACCAGATAGATATTATCATTTTTTGACAAGAGAAGATATCATAGCGTATAGTAACACATTGCCTAAAAAGCCAAAGAGTGGTGAGGTAATACCACTTTCTAGCTGTGAGGATTCAGGTGTTTCTAATGTCATAACCAAAAGAAGATCATGTCGAAATTTTTCTGAAAAGCAACTGACAAAAAACAGCATAGGAAACATTTGTTTTAATGCGTATAATATAAAAAAACATGTAGTTCCAAGCGGCGGGGGATTATATCCGTTAAAAATATATGTTCTTGTTGAAAAAAATCAAGATTCGTTACAAGCAGGTTATTATGAGTATGATTCAGAAAATAATAGTCTTATTTGTTTTAACAAGGATGTTGATATCGAACAATTAAAATATTGTTTTAACGATGAAGAACTTCCGTTTGGTTCTTCTGTTCAAATTATTATTGCTGCGGATTTAAAAAGACAAACATATAAATATTCCAATAGGGGATATAGATTAACTTTGTTAGAAGTCGGGCATGTAGCACAAAATATTAATTTGTATTGCACAGAGAATGGGATTGGAGTATGTGAATTGGGTGGTGTTTTGGATGAAATTTTAGCGGAAGAGTTAAATTTAGTTGAGGAGAAAATAGAGCCCATTTTGGCTATTGCAGTGGGTTATCCATCGGATAAAGAAAAAAGGATTGATTACTTAAGTATTAAAGATGATTTAATGACATTGTATGTCGGGAAAAATAACATAATAAAAGAATGCAATGGATATTATTTCGGTAACAAAAGTTCATTTTTTGCTGCCTACAGTAGTTCTGGGAAAAAGAACAAATTATACGGAAGTGCAACTTCAACATCATATGGGGGAGCAATGCTAAAAGCAATAGTAGAAGGTTATGAACGCAATAGGTCCTCCGAAGTAAGAGTAGATTACATTGGGTGTGCAAAAAATATTGATGGCATGTGGCTAAATCCTAATACTATAAAACCTTTAAGTGAAAAACAAATTAATCAAGAAAAATTAGAGAGTTTTACAGAAAACCTATCAATAAAATGGACTTTGGGAAAGAAAAAAGTAACTGGGGAGAGTGTTTTTGTTCCAGTAGATTTGGTTTATTATGGATTTCAGGATGAAAAAAATAGAATATGTTATGGAGATTCATCGGGAGTGGCTGCATATACAAACTATGAAGATGCAGAAGAAAAGGCAATCTTAGAATTAGTAGAAAGAGATGCCATTATGCGAAATTGGTACAAGCATGAGCCGCCAGCCATTATTGATAACAAGTTGTTACCTATACATATTCAAAAAAGGATTAATTATTGGCGAAAGAATAAGTATAATGTATATGTATTAGATTTGGAATCCCAGTATGCGCCATCATTTTTGGTAATAATTGTTGGAAATGAATATCCGTGTTTCGCCTGTGGTGCGGCTTCTACGATTGTTAATGTTCAAGAAGCTATGAATAAGGCATTGCAGGAGGCAGAATTTAGTCTACTGTTAAATAAAGAGAATCAATCAGATGCTAAAATAAAAATGGAAGATATAAAAACACCAGACGATCATGGATTGTTTTATTCGAGTCCAGAAAATGTGCATATAATACAATGGTTGTGGACAAACAATAAGATAAAAAAAGAGCTTCCGAAGGTAATGCTTAATTATATGGAGTTGCTTCGGAAAATAGATCCTATTATTGTCGATATTAGTGAAACAGGTTCAATGATAAAAGTCATAAGAGCGATAAGTTCGAAGTGTGTTCCTATTGGATTTGGATATAAATTGGATTATCATCTACATCCAGAAGTGGAAAAGATAAACATTAGCATGGAGAGTTTGGAGTATCCGCATTATTTTGCGTAGCCATTTATTATTAAGATAGAGAAGGAGTGATTTTATGCCAGATTTAAATATTCTTGAAATCGAAAAAGTTACATATGATTCAACTGTTCATAGTAGTAATTCATGTGCCGTTGGTGGAAGTTGTTCTAAATGCGGAGGAGGTCATTGTGGCAGTTGCGGTGGTGGAAAGTGCGCAAACGTGCCATTAAAAAAGTGAAAAAGTAGAAGAAAATCGAAAAGAATAAAAGAAATCTTAATGATAATATGGCTTAACGAGCTGATGAATTAGTATATGTATTCACTAATGCATTAGCTCGTTTTGTGGTTTTAAAACAGGTTCTAAAACAAATGTTGGGGTATGCGATTTTTAATCGCATAGATAGTGTAGATAGTGTCAATAGTTTTTCGCAAATTTAATTCCTGCCATTTGGTAGCCGGAAGTCAACCGGCTGTGATATCAAACAACAGATCGTCCTCCAGCTTAGTAAGATGCTCCATGTTCGTGTAGCGCCTGCTTCCCCATTGGGTTCCTGCCACATGACGCAGTCTGGCACATACGAGCATCAAGGCACTTTGCTCATCAGGAAAAACGCCGATTGCCTTGGTACGGCGTTTGATTTTCGACTTAACTGTTCAATGGTATTGTTCGTCTGGATTCTGGTCCAGTGCTGTGTTGGAAAGTCCATATAGGTTAGAGTTTCTTCAATACCATTCTGTAACTTTTTGGTTACGGAATTAAGCTTCATTCCCTTTAGTTTTTCAACGACCTATCGTGCTTTTTCACATGCTGATTCCTTGTTTTCCTGGGCATGGATGTCTTTTAATATCATAGCTACAGCTTTCATCTTGTTACGTGGAATAACATAGAAAATGTTCCGGTAAAAATGGACTGTGCATCGTTGATAACGGGTATTCGGAAATACTTCAGGTATAGTCTCAAGCATTCCGAGATTTTTATCTCCGATAATCAGGCGGACTCCAGTCAAGCCACGTTCCTTAAGACATACAAAGAAGGAGCGCCAGCTCTCTTTATCTTCTTTCATACCTTCAGCTGCACCGATGATCTCACGGCAGCTATCATTACTGACACCAATGGTAACAAGAATAGAAACGTTTTGGATTTCACCACCCCAGCTGTGTTTCAGATAGACGCCATTAACATAGAAATATAGAAATACAGATAGCTTCCGACCAGCGGGCGTGTACGCCTGGTTTCAATATGTTCATATTCCTTTTTATTGAGGTTGCTGATGGTGCCCGGGGATATTTTTGGTCCCCACAAGGCTTCGGTGATGTCCGCGATACGTCGTACTAGAACGCCTGCCAGATACATTTCAATCAGATATTCTTCAACGGAAGATTCCCTGCGGCGGTAACGTTCAATAATAGCAATTTCAAAAGGAACTCCTTTCAGCTTTAGGACCTTTAATTCCACATTTCCGGCAGTAGTTTGGAAATTTCGCTTGTAATGGCCGGAGCGATACCCCTGATGGTCAGCGAAACGCTCATATTTTGGGGCATTCACAAGTTCGTCGGCCACTTTATCAAGCAAAGCATTCAGAGTTTCTTCGACGCTGTTGCGGACGAGATTCTTTAAATCATACTTTATTAAATCTTCATTGAGTTGTATAATGTTGTCAGACAGGGTTTTAGCCTTTTTTGTGAGATTTTTGTGTGGTAACTTAATTCTACCTAACGGCTATAGACCATGTCTATTTTTATGAAATTAATTTTGCGAAACTAATTATACGTTATCTGCTTTCTTTCTTCGGGCGTGTATCTTATTTTTCTAGACATTAAAATACTTCAAAAGTAGATTTAGTCATCTGCCATGTCTACTTTAGAGGTATTATATCAAAATGGGTGGATGGATGGTTATTATGTATAGGGATAATAGAAATATCTGAAAAATGCAGGATTTATTAATCTGAAACGTTGAAACTACAAATGCTCTCTTTTTTCTTCCGGAATGGTTTGGCCAGCAGGAAGAGTCCGAACAGTACGCCATTGAGCAGTAATGACCACGGAATCTGTGCCCAGGATACGGTCTGGTTTTGGATAACATCTGCGGAGTATGTGCCGGAGATAACAGGGATAAGGTTGTTGTTAAGAAAATGAATGATAACCACAGCCCAGATGTTATTTGTCCGCATGTAAACATAACCGAAAAATATACCGTAAGCAACGCAGGTAATGATCTGACTTACCAGCATAATGAGTCCCTGTCCGGGTGAAACATAGAAGAAAAGGTCTACTGGTAAATGCCACAATCCCCACACGATGCCGAGAATGAGTACGCCATAGCGGAGTCCGAAACGTTTCTGCAAAATCGGCTGCAGATAATACCGCCATCCGTATTCTTCACCAAAAAAGGCGATAAAGGCCAGCAGGAAGCTGAGCGGCATAGAAGCAATGTAAATCCATGTGTCCGGACTGGTTAGAATGGATGTGAATATTTCCAATTGACCTGATGCGGCGAAGCTTATACCGACTCTTAAAAAATACAGCACGAGAAACAAAATAATACAAAAGAGTGAAGTCTTCCAGTTTTGCCATTTCAGTCCATAGGCGGCTCGTCGCTTTTTACCGGCTGCCAGCAGAAAAATCCAGCAGAGGATACTTCCGATCATCATGATCGATTGCATGACCATGAGCCATAAGGATACGGTTCCTCCGGGCATTTCCAGTGTGCTTTCAGGCTGAATGACGGTCATTACCGTGGAAACCAGCATGAACAGGGTTATCACAGTAAAGATTCGGAAAAACCATTTTGGAAGATTCAAATCATCTTTGCGTGTCAACAGATAGGCCAGCATGACTCCGGTGGCCGGATACATCATCTGTGTATTGGCAAAAGCACTCAAATCCAACTGTTGCGTATTTCCATACCACATTAATAATCCCATTAGATAGGTAACACCATAGGCTGCAATAAGGAAAATAATAAATTGCTTTTTGTCTGTTTTTGAATTCATCTTTTGTCCTCCATTTTTTGTTTATGAAGGTATTTTAGCAATGAATGAAAGTCCAGAGATAAAAATTGCCTGAACAGGCAGGGTGGTTGCCTAAAATGCATTATGAAATATATTTTACAAGGTTTTCTTTGACGTTCCTTGAGAAAAGACAGCGTTCCCCATTATCCATAATGACCTGTCGGTGTTTTAAATCCAATTCGCTGATGCGTTCGGCGTTGATCAGATAGGCCCGGTGTGATCGAATAAATCGATTGCCGAGGGTTGTTTCCAATTCTTGAATACTGCCGATAAAGTCAATGCGATCCTGATCGGCATGGAGTACGATTCGATGGCTCCGGCTGCTCGTCTCAAAAAACAGAATCTCATCGATGGGAATGTGTTTTACCACATCCATGATTTTAATTGTAAAATAAGGTCTTTGTTCGCTGCTATCTTCGCGCATCCGGTCCGTAATGATATGAAGACAGCGGGACATGCCGGCGAACATTTTATCTGGATTTTCTTTCGTAATGTAGTCTAAAGCTTCCAGGTGGTAACGGAAGGTTTCAAAGGCCAGGTCTTTATAAGCTGTTACATAAATGATAAATCCCCGGGTATCATGCCTGCGTATTTCCTGACCCAATGCGAAGCCATCCATGGATTCGCCGTTCAATTCCACATCCAGAAAGTAAATACCGCGTCCGGGAGTTTCTTTTACTGTTTTGATAATTTCTTCAGGGTGCCTGGTGCTGAGTGTCAGCTTCATGTCATAGCCTTCAATCAGTATCTGTTTTTTTAAATAGGATTCCAATTCAGTGCGGACCCGGGCATCATCCTCACATATATATACCGGCAGCAATTGTCATGCCTCCTCTATTTTTAATTCTTGTATAAAATAACCATCTTTTATGGTCGTCAGCGGCAGAACAAAATCATATTGCCGCAGAATTTGATGATAATTGTTCAGTCCGATACCGCGGTTCTCGCCCTTTGTCGAATAGCCTGCGGTGCCGATTTTGTGAAAATCCACTGTTTCATACAGCGTATTTTTTACCAGAAAGGTCGTATAATTTTCCTGACGGCTGATCAGGATATGAATTTGTCCATCTGGATGGTCTTGTACGGCCTCAATGGCGTTATCGATGAGAATTCCCAGACAGCGGCATAAGTCAGTATCACGCAAACGGGTTTGATCAAATGCCCGAAATACTTCCAGATTACAGTAAATGCCGGCACGTTTCATTTCATCCAGTTTGGCCAGAATCAGGCTTTTTATTGCCAGATGGTGGATGTTGGCCAATTGATTCATCAGTTTGAGTTGTTTGCCAATGTGGACATCGAAATCAGCGGCCATATCTTGAATATAAGATTGAACAGCGGCCGTATCGCCGTCTTTTGTTTGGAGATACATGCCAGACATCATATTTTTAAAATCATGACGGAATCGCCGGGCTTCCTGCTGAAGACTTTCAAGATTTTCAATGTAAGCAGTCTGTTGCTGCAGACTGACCTGTTGTGCTTCAATCTGGTGTTTTTGCATATCCTGGCGGCTGATGTAGACAAAAAATATATAAGTCAGCATCAGAAGTAAAATAGAAATCATTAAATTACCGCTATTGTCACTTTCAAATCGTTCAATCATCCTTTGGACAAATACAAACAGAGGCGGATAACAGCTCATAAGGATAAGCATATCATTCCGAATGATTCCATAATCCAACCATTGTTGGTAATGCCGTCCGGCACCGGTTTTATATAAAACAATGAGTATCAGAATCAGGCAGATGGGTACAGCTACCCACAAGACGAACATATACAGCAGGCGTTCTTGCATAACGGCCAGATGAATAGCTCTGTCCGGCATCAATAAAAGTCCCATGTAGTTACCCATATTTGCTGTCACAGAGATAATGAGCATGGTGAACCAGCATGTTTTCTTTTTCATGTCATATAAGGCTATCAGGAGCAATGTGCCGGCAGCCAGCTGACAATAGTGAAGCAGACTGTCAGAAAGATAGGGAATATACATCCATCCAAGTTTTAGCATAGCGGCGCCAAACAGAGAACAGCCGATGATGAACAGGCAAATGACACCGATGACCCGAATCCAATATCGGTGGCCGCCGCCTGCGGGTTTACCTATTAAAATTATGGCTTCGGTAATTATGAATATAATGAATATGAACATGCTTACCATGTTGGCAGCAGTTATTTCTAAAAAAGTCATGGTCATCTCACCCCAGTGTTACTATACACCATTTTTAGAGATATTGAAACTGAAATGTAGCTGTGCAAGTTATATAAAATAAAGTATAATAAGGGATATAAAAGGAGCGGAATTTTCAGAATATATGAAACAGGCACGCTTTTCTGTAAAACAGGCGGAACTGTTATGAAGCGTGGACGGATTGATACTTTCCTCGCCTTTTTCAAAACGAGAGGGGGGTATTGTGAATCTTGTAAAAAAATTATCGGCATATTTGATGTTACACCATGACATTAAATATTATATCTATGATATCATCCAAATTTATTTTATAATCATCGATTTCCATAATTTTGAAAGTCGGATTAACACTTTTTACTGTCCCGGAACGGGTGAGGTACATACCTTCACCAACTCCTCCGGAACCATCAGGTCCGGGATCGGAAGAAAAATAAGTGACTGTGATTTGATGGCCTTTTTCTAAATGGATAAGTTTTTCGTTGAGAGCGGCGGCCATTTCGTCAGATAAATCAATTCTGTTTACCCGAAGAACTTCTTTTTGATGTATCGCCTCCGTATGTCCTTTCAGGGCAGCGAAAGGGGAGAATATTTTTGCCCGGTCAGCGTTGGACATATGGGGATGCTTGGATTCTGGCCGGGGCAGATTTATAATATCGTCATATCGATCAGAGATATTTAAGGACATACATAGGCCTCCTTTGGATTTTTTCTGAGTTTTGGAAAAGACTTAGGCTGGGGTTAAGCTTTGTGTCCTCCAATCTGGCCGTTGCGTTCAATGGCTGTTGCTCCGTCTTCTAAACTCATGCCTTTTAATATAGCATTTTTCCCATATTTCTTTTGAATATCCAACATAGCTTTCTGAATTTTCCTGTCTCGTTTTAAAATCTGTTCTTTGTACTCAATTTCAGATGGCGCAGTAAGTAAATCGTATTGAATATAGTTTGCCGCTTTCATTTCGTCAATGACATTATTGAAAGTGATACTCAGCCGGTGGATCGATAATTTTGAATTTACGATGCGGTCATAAAGTGATAAGGCAGCCGTTCCAAGTTCCATGGCGGAGGAAGTGTAAGCATTCAAATTCACACTTCCATGGGCCGGTTTTGGCACGGATTGTCCAAAATGGTTAACATGCATCGGACCGGAATAATTTTCCGAATTTTTGTCGTATCCGATATGAAGAACAATCTGGTTTGTAACCAGGCCTTTATCCACCAGATCCAGAGCAAGACTGTCTGTCATTTCATGGACGACCAGACGCCCTTTAGCTTTGGAATAGGGACATGAAAGTACCTGGCCGGAACCCATAGAATTACTGCTCGGTCTATAATTTTTGATGTCCTGCATGGTGACTGGTTCCACGCCCCAGGCGTGGTCAATCAGTAGTTCGGCGTCAATGCCGAAAAGGCGGAATAATAAATCTTCGTTATAAAGGGACATTATTGCCACATCGCCCATCGTGTACATGGCATTTGCTGTCAGACGTTTGGCGATACCCTTCCCAATACGCCAGAAAGCTGTAAGGGGTCGGTGGTCCCAAAGTAATTTCCGATAATTCATTTCATCCAATTCGGCAATTCGAACCCCATCCCTGTCAGCATCTATATGTTTTGCAACAATATCCATAGCAATTTTGGCAAGATAAAGGTTTGTCCCGATTCCGGCGGTAGCTGTAATTCCGGTTTGTTTAAGTACATCCCGAATAATGGTTTTTGCTAAATCGTGGGGAGACATGGATGTTCCGTCCGGATTGCAGTAGACAGACTGATAAGAGGTTACATCCATAAATACTTCATCGATGGAATAGACATGGATGTCGGAAGCACTTACATATTTCAGGTAGATATTGTAAATATCAGCAGACACATCAATATAACGCTGCATCTGCGGTGTGGCGATAATGAAATCGACTGTTTTTTCGGTGGCAGCTTTGATCTGCTCCAATTTCTGCTTGACTTCAAATAATCTGGGACGGCCAGGAATACCATAGGCTTTCAGCGAAGGTGAGACAGCCAGACAGATCGTTTTGTCGGTGCGGCTTTCGTCGGCCACTACCAGATTGGTTGTCAGAGGGTCGAGACCTCGTTCCACACATTCAACGGATGCATAAAAGCTTTTTAAATCAATGGCGATATAAACGTTGGACATAGCGGCCTCCTTTTTTACACAAACAAACATATGTTCTTAATATAAAATAAGTTTAGAACAAAAGTTCGATAATGTCAAGAGGCGGTGCTATGAGAAAACAAGGGAGTTACTGGAAATATAATTAGGAAATTCTTATGAAATAAAGTATAATAGATGATAAGGATGACTGTAAACTGTGGTAGAAAAAGTTTTCAAAGATTGAAGATAGATGGTGAGAAAAATGGAATATCTGGCACATACTAATGATAAGGGTGAGGAACAGTTTTTAAAAACACATTTGGAAAATGCGGCAAAACTTTGTGCTGGATTTGCGGATAAATTTGGAGTCTATGACTGGGGTTATTGCTGTGGGCTTTTACATGATATCGGTAAATATTCATTGGAGTTTCAAAAAAGGATTCGGGGAAATGGGGAAAAAGTGGATCATTCCACAGCCGGTGCAAAGCTTTGCTGGGATAAAGGAGGAATGTATCAGTTTTTGAGCTATTGTATTGCGGGGCATCATACCGGACTGCCGGATACCGGTGGAGAAGGGGATACCGGTGCACGGGGAACACTTACAGGAAGACTTAAGAAGAAAATAAAAGATTATCAAGCCTATATGGAAGAAATCAAAATCCCCCAATTAACACCGCCGCCATTTCAGCCAGGCAAGACAGAGAATGAGCCCTTTTTCTTCAGTGTGTTTATGCGGATGCTATATTCCTGTCTTGTGGATGCGGATTATCTTGACACAGAAGTTTTTATGAGCGGCGGATTACGCGTCAGGAATTCCGGGGAGTCTATAGATATATTGTGCGAGAAACTTGAAAAACATATATCTACCTGGCTCCAAAATAACGATTTCGATACGATAAATGGACGTAGAACGGAAATATTAAAGCATTGTCTGGCTATGGGTAAAGAGGAAAAAGGGCTGTTTACGATGACGGTTCCGACGGGCGGCGGGAAAACAGTAGCATCACTGGCCTTTGCCTTAAAGCATGCAAAAGAGCATCACATGAATCGGATTATTTATGTGATTCCTTATACGAGTATTATTGAGCAAAATGCAAAAGTATTCAGTGATATACTCGGCTCAGATAATGTGCTGGAGAATCATTGCAATGTAGATTACGAATCAAGTGAAGAATTGAAGCCTATGCAGCTTGCTGCGGAAAATTGGGATAAGCCTATTATTGTTACCACGAACGTGCAGTTTTTTGAATCCTTGTTTTCAAATAAATCTTCCAGGTGCCGGAAGCTTCATAATATAGTCAATAGTGTAATTGTTTTTGATGAAGCTCAAATGCTTCCAAACAATTATTTAAAACCTTGTGTGGCGGTTATCGAACAGCTTGTTCGTTATTATCGCAGTTCTGTAGTTTTGTGCACGGCAACTCAGCCGGCTTTAAAAGGAATATTGTCGGCGGATATTGGGGCTATAGAATTGTGTCCGAGGATGGAAGAACAGTTTCAATTTTTCAAACGTGTTTCAATAAAAAATTTGAATAGAATTCCAGAAGAGGAGTTGATTCAAAGATTGGAAAGGGCACAGCAGGTACTTTGTATTTTAAACACAAAAAAAAGAGCGCAGAAAATATACCAATGTTTGCAATCAGAAGGCGTTTATCATCTTTCAACATCCATGTATCCGATTCATAGAAAACGGGTTTTGAGTGAAATCAGAGAACGTTTGAAGAAAAATAAAAAGTGTATTGTGATTTCGACCAGCCTTGTGGAAGCCGGTGTGGATTTAGATTTTTGTACAGTTTACAGACAGATGGCCGGTGTGGACTCGATTATTCAGGCCGCAGGCCGATGCAATCGGGAAGGAAAACGGCCGGTCGATGACAGTATGACTTATATTTTTCAATTGGATGAAAGAGAATACATACCAGGGCAGAGACAGCAGATGGAAGTGACGGAAAGTCTGCTCGAAGATGGCAGGAAACCCGAAGAACTGGAAACTATAAAAGATTATTTTGAATTGTTGTATCATCTGCGGGGTGAAAGTCTGGATAAAAAGAATATTCTAAAAGCATTTAGTGGAATGAATTTCCCATTTGCTGAGGTGAGTAAAGAATTTAAATTGATTGAAGAAGATACAAAAACAATTTTCATACCAAAAGAAAAAAGAGCCATTGACCTTTTAAATGAGTTAAAAGTTAAAGGCCTTACCCAAAAACTGATGCGGGAAATGGAACAGTATTGTGTCAATGTTTATGAAAATGATTTCAAACAAATATCTGGAGTCGGGATGGTGAGAGCAATATCTGAGGATATGAAAGAAGATTTTTTTGAGTTGACAGATTTAGAAAATTATACAGAGGAAATGGGACTGATTTTGAAAGTAGAATCCGGAAAGGCCGTGATAGTTTGAGAAGAAAAGGGAGGAGGAAAGTAAATGATATTATTTCATGGAAGCAGAGAGATTGTAGAATTTCCAGAAGTGAGAAAAGCGATATTTAATAAGGATTTTTATTTTGGTTTCTATTGTACAAGTTATAGAGAACAGGCAGAACGCTGGGCGACGAGATATGGGAAAAAAGGATACATTAACAGTTATGAGTATGTTCCAAATGAACAATTAAGATATTTGAAGTTTGAAAATATGACAGAAGAGTGGCTTGATTTCATCGTTGCTTGTAGATTGGGGAAACCGCATACATACGATATTGTGGAGGGTCCAATGGCTAATGATACAATTTTTAATTATGTGCAAAATTTTATAGACAAGAAGATATCGAGAGCTGCTTTTTGGGAATTAGCAAAATTTAATCGCCCAACGCATCAGATTAGTTTTCATACAATTTCGGCGTTGGATACATTGACATTTCAAGGGAGTGAGGAAGTATATGGGGGTAAAAAATAACAGTCGTTTATTCTATACGTGCAGTTTGATTGAATTTATAGGTAGAAAGAAAAAAAGAAAAAGGATGGAAGTCGTTGACTTTCTGGGAAAAGAGACTTTAGAGCGAATTTATGATTATGCCGATGTTTTCCATTGTGAACCCATCGAAAAAGTCGCCTCAGAATTTATAGAAGAGTTTGGTGTTGAAGAAGGAAACTTCGATAACGAAGCTGCATGCAAATATAATGTTCCGGATTACTGGACCATTGGAGAGGTGTATGAGCGCCTGATTGAAGATACTTGTTTTGATGAAAATGTAGTCGAGGGCATTTGGCAAGTATATCATTCATGGATTGATGAGGATATTTCGAATTATAATACGGATTTTTATTTTCAGCCCCGCGATTATATTGCGGCGTGTTATACAAAAGGCTATGTTTTATAGAGATACAGAGGAGTGAAGTCATATGTCCAAAGGTGTCAGAGTTAGGGTCTGGGGAGATTATGCTCTCTTTACAAGACCTGAGATGAAGGTGGAACGGTGTTCTTATGATGTCATAACACCGTCGGCTGCCAGAGGGATTTTGGAAGCAATCTATTGGCATCCGGGGATGCATTGGATTATTGATAGGATTTATGTAAAAAAGCCGATACGATTTACCAGTGTGCGGCGAAATGAAGTAAAAAGTACAGTGTCGTCGAATAATGTGCTTCCGGTTTATAACGGAAAGGACAAGCCGCTTTATATCAGCAGTAAGGCAGATATTGTTCAGAGGGCATCGTTATTGCTTAGAGATGTAGAATATGTCATTGAAGCTCACTTTGAAATGACAAATAAGGCAAATCAAAGCGACAATCCGGGGAAGTTTAAGGATATTATTATGCGTAGATTGAAACGGGGAGAGTGTTTTCATACACCGTATTTTGGCTGCCGGGAATTTCCGGTAAGATTTTGTCTGTGTGAAGAAGCGGAAATTCAAACAGCGTATGACAATGAAGCGGAAAGAGACCTGGGATTTATGCTGTATGATATGGATTATACGGATTTAACAAATATTCAGCCAATGTTTTTTCGAGCGATTATGAAAAAAGGCATCATCGATGTACAAAATTGTGAGGTGATTCGATGATTTTACAGTCTTTAGCAGGTTATTATGAAACATTGTTAAGCAGTGGTAAAACTGCACGACAAGGCTGGTGTCAGGCAAAAGTGTCTTTTGCTTTAAATCTGGCTTCGGATGGTCGGCTTAAAGGTGTTTTTTCTTTAAAAGAAGAGAAGGAAGGGGGCAATAAAAAAGTCTGGCTTCCGGCCATGCGGGTAGTACCACAGATGGTCCCACGAGCTTCAGGAGTTTCGGCAAATTTTTTGTGCGATAATTCAAAGTATTTGCTTGGTGTTGATTCGGAGGGGGTCAGTAAAAAGAATCAGGAGCGTTTTGAAGCGGCAAAAAAGAAGCATTTAGATATTTTGGAAAATGTGGATAGCGATTTGTCCATAGCAGTTAAAGGATTTTTTAATACATGGAATCCCGTGGAAGCTCCCAATCATGTGAAGCTGCAGGAAGTATGGGAAGAGATTACAGACGGAGGTAATTTAATCTTTACCATGGGAATGGATGAGGCCCAGTCTGATGATATGATTCAGGCAGCCTGGGATAAATCTCTACAGGAAAATACAGGTGGGCCGGAAGGCATCTGTCTTGTTACAGGAAAACAAGAAGAAATCGCAAGGATTCACTCGACGATTAAGGGCGTTCAGGGGGCTCAATCCAGCGGAGCGGCGCTGGTGTCTTTTAATGCTCCGGCCTTTGAATCTTATGGAAAAGAGCAGAGCTATAATGCTCCAGTGGGTAAGTATGCGGCATTTGCTTATACGACAGCTTTAAATTATTTATTGACGCAAAAAGATTATGTATTTCAATTTGGGGATATCACAGTTGTATTTTGGGCGGAAAATGGCGAGGAAGCCTATCAGAAAGCCTTTAGCTGGGCGATAGAGCCTACGAAGGATAACCAGGATAAACTAAAGGATATATTTCAAAATCTGAAAAAAATAGATATAGATATTGATGATATTCATTTGGACAGCAAGCAAAAATTTTACATATTAGGTCTGGCGCCGAATGCGGCAAGATTGTCGGTGTGTTTTTTCTATGTGGATAATTTTGGGAATATTCTGGATAACGTGGCAAAACATTATTCGAGAATGAAAATTGTAAAGCCGGCCTGGGAGGAACGGGAATATCTGGGAATATGGCCGTTATTATATGAGACAGTGAACCGGAAGTCAAAAGATAAGAAACCTATTCCAAGTTTGCCGGGCGCGGTCATGCGGGCGGTTTTGTCAAATAACAGATATCCGGAGAATTTATATAGTAATGTGTTGATAAGAATTCGTGCAGAACAAGGAAATGTCACCTGGGGACGGGCTGCTATTGTGAAAGCATATCTTATTCAAAATCATCATTTACAAAGGGAGGAAATGTTTGTGGGATTAAATGAAGGGACAAATGACGTGGCATATGTGTTAGGCCGTATTTTTGCCGTACTTGAGGAGATACAGGAAGAAGCAAATCCGGGACTCAATTCTACGATAAAGGACAGATATTTTAATTCAGCCTGTGCATCACCATGTACAGTCTTTCCGATTTTGATGAAATTGAAGAATAGTCATATTCGGAAGATTGAAAGGCAAAAAGAGTGGAAAAAAATTTACTTTGAGAAATTATTAACTGAGTTAATCGGAAAAATTTCCGTTTACCCAAAGCGGCTAACATTAGAAGAGCAGGGGCGATTTATCCTGGGATATTATCATCAGGTTCAAAAAAGATATGAAACAAAGGAGGAAAAATAAATGAGTGAAGTGATTAAGAATAGATATGAGTTTGTAATTTTATTTGATGTTGAAAATGGAAATCCAAATGGTGACCCGGATGCAGGAAATATGCCGAGAATCGACCCGGAAACGGGATATGGCCTGGTAACGGATGTGTGCCTGAAGCGAAAAATCAGAAATTATGTAGAGACAGTTAAAGAAGGAGAAGCAGGTTATGAAATATATATTCGGGAAGATGTTCCGTTAAATCGGAGTGACGAACGGGCCTACGAATATTTGGGAGTCAAAGATAAATCGGCAAAAGATCTTAAAAAGAAGGATCCGAATGCTGATGTTAAAATTCGGGATTTTATGTGTCAGAATTTTTATGATATACGTACATTTGGCGCTGTGATGACAACCTTTGTGAAGGAAAAATTAAACTGCGGTCAGGTCAGAGGACCGGTTCAAATTGGATTTGCGCGGAGTATCGACCCGATTATCAGCCAGGAAGTGACGATAACTAGGGTTGCCATTACAACAGAAAAGGATGCGGAAAATAAGAGTACGGAAATGGGAAGAAAGAATATTGTTCCTTATGCTTTATATCGTGCAGAAGGTTACATTTCAGCGAATCTGGCAAGAAAAACCACAGGTTTTTCTGAAGATGATTTGGAACTTTTATGGGATGCTATTATCAATATGTTTGAGCATGACCATTCTGCAGCCAGAGGAAAAATGGCTGTGCGGGAATTGATTGTGTTTAAGCATAGCAAAGAGTTAGGGGATTGTCCAGCCTATAGACTGTTTGATTCTGTGGAAATACAGAGAAAGGCAGAAGTTGAATATCCAAGAAAATATCAGGATTATACGGTTGAAATTCATGAAGAGATGATACCGGATACGGTAGAAATGATAAGGAAAATATAATGGCATATAATGAAGATGATTATTTGATGATTTCCGGAATTCAGCATTTTAAATTTTGCAGGAGACAATGGGCATTGATACATGTTGAGCAGCAATGGGCGGAAAATGTGCATACGGTTGTGGGAGAATTGATGCATAAAAAGGCCCATGACCCTTATTTGGCAGAAAAAAGGAAAGATATACTTGTTTCGAGAGCACTTCCGGTTTTTTCACATAATTTGGGGATTCGTGGAGAATGTGATGTGGTGGAATTTTATAAAAGCGATGATGGCGTCAGACTTTACGGGCATAGAGGTTTTTATCAGATTTATCCAATAGAATATAAAAAGGGAAAGCCGAAACAGTCAGAAGAGGATATTTTGCAGTTGGCCGCTCAGGTAATGTGTTTGGAAGAAATGTTTTCTGTGAATATTGAAGAAGGTGCTCTTTTTTACGGTGAGACGCGGAGACGCGAACCAGTTCAAATTACGGAAGATTTAAGGCAGCAGGTGAGGGATATGGTAATAGAAATGCACCAGTATTATGAGCGCAGATACACTCCGAAGGTAAAAACCGGTAAGCGGTGTAGTTCCTGTTCTTTGAAAGATATTTGTTTGCCGAAACTAAATAAAGCAACTACTGTGAAAAGGTATATGGAGCAGATGTTGGGGGATGAGCTATGAAAAAGTTACTCAATACGTTATATGTGACATCTGAAAACGGATATTTGGCATTAGACGGAGAAAATATTGTTGTATTGGATAATGAGCGAGAAGTGGGCAGACTGCCTTTGCATAATCTGGAGGGCATAGTTTCTTTCGGCTATCGGGGCACAAGTCCGGCTTTGATGGGAGCATGTGCGGAACGTAATATTTCACTATGCTATTTGACGCCGCAGGGTAAATTTCTTGCAAGAGTTACCGGAGGAATAAAGGGCAATGTTATTTTGAGAAAACAACAGTATGACAGTACGCGTGATAAGGAAGCGAGTCTTGAAATTGCACGGAATTGTATTACCGGAAAAATCCATAATGCACGATGGATTTTAGAGCGTGCGACTCGGGACCATAGTATGCAGATTGATGTAGAAAAAGTCAAAATGTCCTCCGGATATTTGAAAAATTCTTTGGTAAATGTCCGAAACTGTCAGTCCAAAGAACAGTTGAGAGGATTTGAGGGCGAAGCAGCAAAGATTTATTTTGGGGTCTTTAATGAATTAATTTTACAGCAGAAAAAAGATTTCAATTTTCAGGGGAGGAACCGACGGCCACCTTTGGATAACGTTAATGCTTTGCTGTCATTTGTGTACACCTTATTAACGAATACCTTTACCTCAGCACTGGAAACGGTGGGTCTTGACCCCTACGTGGGATATTTTCATACAGAGCGGCCTGGCAGAGTATCGTTATCATTAGATTTAATAGAAGAATTAAGGCCTGTTCTGGCGGAACGTTTTGTCTTGTCACTAATAAATAAGAAAATGATAACCAAGAAAAACTTTAAGAAAAAGGAAAATGGAGCAATTTTAATGGATGACGCTGCCAGAAAAATCGTCTTGACAGAGTGGCAGAATAAGAAGAAAGAAGTAATTACCCATCCATTCTTGAAAGAAAAGGTTGAGTGGGGAATGGTTCCGTATGTCCAGGCCATGCTGCTTGCAAGATATTTAAGAGGCGATTTGGATGGGTATCCTCCATTTTTATGGAAATGAGGAAAAATTCTTATGTTGGTATTGATTACATATGATGTAAATACGGAAACTGCGGCCGGAAAGACCAGACTAAGGAAGGTAGCAAAACAATGTGTGAATTATGGGCGAAGAGTGCAGAATTCGGTTTTTGAGTGTATCGTCGATAATGCACAATGTGTCATGTTGAAATCAATCTTATCAGATATCATCGATAAAGAGGTAGATAGCCTTAGATTTTATTATTTGGGAAATCAGTATAAAACTAAAATTGAAAGTATAGGTGTTGAACGAGGCATTGCTGCTGATGATGTGCTGATTTTGTAATCTGTGAAGTGTGATATACAAGTACACAGGAAATTTCCGGAGGATTCGCACCTGAAATAATGCACAAAATAGATAAATATTTGCATTAAAACAAGGAATTTTATAGTGATGTATATAAAAAATATTATGCAGAATAGACATAGGCATTTGAATTATAAAAAATATTTTGTCTATTTTTGCAGTCGCTCCCTTCGCGGGAGCGTGGATTGAAATATGAGAAATGGCAAAGGTTATTTATCCGTGGTGGCGTCGCTCCCTTCGCGGGAGCGTGGATTGAAATAAGAAATTGTAGTGAATAATCCGGAGTTAGAATACGTCGCTCCCTTCGCGGGAGCGTGGATTGAAATTCTGATATTTGCTCTTATGTAATTAAGAATATGTCGCTCCCTTCGCGGGAGCGTGGATTGAAATCCAGGGCTTTGCAGTAGTACCAGCGTTGAGCATTGTCGCTCCCTTCGCGGGAGCGTGGATTGAAATATCCTATATTAAATTGACAGAATTAAATAAATGATGTCGCTCCCTTCGCGGGAGCGTGGATTGAAATAATCCATATTGGACAGAAAAAGAAAAGATTAATGTCGCTCCCTTCGCGGGAGCGTGGATTGAAATAAATGGCACTTGTGAAATGGAGTTTATGAACATGGTCGCTCCCTTCGCGGGAGCGTGGATTGAAATTCGATCTGTACGCCTTTTAACCTCTCTGCTGCCAGCGTCGCTCCCTTCGCGGGAGCGTGGATTGAAATCTGGTGTTCCGCTATATGTGGTCAGATAAAAACAGTCGCTCCCTTCGCGGGAGCATGGATTGAAATACCAAAAATGTACAGTATATTCCAGGAGAAAACAGTCGCTCCCTTCGCGGGAGCGAGGATTGAAATGCAATATCCTGGAAAAACATGGCTATACCAATATTTGTCGCCCCCTCGCGGGAGCGAGGATTGAAATTTCTAAATATGCCATAAGCTCAGCATCCGTATCCCAGGTCGCTCTCCTCGCGGGAGCGAGGATTGAAATAATATAGAATCTTTCCAAATACTTCTCAAATTCACTCAGCAATATTTAGCTGTACGCAATGGTAAGTAATCCATTACAAGATTGTCCTGCTATACTTGACGGATTTGTAATTTTTCTTTTCAAATATGCCTCCTGCATAACTGTAAACGGTATTTCTGGCCTTTTTGATAAGTTTTTGAAGGTTCTTTGTCTTGGAATTGTGATAACATACATGAAGCTTCATCCCATTCGATTCTATCAAATAACCACAAGTATATTCAACTTTCATAATCGCTTCCATTAAAAATACCGCCGACCTTTCAAATATGTCGGCGGCATTACTGTTTCTGTTTCCACAAAGGGATATATTTTCCCTCTTTGACAAGAGAATCAAGATTTTTGTAAAAATATTCTCTTTCTATTTCATACTCTTCTGGTGTCATACCATCTCTCCAAAAGGGGACTTCCCTCAATGTTGGAGATGCCCAATCATTTATTTTTTCTTCCATCAAGCACCATCACCTTTCACACCATAAAGTTTGTGAGTCAATCTTTCAACAATAATTTTTTCGCGCTTATAAATCCGTTATGGTGGTGTTATCTTACCATCTCTGGATAATTTATTCAAGTTCTCTAATTCCCCCTAAAAATAAAAATCTGAATGATAGCTTTCAAGTATATCTTTCATTCTTAGGGCCATGTAGTTTAGAGCTCCGGCTGTCGTTCCCCATAAGTGGGGAACGAGGATTTACAGCTTGGATATGGGAGTGATCGCCATATGAAGCATCTGCCATACAGGATGTTCGAATAGGATATTTTTTATAATAATTCCTGTAAACTATGCCGCAATATCCTTCCGTGTATATTTCAGAAAGGCTGCTCCGATACCGATGGCGGCATAAAGAAGACCAAGGGCGAGCAGGTGCATGTCGATGGCGCTGTCGGATATGATATCGGCCGCTTCAGCGTAGGCAAAAGGCGTGATATATTTTAGAAATTCGGCCTGTCTGCTGATATTTTTAAAAATATTTAAAAAATAAAGCAGGGCGGCAAGGCCAAGGCCGGCGCCGACACCGCTGCGTCGGATAAAGGCGGAAATGCCGAAGCATATACAGGCAATTTCGATTTGAAGAACTGTATAAGCACCATGGAGCAGCAGAAATTCTTTGATGGCTAATTCTTCACCGATGAGAGTAAAGGATAGGGCAGAGACTGCCATGACGAACAAGTTCATGAGGAGCAACTCAAAAAGAATGGACAGGAGTTTTTGAAGGACAACCGTCCGGCGGCGAACCGGGTGGGTCAGAAGAAATTCTGCAGTCCGTTCTTTTTCTTCTTTGGCGAGGGCGTTGATGCCGAGAAGAGCTGCCAAAAATCCGCCGCCGATGCTCAGAATGTTACCGCATTCAAGGGCATAGAACCCCATGACATCACCGAAGTTTAAGCGGTCCATTCCAAAGGCCTGGGTGAAGCTGCCCATGTTGGCAAACATGTCAGTGATATCGCCCATGCCGGTGTTCATTTCCGGAAACATAATCATGCAGATAAGAAGCATGAGGGCAATGGCGAGGGTCCAGATTAAAAATGCTGTACGGTTTTGTTTAATTTCGTGGAGAAAGATTGTCATAGGGCATCAGCCTCCTTTGTGTAATAATGCAGGAATATCTCTTCAAGTTCAGGTTCGGTGACGGTCATATCGGTGATAGGAAGGTTATTCAGTTCGGAAATTAAAACTTTGATGTTGCCGTCATATAAGAAACTGACGGAGTTTTCTGTGCAGGTGATGTTTTTCATGTTTTCCAGATGAGGCAGTGAAGAAACGCCGTGAAGTGTGATGCGTCGGGCTTTTGTGTTGGTCAGCTTTTCCACAGAATCACAGGCGATCAGACGGCCCTCACGGATGATAGCGGCATTTTTACAATGATGTTGGATTTCTGCGAGAACATGGGAAGAAAGAAAAATAGTAGCTCCCTGTTTGTTTCTCTCATGGATTAATTCGAAAAAGGCCTTTTGCATCAGGGGGTCCAGCCCGCTGGTCGGTTCATCCAGAATATATAAGTCAGGTTTATGCATAAAAGCACAGACAATGGATACCTTTTTTCGGTTTCCGAGGGAAAGCTCTTCTACCTTCTTTTTTGTATCCAGTCCGAATCTCTCACACAGACGGCTGGTCTCGGTCTGGCATTTTTTACCGCGGAGTGAAGCGGACATGCGGAGAACTTCATCTACCCGCATTCCATGATAAAACATGGCTTCGGAAGGCATATATCCGATATGAGAAAGAATGTCTATGTGGTCACTGACGATGTCCTTGTCAAAAATCCGTGCGCTGCCGGAAGTCGGTGAGATCAGGCCGAGCAGAGTGCGGATGGTCGTACTTTTTCCTGCGCCGTTAGGACCGATAAAACCGAAAATATCCCCTGATTCGACGGAAAGATTCATATCAATGATTCCTCGGGTTTGGCCGTAGGATTTGGTTAGATTCTGTGTTTGAATAATTTTCATTTTGTGCCTCCTTTCTATGGATGGCTATGGCCGTCGTCCGATGGCTTTGCTGACTTTTCGTGGCGGGAGACGGATGGTTCCGCCGGCTTTTCGCGGCAGTAGGCTATTTGCCATAAGTCCAGAATTTCCAGGAAATCCTTTTCCAACTGGTCAAAATCTAAGGTATCTTTCTGTAAGGCTTTCCATAGATAGCCCTCTGTGGTCCAGTACATGGTTTTAATAATCATTTCCAGATTGAGGCCGGGACGAAAGTCTTCCGGATTAATTTTCGGCATGAAAATAGTGGCACTGTTTCGGACGATTTCGGTATAACTTTTTTGAATTTCAAGGGAAATTTCTGGATCTTTTTCATAAAAAGCTTTTAAAGTAAACCGGGTCAGGTCGGGAAATTTTTTCATAATGTCTAATTTGGCATACATGCCCCGCCGCATCATTTCAAATAAATCCGTCGGTTCGTAACAGGAATAATCCTCTATGGTTTTTAAAGTCATTTCGGCGGCTTTATCCCATAAAAAGAAATAGAGTTCTTTCTTATTGTGAAAATAGTGAAAAAGCAGAGATTTACTGATACCTGCGGCCTGAGCAATTTCACCGACCGGACTTTTTTTATAACTGTTTCTGCTGAATACATGGTATCCGGCATTGATGATACGCTGCTGTTTTTCTTCAGGAAGAGAAAAAAATTTATCGTTCATAGGAACACCTCCGTTAACCGTTTTGGTTAATTAAAGTATGGCATGATTGACCGTTTTTGAGAAGACCTTTAAAAAATAAGTTATTCATCATTATTCTGCTTAACGCATACATTATGATGAAGTTGTGGCGATGTGGAGGTGGAACATGGAAGAAAAAAGCAGGGGCGGTCATGTTGTTGTCCAGGCAGAGCTGATGCTGTTGGCCTTTTTAATGCTGTTTGGAATTTTAAAATGGCTGAACTCGGATACAGTGGTCAATGCGGAGACAAAAAACGGCGAAGCAGGGGAGAGTGGACAGACATCATCCGAGGACACAGACTTTATCCGATGGGTGGATTTTAATGTGAGTTACGAGGCATTGAGCCAGGCTTATGATTATGATATTGGAACGTACATGTCGGATGTTCATGTGGACTGGATTGAATTACTGGCTTATCTTGCAGTGCAGTATGGTGGTGATTTCAGCAGTTATAGAGAAAAAGATATGGCGGTGGCCGTGGAGAAAATTCAGACCCAAGGGATTGAAACATTGACAGCCGGTTTAAAGTATTATGATTACTATCTGGAAGCCTATGAGGCAGTCCTTGGCGGAATGGTCGGCGTTTACGAGGCGGAGCAGGAAGAGGGATGGAAGCAGGTCTACGGACTGAAAGCTTTCAGTCCGATTGCGAAAGGATTTCCCTACTCGGAATATGATGACTTCGGCGCATCAAGAAGCTATGGTTATCAGAGGACCCATTTGGGACATGATATATTGGGGCAGGTGGGAACGCCCATTATTGCCATTGAGGGCGGGACGGTCCGGGCTCTTGGTTGGAATCAGTTCGGCGGATGGCGAATCGGTATCGATAGTTTCGATGGTAAACGGTACTACTACTATGCACACCTGAGACAGGACAGGCCCTATGCGGAAGGCCTGGAAGAAGGGGACGTTGTCCAGGCCGGGGATGTGATCGGATATATGGGGCGCACCGGATACAGTTCTGAGGAAAATACGAATAATATCGATGTGTATCATTTACATTTGGGGCTGCAGTTGATTTTCGATGAATCCCAGCGGGAGGGGACAAATGAAATCTGGATCGATGTGTATCCGCTGACCCGTTTTCTGGCCCGGCATGCTTCCGAGACCTTGCGGGATGATGCGACAAAGGAGTGGAGCCGCCGTTATCAGATACGGGACCCGGAGGCGCCATAGTGCAAGTTTAGCAGATTATTTGATGTTTTCTAGAAGAATCTTTGCATAAAAATGTCGATTGGGGTCATCTGGTGTCAAATGAGGTCAGGCGGGGTCGAACATTGCGATTGGTTAGTCTTGCGATAATCCTTTTTCAGAGAATATAATACAAATAGTTTCGAAGACAGAAGGAGGAGAACAAGGTGAGCAAAATTAATGTGGCGATTGTGGATGATAATGAGCGGATGTTGGGGCTTTTGGAAAATATTTTAAGTGAAGACAGCAGTATTTCTGTTGTCGGAAAAGGCGGAGACGGGGTTCAGGCGCTGGAATTGATTCGGGAAAAAGAGCCGGATGTGGTGCTTCTTGACTTAATTATGCCGAAACTTGACGGCCTTGAAGTCATGCAGAAAGTGAATCGGGAAAAAAATCTCAAAAAGAAGCCGGCATTTATTGTCATTTCAGCCATCGGACAGGAAAATATTACAGAAGATGCCTTTGGCCTCGGAGCCAGTTATTATATTATGAAACCATTTGATAATGATGTAGTTTTAAATAAAATAAAACAAATTCAGAGGGATAAGACAGCGAAGCTTGTTCATACTAAGCATAGCGTGGTATCTGAGGGTGTGAGCGAATATTCACCCCGAAATCTGGAGACGGATGTGACCAATATTATCCATGAAATCGGTGTGCCGGCCCACATTAAAGGATACCAGTATTTGAGAGATGCGATCATTATGTCGGTGGAGAATCGGGAAGTGATTAATTCCATTACGAAAGTATTGTATCCGACGATCGCGAAGATGAATCAGACGACGCCGAGCCGGGTGGAACGGGCGATTCGTCATGCGATTGAAGTAGCCTGGAGCCGGGGAAAAATGGATACGATCAATGAATTATTTGGTTATACCATTAATACCGGCAAGGGTAAACCGACAAACTCAGAATTTATTGCCCTGATTTCAGATAAAATGCGTCTGGAATATAAAACTAAGGGGTAAAATAAATAAATATCTTTTAATGTTCTCTCAAATATTGTATAATATATACAATAAATGTGTTTGAGGGAGGAAGCGGATTTTTATGAAGAAGATATTATTTGTATCGTCGGAGGCTGTACCGTTTATAAAAACAGGGGGATTAGCGGACGTTGCCGGCACATTGCCAAAATCATTCAATAAAGATGAATTCGATGTCCGTGTTGTTATCCCGAAATATCGGGCAATTCCCGAACATTACCGGAATCAGATGAAGTACCGGACCCATTTTTATATGGATTTTGCTGGTGAGAACCGATATGTTGGTGTAATGGAACTTGAGTGGGGCGGAATTACGTTTTATTTTATAGATAATGAATATTATTTTTATGGAGATAAACCGTATGAAGACGGCGTTTGGGATTTGGAGAAATTTGCTTATTTCAGCAAAGCAGCCCTTTCGATTTTACCGCTCATTGATTTTCAGCCGGATGTGGTCCACTGCCACGACTGGCAGACAGGACTTGTACCTGTGTACTTAAAGACAGATTTCTGCCGCGGCGACTTCTTTGCCAGAATGAAAGCTGTCATGACGATCCACAACCTGAAATTCCAGGGGACATGGAATCCAAAAGATATTATGAATATTACCGGATTACCGGGGTATCTGTTTACGCCGGACAAGCTGGAAGCCTATAAGGATGCTAATTATCTGAAGGGCGGACTTGTCTATGCGGACTGGATTACGACGGTCAGTCCGACCTATGCGGAAGAGATCAAGATGCCGTTTTACGGTGAAGGCTTAAATGGCCTGCTCTGTGCCCGTTCCGGACAGCTCAGCGGTATTTTGAACGGCATTGATTATGATGAATACAATCCGGAGACAGATCATGCCCTTCCATATAATTATAATGCGATTAATTTCCGTAAAGTAAAAGTAAAAAATAAACTGGCGCTTCAGGAGGAACTGGGACTGGAACAGAATGAACATAAGTTTATGATAGGTCTCGTATCCCGTCTGACAGATCAGAAGGGACTGGATCTGGTAGCTTATATGATGGATCAGATCTGTACCGAGGATACCCAGCTTGTGGTCCTTGGAACTGGTGACAGCAAGTATGAGAATATGTTCCGGCACTTTGCCTGGAAGTATCCGGAGCGGGTATCGGCGAATATTTTCTATTCGGATGAACGTTCCCATAAGATTTATGGTTCCTGCGATGCTTTCCTTATGCCGTCGCTGTTCGAGCCTTGTGGTCTCAGTCAGTTAATGAGCCTGCGCTACGGGACAGTACCGATTGTCCGTGAGACGGGTGGTTTAAGAGATACGGTTCAGCCGTACAACGAATATGAGTCCACAGGTACAGGATTTAGCTTTGCAAATTATAATGCCCATGAAATGATGGATATTATCAACTATGCAAAACACATTTACTATGACAAAAAACGGGAGTGGAATAAGATTATCGATCGGGCGATGGCCGCAGATTTCTCCTGGAATATGTCGGCACGCAGATATGAAGATCTGTATCGGATGTTATGAGTAAATATTTAAAAAAGACCTGGGTCGTATGCCTTTTGGCATCGGTGAGCTGCTTCCTTTGGGGAAGCGCTTTCCCAGGGGTTAAAATCGGATATGAATGGTTTCAGATCGCGTCCGGTGAGACGGCAGCCCAGATATTATTTGCGGGGTGCCGTTTTTTCCTTGCGGGAATTCTGGTCATTCTTTTTGCAAGTCTTACATCAGGAAGATTTTTGAGGCCCGTTGGCGTGGAGTGGAAGCATGCAGCGGTAATCAGCCTGTTTCAGACCATTTTGCAGTACATATTATTTTATATTGGCCTGGCCCATACGGCAGGTACGAAGGCGTCGATTATTGTCGGTTCCAATGTGTTCATCGCCATATTGACGGCGAGTCTTATCTTCCGCCAGGAAAAACTGACCCGGGAAAAAATGCTTGGCTGTGTCATTGGATTTGCCGGAGTTGTACTGATTAATCTGACTCCGGGAGGTATGTCCCTGACAATGAGCTTTGGCGGTGAGGGGCTTGTACTTTTTTCCACAGTGGCCTATGCTTTTTCTTCAGTGATCATGAAGAAATATTCAAAAAAAGATAATCCGGTCATGCTGAGCGGCTATCAGTTTCTTATCGGTGGAATCGTTATGATGGCCGTGGGTATTTGTATGGGCGGACGGATTTCGGTGCCTTCCGGAAAAGCGGCGCTTATGCTTTTATACCTGGCATTGGCTTCAGCCATGGCTTATACCATATGGAGCCAGCTTCTTAAATATAATCCGGTATCTAGAGTGGCGGTTTTCTGTTTTATGACACCGCTATTTGGAGTGATTCTTTCGGCCGTTTTTTTACATGAATCAGAACAGATATCTCTGGTTCAGGGAGCGGCGGCATTGATTTTGATTACGGTTGGAATCATTATCAGTCATCGGGAAAAGAAGGTCCGGGAAAGTATTTGAAATTTGGCATATGAAGATGTATTTTTGTCATTGACAGCCTGTACGATATAAGTTAGAATTGAAACGAACTGGTCACGAAGGCCAGATGATAATTAAGATGAATGAAACCACGAAGGTTTTGCTGTTTTTTGCGAATCTTTGTGGTTTTTTGTTGTTATATAAAAGGGAAGGGTTAATAGATTATGAAAAAAAGAATAATCAGCATTTTATTAGCAGCCGTTATAGGCGTGTCGATGTTGACCGCCTGCGGTTCAGAAACAAAGGAAACAATATCGGGAGCCGAAGGCAGTTCTGAGGCCGGGGCAGAGAATTCAGCCGATGAAAAGGTACTTCGGATTGCGTTTCCGGATACGCTGACAACCGTGGATGTGGCGAATGTCACATCGGCGACCATGTTAAAAGAAGTGGCCGGCGTATGTGAAACATTGGTCCATGCCGATGAGGATTTTACATTACAGCCGAATCTTGCAACGGAATGGAAGATGACAGGGGATAACACCTGGGAATTTAAGCTGAGGGAAGATGTTCTTTTTCATGACGGAACACGGATGGATGCGGAAGCAGTGAAATGGTCCATTGAATGGGAGCTGGAAAATAATTCGGCTTTTGCCGGTTCGACCTATATCGAGTCGGTGGAAGCTCTGGACGATTTTACGGTACAGTTTACCACTTCGCAGAAAACAACCGATTTACCGGCGGCCCTGTCCTATGTGGGTACGGTAATTGTTTCGCCTTCGTCGGTGAATTCGGACGGGGAGTTTGTGACAGCGGTAGGCACAGGTTACTATAAGCAGGCGGTTTTTGATGAAATGTCGGGAACTTTCGAATGTGTTGTCTTTGAAGATTATTGGCAGCCGGTGGAAACCAATGTTACCCGGAGGGTTGTGCGCAGCATTACCGATGCCAGTGCCCGGAGCCTTGCCGTACAGAACGGAGAAATCGATATTGCGTCGGATGTGCCGTTCAGCGATTTGGAGACCCTTGCCAACTCGGAAAATGTTCAGGTTTCCAAATTTAATACGGCAAGAACCTATTTTTATGAATATAACCTGAAGAAAGATACTTTCCAGGATGAGCGGGTGCGTCAAGCATTGATTTATGCGATTAATAAGGAAGAAATTGTCAGTGACGTATTGCTTGGTGTCGGCGGTGTGCCGAAGGGAATGTTGATGGATGATATGCCGTGGGCCAATCTGGAAGTAGATACCTATGATTATGACCCGGATCAGGCTCTCAGCCTTCTTGAAGAGGCTGGATACACAGACAGTGATAATGACGGTTATCTGGACAAGGATGGAGAAAAACTGACGCTGAAATTGATTACCTTTACTAAACGTCCGGGATGTCAGTTGATCGTTCAGGCAACCCAGGGGTATTATGCGAATATTGGAATTGATACCTCTGTGGAAGTTTTGGAATGGTCGGCCATGAATGAATTGATTCAGAACGGCGATTTTGATATGGCGCTCAATTCGGCGGCTTCGGCCTATATACCGACACCGGCCTATTACATGGATACCTATTATAAAAATAATGACATTGGGTATGTGAATGAAGAACTCAATTCACTTCTGGATGATTGCAAAGCCACAACGGATATGGAAGAAAAATATGAGTACAGCAAAAAAGCTCAGGCTTTGGCCCAGGAGGACGCTGCAATCTTCACTCCGGCCCTGTACGGCGCTGTCTTTGCCCTGTCAAAAGATGTGGATAATTTTCAGTATAATGCGGCGGCCCATGATTTTATTGTGCCTTATGAGACTTCTTTAAAATAAATTGTTTTTGGAGTTTAACTTATGATTAGATACATTGTTAAGCGGATGGTTACGGTTTTTGTCGTACTCTGGATGGTGGCGACACTGACTTATTTCACGGTTCATGTGACACCGGGAGACACGGCGACGGCCATCTTATATTCCGTTGGCGGAGAAAGTGCGGTCAACAGCGAAAATCTTGAACGTATTCAAAGCAAATATGATCTGGACAGGCCGATTTATGAGCAATATTTTGAGTGGGTGATTAATGCCTTTAAGGGTGAACTTGGAACATCCTATAAATATAATAAGCCGGTATTCTACATGCTCAAACTTCGTGTGCCGAATACTATACGGCTTGGACTGGCTGCAGTTGCTTTGTCGGTGGTGATTTCTATTCCCTTTGGTATTGCCAGCGCTTTACACCATAATCGCTTTCTGGACCATGTGGGGCGGATATTTACGCTGCTGATTTCTTCTTTCCCATCCTTTTGGGTGGCCATTGTGCTGATCATTGTCTGTGCACTGAAACTAAAATTATTGCCGGTGGGCGGTATGCAGGGGCCTCAGAGTATTATTCTGCCGGCGGTCACATTGTCCATGGGAATGACGGCGGCGACCACCCGCATGATGCGCAGCAGTATGCTGGATGTGATGAGCCAGGATTACATTTGGGCAGCAAGAGCTAAAGGAATGAAATGGAATAAAATTATTACACGGCATATGCTTAAAAATGCCTTGCCTCCGATTATTACGGTCATCGGACTTCAAATCGGCCATATCCTCGGCGGTGCGGTCATTATTGAAAATATTTTTTCCTGGCCGGGGGTGGGCGGTCTTTTGATTGATGCTGTCAATGCAAAGGATACGCCGATGATCGAGGGATGTGTTTTGCTCATTGCCTTTGGTTATGCCATCATCAACTTGATCGTAGATATCATTTACGCGTGTCTGGACCCGAAAGTAAAATATACTGGGGAGGATACTTGAAAATGGTTAATCGAAAAAATTATATTTTATATATTGGTCTTATTTTGTCCGCCTTAATTGTGTTGGTCACTGTTTTTGCACCGTTTTTAGAGCCCTATGATCCGACAAAGATGGAATTGTCCCAGAAATTTATAGCGCCGTGCCGGGAATTTATTTTCGGGACGGACCACCTTGGACGGGATATTTTCAGCCGGGTCATTGAAGGCTCCAGAGTTTCTCTGTCTGTTGCTGTCACCGTTGTATTTTTCAGTGCAGTACTCGGTGTCGTACTCGGAATGATTTCCGGGTATGTGGGAGGCACGGTGGATATGCTTATTATGCGGGGTGTGGACGTATTGCTTGCTTTTCCAACGATCATCTTTGCACTGGCCCTGTCGACAATGCTGGGAACGGGTCAGACAAATTTGATTATTGCCATTACCTGTATTCAGTGGACCCGGTATGCCCGGATTGCCCGGGGAGAGACACTCATACTTAAAAATGCCGAGTATGTGGAGGCTGCCAGGAGTATCGGAAATAATACGGTTCAGGTTTTGAGAAAATATATTTTTCCAAATGTGGTTTCAAAGATTATCATTCTGGCGTCTTTGGATATCGGAACGATTATTTTGTACTGTGCATCTCTGAGCTTTTTGGGGCTGGGAGCTCAGCCGCCGTCACCGGATTGGGGCGTTATGATCAGCGAGGGTAAGGACTACATGCAGTATGCTCCGTGGCTGACCCTATTTCCGGGATTGGCCATTGCAATTTCCGCGCTGGCGTTCAATATGCTTGGTGACGGACTTCGGGATTTACTTGATCCAAGGATGAAAGAAATGGTGAGGACAGATTAGGATGGAGAAATTGTTGGAGATAAAAAATCTGAACGTAGGATTTCTGATGGGAAATCAGTGTGTACAGATATTAAATCAGGTGTCCTTTGATATTTATGAAAATGAAGTTCTGGCCGTTGTCGGCGAGACCGGGTGCGGTAAATCGGTGACCGGCAGCGCTATCCTTCATCTTCTTCCGGAAAATGCGGTGACAGAAGGAGAAATTTATTATAAGAATCAGGAGATTTTGAAATTATCCGAAGAAGAATTCCGTAAATTTCGTGGGAAGGAAATCGCTTCTATCCCGCAAAGTCCGTCGACCTCTCTGGACCCGATGATGCGGATTGGGGAGCAGGTTGCCGAATGTGTGACCGGAGGAGATCGGAAGAAAAAGGCAGAGCGGGAAAATATCCGGACAAGAATCTGGGAAATTTTCTCCCGGCTGAAGCTGCCGGGAGAGCGGAAAATCTGCCATGCCTATCCATGTCAGCTTAGTGGGGGAATGAGCCAGCGGGTACTTATTTCTATGGGAGTGATTATGGAACCGAGACTGCTCATTGTGGACGAGCCGACAAAGGCTGTTGACTGGATTTTAAGAAAAGAAGTGGTAGAAGTCCTCCAACAGATGAAGGATGAAATGCAATGTTCTATGATTCTCATTACCCATGATTTTGGGGTGGCTCATCAGATAGCCGACCGGATTGCTGTCATGTATTGCGGTCAGGTCGTAGAGGTGGGAAAGGCTGAAGAAATTTTAAATCATCCGAAACATCCTTATACAAAGGGGCTGATCGATGCGCTGCCATCCCGGGGGTTTCATGTCATGGAAGGCTTTATGCCGTCCTTTTCCGGGCTTCCTGAAGGGTGTCGGTTTGCTCCGAGATGCAGTAAATGTCTGGAAAGGTGCTGTCATGAAATTCCGCGAATGTATGAGGCCGGAGATCGGCGTCAGGTTCGATGCTTTTTATTTGAGGAGAGCAGAGCGGCTTACAGAAGTCCCTGCGTGGAGGAGGCGATTTTCAATGCTTGAGATTTCGCATTTAAGTAAAAGCTATACTTCCGGTTTTTGGGGGAATAAGCGGGTAGAAGCAGTCAAGGATATTTCTTTTCATGTAGGTGAAGGCGAAATTTTCGGTCTGATTGGGGAGAGCGGCAGCGGAAAAACAACGTTAATGCGGATGATTGGCGGTTTTTTAAAACCTTCTTCGGGAGAGATTACTTTTGAGGGGCATGATCTGGTAAAAGCCGGTGCCCGGGAGTGGTACGAACTGCGGCGCCAGCTTCAGTTTGTGTTTCAGCATCCTCAGATGACCTTCCATCCCCGGCGGGATATTTATTTTGCCTGTGCCGAACCGATTCGGCTGTATCATTTGGACCGTCATATCAGCGAAAAAGAAATGGTCCGTCATATGCTGCACCGGGTTGGAATTCCGGAGGACCAGTGGCATAAATATCCCCATGAAATCAGCGGGGGCCAGGCTCAGAGAATTGCCATTGCACGGGCCTTATCTTTAAATCCGAAACTTCTTATTTGTGATGAACCAACGTCTATGCTGGATGTTTCGGTTCAGGCTCAGATTCTGCGGCTGCTTCTTCGGGCAAATGAAAAATATCATGTGGCTATGCTCTTTATTTCCCATGACCTGGATGTGATTCGGGCGGTCTGTCAGCGGGTGGCCGTCATGCATCAGGGCGAGATTGTCGAAATGGGGACGGTAGAGGAAGTTTTTGGAAATCCACAGCATGATTACACAAAAAAATTGCTTTCAGCCCGTATGATGATATAAAGAAAACTTGTATATTTTTGAAAAAGTGGTAGAATAGAGGTAATGTTTAGCAAGGTCTTTTAACGATTTGCAATAAAGCAGATTGTCGGAAGACCTTTTGTGGTTAAAATACCGTATTGAAAGCCATGATGGGGATCCATCCGGGCTTTGTTTTTTATGATATGAATTATATAGTAAGGAAATGAGTACAAAAGATGTTAAATGAGAAAATACTAAAAGAACAGCTTCTTGTCGGAATAGATGTAGGTTCGACAACAACAAAAATCGTTGCGATCGATGCAAAAAGCAGGGATATTGTATTTTCCGACTATAGGCGGCATAATGCTGCCCAGGTTCAAAGCGTGTACTGCGCGGTGAATCAATTGATTGAACATTTTCCGGAAGCCCAGGTGCGGTTGGTACTGACCGGCTCCGGAGCAAAACTGATTGCAGAGAGCCTGGATGTGCCGTATATCCAGGAAGTTGTGGCGAATTCTGTCGCTCTTAAGGAGCGTTATGACGACATCCGCACAGCCATTGAACTTGGCGGTCAGGATGCCAAAATGATATTTTTCAGCAGGGATAAGACGGATAATTCTTTAAATGTGGCTGATATGCGTATGAACGGCAGCTGTGCCGGAGGCACCGGCGCCTTTATCGATGAAGTGGCATCGATTTTGAAGGTGCCGATTGAAGAGTTTAATGAACTGGCAGCCCAGGGAACCTGTGTTTACGATATTTCCGGGCGGTGCGGCGTGTATGCTAAAACAGATATTCAGCCTCTGTTAAATCAGGGAGTGTCTAAACAGGATCTGGCTCTGTCCGCATTTCATGCTATCGCCAAACAGACGATCGGCGGCCTGGCCCAGGGGCTGGACATTGAAAAACCGGTGGTTTTTGAGGGTGGCCCCCTCACCTTTAATCCGACATTGATTCGGGTATTTATAGAGCGTTTAAATCTGTCACCGGAGGAAGCAATCATACCGGACCATCCGGAGATTATGATTGCCTATGGGGCAGCCCTGTCGCTGGATACAATGTTTGCGAACGATCATAGGGAAGTTTCTCTGCCGCGGATTTTAAAGCTTTTACAGGAAAATCGTATCGTGGAAGCGAGTCAGGCCATGAATCATGCTGAGCCGTTTTTTGCTTCATCGGAAGAAAAAGAAGCTTTTTTGAATCGGCATAAACTTCCGGAAAACCATTTTGAAAAACCGGAACAGGGACAAACGGTTCATGCCTATCTGGGCATTGACTCGGGTAGTACGACGACAAAGTTTGTTTTGATGGATGAGGATGAAAATATTTTGGATTCCTTCTATGCGCCGAATGAGGGCAATCCTCTCGATGTGGCAAAGAAAGCATTGATTTCTCTCAGGGACAGCTATCGGGAAGCTGGAGTGGAGCTGGATATCATCGCTGTGGGAACAACAGGTTATGGCGAATTACTTTTTGCCGAGGCCTTTGGCGCCGAGTGCCATGTGGTGGAGACGGTCGCCCATGCACGGGCAGCCGAAAAGTACGTGGATGATGCCACCTTCATTCTGGATATCGGCGGACAGGATATGAAGGCTATTTGGCTGGACAGCGGCATTATTACGAATATTGTGGTTAATGAAGCCTGCTCTTCGGGCTGCGGTTCTTTCCTTGAAAATTTCGCAGCTTCATTACATATTCCGGTGGAGGAAATTGCCGAGACAGCCTTTTCTTCACAAAATCCGGCAGCCCTCGGAAGCCGGTGTACAGTATTTATGAACAGCAGCATTGTGACAGAACAGCGCAATGGAAAGTTATCGGCGGATATTATGGCCGGACTTTGCCGTTCAATCATAGAGAATGTATTTACCAAGGTTATCCGTATTTCCAATTTGGATTCTCTTGGCGATAAAATCGTGGTCCAGGGCGGTACCTTCCAGAATGATGCGGTATTGAGGGCCATGGAACAATATACCGGAAAAGAAGTGATTCGGGCGCCTTATCCGGGAATTATGGGCGCTATCGGCGTGGCTTTGATTACCAAGGAACGTGTTGGCGCCGGAGCGAAAGAGAAAACCTTTATCGGGCTGAATGCCATGGATGATTTTTCATATTCTCAGGAATCGAATTTTCCGTGTCCGTTTTGTACCAATCATTGTAAGCGTACAATCGTCACTTTCTCGAATGGAAAGTCCTGGGTAACGAATAACCGATGCGAGCGGGGCGAAATTCTCGGAGACCCTCGTGAGGCGGATGTTCGTGAGAAACTTCGGGAAAAAGAACAGGCGGCACACCAGATTCCGAATCTGTTCCGCACCCGTGAGGAGCTTTTGTTTAAAGATTATCCGGCGCCGGAAGTTTTGCCGGAACAGTCGGTGACTATAGGTATTCCGAGGGTATTGTCCTTCTGGGAGACCATGCCTTTCTGGACAACTTTTTGGAAGGCTCTGGGATTTAAGGTTCAGATATCCGATAACAGTACACGGCGGATGTATGAAAATGGTTTGTCTGCGGTAACTTCGGATACGGTATGTTTTCCGGCTAAGCTGGTTCATGGGCATATCCGGAATCTGGTGGAGAAGAAGGTTGACCGGATTTTCATGCCGTCCATTACGACGGTGACTTCAGAAAATACGGAAAAGACCAGCGAGTCCATGTGTGCGGTAGTCAAGGGCTATCCATTTGTTATCCGAAACTCGGATAATCCGGAAAAACGCTGGGGTGTGCCATTTGACACGCCATTGTTCCACTGGTACGGAAAGGTTGACCGGGACAGACAGTTGGTTGAGTATATGAAGGAGACCTTCCATATTTCACCGAATTATACAAAAGAGGCCATTAAAGCGGCAGATGAAGCTGAAGGGACTTTCCATCGGGAATTGACGGAGGCTGCCCAGTCCATTTTGGAAGAAGTCGAACGCAATGGTACATATGCGGTCGTTCTTGCCTCCCGGCCATACCAGAATGATGCCCTGGTTAATCATGATTTGCCAGCCATGTTCACCCGTTTGGGAATTCCTGTATTGACAGCGGATTCATTGCCTGGGCTGGAAAAAGTGGATTTGAGTAAGAGCCGTCTGGATGTGGTCAATAATTATCATGCCCGGATGCTTGGTTCAGCCATTATGGCGGCCAAGAGTCCGCATTTGGAATATGTCCAGATTGTCAGCTTTGGCTGCGGCCATGATGCTTATTTGTCCGATGAAATTATCCGGATGATGAAAGAAATTTCGGGGAAAATACCGCTTGTATTAAAGTTAGATGAAAGTGACATTCAGGGTCCTTTGCGTATCCGTGTTCGCTCTTTTGTGGAAACGGTAGCTATGCGGCGCAGTCAGAATGAGGAACTGATTGTTGAAGAGCTGACGGACCCTTATCCGGTGAAATTAACAAAAGAAAATATAAAAGAAAAGGTGGTTCTTGTACCGAATACATCCCACGCTTTTTGTCGGATTATGTCGGCGGCTCTGGCTACCCAGCATGTAAAGGCCGTTCCGCTGGACATTGGCCGGGACGAGGCGATCCGGCTGGGCAAACAGTATGTTCATAATGATATTTGTTTCCCGGCTCAGATTGTGATCGGGGAAGCGTTGGCCGCTCTTCGAAGCGGAGAATATGACGATAAAGAAGCGGCAATCGGTATGGGTAAATATATCGGTGACTGCCGTTTGACCCATTACGGCGCCCTGCTTAGAAAAGCCCTGGATGATGCGGGATACGCCCATGTGCCGATTTTGACCAACGATGATGAAGATTATCACGATTTACATCCGGGATTCCGTATGAATCTGCTTTCATCGCTGCGCACTGCCATTGCTTTGCCAATGATTGATGCCTTGGAAGAACTGCTTCGGAAAATCCGGCCTTATGAACTGGAGCCGGGCAGCGCCAATGAGGCCTTTGAAAAAGGTATGGATGCTCTGGTCGATGGTTTGCAAAATCATGGCATCCGCGGTGCAAAACGGGGATTTTCGAAAGCTATTGAGATCATGAAAGAAGTGGGTTACGACCGTACCCACCGGAGACCAGAGGTGCTGATCGTAGGTGAATATCTTTTGAATTTCCATCCGGGAGCGAACCATGATATCGAAGATTATCTGGAGCGCAACGGTTTCGAGATTATAGAAGCCCGGATGACCGACGTTATCCGAAAGATTTACTTTGTTTTGGATTCTCAGATTCGGGAGTATCATTTAAAGCGGCCTCTCGGTAAGAAGCTATGGTTCCATACGGCCAATGAATTTTTTGAACTGGCCCACGATATGACTGACTCCATTGCAAAACGGCATCCGTTGTATACACCAGCCTGCCGTCTGCCGGACTTGGTCAAAGACAGTGACCCGATCATGCATCATACCTTTGATGCCGGGGAAGGCGTATTGATTCCGGGAGAAATCCTGCATCATGCAAAACATGGCTGTCGGAACTTTGTCATTTTGCAGCCTTTCGGCTGCCTGCCGAATCATGTGTTTGGGCGCGGCGTGGCAAAACGGCTGAAAGAAATTTATCCGGACGCTCAGATTCTGCCGTTGGATTATGATCCGGATGTCAGCTTTGCCAACCTGGAAAACCGCTTACAGATGCTGATTATGAATGCAAGAACAGCAGAAGCCGACTAGGATTCGTCCTTTCGATGTAAACAAGTATTCAATTGACTATATTAAAAGCGCACGACGATTTTTTGTAAATCGCCGTGTGCTTTTTTTTGCAAAGGCACAAAGCGTATTTTATGTGGCTGTGTATATTTGGAAAAAATATGCACATACTAGCCTTAAACAAAGGGAAGGCAGGAAAAGGATATGAAGGACAGGGCTTATTTTGAAATCCGCCTGGAAAGTCTGGGCGGCCTGGGAGCCAACTTGTGTGGGAAAATGCTCGGTGAACTGGGTGTAAAATATCTTGGCCTCAATGGAGCGGCATTTTCCAGTTATGGTTCTGAAAAACGGGGTTCGCCCGTCAGTTCATTTATACGCTGGTGTGACGGCGATAAGGAAATATTGATTAACAGTCCAGTGCGTGAGCCGGACATTCTCGGTATTTTTCAGGAAAATATTTTGATGAAATATCCGTGGCCGGATATTTTGGAGATGCCTCGGAAAATAGTTATCAATACCCGGAAAAATGCGGAAGCTCTGGCAGAAAGTTACCCATGGCTTTCAGGTTATATTTATTATCTGGATGGCATTTCTATTGCCATGCAGACAAAAAGCCGTATGAATATGATCATGCTCGGTGCCATGATGAAAGCATTGGAGGATGAAGAAATTGTGAATGGTCAAAATTCGGAAAGCCGGGATTTTCTGGCCTGCGGAAGAAAATTGATTGAAGAGACCGTCGGTAAAAAGTATCCGGACCTTTTGGAAATCAATCTGAATGGATTTATGGCCGGGCATGCTATGGTCCAGCAGTTTCGCCGGTCGGCAGATGGTCCGTCGTCTGTCGTTGGCCATGGGAAAACGGAATCGGTGTCCTCAGAAATATCCGGAAAGGTTATGCCGGAAGCCCGGCAGGAGAAATTGATTTGGGGTTATGAAAATGCACCGATTGGCGGAGCGAATCCCTTGGCAGGAAGCATGGCATCCAATGATCTTTCGCCGTCCCGAAGCGGCTATATGCCATTGTTCGATGAATCGAAATGTATCCATTGCGGGCTTTGTGATTCGACTTGTCCCGATATGGTATTTCAGTTCAAACGGGGAACCTATAAGGGAAAGGAACAGATGATGAACCGTGGCCTGGACTATCATTATTGTAAGGGATGTTTACGGTGCGTTGCCGTCTGTCCGGTAAATGCGTTGGTGGCCGGGGTAGAGGCAGAACATCCAAATTCTCAGTGGTTCGTTACGGATAAGGACTTGGTGGCCTCCAGTATCAATTGGACACAGAAGGCGTCGGACGGTTGGATTACCGGGGAAAGTTATATGAGTGAACGCCGGAATGACGGAGGTGTTAGATGATGGAAAAAACAGGAGCCAGGCCGCAGAAAATGTTTTTTGACAGTGGCAATGAGCTGGCGGCTTATGCGGCGAAACAGATAAATTACCATGTCATGGGATATTATCCGATTACGCCGTCCACCCAGATTGCGGAAAATCTGGATGCCATGAAGGCGGAAGGGCTTCATGATATATCTCTGGTGGCTGCTGAGGGGGAACACAGTGCGGCGGGCATCTGCTATGGCGCTTCGGCTTGCGGCGGCCGGGTATTTAACGCGACCAGCGCCAATGGTCTTTTGTATGCTTTGGAACAGCTTCCCGTCCAGTCGGGCACCCGGTTTCCGATGGTGATGAATGTGGCCTGCCGGACCGTTTCGGGGCCCCTCTCGATTAAGGGTGACCACAGCGATATTATGTACGCCTTAAATACCGGATGGATCATCCTTTTTGCCGATACGCCTCAGGCGGTTTACGATATGAATATTTGCGGTTTAAAACTGGCGGAAAAAGTGAATCTGCCGGTGATTGTGGCCTTTGACGGTTTCTTTACAAGTCACCAGAAACGGCGCTGTATGGTTTTTGAATCGGATGAGGATGTTCGAAAATTTGTCGGCGAGCGGGAACCGGAGATAGATTTATTGGATATGGACCATCCGGTCACCATAGGTTCTTACATGAATGAGCCGGACATTATCAATAATAAATATCAGCTCCACCAGGCGATGAAGTCGGCAGCAAACTGGCTTCCGACCATTTATGAAGAATATGCTGAAATTTCCGGCAGGAACTACGGGCTTGTCCGGGAATGTCAGATGGAAGATGCGGAGATTGCCATTTTTATTCTTGGCTCTGCCTATCATACGGTTCGTTCTGCCGTGCATAAGCTTCGGGAAGAAGGAAAGAAGGTTGGTGTGTTTACGGTCAGTGTCCTTCGGCCTTTTCCGTCAGAAGCCTTATATGCGCTCTGTAAGAATGCAAAAACAATCATTGTTGCCGACAGGCAGGACAGCTACGGTGCAGGCGGCGGAAATATGACTCTGGAAATCAAAGCCATGCTTCAGGGCTTTGGTAAGGGTAATGATGATATTCGGGTACTCAGCCGGATTTATGGTCTTGGCGGCAAGGATTTTTATGCCGAAGATGCGGAAATGTTATTTCAGGAAGGGGAAAATCCGAGGGCCAAAGCCTTTGATTATATCGGTGTGTTTAAAGGCGTTGGCGGCCGGGAAGAAATGCGATATTATGAGCCGATTACGAAGGAGGCCGCTTCTCCGGGAATTATCCGCCGGAGCATGAATCCGGAAAATGGTCACGTTCAGATTGAAAATGCCCGGATTAATGAATTGACAGTCATGCCGAAACGGCTCAGTCCGGGCCACGGAGCCTGTCCGGGCTGCGGTATTCCGGTGAATGTAAATCTTTTATTAAAGGGAATTGAAGGCCATGTGGTAGTGCTTTTCCAGACGGGCTGCGGCATGGTGGTGACGACCGGTTATCCGAAAACATCCTTTAAAGTGCCTTATATTCACAATTTGTTCCAGAACGGTGCGGCAACCTTATCCGGTGTGGTGGAAATGTTCAAGCAGCGTCAGAAACGGGGTGAATATCCGGAAGGCGATATTACCTTTGTCATGGTCAGCGGCGACGGCGGCATGGATATCGGTCTGGGTTCGGCCATCGGCGCAGCCCTCCGGGGGAGCCATTTGATTTTGTTAGAGTATGATAACGGCGGCTATATGAATACAGGTTATCAGTTATCCTATTCTACCCCGATGGGAGCCAAAAGCTCTACTTCCCATGTGGGGCCGGAGCAATATGGAAAGACATTTTTCCATAAAGATACGGCGGCGATTATGGCGGCTACAGGAATGCCTTATGTGGCGACAGCCGCCGAGTCCAATCCGGCAGATTTTGTGAAAAAGGCAGCGAAAGCCCAGGTCTATGCTAAATCCAAAGGAATGGCTTATATCCGTGCATTATCGGCCTGTCCACTAAATTGGTCAGATAAACCGGAAAATGAACGGACAGTTATCGGGAAGGCTGTGGATTGCTGTTATTTTCCACTCTATGAAGTGGAAAAAGGCCAGACCACATTGAGCTATAATCCGGAAAAGGCAAATAAAAAAATTCCGGTGGTCGACTGGCTTGCAATGATGGGCCGGACCCATCATTTGGAAAAGCCCCAGTATCGGGGAGTTGTCGAAAATATTCAAAAGGAAATCGATCGACGGTGGGAACGGCTGAAAGCCCTTTCCGACCATCCGTTGTTATAAATTTTAAAATTCAGGAGGAATAATTATGGATTTCAGAGAAAGTGAAACAATGAAAAATTTAATGCGGGCTTTTGCAGGAGAAAGCCAGGCAAGAAACCGTTACACCATGGCGGCTTCCCAGGCCAAGGCCAATGGTTTATACGTTATTGAGACCGTATTTACCTTTACGGCTGACCAGGAAAAAGAGCATGCCAAATTATTTTACAGCCATTTGAAAGATATGGCCGGGGAGACTATCGCCATCGACGGCGGCTATCCGGTGGATATTGACCCGGAAATGTCAAAGCTGCTCCGTATGGCCCAGCACAATGAATTAGAAGAATTTGACGATGTGTACAAACATTTCGGTGATACGGCAAAACAGGAAGGTTTCGCTCAGATCGGAAATCTCTTTCATAACATTGCTGCCATTGAGAAAACCCATGCAGACCGTTTTGAGCATTTTGCTCAGCTCATGGAACAGGGAAAACTTTTTGTAGCCGATGAAGAAACGGCCTGGATGTGCTTAAACTGTGGACATATCGCCTATGGCAAGGAAGCGCCGAAGGTTTGTCCGGTATGTCAGCATAATCAGGGCTACTTCATTCGTCAGGTCATGGCGCCATTTGACTTCCCACAGGTTCGCTGCCGCTGCGGCTGCTAAATGGCTTTGTTATCTTTAATAGCTGTTAAATAAGATACAGGGAACGGCAGAAAACGTCTGCCGTTCCCTTGTATTCAATCCGATTTTATTGTAACATAAACGGTAGAAAATCAGTGTGTAATGAGTCAAGCGGAGGATTAGAATGAGTAAAGCAGAAGTCTGTCCGGTACATAAGAAATGCGGTGGCTGCCGCTACCAGGGCGTACCATATGAAGAACAGTTAAAAATAAAAGAAAAAATGGTCGGGAAGCTGATGGGAAAGTATTGTAAAATTTATCCTATTGCCGGTATGGAAAATCCGATCCACTACAGGAATAAGGTTCATGCGGTTTTTGACAGGGATAGAAAGGGCAATATTATTTCCGGAGTTTACAAAGAAGGAACTCATCAGGTCATTCCGGTGGAATCCTGTATGATTGAAGATGTTCTGGCAGATGAAATTATCGGAACGATTCGAAAACTGGCGAAATCCTTTAAAATCAAAACCTATGATGAGGACACGGGGTATGGCCTGCTGCGTCATGTCCTTGTAAAGCGAGCCTTTGCCACAGGTCAGGTGATGGTTGTCATTGTCACTGGTTCCCCGGTGTTCCCGTCCCGCAACAATTTTGTCAAAGCTCTGTTAAAAGAACATCCGCAGGTTACGACGATCATTCACAACATTAATGATAAGCGGACAAGTATGGTTCTTGGTGAGAGAGAGAAAGTTATATATGGCAAAGGTTATATTGAAGATATTCTCTGCGGTAAAAAGTTCCGCATTTCTGCCAAATCCTTTTATCAGGTCAACCCGGTTCAGACGGAAGTCCTTTACAAAAAGGCCATCGAGGCTGCCGGTTTCACCGGAAAAGAATATGTAATTGATGCTTATTGCGGTATTGGAACCATCGGTATGGTAGCCAGCGATTATGTGGATTCGGTGGTTGGCGTTGAACTTAACCGGGATGCGGTTCGGGATGCCATCGGCAATGCCAAAGCTAACAATATTAAAAATGTTCGGTTTGTCTGTGACGATGCGGGAAAATTTATGGTCAAGCTGGCCGCCGTTGCTCATAGGGATAAAAGTGTACGCCTGCCGGATGTGGTTCTTATGGATCCGCCAAGGAGCGGCAGTGATGAAGCCTTCTTAAGTTCTCTGGTTAAAATGGGACCGAAGACTGTTGTCTATGTTTCATGTAACCCGGTGACCCTGGAGCGGGATGTCAAATGGCTGGAGAAAAAAGGATATAAGGCCAAAGGCGTCTGGCCCGTTGATATGTTTCCGTTCACGGAACACACAGAATGTGTGACCTTGATTCAGAAAAGCAATTGAAAAACGAAACCAGATTTTTATGTAAAATTGAGCTTGGATATGGAAGATTATTATCGGATTAAAGATCAGGAAAAATAACTTTATCACTCACTTTATCACCTACCCATGTCATCATCGGTGGGTGATAAACGCATAAAGGAAGGTTAATTAATATGGTGGCTGTTCCAAAGTGCCGAGGAAGAGATGCTGATAAAAGATTATCTGATGACATGGAATGTACTGGTCGAGAATCGTGAGGCTTTCATGAAACGGTGACAGAAACAGCTGTAGAGTGGGAATCTGCTGGAACGTTACAGGCGGTATTCCTGAATGAAATAGAGTCTGAATGTAAAAATGAAGAGGAGTAAGAAAAGAGGACGTTGGGAGTTTTGCGATTCCTGATTGGCTTTTTTCTTGCTCTTTTTCGGATAGTAAAGATTGGGGCCGTGTGGTAAAATAAGATTGTTATTTGAAGAGGGAGTTGCAAAATAATACGGATAATTATAGAATGCGTTACATGAAAGCATATGATGAACTTAACAAATAAGGTTGAGGTGATGTGGAATTATTCCATGTCTGATTTTGATAGGTGTTTGCTTGAACTAGTAGAAGAAAACACAAATAAATACTTTCCGAGGGACGAGATCGGCACCAATGTTTCAGCACAATTAAGCTAGGGAGATCCAGTCTCTATGGACAGTATGAAAAAAATTTGTATTGTGTTGGGTTGCAACATTGGCGATATGATTCATCCCGGAAAAGAAAATGGAGAGAAAGACGAATTGAACAGATATTAGCAGCGTAATCGGAACAGAATGAAATGATTTTGCTAAGAAATATATATAGGGCGTTTTAAAAGGAAAAATGGATAAGAATTTTAATTTTGCAGATTATAATCCCAATTTTGATCATGAAATGATAGATAACAATGAATGGCTAAATGTTCATATTAATCTTTTGTTTAACGAACTGAAAGATATCCAAATCGCGATATATATTTTTAACACTGTGGACGAGGAATGGGATAGAAGAGTACAGGAAAAAGAGGTGCCGGATTATTCTATTGTAAGAACCACGCTTTATGAATCATTGGTGTATAGAGTGTTTCTGGGATTAAATAAGATTTTTGCTGACAGTAAAGAATGTTCTTTACGAAAGGCAACAAATCAGGCTGAACAGTTATTCCGTGATAATAAAGGCATAACAAAAATTATTGCAGAAATACGTCAAAAGTTAGATGATAGCTTGATGGTTGGAATAGTTCGGATGTATCGGGATAAATTCTTTGCTCATTTAGATAAAAAGAGTGCTATGTCGTATATCAGAATTGATTCATCTTCAGTAATGAAACATATAGACGAGAAGGAACTGGGCGAATGGTTACGATTGATCCAGAAACTATATCAAGTTTGCTTTGGCGGAGAACTATCGTGTGAGTTTTCTATGCCGAGCAAAGAGGATATCATTTATACATTTTTCTGGAAGTGATTTTTTAATTTGAATAAAAAGGAATATGAAGGAGTCCATAATTATATTTAAACAGAATAGAGGTATCTCTATGTCTAAATACATGTAAATATTGTCAAAACCCATCTCCTAACACTGAGGTGGGTTTGAGAAAGGAGAACTGTCTTATGAATGTAGGAAAATCTAATATTATTATTTATTCTACAGAGGACGGACTTGCAAATATAGAAACAACATTTGATGGAGATACGGTCTGGTTATCAAAAGCACAGATGGCAGAATTATTTCAAAGAGATCGTTCTGTTATTTCTAAACATATTAAAAATATTTTTGAAGAGGGAGAACTTCCGAAAGAAGGTAATGTGCAAATTTTGCACATTACAAATTCAGACAAGCCGGTAGAATTTTATAATCTGGATGTGATTATCTCCGTCGGATACAGGGTAAAGTCCAAACGAGGTACACAGTTTCGTATCTGGGCAACCAATATTTTGAAAGAATATATGAGAAAGGGATTTGTGCTGGACGATGATCGGTTAAAAGAACTTGGCGGCGGTGGATATTTCAAGGAACTCTTGGAAAGAATTCGAGACATTCGTGCATCGGAGAAGGTGTTCTATCGTCAGGTGCTGGAAATCTATGCGACTAGCATTGACTATGACCCGAAAGCAGAAATTTCTATTACGTTCTTCAAGAAAGTACAGAACAAAATCCATTATGCGATTCATGGTCATACTGCAGCAGAAGTCATTTATACAAGAGCAGATGCAGAAAAAGAATTCATGGGACTGACTACGTTTAAGGGGAATCAACCGACATTAAAAGAAGCTATCGTTGCGAAAAACTATCTGTCTGAAAAGGAACTGCGTTCTATGGGGCAGTTGGTGTCAGGATATCTGGACTTTGCAGAGCGACAGGCAGAACGGGAACAGCCTATGGCAATGAAGGATTGGGCGGAGCATCTGGATCGGATCTTGACGATGAGTGGCGAAGAACTTCTTCAGGGTAATGGCAGCGTATCTCACCAGCAGGCGGTCGATAAGGCAAAGGATGAGTATATAAAGTACAAAGCCCGCACGATCAGTGATGTGGAAGAAGATTATTTGAATTCGATTCGACTGTTGGAAAAGAAAACAGATAGCAGTTTTTAAAAAAATACGGTTATATTGAAAGAATAGGTTCTAATAAATCCGGTTACTGGAAAGAACGGAAGTAAATTTTGTAGGATGTCATTGTATGTGAGAGGAGTGATGATAAAATTCTTTCGGGGAAAGACTCATGTTGTCTATATGTTCTTTTTTAATGGCAAAATGTAGAAGATAGATGTGTCATAATATATTACCATTGAATTAGAATATATGGGTGAGGAAAGCTATAGATTCGGTTGCTCAATGAAAAGACAGTCGAATGTGTGACCTTGATTCAGAAAAGCAATTGAAAAACGAAACCGGATTTTTATGTAAAATTGAGTTTGGGAATATATATTGGCGTTATCTAATAGTGCAGCCATTGCAGGAAAAAATTCGTATATTTTGTATGGGGGAATCAACGACCAGACCCATGGGATTTATCATTTATATCTTTTTGGACGAAAGGTGGTATTCGGATACTGAAATTCTTGGAGGTGTTGTAAAAGTATAGGCAGCCGTAATGGCTGCCTATGGTAAAATGCAAACAAATTGTGAATTTTTCAAAACGGGTTGAAAACGAGTATAATGTGGCATATAATAATGTTAACAGAGTTGCCTGAAGTCTTTTGACATTGGGGACCAAGCTGAGACATGTGCTCAGCTTTTTTACGTTAAGGAGTATAATTTATGGAATTAAAAGAATGGAAGGAAATTGTTTTAAGAAAATGGCCGCACAGGAGTTAGAGGAACGAGAGAAGTACGATGTCATTACAGCGATTCAGGTCAATCACTATTTGTCGGAGGCGGAACGTAAGTCAGCTGTGAGGAAATGCTGTCAGGCATTGAAGGCGGGAGGTATCTTTTTTTCATTTGAGAATGTTGCACCGGACAGCGAAGAGGGTAAGCAGATTGTTTTAAAAAGATGGCAGAGATATCAGATTGCAAATGGAAAAAGTCCGGAAGAAGCAAGTGGACATAATAAGCGATATGGAACAGAGTATTTTCCGATGACTGTGGAAGGGCATCTTGATATGATGCGAAGCTGTGGATTCCGGTCGGTGGAGTTGATTTGGATGTCTTATATGCAGGCAGGATTTATGGGGATTAAAGGATAGGCTGCCCATCGTGAATCTGGTTGGCGGCGTTGACACTTGGTCATTTGTGTAGTAGAATACAAGCAGTGATTTGGTTTCAGATATTTATGAGAACTGAGGCCGGGGGGACCTTTGGGCCCTCCTTTTTTTACATCAGTTTTTGACAGGAACAGCCGATGTCATTATGGGGGATGGATAGAAAATGCAGAAAGAGAAACAGGATTTGACAAGAGGACCTCTTGTAAAACAGATTTTATTTTTCAGTATTCCACTGATATTTTCAAATCTTTTACAGGTTCTATTTAATATGGCGGATGTTGCGGTTTTGGGCAAGTTTGCCGGAACAATGGCGCTTGGAGCCGTAGGTTCGACGACAACCTTTGTGACGATGTTTACGGATTTCCTTATTGGTTTATCTGGAGGAATCAATGTATTGACTGCCCGGCATTTTGGGGCAAAGGATAAGAAAAATATTGTGGAAACGGTTCACACGTCATTGCTGCTCAGTATAGGCGCCGGTTTTTTGCTTTTGTTGGGTGGATGGGTATTTTCAAAAGGAATTCTGCTGCTGCTCCAGACAAAACAGGAATTGCTTGGCGGAGCCATTCTTTATATTCGTATTTATTTGTTGGGGATGCCGGCCCTGGCCGTTTATAATTTCGGAAATGCGGTGTTCAGTGCCGTAGGCGAGACAAAACGTCCTTTATATTATCTTTCATTTGCCGGTATTTCCAATGTGGTATTGAATCTCTTTTTTGTTATTGTGTGCCATATGGACGTGGCAGGCGTGGCGGCAGCCAGTGTGATTTCACAGTATATTTCTGCGTTTCTTATTGTGAGGGCATTGGCGAAGAGCCGTGAAATGTATGCGCTGCGTTTAAAGGATTTACATATAAGCGGGAAAAATGCCCGGGTAATCATACAAATTGGTGTTCCGGCAGGTCTCCAGAATGCAATTTTTCAGATGGCGAATCTGTTTATTCAGACGGGTGTCAATTCTTTCAGTGCAACCTTTGTCGCTGGCAATGCGGCAGCGATGAATGAAGATGCTATTGTATTTAGCGTGATGATGGCTTTTTATACGGCATGCGGCAGCTTTATGGGACAGAATTATGGTGCGGGAAAGAAAGAGCGTATTTGGAAAAGCTATTTGTACAGTCTGGCCTATGCTTTTGGCAGCGGTCTGATCCTGGGTGTATCAATGGTATTTTTCGGCACATCCTTCCTCAGGCTGTTTACCAGTGATCCGGCCGTCATAGAAGCTGGAATGTACCGGGTGACTTTTATGGGTTTATTCTTCGGTTTTTCTGCGTTTATGGATTGTACCATTGCGGCATCAAGGGCAATTGGAAAAAGTTTTGTGCCGACTGTCATTGTCCTGCTTGGAGCATGTGTATTTCGGATTGTATGGATTTATACGATTTTTGCATATTTTAGGACAGTTCCTTCGTTATACCTGTTGTATATCTTTTCATGGAGCATTACAGCCTGTGCGGAAATAATATATTTCATTAATGTATATAAAAAGCATATTTCACCCCGATGTCCGAATTGATACGGTAAAATAAAGGGGAAATGAAGATAAGGAGAGATATTGATATGATTAGAAAAGCGGTATCGGCGGATATTCCGGCAATTGCACGAATTTATGATGAGATCCATACAGAGGAAGAGGCTGGCCGTGCGTCTATTGGCTGGATTCGGGAAATTTATCCAACAAGGGCGACAGCCGAAGCAGCTTTAAAAAATGGGGATTTATATGTTCTGGAGGATGATGGAAATATTGTAGCGGCAGCCAGATTAAATCAGCTTCAGGAACCTTCTTATGCAGAGGCGGACTGGGAGTATGCTGCAAAAGAAGAGGAAGTTATGGTATTACATACGCTGGTCGTATCTCCAAAGGGAGAGAATCAGGGATATGGTAAAATGTTTGTTTCATTTTATGAGGATTTTGCGTTAGAGCATGGCTGCAGATACCTGCGGATGGATACGAATCAGAAAAATATGCGTGCCCGGAAATTTTATAGTAAAATGGGTTATAAAGAAGTCGGAATTGTTCCGTGTGTATTTAATGGTATTAAAGGTGTTCAGCTTGTGTGTCTGGAGAAGAAACTTTAAACGACCGGGGAGAAACATTATGTGCGGCAGATATTTTGCGGATGAAGCAGTATTTAGTGAAATTGAAAAGCTTGTCGGTAATACCAGTGTAAAAATGCGGGAGCAGCAGGCCAGGGATGTATATCCGTCTCAGACGGCGATTGTTCTGACCGGGAGACGGCCGGAGCTGTGTGCAGAAGAAATGTGCTGGGGATTTTCCCAGTATCATCAAAAGGGATTGATCATCAACGCCCGGGCAGAAACGGTTCTGGAAAGAAAAATGTTCCGGGACAGTGTGCTGCACAGACGCTGTATCATACCTGCCGGGCATTTTTATGAATGGGATTCAGATAAGAACAAGGCGGTTTTTCTGCGGAAGGACAGGCCGGTTTTATACATGGCCGGATTCTACAGTCATTTTGAGGACGGAGATCGATTTATAATTATTACTACCCAGGCCAATGATTCCGTATCACGGGTCCATGACCGGATGCCGTTGATTCTGGAAGAAAATGAATTGGAAGCCTGGGTATATGATGATCGTTTTCTGGATTTCGCACTTCACAGGACGCCGGTGGAGCTTCAGAAACACCAGGAGTATGAACAGTTGAGCTTATTTTGAAATGGAGGTTGAGATTGGTGAATCAGGAGAAGGAACATAAACGGCGCGTTCGGTATTCAGGCACCCATCCGAGAAAATACAGTGAAAAATATAAGGAGCTTCAGCCAGAAAAATATGCGGATACTGTATCGAAGGTCATTCAAAAAGGAAGTACGCCGGCGGGAATGCATATTTCTATCTGCGTGAAAGAAATTTTGGATTTTTTACAGATTCAGCCGGGACAAAAGGGGCTGGATGCCACGCTGGGATATGGGGGTCATACCCTGGAAATGTTAAAGTGTCTGAAATCCCAGGGACACATTTATGCTCTGGATGTGGACCCGATCGAGTCGGCAAAGACGAAAGAACGGCTGAGACGACTGGGTTATGGAGAGGATATTTTAACGGTTCAGCTGCAGAATTTCGCCAATATTGATAAAGTGGCCGAACAGGCCGGTCCTTTTGATTTTGTGCTGGCGGACCTGGGGGTATCGTCCATGCAGATTGATAATCCGGAGCGGGGATTTTCTTATAAAAATGAAGGACCGCTGGACCTTAGGATGAATCCACAGAAAGGGACAAGTGCTGCTGAGCGTCTGAAAGAAGTCTCCCAGGAAGAACTTCAGGGAATGTTGATTGAAAATTCGGATGAACCCTATGCGGAGGAAATTGCAAAAGCTGTGGTGTCCCGGTTGAAGCGGGGACAGAAGATTGAGACGACGACCCAGTTAAAAACAGTGATTGAGGAAACACTTGCCTTTCTTCCGGCGAGTGAGCGGAAGGAAGCTGTTAAAAAATCCTGTCAGAGAACCTTCCAGGCGCTGCGTATCGATGTAAACAGTGAGTTTGAGGTATTGTATGAGTTTTTGGAAAAGCTTCCGGATGTTCTGGCCCCGGGTGGCCGGGTGGCCATTCTGACCTTCCATTCGGGAGAGGACAGACTTGTGAAAAAGTCTTTCAAGCAACTGAAAAAGCAGGGAATTTATCAGGAAATTTCTGAAGAAGTTATACGGCCGTCTGCAGAAGAATGTGCAAGAAACAGCCGCGCCCGTTCCACGAAAATGCGGTGGGCGATTAAGGCGTAGGCGCGATTGGATGAATGGGGGGTATTACATGCAGAAAACAGCTAAGAAAAATATCTATATAGATTTGGGAGACATTACGAAACTGGATTGTCAGTGTATTGTGAATGCGGCAAACAAGAGCCTGCTCGGCGGCGGCGGAGTCGACGGAGCAATTCATCGGGCGGCCGGGCCGGAATTGTTGGCAGAGTGCCGGACGCTTCATGGATGCCGGACCGGAGAGGCAAAGATCACAAAGGGTTATCATTTGAAAGCGGATTATGTCATTCATACGGTTGGACCGGTATACTCCGGTATAGAATCCGACAGGCGTCTGTTGGCAGAATGTTATCGTAATTCGCTGATACTCGCGAAACAATATGATATCCATAGTATTGCATTCCCGGCAATTTCTACAGGAGTTTATGGCTATCCGTTGGATGAAGCGGCGCCCATTGCGGCAGCAGCGGTCATCGAGTGGATGGAAGAAAACCCGGATTATGAGATATCTGTAATTTTCTCCTGTTTCGACCGGAGGACCTGTGAAGTATACGAGAAACTTATGTGAAAAATGTGTAATTAAATAAAGACCAGAGAGCGGTACAGAGAACCTAGGATATTCCCAGTGTCTCGTGTACCGCTTTTTCTATTTCATAAATTCGTTTTTCAAGAAATTCCGGATAATCCCGGAACCATTTCATATTGAGAGGGGAAGGATGAGGAAGTACAAAGGCCTTTTTGCCATTAATAGTAAGGTCTTGGAAAACGAGGTCCGTAAGTTTTTGTTTTGGGAAAAAATAGGAGGCCGCCGCACCGCCGATAAGAATATATATTTCGTTCTGTACCAGTGCCAGTTCCTGACAGAGCCATTTGTCGGCACAGCATTTCGGCGGGCGATTATCGCCGCCTTTTGGGTTTTTGCCAGGATAACAGTGAGCAACTGAGACAATGTAAAAATTGTCCGGGTCATAAAAAGCCTCATCCGAAATTTTATACCATTCGGAACGAAGGCGCCGTCCGCTGGCGTCATTAAAAGGTTTTCCGGTATTGTGGACGGTCCGGGAAGGGGCCTGGCTGATCTGCATGATTTTAGCCTGAGAATTTCCAAAAACAATGGGATGTGGTTCGAAACCAAAATCCGCTTCACAATAACGGCAGGCCATAATCTGTTCCCGAAGTTCCTGAAATCTATTGGACATGTCAATCTCCCTCTGTCATATTGAATTTTTATGTTTTTCATAATCCTTCAGGGAATCAATAGCCTGACGGGATAATGGAATGAGTGCGATCATGTTGAAAATGGTCATAAGACCGATACCGATATCGCCTAAATCCCAGACAAAGGTATAGGCGGCCAGACCTCCGATAAAAAGCATGATCAGGGCAAGTACTTTGTATAAATTCTGTGACAGCCAGTTATCACCGAAAAGGTAAGCCACATTTGGTCTGGCATAAAACAGGATACCGATAAATGTGGAAAAGCTAAATAACCAGAGAATGACAGCAATAAATACAACGCCAAAGGTGCCCATGTGATAATTCATGGCCGTCTGCAGTAAGTCCATTCCGGCAAGTCCCTGGGTTAAATCGGCCGGAGTCAGCAGCATGATCATGGCAGAACAGCTGCAGATGACAATGGTATCAATAAATACACCGAAAGCCTGCAGCAGACCTTCTTTGGCCGGATGGCTGATGTCGGCAGCGGCGGCCGCACAAGGGGCGGAGCCGGAACCGGCTTCATTGGAGAAAAGTCCGCGTTTGGCACCATTCATGAGAACTGCGCCGAAACCGCCGGCAACGACCTGGCGGAGACCGAAAGCTTCAGCAAATATTTGCTGAAATACTGCCGGAATCTGGCCGATATTTGTAAAAATAATGAACAATGTTATCAGAAAATAAAAGCCAGCCATAATTGGTACGATGACATCCAGAACTTTTACCGTGGCATTTTTACGCAGTACAATGACGGCGGCAACAAATACAAGGAGGATCGTCGTATAAATCGGCGGAATCTGAAAGGCATTTGTAAAAGCAGACGAAACGGAGTTGCCGATGACCTGACTGATGCCGCACCAGCAGATCAGGCCGGAGAGGGCAAACAGGGAAGCGATGACGGACCGGTTTCGCTTGCTGTCTTTTTTTACAAAAAAGTGATGAATATAGTAGGCCGGGCCACCGCGATAGCCTCCGTAAAGAGGGTCTTTTTCTTTGTAGATCTGTGCCAGTGTGGCTTCTACAAAAGCGGTGGAGGAGCCAAGCAGGGCAGTGACCCACATCCAGAAAACGGCTCCGGCGCCACCGGCCGAAATGGCGGCTACAACTCCGACCAGATTACCCATGCCGACACGGGTCGCCGTGGATATGATGAGGGCCTGAACACCTGAAATCGAGTTCTTTTCTGAATTGCTCTTCTTTTCTGTTGTGATTTTCAGCATTTCCGGAAAAAGACGAAATGGCAAAAATTTCGTCCGAAGTGTAAAATAAATTCCGGAAGGAATCAGGATAAGAACGAGCAGAGACAGACCGACGGAACTCCCGCCGGGAAGAGGGAGGGTAATTAAATCGCCCCATAAAAACTGATATACAGCTTGAAAAATAGTTTTAAAGATAGTCATAATTTTGTTCCTTTTCATTTGTGAAATAGTATTTGTATTTCTTTGATATTTAGTATATATTAGAAGCAAATATCTGTAAAATTGATAAAAACGATGTTGAGGATTAAAAAAATAGATGGAGTGAGAGATTTGGATATAAAAAATTTGAATACATTTATTCTGGTTGCTGAGATGAACAGTTTTACGAAAGCGGCGGAAAAACTGGGGTATTCCCAGTCGACCATCTCTTTTCAGATCAAACAGCTGGAACAGGAATTGAATTCCCAATTGTTTGAACGCATTAATCATACGGTGGCCCTCACGGAAAAGGGCCGGGAGGTATTGGAATATGCACATCAGATCAGCAAGCTGACACAGGAGTTAAAATCCAGTGTGCGGGATGAAAAGGCCCTGAAAGGACATGTTCGCCTCGCAATGGCAGATTCTCTGTGTCAATCACTGTTGAGTGAACGTTTTTTGGATTTCAGAACCCAATATCCGGGTATTGCATTGAAAATTATTGCAGCGGGAACAGAAGAAATGTTCCGGCTGATTAATCACAATGAGGTGGATGCCATTCTGACACTGGATAACCATATTTACAATACAGAATATGTGATCGTCAAAGAAGAAAAAGTAAAGATGAATTTTGTTGCGGCAGCGGACAGCCCATTGGCAGGAATGGGAGTGATTTCAGTCCGGGAACTGGTGCGCCAGCCATTTATTCTGACAGAAAAAGGGATGAGTTATCGACGGCTGATGGATGAGAAGCTGGCTGAAATGTCTATGGAAATCCATCCGGTCCTTGAAATTGGAAGCGCAGATTTAATTTGTTCGCTTGTGGAACAGGGAGCGGGAATTTCCTTTTTGCCTGATTATGTGACGGAACAGAAAGTCAGGGATGGAGGACTGGTTTATTTGAATGTCAGCAATTTTGAAATTGAAGTATGGAAACAACTTCTTTATCACCGGGACAAATGGGTTTCACCGCAGATGGATGCGGTGATGCGATATTGCGTAGACAGAGAATTTACCGGGAGAATCGACACTTTACCTTATTAATATTGCCTGCCCGGAAAAAATGTGATAAAATCTACCACTGGATTTAATGAAATAGAACAGGTGGGAGATAGAGAAATGAGTAAAGAAAATGGTTTGTCGGATGATTTTACCCAGGGCAGTATTGCGGGAAAGCTGCTGCGCTTTATGATACCGATACTGGGAGCTCTTGTGCTTCAGGCCATGTATGGTGCGGTGGATTTGCTTGTTGTAGGACAGTTTGGAACGGATGCGGGAATATCGGCGGTAGCTACAGGGAGTAATATCATCAACCTGGTCACCTTTGTGATCACAAGTCTGACCATGGGAGTAACGGTGGTGATCAGTCGGTTTTTAGGTGAGCGTAAGCCGGAACGCATCGGTAAGGTGATTGGCGGAGCCGTCTGTTTTTTTGCTCTGTTATCTGTTGTCTTGATGATACTTTTACTGGCCTTTGCACCGGTCTTTTCTTCCTGGTTAAATGCACCGGAGGCGGCTTTTGATCTGACGGTGACTTATGTTCGTATTTGCGGTGCGGGAATCGTATTTGTGGTGGCCTATAATGTTATCAGCGGTATTTTCCGCGGCCTTGGAAATTCCAGACTGCCATTGATTTTCGTGGCCATTGCCTGTGTGACGAATATTTTCGGAGATTTGCTGTTTGTGGCTGCTTTTCATATGAATGTGGCCGGAGCGGCTTTGGCAACGATTTTGGCCCAAGCGGTCAGCGTGGTCTTGTCGTGGATTATTATCTGCCGTCAAAATCTTCCCTTTACCATGTCCAGGAAAGATATCGGCTTTCATCGGGAAATTCTATTCTTTTTACAGACAGGAGTGCCGATCGCTTTTCAGGAATTGCTGACCAATATTTCTTTTTTGATTCTTTGTGCGATTGTTAATGGTATTGGCCTGGAGGCATCCTCGGGGTACGGTATTGCCCAGAAAGTTATTGCCTTTGTCATGCTCATACCGTCGTCATTGATGCAGTCCATGTCGGCTTTTGTCGGACAGAATGTGGGCGCAGGCCGGGAAGACAGGGCGCGTAAAGCCATGTATACGGGGATGGCTATCGGCGCTTTTATCGGTATATTTATTTTTGCCACTGCCTTTTTCCGTGGCGATGTACCTTCGGCGCTGTTTACATCCAATCCGGAATACATTGCCAAATCTGCGGAATACCTGAAAGGTTTTAGCCCGGAGGCTGTATTGACCTGTATTGTTTTCAGTTATATTGGATTTTTCAATGGTCATGGAAAAACGATGCCCGTCATGTTCCAGGGAATTACAGCATCGTTTCTGGTCCGAGTGCCATTGTCCTATTTGTTCAGCCTGAAACCGGGCGCTACACTGGTAGATATAGGTCTGGCAGTTCCGGCCGCCTCAGTTTATGGAATTCTATTTTTTACAGTGTGTTATATATTTCATTTACGGTCTTATCAAAAAAAGATGAAAAGGTGAAAAATTGAAAGAAAGGTTCTGTCTAATGGGCAGAACCTTTTTTGCAGTTGACAATCTGTATCCATAAAGTTATAATTAGAACTGTTCTTAAAATAACTATTTAGAAGGAGGCTATTATGAAAAACAACAGTTTCCTGATTTATGGAAAACATTTTCGACAGTTTTATCATCAGGAGTTTCAGTCCTTGTGTACAGAATATGATTTATCCCAGCTTGAGATAGATATTCTTTTATTCTTAAAAAATAATCCGTCCTTCAATACGGCAAGGGATATCTGTCTTATGAGGGGCTTTGCTAAATCGAATGTATCAAAGGCTTTGGAAACACTGAAGGCGAAGGGGTATATTTTTTCACAGGAAGATGCGGAAAGCCGTAAGGTTCATCGGTTATTTTTAAAGCCGGAGAAGGAAGCGGCGATTCAGAAATTATTAGAATGTCAGAAAAGCTGTTTTGCTGTGATGCTTCAGGGGTTTTCTGAAAAGGAGCTGGAGCTGTTCCGAAGTCTTATGCAGCGTGTCGATGAAAATATGGTATGCCGATTAAAACAATAAGAGTAGGTGATGAGAGTGCTTTTCAAATTGGTTGTGTGTTTTATTGCAGGAATAGGCGCTGGGCTGGGGACAGGCTTTGCAGGAATGAGTGCAGCGGCGGTCATCAGTCCGATGCTGATTACATTTTTGGGGATGGAACCCTATATAGCCGTGGGCATTGCTCTGGCCAGTGATGTTTTAGCCAGTGCTGTGTCTGCTTATACATATGGAAAAAATAAAAATCTGGATATAAAAAACGGATTGGTCATGATGATATCCGTTCTTTGTTTTACGTTGGTGGGAAGCTATGTTTCCAGTCTTGTTCCGAGTACGACGATGGGCGGTTTTTCGACAGTGATGACTTTGATTTTAGGTATTAAATTCATCGTTCGTCCGGTAATGACGACGAAGTCTGCCCGTGAAGGTGTCAGCCGGAAGAAACAGATCATTCAATCGATTGTCAGCGGTATTCTTGTCGGATTTATCTGTGGTTTTGTCGGAGCGGGCGGCGGCATGATGATGCTGTTGATTTTAACCAGTGTTCTTGGATACGAATTAAAGACGGCCGTCGGTACCAGTGTGTTTATTATGACTTTTACAGCCTTTACCGGTTCGGTCAGTCACTTTGCCATCGGCGGTATGCCGGATATGTTTTGCCTTATATGCTGTATATTGAGTACGCTGCTCTGGGCCCGGATCGCCGCAAAATTTGCGAATAAATCTTCACCGATTGTTTTGAACCGGGTGACAGGGGTAGTGCTGGCGGTACTTGGTGCAGCGATATTACTTGTAAAATGATTTTTATAAAAAATCATTTTACTACTTGACAAATTTAAAGTATAGGTATAAAATTCTCAAAAAAGCGATGACGGAGAGAAGTACTGCAGATTATCGTTCCCAGAGAGCGGGTGATGGTGAGATACCCGTAAAGTGAATTTGCAGGAATAACACTCTATCAGCTGCAAACTGAAAGTCTTTTGAGATTAGTAGGGGCGCCGTGAGCTGGACGTTAAAACAGCAGGTCATGAAGGTGACTGTTATTATGACAGTAAGTCAGGTGGTACCGCGGATATACACTGTTCGTCCTGAAAGAAATTTCAGGATGAGCAGTTTTTTTATTTCATAAAATTTTTTGGGAAATAAAATTGTTCCGTCATGAATGTGCACATGAGGTCCGGCCCCACACAGTCCTTTTTTGAACACAGTCCAACAACGAACAGAGCAGAAAGGAAGAAGGAAAATGTCAAACGTATATCGCAGCAAGACAATGAATCAGGTAAGTGAAAGTGATATTGGTACAGAAGTGAAACTGGCCGGATGGGTCGAAAATATCCGTGATCACGGCGGCGTATCTTTTGTAGATTTAAGGGATATGTATGGAGTTGTGCAGGTGGTATTCAGAAATACGGATTTATTTAAGGGAATCCGTAAAGAGCAGTGTCTTTCCGTGGAAGGTGTGATCACAGAGCGGGATGAGGAAACTTATAATCCAAAGATCGCTACGGGAACGATTGAGCTGGAAGTTCATAAGGTGGAGATTCTTGGGAAAGTTTACCGGGATCTGCCTTTTGAAATCACAACATCGAAAGAAATCCGGGAGGATGTCCGGCTGAGATACCGTTATCTTGACTTAAGAAATCAGAAAGTGAAAGATAATATTTTATTCCGTTCCAAGGTTATCCGGTTTTTGCGGAATAAAATGGAAGATATGGGATTTACGGAAATTCAGACGCCAATTCTCTGTGCGTCTTCGCCGGAAGGCGCAAGGGACTATATTGTTCCGTCCCGTGTTCATAAAGGAAAATTTTATGCTTTGCCTCAGGCACCGCAGCAGTATAAACAGCTTTTGATGACCGCCGGCTTTGACAAATATTATCAGATTGCACCGTGTTTCCGTGATGAGGATGCCCGGGCGGACCGTTCTCCAGGAGAATTTTATCAGTTAGACTTTGAGATGAGCTTTGCGACCCAGGAGGATGTGTTTAAGATCGGCGAAGAGGTATTGGCTGAGACATTTAAGACTTTTGCACCGGAAGGATATGCGGTGACGGAAGCGCCATTCCCAGTCATTAGCTATAAACAGGCTATGCTGGAGTTTGGTACAGATAAACCGGACCTTCGCAACCCTCTGCGGATTATTGATGTCACGGAATTTTTCCAGAGATGCACATTTAAACCGTTCCATAAAAAAACTGTTCGGGCCATTCGGGTTCATGGGGATTTATCCAAAGGATTCCATGAAAAGCTTCTGAAATTTGCCCAGGAGATTGGGATGAGCGGTCTTGGTTATTTGGAAGTCCTGGAAGATATGAGTTATAAAGGACCGATTGATAAATTTATTCCGGAGGATATGAAAAAGGAGCTGGCTGAGATTGGCAGCCTGTCCGTCGGAGATACGATTTTCTTCATTGCGGCGACGGAAAAACTGGCCTGCAAATATGCGGGACAGATTCGGGATGAGCTTGGCAAACGGATGAATCTGCTGGAAGAAAAGGCATACCGTTTCTGTTATATCAATGATTTTCCGATGTATGAAGTGGATGAAGAGACAAAGGAAATCGGTTTCACTCACAATCCATTTTCCATGCCTCAGGGCGGCTTGGAAGCTCTGCAGACAAAGGACCCGCTGGATATTCTGGCATACCAGTATGACATTGTCTGCAATGGTGTGGAATTGTCCTCCGGTGCTGTGCGGAATCATGATATTGAAATCATGGTAAAGGCCTTTGAAATCGCAGGTTATGATGAAGAAACTCTGAAAGAAAAATTCGGTGCCCTCTACAATGCGTTCCAGTTCGGTGCTCCGCCTCATGCCGGAATGGCACCAGGCGTTGACCGAATGATCATGCTGCTTCGGAATGAAGAAAATATCCGTGAGGTCATTGCCTTCCCAATGAACAGCAATGCCCAGGATCTGATGTGCGGTGCGCCGAATGAAGTGACTGAAAAACAGCTCCGGGAAGCCCATATTAAAGTCAGAGATTAATAATAGAAATATTTAAATGAGAACCGGAGAGTCTTTGAGGATTTCTGGTTCTCATTTTTTTGAAAATAAGCGGGTGACAGTTGGAATTAAAAGTGCTATCATAAGCATTGTAGCTTTTGTTAAGGCGTAAATTATAGCGGGAAGATGATTTGTTGTGGAAGAAAAACAGGAAAAAAGATTTGAGATGGATATGTGCAGCGGTCCCATCATGAAAAAGATGCTGATGTTTGCCATACCGCTGGTCTGTTCCAGTATTCTTCAGCTTTTGTTCAATGCTGCGGATATTGTTGTAGTAGGGCGTTTTGCAGGAGATAATTCGCTGGCAGCGGTAGGTTCAAACACGGCGCTGATCAATCTACTCACGAATCTGTTTATCGGCTTGTCTGTCGGTGTGAATGTTTTGACCGGTTTATGTTATGGGGCAAAACAGGAAAAGGATTTGACAGAAACTGTCCATACAGCGATGCTTTTGAGTCTGTTCAGCGGTCTTTTTTTAATGGTCGGCGGAATTGTCAGTGCCCACGTACTCCTTGAATGGATGCAGGCGCCCCAGGAGGTTATTGGCCTGGCCACACTCTATCTTCGGATTTATTTTATCGGAATGCCGGCGGTGATGGTCTATAACTTCGGAAGTGCGATCTTAAGAGCCGTGGGAGATACGCGGCGGCCATTGTTTTATCTAACTGAGGCTGGAATCATTAATGTTATTTTAAATCTCTTTTTTGTTATCATATGCCGTTTGGATGTGGCCGGGGTTGCTCTGGCAACAGTCATTTCCGAGACGGTGTCCGGCGGCCTTGTATTTCGATGTTTAATGAAGGAAAAGGGCGGTATCCAGTTGATACCTTCAAAGCTTCATATTTATAAAGATAAGTTGCAGAAAATTTTGAGGATCGGTCTGCCAGCCGGTTTCCAGGGAATTGTGTTTGCATTGTCGAATGTTTTGATTCAATCTTCGGTGAATATTTTCGGAGCGACGATTGTTGCAGGAAATTCGGCAGCGGCGAATATCGAAGGTTTTGTTTATGTGTCTATGAATGCCTTTCATCAGGCCACCGTTTCATTTACGAGCCAGAATATGGGGGCCGGAAAATATGAACGGATCAATAAGATTCTTTTTTGCGGGCAGATCTGCGCGATCGTGGTTGGTCTTGTTTTAGGTAATGCCTGTGTTATTTTTGGAAATCCATTACTCGGTGTATATTCATCCAGTCCGGAGGTTATTCAGGCTGGTCTTGTACGGCTTCGGGTCATTGCTGCGACCTATGCACTTTGCGGGATGATGGATGTTATGGTTGGAAGTCTGCGTGGAATCGGGTATTCCATTATGCCGATGATCGTTTCGACGATTGGTGCCTGCGGACTTCGTATTCTTTGGTTGGCGACAGTTTTTCAGATACCGGAATTCCACAATGTACGAATGGTATATTATTCGTATCCGGTAACATGGATTGTGACATTCATTGCCCATGTCATATGTTTCATATGGGCCAGAAGGCGAGTCGGAAAACGGATTCAGCCGGCAACAGTATAAATGGGAGGAATTGCAAATGAAAACAGCGGTTGTGACAGACAGTAACAGCGGTATCACGGCAGAGCTGGGCAGAGAACTCGGTGTCTATGTTGTGCCTATGCCGGTGATGATTGACGGGAAAACCTATTATGAAGGTGTGAATCTGACCCAGGAAGCTTTTTTCCAAAGTCAAATGAGCGGCGGTGATATTACAACTTCCCAGCCGTCGCCGGGCGATGTCATGGACTTGTGGGAGCGGGTATTAGACGAAGGCTATGATGATCTTGTCTATATTCCAATGTCCAGTGGTTTAAGCAATTCCTGCGCCAGTGCAATTATATTGGCGAGAGACTATGATGGTAAGGTTCAGGTCGCCGATAATCATCGGATTTCAGTGACCCAGTATGCCTCGGTGCTGGATGCCTTAAAACTGGCAAATGAGGGAAAAAATGCACTTCAGATTAAGGAAGCCTTGGAAGCTGCCGCCTATGATGCAAGTATCTATATTGCGGTGGATACGTTGGAATTTTTGAAAAAGGGCGGACGAATCACACCGGCAGCCGCAGCCATTGGCGGCGTACTCAATATAAAACCGATTCTATCCATTCAGGGAGACCGTTTAGATGCTTATGCGAAAGCACGCGGAATGAAACGGTGCCAGGCCAAACTGATTGAAGCTTTGAAAAATGATTTTAAAGAGCGTTTGTCCGGAGCGGATATGTCAAAAGTTCGGGTGGGAACGGCTGGTTCCTTTCGAAGAGCGGAAGATGCGGAAGCCTGGCGGTTGGAAGTGTCAGAAGCTTTTCCGGGATTTGATGTGGTGTATGGAAATCTGGGATGCAGTATTGCCACGCATACCGGGCCGGAAGCCAGAGGCCTTGGATTTTATAAGGTGCTGTAGAGTATGAAACGATATGTGGATATGGCGGATATTTCCGATGGAAAGTATTATACCTCTGGTGATATGGTAAAAGCCGGATGCAGCGGATGCGGAAGATGCTGTAAAGGAATGGGAAAGAGCATTGTTCTTGACCCGTTGGATATATTTCGATTAACGACCCGGCTGGACTGTACCTTTGAGGAATTGATGAAGGATAAAATTGAATTGAATGTGGTGGACGGCATTATTCTGCCAAATTTAAAGATGACGGAAACATTGGATTGTTGTGCGTTTTTGGATGAACAGAATCGGTGTACGATTCATGATTTTCGGCCGGGAATCTGCCGGCTGTTTCCGCTGGGGCGTTATTATGACCAGGACAGCTTTAAATATTTTCTTCAGGTTCATGAATGTAAAAATCCCCGTCCAGCCAAGGTGAAGATAAAAAAATGGCTGGAAGAACCGGAACTTAAACGGCAGGAAGCCTTTATCAGCCGCTGGCATTTTTTCCTTAAAAAAATTCAGGAGCGGCTGGATGTAAAAAATGACGATGGTCTGCGTAGGCAGGTAAGTTTGTTTATTCTGCAGAAATTTTATATGGAAGCCTTTCCTCCGAACGGAGATTTCTATGCATTGTTTGAGGCTCGGGCAGAAGAAGCAGAAAAGATACTTGGCAGTGTGATAGCGTAATAAATATGCCTTAAAGGAACGTAATATTCCTTTAAGGCATTGTCCTTTTTATGGGACATTGATATAATTGTCTGGAATGAAGGGGTTAGGTATGGCAAAGCTACAGAACCAGAAAATAAAAATTTTATATGTGATGCGGGCCTTTCTGGAGCGCAGTGATGAAAAGCATCCGCTGACGGTGGTGGATTTGATTACAGAGTTGGGGCGATATGGTATCCAGGCAGAGCGAAAAAGTATTTATGCGGATATAGAGACTTTGAGGACTTTTGGTATGGATATCATTCTTCGAAAGGATGCTCCGGCCGGCTATTATCTGGGAAAACGGGATTTTGAGCTGGCGGAGTTGAAATTATTGGTGGATACGGTCCAGGCATCAAAATTTATTACGGTGAAGAAATCCGATGAGCTGATTCAAAAACTGGAGGGGTTGGCCAGCCATTATGAGGCGAGACAGCTCCAGCGTCAGGTCTATGTGGCAAATCGTATTAAAACGATGAACGAAAGCATTTATTATAATGTGGATAAAATACACACTGCGATTTCTGAAAATGTAAAGATCCGTTTCCAATACTTTGAGTGGGCGGTGCCGAAGGAAATGCGGCTTAGAAAGAACGGGGCATTTTATTGTATCAGTCCATGGGTACTGACCTGGGACGATGAGAATTATTATCTGCTTGGATTTGATGAGGAAGCAGATATCGTCAAACATTATCGGGTGGATAAAATGCTGAATATTGAAATGACAAAAGAACCGAGGCTTGGACGGGAGCATTTTGACAATTTTGATACAGCCGTGTTTTCAAAAAAGATTTTCGGTATGTTTGGCGGAGAAGAGCAGGATGTGAAGATTCGGTTTGAGAATCGGTTTGTCGGCGTGGTCGTTGATCGGTTTGGGAAGGATATCACGATACGTCCGATGGATGCGGAGCATTTTGATATCCGGGTCCGGGTGGTTGTAAGCCATCCTTTTTTCGGCTGGCTTTCGGGACTTGGTGCCGGGGTAAAAATCTTGTCGCCGGAAAGTGTGGCGGCAGAGTATCGGCAATTTTTAGATGAAATACTGGAGCAGTACAGGGGGACATGATGTGAAGGAAAAAAATACTTGGCTGGGGACGGCTTTTGTCTTGACGGCTGGTGTCTGCTGGGGATTTATCGGATTTTTTTCATCCCATTTATCGGGCGTTGGATATAGCCCCGTACAGTTGGCTTTTTTAAGGAATATTGTGGCAGCAATTGTCATGTGGGCATATCTTTTACTTTTCCGCCGGGAGACATTGAAAATAGACTGGAAAGATTTGTGGATGTTCATCGGGACAGGAACGTTCAGTGTGGTCTTCTTTAATATTGCTTATTTTATGACGATTGAACAGACAACCTTGTCTGTGGCAGCTATTTTGCTCTATACGGCTCCCTGTTTTGTCATGGTCATATCGGCGCTGCTGTTTCATGAAAGGGTTACACGGGCAAAGGGCGCAGCTCTTGTGCTGGCTTTGTTTGGCTGTGTCTGTACGACGGGAATTTTTAATGGCATTGGAAGCTCTGTACCTGTTTTTGGAGTTTTTACGGGAATCGCTTCGGGATTTTGTTATGCGCTCTATTCGATTTTTGGACATATTGCACTTAAAAAATACAGTACGGTGACAGTGACGGCTTACACATTTCTCATTGCTGCAGTCAGCCTTTTACCCTTTATAAATATGAGTGAAATAGCGGCTTTGACGGCAGAGCCGGCGGTGTTGGGGAATATTATAGGTATTGGAATTATTTCGACATTATTGCCGTATATTTTTTATACCATGGGGCTTCAAAGTACGGAACCGGGAAAAGCATCTGTGATGGCCTTTGTAGAGCCGATGGTTGCCACACTGGTCAGTATTTTTATTTTAAACGAGGATTTTACATGGATGGGAATGATAGGCGTTATGGCAATTTTCCTGTCTATTGTGTTACTGAATGTGAAAGGTCGGGATTAAATGAAATATATTATTGGAATTTGTGGGACAGGTCTGATGGGAGCTTCAATGGCTCAGATTTTTGCGGAACAAGGTTATGAGACTCTGATTTATGGAAGAACAGACGAATCCCTGGGGCGGGCCAAAAAGGCAATTCATTTGGAAGAGGATGCAGCGCTCGGATATACGACCCGGTTGGAAGATTTGGGTAAATGTGATATCATTATTGAATCTATTGTGGAAAATCTGGCAGTGAAACAGGCGTTTTTTGAGCGTTTATCTCAAATTGTCAGGCCGGATGCCATTCTGGCAACGAATACGTCGGGATTGTCCATGAACCGGATTTGTGAGCGGGTCCAGGGAAAAGAAAGGTTTCTCGGAATGCATTGGTTTAATCCATCCAATCTGATTCCTTTAATAGAAATTATCTGTAATGAAAAAACGGAACAGAAATATGTGGATGTAGTTTATGCACTGGCAAAGGCCATCGGAAAGAAACCGGTTATCTGCCGGCAGGATGTTCCGGGCTTTATTGCCAACCGGATTCAGTTTGCCGTTTTGAGAGAATGTATGGATATTGTGGAAAAAGGAATCGCATCGGCGGAAGATGTGGATGCGGTAATGAAATATGGACTTGGATTCCGATATGCGGCTTACGGCCCATTTGAAGTGGCGGATTTCGGCGGCCTTGATACATTTTATCATATTTCTGAATACTTAAATGAAGATTTATGTGATGCAAAGGAACCGCAAAAGCAGATTCGGGATTTGTATGAACAGGGGCACTATGGTGTGAAAAATGGCCGGGGTTTTTATGATTACAGTAACGGAAAGGGCGAGGAAGCTGTAAAAATTCGAAACAGGAAATTTAAAGACATGAAAGATTGTCTTGATAAATGGGAAGAATATTAAAAGAAATATAGGAGGACCAGGGATGTTATGGATTAAAAACGGGCGTTTAGTGGACCCGAAAAGTCAGACAGATAAAGTATGTGATATTTGTATTGAGAGAGACCGGATTGCCGGAATTACTCCGCCGGGCGGTGCAGAGCAAAAACACCGGGAAGAGGATGAGATTATCGATGCGGCCGGAATGGTCGTAGCTCCGGGACTGATTGATGTTCATGTGCACTTCAGAGAACCGGGATTTACCTATAAAGAAGATGTGGCTACAGGTGCGGCAGCGGCAGCGACCGGAGGTTACACGACGGTGATCTGTATGGCCAATACAAAACCGGTGGTAGACAATGAAGAAACGTTGACCTATCTTCGGGAACGGGCAGCCGAAATGCCGGTTCATGTACTGAATACGGCAGCTATTACGAAAAATTTTGGTGGTACTGAATTAACCGATATGATCGGTTTAAAGGCACTGGGAGCTGTCGGGTTCACCGACGACGGTGTGCCGATTAAAGATACGGCGGTGGTCATGGAAGCTATGAAAATGGCGAAGGCTCTGGATGTACCGCTGAGTTTTCATGAGGAGGATCCGGCCCTTATCGGAAGTTTTGGTGTTAATCAGGGACCAGTATCCACGGCCGTAGGCGTGGCAGGTGCTCCGGCAGTGGCTGAAGACGTCCTGGTGGCCAGAGACTGTGCATTGGCCTTAAGCACAGGGGCTTCCATTGATATCCAGCATATCAGCAGCGGTACGTCGGTAGCCATTGTTCGTGCCATGAAAGCGCTTGGAAAAAATATTCATGCCGAAGCAACGCCGCAGCATTTTTCACTGACGGAGGAGGCTGTTTTGGCACGGGGAACTCTTGCCAAAGTGAATCCGCCGATTCGTACTGAGGAAGACCGTCAGGCGATTATTCAGGGATTAATGGATGACACCATTGATTTTATTGCGACGGACCATGCACCTCACAGTGCGGAAGAAAAGGCGAAGGATATGAAGTCTGCACCGAGCGGAATGATTGGTCTGGAAACGGCACTGGCCCTTGGTATTACGAATTTGGTGAAACCGGAATATTTAAGTCTTTCTCATTTCCTTGAGAAACTGACGACGAATCCGGCAAATCTCTACCATCTGGACGCGGGCTATGTGGCTGTAGGCGGCAAGGCCGATTTGGTTGTCTTTGACGAAAATGAGACCTGGACTGTGGGAGAACATTTTAAGTCGAAAGCGTCCAATTCTCCGTTTATCGGAGAAACCTTGCAGGGTAAGGTCAAATATACAATTTGTGACGGAAAGATTGTTTACAAAGACTAGAGGAAAGGAATTTTATGAATTTAAGTATCGAAACAGGAATACCTTTAATTACAGTGTTTATACAGGGATTACTGAGCTTTTTCTCACCGTGTATTCTGCCGCTGGTGCCGTTATATATCAGTTATCTGGCCGGCGGCATGTACCGGACGGATGAGAATGGAAAAATTTCTTATCCGAGAAAAAAAGTGCTGATTCATACACTTTTCTTTATTTTAGGCATTGGTTTTGCCTTTATTTTGCTGGGACTTGGATTTACGGCGATCGGCAGGTTTTTCAGCGGCAATAAGGTCTGGTTTACCCGGATTGGCGGATTGATCATGATTGGCTTTGGGCTTTATCAGTTAGGCTTTTTTGGAAAATCCCAGTCGATGGAACAGACACGTCGTCTGCCTTTTTCCATGGAAGGAAAGACTTTTGGGCCGCTGATGGCGCTGCTTCTGGGATTTACCTTCAGCTTTGCCTGGACGCCTTGCGTCGGCCCGGTGCTGGCCAGTGTGTTGTTGATGGCGTCTTCGGCGTCGACAGCGACGGCAGGTTTTGCGCTGATTGGCGTTTATATGGCAGGCTTTGTTCTGCCTTTTCTTGCCGTGGGTATTTTTGCCGGGGCCGCTTTAGATTTCTTTAACCGAAAACGCCAGGTAATTCGATATACGGTCAAAATCGGCGGCATTTTGCTGATTCTTATGGGTGTGATGACCATGACCGGATGGATGAATGGCCTGACGGGCTATCTGTCCAGCTTTGGAACGGGTGGTCAGAACGGGGTGGCCTCCGGGGAAACGGGTGAGGACGTATCGGGCACGGAAGCGACCGCAGAAGAGAGCGGGGAAGTAACTGGCACAGAAACAGCGGCGAAGGCTGCAGAGACGGCTGGAACAGAACAGACTGGGGAAACCACCGGGGAGACAGAAGATACCGGAAAGCAGACGGTGGCTGCGCCGGATTTCACGCTGACGGACCAGTTTGGAAACAGTCATACTCTGTCCGAATATAAGGGAAAAACGGTTTTCCTGAATTTCTGGGCCACATGGTGCGGTCCTTGCCGGATGGAAATGCCTTATATCCAAAAGGTCTACGAAGACTATGGAAGTAACAGTGGTGATGTTATCATCCTTGGGGTCGCCAATCCAAAGACCGGGGATCAGCCGAATAACAGTGATGTGACCCGGGAAGAAGTGGAAAGCTTTTTGTCGGAAAATGGCTATACCTATCCGGTGGCGATGGACTTAGACGGAAGTATTTTTGCAGCTTATGGAATCCAGGCCTTCCCTACCACATTTATGATCGACAAAAACGGCAATGTTTATGGATATGCAGCAGGAAGTCTCAGTGAAGATATGATCCGCAGCATCATCCAGCAGACCATCGACAGAGTGGAAAATAATTGATGCCGACGGTGAAAATTTTAACTTTACACAGGTTTAAAATATGATATAATGGTTGCGGATAGTATTCCTCAGGAAACTATACCGTGACGCGCGGAGCTTGACGGAGCGCGCCCCATGCGAAGCATATGACATGAGGAGTGCCCTTTGGGTATACCGTGACGCACTCTTTGAGCGCATTTTGACTAAACTTGTTTGCAGATCCTGGATTTAAGTCTTTGAATCCGTAATGGAACTTATATCGCGAGCGAATGGGATTCCGTGGGAGCATCACCTTGGAAAGAAGGTGGTCGGGATGAGAATAGGATTTGTTGGTGCAGGAAAAGTTGGCTTTACTCTGGGAAAATACATGTCGGAACGCAACGTGTGTGTATCCGGATACTATAGCAGAAGTGAAGAGTCGGCCAGACAGGCATCTATTTTTACACATACAAAGTATTACGAGACACTTGAAGAATTGATAGGGTCTAGTGATGCTCTCTTTTTGACGGTTCCGGATGGGGCCATCGAAGGTGTATGGAATTCTATAAAACGATATTCTTTGACAGGCAAGTTTATTTGTCACTGTAGCGGCGTAGAGACAAGCGCCGTATTTTCTGAGATTGACCAGATGGGAGCATTTGGTTATTCTATCCATCCTTTGTTTGCGATTCACAGCAAGTCGCAATCGTATCAGGAAATTTCTCAAGCGTATTTTACAATTGAAGGAGCGGAAGCACATATTGATTTCTGGAAGGATTTTTTTGAAAATCTGGGAAATCCGGTGCGTATTATTAAAGCTGAGCAGAAGGTGCTTTATCACGGTGCCGCTGTATTTGCCAGCAATCTGGTTACCGGACTGTTTGAAGAAGGGGTCAATCTATTGATGGACTGCGGCTTTGACAGAGAAAGCGGCGAAGCGGCTCTAAGGCCTTTATTTCTCCATAATTGCCAGTCGGTAGCCAGTGTGGGGACAGCGTCGGCTTTAACAGGGCCGGTGGAGCGGGCAGATGCAAAGACGATTCAAAAGCATTTAAATGTGCTGCCGCCGGAAGAAAAGGAAATTTATGTACGATTGTCAGAAGTGTTGGTGGATATTGCAAAACGGAAACATCCGGAACGGGATTACAGAGGTTTATCCCAAATATTTGAAAGGAATGGAGAAGTAAAATGAAAAACACAGTTGCAACCTTTAAGAAAGCAAAGGAAGATGGAAAGAAGCTGTCCATGCTGACAGCCTATGATTATTCGACAGCAAGTCTTTTGGATGCTGCCGGAATTAATGGGATTCTTGTAGGAGACTCTCTGGGAAATGTCATCCTCGGTTATGAGGATACGATTTCTGTAACTATGGAAGATATGATTCATCATGGCGCAGCCGTATCCAGAGGTGCAAAGAATGCCCTTGTTGTTGTGGATATGCCGTTCATGTCTTATCAGGGTTCTGTCTATGATGCATTGAATAATGCAGGCCGTCTGATGAAAGAAGGCCGGGCCAATGCGGTCAAACTGGAAGGCGGCATCGAAGTTGTTCCTCAGATTAAAGCCATTGTTCAGGCCGGTATCCCGGTCATGGGTCATTTAGGACTGACACCTCAGTCTATTAATGCTTTTGGCGGATATAAGGTACAGGGGAAAGATGAGGCGGCAGCGCAGAAGCTTTTAGATGATGCAAAAGCCATCGCCGAAGCCGGAGTTTTTGCTATGGTTCTGGAATGTGTACCGTCGGCTCTGGCTCAGAAAGTGACAGAAGCTGTTTCTGTGCCGACCATTGGTATTGGCGCAGGTGCAGGATGTGACGGACAGATTCTTGTATATCAGGATATGCTTGGCATGTTCTCTGATTTCACACCGAAATTTGTAAAACGTTATGCCAATATCGGTGAAGCTATGAAAAGTGCGTTTAAGAGTTATATCGACGAAGTCGGCGAAGGTGCTTTCCCATCCGCTGAACACGGATACGGCATTGCAAATGAAGTGATTGAGAAATTATATTAGGAGGCAGCTGTGATGCAGATAGAAAAGACAGTGGCCGGCGTGAAAGCGCAGGTCAAAGCATGGAAAAAAGAAGGTTTGAGTGTCGGTTTGGTGCCGACGATGGGATATCTTCATGAAGGCCATAAAAGCCTGATTGAACGTGCAGTAAAGGAAAATGACAAGGTCGTTGTCAGCGTTTTTGTCAATCCGACTCAGTTTGGACCAACCGAGGATTTGGAGAGCTATCCGAGAGATTTAAATGCGGACAGCATTCTCTGTGAAGATGCCGGGGCAGTGTTAATCTTTGCGCCGGAAGTTTCTGAAATGTATGCGGAGGATTTTACGACTTATGTGAATATGAGCGGTGTGACTGCAGAACTTTGCGGAAAAAGCCGTCCGATCCATTTCCGCGGTGTATGTACTGTTGTCAATAAATTGTTTAATATTGCCACTCCGGACAGAGCTTACTTCGGTGAAAAGGATGCCCAGCAGTTGGCGGTAATCCGCCGGATGGTCCGGGATTTGAATATGAATGTGGAAGTTGTCGGCTGCCCGATCATCCGTGAAGCAGACGGTCTGGCAAAAAGTTCCAGAAATACTTACTTATCTTCGGAAGAGCGGCAGGCAGCGCTCGTTTTGAGCCGGGCTATCAAAGCAGGAAAAGCTATGGTTCAGTCCGGGGAAAAAGACGGTGAAAAGGTACTCGATGAAATGAAAAGGATTATTTCTGAAGAGCCGCTGGCCCGAATTGATTATGTGGAAATGGTAAAATGGGATACCATCGAGATTCATCATACGGTAGACTGTCCGATTCTGGTAGCCATTGCCGTATTTATCGGAAAGACACGATTGATTGATAACTTTATACAGGAGTAGACAGATATGATAATGACAATGTTAAAAGGAAAAATTCACCGGGCAACGGTGGTTCAGGCAGAACTGGATTACGTAGGAAGTATTACGATTGATGAAGCCTTGATGGAGGCTTCAGGTATTTGCGAGTATGAGCAGGTACAGATTGTAGATGTTAATAATGGACAGCGGTTTGAGACATATGTCATTGCCGGAGATCGGAACAGTGGTATGATCTGCCTGAACGGTGCGGCAGCCCGGATGGTACAGGTGGGTGATAAGATCATTATCATGTGCTATGCAGGCATGACACCGGAAGAAATGGCTGAATATGCGCCGAAGGTCGTTTTTGTAGATGACGAGAATAAGGTAAAAAGGATTACCCGTTATGAAAAACACGGACTTTTGTCCGAAATGGATGAGGTGGAATAAATGCTGAAAGGAAAGACGGTCGTACTCGGTGTGACCGGAAGCATTGCGGCTTATAAGATTGCGGGACTGGCCAGCCGTCTCGTAAAACAGCATGCGGATGTTCATGTGATCATGAGCAAAAATGCGACGAATTTTATCCATCCGACGACCTTTGAGTCTTTAACAGGCAACAAATGTATGGTGGATACCTTTGACCGGAATTTTCAGTTTAATATTGCCCATGTATCTCTGGCCAGCCGGGCCGATGTGATGCTCGTGGCTCCGGCTTCCGCCAATATTATTGCCAAGATGGCCTATGGCATCGCTGACGATATGCTGAGTACGACGGCATTGGCCATGACCTGTCCGGTGATCGTTTCACCGGCCATGAATGTCAATATGTTCCATAATCCGGTTGTTCAGGATAATCTGGTCCGTCTGTCCGGTTACGGGAAAATCATTATTCCGCCGGAAAATGGATATCTGGCCTGTGGTACGACCGGAGATGGGAAAATGCCTTCGGAAGATGTGCTTTTCGACTATATTGTCCGGGAAATTGCCCACGAAAAGGATTTGGCAGGACGGAAGGTCCTGATCACTGCGGGACCGACTCAGGAACCATTGGACCCGGTACGGTATCTTACCAACCATTCTACAGGAAAGATGGGCTATGCCATTGCCCGCCAGGCCATGCTTCGCGGTGCAGAGGTGACATTGGTCAGTGGTCCGGCAGCTCTTACTCCGCCGCCTTTTGTCAAAGTTGTTCCGGTGGTCCGTGCGGCGGACATGTTTGAGGCCGTAAAGGAACGGTGGGAAAGTCAGGATATCATTATCAAAGCGGCAGCGGTGGCAGATTATACGCCGGTGCAGACGGCAGAAGATAAGATTAAGAAAAAAGATGACGATATGTCATTGGCTCTGAATCGGACCCAGGATATTCTCGCATGGCTTGGACAGCATAAAAAAGAAAATCAGGTACTCTGCGGTTTTTCCATGGAAACCCGGGATGTGCTGGAAAATTCTGCGGCCAAGCTTGAAAAGAAAAATGCCGATATGATCGCAGCAAATTGTCTGAAAGAAAACGGCGCCGGGTTTGGAACAGATACAAATCATCTCAGCCTTATTTCCAGAAATGGGGTGGATGATCTGCCGATGCTTTCAAAAGAGGCAGCGGCCGATAAGCTTCTCGATGCACTGAAAACCTTGCTGGAAGCGAAGAATAGCTGAAAAGGAGGGAATGCCCCATGATTGCAGCAGTGGATATCGGAAATTCCAATATTGTCATCGGTTTGATGGATGAAGAACGGAAGGTCTGCTTTTCCGGGAGAATACGAAGTGACCGCCAGAAGACAAAAGAAGAATTTATGATTGAATTAAAGACCCTACTGGAAATTTACCATGTGACACTGGAAGGTGTTCAGGGAATCATCATATCTTCGGTCGTTCCCGGACTTACCGATGTGGTTCGGGAAGGAATGAGCCTGATGACCGGGCTGACGCCATTGGTCGTAGGTCATGGTATTCGTACCGGCATCCGTATTGCGACAGACCATCCGGCCAGTCTTGGTTCAGATCTGGTAGTGGATGCCGTGGCGGCTACGGAGGAACATTCGGGAAAGATAGCTATATTTGATATGGGGACGGCAACGACCTGTTCCGTGGTGGATGAGAGACGTTCTTATCTTGGAACGCTGATCATGCCGGGAATAAAAATTTCCCAGGATGCTTTAACGGAGCGCACCTCTCAATTGCCTTACATCCGTTTTGAAAAACCGAAGCATATGATAGGAAAAAATACTATTGAGAGTATGCAGAGCGGTTTGATCTACGGAAACGCAGCGATGGTGGACGGCTTGATCGAGCGGCTGGAAACGGAGCTTGGCGGTGAGATAACGATACTGGCGACGGGCGGTATTGCCGGCGTGATCGTGCCATTTTGCCGGAAGAAAATCATTTATGACCCGGATTTACTCTTAAAGGGCCTGTGGTACATTTATCATAAAAATGTCAAAGAAAATTAATACCTGTTTGGGTGTCGTAAAATCATTGGAATTGAACGGTTTTGCGGCACCCTTTTTATTGCAATGGCAAATTGACACTCCATGTATTAAATGATACAATTTAAAATATACCTAAGAGGGGGATATAGGAGATGTCGGATTTTTTAACAAATCTCAATCAGCATTTCGATTCTTTTACCCATTCCCAGAAGCTGACGGCCAACTATTTAACGGATCATATGACCGAGTTTGCCTTTAGTACTCTGGAGAGCCTCGCAGAGAAAATCGATGTCAGTACGACGACGATCATCCGTTTTTCAAGAGTATTGGGATACAAAGGTTTTTCTGAAATGCAGAGAGATATTCAGGCTGAATTAAAACAGAAAGAGTCTTTGCCGGGACGGCTGGCTGATATGCCGACGATTTCGGATAATCATTTGCTGAGAGAATCCTTTGAAAATGATATGAAAAATATCCGAAAGACGTTGGAAGTACAGCGGGATGAGGATTTGCGAAAAGCCATTGAGATTATTTCCGGCGCCAAAAATATTTATGTCCTTGGTATGCGGAGTTCTTTTGCAGTAGCCCATTATATGGCATCTCAGCTAGGAGAGATAAAGAAGCATGTGAACCTGATCCAGTCTATAGGAATGATCTATCCGGAGGAAATCGTTGGGGCCGGAGAAGGGGATGTGTGTATTGCCTATTTATTTCCAAGATATTCGAAAGTGGCGGCGACCATGATTTCATGGCTGCGGGAACACGGCGCTAAGGTTGTGCTGATTACCAGTATGAATTATGGTGCGGTCAGCAGCTATGGGGATGTGATCCTGCCTTGTGCCATTTCCAGTGTGACCTATAAGAATTCCTTTGCAGCGCCGCTGTGTCTGACAAATTATATGATCGCAGCATTGGCGAAACAAAATTATGATGAGGCCAAAGAGGTGCTGTCACGCACCGAATCCATACTGGCTCAGGGATATTATCTGGGGATATAAGATTAAAAATTGAAAATTTGGAGCCGTGGTTTGAAGATCATGGCTCCTGTGATTGTAAAGAGGAGGCGATTGTTATGAAACATTTTGTAATTACTATCAGCAGGGAATATGGTTCCGGTGGACGTCTGATCGGTCAGGCATTGGCAGAACGTTTGGGCATCGATTTTTATGATAAGGAAATCATCAACATGTTAATGGAAGAAAGCGGATTTACCCGTGAAACTGTGGAGGAATGGCAGGAAAAGAAAACATCCAGTTTTCTTTATAACTTGTATATGTCTACCCAGGAGCGGCCCCTTTCCGATCAGATTTATCTGGCAAAGACAAAAATCGTCAGCCAGTTGGCGGAAAAAGGTTCTTGTGTGATCGTCGGGAACTGCGGCGATTATATTCTGAGGGACAGAGAAGACGTATTGAGCTTTTTCATCTATGCACCGATGGAAGAACGTATGGAACGGGTACGGACAGTATACGGAGAAAATCCGGAAAATATACCGAATTATGTAAAAAAAATAGATAAAAAGCGGAGTGATTATTACAACCATTTTACAATGAATCGTTTTGGCGATTACCATAACTTCGATGCCTGTATGAATACGAGCATCGGTCTGGACTTGACAACAGATATTTTAGAGAACATGATCAGAGGAGTTTTTGGAGGAGCGGAAGATGCAGCAAGACGAGGAAATGATACAAGAAAATAAAATGGGGATCATGCCGGTCAATAGGCTGCTGGTCACCATGTCTATACCAATGATTATATCGATGCTTGTTCAGGCTCTATATAATGTGGTGGACAGTGTATTTGTATCTCAGATTAACGAGAATGCTTTAACGGCCGTTTCAATGGCCTTTCCTATTCAAAATTTAATGATTGCCGTGGCGGTGGGTACCGGGGTCGGCACAAATGCCCTGTTATCCCGGAGTCTCGGTGAAAAAAATCAGGAGATGGCCAATAAGGCTGCCAATAACAGTGTGTTCCTGGCATGTGCAAGCTATCTCGTTTTCCTTATTTTTGGTCTGACCTGTTCGGAACTTTTTTATAAGCTCCAAACAGATATTCCGGAAATTATTTCTTATGGACGGGATTATGTATTCTTTGTCTGTATTTTATCTTTTGGTCTGTTTTTGCAGGTGGCCTTTGACCGGATGCTCCAGGCTACGGGACGGACATTTTATACGATGTTTACACAAGGGTCCGGTGCTGTCATCAATATTATTCTGGACCCGATTCTGATTTTTGGGTGGTTTGGTTTTCCAAAAATGGAGGTGGCCGGCGCAGCATTGGCGACAGTCATCGGACAGATCATAGCCATGATAATCAGTGCTGTGATGAATGTGACAAAGAATACAGATATTCAACTGGAGTTAAAAGCTATGAGGCCGGATAAAGAAGTCATCGGACGGATTTATTCGGTGGGTCTGCCGTCTATTATCATGAGCAGTATTGCTTCGGTCATGACCTTCTGTATGAATAAGATTCTCATGTCTTTTTCATCGACAGCCACGGCGGTATTTGGTGTTTACTTTAAATTACAGAGTTTTGTATTTATGCCTGTATTCGGTTTAAATAATGGAATGGTGCCGATCATTGCCTTTAATTATGGTGCGAAGAAGAAATCGCGGATTATGAAAACAATGAAACTGGCTATGATGTATGCCTTCGGAATGATGGTCATTGGGCTGATCATATTCCAGCTTTGTCCGGTGGGGCTTCTTGAACTATTCAATGCTTCGGATGCCATGCTTTCTATTGGAGTTCCGGCTCTGAGGACGATCAGTATCAGCTTTCTTTTTGCTGCATTCAATATTATCGGTATTTCTATGCTCCAGGCGTTGGGACATGGTATTTACAGCATGTTTATTTCTGTCGGGCGTCAGTTGGTTGTTTTGATTCCGGTGGCTTATTTGCTTTCAAAAACCGGGAACTTAAATCTTGTATGGCTGGCATTTCCACTGGCGGAAGTGATGGCGATTTTATTGAGCGTAGGTTTCCTGCGTAAAATTTTAAAATCCTTAGATTTTTAAAAATATCCCTGGAGTTTCAGGGAAAGAGGATGGCGGAAAATAGATGAATTGGAAAAAGTGGTATCGGGAATGTACTCTGTGTCCCAGAGAATGCGGTGTTGATCGTCTGGAAGGCCGCCGGGGATTTTGCGGCCAGACGGCAGGACTGAAGGTGGCCAGGGCGGCTCTTCACATGTGGGAGGAACCCTGCATTTCCGGAACAAGAGGTTCGGGCACCGTATTTTTTACCGGCTGTCATCTGGGATGCGTGTTTTGTCAGAATGGACAGATTTCCAGGGGAGGGGCCGGAAATGAAATATCCGTGATTCGTCTGGCACAGATTTTTATGGAATTACAGGAAAAAGGCGCTCATAATATCAATCTGGTGACGCCGACCCATTTTGTGCCCCAGATCATCGAGGCGCTTCGAATCAGCCGGAAGATGGGACTGAAGCTGCCGATTGTTTATAATACAGGCGGCTTTGAGAAGGTGGATACGCTGGAACTTCTGGACGGATGGGTTGATGTTTATCTGACAGATTTTAAATTTATGGATGTTCATTTATCTGGACGTTACGCCCATGAGGAGGGGTATTCCTTTTATGCGGCAAAGGCTCTGGAGGAAATGTACCGTCAGACCGGAGCGCCGGTATTTGACGAAAATGGGCTGATGACAAAGGGAATTATTGTTCGGCATATGGTATTGCCGGGACAGTCGATGGATTCCCGGCAGATCATTGATTTTCTTCATGAGAATTACGGAGATAAAATTTATCTCAGTCTGATGAATCAGTATACGCCGTCGGGGTCCCTTGAAAAGTATCCGGAACTTCAAAAACGGGTAAAGCGCCAGGTATACGAACGGCTGATTCAGTATACTATCCGAAAAGGGGTAGAAAATGCCTATATACAGGAAGGCGGTACGGCAAAGGAGAGTTTTATCCCTGATTTTGACGGCGAAGGTGTTTAGAAAAAGGAGGCTGTATGGCGGGATATATCACATATATTGACTATTTGATTTTGATGTTTATACAGGAACATCTGAGGTTTGACTGGCTGACTGAGCCGACCGTATTCATCAGTCATCTCGGAAATTCCGGACTGTTCTGGATTCTGCTGTGCCTGGTTCTTCTTGCCTTTAAACGAACTCGTAAAATGGGATTTTGCGGTCTTTTGGCCCTGCTCATCGGAGCGTTGATCACCAATGTGGCTTTGAAAAATATCATCGCCAGAATTCGTCCTTATGAGCAGTTTCCAGATATTATTCTGCTTTTAGAGCGGCAGAAGGATTTTTCCTTTCCGTCGGGACATGCCTGCAGTTCTTTTGCGGCGGCCTGTGCGCTGTATTGGGCATCGGAGCAAAGAACGCGGCTGATTGGCGTGTTATCCCTTGTTTTGGCAATATTGATTGCCTGGTCAAGGCTCTATGTCGGTGTTCATTTTCCAACGGATGTTTTTTGTGGTGTGCTGATCGGCATATTCAGTGCATGGGCCGCATGGCAGATTATTAAAAGGATACAGGACAGGCAGTGTGCAGCGATAAAAGACAGCAGTGTGAAAGAAGATGGTGAAAATGGCTGAAAAACGCACAGAAGAAAAAAAGGAAAATATTGAAAAGTTGTCGATTCGTGGGATGATCCGTCAGGCGACGGTCTATCTGTTTGTCATAGCTATAAGCATTATTTTTATATTTGTCCTCTTTAAATGGTCGGAGATTCATAAGGCTTTTGGCGGATTGATAAGGATTCTGGCGCCGGTCATTGCGGGATTGATCATTGCCTACATTCTGCTTCCCGTGGTCGATTTTGTGGAGCGGCGGCTTTTAAAGCTGGAATGGGTTACGCGGAGCAGAAATCCGGTTCGGACAAAACAGATCGTCCGTGGGATCTCCGTGGGATGTGCTATGGCGTTTGCTCTGGGGATTATTTTTATTTTGGGTTATATGGTCCTGCCTCAATTGGTGACAAGTATTGCCCAGATCATTATGCGGTTTCCGTCTTATACACGGCAAGTGTCAGAGTGGTTTGAAGGCCTGCAGTATGAAAGTCAGTTTTCGCAGGACCTTCAGGATATGATCAATCAGGCCATGAATTATTTGCAGACATGGATGAAAGATGATTTTTATCCTCAGCTTAGGGCCGGAATCAATACCTTTACGTTGAGTATCATGAATGTTCTGCAGTTTTTCTATAATATTATCATCGGCGCGATCATATCTATTTATGTTATGATGAGTACTAATACCTTCACCGGGCAGGCGAAGAAAATTGCCTATGCGGTACTGAAACCGGATATCGCAAATTCGATGATCGAGGTTGTACGTCATTGTAATCAGATTTTCGGCGGTTTTATTACCGGAAAATTGATTGATTCGGCTATTATCGGTGTGGTATGTTTTGTTGTGCTGAATTTGATTCATATGCCTTATGCCATGCTGGTCAGTGTGATCGTCGGTGTGACCAACGTCATTCCATTTTTCGGACCATATATTGGTGCCATACCGAGTGTTATTCTGATCAGTCTGACCGATTTGAAGCAGGGGGCTATTTTCCTTGTATTTATTATCATTCTTCAGCAGATTGACGGAAATATCCTTGGACCGAAGATTTTGGGGAATTCCACAGGCCTTTCGCCTTTCTGGGTTGTTTTTTCCATCCTGGTCGGCGGCGGTGTCTTCGGTTTCCCTGGCATGCTTCTTGGCGTACCCGTATTTGCTGTGATCTATTATCTGATCAAGACCTTTGTCGAATATGCGTTGTATAAAAAGCAGATGCCGCTGGAAACTCAGAATTATATCCATGCGGACGGTTTTGATCTGGAGACGGAGCAGTTGGTTTATAGTGATAACGGCACAGAAACCCGGAAAGAGCGCCGGGAGCGTTATGGCAGTTATAAAAATGTCAGCATTGAGCGGGATAAAAAACGGGAAGAACGGACCATGCGGGAGGAGCGGAAGGAAGAAAAAGATGAGTAACTTTAGCGATGAGAAAGGGAAAGCGCTGAAAGCCGCTTTCCCGGGAACGATTCCGGTCATGACCGGGTATGTTTTTCTTGGAATGGCTTTTGGAATTTTATTAAATGCCAAAGGTTATGGTATATTCTGGGCTTTGCTCATGAGTCTGTTTATTTATGCCGGGTCTATGCAGTATGTGGCCATATCTTTGCTGGTTTCTGCTTTTAATCCTGTGGCAGCCTTTGTAATGACATTAATGGTCAATGCCAGACATTTATTTTATGGTTTATCCATGTTGGATAAATTTAAAAATACAGGGAAGTTAAAGCCTTATTTGATTTTTGGATTGACAGACGAGACCTTTTCCGTACTCTGCGGGACAGAACCGCCGGAAGATGTATCCAGACCCTGGTACATGTTTTGGGTAACCTTGCTGGATCAGTTTTACTGGGTGGCTGGAAGTATTATTGGTTCTCTGCTCGGTTCTGTTGTGTCTTTTGATACAAAAGGGTTGGATTTTGTGTTGACAGCTCTGTTTGTTGTTATTTTTGTCGGACAGTGGCAGGAAGCGGAAAATCATATACCGGCCATCATTGGTGTGACCGTAATACTGCTTTGCCGGATTATTTTTGGAAGCAGTTCTTTTTTGATTCCGGCCATGATCGGCATTTTAGTCTGCCTTTCACTGGCTAAGAACAGGATGCAGGGGAGGGAATGTTTATGACGGCTTTGCAGGCCTTGATTACGATCGGGCTTTGTGTTCTTGGAACTACGCTGACCCGGTTTCTGCCTTTTATCCTGTTTCCTGAGAACAGAGAAACGCCGGAATATATCCGTTATCTCGGCAGTGTATTACCTTATGCGGTCATTGGACTTTTAGTGGTTTATTGTTTAAAGGATGTAAATTTTTTTGGAGGCAGCCATGGTATACCGGAATTGATCGCAGTCGTTTTTATCATAGTTGTTCATACCTGGAAAAAGAACGTACTTTTGAGTATTGCCGGGGGTACATTGCTTTATATGGCTCTTGTGCAATACATTTTTATCGGATAATTATTCAATTTTACTTTGACAGAGTAAAAAAGTGTGCTAATATAAGTAAAGTCAGGAGAGGTGAATGATGAGAGAAATTATCATTGAAGAGCAGGACGATAAAGAAGCCTTTGAGAGTCTGTATGTGCGGCGGGCGAATTATTACGAGACGGATAAGATGGGGATTATTCATCATTCCAACTATATCCGTTGGTTCGAGGAAGCCAGGCTCCGCTATATGGAGGAAATGGGCTGGCCTTTTACGAAGGTTGAGGCAATGGGGATCGTCATTCCTGTACTCTCTGTGGACTGCCAGTATAAATCCATGGTTCGTTATGATGACATTGTGGATATTTACACAAAAATTACCAAATTCAGCGGTGTCAAAATGACCATTGCCTATCGGGTGCTGGATTCGGAGACAGGGGAGCTTCGGTGTACCGGAGAGACGTCCCATTGTTTCCTGAATAAGGATTATAGACCGATTCGTATGAAACGGGAATATCCGGAATTATATGAGATATTTATGAGCCATGTGGCTGTAGAATAGGAGGACAAAGCGTATGAAATTATACGAAAACGGCGCGTATCTTTTAAACGGTGTGGATATCGTGGAGGATGCCGGAGATGTGAAGCAGATTCTTGCGGCAAAGACCGGCAGAGATGTTTCTAAAGAGGAAGCGGCAAAGAATACGATTGCCTATGGGATTTTGGAAGCCCACAATACTTCCGGAAATATGGAAAAGCTGAAAATTAAATTTGACAAACTGACATCCCATGATATTACCTTTGTTGGTATTATTCAGACAGCCAGAGCGTCGGGCCTGGAAAAATTTCCTGTGCCATATGTATTGACCAACTGTCATAACAGCCTTTGTGCCGTTGGCGGTACGATCAATGAAGATGACCATATGTTTGGTCTGTCTTGTGCTAAAAAATACGGTGGTGTTTATGTACCGCCGCATCAGGCAGTCATTCACCAGTTTGCCAGAGAAATGTTGGCCGGCGGCGGCCGTATGATTCTTGGTTCAGACAGTCATACCCGTTATGGTGCCCTCGGTACAATGGCTATGGGTGAAGGCGGACCGGAGCTGGTTAAACAGCTCTTGAACCAGACTTATGACATTAATATGCCAGGTGTTATCGGCGTTTATTTAAAAGGCAAACCAATTCCAGGTGTTGGTCCTCAGGACGTAGCTCTGGCAATTATCGGCGCTGTATTTGATAATGGATATGTAAAGAATAAAGTGATGGAATTTGTCGGACCTGGCGTTTCCAACTTAAGTGCTGATTTCCGTATCGGTGTGGATGTTATGACCACAGAGACAACCTGTCTGTCCTCTATTTGGAGAACGGATGATGAAATCAAAGATTTCTATGAGATTCATAAACGTCCGGAAGATTACAAAGAGTTAAATCCGGGAGCAGTAGCTTACTATGACGGTATGATCGAGATTGACCTGAGTGAAATCCGTCCGATGATCGCTATGCCGTTCCATCCAAGCAATACCTATACTATTGAGGAATTAAATGCCAATCTGATGGATATTCTTGATGATTGTGAGAAGCGTGCCCTTGTCAGTCTGGACGGTCAGGTAGACTTTACTTTAAAGGATAAGGTACGTAACGGCCGTCTTTATGTAGAACAGGGAATCATCGCAGGTTGTGCCGGCGGCGGTTTTGAAAATATCTGTGATGCGGCCGATATTTTGAAAGGCGCCAGCATCGGACCGGATGAATTCACATTAAGCGTTTATCCGGCAAGTACACCAATCTACATGGAACTGGTGAAAAACGGTGCCGTAGCTACGCTCATGTCCACAGGTGCGATCGTTAAAACAGCCTTCTGCGGACCTTGCTTCGGAGCAGGCGATACGCCGGCCAATAATGCGTTGAGTATCCGTCATTCCACACGAAACTTCCCGAACCGTGAAGGTTCCAAGATTCAGAATGGACAGATTTCTTCTGTAGCATTGATGGATGCCCGTTCCATTGCGGCTACTGCTGCAAATAAGGGTTATCTGACTGCTGCAACGGATATTGATGCCAACTATACAAAACCGAAATATTTCTTTGACGAAACAATTTATAAAAACAGAGTATTTGACAGCCATGGTGTGGCTGACCCGGATGTGGAAATCAAACTGGGGCCAAACATTAAAGACTGGCCAGCCATGTCCGCCCTGCCTCAGAACATGCTGTTAAAAGTTGTTTCCGAGATTCATGACCCGGTAACGACAACAGACGAACTGATTCCTTCCGGGGAGACTTCTTCCTTCCGTTCCAATCCGTTGGGACTGGCAGAATTTACCCTGTCCAGAAAGGACCCGGCTTATGTAGGACGTGCCAAAGAAGTTCAGAAGGCTCAGAAAGCCATTGAAGCCAACACATGTCCTCTGGAAGTCCTTCCGGAAATGAAACCGGTGATGGAAAAAGTCCATGTTAAATTCCCGGAGGCCGGTGAAGGTAACTTAGGCGTCGGAAGTACGATTTTTGCAGTGAAGCCAGGGGACGGTTCCGCCCGCGAGCAGGCCGCTTCCTGTCAGAAGGTTCTTGGAGGCTGGGCAAATATTGCCAACGAATATGCGACAAAACGGTATCGTTCCAACCTCATTAACTGGGGTATGCTGCCGTTTATTATTCCGGAAGGTGAACTGCCATTTGCCAACGGCGATTATCTTTTCCTGCCGGATATCCGCAAAGCGGTAGAAGAAAAGGCAGATACAATCACAGCCTATAAAGTTGGAGATGAGTTGGTGCCGTTTACCATGACATTGGGTGAGCTGACTGATGAAGAACGGGAGATTATCCTCAAAGGCTGCCTGATCAACTACAACCGGGTTTCCTGATTTTTACAAAAAACAGTTGACGCCCTTTTGAACTTTGCTTATAATTGACTTAATACGATGGAGTATTCTCAAGAGATTGGGGATACTCCATTTTTTTTTAGGTCAAAAAACGCAGGAGGAAAATGTTATGATTGAACAAATTACAAAAATCAACAGTGCGATTAACGATGTTGTATGGGGAATCCCGATGCTTGTCCTTATTATCGCAACAGGTATTATTATGACGGTAGGAATGAAATTTTTCCAGCTGGTTCACTTTAAAGAGTGGATGGACGCAACTTTCCTTGCCATTTTCAAGAAGAAGGATGTCCGGGCCCATACGGCGAAGCATGAGAAATCCATTTCCCAGTTCCAGGCTTTATCAACGGCTCTGGCCGCAACCATCGGTGTGGGCAATATCGCCGGTGTCAGCAGTGCCATTGTGGTCGGCGGTGCCGGTGCGGTGTTCTGGATGTGGGTATCCGCGTTTTTCGGTATGATGACGAATTATTCTGAAAATGTTCTCGGTATCTATTACCGCAGAAAAAACAGCAAGGGTGAATGGTCCGGCGGTGCCATGTACTATTTGCTGGATGGCCTTGGTTCAAAAAAGGGCTGTAAAGGTATTGGTAAGTTCCTGGCTGTTCTGTTTTCGTTGTTTTGTATGTTTGCCAGCTTTGGTATCGGAAATATGACTCAGGTTCATGAGATTACCAGCTCTATCGTGGATGCTTTCCATTTGCCGGAAACGGTCATCGGAAGTATTACACCTCAGATTATTATCGGTGTTTTGTTAGCTGTTTTAGCAGCCCTGGTTATTTTGGGCGGTATCAAAGCCATCGGCAGTGTCACAGAAAAAATCGTGCCTTTTATGGCTCTCATTTATATTATTGGTACGGTGGCAACACTGATCATGAATATTGGCTCTGTTCCAGCGGTTTTCGGTGCCATTTTCAAGGGTGCTTTCGGACTTCAGGCTGTGGCCGGAGCTGCTGTAGGTACATTGGTTAAGGATGCGATAACCATGGGATTTAAGCGAGGCGTATTCTCCAATGAGGCCGGTCTTGGTTCTTCCGTTATGGTACATTCCGCATCCAATGTTAAAGAGCCGGTCATTCAGGGTATGTGGGGAATCTTTGAAGTATTTTTCGATACGATTATTGTTTGTACCCTGACTGCATTTACTGTGTTAAATTCTGGTCTTATCAATCTTGAAACGGGCGAAGTATTGAGCGAAGCAACGGGCGCATCCCTCGTCAGTGAAGCGATGGCTTTAAGATTCGGTTCGGCTGCCGGAATTTTCGTGGCCGTGGCTGTAGCTCTGTTTGCTTTTTCAACGGTTCTCGGCTGGTCCTTCTATGGAACAAAAGCCTGCGAATTCCTGTTTGGCACGAAGGCTACTGTTGTATATAAAGTGATTTTTGTTGTATGTATCATTTTCGGAGCAACCATGAGCTTTGATTTGGCATGGGATATTGCGGATACTTTAAACGGTCTTATGGCAATCCCGAACTTGATTGGTGTACTGACCCTTTCCGGCACTGTATTTGCCATTACAAAGAATTACATTGCCCGGAAAATTTCCAAAACCGATCCGAATCTGACACCGATGCTTTCCGGTCTGCCGGAAATTCAGGAAGAACAGGCAAGAAAAATGGCAGAGGACGGCGAGTAGGATTTCGCCGGCAAAAGGTTTTGGAGGGTCCGTTAAAAACTTAGGAAAATATTAAAGATTTCTGAAACGGTTTCCTGTATAATGGTCTTGAGACGAGGGGGATAGACCATGAGTGAAAAAATATTGATTGTGGATGATGAACAGGAAATTGCAGATTTGGTTGCCCTGTATCTGGAAAATGAGAATTTTCAGGTGTTTAAGTTTTATTCGGCAAAAGAGGCCATTCAATGTATCGAAAGTGAAACGCTGGATATGGCTATTCTGGATGTGATGCTTCCGGATATGAATGGTTTTCAGATTTGCCGGAAAATCCGGGAAAAATATAATTATCCGATTATTATGCTGACAGCCAAAGGGGAAGAGATGGATAAGATTACAGGTCTGACCCTTGGGGCTGATGATTATATCACAAAGCCCTTTCTTCCTCTGGAACTGGTGGCCAGAGTGAAAGCTCAGCTTCGGCGGTACAAGCGGTATAATACAGGAAAAGAAGAACCGGCGGATGTTTTGATACATTCCGGTCTTGTGATTAATGTGAAAAACCATGAGTGCATATTGAATGAAAAACCTTTATCGCTGACACCGACAGAATTTTCTATTTTGCGTATTTTAGTGGAAAAAAAGGGCAATGTGGTCAGTTCAGAGGAATTATTTCATGAAATCTGGGGAGATGAATATTTCAGCAAAAATAATAATACCATCACCGTCCATATCCGTCATTTAAGGGAAAAGATGGGGGATTCCTTTGAGAATCCAAAGTATATTAAAACGGTTTGGGGGTGTGGGTATAAAATTGAAAGATAGAATTTTTTCCGTTATAAAACTTATTTTAATTATTATGGCCGTATATCTTGGATGTCAGTTGGTGTATATGCTTTTTGATGTTATGCTTAATGGTCTTTTCATGAATTGGTTTGAAGGGCATTTTTTGACAACAAGTGTGATGATCAATCCATATACGGAGGAAAGCGTTTATGTCCGAGATTTGGATATTGGAGGATTTAAGATTTTTCTGTTTTGGGTTATGGTGCTTTTGGTATGTATATGGTTTATTGCGTTGTATTTTGTATCTGGTTATAAAGCCACTAAACAGCAGAAGGCGGCAATGACAGAAATTGGAGCCGGAATTCAGAAGTATATGTCAAAGGATATGGATATTTCCGATGTTTTTCCGGGGAAATATTCGGAAGTTTCTGCCCAGATGGCGGAAATCAAGAACCGGATGCAGCGAAATGAGCAGGCGCTTAAAGATGAGGCCCAGAGGAAAAATGATTTAATCACCTATCTGGCCCATGATTTGAAGACACCATTGACATCGGTCATCGGATATTTGAGTCTTTTAGATGAGGCCCCGGATATGCCGGCGGAGCAGAAGGCAAAATATGTTCATATTACACTGGACAAGGCGCTGCGTCTGGAAAAGCTGATTAACGAGTTCTTTGAGATTACCCGATATAATTTACAACAGATCGTTTTGGAAAAAGAAACGATAGATTTATATTATATGCTCGTTCAGATGACGGATGAATTTTATCCGCTGCTGGCGGCCAATGAAAACCGTATAGAGCTTCATGCCGATGAGCAGCTTTCATTGTATGGGGATTCGGAGAAGCTGGCCCGGGTATTCAATAACATTTTAAAAAATGCCATTGCCTACAGCTATTCGGGAACAGATATCCAGGTCAGTGCAGAAAAAAATGAGGATAAAGTCATGATTGCTGTCAGCAACCATGGAAAAACGATTCCGGCCCATAAACTGGAAACGATTTTTGAGAAATTTTTCCGTCTTGATGAGGCCCGGAGGACGAATACCGGCGGGGCCGGTCTTGGACTTGCGATAGCAAAAGACATCGTGGAGCTGCATGGCGGCAGCATTACCGCAGAAAGCGATCATGAAGTGACTACCTTCCGTGTGACTCTTCCGGCTTAATGTTTTCTTAGAAATTTTATAATGAAGTGTTAAAGTACAGATAGTCTCTGTTCGATAGAATAATGATCGAACAGAGACTTTTGTGTTCTATAAATTTAAATTTGGGGAAAACTGAAAAGGCGAAGAGCATTGGGAGGAATGAATGATGCAAATAAAGAGAAAATTATTTTTTGTCTATATAATCGTTGTTATGACCGGAGTGATCGCTATATTTTCGACCTATATGGCATCCAAGCAGTGGATTCGTACAGTTCCGGTAAGAATGCCGGATCACAGCGTTCAGGTCGTCAACGGCCGGTCTGGTCAGCTTTACAGCACTTATGCTGTATTGATGGATGTGGATACGGGAGAAATGTTGATGGATACCGGGGGAGGAGAGCGGATGTATCCCGCATCGCTGACAAAAATAATGACAGCCATTGTGGCTGTTGAGCATACAGAAGACTTTGCGGAACAGGTTGTTATGGATGAGAATATATTTGAAGATTTATATGGCGAGGATGCTTCCATGGCCGGATTCCAGCCGGGAGAGAAAGTGACACTTAAAGATTTATTATACGGTATACTGCTGCCGTCAGGAGCAGAATGCTGCCTGGCTTATGCGGGTCATATATCGGGAACAGAGAATGATTTTGTCAATTTGATGAATCAAAAAGCGAAAGATCTGGGAATGCATCATACCCATTTTTCAAACACTACTGGACTTCATTCCGAGGACCATTACACAACAGCGGAAGATATGGCCCTCTTATTACAATATTCTTTATCAAATGAAATATTCAGAGAGGCTTTTACAAGCCAGACCTATGATGTCAGGCCGACCAATATCCATCCGGAAGGACTTACGTTTCGGAGTACTCTTTTTAAAGGATTGGAGAAAGTTGCATTGGATGGAGAGGGAATGGATGCCGATGTCATTCTCGGAGGTAAGACCGGATATACAGATGAAGCAGGCCTATGCCTTGCAAGTCTGGCCAGCATACATGGGAAGGAATATATTCTTGTAACGGCCGGGGCCGACGGTTCCCATCAGACAGACCAGTACAATATCCTCGATGCGGTCGAAGTGTATCAGCGGTTAATTTTTTAAATACACTGGTTGCCATTTCTTGTCGGGTATGATAAAATAATAAGATTTCTATAAGGACAAAAATTTCAAAAGCCTGTAGCTTATTTTATATTTGGCAATTCGTACAAAGAGGTAGATTTTACACAATTCAGGTAAAGATTTCGGCAATTCCATAAGTAAACGGTAGGCCGATTTTTGCGGTTTTGCGAGCATAGCGTATACAGAAATCAACTGTTTGAGCCCTTTTAGGGCGAGTTTTGATTTCTGTATATAGATAAGCGGCGCAGCAAACAAAAAAATCAACGTGTTTGTGATGGAATGCCGAATAAGCTTTACCGAATGTAAAATCATTTATTGTATGAATTGCCAAAAAAGAAATAAAGTACAGGCTTTTGATATCTAAATACAACGATGGAGAAATGGAGGGACCTTTATGGAAAGTTTATGGGGATTATTGATACCGCTGGCGGGAACGACGGCCGGAGCCGCCTGCGTTTTTTTGTTAAAAAATGAAATCAAACCTTTGATACAGAAAAGCTTGCTTGGTTTTGCGTCCGGAGTTATGGTGGCGGCCTCCGTATGGTCATTGCTTATTCCGGCCATGGATATGTCGGAAAACATGGGGCGTTTTGCCTTTGTGCCCGCAGCAGTGGGACTTCTTTTAGGTATTGTATTTTTATTGGTATTGGATGAGTGTATTCCGCATATGCATTTAGGAAGTGATACACCAGAGGGGCCGAAGAAGAAAATAAAGAAGACAACAATGCTCGTTCTGGCGGTGACATTGCACAATATTCCTGAGGGAATGGCCGTCGGCGTGGTATTTGCCGGAATGCTTGCGGGAAACAGCGGAATTACCATGGCGGGAGCTTTTACATTGGCTCTGGGAATAGCCATACAAAATTTCCCGGAAGGTGCTGTAATTTCAATGCCATTAAAAAGTGAAGAAGGCATGAGTTCAGGAAAAGCGTTTGCCTATGGGTTCCTTTCCGGAATTGTAGAACCTGTTGCTGCTATAGTCACGGTAATTCTCGGACGTTTTATAACGCCCATACTGCCTTATTTACTGGCTTTTGCAGCGGGAGCCATGCTCTACGTAGTGGTGGAGGAATTGATTCCGGAAGCCAGCGAAGGCAGTCACAGCAATATTGGAACCATTGGTTTTGCCGTTGGCTTTACTTTGATGATGATTTTGGACGTAGCGTTGGGATAATTGGAGGTGTTTTTTGTCTTATTCCGGAGCTTATTGACAAAATTTTTCAATAAGGATGTTAGTCTTGTCTTTCGTATACCCAAAGTGCTATCATACCACTTAAAGATTCAGTTAATAATTTTTAAAGGGGCTGATAAAAAATGAAACAACACAGATTTTGGGCCTGGGCAGCAGTATTTTGCTTTGTTATGGTCTTTTACACAGGTTATAAGCACAAATAGGAGGTAAGCAGAATGAAAGATATATTTGATGTAAAGAAATTAGGAATTTTTGCCGGAGGTTTATTATTTGGCACTGCCGGATTGAAGATTCTTTCCAGCAAGGATGCAAAAAAGCTTTATACAAATTGCACAGCAGCCGTTCTTCGGGCTAAAGACTGTGTTATGAAGACAGCAACAACTGTTCAGGAAAATGCGGAAGATATTCTTTCCGAAGCAAAACAGATCAATGAAGACAGAGCAGCAGAGGAAGCAGCAGCCGTTGTTGAGGACGAAGCAGCAGCTGAAAACGATTTTCAGGAAGTTTCTGATGCAGAATAATAATCGAAAATAATAAAGTGGGGCTGTGATCGGGCAGCCCCCTTATTTATATATGGAGGGATAGCATTGAAGTTTATTATAAAGCATGAGATCAAAGGAAGACTTCGTGTTCACATGAATCAAAAGCGAATGTCCTGTAAAGAAGCGGATACGCTTTTATATTATCTTTACCAGCTGCCCAATGTGACGGCGGCAAAGGTTTATGAACGTACAGGAGATGTGTCCATCTGTTATTCCGGACATCGACAGGAAGTGTTGGAAGGACTGGCTCATTTTCAGTATGATGTGGTAGAAGTGCCGGATAATGTTTTAGAAACTTCCGGACGGGAATTAAATGCTGAGTATCAGGAAAAGCTGATCATGCGGGTTTTGATGCGTATGGGAAGCAAGTTATTTATACCTTATTCGGTGCGTGCTGTTTTAGCCTGTATCAAGTCGGTGAAATATATCCGCATGGGTATTGACAGCCTGAGAAGGCGAAAACTGGAAGTATCCGTGTTGGATGCGACAGCCATTGGTGTGTCGCTCATTCGTCGGGATATGGATACGGCATCTTCCGTTATGTTCCTGCTCGGTATCGGAGAGCTTTTGGAAGAATGGACCCACAAGAAGTCCGTCGGCGATCTGGCCCGGAGTATGTCTTTGAATGTCAGCCGGGTATGGCTGCTCAAGGATAGTCAGGAAATCTTAGTATCCTCCTCAGAGGTTCAGCCAGGTGACAGTGTTGTTGTCCGTATGGGTAATGTGATTCCATTTGATGGCGTTGTCGTTTCTGGTGATGCCATGATTAATCAGGCTTCACTGACTGGTGAATCTCTTCCGGTACATAAGGAAAAGGATGGCTATGTCTATGCCGGAACTGTTGTCGAGGAAGGCGAGATTATCCTCCAGGTGAAAAAGGTTTCTGGTTCTACCCGTTATGAAAAGATCGTCACCATGATTGAGGAATCGGAAAAACTGAAATCCGGTGCGGAGAGTCGGGCGGAGCATTTGGCAGACCAGCTTGTTCCGTATACCCTTTTCGGAACAGCCGGCGTATGGCTGGCAACGAGGAATGCGACGAAGGCACTGGCCGTGCTGATGGTAGATTTTTCCTGTGCTTTGAAGCTGGCTATGCCGATTGCAGTGCTCTCTGCTATTCGGGAAGCCGGGCTTTATCATATGACAGTTAAAGGCGGAAAGTATCTGGAAGCCGTGGCTGAAGCAGAAACCATTGTATTTGATAAAACAGGAACACTGACGAAGGCACAGCCGACAGTGAAAGAAGTCGTGACCTTTGGTGAGATGAGTCCGAATGAAACACTTCGCATTGCAGCCTGCCTTGAAGAACATTTTCCGCATTCTATGGCAAAGGCCGTTGTTGAAGCGGCAAAATCCCGGGGACTTGAGCATGAAGAGATGCATTCCAAGGTGGATTATATTGTTGCCCATGGCATATCTTCCAGTATTGAAGGTAAAAAAGTGGTTATCGGAAGTTATCATTTTGTGTTTGAAGATGAAAAATGTCGGATTCGGGAAGGATATGAAGGCAGATTTGACCAGCTTGCTCCGGAGTATTCTCATCTCTATCTGGCCGTTGAAGGTGTGTTGGAAGCTGTCATTTGCATCGAAGACCCACTTCGGGAAGAGGCCGATGCGGTTATCCGGTCATTGAAAGCTGCCGGATTTAACAAGGTCGTCATGATGACCGGAGATAGTGAGCGGACAGCGGCAGCTGTAGCGGCGAAGGTTGGTGTGGATGAATATTATTCAGAGGTACTTCCGGAAGATAAGGCACGATTTGTCGAAGCCGAGAAGAAACTCGGAAAACGGGTCATTATGATTGGCGACGGTATCAATGATTCTCCGGCTCTTTCCGCGGCTGATGTGGGAATTGCCATTAGTGATGGCGCAGAAATTGCCAGAGAGATTGCGGACATTACCATTTCTGCCGATGATCTGTATGAGATTGTTACATTGAAGGTACTCAGTGACAGCCTGATGCGGCGGATTCACAGCAATTACCGGAAGATTGTCGGATTTAATTCGGCGCTTATCGTTCTTGGTGTTGCCGGAATTATTCAGCCAACAACTTCGGCGTTTTTACATAATGCTTCCACATTGGGAATCAGCCTTGCAAGTATGAGGAACCTGATTTTGTAAATAACAATATCTGATACAGTTTACAGTATTCCTGGCAGGTATATCATTGCCAGAGCGGCAATGCCGGCGACAGCATAAAGGCAGTTAATGACGAGACAGATTTTCATCAAAGAATTTTGTGCCTTTGCCCGGCCGTAGGCAATCACCGTGAAGATGCCGCTCAGAATCATAAAGAGTGCATAAGAGGTAATCATAATTTCTGCCGTGGGCGATTTTAAGGCCCAGTCGAATCTTCGGAGGGGAAGAATCGTCCACGGTATAAAAAGTGTAAGGGTGCTGATGATGGTTAATATTTTATCCTTCATAAAAATTATCTCCTTTCGGCCTGCCCGAAACAGAGGCAGGAAATGATTAAGCAAATGGCAGTTATACCTATAGCGACGGGAAGCCATGGGAAAAATTCAACGGACGAAAAGGACAGGTTTGAGGCCATTCGTCCATATTCCGAGGTAATGATATAAAATGGATAGCACATCGGGTAGGCAAACCAGATTTTTGTATTGATCATTAAGACGGATGGTACAATAGCAGCCAATCCCAGGCCAACGGAAAAAATTGGTGTCTGAATACATATGGACAACAGCCAGAAGAAGCTCATCATTGGGATGGATGATAGACATATGAGCCCGGCTTCTTTAAAAACAATGAGTGGGGATAGTATAAATGCGTAGTTCTGAGTCTGTGAAGCAATGGCCGCACTGACAAAGTACATGCCTGCTGTCATCAGGATCTGTGCGATGGTCAGGCAGAGCAGAACCACAAATTTTGCAAGGCAGAGCCTGGCCGGTTCGACAGGCAGAGCCAGCATTTTTAAAATCCCCTTATTTCCCCGTTCCGTCTGGTTTAGAAGGACGGTGCTTAAAATGATGCAAGCAGGGAACATAAACCATGCCATACCCATAAAGCCCTGTATGAGGAAGTTGCTTTGGGGAGAGATCCCCGTATCCTGCATTTCAAAGTTCATATGTGCATTAAAAATTGAGGGCAGCCAGAGAATAATCACGGCGGCAAGTAAAATCCATAAAATTTTAGAACGGCGTATTTTCTTAAATTCAATGCCGATAAGAGAAAAGAAATTCATTCAAAACACCTCCGAATTCTTAAATAAATCAATTCTACAATTCCAATGATTATAATTTCAATAACAACACTGATCATAAAATAAATGGCCTGATCCATGTTTGTCCCGGCCAATGTCTGGAAAGGCAGGGCAAAAGGGAAAAGGGAAAGGGCAAAGTTATTTGTTGGAAGCATGGTGGCGGTAAAGACGCAGACCACGTTGATACCCAGGGAAATCCACATGTTTTTACATGCCGATGCAATCAGAAGTGATGTTAAAATTACAGGCAGCATTAATAATAGCAGGTAACCGTAGTTTGCAAAAAGCTCAGCAAAAAATCTGGAACCGAAGGGAGCGCCGTTGGAAAACCAGTATTGGCAGCAAAAAGCCAGCGCCATTGTTTCGATAAACAGAGCCAGGATATCCAGAACGGTCAGGACAAGCGCTTTTCCAAAAAACAGACTGCTTTCCTGAAATGGCAGGGTGGACAGCCGTTGAATCCCATTATCTGCAAATTCAATGTGATACATAACACAGGCACCGGATACAGTGAGCAGAAGGTTTAACATGGCCATCATTTGCCAATTGGCATCCAACAGTATTTGAAGTGCTGGTTCATTTGCGTGTGTATACATTTCAGAACGTACAGCCATATTGAGTATGGGTACGAGAGACGCCAGAAGGCCGCCGACGAGGAAAGCGGAAATCAGACCTGTCCGTTTGATTTTCTTACATTCCAAAGCATAACTCACGATCTGCCACCTCTTTTCCGGTTGTCCTCATCAATTAATGCAAGGAAGGTATCTTCCAGATTATCTGTCGGATAACCTCGAAATGAGGCATTTTTCTTTAAGTCGCCGATAGTTCCTTCAAAGAGCAAATGCCCGTGGTTCAGGATACCGATATTGTCGGCCATCAGTTCAATTTCTGAGAGCAGGTGAGAAGATACGAGGACTGTACAGTCAAATTGTTCTGGCAGGGAACGGATCAGAGTACGTATTTCATGGATTCCTACCGGGTCAAGACCGTTGGTCGGTTCATCCAGAATAAGAATAGGCGGTTTGCCAATCAAGGCGCTGGCCAATCCGAGACGCTGTTTCATACCAAGAGAATATTTTTTTGCCAGACGCCTGCGCCATTGAGTCAGACCAACAAGCTCCAGGGCCTCGTCTATCGAGGACTTTGGCAGGCCAAGAATCTTCCGTATAATATCCAGATTTTCTTCCCCGGTTAAATTCCCGTAGAACGCAGGAGCTTCAATAAACGAACCAACTTCTTTTAAAATTTCCATTCGATTTTCTGGATAATGCTTGCCGTCAATAGCGAAAGAACCGCTGCTCGGCCGGGTGAGGCCGAGGAACATTTTCATGGTGGTGGATTTCCCGGCGCCGTTGGGACCTAAAAAGCCGTAGACACTGCCTTCGGGAATATGCAGGTTTACGTTGGAAACAGCAGAAAAATTACCATAGGTTTTTGTCAGATTTTTTGTTTCAATCATATTCATAAAAGTTCACTCCTTTTTTCTTTATATATCCAGTTTACATGTTTAACCTTGTGCCAGCATTCCCGTTACCTTACATCTACCTTACATTTAGATCCATGGCCGGAGAATGGGGGAATTTTATGGTATACTTACAGGTATAGAAAGAAGGAAAGTAGATGTTGGAAAATTATTTGAAAAATAAACGAATTTTGCTTGTGGACGACGAGCAGGAATTATTAGATATGGTTGTATCTATTTTAAAGGAAGATGGATTTTATAATATCTGTACGGCGGGGAGTGTGAAGGAAGCTTTAGGGGCGGCGGAAAATTTTTTGCCGGAACTGGCGATTCTGGATGTGATGCTGCCGGATGGCAATGGTTTTTCATTGATGGAGAAACTCAAAGATAAGGCGGATTACCCTGTATTATTCTTGACGGCCCGGGGTGAGGATGAAGATAAGTTCCGGGGATTTGGTTTGGGAGCAGATGATTATATGGTCAAGCCCTTTTTGCCAAAGGAGCTGATTTTTCGGGTGACGGCCATTTTGAGACGGAGCTATAAGAGTGAAAATCCGTTTGTAAAACTTCATGGAAGTGAAATTGATTTTGAGAGGGCAGAGGTCATAAAGAATGGAACGCATATTTCGCTGACAGCAAAGGAATATAATCTGTTGTTGGCTCTCTATCGTGCTTCAGGCCGCATTGTGACCATTGATGCTCTGTGTGAAGCGGCCTGGGGCGAAAATCCTTTTGGATATGAAAATTCGCTGATGGCCCACATACGACGTATTCGAGAAAAAATTGAAGAGAATCCCTCATCGCCGGTTTCGCTGATTACTGTAAAAGGGTTGGGATATAAGTTGACAGTGGAGGGAAAATGAGATGAAAAGTGTTCCAAAACTTATTGGCCGCTGTCTCCGGATATTATTGTTCAGTTTCGTTTTACTCGTCATCTTAAATCTGGTTTTGTTTGTTGGAGTAATGACTAAACAGACAAACAACAGCCATCCGTGGGCCACGGCGAAAGAAGCGGCGGAGGCATTGGAGATTAGCGATGCGAGTTATCGGCTGCCGGAAGAGATCATGGAAGAATTGAAAGCGGAGGACGTGTGGGCCATTTTTATTGACAATGATACCCGACAGGTCGTTTGGAAAACAGAGAATCTTCCGGAGACGGTTCCGATGACCTATTCCATATCGGAAATCGTCAGCCTGACACGGGGGTATATCGACGGTTATCCGACATTTACGGGAGAGCGTGAGGATGGATTGTTGGTTCTGGGATATCCAAGAGAGAGTTTCTGGAAACATATGTGGCCGAGCTGGGATTATCAAATGATTGCAAACTTACCGAAAACGGCGCTCATGGTGATGGCTGTGAATGGAATGGTCATATTTCTCATTTATATGATAGCAAATTCCATGCTGCTGAAATCTGTTAAACCGATTACGGAGGGAATTCAGGCTCTCTCTGCAGGAGAACCGGTGCATATTCGGGAAAATGGCTTGCTTTCTGAATTGGCCCGGAGTATTAATCGGACATCGGAGGTACTTCAGAGCCAGAATTATCAGTTGAGAAAAAAAGAAATGGCCAGGGCCAATTGGATTGCCGGGGTTTCCCATGATATCCGTACGCCTTTGTCCATGGTGATGGGATATGCCGGGCAGCTTCAATGCGATACCGGGCTTACACAAGAGCAGCGGGCGAAGGCCGATGTGATTTTAAAGCAAAGTGAAAGAATGCGGAATCTGATCAATGATCTGAATCTGGCTTCCAAGCTGGAATATAATATGCAGCCAGTCAAATCCAGGACAGAGAATGCTGTGGCCATTGTCAGGCAGGTCGTTGTGGATTTTATGAATATGAATATTGATGATAAATATTCAATATTCTGGGAAACACCGGAGGATTTATGTGTTTGTCGAATCCAGGCAGACAGGGATCTGCTCAAACGTGCGGTTTCAAATCTCATACAAAACAGCATGAATCATAATGAGAAAGGCTGCCGAATTTTTGTTTCTGTAAAGGAGTCAGGGAAAACATGCGAAATCCTTGTTGAGGATGATGGGGTTGGGGCTTCGGATGAGGAGATAGAAAAATTGAACCGCGCACCGCATTATATGGTTTGTGATGAAAATACGGTGGAACAACAGCATGGGCTTGGTCTGCTCATCGTAAAACAGATTGCTGTGTCCCACCATGGAGATATTGTGATCAGGCATAGTCTGCGGGGAGGCTTTGCGGTCATGATTCGTTTGGACAGGGATTAATTTAAATTAATCATGCGCTCGATCAAGGTCTGATATTTTTTATAAAGGATCTGTACATCATCAGCATTAAAAGCATAGCAATAGGGTTTGGATTTAATCATATCAAAAAATTCGTCTATGCGTTTTTGAACTGGCCGAGAAAGAATGGTGTAATACATTGGTCCGCCATTTTCGTGGGAAAGTCCCGTGTTTTTAAGAAAGAGTTCTTTATCGTTACAATAAATTGAAGTCTGCAGATTTCTCGGAAAGGTTGGTGTAAATTCGTCATCAATCACATAAAAATGGATATTCGGATTTTTCTTCAGGATGTTTAATGTGTTTTGTATATGAAGTTTTCTTTCCTCCGGGGTCAGTGTATAAAAAATACAGGCAAATATAATTTCTCCATTCTCAATATATTGGGAAAGGGAAGATCTTAAAAGGTAAAATTCAATGGAGCCTTTTTCAAATACTTCTTCCCAGGCGACTCGAATGCGATTGATCAAAGCAAAAGCACCCTTGTTTTGGCGAAGAGTCATTTGAAGAATGGATTCCCAACAGGCCTCAGGAAGGAAAAATTCAAATCCTTTTGCAAGAAAGATACGGAAGCTATCTTTGGTATAAAAATTTACATGATAGTTGTTTCGGCAAAAATCATTGACACCAAAAGATTTAAGCAGGGGATTTTGGCTTTTAAATGATGGAAGCACATGACGGAGCATTTCATTGGCTTTGATGCGGTCATTGATTATTGTTGCAGCAAGAATCTTCTGGGTCTCACTCAGAACACACATGATTGCCAGATGATTTTTTACAATGATGGCATTCATTGCATGTGTAGGTATATCATCGTAAAAATCGAGATGGATATAACTGTGAGAGTTGATGAAATAGTAGAGTTCTTTCAGATAATCATCTTTATCATTGATCAAAGCTTCTGTATCAAGAGCCATTTTTACATGGATATCAAAGGAAGAATTCAAGTTATCCGGAAACAGATCAAGATGGCCGCGGATAAATGAACAGATTTCCAGTGTACAGAAAATCTCCAGTGGTTCGCGGTAGCTTTCCAGTATTTTTGGAAATGTGCGGCTGAAAAAATTAAAGAGTTCTTTGTTCGTGGATAAAAACTTGATACTTGAATGCTCCGAACGGTCCTGACAGGATATCCGGTAGGCTTCTTCTAAAAGATTGTAGATGACATGATTTAAGGATTCCTTAGAAACCTGAATCGAAAATGTCCTTGAAAACTCCTTCAGATGGTCTTGGCTGATGATTTCCTGCATGAAACAATCGGCAAGCCCGTGGTTAATCTGTGGTACAGCTTTGGCCGTAGGAAGTTTATCCTGAGTACACCATTTGCTGATGTAGGACACGTCGTAACCTATTTTTTCTGAAAGAAAAGATAATTTTGAATCCGAGAAATCAATCAGAGATTTTAGTAAATTTCCATATGCAGTCATTGCTTTTCCTCCCTACTTTTAAGCAACCCCATGGGTAAATTATAGATTTATGTAACCAATTGTCAAGGGAAGGGAGGGGAAAAAGGCGTGGAATTTTCTTGAAACTGATTGAATTAAAAAGGAAATGTGAATCAAAAATTGTTCATTGAGAAATATGTCAGAGTCTCTATAATAAACAATATATGGTATAAATTTGGTGTAGGGTTAGCCAAATAAGTTTATATTAATTAAGGTATATGCTTGAAAAGACGGGTGTATACTCCTCTCCTGTAAGAAAAAAGTCCATCAGAATTTCTGATGGACTTTTTCGCGTTCGTTTTTTGTTGCTTTTAAAACTATTATAGAATACCTTTAACTTTAGCCTGCCTGTTCTGAATGGATTTGATAATCGGAACAAGAAAGGCGGCAACGACGCCTCCGGCGAAACCGTTATTATACAAGTTCATTCCAGAGTAAACGATACCGATATTCAGGACGACAGCCGCATGGAGGAAACCGGCAAGAATGCCGACAAGGAAGCCATACTGGCCTGCAATCGGTGCAATGGTCGTACCGAACATGAGGGCAAGGACAACGGCCGGGTCAGTGACGGTATAGCTGCCGGAAAGGGCAGCTAAAAGTGTAATGCCAAGCATGATCGGTGTGATGTTCCGTAATGTTTTTCCTGTGGCGGAAAAGCCGACGACGGTAAAAATACCTCCGATACTGGCACCGTTCAGATCAGCGCCAATAGCAAGAAGATATACGGTACAGAAAATTCCATTAATCCCCATGTTGATCAATGTGGCACTGAAGCCTTCACTGAAGGTGAAATCCGTACCGCCAAGCCCTGGATATTTTTGAATATTCCAGTATTTACGAAAAGCGTTTCTATCGGTCAGTGCACCGATAAAAATCAAAATGACGAAGAAGGAAATAAGAATTTCTGAAAATATCAGGTTATAGCCGGTGGCCCAGAGTTTTCGGCTTTCAAGGGCCAGACCGAAAGATTTATAAATGGAGATAATGACTGTGGCAATGATACCGGCTGCGAAACCTCCATTATAAAGGGAATAGCCCTTGTGGGTATTATAAAGATGGGCACATAACGGTGGCATAACAAAACCGATGATAATACCGACGAGAAGACTCATGGCCAGACGGATTGGCAGAGAGAAATGGCCAAACCGGACCGTTTGAGTAATGATCGGTGACAAGCTTGTCCCATAAAAACCTATATACAAGTAATTGGACAAATGGGTTTTATGATATTTGGCATAAATAAAAACGCCAAGGATAATACACCATATATTGACAAGGTTTTTTCCAAATAAAGAGAAGCCGAGCATAAGGGAAAGCGCAGCAATAGAGCTGCCGTCAATGTTCATGTTCAGGAAATACATGAGAACGATACACATGAGAGTGATCAGACTGGCATTGACAAGGGCGGCTCCGGAGCCGCCGACAGCTACATAGTCGGTAATCAGAAAATCCGGTTCAACGAAAATTTTCAGAAGTCCCCGAACCATCTCAGGAAAAGGCTGAAGTAATAAACCCCAAAATAGAAAATATCCAGGAGCCAATGCCAGTAAGATGTACTGAAGATTCCGGGATAAAGGTTTGGGGTCTGTATGTACTTTATTTGTAAAACCAATATGGGTCGTAAAACGCATAAGTTATCCCTCCAACTAGAAATTCTTATTTCAAAAAAAGCTCTACCTTGTATTGTAAGGCAGAGCTTTTTTATTTGTCAAGATTTTATCAGAAGATTATTTATTTTTTTCATTTTCTGCCAGCATCATAGCACGAACTTTTAATGGAAGTCCGAACAGGGTGATGAAGCCGGAAGCGTCATGGTGGTCATACAATTCACCGGTAGTGAAGGAAGCCAGAGATTCGCTGTACAGAGAATATGGAGAAGTTGTTCCGGCTTTGATGATATTTCCTTTGTAAAGCTTGAATTTTACTTCGCCAGTCACATATTTCTGTGTGGATTCCACAAAGGCCTGAACAGCTTCACGAAGCGGAGTAAACCATTTGCCTTCATAAACGATCTGAGCCATCTTGTTACCCATATCTTTTTTAACTTCCATGGTCGCACGGTCAAGAACCAGTTCTTCCAACTGGTCATGAGCTTCCATGAGAATAGTTCCGCCTGGTGTTTCATAAACACCTCTGGATTTCATACCTACAACACGGTTTTCTACGATATCAACGATACCGATACCATGTTTGCCGCCGAGTTTATTTAATTCAGTAATGATTTCAGAAACCTTCATAGCCTGTCCATTTAATGTCTTAGGAACGCCGGCTTCAAAAGTCATTGTCACGTATTCAGCTTCATCCGGAGCTTTTTCCGGTGTTACACCGAGAACTAAGAGATCATCATAGTTTGGTTCGTTGGCCGGATCTTCCAGCTCCAGACCTTCATGGCTGATATGCCATAAGTTACGGTCACGGCTGTAGCTGTGGCTGGCGTCAAATGGAAGGTCAATGCCATGCTGTTTGCAGTATTCGATTTCATCTTCCCGGGACTGCATGGTCCATACATCAGTCATACGCCAAGGAGCGATAATTTTTAAATCCGGAGCCAGAGCTTTGATACCCAGCTCAAAACGAATCTGGTCGTTGCCTTTACCTGTAGCGCCGTGGCAGATAGCGGAAGCATTTTCTTTACGTGCGATTTCTACAAGACGTTTTGCAATGACCGGACGGGCCATGGATGTACCAAGGAGATATTTGTTCTCGTAAACGGCACCGGCCTGTACACATGGAACGATATATTCGTCACAGAATTCATCGATAATGTTTTCGATATATAATTTGGAAGCACCGGATAATTTGGCACGTTCTTCAAGACCATCCAATTCTTCACCCTGGCCGCAATCGATGCAGCAGCAGATAACTTCATAATCAAAATTTTCCTTCAGCCATGGGATGATCGCTGTGGTATCTAAACCGCCGGAATAGGCTAAAATGACTTTTTCTTTCATAATAATAACCTCCTGAAATTCTATTTTATCTTCATGTTTTTTTTAGTCCTCACATAATATACAACACTTCTTTATAAAAATCAATATCTTTTTTGAGATTTTTGCATTTTTATAAGTTTAAAGCCTGAAATATGCATAAATAATGTATATTATTGACGAAACATAAATATTTATTAAAAATAGGCCTTTACAGCTTTCCTAAATTGTATTATTATAGGAAAAGACATTTCAGAAAGAAGGGGAAATACCTATGATTAAAGCAGGGATTATTGGTTCGACAGGATACGCCGGACAGGAACTTGTGCGATTACTTCTTGGCCATAAAGATGTGGAAATTGTCTGGTATGGTTCCAGAAGTTATATAGATAAGAAATATTATGATGTGTTCCGAAATATGTTCCAGATTGTGGAAGATGTTTGCAAGGATGACAATCTGGATGAACTGGCAGAGGCCGTAGATGTGATTTTTACGGCGACACCTCAGGGACTCTGTGCATCCCTTGTCAGTGAAGAGGTTCTTAATAAAGTAAAGGTAATTGATCTGAGTGCAGATTTCCGTATTAAAGATGTGGCAACTTATGAAAAATGGTACGGTATCAAACATGCGTCACCAGAGTTCATTCCGGAGGCTGTCTATGGACTTTGTGAGATTAACCGTGAGGATATTAAGGGTGCCCGTTTGATTGCCAATCCGGGTTGTTACACGACTTGTTCTATTTTGACGGCTTATCCTTTGGTAAAAGAGGGACTGATCGACGCCCAGTCCATTATCATTGATGCTAAATCAGGAACTTCCGGTGCAGGCCGTGGGGCAAAAGTGGATAATCTTTTCTGTGAAGTGAATGAAAGTATCAAGGCCTACGGCGTTACGACCCATCGTCATACACCGGAGATTGAGGAACAGCTTGGTTATGCGGCCGGTGAGCCGATTTTGTTGAATTTCACACCCCATCTGGTGCCGATGAACCGGGGAATTCTTGTGACTGCTTATGCGAATCTGAAAGAAGGGGTAACGGAGGCGGATATCCGTGCTGCTTATGATAAATATTATAAAGATGAAAAATTTGTCCGTGTGCTTGAACCGGGTGTTTGTCCGGAGACCCGCTGGGTGGAAGGCAGCAACTATACGGATATTAACTTTAAAGTGGACCCGAGAACCCGCCGTGTGGTCATGATGGGTGCTTTGGATAATCTGGTGAAAGGCGCCGCCGGACAGGCGGTTCAGAATATGAATCTTATTTTCGGACTGGATGAGGCTGAAGGCCTGAATCTGGTGCCGATGTTCCCTTAAGGAGGATAAACATGAAAACGATAGAGGGCGGCGTTACCGCTGCGAAGGGATTTGAAGCGGCTGCAACAGCAGCTGAGATTAAATATAAAGGCCGGACAGACATGGCATTGATTTACAGCCAGAAACCATGTGTGGCGGCAGGAACATTTACGACGAATGTCGTCAAGGCAGCGCCGGTGAAATGGGACCAGGAGATTGTAAAGAATTCTCCTTATGCCCAGGCCGTTGTCATTAACTCAGGTATTGCCAATGCCTGCACTGGTGTGGAAGGTTATGGTTATTGTAAAGAGACAGCCAGTGGCGCTGCAGATATTTTAAATATTCCGGAGACGAGTGTACTGGTAGCTTCTACCGGCGTTATCGGAATGCAGCTTCCGATTGAACGGATTAAAGCCGGTTCTGCAAAACTGGCAGAAATCAAAACAGATACGATTGAAGCAGGCCATGAGGCGGCCAGAGCCATCATGACAACAGATACGGTGCCGAAGGAAATTGCTGTGGAATTTACCTTGGGTGGAAAGACAGTAACCATGGGCGGTATGTGCAAAGGTTCCGGTATGATTCATCCGAATATGTGTACCATGCTTGGGTTTATTACGACCGATGCGGCCATTTCTAAAGAGTTGCTTCAGGAAGCCTTAAGTGAAGATATTAAAGATACATATAATATGGTTTCTGTAGATGGCGATACATCCACCAATGATACGGTGCTTCTGCTGGCGAATGGCATGGCAGGCAATCCGGAAATCAATGAAAAGGGTGAGGATTTTGAGACTTTCCAAAAAGCTCTGAATACGGTAAACACTTTTCTGTGCCGGAAAATTGCCGGAGATGGCGAGGGTGCGACCGCTCTTTTTGAAGTGAAGATCATCGGTGCTAAAACAAAACAGGATGCGGTGACTTTGAGCAAATCCGTGGTAACTTCCAGTCTGACAAAGGCGGCCATTTATGGTCATGACGCCAACTGGGGACGGATTTTATGCGCTATGGGTTATTCCGGTGTTCAGTTCGATCCGGAAGTGGTAGATTTATATTTTGAAAGCGCTGCCGGAAAGATTAAGATTATGGAAAATGGCGTATCCACCGGATACAGCGAAGAAGAGGCGACAAAAATTCTTTCTGAGCCGGAAGTGACAGCCATTGCCGATGTGAAGATGGGCGATGCCAAAGCAACAGCCTGGGGCTGTGATTTAACTTATGATTATGTAAAGATCAATGCGGATTACCGCAGTTAAAACAGTATATGCGTATGGGCGCAGTTAGGAGTGAAAAAATGGGTACAGATATGGAGAAATATCTTGAAAAAGCGGAGGTGCTGATCGAAGCTCTTCCATATATACAGCGGTTTAACCGGCGGATTATTGTTGTCAAGTATGGCGGCAGCGCTATGGTCGATGAAACTTTGAAAAAACAGGTCATCCAGGATGTAACTTTGTTGAAACTGGTTGGATTTAAACCGATCATTGTCCATGGCGGCGGTAAGGAAATCAGCCGTTGGGTTGGCAAGGTAGGCATGGAACCTCATTTCATCAATGGTCTGCGTGTGACCGACGAGGCTACGATGGAAATCGCTGAGATGGTCTTAAATAAAGTCAATAAGAGCCTTGTTCAGATGGTTCAGGAACTGGGTGTTAAAGCTGTTGGTATCAGCGGTAAAGACGGCGGACTTTTAACGGTTGAGAAAAAATATTCCGATGGCAAAGATATCGGTTTTGTCGGAGAGATTACTGATGTCAATCCAAAAGTGCTTTATGATTTATTGGAAAAGGATTTCCTTCCGATTGTCTGCCCGATCGGTCTGGATAAAGAATTTAATACTTACAATATTAATGCGGATGATGCCGCCTGCGCCATTGCTAAAGCAGTGAATGCAGAAAAGTTAGCTTTCCTGACGGATATCGAAGGTGTTTACAAAAATCCGGAAGATAAATCCACATTGATTTCTGAGCTGACCATCGACGATGCTCATGCTCTGATCGATGAAGGTTTCATCGGCGGCGGAATGCTTCCGAAATTAAACAACTGTATTGATGCCATCGATAACGGTGTTTCCCGTGTTCACATTATGGATGGACGAATTCCGCATTGTCTGCTTTTGGAAATCTTTACAAACCGCGGTATTGGTACGGCAATTTTGAGTAAAGGGGAAGGACGGTACTATAATGGTAACGAATGAGTTTAAAGAATATGCGGAAAGTGCGATTATCCATACATATAATCGGTTCCCGGTAGCCTTTGACCATGGTGACGGCGTATACCTTTATGATACGGATGGTAAAAAATATCTGGATTTTGCTGCAGGTATTGCTGTCAATGCGTTTGGTTATAATGTGGAAGAATATAAAGAAGCTTTAAAAAATCAAATTGACAAATTGATGCACATTTCCAACCTTTATTATACAGAACCAATGGCGGATGCGGCCCACAAACTGGTGAAGGCCAGCGGCCTGAAACGGGTTTTCTTTACCAACAGCGGTACGGAAGCCATCGAAGGTGCCATTAAAGTGGCTCGTAAATATGCCTTTAAAAAAGACGGAACAACGGATCATGAGATTATTGCCATGGAACACTCTTTCCATGGACGGAGCATGGGTGCCCTTTCTGTGACAGGAAATGCCCATTATCGTGAAGCCTTTCAGCCGGGTATCGGCAATGTGGTTTTTGCCAATTTTAATGATTTGGAAGATGTAAAATCAAAAATTACCGATAAAACCTGTGCCATTATTTTTGAAGCCGTTCAGGGAGAGGGCGGTATCTATCCGGCGGAAAAGGAGTTCATCCAGGGAATCCGCAAAATCTGTGATGAAAAAGATATTCTGCTCATTCTGGATGAGGTTCAGTGCGGTATGGGCCGGACAGGCAAAATGTTTGCTTATCAGCACTATGATATTTTGCCGGATGTAATCACCTCTGCCAAAGCTCTGGGATGCGGCGTACCGGTAGGTGCTTTTGTTGTCGGTGAAAAGGCAGAGAATGCTCTGGAGCCGGGAGACCATGGCTCTACCTATGGCGGTAATCCATTTGTGACAGCGGCTGTGAGCAAAGTCTTTGACATGTTTGAAAGCCGGAATATACTGGATAACGTGAATGAAGTCTCGGTTTACCTGGATGAAAAACTTCAGGTACTGGTCAGCAAATATGATGTTTTAAAAGAAACCCGTGGTCTTGGCCTGATGCGCGGCCTGGAATTTAATGTTCCGGTGGGACCATACATCAATAAGGCATTGGAAAAGGGCCTGCTCATTATCTCGGCCGGAACCCACATTATCCGTTTTGTGCCGCCGCTGGTTATTACGAAAGAAAATGTTGATGAAATGATTCAGATTTTGGAAGAGAGTCTTGTGGAAGTTAAATAAACAGATAACAGCTCTGAATAAAAGGGATTTTTCCTTTCTGTTCAGAGCTGTTTTTTAATTTTGTCATCCAATATCTTTTAAAAAATCTTTGATAAAAGGAAGTGCAGCGCCTATAGAAACGGCGTCATTTCTGCATTTTCCAAGGATAATGTAGGAAACATCATCCTGGAAGGTGGAACGCTTGAATACACTTTGTTTTATAGCCGCAATGTCCTCTCCGGTGAAGTAGGGGGTAATATTTCCGCCAAGAATCACCGGGCTTTCAATGACCATATGCAGATTGTTGATGAGCATTGACAGATAGCTTAGATAAGCTTCCCATTTTTTTTGACAGGCGGAATTGCCCTGTGCTTTTTTTGTAAAAAATTCATCTAATTCCATTTCGGGTTCCAGAAGATAATTCCCGGAACAGTAACATTCGGCGCAGCCTTTTTTCCCACAGTAGCACGTCATTCCGTCAGGGATAAGGGTCATATGCTCGAAAGTGCCGGATTTTCCTGTAAGCCCATTTTGAAATTCTCCATCAATGATAATGGCTCCGCCAAGATGCTGCCCGAGAGAGATGTAAATAGCATCCTTGATTTCCGGATTTTCCCAAAGCTCACTGGTAGATGCACATTCTGCATCATGTATAAATTTGCACGGGACAGAAAAATAGTCGGCAAACATTTGGATAGAAAGGCCTGTGCAGTCCAGAATTTTCCCATAGGTCATCTGGGAACCATCCGGGGAAGTAAGGCCCTGCATGCCTAAGCCAATTCCAAGAATCTGATGTTCATCGTATTTATATTTTTCTAAAAAGTCTTTCACAATTTTCTGTAATTTATCAAAATATTTTTGTTCCGGTTCAAAATTTAATTGGAACTTTTCTTTTGCTTCTTTTTTTCCATATAAATTTAAAGCAGTTACATAAACATTTCTGGAAAGAATCTCAATTCCGATAGAAATTTTTGCCGTAGGGATAATCTGATAGGCTGTTGCGCGCCGTCCTACGGTGGATGTCAATTGCCCTGATTTTTCAATAAGTTTTTCATTAAGTAATGTGATGAGATGCTGGGAAACCGTCGGCAGACTGACCGCAAGTGCATATGCGATGGCCTGTTTGGAGCATCCGGGATTTTGGTAAATATAGTGATAAATGTCAGACAAGTTTTTTTTCTTAATATCTGTAAGAGAGAATGTATCCATAATAGCTCCTTTGATGTGTATATTATAAAGTCATTTAATGAAACTATTATACAATTTAATTTTAAAAAAAGGAAGAGTAAAGAAGTTAGACATTATGCACAAAAAATGGGCGTTATATTGGTATAAAATGTAATATTGCACAATTTTTTAAAAGGGGGTAATATAATAACATAATATATAAAATGATTTTATAAAATTAATACATAAAATGATTTAAAAAATAAAAAGAAAAGGAGAATGGAAAATGGGTATTATTGAAAAAATGAGATTAGATGGAAAAAAGGGTTTCGTTACCGGAGCAGCAAGAGGAATTGGTAAATGCACGGCAACAGCATTTGCAGAAGCAGGAGCCGATGTGGCTATCGTCGATGTTGACATTGAAGAAGCAAAGAAAACTGCAGCAGAAATTGCCAGACAGACAGGACGTAAGGTCATTGCGATTCAGACAGATTGTACGGATAAAGAGCAGGTAGATGCTATGGTAGCCCGGGTTGTTCAGGAACTTGGCGGATTGGATTTTTGTCATAACAATGCAGGTATCTGCATTAACGCGCCAGCCGAAGAGATGACATACGAGCAGTGGTCCAAGGTCATTAACATCAACTTAAACGGTATCTTTCTTACAGATATTGCGGCTGGAAAATATATGTTGGAAAATGGCGGCGGCTCGATTATCAATACAGCTTCCATGTCAGCGCACATTGTCAATGTTCCTCAGCCACAGTGTGCATACAACGCTTCCAAAGCAGCTGTCATTCAGTTGACAAAATCACTGGCCATCGAATGGGCTAAACGGGGCGTGCGTGTAAACAGCATCAGCCCGGGATATATTGGAACAGAACTGACTCTGAACTCTCCAACACTGATTCCATTAATTGAAAAATGGAATGAAATGGCACCGCTTGGAAGAATGGGAAAACCGGAAGAATTGGAATCTATCTGCGTATATCTGGCCGGAGATACAAGCACATTTACGACGGGCTCTGACTTTATTATTGATGGAGCATTTACCTGTTTCTAAAACGAATGGAGAAAAAATATGGATAGAAAAGAATTGATTATAAATGGGCAAACGGCTCTCGGTATTGAGCTTGGTTCTACCAGAATCAAAGGCGTTCTGATTGATTTTCAGGGAAATGTTCTGGCTGTGGGCATCCACGACTGGGAAAACTCTTTTATTAATAATATCTGGACGTACGGTTTAGAAGAAATCCACACAGGGCTTCGCCATTGCTATAGCTCATTAAGAGAAGATGTGGAGAAAAAATACGGTGTGACTCTGGAGAATATCGGTGCAATCGGCGTCAGTGCGATGATGCACGGATATATGGCATTAGACAAAGATGGATGTCAGGCTGCGCCATTTCAGACATGGAGAAATACGAATACCCAGGAAGCGGCGGACGAGCTGACGGAGCTTTTCGATTTTAATATTCCGCTGCGCTGGACGGTTGCCCATTTGTATCAGCGGATTTTGGACCGGGAGGAACATGTGGAGAATCTTGATTATGTTTCTACATTAAGTGGATATATCCACTGGAAGCTCACCGGGCAAAGGGTGATTGGAATTGGCGATGCGTCGGGGATGTTTCCGATTGATTCGGATATTCACGATTACGATGAAGGGATGATAAATAAATTTGATACATTGCTGGAGCCTTATGGATATTCATGGAAAATCAGAGATATTTTCCCAAAGGTTCTTGTTGCAGGTGAAAATGCAGGCGTTCTGACAGAAGCCGGCGCCAAATTCCTTGATGAAACAGGAAAGCTCCGGGCCGGAGTTCCGATGTGCCCTCCGGAGGGAGATGCGGGAACGGGAATGACAGCAACGAATTCTGTTGCCCCGGGAACGGGAAATGTATCTGCCGGAACAAGTACTTTTGCAATGATTGTATTGGAAAAACAGTTGAGTAAGGTTTATCGTGAGATTGATATGGTAACAACACCGACGGGATTTCCATGTGCCATGTCTCATGCAAATAATGGAACTTCAGATTTGAATGCGTGGGTAGGGCTGTTTGGGGAACTCTGTAGTCTGATGGGCATACAGGCTGATACAGGTACATTGTTTGAAAAGCTTTATACGCAATCCCTAAAAGGCGATAACGATTGCGGAGGACTTCTTGCTTATGGCTATTATTCCGGTGAAAATATTACGATGATTAATGAAGGCCGTCTTGCATTTTTACGTACCGCAGAAAGCAGATTTAACCTCGCCAACTTTATGAAGGTTCATCTCTATACATCTCTGGGCGCAGTTAAAATGGGAATGGATATTCTCACAGAGGATGAAAAAGTGAAGGTCGAGCGTATCATGGGTCACGGAGGTTTCTTTAAAACAAAAGGCGTCGGACAGAGATATCTGGCGGCTGCGGTCAATGCGCCGGTAACGGTGATGGATACGGCCAGTGAAGGCGGCGCCTGGGGTATTGCTTTGCTTGCCGCATTTCTGGTTGACAAAAACTCCGGTGAAAAGCTGGAGGATTATCTTGAAACAAGAATTTTTGAAGGATTATCCGGGGAAACTCTGATGCCATATGAAGAGGACGTTGAGGGCTTCAAGGTATTTATGGAGCGATACAAAGCAGGACTTTCAATTGAAAAGTGTGCTATTGAAGTGATGAACTGGTAAGGAGAACAATATGAGAAAATGGGGAAAACGTATAGGGTATGGTATCGGGGATTTGGGATGCAATCTTGTTTTTAGTACGATGGCGTCTTATCTCATGGTCTTTTACACGGATGTCTTTGGAATTACTGCGGCCGCAGCAGGTACAATGATGCTGGTGACGAAATTTATTGATGCAATGACGGATACAGGAATGGGATTAATTGTTGACAGAACACATACAAAATGGGGGCAGGGAAGACCGTATTTCCTCTTTGGAGCCGTACCATTTGCTATATTTACTTTTTTGACATTTTATATTCCTGACCTCGGAAGCTCAGGAAAGCTGGTGTGGGCCTATGTGACTTACTGTTTACTCTGTACCGCATATACAGTTGTAAATATTCCGTTGAATACGATTGTTCCAAGACTTACATCCGATGTCCATGAGCGGGATATCTTAGTGTCGACACGTATGGTATGTGCAATGGCCGGAACAGCTATTGTCATGTCGATAACGTCACCGATGGTGGAATTTTTTGGAAAGGGGAATGAGGCGAAAGGTTATCTTGTCACAATGACTATTTATGGAATTGCGGCAATGCTCATCTTTTTTATAACTTTTGCGAGCACTGAAGAGGTCGTTCCTCCTTCGGTCACTCAGAAACACAGCTCGATTATCGAAGATTTTAAAGGACTGACAGGCCAGGCCTGGGTTCTGTTTTTGCTGAATTTGTTTTACTTTTCACTTTATGTAGTTCGGAGTACGACGGTTATTTATTACTTTAAATACAATCTGAACAGATCGGACTGGCTGTCTTTGGTGGGGATTCTTGGAATTCTTTCCGGCCTTCCGATGTTGCTGCTGCTGCCGGCTCTTGAAAAGAAATTCAGTAAGAAAAACCTGATGTTCTTTAGTGTTGCTTTGTATATTGCAGGGGATTTGCTGATTTTTGCTGGAAGAAATTCGGCCTTCTGCTTGTTGGCTGGTTTAGTTATTACCGGACTTGGAATATACGGCATTTTTGGTATTACATTTGCAATGCAGCCGGACGTCATTGATTATTCAGAATATAAAAAGAATGCGAGTGTATCCGGCCTGATTGCCGCATTCCAGGGATTTTTTGTAAAAGGCGGAATGGGATTGACAAGCTTCATTATTGGTGTATTCTTAAAGAATGGAGGTTATGTTGCGAATGCCGTTCAGACGGAAAAGGCGCTTTCCTATATTGAAATATGTTTTATCTGGATTCCGATTGTATTATGCTTACTTATTGCCGTACTTACATATTTCTACAAGCTGGATGGTATCCGTGGGGAGATGACCCTGGAATTGGAAAACCGAAGGAGGAAAATGGCGGATGAAATGTAAAGGAGCAATCTTTGACATGGATGGTGTACTTTTTGACACGGAAAAGCTCTACCAGAAAACATGGGGAGAACTGGCCGCAGAGTACGGTGTCAGCCTCGGAAACCGTTTTGTTATGGAAATATCCGGGACAAATGGGGAACGGATGAAGCGGGTCGTTGAAAAGTATTATCATGTTTCGAATGGTTCTGTTGTGATTGAAGCCTGTATGGAACGGATGAAAGAGAAACTGGAACTTCATGTTCCTGTGAAAAAAGGCGTATATGAGATATTAGAGTATTTTCGCAGACTTGGTATGCCGATTGCCGTTGCAAGCAGCAGTTCGGTACAGCAGATTGAATCAAACCTTTTTAAAAGTAGTATGAGGGACTATTTTTCTGAAATTGTCAGTGGTTCGGAAGTAAAAAGCGGAAAGCCGTCACCGGATATTTTTCTGCTTGCAGCTAAAAAAATCGGATGTAAGGCGGAAGAATGTTTCGTATTTGAAGACAGCGAAAATGGAGTAAAGGCCGGGTATTCGGCGGGATGCTTTACAATTATGGTCCCGGATCTGATAAAACCAAGCGATGAGATACGGTTCATATGTTCCAAAATATGTCCGGATTTATTACAGGCCCGTGATGAAATAGAAGAGATGCTCCGAAAAGGATTTATCACCAATTAAATACGTAAAAGAGGAGAACAGCTTTGATTTTGAATGAGGTAAAAACATTCCTTTCAGAGCTGTTTTTCTGTTTTAAAAAGAATAAAGAAAAATTTCCTGTATATACTAATGAAAAAAAGAACAGGAGAGATGAATCAATGTGGGGATGGATAATCGCTTTAATTTCAGGGGCATTAATGAGTATTCAGGGAGTATTTAATACGGGGCTGACGAAGCAGACGAGCCTGTGGGTGGCCAATAGCTGGGTACAGGGAACGGCGCTGGCGGTTTGTCTGGGCGCATGGCTCATTAAAGAGCGGCAGTCCTTTGGAACATTATTTCAGGTGGATTCAAAATATATGCTTCTCGGCGGCGTGATCGGAGCTTTTATTACACTGACTGTCATTTTGAGTATGGATCAGCTTGGTCCGGCAAAATCAGCGTTGATCATCGTTGTTTCTCAGTTGGCTGTGGCCTATCTGATTGAGCTTTTTGGCCTTTTTGGTATGGAAAAGGTAGACTTTCAATGGTCAAAACTTATTGGAATGATTGTTGCTGTTGTTGGAATTTTTATTTTCAAATGGCAGTCTTGATTTCTGATTGTCGAAACCGTAAAAATTTTGTCGCTTAAAAAATCCGTAAATATTTCAAAAACATATTGTAATACTTTTGGGTTTTCGATAAAATAAATATGTATGGGTTTTTATTGACATTCCTGTTCGAAAGGAAGGATAGGATGTCAAAGTGTAAAAGAATAATGACTGGATTTTTCTGTTTGTTTCTGGGATTAATGACGGCCTGTGGGTCGGGAGAAATTCTTATGGAAACCGGTGAGAGAGCAGAGAGCGGCATAGCTGCAGATGATGGACAGCAGACCGGGGAGGACAGAAACTCCATAACAGAAAGTCCGGAGATTAAAGAGACGTTAAAGGATTTAATCTATGTTTATGTCTGTGGTCAGGTAAGGACGCCGGGCGTGTATTCGTTAGACGAAGGAAGCCGTCTTTTTGAGGCGGTAGATCTGGCCGGAGGAATTCTTCCCGAAGGGGATTTGACCAGAATTAATCTGGCGGCCGTATTGGCGGATGGTCAGAAGATTTATATTCCGTCGGCGGCAGAGGCAGAGACGATGCAGGATGCGGAAGAATTTTCGGAAGAATCGGAAAAGATCGGAGATGTTTCAGGGCAGCGGGTGAATATTAATCGTGCTTCGAAAGAGACATTGATGACACTGCCTGGAATTGGGGAAGCGAAAGCAGAAGCAATTCTGGCATACAGACAGGCAGAAGGAGACTTTAAAAGCCCGGAAGCATTGATGAATGTTCCGGGGATTAAAGAAGGCGTTTTTGCAAAGATTAAAGACCGGATTGCGATAGATTGAGGTGAAGAAAATGTCAAAAAAGGTACTTGTAGTTGATGACGAAAAGCTGATTGTCAAAGGAATCCGCTATAGTCTGGAGCAGGATGGCATGGAAGTGGAAGTGGCTTATGATGGGCGCCAGGCTTTAGAAATGGCACAGAGTAATGTTTATGATGTGATTCTTCTGGATGTCATGCTTCCTGAACTGAATGGATTTGAGGTATGTCAGATGATTCGTGATTTTTCGGATGTTCCGATTATCATGCTGACAGCTAAAGGTGATGATATGGATAAGATTCTCGGTCTGGAATACGGTGCCGATGATTATATAACAAAACCATTTAATATTTTGGAGGTCAAAGCACGTATTAAGGCGATCATGCGCCGGACACGGGTCAAAGAAACAGAGGCCGTCAATCCACGGATGATCACTTCGGGAGATATGCGGATTGATCTGGACAGCCGACGGGTCTTCATCTCTGATAAAGAAGTGAATCTGACAGCAAAAGAATTTGACTTACTCGAACTGCTCATTACGAATCCAAATAAGGTTTATAACAGGGAGAATTTATTAAACCTTGTATGGGGCTATGATTATCCTGGGGATGTGCGTACCGTGGATGTTCATGTGCGGCGTCTCAGAGAAAAAGTGGAAGTAAATCCGAGTGAGCCACGGTATATACATACAAAATGGGGTGTTGGTTATTTCTTCCAGAATTAAAAAAACAAAGAAGAAAAACGGCTTTTTATACAGTATGCGTTTATGGTTGGTAGTTGCCCTGATAGCGGTAACTATCAGCCCTTTATTTATTATGCGGCTGGTTGCATTGAATAATATTGAGGCTCAGCTCCGTACTCGGCGGGTAGGTGAGCTTTCAAATTATGCACTGATTCTATCAAACCAGATCGTCCGAAGTAACTATTTTAAAGGCGAAAACATGGAGATTGTCCATGCGGATATGAATCAGAGCGCTACTATGTATAATGGCCGGATATTAATTCTTGATAATCATTACAATATTATAAAAGATACGTATTCCACGTTGGATGGGCTAATTTCCATATCCAATGAAACCATTCAGGCCATGGGCGGGGAAAGTGTTAAAAATTATAATAAAGAAGACGGAATGCTGGAACTGGCAGTGCCGATTACAACAGAGGATAAAAGTCAGGTCCTCGGGGTTATTTTGTTTTATTCCTCGACTTTGGATATTCAAAAAACCTGTGATTCCATCGGACGTTCTTATAATGGTATTACGACGGCACTGGTCGGACTTTGTATCTTATTGTCATTGGTGATCGCAAATCTTTTTACCAAACCTTTAAAGCGGGTAGCCAATTCAATTGACCGGATGGCAGAGGGACATTTTGATGAAGAAATCCATTTGAGAGGATTTTCAGAAATAAAAACTATTTCGGATTCTTTTAATATGATGCTCAAAAAGATGCAGAAGGTGGAAAATTCCCGGCAAGAGTTTGTTTCCAATGTGTCCCATGAATTAAAGACACCGATTACTTCCATTAAGGTGTTGGCGGATTCCCTCAATATGCAGGAAAATGTGCCAAATGAAGTGTATAAGGAATTTATGCAGGATATTGTTGTGGAAATTGACAGAGAAAATCAGATTATCAATGATTTACTTGCCCTGGTAAAAATGGATAAAGCGGTGGCAGAGCTGAATATATCCCAGGTCAATGTCAATGACATGCTGGAAATGATTTTAAAACGTCTGCGTCCGATTGCGGCGAAACGAAACATAGAACTTGTCTTTGAGAGCTTTCGACAGGTTTCAGCGGAATGTGACGAGGTAAAGATGAATCTGGCCTTTACCAATCTGGTGGAAAACGGCATTAAATATAATGTGGCTGGTGGCTGGGTGAAAGTATCCCTGGATGCGGACCATAAATATTTTTATGTGAAAGTTACCGATTCGGGTATTGGTATTCCTAAAGAATATCAGGATCAGATTTTTGAACGTTTCTATCGGGTAGATAAGGCCCGGTCCAGAGAAACGGGAGGTACGGGTCTCGGACTGGCAATTACCAAAAATATCATATTGATGCACGATGGTGCGATCAAGGTGGTAAGTAAAGAGGATGAAGGTTCGACCTTTGTTGTGCGTATTCCTCTGAAGTATGTCCATGAAAATGCGAATGGAGGGGTGAAAAATGAGAAAAATTAAATTTTTTGCCGTTCTGTTCCTATGCCTGTGTCTGACATTGACGTCCACTGGCTGTGATTCAGCGAAGCATCTTTTGGCAAAATGGCGTCATGAAGAGGATGCGGAGGTTACAACAACGGAGGCTTCTCATGGTGTCTATCAGATGAATCTTGGCGAAACACGGCTCATAAAAGCGGCTTATGAATTGACGGCCGAATCGACAGAAGAGCTGATCGGTCAATGCATCGAGGGTATGAAACAGACGCCGTCGGATAATGCATATAAGAGTGTGATTTCCGGCGATGTTCAGGTCGAAAACTATACCTATGACAGCAATAACCGGCTGGCGACCTTATATTTTAATGCATCGTATAATAAATTGCCGGCGGCCAGAGAGATATTGACCCGGGCAGCGATTGTAAAGACGCTGACCCAGTTCAGTGATGAAATCCAATATGTGGCTTTTATTATTGGAAATACACCGATGACAACAGAGGATGGCAGCCTGATGATGATGCGGGGCAGGGATTTTATTGATAATATCAGCGGTAATATGGAATATGTCCGTGAAGACTATGTGACTATGTACTTTGTCAGCGAAGATGGAACAAAGCTTCAGGCTGAGGATGTCATTATAAAATATTTAAGTAAGATTAATTTGGAAACTGCCCTTGTGAACAGTCTGATTTCCGGACCGATCACAAAGGGCCTGAAACCATCCTTATCACCGGATACAGTGGTCTATAAAGTAAATATCAGGGAAGATATTTGCTATGTGGATTTAAACCGAACATTTCTTGAACGGGTCAATGGGCAGAGCTTTGAGCTGAATATCTATTCCGTGGTCAATACGTTGACCCAGATGACTGGAGTCAGCCGGGTTCAGTTTCTGATTGACGGCGTTATCTTCAGCGGAACTGTGGAAGGAATGCGCATTGATGGGTTATTTGAAAAAAATATGTCCCTTGTAAGCCGGCCGGAGAAAGAGATGCAAAATTCATCATCGGGGCCTTTAGAAGGGAAAGATGCGATGCAGAAGGATATTGAGCATCAGGTGATCGAAAACCAAAAGAATGCAGGAAATACTGTAGAAAGTAAAACAGAGACATCGGCAGAAAACCCGGAAAATCCATCGTCGGAAGCAGCGGGTGAAGCGGGAGGGCAGACGCAGGGAGGAATGCCGGGTGGCGCAGAAGACGGCAATGCCGGCGGAGAAAATACAGGTGAATAGAATATAGGTGATAGATCATGAAACGACCGCTGATGGGTGCAGGTATCGCCTTGGTGGTTGGAGTGGCGGCAGCTTTGCTCGGTGTATCCTGGTTATGGATATGTCTGTGTACTGTCGGATTAAATATCGCTATGAAGTTATGGACAGAGAGTTCCTTAAAATATGTTTTGGGGCTCTCTGTCTTTTTATTTGTCGGATTTTGTCGGACTTTGCCGAATGTGCCAAGGGAGGCCGTACAAAGCCCTGCGGTCCAGGAAATTCAGGGGCGTGTTTGCCGGATACAGGAAAAGGCAAACAGCATATGGCTTTATGTGACAACGGATGAAAACGACACAGTGTTTGTTGTGCAGGTGTGCGGTTCTGAGGACAGAAAAACATATTATAAAGGACAGATTGTGGAGGCTTCCGGAGAGGCAGAAGCTTTTATTCATCCTGGAAATCCGGGACAGTTTGACGAAAAAAGTTATTATTTATCCCAAGGCGTGACTTATCGGTTGTGGGCCGAAAAAATTGTCCTTGTTCATGAGGGAGGAAGGTTCTGGCAGTTGCTGCGCGGCCTGGAAAAGCTAAAAGAGAGGATGGCTGAGTTCTACTGTGAGACTATGGGAGAATCCGGGGCCGGAGTTCTAATGGCAGCCGTGTTAGGCGACCGTTCCGGGTTTCAGAATGACCTGCGCCGGTATTATCAGGAAAATGGCTGGATGCACCTGGTCACGACTTCCGGACTGCATTTGTCCTTTATTGCCATGGAACTTTATCGCAGACTTAGAAAATCTACGGTTGCCATATTTCCATCAACGATAGTGGCATTTATTATGATGCTGGCCTACGGATATATGACAGATTTTGGTGATTCTATGCTGAGGGCCATGGGAATGATGGTGTTTTTGCTCATTGGCAAAATATTGGGAAGAAAAATGGATGTTCCGACGTCACTGGTATTGACAGCGGATATCCTGTTAATGTTTCGGCCGGAACGTTTGATGTCCGCAGGATTCCAGTTGTCTTTTGGCGCTGTGGCCGGGGTGGAACTGGGAAAATATTTCATAAAATGCTTTTCGAATATGCAGAAAAGATCAAAGACAAAAAATAAAGGTGATTTTAGGCAGAATTTTTTAAATAAGTTCTGGGAGACATTTTGGGTGCAGACCGGAATTTTTCTGGTAACGCTGCCTGTATTACTTTGGCATATGTATGAAGTTCCGGTGTTGGGATTTTTTTATAACTTTTTTATGATTCCTTTGATTTCTTTTATTGTGCCGCTGTCTTTTGTGACTGGATTTATAGGAATTAGCAGGGTTCCAATATTGGTTACGGCAGCTTCGAAGGTCATGTGGGGGATTGATGTTTTATTAGGCCGGGTTCACAAACTTCCTTCTGCAGTCCTGATTTGCGGAAAACCTCAGTGGTGGCAGCTTTTTCTGTTTTGTATCTGCGTTTGTAGCACCGTTTTTCTGGCATCTCGGAAGCCGATATTTCAAAAAATGACATGCCGAAAGTCGGTATCCCGGAAGGACATATTCCGGAAACCGTCGGCTGGGATATTGCATGTCGCCGTGATATTGGCTGTTGGCTGCTTCATTTTAATGTTTGTGCGGGAACAGTCGGATCGGATTATGTGCCTGGACGTGGGACAGGGAGACGGCATTTGTATACTTGGCGAAAATGGACAGGCTATTTTGGTGGATGGCGGGAGTTCGGATGTGAAAAAAGTCTATCAGTACCGGATTGAACCGATGCTTAAATATTATGGAATCCGAAAAATCGATGCCTGGTTTTTAACCCACGGAGATTCGGACCATGTGTCCGGTATTGAAGAAGCTTTCGAAGATAGTGCAATTCCTGTAAAGCGGCTCATTTTGCCCGATGTTTCCACCGATGAGGTACTGAATAAAATTCGTGAGATGGCTGAACAGCAGGATATTCCTGTTATGACAGTCAGGCCGGGGGATCGGCTAAAAGCCGGAAATTTTGAACTGTCTTGTCTTTATCCGAAGGCCGAATGGTGTTCAGGAGATAAAAATAATGATTCTCTCGTCTTGTCCTTGGCACGGACGACGAGTGGAAGCCATTTTGTGATGTTTCTTATGGGAGATTTGGAGAAGGAAGGAGAGGCCATGCTTCTTGAAAAAGGTGGAGTTCCGGACTGTGATGTACTTAAAGTTGGTCATCATGGGTCTTCCGGAGCAACATCCGAAGCTTTTCTGGAAGCAGTCACACCGGAGTGGGCTTTTATATCCTGTGGGGAAGACAATCGCTACGGGCATCCCCATGATGAGACACTGGATCGGCTGCAGAAGGCGGGATGCCGGTATTTAACAACGGCTAGGCAGGGGGCTTTGATGATACGGTTTTCATCGACAACTTATCAGGTGTTTGTTTGGGGAAAGTGTGGAGGCTTGTGAGAGCATTGTAATTTGCTGATTTTGCAACTATAATAAATATGTGCTTTTTGGGGAGGTTATGAATTATATATGGATAAAAAGAGGATTGAGATGATCAAATCAAGCTTTGATATAGCAGTACATAGAATTGATGATACGGATATTGAGTTTTGGTATGCCCGGGACTTGATGATTCTTTTAGGGTATGAACGATGGGAAAATTTTGATAAAGTAATAAAGCGAGCAATGGAATCATGCAAAATTTCTGGTATTAGAGTGTCAGACCATTTTCTTGAGACCACGAAAATGGTCCAATTAGGCAGCGGTTCAAAACGTAATATAAAAGATTATATGCTTACCCGATATGCTTGTTATTTGATTGCTCAGAATGGTGATCCTAAAAAAGAAGAAATTGCTTTTGCCCAGAGTTATTTTGCTGTACAGACAAGGAAACTGGAAGTAATAGAAGAGCGTATTAATTATGTTGAAAGGACAGAGGCAAGAGGGAGACTCAAGGAGTCCGAAAAGCGTCTTTCACAAAATATCTATGAGCGGGGTGTGGATGATGCTGGATTCGGAAGGATTCGTTCGAAAGGCGATAGTGCGTTATTTGGCGGGTATAGTACGCAGGAGATGAAAGAACGGTTGGGGATAAAGGGGAATCGTCCATTGGCAGATTTCTTGCCAACATTAACTATTGCAGCTAAAAATCTTGCAACAGAAATGACAAATTATAATGTTGAGGAAAAAGATTTATCAGGTGAGCCTGCTATTACTATAGAGCACGTACAGAATAATTCTTCGGTTCGAGAGATGCTTGGACAACGTGGAATTAAACCTGAGGATTTGCCACCTTCTGAGGATATAAAAAAATTGGAGCGTCGTGTAAAATCTCAGGAAAAGAAAATTGCGGAACAATCAGGAAAGTTGCCAAATAAACATAGCATGTAAATATAATTGCTCTAAAAGCATTTTTATCATATTAGCACGATACATTAATATATGATATACTGCATATATAATCCTGTTTGGAAAGGAAAACACAATGATGAAAGCTACAATTATTTATGGAAGCCCAAGAAAAAAGGGAAATACAGCGGCGTTATTAGCGCCTTTAATGGAAGAACTTGAAAAAAATGGCGTTATACTTGATTACTTTGATGTTTATGAGAAGAATATTGCCGGGTGCAGAGCTTGTCTCGGATGTCAGAAGGATAAAACAAAAATCAGTTGTGTGGTTCAGGATGATATGCAGCCTGTTTTAAATTCCATGGCGGAGTCTGACTTAATTATCGTTGCGGCTCCGGTTTATGCCTGGTCCGCACCGGCTCCAGTGAAAGCTGTTATTGACAGGGCCATTTATGCGTCCTGTAAATACTATGGCGACGACCCTCATGGCCCGGCACTGTTAAAGGGCAAAGGGCTTGCATTACTCACAACCTGTGGTTATCCTGTCGACAAAGGCGCGGATCTTTACGAAGAAATGATGAAACGTTATTGTAAGCACTGTGGACTGACATATGTCGGCATGCTGGCGGAAAGACAGAGAAATTTAAAAGAAGCGTTTATGGATGAAGAGAAGGAAAAACATGCAAGAGCATTTGCAAAATCATTGCTCTAAAACGGACTGGAAGTGAAAAGCAGCAGCGTGTCATAGGCGGATTGGGGGCGAAAATTATGCGCAGATTATCATTTATATGGATGATACTGATACCGGTATTGGTGCTTGTGGGCTGTAAATCCAAAGAAACGGACGGCGAGCCGGAGAAAACGAGTTTTAATGCTGTGGTTCTGGAGGTAAACGGGGATATTCTTCTGGTGGAGCCGGAAGAGGATGCAGCGGAAAGGAAGTCCTGTGACAGGATTCAGGTTGGATTGTCGGGGATGGAAGAGAGCCGGACATCCGAGTTACTGGATACGGTGGAGGCCGGTGACATTGTATGTGTTACATATAATGGGGAAATTATGGAGACTTATCCGGCACAGATTTCTGCTTATGATGTTACGCTCATAGAGGCGAAAGTCATAGAGACGGAGGAGAGAGAAAGCAATGATATGATTTCTCTGATTCGGGTAAATGGAGAATTATATTATGATACGGGACGTGAAAGTACCATCAATGGCCGCTGCGGCGTGATGGACGGGGAAATTGATTCAACAGTAGCGGCCGGGGAAATACCTATGAAAGAGCATCAGTCCAATTTCGGAACCGGGTACGGATTTCAGTATGCTCCGGATGATGTGATTGAAGTATATATAGATGAACAATGGCGGGTATTTGAAAAGTACCAATAGTCCCATTGATTTATGAGAATAATCATTTATAATAAGTGTAGTTGTAAAAAGGAGCGAAATACGTGAAAATACTCAATCAACACATAAAATCCGGAGATTTTAAGCCGGTCTATTTGATTTATGGGACGGAAGATTATCTGAGAAAACAGTATCGGGATAAAATGCGGCAGGCCATTGTGGGTGAAGATACGATGAATTACAGCTATTTTGAGGGAAAGGGGATTTCTGTCAAGGAACTGATTGATTTGGGGGAGACTCTGCCTTTTTTCAGTGAACGGCGTTTAATTGTTGTGGAAAACAGCGGATTTTTTTCATCGGCTCAGGATGAGTTGGCAGCCTATCTTAAGGAAATGCCGGAGACAACCTGTTTTGTTTTTGTTGAAAAAGATGTGGATAAGCGGAATAAACTATTCAAGGCGGTTTCTTCATTAGGATATGCGGCGAACATGACACCGCCGGATGAACGAACGCTGATGCGGTGGATTGCCGGACTTTTAAAGGGTGAGCGTCGCCAAATGTCAGAAAGTACGCTGCGCTATTTTTTGGAACGGATTGATACGGACATGGAAAATATCCGCCGGGAGCTGGATAAACTGGTGGTTTATACGGATGGACGGCAGGAAATTGTTCGGGAAGACATCGATGCGGTCTGTACGGTGTATACGGAAAGCCAGGTCTTTGATATGGTAAAAGCTGTAGCGGAAAAGCAGCAGGCAAAGGCCTTAAAGCTTTATTATGATTTGATTGGGCAGAAAGAGGCGCCGATGCGGATTCTTTACTGGATCACACGTCAGTTTAATCAGCTTTACCAGATAAAAGATTTACAGAATAAGGGGTATCCGGATCATGTTATTGCCGAGCGTATGGGTGTCCGGGATTTTATTGTGCGGAAAAATAAGGCTCTGTGTCAGCATTTTTCCCTGGCAGAACTTCGACAGGCGGTGGAAGTCTGCGTACAACGGGAAGAAGATGTAAAAACAGGGCGTTTGAACGACCGTATGGCTGTAGAATTATTGATTGTGCGGTTTTCGGTTTAGAGCAGTCCGTCCATATACTGACAGAAAATGTTCGAAAGTTCTGTGTCATTTTCAGTCATACCGCCTGAATACCATCGAATCAGAAGCCGGAAAAGGGCGCCGGAAAACAGGTAGGCCGGATAGGTCCGGCGGCGGTCCAGAGACGGAAAATGGGAGCAGGAAAGAATAAATTGGTCCAGGCTCTCCTGAATCTGGCTGTCCATACCTGCCTGATGGAGAAGATTGAAAATGGACGCGTTTTCTCTGGCAACACGGAAGAAAACTGTCATGACACGGCGTGTTGGTGTATGGCTTGGAATGGCATTGATTTCTTCGGTAAACCGGGACATTAAATCCTTTAAACTCCCGATTAGAATGTCTTCTTTACTATCGAAATTACGGTAGTAAGAAACACGGGAAACCCCGGCGCGGATTGTAATTTCGGAAACGGAGATGTCTTCAAAATTTTTCTCTTTCATCAAATCAATGAGTGCGCCGACGATACTGCTTTTAACGTGTAGATTTGCTTCCTTTCGTTTATCCATTTCTATTTCTCCTTCGTAAAAATTTCCAATATATGATACAAGTGTAGCATTTCTGATAGGGAGAAGTCAAGCAGTCACTTCTCTGATAATTATTTTCTCTTTTTTTCAAGCATTATTTTTTCCCTGTACAATAGATACAAATTTTTTAATCAATGGGTTTTTAGAGGCACTTTTATAAAAAATTCCATAGGATATAGGTTCGTATCCGGATAGATGGACAAAAGTCAGTCCGGAATCGACAGAAGCCTTATCCGGCAATATGGCAAAACCGTAGCCGGCCTGGACCAGAGAAATCATTACCTGAAGATTTTCACAGTAATAGGTAGAATCCGGCAATAATTTGTTTCCCAGGCGATTTTGAATATCCGCCACTTTTGACGGAATTTCATAAGAATTACATATAATCATATTTTCTGAAAGTAGCTCTTCTTCACTCACTTCATTTTTTTGTGCATTGGGATGTTCGTTTGGAATAACACAGCAGATGGGAATTTTAATGAGTTCTTTATAAACAACGCCATCCCGCACAGGAATGTCATCTTTAAATCCAAAAAGCACGTCAATTTCTCCATGAATAAAAAGATTCAGGATGGATCTGTAGGGGATGACCCTGACAAAAGGATGTAATTCAGGTATCTGCAATCGGCATTGATAAAGAATCCTGGATAATGGAATCAAACAGGATTCATTACTGCATCCGATTGAAATAATTTGAATATTGGCTTTCGTATTGTTTTGTATTTTGAAAGCAGCAATCTGTAATCGTTTGAGAACTTCTTTGGCATCATCGAGGAAACTGATACCGGCCGGGGTCAGGGAAACAGTTCTTGTGGAGCGGTGGAATAACTTGGTTCCCAGCTCGTCTTCAAGGGAATTAATCTGACGTGAAACAGCAGACTGGGTAATATTCAAAACCTCAGCAGCCCTTGCAAAATTCAGGTTTTCAGCGACCTGAACGAAACTTTCTAACTGTTGCGTATTCATTTAACGGACCTCCATTATTGCGTTTTTGTCATTAATAATACCATTATTTCACTTCACTTTCAAGGGGGTTAAGTGTACTATTATTTCGAAGGCAAACATTTTGAAAACATGCCAAATGTTATCCTTCGGACAGATAAGAGAAGATAAATCGGAGGTGAATTATGGAAGAGATTCAGTATTCTAAATGGATACTTGGTTTGGCAAATCAGATTCGCCGACTATATAACGCTTCTACAGGCAATAACGGAGCACAGGCCCGTATTCTCTATTTTGTATTGGAAAATTATCGCAATAGAGATATTTATCAGAAAGATATTGAAGAGGAACTGAATATCCGCAGCGCTGCAATATCGACAAATCTGAAAAAACTGGAAGAGCAGAAACTGATTAACCGGGAAAAGGTTCCTTATGATGACCGTTTGAAAAAGATATGCCCGACTTCCCTGGCTGTCAGCATGAAGGATGAAGTCGACAGAAACATTCAGTGTGTAGAAGATAAACTGACAGCCGGTATCAGTAAGGATGACTTAAATGTTTTTTTCCAGGTGGCGCAAAAAATGACAGAAAATATGGCTTAAAAGAACAACTTAAAGAAAGGATATGAAATTATGGAAACAATTGCAAAAATCAGATTACTTGAAAGAAGACTGGAGGTTTTAATTGCCAGAGAAAAGGAAAATCAGGGCGTATGTCGGAGAATACGGCGGGACATTCGGAATTTAAAGAAAAAATTATAGGATAAAGCAGTAGCAGAAGCTTACTGAAAAATGCTCAGGAGGCAGAATAAAATGAAAAATATAATAGTTACGATTGGGCGCCAGTATGGCAGCGGCGGCCGTGAAATCGGGGAAAAACTTGCCGGTGAGCTGGGATTTGATTATTACGACACGATGCTCCTGGAAAAAGCTTCGGAGGGAAGCGGATTGTCACAGCATATTATCGAAGAATATGATGAGCGCCTTGCAAATAAATGGCTCAATTTGGCGATGGCCGGCGGCGCACAGGATGTGAATCATTTACCGCTTCCTATGCGGGTGATATTATCACAGTTTGAAGTGATTGAGAAAATAGGCAAAAAAGGTTCGGCAGTGATTGTCGGGCGCTGTGCGGATTATGTCCTGCACGGACAGAAAAATGTCTTTTCTGTGTTTGTCCATGCTGAAATGGGACGGAGAATTGCCCGTGTTGCGGAAAGAAACAGCATCAGTATGGAAGAGGCTAAGAAAAGAATCAAAAACACAGATAAGCAGCGAGCGGCCTATTACAATTACTATACAGACAAAAAGTGGGATGCCTCTGACAGTTATAATATCTGCATAGATAGTGGATTATTTGGTGTGAATGGAGCTGTTACTCTTTTGAAGAACTGTGTTCATTCACTTCAGGCTGGTGAGATGCGATGAAAAACTATAATCGTGGAAAAGATATGTGGAATGATATCTATGCAGAAAGTAAGCCGGTGGATTTGCGGCATACGGTGTTGAGTGTGGAGCCGCTTTTTGATACATGTTTGATGATGTTTGCGGAAAAGACAAACAGCGTGCTTGATTTTGGCTGCGGAACCGGAGATATTTTGTTTCAGTATGCCCAATACAAGAGAAAAAGTAAGGGTGTCGGTATTGATTCGGCGGAAAAGGGGATTGCTTTTGCAAAGGCGACGACCCGGCTGAGCGGATACAGGAATCTCCATTTTTTTGAAGGGGATGAAAATTTCCTGGATACTTTTGAACCGGGGCGGTTTGATGGAATTATCCTATCCAATGTGCTGGATGTGATGCCGGAAAGTATAGGATATGATACGGCACTTAAGCTGAACCGGGTGCTGAAAGACGGAGGATATTGGTTTATAAAGCTGAACCCTTTTTATTCGGCGGAAGAGCTGAAGGGTATGGAATATGAGGAAATGGGACCGCACATGTATGGGGAGAATGGAATCCTGCGGTTAAAACAGGAACCTACCCCGTATTGGATGGAAATTTTCAATAAGATTGGACAAGTGGAAAGATATGTGGAATTTCCTTATGAATGGCAGTCTGGCATGAATCGTATTTTTATGATCAAAAAGACAGGAAGTATGCCGGAATGAAAATAGTGATTATTGAAAGTGATGTTCACAATTTTTTCACAAACAAATTAGCACTCACCACTTGACAGTGCTAGTTATATATGTTATAGTACAGATAGAACAAGAGCTAAAAGCTTTTTATAGAAAGGAGTAATGATATATGTTGATGCCTAGTATTTTTGGAGAAAGTTTATTTGATGATTTGATGGATTTTTCATTTCCTAGAGTGGGAAGAGCAGTTTATAACAGTAATGCACAGAATGTGATGAAAACCGATGTAAAGGAAACAGAGCAGGGATATGAAATCGATATTGATTTGCCGGGATTTAAGAAAGAAGATGTGAAAGCTCAGCTGAAAAACGGTTATCTGACGATTCAGGCTTCACAGAATGCGAATAATGACCAGAAGGATGATAATGGAAAATATATTCGCAGAGAGCGTTTTTTCGGCACTGTAAGCCGAAGCTTTTATGTTGGTGAAAAAGTAAAGGAAGAAGATATTCATGCCAAATTTGAAGATGGTATCTTGAAACTGGCCTTACCAAAGGCGGAGGCTCATAAGGTAGAACAGAATAATTACATTGCGATTGAAGGTTAAAGAGAGGCGGATACTGTCGTAGCTGAATGTTTATGAGAGGGGCAGGGGCAGTATCCGAAGCGCCTCCTTATCCCCCTGGGGCTGTTGTGCAGGATGATAGCATCTGATGTACACAGCCCCCTTATTAAATTACAGAGGAACGGCATTTATTTATAGAAAGGTTATGGTGAGATATATGAATATAAAACCATTGGGAGATAGAGTCGTATTGCAGCAGAAGGAAGCAGAGGAAACAACAAAATCCGGAATTATTATCCCGGACAGTGCTAAAGAAAAACCTCAGGAAGCCGTTGTCGTGGCCGTAGGGCCTGGAAAATATTCGGACGGAAAGCTGGTGCCTGTTTCTGTGAAAGAAGGAGAAATAGTGATTTACTCCAAATATGCAGGTACGCAGATTAAGTTTGGCGATGAGGAATATACGATTGTTTCTGAGAGCGATATTATCGCAAAGATAGAATAGCTGAGAAAGAAGGATGAAGATTATGGCAAAGGATATTTGTTTTGATACGGATGTAAGGAAGAAAATGGAGGCAGGCGTCAATAAGCTTGCGGATACTGTGAAAATCACATTGGGACCGAAAGGACGGAATGTGGTGCTGGATAAATCCTATGGCGCTCCGCTGATTACAAATGACGGCGTAACGATTGCAAAAGAAATCGAATTGGAAGACCGATACGAAAATATGGGCGCCCAGTTGGTGAAGGAAGCGGCGACAAAAACAAATGATGTGGCCGGCGACGGTACGACAACAGCCACCGTTCTGACCCAGGCCATGGTCAATGAAGGCATGAAAAATATTGCGGCCGGAGCAAATCCGATTATTCTGAGACGCGGAATGAAAAAAGCGGCGGATGCTGTGCAGAACTCAATTATCGGAATGAGCCATCCGGTCACGGGAAAGGAACATATCGCGAGAGTTGCAGCCGTTTCGTCGGGCAGCGATGAAATCGGTCAGATGATTGCCGATGCCATGGAAAAGGTTGGTGAGAATGGTGTCATTACCATTGAAGAGTCCAAGACGATGAATACGGAAATTGAAGTGGTAGAAGGCATGCAGTTTGATAAAGGCTACCTTTCCGGTTACATGTGCAATGACCAGGAGAAGATGACGGCAAATATGGATAAACCGTATATTCTGGTGACAGATAAAAAAGTATCGAATATCAAAGATATTCTTCCGTTGCTGGAACAGATTATGAAGTCAGGAAGCCGGCTGCTGATTATTGCAGATGATGTGGAAGGCGAAGCCCTGACGACGTTGATTGTCAATAAATTGCGGGGCACCTTAGATGTTGTTGCGGTAAAGGCTCCGGGATACGGAGACAATCGGAAAGCAATGCTGGAGGATATCGCTATTTTGACAGGAGCTGAGGCAGTACTTGACGATTTGGGAATGCAGTTAAAGGATGTTACAATGAGCATGCTCGGACGCGCAGAATCTGTGAAAGTAACAAAAGACAATACGGTTATCATCGGCGGCCAGGGCGGAAAGAAAGAGATTGAGGAACGCGTAAACAGTCTTAAGAGACAGGCTTCAGAGACCTCGTCAGAATTTGATAAAGAAAAGCTTACAGAGCGTATCGCAAAACTTGGCGGCGGTGTGGCTGTTATTAAGATTGGAGCAGCTACGGAAACGGAAATGAAAGAATCGAAATATCGTCTGGAGGACGCCTTGAATGCGACAAAGGCAGCGGTCGAGGAAGGTATCATTGCAGGCGGAGGTTCAGCATATATTCATGCACAGAAAGATTTGGATGAGGTCATTCGTTCGTTGAACGGTGATGAAAAGACAGGCGCTCAGATTGTGGCAAAAGCGTTGGAAGCACCGCTTCGGGCCATTGTTGAAAATGCCGGTCTTGAGGGGGCAGTTATTATAAATAAAGTTAAAGAATCCGCGGTCGGCACGGGATTCGATGCGGCAAACGAAAGATATGCCGACATGGTAGAAATAGGCGTTATTGATCCTGTAAAAGTGACACGAAGTGCCTTAAGCCATGCAGTCAGTGTTGCATCGACACTTCTTACAACAGAAGCCGCGGTTGCCGATATTAAAGAAGCAGCGCCGGCAGCGTCTGCAGGAAGTCCGGAGGTATACTAAATCGTATAATGCGGGGACGGTTGTGAGACTGTTCCCGCATTTATTTTGAAAAATAACAAGCAACAAGGAGGCAATAATATGGTGAAAATACTGTTTGGACAGGTAAAGCAATATAAAAAGGTATCCCTGCTCACCCCTTTGTTCACGGCGCTGGAAGTATTTATGGAAGTGCTGATTCCCTTTGTTATGGCATCCATCATTGATAAAGGAATTACTTCCGGGAACATAAAAGCAGTTTATAGTTATGGAGCTCTGATGTTGGTACTGGCATTTTTGAGCCTTTTGTTTGGGGTGCTGTCCGGCAAATACGGCGCTGAGGCATCCACCGGGTTTGCGGCAAATTTGAGAGAAGCAATGTATGAGAATATACAAACCTTTTCTTTTTCCAATATAGATAAATTCAGTACGGCGGGATTAGTGACGCGAATGACGACGGATGTGACGAATGTGCAGATAGCATTCCAGATGCTTTTGAGGATAACGGTACGGTCTCCGCTGATGCTTTTAAGCAGTATGTGTATGTGCTTTTTCATTAATCGAAAACTGAGCAGTATTTTTCTTGTGGCAGTCGTAGTGCTGGCCCTGGTACTGGTACTCATTATGAGCCGGACACTTCGGATCTATGACCAGGTATTTCGTAAATATGATGAACTGAATGCCAGTGTACAGGAAAATATTTCTGCAATCCGTGTCGTAAAGGCCTTTGTCAGAGAGGATTATGAAAAAGCCAAGTTTAGCAAAGCGGCCGATATGCTGTCAAATCTCGGAAAAAAGGCAGAGACGATTCTTGCCTTAAATAATCCGGTGATGATGCTGGTAGTATACGGATGTATTATCTCATTGTCCTGGTTTGGCGCCCACTATATTGTGGTTGGCGATTTGACGACAGGAGAATTGACTTCCCTGTTCAGCTATGTCATGGGTGTTTTAATGTCTCTGATGATGTTATCCATGGTTTTTGTCATGCTGACCATGAGTGTGGCCAGCGGAAGACGTATTGCGGAGGTGCTCAGTGAAAAGGCAGATTTGATGAATCCGGAACAGCCGGATAAGGAAATTCCGGACGGAAGTATTGACTTTAATCATGTGAGCTTTTCTTATAAACAGGGAAGCGGTGAGGATACTTTGCAGGATATTGATATTCATATCAAATCCGGCGAGACAGTAGGGGTTATCGGCGGCACCGGCTGCGGAAAGTCCAGTCTGGCGAATTTAATCAGTCGTCTGTACGATGTGGATAAAGGCAGTGTTCTGGTAGGCGGCAAGGACGTGCGGACCTATGATTTGGAGACCTTGAGAAATCAGGTTGCAGTGGTACTGCAGAAAAATGTTTTATTTTCAGGAACAATTCTTGACAATCTGCGTTGGGGAAATGAAGCGGCTACGGAGGAAGAATGCCGGGAGGTTTGCCGGCAGGCCTGTGCGGATGAGTTTATTGAACAGTTTCCGGATGGCTATAATACCTGGATTGAGCAGGGAGGAACCAATGTTTCCGGCGGACAGAAGCAGAGGCTTTGTATCGCCAGAGCTCTTTTAAAGAAGCCGAAGGTATTGATTCTGGATGATTCGACCAGTGCGGTGGATACGGCTACGGACGCCCGTATACGGGAAGCATTTGCGAAGAAAATTCCGGGGACTACGAAACTTATCATTGCCCAGAGAATTTCCAGTGTTCAGGATGCGGATCGGATTCTTGTATTAGAGGACGGACAGGTATCCGGCTTTGATACACATGAAAATCTTTTGAAAACGAATTCGATTTATCGGGAAATTTATGACACGCAGATGAAGAGCGGCGGTGACTTTGACCATGCCGATTTGAATCGTGAACAGGTGAGAAAGGATGGGTGAGCAGATGAAAAATCAGAATCATACGAAGAAAAATCAGGGCCGTATCTTTTTAAGGCTGCTGGTATATATGCTGAAAAACTATAAGTTTTCATTTTTATGTGTGGTTATATGTATTCTTGGGACAGCTCTGGCCACCCTTCGGGGAACATTGTTTATGCAGACCCTGATTGATGATTATATCGTACCTTTGACAAAGGCCCAGGTGCCGGATTTTGCACCGTTGGCCCGGGTTCTGTTCAGTATGGTTGGGGTATATGCCGTAGGTATTATCTGTGCCTATACATCGAATCGGATTATGGTCAGCATTACCCAGGGTGTTATGCGGAAGCTCAGAAAAGATTTGTTTACCCATATGGAATCTTTGCCTATCCGGTATTTTGACTCTCACGCCCATGGAGATATCATGTCGGTTTATACAAATGATGTGGATACGCTGCGGCAGGTCATCAGTCAAAGTATTCCCCAGTTCATTAATTCGGCCGTTACCCTCATAGCCACATTTATCAGTATGGTGGTACTCAGTATTCCGCTGACGGTGTTGGCGGTCATCATGGTCTGCGTCATGCTTTTTACGGCATCGAGGTTTGGCCGGAAGTCGTCGGTTTATTTCAGAAGGCAGCAGAGAGAATTGGGTATTGTCAATGGATATATTGAGGAGATGATGGAAGGACAGAAGGTTGTCAAGGTGTTCTGCCATGAGGATAAGAGTCTGAACCAGTTCCGGAAGATTAATCAGGAACTTCGGGAAAGCTCGAATCAGGCGCAGGCCATATCCAATATTATGATGCCGGTCAATGCCAATCTGGGCAATATCAGTTATGTATTGTGTGCGGTGGCCGGAGCATTATTGGCGCTTAGTGGGCATTACAGTCTGACGTTGGGCACGCTGGTTTCCTTTTTGAATCTGAATAAAAACTTTAATCAGCCGATTACCCAGCTCAGCCAGCAGATGAACAGTATTATTATGGCAATTGCAGGCGCAGAACGTGTTTTCGCACTTTTAGATGAAGAACCGGAAACAGACGAAGGGCATGTGGAACTGGTAAATGCAAAAGAAAGCGGGGACGGAACTCTGACGGAGACGGAGGAACGTACCGGGCTCTGGGCCTGGAAATCTCCTCATAAGGACGAAGGAAATGCAACTTACACAAAGGTGGAAGGAAATGTGACCTTTGACGGGGTGGATTTCGGATATAACGATGAAAAAATTGTTCTTCACGATATTAATTTATTTGCGGAGCCGGGACAGAAAATTGCCTTTGTGGGCAGTACGGGCGCAGGTAAAACGACGATTACCAACCTGATTAATCGGTTTTATGACATTCAGGATGGAAAAATCTGTTATGACAATATCAATATTGATGAAATTAAAAAAGATGACCTGCGTCATTCGTTGGGAATAGTATTACAGGATACCCATTTATTTACAGGAACGGTCATGGACAATATTCGTTACGGCAGACTGGATGCTTCGGATGAAGAGTGTATCGCAGCTGCGAAATTGGCGAATGCCCATGGATTTATCAAACGGCTGCCGGATGGATATCAAACCATGCTGACCGGCGACGGAGCAAATTTAAGTCAGGGGCAGCGGCAGCTTTTGGCCATTGCCAGAGCCGCAGTGGCGGATCCGCCTGTGCTTATTCTGGATGAAGCGACTTCGTCCATTGATACACGTACGGAAACGCTGGTACAGGATGGAATGGACAGGTTGATGAAGGGAAGAACCACATTTGTCATCGCCCACAGACTTTCTACGGTTAAAAATTCGGATTGTATCATGGTCCTTGAACAGGGACGGATTATCGAGCGGGGTACCCACGACCAGTTAATTGAGAAACAGGGACGGTATTACCAGCTTTACACGGGAAATGCCATAGGCGCATAGAATGGCCTGAAAAACTTTTTAAGCCATTTTGTCAGAGCCTGTTTTGCTTGTCAAGGGCGCCTGTTTGGAATATAATGGGCATAGTTGTAAGAAATCAGGCAGGTGATTTGATGCAGTATAAAATATTGGTTGTGGAAGATGAGCCGGATATTAATGGATTATTAGTTAAAATATTAAAAGAAGCGGATTATTATACAATACAGGCTTTCTCAGGGACAGAAGCAAAACTTTTGCTGGAAAAAGAGGCTCCGGATTTGATTTTGCTTGATTTGATGCTTCCGGGAATGTCGGGGGAAGAATTACTGTGCGATATTCGTGAAAATAAGTGCAGCAATGTCCCGGTTCTAATCATTTCCGCAAAAGACACGTTGAATGATAAGGTGTCGCTGCTGAAAGCGGGGGCAGATGACTATATTACAAAGCCTTTTGAACCGGAAGAGGTTCTTGCGAGAGTTCATGCGGCCTTAAGGCGTGTCGGAAAAGAATCAATCGTTGAAAAGAATCTCACTTACAAAAATTTAAAACTTTATACTGATTCACGAAAAGTCATGGTGTCCGGAAGCGAGGTCTCCCTTACGGCCCATGAATATGATATTCTTTGTCTGTTGATGCAGCATCCGGAAAAAGTATATTCCAGAGAAACTTTGTATGAAATGGTTTGGCATGGCGGTTATTATGGAGAAAATAACACGGTGAATGTCCATGTCAGCAATTTGAGAAAAAAGCTTAAGGAAAAGGATTCGGAAGAGGAGTATATTCAGACGGTTTATGGGATTGGATTTAAGCTTCAATAGAAATCTTTATAACTTCTTTAAAAGTTCTTTATGACTTATTAAAAGCTGGAATGATAGAATACGTTTGTCAATGAGGAAAAGAGAAAATTGGCAAACGTATTTTTTAAAATGGAGGTAGACGGATGAATGAATATGTCATAGAGACAAAGCAGGTGACGAAGTCCTATGGTTCATTTCTGGCATTAGATCATGTGGATATTCACGTGAGGCGGGGAGAGATATACGGACTGATTGGTGATAATGGTGCAGGGAAAAGTACGCTTTTAAAATTATTGGCTGGACATAGTTATGTGACAGAGGGTGAAGTACGGCTTTTTGGAAAATACGAGGAAAAAGAGCTGGAAAATTCCAGAAAGAAAATTGGATTTATGGTTGAGCAGCCGGGGTTTTTTCCAAATATGACGGTGGAGCAGACGTTAAATTATTATTGTATCCAAAAGGGAATTCCAAATCGGAAAAAAGTGGATGAGATGTTAAAGCTGACCGGTATTTCGGAAAAGCGAAGGAGCAAATGTAAAACGCTTTCCCTGGGACAAAAGCAGAGACTTGGCTTGGCCATCGCCATGCTTGGGGAGCCTCAGGTTCTGGTGCTTGATGAGCCAATTAACGGACTGGATCCAAGCGGTATTCTGGAATTCCGGCATCTGCTTCAGAGATTAAATGAGGAAAAGAATATTACCATTTTGCTTTCAAGCCACATATTAACGGAATTGCAGCAGATCGCGACGATGTATGGATTTTTAAATAAAGGTATTTTGATTGAAGAAATTTCTGCCCATGCTTTGCAGGAAAAATGTTCAGACTGTATTGAGATTACCCTTTCAGATGTGGAGAAATATGCTGTTTTAATAGAAAAGAATTTTCCTGAAGAAATGTACAAAATACTTCCGGAGAATAATGTTCGTATTTATAAACCGCAGCTTCAGGCCGAAGTTTATAGTAAGCTGGCCTCTGAAAATGATATTTATATTACCGGAATGAAAACGATACGGACATCTTTAGAGGATTACTATATGGAATTGAAGAAGAGAGGTGCGGCAAGATGATGAATTATATAAAAAGTGAGTTTTACCGGGTATTTCATAGCAGGGAAATCTATTGTTTTATAGGAATTTTGGCCTTTTTGGCATTTTTATTTAATGCCATATTGTTCTGGTTTCGGAGAATGGATGATTTTCCCTATGGAATTACATCTTATTCTTATTCGAATCTAGTAGCAAGTCCTCTGGTTTTTGGAGTGATGGGGGTCGTTGTCGGGATGCTTCTTTATGAAGGAAACCGAAGAAATGGAAATTTGAAAAACACCGTAGCCTTTGGAATTTCAAGAGCAAAAATTTTTATCGGAGAATGTGTTGTAGCGACGGTTTCAGCGACGATTTCAATGGTCATTATTCTGGCCGTTTATATTATAAGTGCGGCAGCATTTTTAGAGCAGGCCGGTCCGGTGACCCTGAATGATTTATTGACGGAAATCCCGGCGGTATTTTTAATCGCAGTGGCATGCCTGATTTCAGGAATTGTCTGTATTGAGGCTTTTGGTAAAACTTCTGCGGGAATTATTGTGTGGGCAGCTATTTGGATGATTATTCCTCAAATTCTCTTTTATATCGGACTTCGGGTGGATATCCTTTACAGGATTGCGATGTGGATGCCGAATAATTTCTTTGGAACAGCAGGAATGAGCGTCAACATGGGCCAGTGTATTACTGCATGGGGAACCGCTGAAGGTATGGCAAAGTGTCTGATTTCCGGAGCTGTTGGAATCGTTCTCTTTCTGGCAGCAGGTGTTTTATTATTGAGAAAAAAAGAATTGTAATTATAAATCTGGTTTTGGAGGAAGTGCGAAATGGTATATATTTTAATTATTATAGCTGTTATAGGTATTTACTTTGCATTTCGCTATGTGTCACTTTTATACGCTTTTCGTAAAATGACAAAAGAAATGCAGGAAATCCGAGAAGACCTTACCCAAAACCAGATGCTTCATCTGCCGGTTCCAAATCGCCATTTAGCAAAGGTTATGAGTGAATTTAACAGTACCCTGGAAGAAATCCAAAAAGAACGGCAAAAATATGAAAAAAGAGAAAAAGAATTTCAGAAGCAGATAGAAAATATCAGCCATGATTTACGTACGCCTCTGACGGTCATTCTTGGATATTTAAAATTTGTTAAGAATAAAAAATACCTTACACGGGATGAAGAATTGAAAGAAACATTGGAAATTATTGAGCATAAAGCAGAAACGATGAAAAGTCTTGTGACGCAATTTTATGAGTTTTCCCGATTGAATGCAGGGGATTATAAATTGAAATTGGATAACGTGGATATTTCCAGAATTTTAAGGGAATCTCTTGTGGGAAACTATCAGTTTTTGGAACAGTCCAATCTGAAAGTCGACATAGATATACCGAAGCATCCAATCTGGGTAATTGGTGAAGAGGCCGGGTTAGAACGGATATTTCTCAACCTGATGCAAAATGCCGGACGGTATGCGGATACCGGCCTCAACATTATGGTCAAAGAGACAGAGAAAAATGTAACGATTTCCTTTACCAATGATACAACCAGATTATCGGAGGAAGAAGCTTCCCATTTGTTTGACAGATTTTATATGCAGGATAGTTCACGAAATCAGGAGGGTACCGGCCTGGGATTAACTGTGGCAAAATCACTGACTGAAGAAATGGGCGGAACCCTGGAGGTTCATATGGACGTGCCTGACCCATCAGAAATAGAAAGTGATAAATCCATCGTGTCTTTTGAACTGTGTATGTCGGTGGTGAAAAAACAGGTCGGGATGTGAATAGGTACACATCCCGGCCTCTTTTACATTTCAATTTTAATTTGTGTTAATTCTTCTTCTGTAATCTGGGCAGCTTCCATAATCACCGAATCCGGAACAGAGCCGATTCTTAAAAGGTTTTTAACAATTGTCACCATTTTTTCACGGCTTCCTCTTTCACAACCAGCCTTATTCCCACATTCCCAGACATATTCGGATAAATTGCACATTAAACTCATCTCCTTGACCAAACCATCATCCATGGGTATGTGATATTCATTTTGAAGAATTGACTTTTTGGTATTTACATCCAGGGTTGGTGATAATAGTGTATTCATCATGTTGAAAAACGCATGTTTTTCTTTTTGCGTTTCATTCAGGCATATCATAACAATACACATTTTATCATAGTTTCTTATTTCCTCCGGTACATTATGAATGACATCTGTTTTATGGATATCATATTTCGAAATCGCATTCCCGATATGCTTCGGTGCATTCATACAAATCCAGATGGAATAGACCTTTTTAATATCCCCGTAATTAGATTTCGAAAATTCCGTACCGTTTTGTGCTGAAATCATTCGGGCATCATAGTAAATGCCTCTCGTTACAATAGGATATCCCGGATAAAAATCTTTTTGGGCCTCAATATTAAGAATAATCTTAACAGGAGCTTCTTCATGAGGTGCAAATACCTCAAAACGAATATCATATGTAATAGAACCTTCATTTTGAACTTTATCTTCTGTATTTATTCCTGTGATTTTCTCTTTTGTATTGAGCGTCATATGGAATACTATATCCGGCCGTTTCAATGTCTTTTGCAATTTCTGTTTTCAAATAGTCTGCTTGCTCCTTCCTTATTATATCACAGATTTTAATAATTGGGTATTCCGGCGAAATGCCAAAAGAAATGTTTTGTCTTTTATATATTATTATATGTTCTTTGCCAGAGAGTGCAATCACATTTGGTCGACAGATTTTGCAGAATAAGGTATTTGAATAAAATAAAAAAGAACTGAGATGTGAGGGTGTATATCTCAGTTCTTTTGGATTCATTTTTAATAATCTTTGTTTGAACATTCGCATTGGGCTTGCTCAATTCGCATTACGCCCGTTCAGAAAAACTTCGTTTTTCTTCACTGACGGCATTCGCCTTATGAAAACTAAATCTGCCAAAATTGTCTGTAAACAGCCATTTTGTCAGCTTTCGTTTTCGCAATGCTCATTGCTTACGCCATTTTGTTGACAGCAAGGTTCAAACGGCTGATTTTTCTGGAAGCAGTATTCTTATGGTAAACGCCTTTAGAAGCTGCTTTATCTATAGTGCTGGTAGCTTTTAATAATTCAGCTTTAGCCAGCTCTTTATCATTCGCTGCGATAGCTGCGTCTACTCTTTTGACAGCAGTTTTAACAGCAGATTTTGTCATCTTATTTCTTAAAGCCTTTGTCTGAGTTACAAGGATTCTTTTCTTTGCAGATTTGATGTTAGCCAATCTGGACACCTCCCTTTATTGAATATTTTTCGCGTGTATATTCATTAAAGCCGGACACGGACGTTCTAATGTAAACATACCCTTATATAATAAGAGAATCTTTTGCAATTGTCAATACATAATCCGAAATCTTTTGGAAAAAATTCATAGTAAAAAGCAGAGAAAAGGGGCGGATTTATGAACAGTTCAGTGCGTACGGATTTGGCAATTGAGAATGCGGAAATGTTTCAGGAAACAGAGGAACTTCAGGGAATTCGGATTGAGGAAGAGGTCGGCCAGGTATCAGGGATTCGGGTGACGTGGGTCACGGTGGAAAATGAACGGGGAGCAAAGAAATTGGGAAAGGCAATTGGAGACTATGTAACCCTGGAGGTTCCGATGCTGGATGAAACGGATGTGAGTTATCACCGGGAAATCACAAATGAGGTGGCAGAGCAGATACGTCGTTTGATTCCGGATATGAAACATAAAAAAATATTGGTTGCCGGGATTGGTAATCGGGAGATGGCACCGGATGCTCTGGGGCCAATGGTGGTGGACCATCTTTTTATCACGCGGCATCTGATTCAGGAATATGGAACTCATTCGGAAATAACACGGGGAATGGGCTGTGTCAGTGCTCTGGCGCCGGGTGTGATGGCTCAGACGGGGATTGAAACGCGGGAAATTTTACTTGGTGCGGTTCGGGAGACCCGGCCGGATGTGTTGGTTGTTATTGATGCCCTGGCGGCTCGGAGTGTTAAGCGCTTAAATAAGACGATTCAGATTACAAATACAGGGATTGCGCCGGGGGCTGGAGTGGGAAACCGGCGGTTTGGAATTGATGAAGAGGCTATGGGAATTCCGGTGATTGCTATCGGAATCCCAACGGTGATTGATGCGGCGACAATTGTCAATGACACGATTGGAAATCTTCTGGCGATTATGGACGAGACACAGAATCGGTTATCGGAACGGATTTGGGAAGGCGTGGCACCTTTCGATGAGCAGGAGAGATATCAGTTGATGCGGGAATTGATGGCACCGGAGATGATGAATATGTTTGTAACGCCGAAAAATATAGATGAGATTGTCCAGCAGATGAGCTATACCCTTTCTGAGTCTATAAACCAGCTCTGTCATTCGATGGCATAGGTTTTTAAAGACCACATATAATAGTGATGGTACTTAAAGGACAAAACGAAAGTAAAGGCAGGCGATGTGGTTGGGCAGAAAAATATTTTATTTATTTGAATTAGTATGTGGAATCCTTTTCCTTTGGTTGACGGGCCTTTTGACCGGTAAAAATGTGTGGTTAAACAGTATGAGTCCTGTGGTATACGGACGGGATGTTTATATATCACTTTCTAAAGTCGTAGGAAGTATTTCGGACGGTCTGATCGGAAGCTGGGCGCCGCTGTGGCTGGTGGAAAGGGACAGGGCTGCTTATGCCGGAAATGATACCTGTGAGCTTTATCCTTCCGATAGTGTGCTTGCGGCTGTTTATGCAGAAAATAATCAAAGCTCAGGGTCGGAAGACAGTACCGGTGGAATTTCCGGAACAGAAAGCAATACTGACGGAAATTCTCAGACCGGTTTTCAGACAGGGGATGGGGCAGCACAGCCGGCCAGCGCTCCGGTGGCCAGCGGAGAGGGCATCGTATATACGGTCGATATGCTGAAGGATTATAGTTATTTTGTCAATCAGTTTTATGCCATTGACAGCACCACCTATGCGCCGGATGGACTTTTGGATGCAGAAAGTTTCATGAATATGGATTTAAGCATTGACCTGCAGGGAAATGAACCGAAGGTTTTGATTTACCATACCCACTCTCAGGAAGCATTTGCGGACAGCCGTTCGGGCGAATGGCAGGATACGGTCGTAGGTTTGGGGGAAACATTGAAGAACAATCTGGAGAGCCGCTATGGCATTTCTGTTTTACATCTGACGGATACCTTTGACGTGATTGACGGTGTAACAGACCGGAGTGCAGCTTATACCTATGCGGAAGAAAGAATTTGGGAAGTACTTGAACAATATCCATCGATTAAAGTAATCATTGACCTGCACAGAGACGGTGTGGCCGAAGGAACACGGCTGGTAACAAATATTGATGGAAAAGACACGGCTCAGCTCATGTTTTTAAACGGTCTGTGCCGGACAGCGGCCAACGGGCCGATTGAATATCTTCAGAATCCTTATTTGACGGAAAATCTGGCCTTCAGTTTTAAGCTTCAGGCTAAGGCGGCCCAGTATTATCCGGATTTGATGCGGCGAATTTATCTGCGGTCTTATCAGTATAATTTACATATTCTTCCGAGGAGCCTGCTTGTGGAGTGCGGAGCACAGACGAATACGGTGGAAGAAGTGCAGAATGCTATGCCACTGCTGGCCGATTTGCTGTATCTTGTTTTGTCAGGAAATTAGCCGGCATGTGGTAGAACTTTCAGAGAAAATGGGATATACTGGAAGAGCGGGACAGAGGTCCTGTAAATGATGTAAGAAAAATGAAAGAAATCCATAAATTTAATTTTTAAAAATACCTGATACAATAAATGCACAGGATAGATAAAGGAGTAAACCATGAAGAAACAAATAATACTTGTAGTGGATGATGACAGAGAAATTGTTCGGGCAATTTCAAAACTTCTGGAGCTCGAAGGTTATGAGACATTGAAGGCTTACGATGGTTTGGAAGCGTTGGACATCTTGATGGACCATACGGTGCATTTAATTATCATGGATGTGATGATGCCGAGGTTGAACGGTTTGTCTGCCGTAATGAAGATTCGTGAAACAAAAAATATACCGATTATTATTTTATCGGCGAAGACGGAAGAAAGTGACAAGATTATCGGCTTATCCATGGGGGCCGATGACTATGTCAGCAAACCATTCAGTACGGAAGAACTGGTGGCCAGAGTTAAAGCTCAGCTGCGCAGATATATGACACTGGGATCGGCCTATGATTCGGAACCTGGAAGTGAGGAAATTCATCTGGGCGATCTGGTGCTGAATAAAGACCAGAAACAGATGTATGTCAGCGGTGAGGAAGTACGGCTGACGGCTACGGAATATAAAATTGTTGAACTTTTAATGTCTTATCCGGGACGTGTATTTTCTTCGGAGGAAATTTACAGCCGGGTGTGGAATGAAGATGCCTATGCAGTGGAAAACACAGTCATGGTCCATATCCGCCGGATTCGTGAAAAGATTGAAATTGACCCGAAAAATCCAAAATATTTAAAGGTGGTGTGGGGAATTGGCTATAAGATGGAAAAAGTATGAAATGTACGGACCGAAGAAACCAGGGCTTATTAAAAAATGCTTTTGGTTTTGTAAAGAAAAATGTACAACGATGACCGGACTTTATTGTATATCGGTTATTTTGTTGATGATTTTTATGAACATATTTATCGAATGGGGATTCTACGCGGACTATTCGCTGACACTGCCGTTGTACTTGTTTGGAATTATGAATATAGTCCTCTGGGTCTATATGGTTAAACGGATTGATCAGGAAACATCCAGACCATTTTTTATGGAGTGGCTGAAGCGTTGGGACTGTGATGTGCTTGTTTTGATGTACGCTGTTATGCTCCTGATTTTCTTCGGCATTATGGTAGTTAGTTATTACAATTTCCAGATACCGATATATGACTGGTATGGTGATTATTCAGGTTCATATTTTTCAGACAGCAGTTTTATGGTTGTATTCTTTCCAATCGCATTGGTAAATAATGCTTATATTATGTTGATGATACGGCATTTGAAAAATCCTGAATTGCGGAAAGCGACTTTCTGTAAAAGAACGTATTACAGGCTTCGGGAATGGCTTCGGAAAAAGAATCTGCAATATCAGAGAAAGTACCCGTTTGAACGGAAAATGCAGTTGGAAACGACGATAATGTCCGGGATTTTGGTAGTTATGGGAGTGCTCAGCCTGCTTGGTGTCAGTGCCTGGGGCTTTTCAAGACTTTTGACGGCCGTATTGATTCTTTTTGGTGCGGCCATCCTGTTTATATGGATTCATCAGCATAAAACCTTTCTCACCGATGTGGGAACACTGGTGGAAGAGATTCATGAAGTTTCCGAGGGTAATACATTGAAGATCAGTGCCATTCCGGAAGATTCTATGATCTATGATGCCGGAGAGGATCTGACACACGTTTTTGAAAATCTGAGCAACAGTGTGGAACGTCAGGTTAAGAGTGAGAAAATGAAAATCGATCTGATTACCAATGTGTCTCACGATTTGAAAACACCGCTGACATCCATTATCGGTTATATTGATCTGCTTAAAAAAACAGAATTGTCCGATGAGGCCAGGGACTATGTGGATGTTCTATCGAGAAAGTCGGAACATTTAAAACATATGATCCAGGAGGTTTTTGAAATCTCTAAGGCTACCAGCGGGAATATGGAGCTTCATATCGAAACTGTGGATATCTGTACATTGATTTTACAGACGATGGGAGATATGGAGGAACGGATTGAAGATTCCCATCGGATTATTCGAAAAACTTTGGCGGCGGAGCCGCTGTATGTACTCAGTGATGGCCAGCGGTTATACCGGATTTATCAAAATTTAATTGAAAATGCATTGAAATATTCACTGGAGGGCAGCCGGATCTTTATCGATGCCTTCGGCGATGAAAAGACAGTAACGACCATTATTAAAAATACATCTTCTTATGAGATGAACTTTACGGAAGAAACGATCACAGAGCGGTTTACCCGGGGAGATATTAGCCGTACGACCGAAGGCCATGGCCTTGGACTTGCCATTGTCAAGAGCTTTGCGGAGGCCTGCGGCGGAAGATTCCATATTGATATCGACGGTGACCTTTTCAAAGCAACGGTCAAATTTCCGCGGCACATTCCGGAACCAAATGAACTTATGGCTCTTGAGGCTGTAGAAACTGAAAAAGCCTCCTGAAAAAACATATGACAAACGGGAAACCACGTGCTATACTCTATATTGAAAAAATATGGTATATAGAATGGAGGTAAGACCAGGATGGCAGCAGACCAGAGTAAAATCCGTAATTTTTGTATTATTGCCCATATTGACCACGGAAAATCCACCCTGGCAGACCGTATTATTGAGATGACAGGGACGCTGACGAGCCGGGAGATGCAGGCTCAGGTTCTGGACAATATGGATTTGGAACGGGAGCGGGGAATTACAATTAAATCTCAGGCTGTACGGATTGTATATAAAGCAAAGGACGGCAATGAATATATTTTTAACCTGATTGATACGCCGGGACATGTGGATTTTAATTATGAAGTATCCCGAAGTCTGGCAGCCTGTGACGGTGCGATTCTTGTGGTGGATGCGGCTCAGGGGATTGAAGCCCAGACATTGGCCAATGTATATCTGGCACTGGACCACAATCTGGACGTGATGCCGGTCATTAACAAGATTGACTTACCGAGTGCGGAGCCGGAACGGGTTAAGAATGAGATTGAAGATGTGATTGGTATTGAGGCGGAAGATGCACCGCTGATCTCAGCAAAAAATGGAATTAATATTGAAGAGGTTCTGGAACAGGTCATTGAAAAGATTCCGGCGCCGGTAGGTGACCCGGAGGCCCCGTTAAAGGCTTTGATTTTTGATTCGATTTATGATTCCTATAAAGGTGTTATCGTCTTTTTCCGTGTGAAAGAAGGAACGATTCGCAAAGGCACCCGTGCCCGGATGATGGCGACAGGCGCTGAGTTTGAAACGGTGGAAGTCGGCTATTTTGGTGCGGGCCAGTTTATTCCGTGTGATGAATTATCTGCTGGTATGGTTGGTTATATGACGGCCAGCATTAAAAATTTAAAGGATACCCGTGTGGGTGATACGATCACTGATGCAAATCATCCATGTGATGAAGCTCTTCCTGGATATAAGAAAGTCAATCCAATGGTGTACTGCGGTATGTATCCGGCGGATGGTGCAAAATATCCGGATTTGAGGGATGCGTTGGAAAAACTCCAGCTTAATGATGCTTCCCTTCAGTTTGAAGCAGAAACATCTGTGGCTTTGGGCTTTGGATTCCGCTGCGGATTCCTTGGTTTGCTCCATTTAGAGATTATTCAGGAGCGTCTGGAACGGGAATACAATCTGGATTTGGTGACAACAGCACCATCAGTTATTTATAAGGTGCATAAGACAAATGGTGACGTCATTGATCTGACCAATCCGACTAACTTGCCGGACCCGTCGGAGATCGAATATATGGAAGAACCAATTGTGGCTGCTGAGATTATGGTGACGACGGAGTTTATCGGTCAGATTATGGAATTATGTCAGGAGCGTCGTGGCACTTATCTGGGAATGGAATACATGGAGGAAACCCGCGCACTGCTGAAATATGATCTGCCGCTGAATGAGATCATTTACGATTTCTTTGACGCATTAAAATCCCGGTCCAGAGGTTATGCATCCTTTGATTATGAGATGAAAGGCTATGTCCGGTCTGAACTTTGTAAGTTGGACATCCTCATTAACCGTGAGGAAGTGGATGCCCTGTCCTTTATCGTGCATAAGGATTCGGCTTATGAGCGGGGCCGCAAGATGTGTGAACGTCTGAAAGAAGAAATTCCAAGACATCTTTTTGAAATTCCGATTCAGGCCGCCATCGGCAGCAAGATTATTGCTCGTGAGACGGTAAAAGCCATGCGTAAGGATGTTTTGGCAAAATGTTACGGCGGTGATATTTCACGTAAGCGGAAGCTTCTGGAAAAACAGAAAGAAGGAAAGAAGCGGATGCGTCAGGTGGGTAATGTGGAAGTGCCGCAGAAAGCCTTCATGGCAGTTCTGAAGCTGGATGATAAATAAAAACAGAAAAAATATGAGACGGTAAGGCTGTTTAGCCGAACCGTCTTATTTTTTTTGCATACTTGACAGTGTCTAGATTGGGTGCTACTCTAAATGTAGACAACGTCTAGATTGGAGGGATGATAATGAGAAATACCTATCATCATGGAGATTTAAAAAAACAGTTAATACTGGTTGGTATTGATATCATTAATCAGGAAGGACTGGAAGGATTGTCCTTGAGAAAGGCAGCGGAACGGTGCGGCGTCAGCCACGGTGCGCCTTACAGCCATTTTAAAAATAAAGAAGAATATTTGAAAAATATTAATGCTTTTGTGGAGAATGCATTTTCAGAAGCTCTTATGGAGGCGGAAATGAATAACAATGGTGACGAAAAAGGAAGGATGGCGCGGATGGCCAGAGCTTATGTTGGATTTTTTTGCCAGCATCCATCTTTCTACAGCTTTTACACAAAGTATGCGGAATTCCGAATTGATATTCATGAAACCTCTATTGATTGTGTCGGTGCGAAGCCCTTTTATATTTTTAAAAATGCGGCAGAGCAATTTTTAAATACGAAGGGTATGCCAAAGGAAAAACAGGCGGCGCAGATTATACAGATGTGGGCGCTTGTCCAGGGGATTACCATGTTTGCTGTCATGCCTTCAATACACAATGATTTAAAGTGGGAAGAGTATACGGAAAAATTATTAATGAATAAGGAGGACTGAAAATGTTGATTATTCATGATTTGACTCCGGAGGAAGCCGGGAAATTTGATTTTGGAGAAAACAGGGTTATTTTTGATAATGGGAAGATACGGCCGTGTATCGGTTGTTTTGGCTGCTGGCTGAAGACGCCGGGAAAGTGTGTGCTTCGTGATGGATATGAGGCGATGGGAAAGGCCTTTTCAGAGTGTGATCGCCTTGTAATTATTTCAAAATGTACCTATGGGAGTTATAGTCCCTTTGTGAAAAATGTATTGGATCGGAGTATTGGCTATATAAGTCCGTTTTTTGAGATCCGGAACGGGGAAATGCATCATCGGCGTCGGTATAATAATCATATAAAGATTGTTGTTTATATGTATGGTGAAGATATAACCGGGGAAGAGAGAAAAATTGCAGAAAGGCTGGTAGAAGCTAATGCTTTAAACATGCATGCAGAGGTGGAAAAAGTGGTTTTCTTTAAAAATCCGGAAGAAATAAGGGGTGAGCAGATATGTTGACAGTGCTGATTAATGGAAGTCCAAAGCTGAAAGGAAGTGCCAGCGGAACGATTCTTTGTGATCTGAAAAAAATTTTGGATGGAAAAACAGAAATAGAGGAAGTGGAGTTTCATACCAATATTATAAATCCGGAGGCTATGGAGACTTTGAAAAAAGCAGATAAGATAGTTGTGGCTTTTCCGCTGTATTTCGATGGGATACCGTCTCATCTGCTTCGATGTCTGGAGCAAATTAAGGATATTAGTGCTGATGTCTACGCAGTGAGCAATGCGGGATTTTATGAAGGCGAGCAAAACGCTCATGCATTGGCAATAATTCGAAACTGGTGCTCGAAAAATAATCCGGAGTGGAAGATGGGAGTGGGCATTGGCGGAGGCGGTGCAATGACGGCAATAGGGTCTGTTCCCTTAGGAAAAGGACCAAAAAAGGGACCGGATAAGGCATTAATGATATTGGCAGATCAATTGGTAAAAGGTCAGGGCGGAGAGGATATTTTTGTTTCTATTGGAATGCCGAGAAGTATGTATAAGATGGCGGCGGAGATGGGATGGAAGTCTATGGCGAAGAAAAATGGTCTGAGAAAAGAAGATTTGGAATCTGGAATTTGAGTAAAATATGAAAAACAGGGTGTGTCATTTTTGACACACCCTATAAATTTTTGTGAACAGCAATATTGAACTTTTTCATTTTTTTATAGAGAAGGCTGCGCTCAAGGCCGAGATGTTTGGCGGCAGCGGTAATGTTATGGTTATTTTTTTTCAAAGTTTCCCGGATAATATCGGCTTCGTATTGGCTGACCAGAGATTTCAGCGTAGTCTGATTTTCTACAGTTGGAATTTCGTGGCGGACCTCGTCGGAAATCTTTGATGGCAGGTCAGACAGATCGATCATCATCTGATCGCTGGAAATAAAGGCGCTGGAAATTACGTTATCCAGCTCCCGGACATTGCCCGGCCAGGTGTATTTCAGCAGACAGCGGATGGCATTTTTGGAAAAAAGTACGTTGGTTTTAAATTTATGATTGAGCTGCTGGAGACACATATTGGCATAGAGCATAATGTCCTCCGGATGGTCCCGAAGGGGAATTGTGTCGATGGTGACAACGGCCAGACGGTAATACAGGTCGGCACGGAATGTCCCTTCCTCCATCATCTGCTGCAGATTTTTACGGGTGGCGGCGATAATGCGGACATCTACAGGAATGGGCTTTGTGCCGCCCACCTTTTCTATTTCATGTTCCTGGAGAACACGAAGAAGCTTTACCTGAAGAGGCAGGGGCAGGTCGCCGATTTCATCCAGAAAAAGAGTACCGTGATTGGCTAACTGGAATTTACCAATTTTTCCGCCCTTTCGTGCGCTGGTGAAAGCGCCTTCTTCGTAACCGAACATTTCCGATTCCATAAGTTCCATAGGAATGGCTCCGCAGTTGACGCAGACCATTGGTTCATTAGCCCGCTCACTTTCAATATGGATGGATTTAGCAATCAATTCTTTTCCCGTTCCTGTTTCTCCGGTAATCAACACAGAGAAATCTGTTTTTGCCACTTTCAGGCCCATCATGCGTAAGGCATTGATTTTCGGGTCATTTCCAAGGTATTTATCAAAGCCGCTCGTGTTGAGCATCTGGTTTTGATATTCGGATTTGTAGTAGGCGTGTTCGGCCTTCAAAACTTCATGGGCGATGTCCAGAGAACGTTCTTTAAATTTCATCTGGGCCATGGCTCCGATCAAATGCTCATTTTCATCAAATATGCAGAAACGGTTGGCAATGGCGTAGGTATGGCGGGAGCCTTTTGTTTCACTGGCGATGTAAGGGTGCATATAGATGCTTCCGGCGTCATCACCCCGCTGACGGCGGTTCATGACATCATACATGGAGGTCGTGGAAATAATCTGTTCAATCGGGTGTCCGAGAATATTTTCCTTTTTACGCCCAAGAAAGTCGCAGTATTTATCATTAATGTCTGTAATGACACCATGGGAATCAATGACAATAAAGCCATCTTCGGATTTATCCATCAGTTCTTCAAAAATAAGTTTGTATCTGTGATCTTCTGACATAAGCCATTCCCTCCGTTTGAATTTATTATCTTTATCATATCATAATTTATTGGACAGGCCAATCAAATTTGGAAAAAATGACACACTTATGCATAAAATGACACGAAAAAATCTGGAATTTAAAATAAAATTTTGAAAGAAAAAATATTTTTTGTAGTATTTACAGGCGCTTTCAGAAAAAACAAAAAAATTGGTATAAAAAATGCTGTTATATAATTAACAAAATTAATGAAAGGACGATGCGACTATGTCAAAAGCAAATTTGGAAGAATTATTAGTTGGAAAGAAAATGGAGCCGCGTTATCTGGAGTATAACTGGAGAGACGTAGCACTGTATGCATTGGCTGTCGGCGCCCATAAGGAGGATTTGCAGTATACCTATGAAAAATATCTGAAAGCAATTCCGACCTATGGGACGATTCCTTATTGGGGAACAGTCAATGTAAAGCCATATCAGTGGATGCCGCTTCCTGCATCTATGCTGGCGGATGAGATCATCAAACCGACCGTAGCCTTCCTGAATATGGATCATGAGATTATCTGGCACCGGCCAATTGACCCGATTAAGGGAACATTCCAGTGGCAGGACCAGATTACGGATGTTTATGACAGAGGTGAGGGCAAAGGCGCTGTCGTAAAAACAAAGGTTGATGTTCGGGATGAAGCCGGAAACCTTGTATGTACCAATTATTCTACCACATTTTTCCATGAGGCCGGCGGCTTTGGCGGAAAACCAATGCCGAAAAACCCGATTGTCATTCCGGACAGAGCACCGGATGCCGTTGTGGAAGATTATATTTCCCCTGTTCAGAACCTGCTTTACCGTCTGACAGGCGATACCAACCTGATTCATGTGGATCCGGAATATGCAAAAGATCATAAATTTGATCAGCCGATCATTCAGGGCTTGTGTTCCTTCGGATTCTCCTGCCGTATGGCTATCGATGCTTTGCTTCCTGGTGAGCCGGAGCGCGTGACACGAATGGCTGCCCAGATGCGTAATGTATTGCTTCCTGATACACCGGTGGCTTTACATATCTGGAAAGAAGAAGAGGGCAAGGCGTTGTTCCAGTTTGTGGATACGAAGAATAATCGTCCGGTTCTCGACCGTGGTGTCTTCGAGTGGAAATAGTACTTAAATATAAATAGTTTACAGGATACTTTTTAATGTGAATACTTTGTGAAAGCAGACCTTCCATGATATAATATGAACACTTAGTGATGGCAATAATTGTTGTCAGAATTAAAAGGCGGCAGAAATGTGTGCTTGCCGGCATATCTGCTGTGAATCATGGGAGGTCTTTTTTGTGTGGTCGGATGGTAGAAGAATGAGCCGGCGGGAACTCGAACTTTATATTCATATTCCCTTTTGTGTCAAAAAATGTAATTATTGTGATTTTTTATCTTTTGGAACGGAAGATGAACGGCTGACAGAAACCTTGTGTCATCCGACAAGGCAGCTTCCGGTGCCGGAAGTTTATGTGGACAGACTGTGCCGGGAAATTCGATGGTATGGACAGAGAGCAGATTTCCGTCACCGTCCGGTGATCTCAATTTTCTTTGGCGGCGGGACGCCGAGTTTGTTGTCAGAAGCACAGATTTTCCGGGTGATGGCTGAACTCCGGAAGAATTTTTTCATTCACCGATGCGCGGAGATTACGATGGAAGCTAACCCGGGGACATTGACGTCGGGAAAATTGAAAAAGATGCGATTTTGCGGAATCAATCGCCTCAGTCTTGGGCTTCAATCCACATCGGATTCAGAGTTGAAAATTTTAGGGCGGATTCATAGCTATGGCGCATTTTTACAGAGTTTTAAATGGGCCAGAGAGGCCGGATTTAAAAATATCAATGTGGATTTGATCACGGCGGTGCCGGAGCAGACCGTTGCATCCTATCAGAAAAGTCTGGAACAGGCAGCAGCTCTCGGACCGGAGCATATATCGGCCTACAGTCTGATTATCGAGCCGGGAACTCCTTTTGAGACGATGGAGGCACAGGGTAAACTGATTTTGCCGGATGAAGACGAGGAAAGGGAGATGTACCATCTGACCCGACGTTTTTTGTCGAGTATGGGTTATGAGCGTTATGAAATATCCAATTATGCCCGTCCCGGATTTGAATGCCGTCATAATATCGGTTACTGGCGGGGGACAGATTATCTGGGCCTTGGTCTGGGGGCCGCCAGTTTGATTGACGGATGCCGTTTTTCAAATACGGCAGATATGAAAGACTATCTGGCCTTGGAGACGGGAAGCAGTTCCTGGTATTCGGAGTCAGAGAGATTAAGCCGTGAATCTCAAATGGAAGAATTTATGTTTTTGGGACTTCGGATGGTCCGGGGAGTTTCAGAAAAAGAATTTTATCGAAAATTCGGAGAAAAGATTATGGCAGTTTACGGGGAGGTTATCCGAAAAAATGAGGATCTTGGACTTCTGTGCCGAAGGAACGGATGGATATATCTTACGGAGCGGGGAATGGATTTGGCAAATACGGTGATGTGTGAGTTCCTTTTATAGATATTTTATGTGGAATTTTATAAAAAGTATGGAATTTCCAACAAAAAAGCATTGACGGAATAAAGTACAAACAATATAATATTTTTAGACTATTATTTGGTAAAATTTCATAATTTAAGTCAGTAAAGTATTAAAAACTTAAAGCTTTAAGGTTTGATAAAAACTAAAATTAGCCAAATATTACCAGAATAAATTAGTCAAAACCTACAAAAAGGAGAGGAATTTATGAAGAAAAGACTTTTCAGCCTGTTTCTTGTATCCGCTATGGTATTAGGAAGCCTGACAGCTTGCGGCGGCGGTGAAAAGGAAACAAAGGCTGCAGAAACCACAGCAACTGAGACAACGGCAGCTGCTGACACGGCAACAGGAGACAAGATTCTCCGTGTGGCTTCGGAAGATCCGCAGGTACCGCTGGATATGCAGTTAAATACCTACAGTATCATTATGAAAATCACAGATAACGTTACAGAGTCTCTGCTTTACACAGATCCTACGGGTGAAGTTGTACCGCATCTGTTAGCTGAGATGCCAACATTATCTGAAGATAAGCTGACATACTCCTTCACTTTGAAAGAGGGCGTTAAGTTCCATAACGGAGCGCCTCTGACAAGTAGCGATGTTAAGTATTCTCTTGAAAGACTTGTTAAAAAGTTGAAGATGGGAAGCTTACTTGAAAAAGTTGAAGGTTATCAGGATTTATTTGACGGTAACTCCGATGAATTAAGCGGTATCGTTGTTGTTGACGATTTACACTTTGAAATTCATATGTCGGAAGTTTATACACCGCTTACATCCGTACTGTCCACACCTTACTGTGCAATCTATCCGGCTGAAGCTTGTGAAGCAGCAGGGGATAACTGGGGTATGACAGAACTCTACGGAACAGGTCCTTTCAAATTAGTAAGCTATCAGACTGGCGTTGGCGTTGAGCTTGCCAGAAATGATGATTATTATGGTGATGTAGCAAAACTTGACGGCATCAAATACACATTTATTGATGATACAAATACAGGTGTTATGGAATATGAAAAAGGAAATATCGATGTTGTGTACATGGATTCCGCAACATATCCAACATATGCTGAGAAACTTAAAGATGAACTTTACGGATTCAACCCGGTTGGCGGATATTATCTTGCATTTAATATCAAAGAGATTCCGGAACTTGAAGTACGTCAGGCTCTGACTTATGCAGTTGACCGTACAGCGCTTTGCGAGAGCGTATTATTCGGAACAGCTTCTCCAAATTCCAACTTCCTTCAGGAAGGTCTGATCGGATCCAGAGATGATATGGAACAGTTCGAATATAATCCTGAAAAGGCTAAAGAACTTCTGGCTGCAGCAGGATATGCAGATGGTTATGATTTAAGAATCACTGTAAATACGAAATATCCTACAAGTGTTACGATCGGTACAGCAATTCAGGCTCAGATGAAAGAAGCCGGTATCAATGTTCAGGTTGAACAGGTCGATAGCGCTGCATGGACAGATATGAAGAAGAGCGGCGGTATCATGTGTTCTATCGGCAACTGGTATGTAGACTACAACGACCCTGACAGTATGTTATATCCTGTAAGTGATGGCCGTGTAGATCTGAACTCCATCTTCTGGCACAACGATGAATTCAAACAGTTAATGATCGATGGTGTACAGACAGATGATAATGCTGAAAGACAGGAAATTTATGCTCGTGCAGATGAAATTTTGACACATGAAGATTTTGCAGTAGCAATGCTTTATAACGAAACAATTTACTATTTAAAGAAACCTTATGTTAAAGATTTTGAAGTAACATTCACATATCGTACAATGTTTGGAAATACAGATATTGAACAGTAAATTTTATCATTTGCGATAAGCAGTAGGGTATAGCTATAGCGGGACCAATGGCGGTTTGCGGCTATAGCTATACTTTATATTTAGTAATGTCTGGCAATTTTTGCCGGCAATGACGGCGAAGATTAAAAAGGAGGGAAATCCTTGTTATCATACATTTTAAAACGTTTGGCGCAGACCGTTCTTGTTTTATTTGGAATTACGCTGATTACATTTATCCTGTTGAACGTCGTTCCGGGTGACCCGGTAGCGATGATGCTCGATAAGCGTGCCGATGAAGCAACGATTGAAAAAGTACGTCATGAGATGGGGCTGGATGTGCCATTACCGGAACAGTATATTAACTTTGTAAAAGGCGCTGTACGTCTGGATTTTGGTAAATCCTATTTTACCAAAGAAAACGTTATGGATGCGCTCGTTCGAAGCTTTAAAGTAACCGTTAAACTGGCAGTAATGTCATTCTTATTTGCCTGCGTCATAGGTTTGACGTGTGGTATGATCGCCGCGGTGTACAGGGGGAAGTGGATCGACTCGCTCCTCATGACGCTATCCATGGTCGGTGTCTCGGCGCCTTCGTTCTGGATAGCGATCATCCTTCAGATTGTTATAGGTCTGAAGCTGGATTTACTTCCAATCTCCGGGTTCGATGGCCCGCTGAATTATATCCTGCCGAGTATCGCTCTCGGAACACGGTATGCCGGAAGTATCGCCCGTATTACCCGAACAAGTATGCTGGATGTCATTAAACAGGATTATATTCGTACAGCCCGTTCAAAGGGTGTCAAAGAATTCCTTGTTATTATGAAACATGCTCTGAAAAATGCGATGATCCCAATCGTTACATTGGTTGGTACAGAACTTGGTTATATGCTGACCGGTTCTATGCTGATCGAGAAAGTATTTGCAATCCCTGGTATCGGTAAGTTGGCCGTTGACGGTATGATGAACCGAGATCTGCCGCTGCTGCAGGGAACGGTTGTCTATATCGCTCTTGTATTTGTTATTGTGAATTTAGTCGTGGATATTTCATATGCGTTTATTGATCCAAGAATCCGCTACGGGAAAGGAGGAGAATAATTTATGTTTAATAAACAGAAAAAATTCGAACAAGCTGTCCTTTCCGGAGAGTACGCTAATGACGATATTGAATACTCCAGTTATTATAAAGATAGTTTTAAGCGTTTGAAAAAGAATAAAATGGCGATGGTCTGTGCGATCATTATTGTTATTCTTGTAATCATTGCAGTTTTTGCACCGGTACTGGCGCCATATGATCCGGATGTGCAGGATTATGCCAATATCTTAAAGGCTCCGTCCAAGGCCCATCTTCTGGGAACGGATGAATATGGGCGTGACATTTTATCCCGTATTATTTATGGTACGCGGGTATCCCTGAGCGTTGGTCTTCTGGCCCAGGCTCTGGCCACATTGATCGGTGTAACTCTCGGCGCCCTGGCAGCCTACTATGGCGGTTGGGTGGATACGGTGATTTCACGTATTACAGAAATCTTTGCCGCATTCCCGGACTTGATTTTTGCCATGGGTATCATGTTTGTTATCGGACCGGGTATTAAAAATATTTTTATCGCCCTTGGTCTTCTGACCTGGGTACGTACAGCCCGTATGATTCGAGGACAGATTTTACAGTTAAAAGAGAAAGAATATGTGGAAGCTGCAAAAGCCAGCGGCGCTACAGCCTTCCACACGATTACAAAGCATTTGATTCCGAACTGTATTTCTACAGTGATTGTTCTTGTAACCCTCGGTATTCCAAATGCAATCATGTATGAAGCTTCTTTAAGCTTCCTTGGACTGGGTATCCAGCCGCCGACAGCAAGTTGGGGTTCTATGATCAGTTCTGCTCAGCCATTTATCAGTTACCTGCCAACTTACAGCATCTTCCCGGGTATTGCTATCATGATCACGGTTATCGCTTTTAATATTTTTGGCGATGGTCTTCGTGATGCCTTAGACCCTAAGATGAAGAATTAAAGGGAGGTCAGGTTATGTCAGAAAATTTACTTGAAGTTAAAAATTTGAAAACCTACTTTTTTACCGACGGCGGCGTCGTAAAGTCTGTGGATGATGTTTCCTTTAACGTTAAACCGGGAAAAACGCTGGGCGTCGTTGGTGAATCCGGCTGTGGGAAGAGTATCACATCTCTGTCCATTATGCAGTTGGTGGAAACGCCTCCAGGAAAGATTGTTGACGGGGAGATCATCTATAATGGTGAAAATCTTTTGAATAAGGATAAAGATGAGATGCGTAAGATCCGTGGCGGTGAAATCGCCATGATTTTCCAGGAACCGATGACATCTTTAAATCCGGTGTTTACCGTGGGACAGCAGATTATGGAAGCTTTGATGATCCATACGGATATGGATAAGACAAAAGCGAAGGAACGTGCCATCGAGATGCTGAAACTGGTAAAGATCCCGTTGGCTGAGAAGCGTTTTAATGAATATCCGCATCAGTTATCCGGCGGTATGCGTCAGCGTGTTATGATCGCTATGGCATTGTCCTGTAATCCAAAGCTGCTCATCTGTGACGAGCCGACAACGGCCCTGGACGTTACCATTCAGGCCCAGATTCTGGATCTGATCAATGAGTTGAAAGAAAAACTTGGAACGTCTATTATGATGATCACTCATGATTTGGGTGTTATCGCAGAAGTGGCCGATGATGTTATGGTTATGTATGCCGGAAAAATTGTAGAATATGGTACGGCGGACCAGATCTTTGAAACGCCGATGCACCCATACACTCACGGTCTGATGAATTGTATTCCGAAATTGAATGATGAGGAAGAAACTCGTCTTCATGTGATTCCGGGCATGGTTCCAAGTCCTGACCGGATGCCGAAGGGATGTGCCTTCTGTCCAAGATGTTCGGAAGCGAAGAAGATTTGTGAGGAAAAAATGCCGGAACTGATGGAGGTTAATGGACAGAAAGTCCGTTGCTTTAAATATACGAGTGAGTGGGAGGGAGCCGAATGACAGAAAAGAGCAAAACTCCGTTATTGGAAGTAAAGGATCTGAAAAAATGGTTTCCTGCTAAAAAGTCACCGTTTTCCAGAGAAAAAATATATATCAAGGCCGTTGATGGCGTGAGTTTCACGTTGAATGAAGGAGAGACCCTGGGAGTCGTTGGTGAATCGGGTTGCGGTAAATCCACTATGGGACGTTCCGTGCTTCGTTTGCTGGAGCCAACAGGGGGACAGGTTCTTTTTAACGGTGTTGACTATACGGCGCTGAAAGATAAGGAATTGAGAGATTCAAGGAAGGAACTTCAGATTATTTTCCAGGATCCATATGCTTCTCTGGACCCGCGTATGACCATCGGGGATATCATTGCTGAACCATTGGATATTCAGTTGAAGTTGCCGGCTAAAGAGCGGATGCAGAGAGTCCTTGAGACAATGGAGCGGGCCGGATTAAATACCCGTTTCGTGAATCGTTATCCGCATGAGTTCTCCGGCGGACAGAGACAGCGTATCGGTATTGCCCGGGCGATTGTCCTGAATCCGAAGATCATGGTCTGTGATGAACCGGTTTCTGCGCTGGACGTATCCATTCAGGCACAGGTCATCAACCTGCTGATGGATCTGCAGAAGGAAATGGGTATGGCCTATATCTTTATTTCTCACGATCTGAGTGTTATCAAGCATATTTCTGACCGGGTTGCTGTTATGTATCTTGGCCATCTGGTAGAAATTGCGGATAAAAAAGACATTTATGCCCATCCAATGCATCCATATACGGTTGCGTTGTTATCTGCGATTCCGGTAGCGGACCGGAAACATAAGAAAGAAAAAATTGTTCTGGAAGGCGACTTGCCAAGTCCGGCGAATCCGCCATCCGGATGCGTGTTCCATACACGGTGTTATAAAGCACAGGACATCTGCAAGACGGAGGTCCCTGAGTTAAAAGATTGTGGAAATGGACATTGTTGTGCATGTCATTTCCCTGAATAAAATATTTTCACGGGGGAATTGAAAATGAAAATTACAGGAATTAAAGTAAAACAGGTTGAGGTACCGTTAATCGAACCATTTCGAATTTCACTCGGAGTTATTACCCATTCCCGGAGCGCTATTGTAGCTGTAGAGACGGATGAGGGCCTTGTAGGTTACGGTGAAGGTGCACCTGCCATACTGATCACCGGGGAAAGCCTGTCAGGAACAGCCGACGTCATTCATGCTTTTGAAAATGAATTGATTGGTGTAGACCCGACAGACCTTGAAAAGGTATACTGGATCATGGACCGCACAGCAGCTCATTCCGGCAGTGCAAAAACAGCCATTGATATTGCCTGCTATGATCTGCTTGGAAAGAAAGCGGGAATGCCTGTATATAAACTTTTAGGTGGTCATCAGAATTACATCGATACGGATATGACCGTTGGTATCGATACACCGGAAATCATGGCTGCAAAAGCTAAAAAACATGTGGAAGCTGGTTTTGATACCATTAAGACAAAAGTGGGAACGACCTTTGCAGAGGATCTGGCCAGGGTAAAAGCTATCCGTGAGGCTGTCGGCGATGATGTGAAGATTCGTGTGGATGCCAACCAGGCATGGCATGCGAAAGAAGCTGTACGTTTGATTGAACGTTTGAATGAATATGATATTGAACTGGTTGAACAGCCGGTACCATATCATGATATTTCCGGTCTTGAATATGTTACAAAGCATTCCATCGTTCCGATCATGTCGGATGAAAGCTGTTTTAATTCAAAAGATGCCCTTCGTCTTGTAGAGCGTCGAGCAGTAGACTATTTGAACATTAAGCTGATGAAATGCGGCGGTATCCGCGAGGCATTGAAGATTAATGCTATCTGTGAAGCGGCCGGCATTGAATGTATGCTTGGATGTATGGTGGAGGAAAGTAACCTGGGAATTACAGCCGCAGCCAGTCTTGGAGCCGCTATGAAGAATATTACTCGTGCGGATCTGGATGCGACCTTCACTTTGACCGACCTGCCTTTTAAGGGTGGTATGCACGTTGAAAATACAAAGAGTCTTGTATTACCGGAAGAACCGGGATTTGGTTTTATAGGATTTGAAAAATAATGGGGGAATAGACAAATGTATCAGGATTTATCATTTATGAGAATACCTCTGCCGGAGGATGTATTAAAGCTGAAAAGTTTTGGTGATTTTGAAGGCGCTCAGAAAATGATTCAGCATTTTCTGAGCAAGGATATTCCACAGTCGCTTCGAAAACGCCTGGAAATTGAAGAAGATATTATCCGGGTGATGGGTAATGACGAGTACCCATATACTTATGAAGAAGCATTGGAAATTATGTCCAGCCACTTGAAGGACTTCAAAGAAGAAGAACTGCGCTATCTGAAAGAGATCAGCGCGGCGGATTGGATTTATATTGATGGTACTGTGCATTTTCAGCGTCGTTTCTATGAAAATCTTATTAAGACCCGACCGGACCTGGCAGCACGGGTGATGGTTCAGGATGTGGATGATGCTCAGGCAAACGAGCAGAAACAGAAACTTTTAAATGACAATGTGAAATATATGAAGGAACATGGCGGACGCAGCGTACGTATTCAGATTCGTGCAACAATTAAAGCTAAAAAAGAATTTGAAGAAGTTGGACGCAAAGTTCGTGTGCATCTTCCAGTTCCGAAAATCTGTCAGCAGGTTTCTAACATCAAGATTCTTGCCTCCTCACCGGAGATTGCCTACACTGCACCGGAAAATGCACCTCAGCGGACTGTATATTTTGAGACAGAACTTCAGCCGGATCAGGAATTCATGGTGGAATATGTCTATGATTATCACGTGGATTACGTGGAACTGGACCCGGCCAAGGCTGCAGCCAAGCAGCCGGATTTTTGCCTGGAAGAACAGGCACCGCATATTATGTTTACACCTTATCTTAGAGAGCTTCGGGATGAGCTTGCCGGAGATGAGACAAATCCGGTCATCCTTGCACGCAGATTTTATGATTTTGTGACAACTAAGGTTATGTATTCTTATATGCGTGAATACTTCACAATCGATTGTATTCCGGAATATTGTGCAGTGAACCAGAAAGGAGACTGCGGTGTGCAGGCTCTGCTGTTCATTACACTTTGCCGTATGTCCGGCATTCCGGCTCGTTGGCAGTCTGGTCTTTATGCGACTGAGTTTTACACAGGCTGTCACGACTGGGCACAGTTCTATGTAGAGCCTTACGGCTGGGTATTTGCCGATCCGTCCTTTGGCGGCAGCGCTTGGCGTTCCGGTAATACCGAACGCTGGAATTATTATTTTGGCAATCTGGATATTTTCCGTATGCCGGCCAACTCCGAAATCCAGATGGAATTCATGCCGGAGAAAAAATGGCTTCGCGGAGATCCAATCGATAATCAGCGCGGTGAGTTTGAATATGAAGACCATGGCCTTCTCTACTCCCAGCTGGAAGTTAACCAGGAACTTATTTCCATGGAAGAGATTTAAACAAAAAGCTTATTTTAGGAGCAGCCTCAGGGCTGCTCTTTTTTATGTCGAAAAATGCGAAATTTTTAGAGTGACGGAAAACATTTTTGGTGCCATACTATATGCATATGATAAAAGTAGGAAAAAAGAAATCATCATAATTGTTTGAAATATGTAAATTGTATTTCGGATATTATTGAAAAACCGGATTTTATCGGAATAAACCCAAATGAAAAAGAGAAATTTTCTATGGAATTGATAAAATGTTATGATGATAATGTGTTTGTGGGCGTTAAATTGGATCAAGAGGGGGATTATTTATATGTAGCTACAATGCATGAAATCAGCGAGCCTAAGATTAAACGCAGGTTACATAGTGGAAGAATAGAAAAATGTGATAATTGACAATTTTAATTTTATCACATAAGATTATATCAGAAGCATATAATATTAGAGCATAGTTATATGAGGTCGGAAATGGTTCCCGACGCACTCTTTGAGAGTACCTGAGATGATGGATACACCGCCCATCCATATAACTATGTTTTTATTATATGCAGGTATGTGCTTATTTTTGGAGCAGCCTCAGGGCTGCTCTTTTTTCTGGTTTGGAAATAGCAGGAAACCCATTTTGGGAGAAATCGGTTGCGGCAGAGGACGGGAGCATAGTATAATAAAAATATACATGAGAATTATATTGGGAAGGAATATGCGAGATGGGGAAAAAGATAATTATTGGTTGTATTGCAGTAATCGGAGCACTTTTTCTTGCTTTTGGAATTATCGTCGCCTTTTTTGTCGTTTCCGATTTTAAGCAGGAAGATAAATTAGACGCGGAACTGGAGGTAATTTACGAATTGTCATGGGATCCGGAGAGTGCTGATTTCAAAGAAATAAGCAAGCGGCTGAATCGGATAGTCACGAAGGATGACTATGCCGTCGTGGAAAAAGCCATGAAAGATTATATTTCGGACATTTTTGAAAATAATATGCGAATTGTGGAACTTTTGGATGATGAAGGGCTAGAGAATGTACTCACTGCAGAAAATTATGAAAATGATGGACCGGAATTTTCTCAGACTAAAATATATATCAGCCGTACGAGAGGGGCATATCAGGAGTGTAAAAGGGTACATAAAGAACTTTTGACTGAAGATAAGATGATGTCCTACATTGAGAATTGTGATGTGGATAGTTATTATGTGGACTTTTATAAGGAGAGAATGGACACAATGTTGTCGTGGGATGAAGATGGGACGGTAGAAGAGTCCTTGAATTTCATGCTCAATCTGATGGATTTATTTGATGACGTTATCAGCTTTTTGTCAGAGAATAAGAGTTCATGGGAGATTGTGGACGGATATATTACTTTTGACAATGACGATCTGGCTGAGCAATACGACAACTTGCTTTATAGATTATATGAAGAAGATATATATACGGAGGAAGTTCCATTGGAGAATAATGGAACGGGCCTGATTCGATTATAAAACTCGAGATGAATTTGATTCAGTGATAAATCAGGAGAGACAAGTGGGAGAGAGAAAAAGATGTCAGGTAAAAACAGAATTTTAATTGTTGAGGATGAAGAGGCCATTGCAAAAATGATTGCAATGAATTTGGAAGTTTCAAATTACGACACACAGATTTATTATGATGGCAGTGAGGCCGAAGCTGCATTGAGTCGGGATCACGATTATGACTTAGCTCTTCTGGATGTGATGCTGCCGGGTAAAAATGGTTTTGAATTGCTGGAAGTGATGAAAAAATATGGTATACCAGTGATTTTTCTGACGGCCAAGGATGACCTTGGATCAAAGATTCAGGGATTAAAAGGCGGCGCAGAGGACTATATTGTGAAACCTTTTGAAATATTGGAGTTGCTTGTCCGTATGGAAAAGGTATTGGCCCGGGCAGATAAGTTAAGCCATACTATTAAAATTCTCAACATGGAGATTAATTTTGAGGAACATTCGGTGAAACAGGATGGACGAGAGGTTATATTAAAACCGAAGGAATTTGAACTTCTTAGTGTACTGGCAAAAAATAAAAATATTGCCATTTCCAGGGAGAATCTACTCCGTATGGTATGGGGCATAGAGTATATGGGAGAAACCCGCACGGTGGATGTACATATCGGACAGCTTCGAAAAAAACTTGGGCTGGCGGATCATATAAAAACCATATCCAAAATGGGATATCGACTGGAAGAGTAAATCGCGGCGGGATAACTGTTTGGAGGCGTAGAACGTGAAATTAAGAACAAAAATTCTGTGGATTAGCTGTATTGCTCTTTTAGCCGCCTCTTTATTTGGGGATGCACTTATTTTAAGAATAACTGGCAAAAGCCTTAAGAGTGAGGCGACTATCCGGGCCTACCAGAGTTTTTATGAAATGACCGGTGAACTGGAGCAGGGATTGATCCGAAATATGGATGCGGATATGAGGTCTGTCTATCTGGAATATTATTTTAAAAATTTGAAGGATGATTATTCGATATGCTTTTTATGGGTCGGAAACACGGAAGAAACTAACGAAATCCGACAAATTTATAATCATACGGCCCTTTCAGCAGGAGAACTTTCGCAGATGGATTTTAAAAGTTATGAGGGCGATGATATAACCTATGTCGATTATTCCCGGGATAATACAGATTATGTCATTTTTCGCATGAATATTCAGGATAAAATTGACGTTTACCGAGTTGTGCCTATGGCAGAGGTTCAAAACAATGTGCGGCGTCTGACCGGATATATACTGGCGATTACATTCGGTGTGGCCGGTATAACAATGCTGGTTTTGTTTATCATATTGAGGCATATTCTGCAGCCGCTTCAGGAACTGAATGAAACGACAAAACGGCTGGCGGAAGGAAATTATGATCAGCGGGTGGTTATTCGACGGAAGGATGAAATCGGCCAGTTAGAGGAAAGCTTTAATAAAATGGCAGAAGCTGTGGAGACGAGTACACGGAGTCTGGAAGAGTCGGAACGGCGGAAAACCTTATTTATGGGAAATCTGACCCATGAATTAAAAACGCCGATGACGGCCATTTCCGGCTATGCCCAAACCTTGCTGTCGACGAAAATCAGCCGGGAAAATCAGGAAGCAGCCTTACTTTATATTTATGAAGAGTGTGGCCGGTTAGAGCGTTTGTCCAAAAAGATGATGAAACTTCTGGAACTGGATCAGGATGAATCCCTGGTTTTTGTAGATACACCGGTGAGCCGTCTCTTTGAAGCGGCGGCAAAATCCTGTGAAGTGATTTTAAGGGAGAAGCAGATGACATTGGAATGTATTGAACACGGTGAACACTTTCCAATGGAGCTGGATTTGATGACGGATGTCTTGATTAACCTGATTGACAATGGGATTAAAGCCAGTGACAGCGGCGGCAAAATCATTCTCCGGGCCTATGACAATTGTATTGAAGTTCAGGACTTTGGACAGGGAATCCCGGCCGAAGAACAGGAAAAAATCATGGAGCCTTTTTACATGGTTGATAAGTCCAGGAGCCGGAAGAGCGGCGGCGCCGGTCTTGGTCTGGCACTTACGGCCATGATTGCAAAACGGCATAACATTTCCATCCGGATTGACAGCAAAGAAGGGGAGGGTACCCGGATAATTTTACAATTTGTTTAAAAAATGATGAATACTTGATGTAAGAACCCATGTTAGGATAATATCATGAAATCCTGATATGGGTTCTTTTTAATTCGGTTGAAACGGAAGGGAGAAATAAATATGAAAAAAAGATTATGGTATATACGGATGGGCGCCGGCATGATTATTGCATCGATGCTGCTTTCAGGGTGTCAGAAAAATCCGGATTCATCGATTGTTGTCAATAAAGATATGGATAATCTGATTGAGGAAGCGCAGAAAGATGGGGAAAATGCGATGGATATAGCGAATATTGCCGATGCTTATGAAACCTATCAGGCAACGCTTTCGGATGAATCACTGGGAGTTGCGGTGAATGTGGATGCAAAGGTGGATATTCCCGAGATAAATCAAATGTCTATTTTCCGGGTTCAGCAGCAAAAAATCAGCCAGGAGTTTTTAAATAAAGTCATTGAAGAGTTGTCCGGGGGTCAGACACTTTATGATGCCGGTGTAACCTTAAGTACGAGAACCCGAAAAGATGTTGAAGAGGAAATCAGTGGTCTAAAAGCAGAAATGGAGAATCTGAAAGCAAATTATGGGGATGAAGCGGAAGGGTATATGCCGGATTATCAGCAGGATATTGATGCGCTCCAGTCAGAATATGAAAACGCACCGGCAGAGATTGTCTGGGAAGGCAATGAATCAGACGGACTTTTACATAGTGTTGCGGAGATGGCGGAGAAAGAAGGCGGCGAGGATTTTTATCAGTGGGAATACAGTCTGAATCCGAACGGAGAGGTTTATTATGGTGCTAATAATGGAGAAAACGGCGATTATATGTCGTTCTTTGTACAGAACAATGAGGAACGGGGAAATTGCCTGCGGTTCAGACGGGGGAAGCACGGTTATGATTTTACGGCGATAGCGATTGTAGGGTCTACTGCGTTAGACACTATTTTCGGCGGTATATGGCCGGCGGATGAAGACCGGGCAGAAGAGGTCGTGAGTGTCATGTATGGGGGTGATGTTGAACTGGTGGAATTTACCGATGAACCAACGACGATTTCTGAAGAGGAGGCCCGGGAGGCTTCGGATACATTTATGAAAAATGTGGGACTGGACAGCACGTATCAGTATTATGAAGGCGGTTTGTATTCAGAAGTCAGAGATATCCGGAAAGGTGAAGATACAAGAGAGGGATATCGAAAAGTGTATATTTTCCGGTATATGCGGTATGTGGACGGTGCTTTTGTGACCTTTGATGCGACAGGTAAACATGCGGAAGGCGGGAACGGCGACGATTATGTGAAAAAAGATTGGCCGGTGGAATGTGTGGAGATTCGTGTAAATGATTCGGGAATTGTGGGATTTGATTATAACGCACCGCTGGAAGTCACAGAAACTGTTGTGGATAAGTCAAATCTGAAGAGCTTTGATGAGATTAAAGATACTTTTGAAAAAATGGTGATGATAACCAATGCTAAGACCGATTCGGAGTTGGATTCAGGCGTGACGGTTCAGATAAATCGGGTAGTTCTCGGTTATGCCAGAATCAGCGAAGCGGACAGCTATGATACGGGGCTTCTGGTGCCAGTCTGGGATTTTGAAGGGAAGGTTACCGATGAGTACGGCCTGAAACGAGCGGGAAGTGTTATGACGATCAATGCCATCGATGGTTCGATTATTGACAGGTCTCTGGGATATTAATTATGAACAGTTTTGAGACAGATATAGGGCGAGCCATTTTGTCCCGTGGATTTATCGCAGGAGTTCTGCTGGAAATTCTGATTTTATTTACCGCAGGTTTTGATTCGGATTTATTCCGTATGACAGTTCCTGTCTTATGCACACTGCCCTACTCGACGGCCTGGCTGGCGGATTATCAGACCGGATTTATTAAGTCCTATTTGCCCCGGACCGGAGTGACGTCTTATATTTTGGGAAAAATTTTGTCTTGCGGAATCAGCGGTGGTGCAGTGGAAGTTTTGGGAAGCTGGATTTATGTTTGTCTGAAAAATGATGAGAATATGCAATGGAGCCCTCTGTTGATTTTCGTATCGGGAATGTTATGGGCAGTTCTGGCGGCCGTGCTGGCCGCCTTGTCCAATAGCCGTTACATAGCCTATGGGGGTGCCTTTGTTCTTTATTATATATTGGTTATTTTGCATGAACGGTATTTTCAGACGTTATATTGCTTCTATCCTTATGAGTGGCTGGCACCGGAACATACATGGGTTTTTGACGAGTGGGGCATCGTGTTTCTTGTTGCAGGGCTTATATTGGTGCTGATCTGTTTGTATGATGTGATTCTCAGGAGGTGTATTCAAGGTGTATAAAATCCGGCAGGTTGGGCTGGTCGCGACGGCAAATTTCAGACGATGGCGGAGAAATCCCCAGATTGTTTTGGCTTTTGGCCTGGCTTTTGTTGTGTGTTTTTTGCTTTCGGATAAAGTACTTGTATTTGCCAAAGAGCATGATACCATTGTTCAGGTTCTGGAGCCATTTATCTGGACCTTCGGAGATGCCAATTCCATATTGGTCATATCTCTGCTATTGCTGCTTTTATTTGCCGATATGCCGAACCTGGGAAATGAAGTTCCATTATTTTTAATACGGATTGATCGTAAAATCTGGCTTTTGGGACAGATTTTATATTTGGTTCTGGCAACGATGGGATTTATGTGCTTTATCCTGCTTTCGACCTGTGTGCTGGCAGGGACGAAGGCCTATACGGCAAACTTGTGGAGTGATACGGCAGCCATCCTTGGATATTCCAGTATTGGAGAAAAAATTGCAATTCCGGCTTTTGTCAAAGTACTTGAGCTATCTTTTCCTTACACCTGTACGGTACATATCTTTGGACTGATGGCGGGCTATTCAGTTTTGATGTCCAGCCTGATTCTTTATCTGAATTTATGGAAGGGAAATGGCGGGATGATTGGCGGCATTATATTCAGCGGTTTTGGGTTTTTGATGAATCCGGAGGTCATCGCCAGGATACTTCGGTTATCCCAGGAGCAGATGAAAACAGCCAACATTGCTTTTGGATGGATATCTCCTCTGAATCATGCGACTTATTATATGCACAATTTCGGATATGACAATTTACCGAAGCTGTGGGTGTCCTATATCTTTTTTGGCGTGGGATGCCTGCTTTTGTTCGGGCTTTCCATCCGGAAAATAAAGAATTATTCTTTTGATTTTACAGGAACGCAAAAGTAACACAAGAGGTGATGATATGGAGCGGCAGGTAGGAATTAGTGTAGAGCATGTTTACAAATCTTTTGGAAAAGAGCATGTACTAAAAGATGTTAATCTGATGATTCCGCCGGGACGGATTTTTGGCGTTGTCGGCAATAACGGCAGCGGCAAAACCGTATTGATGAAATGTATCTGTGGTTTTATGAAACCGGATTCGGGAAATATTGTCGTCAATGGAGGGCAAGTCGGAAAGGACTGTGATTTTCCTGACGGATTGGGTGTAATTATTGAAACGCCGGGATTTCTGCCGGGACTGAGCGGCTTTCAGAATTTAAAGATACTTGCTTCATTGAAAGGACGCATCGGAAAAGAAGAGATTACAAAAACTCTGGAGCGGGTAGGACTGAATCCGGGCATGCGAAAACCGGTTGCAAAATATTCTTTGGGGATGCGTCAGCGACTGGGAATTGCGCAGGCCATTATGGAAAATCCTGATGTACTTATTTTGGACGAACCCTTCAATGGGTTAGATAAGAACGGTGTTGGCCAGATGCGGGAACTCATCAAAGAACTGCGTCAGCAGGGAAAATCGATTTTGCTGGCCAGCCATAATGCGCAGGATATCGAAGAATTATGTGACGATGTCCATGAAATGGAGGATAAATGGAAATGAAAATTTTGAAAAAAGTTCTTTTGATATTCTGTGTGGCAGGAATACTGTTCGAGGGCCCGGGGATGAACGTCCAGGCCGCATCTGAAACGGTGGAATTGGAAATGGATTCGGAAAATAGTTATGCGGGCATGGACAAATCCTACTCTAAAGGATATATGCCGAAAGTAGAGAATGATACGGCTCATCTTATTGTACCTGTCATATATCAGGGAACGTTAAAAGACAGTAAGGTGAAAGCATCATTAAATCTTGGTAATGGAACGAATCTGCCCTTTGCTTCTGCAGTATACGAAAAAGAGGTCGTTCTCAGTCAGGAAAAAATCAATGGAAGCCAGGAAACAGTTTCATGCTATCTGGTAATTTTTGATTTAAAGCTGAAAACGGATCGGAAAAATGGCGATTATCCGGTGATTTTGAATATTCAGGCCGTCGATGCCGATGGAAATTCCATACATAAAGAATTTTCGGTAAATGTGGCGATTACTGACGAAAAGCCGCCGGCCAGTGAGCCGTCTACGGAAGAGCCTACGACGGAAGAACCAACGACGCAAGAACCGTCTACGCAAGAACCGTCCACGAAAGAACCATCCACGAAAGAACCATCCACAGAAGAGCCATCCACAGAACCGGAGACGAAAAAGGAGGATGATATTCCAAAGGAGGCGATAAGCGTTGAAAATATGTCTGGTGGCAGTTCGGGCGGAGGTTCTTCAGCGGAGACACCGACGTTTGCACCTAAAATAATCGTTCAGTCCTGCAAAGCTTCAAAAGACGATATTCAGGCTGGCGATGAAGTGACATTAGATATTACCTTGTTAAATACCAGCAGTAGTGAGAACGTTAGAAATATGACAGTCACGGTTGGGGATGAAGGTGAATATCTGAATCTGCTCAGTCCAACGGATACAATATATGTCGATTCGATTCCGGCGGGGCAAACCTGTATTGTATCTTATAAGTATAAAATTTTGGCATCGGCCGTACCAGGGCAATATGGTCTGTCTGTGACTATGGATTATGCGGATTCCAAAGGAGCTTCCCAGTCTGCCAGCGGAAAAATAAAAATGATGATATCACAGGCGGTCAAACTTGAATTTGATCCATTAGTATTAGATTCGGAAGTTCAGGTGGGTGATGTAGTGTCGGCGCAGGTACAGGCCATGAATCTTGGCCGGGGCGAAGTCTATAATGTGCGGGCTGTGATCGAGGCCGACGGGCTGCTGCCGGAAGGGACACTTTTTATAGGAAATATTGAAGCGGGTAAGACCGCTTCGGGAAGTGTCAAAATATCGGTGACCAGTTTATCTAAAGGGACTTCAATGTACGGGGAGACAAAGGGGAAAGTGACCTGGTATTATGAGGATGAAAGCGGGAAAGAGTATGAAGAAACTGAAGAATTCAAAACAAATATCAAAACACCGTTTTCAAATACAACGAAAGAGGTTCCGGAAGATACAGGACAGTGGTGGGCAGCCATGGCTGTCATCGGAGGGATTCTATTCTTCTTTATCGTTGGTATGATCGTACGTGGGATTCGGCGGAGAAAACGGCAGGATGAAGCGGAGGAAACAACTGAATGAAATGGTGGATCAGGTTCTGGAAACGGCGGAAACAGGATGACCGGATAAAAATAATGCTTATTTTCCTGATGACAGGCATTGGATTTCTGATCAATGCCGTTTACAGTGGCATGCAGATTTATGCCATGGTGCAGACCCCTGTGGAATACATTGTGAGAAGCAATGGAAAATCAGGAATTACAGAATATCAGATGTCGGGCATTGAAACTATGGAAAACCTTCAGGCGGTAAGCAAACAAAAAGAATCTTCTCTGACGCTGTCTGATTCATGGGGAGAAATGACGGTGACTTGTCTGGAATTGTCTGATACTTATCTCGAATCGGCCTATGGGATTTCTGAAACCAGTGCCATGAAAGTCATCTATCTGAATGAAATGGCCTGGGAGCAGCTTGCGAAAGCCTCTGGTGGATCCGGAAATGGGGTCGGCATGATGGACGGTGAATTGGAAAGTGAGGCAAAACAGATAAATAGCATGCAATTGGATTACATACTTGGCGGGGAAGATGGAGAAAAGGGGACAGCGAAGATTCTGTGTATTGCTTCCGGTGTACCAAATGATATGGCCTGCGCCTTTTGTACTGCAGATAATGTCCGGCTGTCGGAAGGAAATAGTGAAATTCGTCTCCGGCTGTCACGGCAGGATTTGGAAGGCACGAGTATCGGCCAAATAAATCAGTTTGGCCTTGAGGTGACGAATTCCAGTGATATGCAGATCGACTCCATGCGAAGAGAAATGAAATTCATGCAGATAAAATATGATGTGATTGTAGTGGTCTTATGCCTGATCGCAGCGTATAGTTTAAAAAGAAAAAGAGGAATCTGATTCAACAGATTCCTCTTTTTCTTTGATAGATTAATTATTTTCTTTAAAAACACCAACTGTATACAGTATAGGAAGTATCAGACCAACTAATGAAGATATAATACTCTCTCCGTCAGCCAGATTACTGATCGCGGAAAGGGCGGCTAAGACAAGCAGAATAATAGCTAAAGTTTTGCAAAGTTTCAGATTTTCAGCTTTCAGTCCGGCAATACCTGCAATCAGACCTAAGATGACACTGACAAGACTTAAAACCATAAAGAAAGAAGCCATAGCTATACCTGCGCCTATGTCACCAGCAGCACTGCCCAACAGAGCGCCGATGCCCAGAGCCCCAACGACGATAACAAGAGCGCTGATGATACTGAAAACGATGTAAAGAATACTTACAACTTTTAAAAGTGTATTTGGTTTGTTCATAAAATTTTTACCCCTGAATATGTGTTTGAATGATGTTTCGAGTGTCTTTAATGTGATGAAGCATTGCTCATTGCAGCTTCTCTGTCTCTGTGAATTAAAGACAATGTAATAAGTACAACTAAAACTTTTTCTGTCTGTGTTTCGTCGTAGATATCGATTGTAAATAAGTCACCAATAGAAAACCAAGCTTCTGTGGATTCTGCAATTACCTGATTATCAGAATCCAATATCTGAAATTCATGTCCGAAAATATCGCCATTGACCTGCCAGTCAAAGCCGTCAACACGATAGTTATCATGAAGCTGAAACAGCTTCTTTTCGCTGATTATCCCTTGGGTTCCATCAGCCATCTCAAGATAATGTACAGAATGCATAGAGATTGCTTTCCTGTGAATAAGAGCGATTTCACGGTCATTCATATCGTAAAGATGTGTTTTGTTCGTAAGGGAAACGGCATTTTGTTTAACATGATAACATTCATTGCCGTTCTCATCCGAAATCTTGTACGCACCATGAAGACTCAGAACCTTTTCTTTAATGTGATACCTCAAATTTACCCCCTCCTTTGAAAAAAGTATAGCATTCTTAATATATTGTCAACGTTCCCCAATCACCATTAAGGAATCTTACACACATCTACCCAGGCTTTATAGCCGGAATATTGTTCCAGCTCCGGAATGGTCAGTTTGATGGCGCTGTTGCTGCTGCCGGCGGCCGGATACATAGAGTCAAAGCGTTTCATAGATTCATCCAGGTAGACCTCCACGCCTTCATTAATACCAAAGGGGCAGACGCCGCCGATGGCATGTCCGATACGTTCGACAACTTCGTCCGGTGAAAGCATTTTTGCTTTTGCTCCGAAAACGGCTTTGTATTTTTTGTTGTCAATTTTTGCGTCTCCGGCAGCTAGGATTAACAGCGTCCGGTCATCAATTTTAAAAGAAAGTGATTTGGCAATGCGGGCCGGTTCGCAGGAAAGGGCCTGGGCAGCCAGTTCCACAGTGGCGCTGGAGACATCAAATTCCAGAATACGGTCCTCCATATCGAAATTTTTAAAATAAGCTCTTGCTCGTTCAATAGACATTTTTATCCACGCTCCTGAAAGTTTGTTTATTACAATATGGAAGAAATTATAGCACATAATGAATAATTTTAAAAATAATTTTTGAAACTATTGACAAATGGTAGGGATAGTGCTATCTTAATGTTTAGATATTAGCACTCTAGCTAATCGAGTGCTAATAAAACAGAAAGGAGTGGTCTGGTGGAACTGGATGAAAGAAAGATAAAAATCTTAAACAGTATTATTCAAACATATCTGATTACCGGTGAACCGGTAGGTTCACGGACCATTTCAAAATATACGGATTTGAACCTGAGTTCAGCGACGATCCGGAATGAGATGTCCGACCTGGAAGATTTGGGTTATATTATCCAGCCGCATACTTCCGCAGGACGTATTCCTTCAGATAAGGGTTACCGTTTTTATGTGGATAATCTGATGAAGGAAAAGATTGCCGAAGTGGATGAGATGAAAGATATTCTCATTGAGAAGGCGGATAAATTAGATCATCTGCTGAAACATGTGGCAAAGCTTCTGGCAACGAATACAAATTATGCGACGATGATTTCAGCACCTCAGTATAAACGGAACAAGCTGAAATTTATCCAGCTTTCCAGGGTGGAAGATAATCAGCTTTTGGTCGTAGTCATGCTGGATGGCAACATGATTAAAAACCGGTTGATTGAAGTAGATGAGCGGGTGAGTGAAGATGAAGTTGCCAAGCTGAATATTTTGATCAATACATTCCTTCAGGGATTAAATCTTCAGGAAATCAACATGGAACTGATTCAAAGGATGAAAGTTCAGGCGGAAGGCTATGGACAGATCATCGGTCATATTATTGATGCCATTGCTGTAGTGATCCAGGAAGAGGATGATTTGGAAATATACACAAGCGGCACAACGAATCTTTTGAAATACCCGGAATTGGGTGACCGGGAAAAGGCGAGCGAGCTGCTCTACACGATGGAAGAGAAGAAAGCTTTGACTGAGCTGATCGTTGACCAGCAGGATTCAGATGAGGAAAATAAGAATCCGATTCAGATATATATTGGTTCAGAATCTCCGGTGAGTACGATGAAGGATTGCAGTATTGTTACAGCAACCTACGAACTGGAAGAAGGCGTTCAGGGAACGATTGGTATTATCGGACCGAAACGGATGGATTATAAAAAAGTCGTTGGAAATCTTCAGACGATGATGAACCAGTTGGATGATATATTTAAGAAAAAGTAAGAGGTGATGTGAAGTGTCAGAACAGGAAAAAGAAATGAATGAAGAAATTCAGACAGAAGATATAGAAACAACTGCAGAAGAAGCCATGGAAACAGAGGACGGTGCTGCACCGGATAACGAAGCAGAAGGCCGAGAATCCGAAGCAGAGGCTGAAAACGAGGCCGAAGAACCTGCGGAAGATGAAGCTGATGAGCAAAAGGAAGAGAAGAAAAAGGGCTTCTTCCGTAAGGACAAAAAAGATAAAAAAGATGAAAAGATTGCCGAATTAAACGACAAGTTGATTCGTCAGATGGCTGAATTCGATAACTTCCGTAAACGTACGGAAAAAGAAAAACAGCAGATGTATGGTATCGGCGCTGCAGATGTGATTGAAAAGTTGCTTCCGGTAGTGGATAATTTTGAGCGGGGGCTTGCAGCGATGACCGAAGAAGAAAAGAACACATCCTTTGCTCAGGGAATTGAGCTTGTGTATAAACAGTTGATGACAACCCTTGAAGGCTTGGGCGTTACGGTGATTGAAGCTGTCGGTGTGGAATTCAATCCGGACTTCCACAATGCGGTAATGCAGGCGCCGAGTGAAGAATATGACTCCGGCATTGTAATCCAGGAGTTACAGCGGGGTTATTTATATAAAGATAAAGTGGTCCGTCACAGCATGGTGATGGTTGCTGAATAAAAGTGTTAATTAACAAAAATTTAGATATTAGCAGATAATTAGGAGGAAACAATTATGAGTAAAATTATTGGTATTGACTTAGGAACAACAAATTCATGTGTAGCTGTTATGGAAGGTGGAAAGCCGGTAGTTATCGCAAATACAGAAGGCGCAAGAACAACACCATCTGTAGTAGCTTTTACAAAAAATGGTGAGCGTCTCGTCGGTGAACCGGCGAAACGTCAGGCTGTAACCAATGCAGATAAGACAATTGCTTCTATTAAAAGACATATGGGTTCTGATTACAGAGTAACGATTGATGATAAGAAATATTCTCCACAGGAAATTTCCGCAATGATTCTTCAGAAATTGAAAGCAGATGCAGAAAGCTATCTTGGTGAAAAGGTAACCGAAGCGGTTATTACTGTACCGGCTTACTTCAATGATGCTCAGAGACAGGCTACAAAGGATGCTGGTAAGATTGCAGGTCTCGATGTAAAACGTATCATCAACGAGCCTACAGCAGCAGCTTTAGCTTATGGTCTTGATAATGAAAACGAACAGAAAATCATGGTTTATGACTTAGGCGGCGGTACATTCGATGTTTCCGTTATTGAAATTGGCGACGGCGTTATCGAAGTATTGGCAACTTCCGGTGATAACCATCTGGGCGGCGATGACTTTGATAATAAGCTGACTCAGTATATGATCGATGAATTCAAACGTACCGAAGGTGTTGACCTTTCCGGTGATAAGATGGCTATGCAGCGTTTGAAAGAAGCTGCTGAAAAAGCGAAGAAAGAACTTTCCAGCGCAGCAAATACAAACATTAACCTGCCTTTCATCACAGCAACTGCAGAGGGCGCAAAACATTTTGAAATGAATCTGACCCGTGCAAAATTCGATGAATTGACAGCAGATTTAGTTGAAAGAACAATTATCCCGGTTCAGAATGCACTGAGAGATGCAGGCATCACAGCTTCCGAACTGAGCAAGGTACTTCTGGTTGGTGGTTCCACACGTATCCCGGCTGTACAGGATAAAGTTAAACAGCTGACAGGCAAAGAGCCAAGCAAGAACCTGAATCCGGATGAATGTGTTGCTATCGGTGCTTCCATTCAGGGTGGTAAACTGGCCGGCGATGCTGGCGCAGGAGATATCCTTCTTCTGGATGTTACACCACTGACATTGTCCATCGAAACAATGGGCGGAATCGCAACACACCTGATTGAAAGAAATACAACCATTCCTACAAAGAAGAGCCAGATTTTCTCTACAGCAGCAGATAATCAGACAGCTGTAGATATCAACGTTGTACAGGGTGAGCGTCAGTTCGCTAAAGATAATAAGAGCCTTGGCCGTTTCCAGTTAGACGGAATCGCACCAGCTCCACGTGGAATCCCTCAGATTGAAGTTACTTTCGATATTGATGCCAACGGTATTGTTAATGTATCCGCTAAGGATTTAGGAACAGGCAAAGAACAGCACATCACAATTACAGCCGGTTCTAATATGTCTGATGCTGAAATCGATAAAGCTGTTAAAGAAGCCGCTGAGTTCGAAGCTCAGGATAAGAAACGTAAAGAGGGTATCGAAGCAAGAAACGACGCAGACGCTATGGTATTCCAGACAGAAAAGGCTTTGAAAGAAGTTGGCGATAAAGTCAGCGCAGATGACAAAGCAAAGGTTCAGGCTGAAATCGATAACATGAAAGCCCTTCTTGATAGAACAAATATTGACAACATGTCCGATGCGGATGTGGATGAAATCAAAGCTGCCAAAGAAAAATTGATGGAATCTGCACAGGGCGTATTTACAAAGATGTATGAAGCAGCCGGCGCAGCCGCAGGACAGAATGCAGGACCAAACCCTTCTCAGGGTACTAATGGCAGCTACCAGGCCGATGATGTAGTTGACGCAGACTACAAAGAAGTGTAATATAAACAGAGTTGGTATAACCAAAGATAGATAAAGAGGCTGTTTCGACACCGGCATTTAGGCCGGTGTCGGGGCGTCCTCTTTCGCTACGTTATAAAAGAAGGTGATTGGATATGGCAGAGACGAAGAGAGATTACTATGAGGTTCTGGGTGTGTCAAAGTCGGCTACAGATGACGAGTTAAAGAAAGCCTATCGTAAACTGGCAAAGAAGTACCATCCGGATACAAACCCTGGAGATAAAGAAGCAGAAGCAAAATTTAAAGAGGCATCCGAAGCCTATGCAGTATTGAGTGATGCAGAAAAAAGACGTCAGTACGACCAGTTCGGTCACGCAGCCTTTGAACAGGGCGGCGGTGCCGGTGGATTTGGCGGATTTGATTTCAATGCAGCGGATATGGGCGATATTTTTGGCGATATTTTCGGCGATTTCTTCGGCGGCGGACGCAGCAGCCGGGGTGGCGCTTACAATGGACCGATGCAGGGGGCCAATGTAAGAATTAACGTTCGGATATCCTTTATGGAAGCCGTATTCGGCGTGGATAAGAAATTTGAGATGAACTTAAAGGACGAATGTCCGCATTGTCATGGAACCGGTGCAAAACCGGGAACTCAGCCGCAGACCTGCAGTAAGTGCGGCGGTAAGGGACAGGTTGTCTATACACAGCAGTCTCTGTTTGGCATGGTCCGTAATGTTCAGACCTGTCCAGACTGTCACGGAAGCGGTAAAATAATTAAAGATAAATGTACTGATTGTGGCGGCACCGGTTATATCAAGAGTAAGAAAACGATTGAAGTATCTATTCCGGCCGGTATCGATAATGGGCAGAGTGTGCGTATCCGCGGCAAAGGAGAGCCTGGGACCAATGGCGGCGCCCGCGGCGATTTGCTTGTGAATGTCAGTGTGGACCGTCATCCGATTTTCCGTCGTCAGGAATATGATATCTACTCTACTATGCCGATTTCCTTTGTTCAGGCAGCATTGGGCGGAGAGATCACGATTAAGACGGTGGATGGTGATGTGACCCAGACAATTAAAGCAGGAACTCAGACAGATACCCGAATCCGTTTGAAAGGAAAAGGTGTTCCGACCATCCGGAATAAAAATATCCGTGGCGATCATTATGTGACTCTGGTCGTACAGGTTCCGGAAAAATTGAATAATGAGCAGAAAGAACTGCTCCGAAAGTTTGACGATTCTTTAAAAGGAATCCGCCCACAGGAAGATAAATCGGAAAAAGCCGAGGAGGCAAAGGGCAAAGAAGGTAAAAAGAAAAAGAGCTTTATGGACAAAGTCAAAGAGGCCTTTGACGACCTGGATGAATAATATGAGGATTGGATATGAAATGGAATAAATATCGCTTGGCGACCACTACAGAGGCGGTGGATTTAATCAGTTATACATTGGCAGAAATGGGTATTGAAGGTATCGAAATTGAAGATAAGGTACCTCTTTCAGAAGAAGACAAAAAACGGATGTTCATTGATCTGCTCCCGGATTTGGAGGAAGATGACGGTAAAGCCTATGTTTCTTTTTATATTGAGCCGGAAAAAGATCATGAATCCACTTTGGAAGAGGTGTTGGCTGCAGTCAAAGAACTGGCAGATTTTGTGGATATCGGAGAGGCGACCATTGAAAAATCCCAGACAGAAGATATCGATTGGATGAATAACTGGAAAAAATACTGGAAACCTTTTAAGGTAGATGAACATATTATTATCAAACCGACCTGGGAAACGGTGGAAGATGTTCCGGAAGACACTCTGATCGTGGAACTGGATCCGGGAACGGCTTTTGGAACGGGAACTCATCATACAACCCGTTTGTGTATTACCCAATTGAAGAAATACATGCAGCCGGGTCAGGAAGTTTTGGATGTGGGCTGCGGCAGCGGTATTTTGTCAATCATAGCGCTGCTTCTTGGAGCGAAAGAAGCATCAGCTACGGATGTAGATATTCATGCAGTGGAAGCTGCCATTGAAAATGCCCGTGTGAACGGTATTGACAGCGATATTTATACTGTACTTACCGGAGATGTTATTTCCGATGCGGATTTCCGTCATAAAGTGGGCGAACATAAATTTGATATGGTACTGGCAAATATTTTTGCTGAAATTATCATTCCGTTAAGCGGAGTTGTAAAAGAAATGATGAAACCGGGAGCGCTTTTCATAACCTCTGGTATCATTGATGAACGGGAAGAAGATGTAAGAAAAGCCCTGACAGAAAATGGATTTGAGATTATGGAAGTGACTCACTCCGGCGGCTGGGTATCTTTTACGGCAAAGGCTTAGAATTGGAGAAAATCAAATGCCGAGATTTTTTGTAGATCAGTCACAGGTACAGGAAGACTGTATTGTGATTCATGGGAATGATGTAAATCATATAAGAAATGTCCTCCGGATGCGTCCGGGGGACGAATTGTCATTAAGCGATGGCCGGGGAACCGATTATTTTTGCCGGATTTTGTCAATGGAGCGGGATGAAATTCGTCTATCTATTGAAAATTCATGGAATTCTTATGTAGAGCTACCGGTGAAGCTCTATCTGTTTCAGGGGCTTCCGAAGGCAGATAAGATGGAACTCATTATCCAGAAAGCGGTGGAACTTGGGGTATATGAGATTATTCCAGTGCGGACGAACCGGGTCATCGTGAAATTGGATGAGAAAAAAGAAGCAAAGAAAATTGCCCGGTGGCAGCAGATTGCCGAGGGCGGGGCGAAACAGTCCGGACGGGGAATCATTCCGGAAGTGAAACCGGTGATGGCTTTTTCAGAAGCGCTGGCTTATGCCAAAAATCTGGAAGGGGTTCTGATTCCCTATGAAAAGGCAGAAGGCATTGAAAAGACCCGTGAAATCATTGCCGGATTGAAGGGGAGAAAATCCGTAGGAATCTTTATTGGACCGGAAGGCGGTTTTGATGAGACGGAAGTGGAAGCGGCCATGGCGGCCGGTGCACTGCCGGTGACTCTTGGAAAACGTATTTTGAGGACAGAAACAGCCGGACTGGCGATGCTGTCCATATTGATGTTTGAATTTGAAGAGGAATAATATGGAAATCAATTTGGGCCACAGTGCCGTTACAAAAGAAATATATCTGGATAATGCTGCGACAACGAGAGTTTATCCTTCTGTGTGTGAAAAGATGGTTGAAGTCATGTCAAAGGACTATGGCAATCCTTCTTCTCTGCATATGAAAGGGTTTACTGCCGAGCAATATGTAAAGGAAGCAAGAAAAACGATTGCTTCCGTTTTGAAAGTAGATGAAAAAGAGATCGTATTTACTTCCGGCGGCACCGAGTCCAATAATATGGCGATCATTGGGGCTGCGATGGCAAATCAACGGCGGGGAAAGCATCTGATTACCACGTCTATTGAGCATGCTTCGGTCTACAATCCCTTTATATGGCTGGAAGATCAGGGCTTTGAGGTGACCTATCTTCCGGTGGACCATCATGGCGTTGTTTCTCTGGATGCCCTGGAAAAGGCACTCAGGGATGATACAATCCTTGTGTCCGTCATGGCTGTCAATAATGAAATCGGTACGGTCCAGCCGCTGGATGACATTGGAGCCATTATTAAGAAAAAAAGTCCGGAAATTCTTTTTCATGTGGATGCCATTCAGGGCTTTGGAAAAATTGAAATTTATCCGTCGAAACTTCGGATTGACCTGATGTCTGTAAGCGGACACAAATTACACGGTCCGAAGGGAATTGGATTTTTATATATTAAAAACAAAGTAAAGGTCCGGCCGTTGATCTTAGGCGGCGGTCAGCAGAAGGATATGCGTTCCGGAACAGAGAATGTTCCGGGAATTGCAGGCTTGGGAGAGGCTGTACAGAGAGTATTTGAGAATTTTACAGAGAAGCAGAGAAAATTGTATGGTCTCAGAGAACAGTTTGTGAACCGTTTGGAGCAAATGGACGGGGTTCGGATCAATGGCTTTGCACACCAGATTTCTGAAGTAAATCTGCATCAGGGACCGGCGCCCCATGTGGTGAGTGTGAGTTTTGAAAATATTCGTGCTGAAGTACTTCTCCATGCATTGGAAGAAAGGGGGATATATGTATCTTCCGGTTCAGCCTGCTCATCTAATCATCCGGCCATCAGCGGTACATTAAAGGCTATTGGTGTAGAAAAAAAATATTTGGACGCGACAATCCGGTTCAGTCTGTGTTATGATACTACAGAGGAAGAGTTAAATGCCTGCTGCGAAGTGCTGGAAGCTCTGCTTCCGATGCTGCGCCGATTCACACGGGGAGGAAGAAAGTAATGTTTAAAGCTTTTTTAATAAAATATGGCGAGATTGGTATTAAGGGAAAAAACCGTTATCTTTTTGAAGACGCATTAATTAAACAGATTAAATACGCTTTGAAGGATGCGGCGGCCTTTGATGTGACAAAACAGCAGGGACGTATTTATGTCCACATGCTTGGTGACTATGATTATGATGAAGTGGTAGCGGCCCTGACACGGGTATTCGGTATTGTAGCTATTTGTCCGGTGGTGATTTGTGATGATCCATCCTGGGATAATTTAACAAAAGTGGTGGGAGACTACATAGATGAGGCCTATGAGGACAAGCATTTTACCTTCAAAGTGGATTCCAGACGTGCTGACAAACGTTATCCGAAAAAATCCATGGAGATTAATGCGGATATCGGTGAATATCTTTTAGACCGTTTCCCTGAGATGTCGGTCGATGTGCATAAGCCGGATGTGATGCTGAATATTGAAGTTCGTGAAAAGACTTATATTTACTCAAAGAGCATCAAAGGACCGGGGGGCATGCCGGTGGGAACTAATGGAAAAGCTATGCTGCTTTTATCTGGTGGTATCGACAGTCCTGTGGCCGGATATATGATTGCTAAACGGGGTGTGACCATTGATGCGACTTATTTCCATGCGCCTCCTTATACCAGTGAACGGGCAAAACAGAAGGTTGTTGATCTGGCCCGTATCGTGGCCCGGTATGCGGGACCGATTCGACTGAATATTATTAACTTTACAGATATCCAGTTGGCAATTTATGAGAAATGCCCGCATGATGAACTGACGATTATCATGCGCCGTTACATGATGCGGATTGCGGAGCAGATTGCCAGGGAAGACGGCGCGCTTGGCCTGATTACCGGTGAGAGTATCGGACAGGTTGCCAGTCAGACACTTCAGAGCCTGGCAGCCACCAACGCGGTATGTACGATGCCTGTATTTCGTCCGGTGATTGGATTTGATAAAAATGATATCGTTGAGATATCTGAGCAGATCGGCGCTTTTGAGACATCGATTCAGCCTTATGAGGATTGCTGTACGATTTTTGTTGCAAAACATCCGGTAACAAAGCCGAATATCCGGGTGATTGAGCGTTCTGAACACCATCTGGCAGATATTATTGATGATATGATCAAAGAGGCTGTCAGCAGCCGTGAAGTGGTTCTCTGTGAATCGGATATTTAAAAAGAAAAAAGGGGCTGCGCATTTCTGGTATTCACCAGTCTGCGCCTGCCCCTCATAGTTTATTATCTATTGAATAAGGAATGGCTTTAAGCTTTCCATAATTTCGGCGTCATCATCATTGTAAATGGTTAGATTAATCGGTTTGGATAAATCCAGACTAAATATCCCCATAATAGATTTGGCGTCAATCACAAACCGACCGGACACAAGGTCAAATTCAGTATTAAATGTGTTAACGGAATGTACAAATGCCTTTACTTTATCAATGGAATTAAGATTAATTTGAACTGTGTGCATTGGAAAAACCTCCCTGTAATACAATGCTGGCTGTTATTTTTTATAGTTCTATATTACAATTTTTAATCAAAAAAGTCAATGCAATTTAGTAAATTAATCAAAATTTAACCGATATAAAACATTAAATTTAAAAAATGACGAAAAAGAAAGAAAAATATTCTGAATTGTCTGAAAATGATAAAATTGGAGGAAACAGGATGAAAAGTGTCGCTTTCTGTACGCTTGGATGCAAAGTAAATCAATATGAAACAGATGCCATGGAGGAGATTTTTCAGAAGGGCGGTTACGAAATCCGGGATTTTCATGAAAAAGCGGATGTTTATGTGATCAATACATGTACGGTAACGAATATGGCTGACAGAAAGTCCAGACAGATGCTGCATCGGGCCAGAAAGAAAAATCCGGGGGCAGTCATTGTAGCTGCCGGATGTTATGTTCAGGCAGCAAAAGAAGCGGCAGAGGCGGATGAAGCCATCGATCTGATTGTTGGAAATAACTGTAAGGGACAGATTTTATCGTTGGTGGAGAATTTTGTTGCGGAGCGGGAAGCTGCAGAACAGAAAACTGACGGAGACAGAGCCGGGATGGAACCGCAGGCGATTTCGCCGAACTGGCTGGACATTAATCAAAACTGTGATTACGAGTCTTTATCCATCACTAAGGTTTCCGAACATACCCGGGCTTATATTAAGATTCAGGATGGCTGCAATCAGTTCTGCTCTTATTGCATTATTCCTTATGCCAGAGGAAGGGTGCGGAGCCGCAGGCCGGAGGAGATTCTTTCAGAGGTATCGGCTTTGGCTGCTTCCGGATATAAAGAAATTGTTTTGACTGGCATCCATATTTCTTCCTATGGAAGAGATTTTGAACCAAAGGAAGATTTGATTTCTCTGGTGGAAAAATTGGCTGCTGTTGAAGGTGTTGAGCGGATTCGTTTTGGCTCTCTTGAGCCGGGAATCGTTACGGAAGATTTTGTCCGGAGGCTGGCAGAGCTTCCGCAGATTTGTCCGCATTTTCATTTATCGCTGCAGAGTGGCTGTGAGGCAACTTTAAAGCGGATGAACCGCCATTACACGCCGGAGGATTATGCGGCACGGTGTGATTTGCTGAGAAAATATTTTGACAGGCCGGCCTTTACGACGGATGTCATTGTCGGATTTCCGGGAGAGACAGAAGAAGAATTTGCAGAGACGGAAAAATTTCTTGAACGGATTCATTTTGCGGAGATGCACATATTCAAATATTCTCCGAGAAAGGGCACACGGGCAGCGGTAATGCCGGACCAGGTCGATGAGCGGATTAAGACGGCGCGCAGCGCACGGCTTCTTAAACTGGCTGAAAAAATGTCAGAAGATTATCGCCGGAACTGCCGGGATAAGATATTGGAGGTCCTTGTAGAGGAAGCCATTATTGTAGACGGTGAAACGATCTGGACAGGTCAGAGCCGGGAATATATAAAGTGTGGAATAAAATCTGACAAAATCCAGTCGAAGGATATCGTACGCTGTCGGATGAGTGGAACAAAGAATGAAGATTTTGTGTTTTGTGAAATAATTGATTGAATTATTTTATGATTTATATTAATATAGTGAGTAAGTGTAAGGGATAAATGTAGTTTAAGGAAGTGATTTTATGGAAAACATGGCAAATACACAGTATTTTAAAGTGAGTAATAATGCTGAGATTACTGTAAAGGATATTCTGGAGGCTGTTTATATTGCTCTGACGGAAAAGGGATATAATCCGGTCAGCCAGATCGTGGGTTACATTATGTCCGGTGACCCGACCTATGTGACAAGCTATAAAAATGCCCGTTACCTGATCATGAAGGTGGAGAGGGACGAGCTGTTGGAAGAACTGCTGAAAAGTTATATTGATGTGAATCTCAAATAAAGCCATGCGTATATTAGGATTGGATTATGGTTCGAAGACCGTAGGTGTGGCAGTGAGCGATGAATTGGGATGGACGGCTCAGGGGTTGGAAACAATTACCAGAAAAGATGAGAATAAATTGCGGAAAACACTGGCCAGGATTGAAGAACTTGTAAAGATTTACAACGTGGAAAGGATTGTTCTTGGATTTCCGAAGCATATGAATAACGATGAGGGAGAGCGCTGCGCGAAAACGGAGTCTTTTAAAGAGATGCTGGAACGTCGGACAGGCTTGCCTGTCGTTTTGCAGGATGAACGGATGAGTACCATTTCGGCAGAGCGGATTCTCATGGAAGGCGGTGTTCGCAGAGAAAACCGTAAAGATTATGTGGATAAGATGGCGGCCGCATTTATTTTGCAGACTTATATGGACCGGATGAGCCATGAACAAAAAAATTAGGTGATTTAAGTGGCAGAGAAACCTGAAAAGATTATTTTTTATACGGATACGGATGAAGTAGAATTTTACGTCATTGAGCAGACACGTATTAATGACGTTAATTATATATTAGTGGCGGATTCAATGGACGACGAAGCGGAAGCTTTAATTTTAAAAGAAACTGTGAACGAAGAAGATGCCGAGGATGTGATTTACAGCGAGATAGAGGACGATGATGAGCTGGAAGCCATATCCCGGGTATTTTCAGAGATTTTGGATGATATTGATATTGAAATGTGAACGGATAAATTCTAGGAAACGGTCAGATAACGATAGGCTTTATTAAGCGTATCGTATTTGTCGTGAGTATCTATCATCCTCTTTGTATGATATCGGAGGTTTAAATATTGAAAACAAAAGTAGTAAAGAAAGAAAACGAAGGCGTAAAGGTCATTCCGTTGGGCGGATTGGAAAGTATCGGAATGAATATTACGGCTTTTGAGTACGGTGACAGTATTATTGTGGTGGACTGCGGTCTCTCATTTCCGGCGGACGATATGCTGGGAATCGATCTGGTCATCCCGGATGTCACTTATCTCGAAAATAATATCGAAAAAGTTAAAGGATTTGTCATTACCCATGGTCATGAGGACCATATCGGGGCATTGCCTTATGTTCTTAAAAAGGTTAATGTACCGGTTTATGCGACAAAACTGACGATGGGAATTATTGAGCATAAATTAAAAGAACACGGTCTGTTAAAATCGACCCGCCGTAAAGTGATTAAACATGGTCAGTCCATTAATCTGGGCTGCTTTCGGATTGAATTTATAAAAACAAATCACAGTATTGCCGATGCGACAGCTCTGGCAATCTACACACCGGAAGGTATTATCGTCCATACCGGTGATTTTAAAATTGATTATACGCCGGTATTTGGTGAGAGTATTGACCTTCAGCGGTTTGCCGAGCTTGGCAAAAAAGGCGTACTTGCTGTCATGATGGACAGTACCAATGCAGAGCGGCCGGGATTTACGAATTCGGAGCGGACAGTTGGTCAGTCCATTGACCATATTTTTGATGAACACCGGAGCGGACGTATTATTGTAGCTACCTTTGCGTCCAATGTGGACCGTGTGCAGCAGATCATCAATTCGGCCTATAAGTTTGGCCGGAAGGTTATCGTGGAAGGCCGGAGCATGGTCAATATTATTTCCATTGCGTCGGAGCTTGGCTATATCCAGATTCCAAATGAAACCTTGATCGACATTGACCATATGCGTAATTATCCGGATGAGCAGCTTGTACTCATCACGACAGGAAGCCAGGGAGAGACGATGGCGGCTCTTTCCCGTATGGCAAATAATACTCACCGCCGGGTATCCATTAAACCGGGGGATACGATTGTCTTTAGTTCCAGCCCGATTCCGGGAAATGAAAAGGCCGTATCCAATATTATTAATGAATTGTTCCGCAAGGGCGCTGAAGTTATTTTCCAGGATACCCATGTTTCCGGACATGCCTGTGCGGAGGAGATTAAGCTTATTTATGCCCTGACTCATCCAAAGTTTGCCATTCCGGTGCATGGAGAGTATCGTCATTTGAAAGCTCATGCCAAACTGGCTGAAAAGATGGGTATTCCGAAGGATCATATTTTAATTCTTTCTTCAGGAAATGTGCTTGAATTAAAGGATGAGAAGGCAAAGGTCATCGGTCAGGTGCCTCACGGCGGTATTATGGTCGATGGACTTGGTGTCGGCGATGTGGGAAATATTGTATTGCGTGACCGTCAGATGTTGTCTCAAAATGGTCTGCTTATTGTTGTACTCACACTTTCACGGTATGACAATCGGCTTCTGGCCGGACCGGACATTGTATCCAGAGGTTTTGTCTATGTCCGTGAGTCGGAGATGCTCATGGAAGATGCACGCAAGGTGGTCGATGCGGCTGTGCAGAAATGTCTGGACGGACGGATCAGCGACTGGAGCAAGATTAAGAGTGTGATTCGGGATACATTGAGTGATTATGTATGGAAACAGACAAAGAGAAATCCAATGATCCTTCCAATCATTATGGAAGTGGATGTTTAGATGTATGTGAAGGAAGGCCTGACATAAGATGAAAAATGTTGAGTATCAGACCCGGCAGCTTATTCGGGAAATTAAGCGGAGCAATATTTATAATCAGTATCGGCGTTTGCAGATGAAGCTCGTAAAGGATGCGGAATTGAACCGGAGAGTGAATGCATTTCGTAAGGAATGTTTCAGATTACAGAATAAACCACAGGAGCCGGAGGATATCTGGCAGTTGGAAGCTCTTTACAGTGAATACAAAGATATTTTGCAGAATTCCGATGTGATTGAATTTTTAACGGCGGAACAGGGAATGGCTCAGATGATGAATCAAATGACGGATCGCATTTATAGTAGCCTGGATATGGATGTTTCGTTTTTAGATAGCTAGAGGAGGACATAAACATGAAAAAAATTATTTCTACTATTTTAGGCCTTGGCGTGAATATTATTATCTATGTGGTGGCCATTTTTGTTCTCTTCCGTGTTGGTGCTTTTGCTTATGATTTTTCATACGAAGTTTTCGGGGAACCAGTCGTATCCCAGTATGCCGATGAGGAAGTACGGATTGAGATTCAGAGCGGCGATGGGAGCCAGACCGTGGCTAAAAAGCTGAAAGATGCGGGTGTGATCAACAGTGAATGGGCCTTTATTCTGAAATCCAGATTGAGTGATGCTAATCTGATGCCGGGAACCTATGTTGTCAAAGCGAGCATGTCAGCGGATGATATGATCGTTTTGATGGGAAATGCGGAAAATTCCGTAGTACAGCAGCCGACGGCTGAGGATCTGGAATCCGAGACCGGTGAGGATACAGAGAGCAGCAGTGAAAATGCGGAAGGTACAGGTGAAGGAGAGAGCGGACAGTGATTGTAGATGAGAGAATGCTGGATTACATCCTTTCGTTGGATAGGGATGAGAGTCCGCTGGTCCGGACAATTGAACAGGAAGCTGTCAGAGACTATGTTCCGATCATCCGCAAGGAAAGTCGGAATCTTCTGAGAGTTTTGTTGAAAATAAAGAAGCCTGGGGCGGTCCTGGAAGTCGGGACAGCCATAGGCTTTTCCGCTGTTTTGATGGGAGAGAGCCTTCCGGAGAGCAGCCATATAACGACCATAGAAAAATATGAGAAACGGATTCCTGTTGCCCGTGAAAATTTTCGCCGGGCCGGGATGGAAGAAAAGATTACCCTGCTTGAAGGCGATGCCGCAGATGTGTTGAAGGAGCTTGAAGGTCCGTATGATTTTATTTTTATGGATGCGGCTAAGGGGCAGTATATCCACTTTCTGCCGGAAGTACTGCGGCTTCTGGCACCAGGCGGCATTCTTGTGTCGGATAATGTCCTGCAGGATGGAGATGTGGTAGAATCCCGGTATGCGGTCGTTCGCCGGAACCGGACAATTCACAGCCGGATGCGGGAATATCTGTGGGCATTGAAACATATGGACGGATTGGAAACCATTGTTTTACCGATTGGTGATGGAATGACCGTCAGTGTAAAAGCGTGAGAGCGTAGCAAAAAGGAGCAACAACATGAAAAAACCAGAATTATTGATTCCGGCCAGCAGCTTAGAGGTTTTAAAGACTGCCGTTATATTTGGCGCGGATGCAGTATATATTGGGGGCGAGGTGTTCAGCCTCCGGGCAAAATCGAAAAATTTTTCCATGGATGATATGCGGGAAGGTATTGCCTTTGCCCATGCCCATGGGACAAAAGTGTATGTGACAGCCAATATTTTAGCCCATAATGGGGATTTGGATGGCGTGGAAGAATATTTCCATGAATTAAAGGAAATCGGGCCGGACGCGCTGATTATCTCAGACCCGGGAGTTTTCCAGATTGCAAAAGAAATATGCCCGGAAATCGAAGTCCACATCAGTACCCAGGCGAATAATACGAATTACCGGACGTATCGCTTCTGGCATAGTCTTGGTGCAAAACGTGTCGTTTCCGCCAGAGAATTATCGATGGACGAACTGCGGGAGCTTCGTGCAAATATTCCGGAGGATTTGGAAATTGAAACTTTTATCCATGGTGCCATGTGTATTTCTTATTCGGGACGCTGTCTTTTGAGCAGCTACTTTACAGGCCGGGATGCCAATCAGGGCGCATGCACCCATCCATGCCGCTGGAAGTATGCGATCATGGAAGAGACTCGTCCGGGGGAATACCTGCCGGTTTATGAAAATGAGCGTGGAACTTATATTTTTAACTCCAAAGATCTATGTATGATCGAGCATATTCCGGAGCTTGTAGAGGCTGGTATTGACAGCTTTAAAATTGAAGGACGGATGAAGACGGCTCTTTATGTGGCTGTTGTGACCCGGACTTATCGTCAGGCCGTTGATGATTATATGAAAGATGAAGCTCTTTACCGGAGTCGGATGGATTACTATAAAGAAGAGATTGCCAAATGCACTTACCGCCAGTTTACGACGGGATTTTTCTTTGGGAAACCGGATCATGATACTCAGATTTATGATAATAATACCTACATTAAGGCCTATACTTATCTGGGACTGATCGGAGAACACCGGGGCGATGGATTTTATAGTCTTGAACAGAGGAATAAGTTTTCCGTGGGTGAAAAAATTGAAGTCATGAAGCCGGATGGACGGGATTTGGAAGTGACAGTGCGGGCTATGACCGATGAAGAAGGACAGCCGATGGAAAGCTGTCCGCATCCGAAACAGAAAATTTATGTGGATTTGGGCATTGAACTTTCACCATTCGATCTGCTTCGCAGGCAGGATGAGAAATAAAGGATGAGAATTATGCGGGAATATTTTAAGATAATCCAATTGGCGGAGAACGTTTATCATATTTATGAACCAGGAGGTGTCGGCAGCAGTCTGATCATTGGCAGGCAGCAGGCTATGCTGATTGATACGGGCTATGGCTTTGCCGATATCCGGGCAGCGGTTCGGAAAATTACGGACTTACCGCTGCGGGTGGTCAATACCCATGGACATACAGATCATGCAGGGGGTAATCATTTCTTTGATAAAATATGGATGAATCCGGCAGATAAGGCAACTTATAAAGAGTATCGGAATCATCAGAAGCCACTGATTGCCGCCCAGTTTGAGACGAAGCGCAAAGTGGCTGGCAAAGGACCGATATGGCCGGAAGATTTTGACCGGATGGCCTGGTATGAAGCGGGAACGAAGGAATTTTGTTGGCTAATCAATGGTCAGACCTTTGATCTGGATGCACCGGAGGAACGATGCAATCAGACCTTCGACTTTGAGGAAGCGTCGGAAGAAAATCATCTGATTGAGGCCATTTTTATACCGGGACATACCGTAGGCAGCGTGATGTTTTTTGATTGGAAAAATCACATTCTTTTTTCAGGGGATGATCTGGATTACAGTCTCTGGATGCACTTTGACACCAGTGCGCCTTTATATACCTATAAAAATCGCCTGAAACAATTGGAACAATATCCGATAGAAGCAATCTTGCCTTCCCATAAGAAACAATTGCTCTCGACCTGGCTTCTAAAACGGATGCCGGAAGCCATCGAACATTTATCGGTGGAAAAGAGCCGGCGGTTCTACCATCCAAGAACAGGACAGCCGGGATGGCTTTATAAAGAACCATTAAACGGTGAGAGTCCGGATGGACAGGACATGATTTATATAACTTATCAGATAAATAATATGTAAACTGACAGGGACAGACACAGCATCCTAAAGCGGCGCATACATTAAATTAAAGGTCGCATAGGGGTGCTTTTTTCTTGCAGTCATTTCCAAAACCATTGAGCAGCGAAGAAGAAGCCTATTATCTTTCCAGATATCAGGCGGGAGATATGGATGCGAAAAATATTCTGGTGGAGAAAAATTTGCGGCTGGTTGCCCATATTGTAAAAAAATATGCCGGGTCCGGGCGGGATATGGATGAGTTGATCGCCATCGGTATTGTCGGCCTGGTTAAAGCGGTAAATACCTTTAAAATGGATAAGGGAAGCCGACTGGGGACCTATGCCGCAAGGTGTATAGACAATGAACTGCTGATGATGCTCCGTACGGAACGGAAGCTGAACCGGGAGATTTCTCTGTATGAACCGATTGGAACAGATAAAGAAGGAAATGAAATCAGTTTTATTGATGTGGTGGAGGATACTTCAGAGGATGTGGTCGATAGTCTGATGTTATCAGAACGGATTCAGAAAATGTATATCGCCATTGATGAGGTATTAACAGATAGAGAACGGGAAATCATATATAAAAGATATGGTCTTCGGGGATACAAAGAGGTGACCCAGAGAGAAATTGGAAAAATGATGGGGATTTCCAGAAGCTACGTCAGCCGGATTGAGAAAAAGGCGCTGGAAAAACTGCGGCATCGTATGGCAGATTTTGGAATAATGTGGTAATATGACATTGGTAAGAGAGGAGGGTGTGAATGATACATATATATTGCGGTGAAGGAAAAGGCAAGACAACGGCCGGTATGGGTCTGTGTCTGAGAGCGGCCGGAGCCGGGAAAAATGTTTTAGTCTATCAATTCTTAAAAGATAACACCTCCTCTGAACGAAGAATCTTGGAACAGATTCCGGAAATAGAACTGATGAAGGGTCCGGAGCAGATGAAATTTATATTTCAGATGACAGCGGAAGAACGAGAATCGATGAAACGTGAGTATGCAGAAGCTCTTGACGGCCTGTTCCGACGGCTTGAAACGAAAGAACTGTCCGCCGAAGTAATTTTCCTGGATGAAGTTTTGTATGCAGTCAGCCGGGAAATGGTCGATGAGACAAAGCTTTTAAAACTTCTGGAAAAGGGTGCGGACCGGGAATGGATTCTCACCGGAAGATATGAAGACGGGAAGCTCCTGGAAGCGGCAGATTATATATCAGAAATACATAAGAAAAAACATCCCTTTGATGCGGGCATACCGGCCAGAAAGGGAATTGAGTTTTAACAGGAGGGAAAGATGCTTGATAAAATAGAATTTGTAAAGCCGGGTGATATAGAGGCACGGAGTATGGAGATTATTGCCGGAGAGCTTGGGGAAACCGATTGGAAGGAACCGGAATTTTCCGTGGTCCGCCGCTGCATTCATACGTCCGCGGATTTTGATTATAACACGAATCTCAGATTTTCGCAGGAAGCCTGTAAAAAGGGAATCCGGGCGCTGCGGGCCGGAGCAGATATTGTCACGGATACCCGTATGGCTATGTCAGGGATTAATAAGCGTCGGCTGGCAGAGTACGGCGGACAGGTCCATTGTTTTATTGATGATGAAACAGTCATCAAAGAAGCAAAAGAACGGGGAGTGACCCGCTCAGCCATCTGTATGGAACGAGGAGCGGCTATAAAAAAGCCTGTCATCTTTGCAATCGGCAATGCGCCGACGGCTTTGATTCGGCTTTACGAGCTGGTTGAGAGCGGTGCGGTAAGACCGGAACTAGTCATTGGTGTTCCCGTGGGTTTTGTCAATGTGGTGGAGTCCAAGGAACTGTTTATGCGGACAAGCGTGCCGTGGATCATTGCGGCAGGAAGAAAGGGCGGAAGCAATATTGCGGCAGCCATATGCAATGCCCTGTTATACTATAAAGATGAAGTGGAGTTTTAGAGATGGAACGGATTATATTGATGGTGCTCCGGCTGATTTACAAAGTGCCGGGGTGGTGGGCGAAGATCTGCCGTTATGGTAAGGATGAAAATTTTGAAAAATATGACGAAGAACAGCGTTATGCACTTCTGCAGGAGGTCACGACCCGGGCCAATCGGGCCGGAAGGGTGATGGTGGAATGTTATGGACGGGAAAATCTTCCGAAGGAGAATGGTTATATTCTGTTTCCAAATCATCAGGGGCTTTTTGATACGCTGCTTTTTTTTGAGACCCACGGACGTTTTACTTCATTTGTCATGAAAAAAGAAGTTGCCAATGCGCTTTTGGTGAAACAGATTGCACGGATGGTCCGTGCCAAGGCGATGGACCGCTCGGATGTGCGCCAGTCCATGACAGTGATCAAACAGGTGGCCGAGGAAGTAAAACAGGGAAGAAATTATATTATTTTTGCAGAAGGAACACGGAGCCGTGAAGGAAATAAGCTGTTAAACTTTAAAGGCGGGGCATTCAAGAGCGCCGTTTATGCCAAATGTCCAATCGTGCCTGTGGCAATCATAGATTCTTACAAAGCATTTGATATCCATTCCATTAAAAAGATGACAGCTCAGATTCATTATCTGGAACCGTTGACCTATGAGGAATATAAAGGAATGAAAACAGTGGAAATTGCAGATATTGTTAAAAGCCGAATTGAGGCAGCAATTGAGCAATATGCACCGGAGAAGAGTGAATCTATAGCAAATTGAATTGACTTTATCACTATGAGATGGTAATATATAGATAATGATTTCAAATTTTACAGTGTTAAAGGGTGGGATTAACTATGAATAAAAAAATACGCACGTCGGCGGTGGAAACACTATTTGAAGCTATTATTCAGTTGAAGTCGGTGGATGAGTGTTTTGACTTTTTTGAGGATTTGGCGACGATTAATGAAATTCTTTCGCTGTCCCAGAGATTTGAAGTAGCCAGAATGCTCCGTCAGCATAAGACCTATCTTGAAATTGCGGAGAAAACAGGTGCATCGACAGCGACGATCAGCCGTGTCAACCGTTCTCTGAATTATGGCAATGATGGGTATGACATGGTGATTCAGCGAATTCAGGAAAAGAAGGAATAGTTAAAAAGCACTTATTTCTCTGGGGGAGAGAAATAAGTGCTTTTCAATTTCTATTTTTTCTTTTTAGTATTCGATACATCCTCAAGGAAGCTGGCCGAGTCAATGAGTTTTTCAATGAGCTGTTTTTTCATATAGACATCATAGGAAAGCAGAGAGATTACAGATAATAAATGTAGATATTCCTGTTCATCCTCGGGACAATCGGCAAATATTTTCTGAGCATCTTCGGACAGGTGAAGGATATCTTCGCCAATCCGCTTAGACTGTTCCGGTTCCCGGTCCATAATATGACTGTAGAGCCAGGTCATATCCGTGCCGTCTTCATTTTTAAAATACCGGTCGGTCATTGGCGTCAACAGCTTCTGGATATCATTGATTGAAAGTATGTTTTTAAAATAATAGATGAAAAGCAGAAGCAGCATATGGTCCTTGGAATATTTTTTCTTTTCCGGCGGCGGAAGCAGCCGATTCTTTGCATAATTGTTGATCATGGTCTTTGTAAGAATCTTGTCTTCCGGGTAACGCTTGGAGTGTTCCAGATGTTCGTCCATAAATGTGGTGACCTGGTCCATGTAGAGGTCAATATTCGGCAGCTCCGAAGCAGAAATCGGAGAATGGGCTTCTATATGTTGAATAAATTCATCTAAAATTGCTTGAATGGAAGGATAATTATCCATAAACTACACGCTCCTGTATAAATTGTGAGAAATACCTGTTGCTATGTCTTATTATATCGAATTTACAAAAAAAGTCAATCAGAACACAATATATAGTTTTGAAAACTACATATAAAATGGAGGAAATTTATGGAGGAATATTATAAAGAAAATTATGAACAAAATCCGGGGATGAGTGCCAGAGCAGGCAATCGGATTTTATGTATTACGACAGTAGTTATGATAGGTATCCAGTTTTTAATGATTTTTTTAGGTGTTTATGACACACTTCCGCTGGTGCTTGGAACTCAGTTATCTGTGATTTTGATTCCAATTATTGGCGCCTTGATTTCAGGAGCTGATGTGAAAGAAACTTTCAGAATCCGGCCGGTACCTTTGAAAACAGTGGTATTTTCCTTTTTGATTATTCTCTGCTCGTATCCGATTGTGGCTCTGCTGAATTTAATATCCATGCTTTTCGTGGAAAATGCGGTAGCAGCAACAGCGGCAGGAATCTATAATCATGGTTTTGTTGTGTCTATGCTGGTGATGGCCGTGTGTCCGGCCATCGGCGAAGAATTTCTGATGCGGGGTGTCGTTTATCGGAGCTATAAGAAGAAATCTCCGGTCCTGGCTCTGGTTCTATCGGCAGTGATTTTCGGGCTGCTTCATATGAATTTTAATCAGATGCCTTATGCTATTTATCTTGGACTGATCATGGTCCTGATGATGGAGGCCTCGGATTCCATTATAACACCGATGCTGATGCATTTTTTTATGAACGGTATTTCTACTTTGTCCGGATTTTTCTCGGAGGAGACGATTGAGGATATGTCCGGAGCCGCCTATAATGTGGAAAGTGTGCTTGGTTCCGGTGATGAAATGAAATTTGCTCTGGCCTCAGTAGGAATTCTGGCAGTTATTATGATTCCGCTGGTGATTTTGCTCATTAAGGCCACATTCCGTGTGAATGGACGGAAACTTTCAGATGCCTTTCAGAAAGAAGAGCCGGTTTATAGCCGATCTGCCCTTCCGGAGGTGGATGATTCGGAAAATATTCTGGATGTGTGGCTGGTTATCGCTATATTGGTAATGGTGGTTATCACAGCCATGAATACGTTTATGTGAAGGAGATGAGAATCTTTTGAAGAGTCAGGTTGTTTTGCTAAAGTGCAGCAAATACGACAGAGAAAAAATATATGAAGAACTGGTATGGGGAATCGGACAGCTTGGAGGTGTTCAGCAGTTTGTACAACCAGAGGAAAAAATTCTTTTGAAGCCAAATCTTCTTCGGAAGGCGGAAGCAGACAGTGCCATAGTGACCCATCCGCTGGTTGTGGCGGCTGTTGCCGGGATTTTCAAGAAAGCGGGTTGTGAGCATCTTTCCTATGGAGATTCGGCGGGCGTCGGATCCATGGAGAAAATTGCAGAGGCCTGTGGCCTGGCCGCAGAGATGGAACGACTAAATATTCCTATGGCGGATTTTAGTGAAAGTATCCTTGTCAACTATCCACAGGGAAAGATGGCAAAGCAGTTTCATATGGCAAAGGCCGTGGTGGAAACAGAGGCATTGATCAATATATGTAAGATGAAAACCCACCAGTTGGAACGGATGACGGGGGCTGTGAAAAATATGTACGGCTGTATCCAGGGACTTCATAAAGCGAAGGGTCATACAAAATATTCCAATGCGGAAAGCTTTGCCCGGATGCTGGTGGATTTAAATCGTTATGTCCGGCCGCGCCTTTATATTATGGATGGCATTACAGCGATGGAGGGCAACGGCCCAGCTTCGGGAACCCCAGTGCATATGGGGGTCATGCTTTTGTCCACAGATCCAGTGGCGCTGGACAGTGTTTGTTGTTCCCTGATGAATCTGGCACCGGAGCTGGTGCCGACAAATGTTCAGGGAGAGAAAATGGGCCTTGGTGTTTGGGCGGAAAAAGATATTGACGTTGTAACAAGGGAAGGGATACTGACGACTTTCCAGGTAAAAGAACGTTTTGGCAGGAAAGATTATGATGTGAACCGGGGAAAGGAAGTGCGGCGTCTCTGGCGTCAGATTCGCTGGATTTCACGGCATTTTCAGAGAAAACCATATATCGTGGAGAAGCGCTGTATCCGCTGCGGCATCTGTGTGGAAGCCTGTCCGGTGGAGGGAAAGGCTATCCACCTTCATAAACCTTCGGCGCCGGTTTATGATTATAAAAAATGTATCGCCTGCTTTTGCTGTCAGGAAATGTGTCCTCAAAAAGCAATTCAGGTTAAATAGAGGAACGCATAGGACCCGACTCGAATACTATGTATTAGATTCGATGGGAGGTTAGTTATGCGAAAAAAATGTTTGGTTATTGGAACGGTTTTGGCCATGCTGGTAATGGCCTTAACAGGCTGCGGTAAAAGTACGGCCGGGCTGACAAAGGTGCGGCTCCAGGAGGTGGCCCATTCCATTTTCTATGCACCAATGTATGTGGCGCTGGAAGAGGGATATTTTGAAGAGGAAGGTCTGGATGTGGAGCTGACCAACGGTAATGGGGCGGATAAGGTGATGACTGCCATGATTGCCGGAGAAGCAGATATCGGTTTCATGGGACCGGAGGCGACGATTTATGTTTATAACGAGGGTAATTCAGATTATGCCATTAACTTTGCCCAGTTGACTCAGAGGGCGGGCAATTTCCTTGTCAGCCGGTCAAATGACCAGAATTTTTCCTGGTCTGATCTGAAGGGAAAAACGGTTATTGGCGGTCGGGCAGGTGGTATGCCTCAGATGGTCTTTGAGTATATCCTCAAAATGAACGGCATTGATCCGGCAACAGATTTGACAATTATCCAGAATATTGATTTTGGTGTAACGGCAGAAGCTTTTGTAGGCGGCACCGGAGATTATACGGTGGAATTTGAGCCTTTTGCCACGAGTATTGAAAAGGATGGCGGCGGTTATGTTATCGCTTCCCTCGGGGTGGATTCGGGCTATGTACCGTATACATGTTTCTCAGCGCTTGGTTCTTATATGAATGAACATCCGGAGACAATTCAGAGCTTTACTAAAGCAATTCAAAAAGGTCTGGATTATGTGAATAGTCACAGCAGTGAAGAGATTGCGAAAATTATCCAGCCGCAGTTTGAAGAGACGGATTTTGATACACTGAAAACCATTGTGGAACGATATCACAGTCAGGACACGTGGAAAACTGATACGATTTTTACGGAGGAAGCCTTTGAACTTCTGCAGAATATTCTGGAGGAAGCAGGCGTTCTCGACAAACGGGTAGATTACGATGCACTTGTGACAACCCAGTTTTCAAAATAGTAAATAAAATGCGCCGGGCGCGGCCGTGCAAAAACAATCCGGTTTTACGCGCTCGGGCGCATCCGATAGACGGGGGTGGGAATATGCGTTTAAATCGATTGCGTATTCAAAATTTTAAATCTATTCGGGATATGGAAATCCAGGATATTGAAAATGTTCTGATTTTGGTCGGAAAAAATAATGCGGGGAAAACAGTGGCTTTAGATGCTCTGCGGATTTTGGATGACACTTACCGGATTCAGGAAAATGATTTTAATATGGAAGCCGGGAATATTGAGATTGATGTGGATCTTCAGTTAGACGGGGAAGATTTGTTGATGTTTAATGAGGGAGGAATTGTCAGCAGTTATAAACGCTATGACCTGTGGCTTCGGGAATTTAAAAACCGGCTGCCTTCTTATGACGGGGATATAGGGCTGCTGCGTTTTCGGCTGACAGTCAATCGAAATGGACAGCGGCGTTACGGCGATGGGATTCGGAAGCATAATAACTATATCGAACAGGTGATTCCTAAATTTTATTATATTGACAGTATGCGGCATTTTCAGGATATCCAGGACGATATTTTTCTCTGTCAGGAAAGTGAATGGACCGGAAGACTGAGAGACGGACGCTGTCTGTTTGATGCAGGGAAGGATTGCCGTCATTGTTTTCATTGTATTGGAAAGATTGAACAGAAAAAACCGGCTGAACTGAATGTGCTGGAGACAGCCCGGCTTTTTGAATACAAACTTTATCAGGGGAATTTTAATCGTTTTGCCGACAGTGTTAACGATTATTTTCATAAAAATGGCGGACAGAGTGAAGATATTTATTACTACATGGCCGAAAATATGGCAGACCTGTGTAAGGTCAGCGGTTTTGTAAGGAATCGGGAGAGGGATGTGGAAATGCCTTTGTCTCAGATGGGGACAGGCATGCGTTGTATTTACATATTGTCACTGCTGGAAGCTTATATTTATGGCGGAAAACGGATTCCGTGCATCATTCTCATGGAGGACCCGGAAATCTTTCTTCATCCGAGACTTCAAAAGGTAGCCGGAGAAATTTTGTATCGGCTGTCCAAGACGAATCAGGTTATTTTTACGACCCATTCGCCGAATATGCTCTTTAACTTCACATCCAACCAGATTCGGCAGATTGTGGTGGATAAAGACTGGTATTCGATTGCGAGAAAACCTGCGGATGTGGATCAGATCCTGGATGACCTGGGTTATACGGCCAATGATTTGATGAATGTGAATTTCGTCTTTATCGTCGAGGGAAAACAGGATAAAAGCCGTCTGCCTTTGCTACTGGATAAGTATTATTCGGAAATACTGGATGAAGAAGGGAAACCTTACCGGGTGGCAATTATCACGACGAACAGTTGTACAAATATTAAGACCTATGCCAATCTGAAATATATGAATAAGCTTTATTTAAAAGACCAGTTTCTTATGATTCGGGACGGAGACGGCAAGGACCCGGAAATGCTGGCAAATCAGCTTTGCCGGTATTACGATGAATGCCGGGTTCGGGATGTGGATAAGATGCCGAAGGTGACCCGCCGCAATGTTTTGATTTTAAAATACTATTCTTTTGAGAATTACTTTTTAAATCCGGAGGTTATGGTAAAAATTGGAATTTTGGACACGGTGGATGCTTTTTATGATATACTGTTTGAAAAATGGAAAGAATATCTCTATCGTCTAAAGTGCGGACGGCATTTTACCGAAGCGACGGGCGTGGCCATAAGATGTCCGGAGGATATACGGAAGCATATGGAAGAATTTAAGATTTATATGCGTGGTCATAATCTGTATGATATTTTCTATGGACGATATAAGAAACGGGAAAAAGAGGTTTTAAAAGCCTATATTGATGCGGCACCGCGGGAGACTTTTAAGGATATTCTGGATGCTATTGATAAGTTTGTTTATTTTGAAAATCGAGTGAAAGAAGGGACATTATGAAAATAGAGCTGGATACCCATACCCACACTTTGGCCAGCGGCCATGCCTATAATACGATTACGGAAATGATCGATGCGGCTGTGGAAAAGGGGCTGAAACTTCTGGCGATCACAGAACATGCACCGGCTATGCCGGGAAGCTGCAAGGATTTTTATTTTTATAATCTGAAAATCCTGCCGAGATTCCAAAAGGGCCTGGAGCTAATGTTTGGCGTGGAATTAAATATTATGGATTACACAGGCCGGGTAGATTTGCCCGAGCGGTATATGAATTGTACCGATCTTCGAATCGCAAGTCTTCATCCGCCGTGCATAACCCCTGGAACCATGGAGGAAAATACGGCGGCCATGCTGGGGGTCATTCATAATCCTTATGTGGATGTTTTGGGACACCCGGATGACGGACGCTATCCGTTGGATTATGAGCAGGTCATCGCCGAGGCCAGGAAGTATGGCAAGATTGTGGAGTTGAATAACAATTCCATGAGTCCGTTGAATTCCAGGACCAATGCCCGGGAAAATGATCTGATCATTCTGGATTTGTGCAAAAGATATGAGGTGCCGGTGGTGATGAACACAGATGCCCATGCCAGTTTTATGGTGGGCGATTTGACCCAGGCGATTGAAGTTGTCGAAGAAGCAGGTTTTCCGGAAGAATTGATCCTCAATGATTCGGTGGAGAAATTTAAACGCTTTTTAAATGAAGGAAGAAAACGATCAGCAGTACTGAAATAGAAGAGCAAAAATATAAAGAGGAATCAGACCCGCAGCGGTCCGATTCCTCTTCATAATTTAATTTAGTATTTAGTCCAATTTAATACCAGCCAGTAAAGCACCGAGATTTGTAGCCGCATCGCCTTCGGATTTGAAGTGTACGGATTCTCTTTCATATCTTGGTTCAGCCGCATCATCAGAAAGCAATGCTTTCATGCTGAGGCTGAGTTTGCCTTCTTTTTTCTGGATAACTTTTACTTTCACGGTATCGCCGACAGCCATAACATCGTTTGGTGTTTTGATACGTTTGGTGCTCATCTGGGAGATGTGTACCAAACCGCTCAAACCGTTTTCAAGACGGATAAATGCTCCGTAGGAAGTGATTTTTTCAACGGTTCCTTCAAAGATATCGCCAACAGAAATAGCATCAATCTGTGCAGCCTTTTCAGCGGCAGCTTTTTCCTGTTCGACAACGCGGCCGGATAATACAAGACGTTTCTGTTCAGCATCTACAGTGATGATCTTAACATCAACGGTTTTATTCAGCCATTCGTTTAAATCTTCTACATAGCTCGTGGAAAGCTGGGAAGCTGGGATAAATCCGCGGACACCCTGTACATAAGCGATGACACCAGCGTTTACAACGCCCTTAATCTGAACGGAAAGAACAGTATCTTCATCCATCAGCTGCTGTAATCCTTCCCATGAAATTTTTTCTTCTGCAGCACGTTTTGTTGATTCACTCATATTTTCACCTCATTATTCTTCACAGGTTTCGGCAGACATTTTAGAAGGATCCATTTTTACATATTCACGAGTGCTGGTGACATCTTCGGAATCCTCGTCATCAAACATATCGTCAAAATCCTCATCCAAATCATCATCCCAGGTGTCATCAAAATTATCGGAAGCTTTTTTATCCATGATATCTTTAACGATATAGGCGATACTTCCGATGGCAATGGCAGCGGTCAATGTTTTAATTACAAATTTAAAAAATTTACCGATCTTCATAAAATCACCTTCCTGTTTTTTAATCACATATAGTTAGTATTATATAGTATTTTTGTTAAAAAATAAAGATATTATTTACTTTGACCCGAAAAATTATTAAAATAGAAAACGACGGGTTTTAATATAGGGACGTCCGGTATCGGTTCGTTCCCGACAGAAATCACGGAGATCTTTCACTGTGGGACCAGGAAGGCCGTTATCGTTGTGGCCAATGAGCTTTCCCTGACCAAGATACATTTCTACGTGGCCTACGTGAAAAGGACGGGATGTATCGGTGCCTTTAAAGAAAAGCAGGTCCCCGGGGTTTAGGTGAGATATATTGGGGCTCTCTTTTCCACCGAAATCCACATCCAGACCCTTCAGGGATAATATTTGTTCCGGAGTATCCATACCGATATCAATTTTCAGGGTTGATAGGTAGAGCCACCAGACAAAGGAGGAACAGTCACTGTATCCCTGATCGACCAGGAGACGGAGTGAAGATTGGGTATATTGATTTTTTTCCCGGAGCAGCAGAGCTTGGCGGATGATTTGAACCTGTTTGGACGATTTCATGGAGTCATTCCTTTCTGATAATAAAGAGGTTATTTATGAAGAAAATATTAAAAACAGCAGGCATTTTTAACCTGCTCTATTATACACTTATCATATCATATGCTGGAATCCGCACAACATTCGCAGGATTCTGGCTGGCAACGGGAACTTTTTTCACAGCGATGACAGCCTTACCGGAGAAATGGCTGTCCAGGCTTAAAATTCCGATGGGCATTGGGGCTGCTTACTTTCTGTTTCAGGAAGGCCGTCTGCTCTGTATGGCCCATGCGAAGCCGGAGCCGGGAGCCGATTATATGATTATTCTCGGCGCACAGGTGAAGGGGGACCGGCCATCACGCTCATTGCTGCGGCGGATTCAGGCCGGAGCAAATTATTTGAAGAAAAATCCGGAAACAAAAGTTATTGCTTCCGGCGGGCAGGGACCGGGTGAGAATATCACAGAAGCGAAATGTATCTGCGAAAACCTGATGGATATGGGGATTTCCAGAGAGCGAATTCTTTTGGAAGAAGTATCTGAAAGTACCCGGGAGAATCTTCTCTATTCTATGGTATTCGGTGGCCGGGAGAGCAGTTATGTGGTCGTTACCAATGGTTTTCATCTGTTTCGGTCACTGGAAACAGCCAGACGTATTGGTATGAAAAAGGTATCCGGCCTGGCAGCTTCCTCGGAACCAGTACTTCTGCTGAATTATTATGTACGGGAATTTTTTGCTTTGATGCTCTATCGTCTTCGTGCGAAAGTGGGGAGGATTAAATGATCTATCTGACATCGGACATTCATGGATGTTTTAAACAATTTAAACAAATGCTTTCATATATAAATTTTGGTCCCGGAGATTTTCTCTATATTATCGGGGATGCGGTGGACCGGGGAGAAGAGCCGATTCCGTTGCTTCAATATATTATGGAGCAGCCAAATATGGAACTTCTTATGGGAAACCATGAGCAGGGATTTTTGTGGAATGTGGACGTGAATACGAGTACCCTTTCCGATACAGAAGTCCGGAAATTCTGGCTGGAACACGGCGGACGGGAAACCTATATCCAGTATATGGAACTTCCTGAAAATGAACGAAAAGACATTGTTGACTATCTTCGGGAACGGCCGATGTATAAGATTCTTGGAAAAAATATTCTGGTTCATGCCGGAGTTTTTACGGAAGGCATTCGCTATCATTCCCTGGAAGAATTGATGAAGCAGCAGAAACCATTTAAGATGCTGTGGGAGCAGAAGGCTTTCTATGGAAGACCGCTGCGGTTTACAGATCCGGAAGTGAGGGTTTTCTTCGGACATACGTTTTCACTGATCATCCGGGATGACCGGGGGGAACCGCTGGATTCTACGGAAATTTGGATGGATGAGAACCGTATCGGTCTGGACTGCGGCTATGCCTTTGGAGGGAAAATGGTATTTTTCTGTCTGGATGACGATTCGGTCTATTATCTGACCAGTTCCGGGCAGTTTTATCGTAAAGCACTAAAATATTAGAAAAAATACTTGCTTTTTCACACAATATCGTGTAACATAGTTCGAGTACACACAAATGTGTTTACTGGACGGACATCAGAGTAAAGGAGATTTTACAATGGAACAGAAATTAAGAGTGGGAATTCTTGGAGCAACTGGAATGGTCGGACAGAGATTTATTTCTCTTCTTGAAAATCATCCATGGTATGAAGTTGTCGCTGTTGCAGCAAGCCCGCGTTCCGCAGGGAAAACTTATGAAGAAGCGGTAGGGGACCGCTGGAAAATGACCACACCGATGCCGGAAGGCGTTAAGAAATTAATGGTCATGAATGTCAATGAAGTAGAAAAAGTTGCGGCTGAAGTCGATTTTGTTTTCAGCGCTGTAGATATGACAAAAGAAGAAATTCGTGCGATTGAAGATGCTTATGCAAAGACAGAGACACCGGTTGTGTCCAATAACAGCGCCCATCGCTGGACACCGGATGTACCGATGGTCGTACCGGAAATCAATCCGGAGCATTTTGAAGTGATCGAACATCAGAAAAAACGTCTCGGTACAACACGCGGTTTCGTTGCCGTAAAACCGAATTGCTCTATTCAGAGCTATGCCCCGGTACTTACCGCATGGAAAGAATTTGAGCCGACAGAAGTTGTGGCTACGACTTATCAGGCTATTTCCGGCGCCGGAAAGACATTTAAAGACTGGCCGGAGATGGTAGGCAACATCATTCCTTATATCGGCGGCGAGGAAGAAAAGAGCGAACAGGAACCACTGCGTCTCTGGGGCGAAGTAAAGGATGGCGTCATTGTGAAGGCTGAAAGCCCGGTCATTACTACCCAGTGTATCCGTGTTCCGATTTTAAACGGACATACAGCGGCAGTATTTGTTAAATTTGCAAAGAAACCAACGAAGGAAGAACTTATTGCCAAATTAAAGAGCTTCAGCGGGCTGCCTCAGGAATTAAATCTTCCAAGCGCACCGAAGCAGTTCATCCAGTATGTGGAAGAGGATAATCGTCCTCAGATTGCTCTGGATGTGGACTATGAAAATGGAATGGGTATTTCTGTAGGACGTCTCCGCGAGGATACGGTCTATGATTATAAATTTGTAGGTCTGTCCCACAATACTATCCGTGGTGCGGCCGGCGGTGCGATTCTCTGCGCAGAGTTATTGACCGCAAAAGGATATATTCAGGCAAAATAATAGAATTGCATATCGTGCAGGCGTAAAGCTGCGTTTTATATGAGGGCTGCCGTGCCATATCCGGATGAATGTTCGGAATGGTGCGGCAGTTTTTTTATTGTTAAAGATTAAACGTTTACTTATTAAAAAACTACGATAAAATTTGGTGAGAATAGAAAATGTCATGTAAGATATGCACAAAAAAAATATCAAAATATTGCCGCTTTTGTAGAAAAACTCAAAAGCCGTTGACAGTAATGTTAGGTGGTTATATACTGAATGTAAAGCGAACGTAAACCTTTACGCAAATGTTGGAAAGGGGTGGCAGAATGGAAGGAAAAAAGGTATCGATTGTTGATGTGGCAAGGACGGCCGGGGTTTCCACTGCCACAGTATCCAGAGTTGTCAATCAGCTTGGCGGTTATTCAAAGGAAACGGAGAAGAAGGTTCTCCAAACGATTAAAGAATGTGGATTTCGACCAAATGTCAATGCCATCGGGCTTCGGACGAGACGCAGTCGCAGTGTGGGAGTTATCGTGCCGGATATAACGAATGAATTCTTTGCAAAGATTGTACGAACCCTGGATATTTTTTTTATCAAATATAACTATTCGGTTCTGATCTGTGATTCCAATGAAGACCCGGAATTAGAGGAACGGCATATTCAGGATATGTTTGATAAAAATGTGGATGGATTGATTTATGTTTCCGGGATGGAAGCCATCAGTCCGCTGGTGAAAAGTCCGAGGGTGCCGGTCGTATTCATTGACCGTTCACCGAAGAATGCGGAATTTATTGTTCAGTCGGACAATTATCGGGGAGGTTATCTGGCCGGAAGAGAACTGTGCGAGAAGGGATGCGTAAGACCTTTATTGATTCGGGATTTTCGTATGGCATCAACTATTCAGCAGCGCCGGAAAGGATTTCTGGATGCTCTGGCCGAGTATGGAAAAACCTGTGAAGGGGATTTTGAAATTACGATCCTGCCGGATTATAAATCGGCCAAAGAAAAGGTTGCTGAATTTTTGAGCGAAAGAGGATGCTGTTTCGACGGCGTTTTTACAACAAATGATATGATGGCTCTGGGAACCATACACGCCCTGGCTGAGGCCGGGTACAGTGTGCCGGGGCAGGTGAAGATTGTAGGATTTGATAATGTTTCCTTGTCGGAATTTTGCAATCCTCCGATGACGACCATTGCTCAGGATACGGAACAGATGGCCCTCGCGGCGGCTGAGGCTCTGCTCAGGCTGATTCGAAAAGAGCCGATCAGCCAAAAGGAATATGTAGTTCCGATTCATTTGGAAGTCAGGAACACAACATAAATAACGGACTTTATTTGAATTGACATAAATGTAGTAACCCGTAAATGAAGAAAAAGGAGGATTCTATGCAAACATTAGTCAAAATGGAAGGCATTACCAAAGAATTTCCTGGTGTCAAAGCCCTTGACAATATTTCTTTGGAGATTAATGCAGGTGAGGTGCATGTCCTGTTAGGGGAAAATGGTGCAGGGAAATCCACACTAATGAAAATTCTCAGCGGCGTTTACACACCAACGTCGGGGAAAATTATTGTAAAAGGAAAAGAATATTCGAAGCTTACACCGCAGGATTCCTATGATTTGGGAATCAGCATTATTTATCAGGAATTGAGTGTTATCAATGAACTGTCGATTCTTGAAAATCTGTTTGTAGGCAAGCTGCCGACAAAGAAAGCAGGCATTATTCCTGTAGTTGATTATGCTAAGATGCGGGAAGTTGCAGCGGATGTATTGGGAAAAGTAGGTGTCCACAGAGATCCAAATCTTTTTGTTGAAAAGATAAGTATTTCTGAAAAACAGCAGGTTGAGATTGCAAAAGCCCTGGCTTCAAAAGCAGATGTCATCATCATGGATGAGCCGACGACCTCTCTGACACCTTCGGAAACCGAGCATTTGTTTAAAATTATCCGTCAGTTAAAGGCTGAGGGAAAGGGTATTGTTTATATCAGCCATAAGATGAAGGAAATTAAGGAAATCGGCGACAGAGTTACCGTATTAAAGGATGGTACTTATGTTGGAACCCGGAATGTGGCCGATGTTGAGGTCGATGACCTGGTAGCCATGATGGTCGGACGTAAGATTCAGGGAACTTATCTGAATGAGGAATGTCAGGATTTCTCTAATGAGCCGGTATTCTTCGAAGTGAAAAATATTTCCAGAAAAGATCAGAAGGTCAAAAATGTATCCTTCCAGCTTCATAAAGGCGAGATTCTTGGTTTTGCCGGTCTGGTTGGTTCGGGACGAAGCGAACTGATGAATGCCATTTTTGGTGCGGAGCCGAAATCTGAAGGTCAGATTTTTATGGAAGGTAAAGAATTGAAGATCAATAATCCATACGAAGCCATCAAGAATGGCCTGGGTATGGTTACGGAAAACCGCCGTGAGACCGGTTTCCTGGATAACTTTGATATTAAGCAGAATATTTCCATTGTGCCGTATATTAAAGAATCCGGTGGAAATGGTGTCATTGGTCTTGTAAATGATAAAAAAGAACTTGAATATGCCAATCAGCAGTGTTCCGATATTCGTGTAAAGATGCGGGATATTAACCAGAATATTACCGAGTTGTCTGGTGGTAATCAGCAGAAGGTTATCCTTGGCAAATGGCTGGCCGCAGAAAGTAAACTGATTATTTTTGATGAGCCGACAAAAGGTATTGACGTGGGCAGTAAGAGTGAAATATATATTCTTATGCGAAAACTGGCCAATGAAGGCAAGGGCGTGCTGGTTGTATCTTCCGAACTTCCGGAATTGCTTTCCGTATGCGATACAATAGCTGTTTTCCGTGAAGGCGAAATCCGTGGAATTTTCAAAAATTCGGAAGCAACCGAAGAGAAGATCGTAAAAACATCCACAGGCGAATAGAAAAAGGAGATTGAAACGATGAGTGAAAATAATGCAAAGAAAAAAATGTCATTCGGCGAAGCGTGGCAGAAATTTGGTACTATTGGTATCTTTGTTTTGTTATTAGTTATTCTGGCGATCATCAAGCCGAGCAGTGTATTTTCTGCAAGCAGTGTGCCGCAGATTTTGAAACAGAGTTCGGTAAATATTCTTTTGGCTCTTGGTGAGTTCTTCGCCATCCTGATTGCCGGTATCGATTTGTCCATAGGTTCTGTGGCTGCACTGACCGGACTTTTTGCCGCAAAAATGATGATCAGCGGTGTTCCTGTACCTCTTGCAATTATTGCATGTATTTTATTAGGTACTTTATTTGGATTTATCAATGGTACGCTTGTTAACAAGACAGGACTTCATCCATTTATTGTTACACTGGGTACCCAGTCCATTTTCAGAGGTGTGACCCTTGTATTATCCAATTCCCGTTCCGTATACGGGTTCCCGGTATCCTTCACTTCATTGATGAGCGGAAGTATCATCGGTATTCCGATTCCGGTTATCATTGCTTTGATTGCGGCGGTTATTCTCTGGTTTGTTACGACAAAATGTAAAGTCGGACGTAATATTTACGCATTGGGTGGAAATATTGATGCGGCCTGGTATTCAGGTATCAATGTAAACCTTCACCGTTTAATCGTATTTATGATTTCCGGTACATGCGCCGGTCTGGCCGGTGTTGTACTTCTGGGCCGTGTAGGCGCTGCAGAACCAGCTGCAGGAACAGGTTTTGAAACTTACGCCATCGCTGCTTCCGTTATCGGCGGTACAAGCTTTATGGGTGGTAAAGGTAAGATACCAGGCGTTGTTGTCGGCGGTCTGATCATCGGTTTGATCAACTACGCTATGACAGCTCTGACACTGCCATCCACATATCAGCAGATTGTTATGGGTGCATTGATTATTATTGCCGTAACTATTGATACGGTTGTTGGTAGAAAATCCTGATAAAATGTGTTATATTGCACAATGGAAAACGGCTTCTTTTGAATTGCATTATGCAAATAGATATAGTAGAATATAGATGATTTAGAGTATTAGGCATCATTAAGGAGGACTGTATTTTATGAAACCATTATTTAATCCTTCTCTGATGTGCATGGATTTATTGAACATCAAAGAACAGATTGAAATTTTAAATGAGAGAGCTGATATGTACCATGTCGATATCATGGATGGACATTTTGTAAAAAATATTACATTGTCTCCGGACTTTGTGAAGGCAATCAGCAAAGTTGTTAAGATTCCGATGGACTGTCATCTGATGGTGACAGACCCGGATGACTATATTGAGAGCCTGGCGAAAGCCGGCGCTGGATATATTTGTCCGCATGCAGAGACGATTAATTCAGACGCCTTCCGGATTATCAATAAAATCCGTGCCAATGGATGTAAAGTCGGCGTTGTTTTGAATCCGGCAACACCTTTGTCCTATATTCAGCATTACATTCATCTGGTAGATAAGATTACCATTATGAGTGTGGACCCTGGATTTGCAGGACAGCCATTTATCCGCGAGATGCTGGTTAAGATTGCTGAAGCAAAACGTCTGAAAGAAGAGAATGGTTACAAATACATTATTGAAGTTGACGGTTCCTGTAACGCCGGTACATTCAAAGAGTTGGCCGAAGCCGGAACAGAATGCTTCATTGTAGGTACATCCGGACTCTTCAATCTTGACGAGGATTTGACCGTTGCATGGGATAAGATGATTGAGAATTTCAATGCCTGTGTAAATGCTTAAATGCAGAAAGGACGAGCTATGAAGTACGTTATAGGCATTGATATCGGCGGAACGAATCTGAGAATTGGAACAGTAGACAGGGAAGGAACACTGATGAACTTTGAAAGAAAGTCCAGTGCATCCCTTGTATCCGAAAATGCGGTTCAGAATCTTGGAAAAGAGCTGAAATCCTACATTGAGAGATACCAGCTTGAAGGGCAGGTCGGTGCGGTTTCAGTGGGTGTGCCGTCAATCGTAAGCAAAGATAAAAGCTTTATTTATTCGACACCGAATTTAAAAGGTCTTGAAAATATTGATTTGGGAAATCTGTTAAAAGCTTATGCCAATGTTCCGGTGTTTGTGGACAGAGATGTGAATTACCTTTTGGTCAATGATATTAAGACTCATCATCTCGACCCGGAACGGGAACGGACGATTCTTGGATTTTATCTGGGAACAGGCTTTGGAAATGCGGTTTATATTAACGGACAGCTTCATGTAGGTAAAAACGGTGTGGCCGGAGAGCTTGGTCATATTCCGATGTATGGTATTGATGAAGCCTGTACCTGCGGTAACATTGGCTGTTCTGAGACACGCTGTTCCGGAAGATACCTGAAACATTTAGCAGATACTTGTTTCCCGGATACGGATATTTCCGATGTATTTGTAAAACACGGAGATGATCCGATAATTCTGGAATATGTGGATACATTGGCCATACCGATGGCTGCAGAAATTAATATTCTGGACCCGGATTATGTGATCATGGCTGGCGGTGTCATGACGATGAAAGATTTTCCGATGGAACGCCTGATATGGGCGGTAAAGGAACGGGCAAGAAAGCCATTTCCATCCGAGAATCTGGAGTTTGTTTTCCCTGAGCACACACAGGATAGCGGAGTAATCGGAGGGGCTTATGCTGCTTTTGACAAATTAGGGAAGATGGAAAAGTAACATGATATAGTTCTGTGAAAAACAGTCTATATAGAAAGCAAAAAGGAGAGGATTAGAAATGAAAAAGAGAATCGTAGCTTTAGCATGTGCAATGACTATGGCAACAGCTTTACTTGCAGGATGCGGAAATTCCAGCAAAGAAACAAAAGCTGAAACAACAGCAGAAACAACTGCTGAAAGCACCGATGAAACAGCCGGCGAAAGTGCCGCAGCAAGCAGCAGTGATAAAAAATATGCTGTTATCCTGAAGACACAGGCAACTGACTTCTGGACAAAGATGTGGAAGGGTGTTGAAGACAAAGCTGCAGAAATGGGTATCCAGGTTGATATCTATTCTGCGCAGAACGAAGAAGACTTTGATGGTCAGGTAGCTATTCTTGAAAAATGTATCAATGATGGATATGACGGTATCGCTGTAGCTCCACTGTCCGCATCCAACCTTGTTTCCACTGTTGCAAAAGCTTATCAGGCGGGAATTACGATTGTAAATATCGATGAGAAACTCGATATGGATGAAATGGAAAAACAGGGCGGCGCTGTTGTTGGTTTCGTTACAACAGATAACGTAGCTGTTGGTAGCAAAGGCGCTGGCTACATCGTTGAAAACGTTGAAGAAGGAAGCAAAGTAGCCATTATCGAAGGTAAAGCTGGTAACGCTTCCGGTGAAGACAGAGCTAAAGGCGCTAAAGAAGCTTTTGAAGCTGCAGGTCTTGAAGTTGTAGGAAGTGTTCCTGGTGACTGGGATCGTCAGAAAGCATTGGATGCTGCAACAAGCTTTATTCAGCAGAACCCAGACTTAAAGGGTATCTACTGCTGTAACGATACAATGGCTCTCGGCGCATTACAGGCTGTTATCAATGAAGGCAAACTTGGAGAAATCTTCGTTGTTGGTACAGACGGTGACACAGAAGCTGTTGATTCCGTAAATAAAGGTGAATTATCCGCTACAGTTGCTCAGGATCCAGCAGGTATCGGTGCAAAAGGTCTTGAACTGTTAGTAGAAGCTGTAGAAGCTGGCAATAAAGGTGAAGTTGGTGTTGTTCCAGATATGACACCAGTTGATTCCGTATTGGTTACAAAAGAATAATCAGGCAGATTTTAGGGTTGCGAATGAGGGGTCGAGGTTTTCGGCCCCCCTTTTTTTGATTCAGACATATGTAGGATATTTATTACCGTTCTTCTTGAAGGCTTTTTTTGAGTGTGCTATACTTAGATTTGAATTTATTGGAGGTATCAGATATGAAAGTAGGATTTGGTTGTGACCATGTGGCCATTGAATTAAAACAGACATTGATGGAGCATTTAAAAGAAAAAGGTTATGAATGTGTCGATTATGGCGCTTATGATCCAAATGTCAAAGTAAATTATCCGGAACCAGGCTTAAAAGTTGCAGAAGCTATTATGCGCGGTGAAGTTGAAAAAGGTGTGCTGATCTGTGGAACAGGTATCGGTATTTCTTTGGCAGCAAATAAAGTGCCGGGTATCCGTGCAGCCGTATGCAGTGAGCCATATTCGGCCAAATTGACCGTAGAACATAATAATGCAAATATTATTGCCATGGGTGCCCGTGTTGTCGGACCTGAACTGGCAAAGATGATCGTGGATGAATTCTTTGGCGCCGAATTCCAGGGCGGACGTCATGCGGTTCGTGTGGATATGATTTCCGATATCGAAAAGAAGTACGGTGCACAGTGGCATGAATAAACAGTACTATATTGGTGTAGAAATCGGAGGAACCAAGCAGCAGCTTGCAGTGGGGCTTTCGGATGGAACGATTCTGGACAGTCGGCAGGTAAAGCTTGTTTACCGCAGAGGCGCGGAAGATATTCTGGAATGGCTCTCAGAAAACATACGAGAGTATCTGGCAATGGAGCCTTATGCGTGCCATATTGCAGGGATTGGTGTTGGCTTTGGCGGGCCGCTGGAGACGGCGACCGGCCGGGTTTTATCTTCGCTTCAAGTGCCGGGATGGAAAGATTTTGAGTTGAAGCAGTGGTTTGAAAAAAAATTCGGGCTTTCAACCATTGTGGTCAATGATACGGTGACCGGCGGCTTTGCCGAGCTTTATAAGGGGGCCGGCCAGAATTCGGAGAATTTTTTCTATACAAATATCGGAACAGGCATCGGCGGCGGACTTTATATTCATCGGAAATATTATGACGGCAGCGGCTTCGGAGCATCTTATCTTGGAAATATGCTTGTGCCGGACTGGCGTTCACTCCTTCCGGGAGGATATACGCGGACAGAGTTGATCTGCTCCGGCCGGAGTATTGAAAAACGTCTGCGGAGTGAGGGATATATACCGAAAATTTCTTCCCTTTCCAAGTGCCATGACGGCGATATGAGCCAGATTACTTGCGTTGATCTGGCGGAGGCTGTAAGAGCCGGAGATATGTTTGCATGTCTGGAACTGGATAAGATTGCTGAGAGTTTTTCAATTTCTCTCGTCAATATTCTTGCGGCCCAGGGCGTGGACACAGTGGTCATTGGCGGCGGCGTTGCAAATATGGGTGATATATTGTTTGAACGGATTCGGCAGTTTACGGATGACCTGGCATTTATTGCCAATAAAGGACGTTATCAGATTTTACAGAGTGAATTGCTGGATGATGCGGTACTTGTGGGTGCCCTGCTTGTTGCTTCGGGTGGTTATGTGGAAATTTCATAATGCTTGATTCGAATAAAAAAACTGCACATGAAGCGTATCCATGTGCAGCTTTTTCAGAACAGGAAAACCTGCTCCATAAAATTTCGCGGAGACGATGGGATTCGAACCCATGTGCCGGGTAAATCCGACAAACTGATTTCGAGTCAGTCCCGTTATGGCCTCTTCGGTACGTCTCCATTTAATAAAGGTTCTGTATATTCACCAGAACCTTTGTTATTATACTACATATTGTAAAGTTTTTCAAATACATTTTACAGCAATTCGGAAATATTTATCTGCAAATTACTGTAAATGCCGACGGAAATCGTTTGGTCAAATGGGATAATCATCGGAGCTGCATCCTCCTCATAACGGTAAACGGTTGTGCGCTCCTTTTCTGTATCTACAATCCAGTATTCCCGGACGCCGGCTTCGGCGTACTCACCGTTTTTTATATTATAATCCATTCTTCGGCTGGAAGGAGACACGACTTCTATAATAAAGTCCGGCGCACCTTTACAGCCGCGGTCAGTAAGCTTGCTTTTATCACATATAACGCTGATGTCCGGTTCAACGTAAGTTTTATCATTTGCATGGAGATTGACAGCAAACGGGGCTGGGATGACTTCACAGGAGCCATGATTTGAATCGATATAATCGGCAATTTTCCGCGATAAGGCAAAGAGTATTTTCTGATGAATATAGCTCGGCGGAGCCATATCATAAAAACGGCCTTTAATCAATTCAGCCCGCTGTCCTTCCGGCAGATTCCAATAATCATCTGAAGTATAGGTTTTTTCCTGTGGTAACGGCATCATATCACATCCTTTCTTCTTTTATTTATTTTACCGCAAATAAAAGCTTTATACAATGGTTTCTTTGATGCTTTTCCAAATGCGGTCGTTCCGGTCATTACTCTGATAGGCAATTATGCAGGCAGAATTCTCGGTGGTTTTGCGATAGGGTATTTGAGATAAAGGATGGAAAAGTGAAGGAAATCCTGATATGATAGCTTTACAGAGGTGTAAAGGGGATGAAGAAATGGACATTAAACTTCATTACAGAGAGAAGGGCGACGGCGAACCTTTGATTTTGCTTCATGGCAATGGGGAGAGCGGCTCCTATTTTATCCATCAGTTAAATTATTTTTCAAAATGGTATCGGGTGATTGCTGTGGATACCCGGGGGCATGGCTTTTCACCGCGGGGATTGGCTCCATTTACCATTCGGCAGTTCGCGGAAGATCTGCGCTGCTTTATGGATGAACAGGAAATTGAGCGGGCACATATTCTGGGATTTTCCGATGGCGGCAACATTGCGCTGACTTTTGCTCTGAAATATCCGGAGCGGGTAGATCGGCTGATTTTAAACGGTGCAAACTTAAATTCCGGCGGTGTAAAGCCGACGGTGCAGATACCTATTGAGGTTGGTTACAGGTTTGTTTCGCGATTTGCTAAAAAGAGTCCGAATGCACAGAGAAAGGCAGATTTATTGCGTCTGATGGTAGAGGAACCAAATATAAAACCAGAGGAATTGATGGGACTTTCTGTAAAAACACTGGTGATCGCAGGGACAAGGGATATGATTAAAGAGGGACATACCCGGATGATTGCTGAGAGCCTGCCGGATGCAGAATTGGCGTTTATCCGGGGAAATCACTTTATTGCAAACCAAAATTCTTTGGATTTCAACCAGGCTGTAATTAAATTTCTTATAAAAAGAGAAAAGTAAAATCGATATGATGTTGGCAGATGTCGAAGGCTGTCAGCTATGTCTTCTTTTTGAAACATAGGATGACAAAAAACGACCCCTATGTTATCATTAAACGGTCAGCGTGGGAGGTGGAAATTGGGTCGTATACATGATGTTTTAAAGACATTAGGCATACGGCGGACATACAAAGGATACTACTATGTAGCGGATGCGGTTCATCTCGTGATGAATGACCCATCAATGTTGTTGTATATTTCAAAATCTCTATATCCGGAGATCGCAAGGAGGCACGATACAACGATTAATTGTGTCGAGCGGGATATACGAACTGTAGTAAAATGTTGCTGGGACAGTGAGTATGTTGAGACGTTGGAAGCTATGGCAGGAGTTCCATTGTATCGAAAACCAACAGCCAGCGAATTCATCGACATATTGTCAGGTTATTTGTTATCTGAGCGTTAATATATAAAAAAGGAAAGTATTTTCTGTGAGGGGAGAAAATACTTTCTTTTATTTTTATGGTATTAAGGCAGGATGGTCACGCCATCCATCAATTCGTTTTCAAAAGCTTTCTGGTGGGATGGTGTGTAGACACCTGGAAGCCCGCCGGTGTGGATGAAAATAACTGTTTCGCCTTTTTGGATTTTTTCCTGTTCAATCATATCCCGAAGAGCTGCATAAGTTTTTCCGGTATAACATGGATCCAGAACAATGGCCTCAGAGCGGGCCATGTCATAAATGGCTTCCCGCACAGTCTCCGAAGGAACATTATAACCGCCATAGAGATAGTCGGTGGCAATGTCAAAATCATCTTCAGAAACATTAAAGTCCAGCTTCCAGGCCTTTTTTATTTTTTGAAAATAGTCCGCAGCATATTTAAAAATGTCTTCTTCATAAGGCATAATCTGTACACCTGTGAGGGTCAGATCTGAGTCGTGGAGGCCACAGAAAAGGCCCATGTAAGTGCCCATGCTGCCAAGAGGTACGACAACATGGCCGGATTTAAATTCATTTTTGATTTCCTGGGCACATTCATAATAGCCGAGAGCGCCGATTTCATTGGAACCACCCATAGGGATGAAATAGCAGCGTTCTCCCTGAGATTCAAATTTTTCAGCAATCCGTTCAACCACATCCATTAATGGCGTTCCGTCAGGTTTATGTAAAAATACATAGGCGCCAAAAATACGGTCAAGGAGCATGTTGGAGGAGAGCAGTCCCGGATAGTCATCCATAGCGACAATGGCACATTTCATTTGATTCTTTGCGGCCACTGCTGCGGTGAGGCGGCCATGATTGGTCTGGGCTCCGCCGACGGTGATCAGCATCGTTGCCCCCTTTTCTTTCGCATCATAAATAAGATATTCCAGCTTTCGCAATTTATTTCCGCCGACACCGAATTCTGTCAGATCATCCCGTTTCATATAAAGTTCAATGCCAAGACGTTCTGACAAGTTGGACAGATAATTGACCGGTGTCGGAAGATGCAGGCAGGATTGTTTTGGATAACCAAACATGGCTGTCACGTCCTTTCATAAAGCATATTCATTGTCATTTCAATTTAGTGTATGGCTAAATTTGTGAAAAGTCAATGGTTTTTAGTGCAGGACTTTTAAGAAATCCGGATTTGTGTTACACTATCCTAAAGATATTTAAAAATTTATGGAGGTTATTCTTATGTATGATATAGTCATTATAGGTGCAGGCACAGCCGGACTTTCTGCGGCCATTTACGGTGTGCGTGCAGGAAAAAAGGTGCTGGTACTTGAAGGAGAAAATTACGGCGGGCAGATCATCAATTCGCCGGAGGTTGAGAATTATCCGGGGATTGCGAAGATTTCCGGTTTTGAATTTGCCACAGGGCTGTATGAGCAGGCGCAGAATCTTGGGGCAGCGATTGAATTCGAAGCAGTTACAAAGATAGAAAAAGAGGGCAAAGATTTTGTGGTATATACGGAAGAACGGGAAATTCCGTGCCATTCCGTCGTTTTGGCCACAGGGGCCAAGAATCGTCCTTTAGGTGTGGAGAATGAAGAGTCTTTCGTTGGCGCCGGAGTGTCCTACTGTGCGACCTGTGACGGGGCCTTTTTCCGTGGCCAGGTGACAGCAGTGGTCGGTGGCGGAAGCACAGCCCTTGAGGATGCGGAGTTTTTAAGCGCCTACTGTGAAAAGGTTTATCTGATTCATCGCCGGGATGAATTCCGGGGTGAGCAGTGGCTTGTGGAAAGTCTCCGCAAAAAAGAAAATGTCGAATTCGTTTTGAATGCGGTGGTGACGGACATCATCGGTGACGGAAGTGTCCAGGGGATTCGTGTAAAGGATACAAAGACCGGGGAAAGCCGGGAGATTTCCGTGGCTGGCCTTTTTGTAGCCATTGGACAGATGCCGGATAACAAGTCCTTTGAATCTCTGGTTGAATTGGATGAGGGCGGCTATATTCGGGCTCAGGAAGATTGTAAGACGACAAATGACGGCGTTTTTGCTGCAGGGGACTGTCGGACAAAGATCGTACGTCAGTTGACAACGGCGGCGGCTGATGGCGCTGTGGCCGGACTGGCTGCATGCGAGTATATTAATCGGAATGAATAAATGAAAGAGAACCGGAACAAAGATGTTTTGGCGTGAATTAAAAAGACGGACAAAGGGTGTTGGCCAATAGTCCGTCTTTTTATTCTTTATATGCTTGTCTTTTTCCATTTGATTTTACAGGCATGACAGGCGCTTGGCGCCGTAGCAGTGCCGCCCTGGGATGTTTCTCTGAGAGAGACCGGAAGGGAACGTCCGACCCGGTACATAACTTCAATAGCTTCATCAATCGGTACGACACTTTGAATGCCGCTTAAAGCAATTTCGGCGCTGACCAAAGCATTGGAGGCACCCATAGCGTTCCGGTTCTGGCATGGAATTTCTACCAGTCCGCCGACCGGATCGCAGACTAAGCCCAGGATATTGATAAGGGCAAAAGAGGCTGCATCCAGACATTGAGCGGGCGTCCCGCCCATGAGCTGGGTCATGGCAGCAGCGGCCATGGCACTGGCGGAGCCGATTTCGGCCTGACAGCCGCCTTCTGCACCGGCAGTCGTTGCATTTCGTGTAATCAGGTAGCCGACGGCAGCGGCTGTATAAAGAGCCTGAATAATTACCGCATCTTCAAGGTTATATTCTTCCTGAGCTGCGCAGAGTACACCGGGAATGACACCGGAAGAACCGGCAGTTGGCGCAGCAACGATAAGACCCATGGAGGCATTGACTTCCAGAACGCCGACCGCATAGGCGATAGCCTTTGAGACCAGCGGACCGCAGATGTTTTTTCCTGCTTTTCGAAGTGCGTCCATCTGTTTGCTTTCGCCTCCGATCATGCCTCCGGTACTGATCAAATCTTCCGTTAAGGCCCGGTGAATGGCCTGCTTCATAATATCATAGGCATGTTCCATTTTACATGTTATTTCTACCGGGTCCTGCTCCAGATAATCCGTTTCTCTCAGAAACATGGCCCGGGAAATTGGAATATGCTTTTCCGAACATATTTCGAGCAATTGTTTTCCATTGGTAAAATTCATTTAAATGTTCCTCCCCATTTTAAATCGCCGGTACGATCGTCGCATTGATAATGGCATCATGACATTCCAAAACATTGATGATGGAAGGATTGATGTCCGAATCCACTTCAATAATGGCATAGGCCGAATCGCCTTTTGCTTTACGATATAATTTCATAAAGGCAATATTTAAGTCAATGCCGCTGCATACGGTCGTGATGTAAGCCAGAACACCTTTTTGGTCCTTGTGATGGACAATGAGTGTGGAATATGCGCCGGAAAGAGCGATATCAATACCATTTAAACGCCGAATAACGGCATTTCCCCCACCGATAGACTCGCCCCGAAGTTCAATTGTCCGATCATTTTCGCAGTGTAATAAAATGTCCACCGTATTCGGATGAATATCCTTTTCGATGGTGTTTTCAATGAATTCATATTTTAGTCCGGCCGCATCGGCATATTGAAATGAATCCCGAATCCGTTCATCATCCGGGAGAAAACCGAGAATACCGCCGACCAGCGCCCGGTCCGTACCATGGCCCCGATAGGTCCATGCAAAAGAACCATAAAGGGTAAAAGTCACGGAAAGGATTTTCTCCGGCGCCAGCTTTCCGGCCAGATGGGCAATTCTCAGAGCGCCGGCCGTGTGAGAACTGGAAGGACCGATCATATTCGGACCAATGATATCAAACATACTAATATCGTTCATAAAACCTTCTCCTTTTCTATAGTTCTATGATATACTAAAAAAGAAATATTTAAAAGTCAAATTTGTAATAAACCACAGACGTAAAACATAGATTGATAATCAGGGGGAGCATATGTATCGCAGAACTTTAACAAAGCCTCGGAAATGGGATGAAGAATCACTGGCACTGGCCACAAAAGAAGAATTGGTTGCAGACTTGCTGCTCCGAAAATCCCAGCTTCAAAACCGAAAAAAATCCATGATGCCCTGGGACAGGCATCTGTTAAAAAAAGAAATATACTGGATTGGGGTTGTCAATAAAGAGTTGGAGCAGCGCAGAGAATGGACCGTGGAGAGCTGAAAAGCTCTCCCTTTTTTGATTCTAAAACAAATTATATTCGAATGTTGCATGGTGAAGTTGAAATTATTGGCAAGATGTCGGGTAAAAAGGAAGGAGTGTATCTTTTTAGTGACAGCATTCTCATGAAATGCTATAATCATTTTAAACACATCTTTTATTCTATTTACATATGATAAGCCAGAGGCCATGACTAACGGCGGCCATTTCATTCTGGAAATTTTCAATGCAAACAACGAAAAGAGCAGAGAGGATTCCTGAATAGAGGCGTCCTCTCAAGATTATCAAAGGAGGACACTGGATGAGTAGAAGTGAAGAAAACACGAAAAAGACAATTATGGAAAATGAAGATGCGTATTCGAAAGCTTTTATAACCCATAAGGATCGGGTATTTCGGATGGTTTTCAAAGAGAAGAAAGAGTTTCTGGAATTATACAACGCAATGAATGGGACGGATTATGATAATCCAGAAGATTTAGAGGTTACGACACTGGAAAATGCCATTTATATGGGATTAAAAAATGATGTATCCTTTTTGGTCTATGACCGGCTGGCATTATATGAGCATCAATCCACGGATAATCCGAATATGCCTTTGAGAGATTTGTTCTATGTAGCAGATATCTATTCAAAATTGACGGCAAAAGCCAACCTGTACGGTTCAAAGCTTGTCAAAATTCCGGAGCCGAAATTTGTTGTTTTTTATAATGGTACGGATGAGATGCCTGAACGCAGTGAACTCAGGCTTTCAGATGCTTATGAAACGAAATCGGAATCTGTTGATTTGGAGCTAAGAGTGTTAGTTCTCAATATTAATCCGGGCTATAACGAAAAGTTAATGGAAAAATGTATAACACTGAGAGATTATATGATATTTGTTTCAAGGATTCGGGAATATGGCCAACATATTCCTTTGAATGAAGCTGTTGAGAAGGCGATTAAAACATGTATTGACGAGAATATTTTGGCGGAATTTCTCAGAAAGAACAGGGCGGAGGTGTTGAAAGTGAGCATTTATGAATATAACGAAGCTCTCCATATCCGGCAGGAGAGGGAGGCGGCCAAGGAAGATGGACTACAAGAAGGTTTACAAGAGGGGCTTCGGAAGGGGCTGCAGCAGGGACTACAAGAGGGACTGCGGCAGGGACTGAGGCGCAGTGTTTTGGAGCGAATCAGTAAGATTCAGAAAAAAGTGGAGAAAGGCCTGTCGGCGGAAGATATTGCGGATATGCTTGAGGAAGAAAAGTCATTTGTTGAAGGAGTCATGCAAATATTAAAAGAGTATCCGGATATGAATGCAGAAAAAATATTTAATGTATTGTATGAGAATAAAGAATAATGGGTAATGAGAGATCGTGGTTTATAGAATGGTGGCCTGAATGGTGAAATTCATGGCCACCTTATTGCTTTCCGACAAAATATATATTATAATAAAATTAATCAGAATTGTTATTGATTTAACAAATAATTGTCAGAATTAAAAGGAATAAAGAGAGAGGAGATTTAGGATGATTACGATTTTTAACCGAAAAGCTATATACATAGGCTATTCGAAGGAAGAGAGAAATAGGATTGTAAAGCTTCTGGCTGAAAATAAAATTCTATATGATGAGAAGGAGTGGTATGGCAGAGGCGGTCAGGCCCAAGGCGGAGCAGGAGTATTACAGGCCAGAGGCCGGGGACGGTTCGGACAATTATCTGAATATCAGACGACCTACGAAATATATGTCAAAGCTTCTGATTACGAAGAATGTGAGTTTTTGATACGCCAGATGTGAGAAACTCATTAATGCATATTTATACACTGAAGAAGATATTGTTTTACTAAAGCTGAAAAGACAGGTAAACAATGAAATTATATTATTAATCTGTTGTTGTATTAAATATTTGAGAAGTAAATAGTACGGACTGTTTTTAAGGTGAACTGAAGGGAGGGGCAGTTATGATTTGGTGTTTGATAGTGATTATTTTTCTTTACAATATTTATGCTGAATTGATTCTGGGAATTTTAGGATTTATAATTGTGTGTACGCTCATATCTTATCTGAAACCGTCAAAGGAATGGGGAAAATTATTATTTTATACGCGGCGCACACTCATAGAAAAGATTAGTGTGATGATTTTCATAGGACTTGTGGCGTATACAATGGTGGATGCCGTACAAAATGGTTGGAATGCTTCTGTATTGTATACGGGAAATCCTACTGGAATGGTATGGGTGGCATGGGTGAAAGCGATTATGATGCTGGTTGTCTTTGGTTTGGCATTGCTGCCGGATCGGGTCTTTGAAAATGGTTTCCGGGACAGTTTTCGGTTTGAAAGCTGGGACTGTGTGGAATCGATGGAGTATCAGGAAAACGGACGTGTGAAAATTACATTAAAGAAACCGACGATACGAAGGACGGCTTATTTGAGTTTAAAACCGGGGGATGAATTACCTGTTATGTGTTTTGAAAAAAGAGTGGAATGAAATGCTCCAGGAAAAAAGAGAAAAAGGGTTAATTATATTTTATGCGGGACATACCTTGGAAAACCGGAAGAAACAGGAGGCGGTACTATGTCGGAAACTATAAAGTATCAAATAATTTCTGTGGTGTTTTTGCAGATTATTGTATGTCTGACTTTTATTCGCAGCTTTTATCATTATTTTGGAAGAGGTAAACTTTCCGGGGAAACACTTCGCAAAGTATATGGTTCCAGAATGCGCGCTATAATTCGTACAGCATATTTCTTGGTATTCGTGGTGGTATGTGGTTCTTGTATCTGGAAAATGTTCCAGGAAGGTATGGAGACGATTTATACGGATTATTTATATCTTGCTGTTTTGATCATAGAAGCTGTTGTGGCCCTGGGGTTAGATATGTTCCCGCAAAAGTTCTGTGAGAATGGCATTATAGGGTACAGAGACTTTATTCCGTGGTCGGCTATGCGGGGGATTCTGGATTCCAAGAGAAAGTCTGTTATCATAATAAAGGTCCATGAACGGGTAAATTACAGAGAACAGATTTCTTGTCGTCCGGAGGAAAAAGAAGAACTGGAAAGATATATTTTAGAGAAAATTGAGGAACATAAAAAGCCGGAGTCTTTGGCACCGGAAGCTGTCAATTCATAAATAACGTACAGAATGAACCCCATCCGGTTTTAAGACCTGATGGGGTGTCTGCGTTTTAATGGTGGCGGCTTCGCTGGGATAGTATATAAGATTGATAAGATATTAAAACCATAAGCCCTGCGACGGCGGCCAGACCGATAGTCCGTATGACAAAGGACAGTTCATTGTAAAATTGGAAAGCTTGCATATATGCAATAGCTGTCTTTATGAGGCAGAGAGCAGAGATGCAGTATACGGGCACAGGCGTAAAATGATTTCTGTGATAAAAGCAATTCAGCACTACCGCAGCGCATATAAAGTAAATACAGGTTTGAAGAAGCGTTGGTAATAATAATCCGACCTGTGCATGTATAAATAAGTTTGAAAATAGTGCGGTAAGAAAATAGGCGGAGGAAATGAGGCCGGCCTTTTTTTGAGTCAGGTTTCCTTTGATGGATAACATCAAGCCATAAAAAAGCAGTACAGTTATGAGCATATCGCGCATTATGTAAAATATGCTGTAAGCTGAAATGATAAGTACTGTCTCGTCAGATATTGGAAATAATAAACCAATGGATAAAATGCTTATGAGCAAATAGGCCATTCCGACAAATGCATAAAGAGCCGATTGTGTTCGACCGATTTTTGTCGATTCAGCAATGGGACTGTCGGATGTGTATTTCGTTGTTTCTTCACCGGAAAGCAATTCATCCAGAGAGACATCCAGAATTTCCGATAATTTCTTTGCGGTTAAGAGATCCGGATATCGTGCGCCGCATTCCCAACGGGATACGGCCTGACGGGTAACATAGAGTCCATTGGCCAGCGTCTGCTGCGTCATTCCTTTTTCTTCTCTTGCGGTCTTTAATTTTTCACCAAATTCAATCATAGAATATCAACCACCTTTCCATAACCCGATTATACAGCAAATGGCAGATAAAAAGAAAGAAACACCGCGAAAAGCGGTGTAAACAAAATGGTAACATGATAATAATATACAAAAAGGCCGGGAAATCAATTTTCCCGGCCTTTAAAACCATTATAATTACAGTAATCCGCCAATCTGAAGGAAGAGTGGTGCGAATACAAGGGCAACGATGGTCATCAATTTGATCAGGATGTTGATAGATGGTCCTGAAGTATCTTTGAACGGGTCACCGACTGTATCACCAACAACGGCTGCTTTGTGAGCTTCGCTTCCTTTGCCGCCGTGATGTCCGCCTTCGATATATTTCTTAGCGTTATCCCAAGCACCACCGGAGTTAGACATGAAGATAGCCATAAGAACACCAGTGATCAGGGCACCTACTAAAAGTCCGCCGAGGGCTTCAACGCCAAGAAGAACACCAACGATGATTGGTACGAGAACAGCCATGATACCTGGTACATACATTTCTTTCAGGGAAGCCTGAGTAGAAATAGCAACACAAGTAGTGTAATCCGGACGGTCTGTACCTTTCAGGATGCCTGGTTTTTCACGGAACTGACGACGAACCTCTTCAATCATCTTGTAAGCTGCTTTGGAAACGGATTCCATAGTCAGAGCGGAGAAGAGGAATGTCAATGTACCGCCGATGAATACACCGATAACAACGCGGGCATCAAGTACGTTGATTGCAGTTAATTTTACAGCTTCGGAGTAGGATACAAACAGTGCCAGTGCTGTTAAAGCAGCGGAACCGATAGCGAAACCTTTACCCATAGCAGCTGTTGTGTTACCTACGGAGTCAAGTTTATCTGTGATCTCACGAACAGATTCATCCAGACCGGACATTTCAGCGATACCGCCGGCATTATCAGCGATTGGGCCGTAAGCATCGATGGCAACAGTGATACCTGTTGTGGACAGCATACCAACGGCTGCTAAAGCGATACCGTAGAGGCCGACCAGTTCGTAAGAAATAAAGATACCAACACAGATCAATAAAATCGGAACAACAGTGGACTGCATACCAACAGCAAGACCGCTGATGATGGTTGTTGCAGAACCTGTTTCAGACTGCTGAGCAATCTTTTTAACAAAACGATATTCATCGGAAGTATAGATTTCGGTAACAACACCGATCAATACACCGACAAGAAGTCCGGCGATAACAGCCAGAGCTACATTAAAGCTGTTGAACATTGTTTTGCTTAAAATAATCGTAATAATGATAACGATTGCTGTAGCACCATATTCACCACGTTTCAGAGCTGCATGTGGATTTGTTGCATTACCGGCCTTAACAACGAAAGTACCGAGAATAGCAGCAACAACACCGCCAGCGGCCAGAAGTAATGGGAATAATACACCAGTCTGATCATAGTAAGTCAAACCGAGAGTCATTGCGGAGATAATGGAACCAACATAGGATTCAAAAAGGTCAGCGCCCATACCGGCAACGTCACCAACATTATCACCAACGTTATCAGCGATAACTGCAGGGTTTCTAGGGTCATCTTCCGGGATTCCGGCTTCCACTTTACCAACAAGGTCAGCACCAACGTCTGCAGCTTTTGTATAAATACCGCCGCCGACACGGGCAAACAGAGCGATGGAAGAAGCACCTAAACTGAATCCGAAAAGGATGTCTGCGTTTCCGGTAAGTACATAAATGATACTGATACCGAAAAGACCAAGGCCGACAACGGCAAGACCCATGACACTACCGCCGGAGAATGCAACAGAAAGAGCGGCATTCATACCGGAGTTCATGGCTGCACTTGTTGTGCGCACATTTGCTTTTGTAGCAGCACCCATACCGAGATAACCGGCAAGAACCGAAAAAATACTGCCGACAAGGAAGCAGACAGCCGTCATCCAGTTGGACAGGCCGAGTCCAATGACAACAAACATGACAACAACAAAGATCAGGAGCACTTTGTATTCTGACATAAGGAAGGCTCTTGCGCCTTCGGCGATGGCTCCTGCGATCTCCTTCATACGGTCATTTCCTGCGTCTTTTTTGCCGATGGATGCAGAAGTTGCAATGGCAAAAAGAAGGGCAAGGATTCCGATGACAGGAACGATCATAAGGAAGTTTTCCATAATAATTTCCCCCTTGCTAAAAATATGAAATTGTTAGAGTTACCCAAAAGGGTATAGTCTAGCTTACCAGAAATTGGCGAAATATTCAATGATTGTTAAAAATGTACCAAAAAAAATACATAAAAATACATGAATTTCGTTATTTTCGTCCTTTACCAGTAATAGATTCAATCGATATTTCTACAATATCTGTCTCAGAAGCGGATTTTTCCACGTATTTCCGGCCGGTTTCCATATAAGCCGGTGAGTATTTTTCTATGAGCTTCATTAAAGGTTCTTTTTTCTCATTTTCTCCTAAAACCCGGGCTTTGCCGAAAAGAATGACACTTTCATATTTGGTGCTGAATTTGGCCGGAAGAAGCTCAGTTTTTCCGACAACGGTAAAGCATACATCGGCAGTATTCCCTATATTTTCCAATTTAAGACCTGCATTTCTTGCACAGTGAAAATAAATACATCCATTAGAATAAGCATAGCTCACAGGAACACCGTAAGGCGTACCGTCTTTACAGGTTGTGGACAAAATGCCGTATTCCCCCTGTTCAAGAACAGCGAGGGTGTCTTCAAGGCTTAATTGCCGGTCTTTACGGCGCATTTCTTTCATCATGTCAGTTCTCCTTTCAATTTTTGCTTTTGATGATAAAATTTAATGTAGCCTATTTGATTTGGGTTTTCAAGGTTTTATTTGAAAAAAAATTGAAAGAACAGGCAAGAAGTAAAATAATAGTAGAAAAAATGGATATTTTATGGTAGATTATTTATGAGGTGTTTAAAATGAAAAACATGAAACGTATTTTATTAAAATTAAGCGGTGAGGCTCTTTCAGGGGAAAAGGGTTTTGGCTTTGACGAGGCCACATGCCTGGAGGTTGGACGCCAGGTGAAAGAGATTACCGATAAAGGCACACAGGTAGCGATCGTTATCGGCGGCGGCAATTTTTGGAGAGGACGTAACAGCAGCAAGATCATTGAGCGGACAAAATCGGACCAGATCGGTATGCTTGGAACTGTGATGAACTGTATCTATGTTTCGGAGATTTTCCGCACACTGGGAATGGCCACAGAAGTATATACACCGTTTGTCTGCGGTGCGTTTACCGAACTGTTTTCGAAGGATAAGGCGATGGCTGCACTTTCCGAGGGAAAGGTTGTTTTCTTTGCCGGAGGTACGGGACATCCGTATTTCTCAACGGATACAGGAACGACATTGAGGGCTATTGAGATTGAGGCGGATGCGATTTTGCTGGCCAAGGCTATCGACGGCGTTTATGATAAGGACCCGAAGGTTTATCCGGATGCGGTGAAGTATGATGAGATCAGTATTCAGCAGGTGGTAGACCAGAGACTGCAGGTTGTTGACCTGACGGCGACGATCATGTGCCTTGAAAATCATATGCCGATGGTTGTTTTCGGGTTGAATGAGAAGGACAGCATTGTAGAAACTTTATATGGTGAATTTAACGGCACTTATGTGACCGTGGATGAATGATAAATAATTTGGGAGGATTTCAGACATGGATGAAAGAATACAAGTTTATGAGACAAAGATGAAAAAAACATTGGAGAGCCTGGAGAGAGATTATATTTCCATCCGTGCCGGACGCGCAAATCCGCATGTTCTGGACAAACTGGTGGTAGATTATTACGGAACACCGACACCGATTCAGCAGGTGGGAAATATCACTGTTCCGGAAGCGCGGGTTATTTTAATCCAGCCTTGGGAATCTAAATTGATCAAAGCAATCGAGAAAGAGATCATGGCCTCAGATATCGGTATTACACCGAGCAACGATGGTAAAGCGATTCGCCTTGTGTTCCCTGAACTTACCGAGGAACGCCGTAAAGAGCTTGCAAAAGATGTTAAGAAGAAAGGTGAGGCAGCAAAGGTTGCCGTTCGTAATATCCGTCGTGATGCCAATGATGCCTTAAAGAAATGGAGCAAGGCAAAAGAGATTTCCGAAGATGAAGCAGATGATCTGGAGAAAGCTGTTCAGAAAATCACAGATAAATTCATCGCTGAAGTGGATAAGGCTGTAGAGACAAAGACAAAAGAAGTGCTTACTGTATAAGTACATTGTGATAAAACAAGACGAGAGGGAGGTTGTCGGATTTCGGCAGCCTCTTCCTGTTCATGACAGATTTGAAAATAAAGGAGTTTCATATGCAGAGAGAAATTGACGGGGAACTTTTGGAAGTTCCGAATCATGTGGCGATTATTTTGGACGGAAATGGCCGCTGGGCAAAAAAACGAATGATGCCGCGAAATTACGGGCATGCTCAGGGAAGTAAAACTGTGGAGCAGATTTGTGAGGACGCCTGGAATCTGGGGATTAAGTATCTGACAGTTTATGCTTTTTCTACGGAAAACTGGAAACGTCCTCAGAAGGAAGTGGATGCGCTGATGAAGCTGCTCCGTTCCTATCTAAAGGACTGCATCAAACGGACGACAAAAAATAATATGCGTGTTCGTGTCATCGGTGATAAGACCGGATTGAGTCAGGATATCCGGGAGTCCATTGAAGAGCTTGAGCGGATTTCATCTGTGAATACGGGGTTGAATTTTACCATTGCCATTAATTATGGAAGCCGGGATGAAATGCGCCGTGCCATGGTCCGCATGACCAAAGATGTGGAAGCTGGGAAAGTTAAATCGGAAGACGTGACCGAAGAATTGTTCAACAGTTATCTGGACACCTGGGATATTCCGGATCCGGATCTGCTCATTCGTACCAGCGGGGAACAGCGCCTGTCAAACTTTTTGCTCTGGCAGTTGGCTTACACGGAGTTTTTATTTATGGAAGTTCTGTGGCCGGATTTCAACAGGGACGAATTAGTCCGTGCTATCCGTCAATATAATGGAAGAGAACGTCGCTTCGGCGGCATCTAAGGAGGGATACTATGTTCTGGACACGATTGGCCAGCGGAATTGTCTTAGTTATTGTGGCAGTTGTGACAATTATGGCCGGTGGAAATATATGGTTTGCCCTTGTATCTTTGCTGTCGCTGATCGGTTTATATGAGCTGTATAAAACAATGAAAATCGAACGGACGCTTTTGGGATATGCAGGTTATATCCTGACTGTGGTGTACTGTATATTGCTCCATCAAAATGTATCAGGAAGCACCAGTTTGGCAGTGATTGGCGGGCTGTTGATCATCTGTGCCATTTATGTCTTTACATTTCCAAAATTCAAAGCTCATGAAGCGGCCTTTGCGGTATTTGGAATCGTCTATGTGCCGGTATTGATGATGCATTTATATCAGGTGCGGGAATTGCCGGACGGATTGTTTATCATTCCTCTGGTGTTTTTGAGCGCCTGGGGGAATGACACCTGTGCTTATTGTGTGGGTATGCTGATCGGTAAGCATAAGATGACACCAAAACTGAGTCCGAAAAAGAGTGTTGAAGGTCTGGTGGGTGGAATTGTTGGCGCGGCCCTGCTCGGTATGGCCTATGGCGCTCTGGCAGGAGGCCATCTGCCATCCCTTGGCAATGCGGTTGCAGCCTGCGGTATTATTTGCGGCGTCGGTGCGGTCATTGCCGTTGTTGGTGATTTGACAGCGTCTGCCGTCAAGCGGGATACCGGCATCAAGGACTATGGAAAGCTGATTCCGGGCCATGGCGGTGTGCTGGATCGGTTTGACAGTATTTTGTTTACAGCGCCGATTGTTTATTTCCTGGCTGTTTATTTTGGAGCTGCTATCTAAGGTTCCGGAAGTCAGGTAAAAAGTGAGGTAGGAACAGATGAAAAATATAGTGCTTTTAGGGTCTACCGGTTCCATTGGAACCCAGACTCTGGATGTGGTGCGTCATTATAAAAATGATTTTCAGGTGACGGCTCTGGCGGCCGCATCAAATATTGAAAAGCTGGAGGAGCAGATTCGGGAATTCAAGCCAAAGCTGGCGGTGGTTTACCGCGAGGATAAGGCCAAAGAACTGAGAGAAAAAATCCGTGATCTTTCGGTGGAAGTGCTGGCTGGTATGGATGGACTTTTGGCAGCGGCTGTGGAACCGTCAGCGGATATTGTGCTGACAGCGGTGGTCGGTATGATCGGTATCCGGCCAACGATCGCGGCTATTGAAGCCGGAAAAGATATTGCCCTTGCCAATAAGGAAACACTGGTAACGGCGGGACATCTTATTATGCCGCTGGCAAAGGAAAAAGGTGTAAAGATCCTGCCAGTGGACAGTGAGCATTCGGCAATTTTCCAGTCTTTACAGGGAGAGAAACGGGGACAGATTCATAAAATATTATTAACAGCTTCCGGCGGACCATTCCGGGGCAAAAGTCTTAAAGATCTGGAATCCGTCCAGGTGGAGGATGCCTTAAAACATCCGAATTGGGTCATGGGACGTAAGATTACCATTGATTCGGCTACCATGGTCAATAAGGGACTGGAAGTCATTGAAGCCCGGTGGCTCTTTGATGTGGGACTGGACCGGATTCAGGTCGTTGTTCATCCGGAGAGCGTCATTCATTCTGCGGTGGAGTTTGACGATTCCGCAGTTATCGGACAGCTTGGAACACCGGATATGCGGCTTCCGATTCAGTATGCTTTATTCTATCCTGACAGAAAGCCTTTAGGCGGCGAATGGCTGGATTTATTTAAATTGGGAACGCTCCATTTTGAGGCGCCGGACCTGGAAGTTTTTAAGGGACTTAAACTGGCCTATAAAGCCCTGGAAATCGGCGGTTCTATGACGACCGTCTTCAATGCGGCCAATGAACGGGCTGTGGCTAAATTCTTAGACAGAAAAATCAGATTTTTAGATATACCAGAAATAATTGGGGAGGCTATGGAAAAACACACTGCAATAAAATCTCCGTTACTGGAAGAGATTCTGGATACGGAGAAGGCAGCTTATGAATTTATCGAAAGCAGGTGGTAGCTTGGGAATTATTGTAGCTCTGATTGTATTCAGCATAATTATTTTATTTCATGAATTTGGTCATTTTCTTCTGGCAAAGAAAAATGGCGTCGGCGTCACTGAATTTGCCCTTGGTATGGGACCGATTTTGTTCAGCTTTAAACGGGGCGAAACGGTTTATGCAGTCAAAGCCCTGCCGCTGGGAGGTTCCTGTGCCATGGTCGGTGAAGATACGGATGAAACAGGAGATAATTCTTTTAATTCAAAAAGTGTATGGCAGCGTTTTCAGGTGATCGTTGCCGGTCCTTTATTTAATTTTATCCTGGCCTTTATCTTTGCGTTGATTCTTGTCGGCATTATTGGATATGACACACCATCGGTCTATAAGGTCGAAGAAAATGGTCCGGCCTGGGAAGCAGGCATTCGTGATGGCGATGTGATCAAGGAAGTTAATGGGCGCAAGGTTCATATGTATAAGGAATTTCGGACAGAAGTATTGATGAATTCGGATGGTACGCCGATGGAAATGGTTCTGACGCGAAATGGAAATGAGTACCGGACGACGGTCACGCCGGAGTTGAGTTCGGACGGCACATATAAAATCCAGATTTATGGCGGAGCTTATGAGCGGACTGGTGTGTTGGACACACTAAAATATGGCGTTTTTGAAGTTCGATACTGGATAACGACAACGGCCCGAAGTCTTGGAAAGCTTGTCACAGGCCAGGTTTCAGCCAATGAACTGTCCGGTCCGGTGGGTATTGTGGATATGATTGACGATACCTATCAGGAAGCGAAAAGTTACGGTTGGCTGGACGTTCTTTTAAATATGATGAATATCTGTATTTTACTGAGTGCCAATCTGGGCGTGGTCAATTTATTGCCCATTCCGGCATTGGATGGCGGACGTATCTTGTTTTTAATTGTGGAAGCGGTGCGGGGAAAGCCATTGCCGCCGGAAAAAGAGGGCTGGGTACACACCATTGGCTTTGCATTTTTAATGGTTCTTATGGTATTTATTCTTTATAATGATATACACAAATTGCTGCTGTAGCTGCAGCAGTTCGGGGAGGCGTGTTTGATGATTCGTGAAAATACAAAGGTGATTTCAATCGGTGGATGCTGTATCGGCGGAAAGAATCCGATTGCCATTCAGTCCATGTGTAATACTAAGACAGAAGATGTAAAAAGTACGGTGTCCCAGATTCTGGCTTTAGAAGAAGCCGGTTGTGATATTATCCGGGTGGCTGTGCCGACGATGGAAGCGGCTGAGGCGATTAAAGAGATAAAAAAACAGATTCATATACCATTGGTCGGCGATATTCATTTTGACTATCGGCTGGCCATTGCGGCCATGGAAAATGGTGTGGATAAAATCCGCATTAATCCGGGAAATATTGGGGCGGCAGACCGGGTGAAAGCAGTTGTGGATACGGCTAAGGCCTGTCATGTGCCAATCCGTGTCGGTGTGAACAGCGGTTCTCTGGAAAAGCCTCTGATTGAAAAATACGGCGGCCGGGTAACGGCTGAGGGCATTGTGGAAAGTGCTTTGGATAAAGTGCGTATGATTGAAGATTACGACTATGACCAGATGGTTATCAGTATCAAATCGTCAGATGTTATGATGTGCATTAAAGCCCATGAACTGATCGCCAGACAGACAGAATATCCGCTCCATGTGGGAATCACTGAGTCTGGAACGCTCATTTCAGGTAATATTAAATCGGCAGTGGGCCTTGGTATTATGCTGAATGAGGGTATTGGGAATACAATCCGTGTGTCTTTGACCGGAGATCCTGTAGAGGAAATTAAATCGGCGAAGCTGATTTTAAGAACCCTTGGACTGCGTAAGGGCGGTATTGAGGTCGTTTCCTGTCCGACCTGCGGAAGGACTCAGATCGATCTCATCGGACTGGCAAACCAGGTGGAAAATATGGTTCAGGGCTATGATCTGAACCTGAAAGTGGCTGTTATGGGCTGTGTTGTCAACGGCCCGGGCGAAGCGAAGGAAGCAGATTTAGGGATTGCCGGAGGTAAAGGCGAGGGACTTCTCATAAGAAAAGGTGAAATTATAAAAAAGGTACCGGAGAGTGAGCTGCTTGCGGTGCTTAAAGAGACATTGGATAACTGGAGTGAATAAAAATGGCGGCTTCTTTTTTTGAAGTATTTCCCGTTTTAAAACTGAATAGAGGAATGACGGATTTACTGGAAGAGGCGGTCGTGGATAAGGTCACAGCCAGTCAGGCGAAAAACCGGATTCGGGTCTATCTGCGCAGTCCAAGGCTGATATCCTACATGGATGTGCGGAAATTGGAAGAACAGATTCGGGGACAGCTTTTTGAAAATACGGATGTCCATGTGGATGTCATTGACCGATATGAGTTGTCGGAGCAATACACGCCGGAACGGCTCATGTCTATTTATTTTGACAGTTTTGAGGCAGAGCTGAAAGATTCCAGCGATTTGGAAGCCAACATTTTTCACAAGGCGAAAAAGGAATTTACGGATGCTCAGAGAATGGTTCTCACCGTGGAGGATAATTTTATCACAGCCTCAAAAATTGAATGTATCCGGGACAAGCTGCTGAAGATTTTTCAGGACCGGTTTGGGTATTATGTAGATATTTCAGTGGAATACATCCGGGAGCGGAAAAGTCGTCAGGCCGAGTATGCGGAAGAAACCTTCCAGCGTGAGGTGGAGACAATCGTTAAAAACTATACGGAAGCGGAAGCTGCTGTCAAACAGAAGGAAGAAAAGATTGCTGAGCAGCAGAAACCGGCCAGAGATTTCAAGAAGGAAAATACATACATTAAGAAAAAAATTATCGACCCGGATATTTTTTATGGCCGTCCTTTTGAGGGCGACGAGACACCAATTTCTGAAATCAACGATGAAATCGGTGAGGTAATTGTCCGGGGGAAAGTTATTCAGCTTGAGACAAGGGAAATCCGAAACGAGAAGACGATCATTATTTTTGCCGTGACGGATTTTACCGACAGTATTTCGGCCAAAGTGTTTACGAAAAATGAATTTTTGCCGCAGGTGCTTTCAAATCTGAAAGTCGGCACCTTTGTTCGTATGAAGGCCATGGCTGTCATGGATAAATATGACCATGGTATTGCGTTAAACTCGGTGATGGGCATTAAGACCATACCGGATTTTACGGAAAAGCGGATGGATTTAAGCCCGGTCAAACGGGTAGAACTTCATGCCCATACGACGATGAGTGATATGGACAGTGTGGCTGACTGTAAGACCATGCTTAAAACAGCCATGTCCTGGGGACATAAGGCGATGGCCATTACGGACCACGGTGTGGTCCAGGCATTTACTGATGCAAACCACTGCGTAGAAGGTAAGGATTTCAAGCCGATTTATGGCGTGGAGGGCTATTTGGTGGATGATTTAAAACCGATTGTCTTTGAATCGAAAAACCAGAGCCTGGACAGTAAGTTTGTTGTCTTTGATATTGAGACGACGGGCTTTAGTGCGGTCAATGACCGAATTATTGAAATCGGTGCGGTCAAGGTGGAAAACGGTGAAATTGTGGACCGTTACAGCACCTTTGTCAATCCGGAGCGTCCGATTCCTTTTGAAATTGAAAAACTGACAGGTATCAATGACGGCATGGTTGTGGATGCGGATGTCATTGAAAAGGTATTGCCGGAATTTCTGGAATTTTCGGAAGGCTGTATTATGGTTGCTCATAATGCAGAATTTGATATGAGTTTTATCAAAGAAAATTGCCGGAGAATGGATATGCTTCGGGAGTTTACGGTGGTAGATACCCTGGCTATGGCCCGGAGTATGCTGCCGGATTTGAAGAATTATAAATTGGATACGGTGGTGGAGGCCGTCGGAGGGACGCTGGAGAATCATCACCGGGCTGTGGAGGATGCGGAATCTACGGCGGATATATTTGTGAAATTTGTTGCCCGGTTAAAGGGTATGGGCGTGACGGACCTGGATACATTAAACGGTATGAGCCAGATGTCGGTCAACGCTATAAAGAAACTGAAAACCTATCATATTATTATACTGGCCCAGAATGATATCGGACGGATTAATCTGTATCGTTTAGTATCCTGGTCTCATTTGGACTATTATGCGAGGCGGCCGCGAATTCCGAAAAGTGTGCTGTCAAAATACCGGGAAGGCCTTATCATTGGTTCAGCCTGCGAAGCGGGAGAACTGTATCAGGCGGTGTTAAATGACCGTCCTTCCGATGAGATCGCCCGAATTGTCAACTTTTATGATTATTTGGAAATCCAGCCGATTGGAAATAATCTTTTCATGATTGAGAGTGAAAAGATTCCTCAGATTCAGTCCAAAGAAGATTTGATGGAAATGAACAGGAAAATTGTCCGTCTCGGTGAACAGTTCCATAAGCCGGTTTGTGCTACATGTGATGTGCATTTTATCAATCCGGAGGATGAAGTTTACCGGCGGATCATTATGGCCGGCAAAGGTTTTGACGACGCGGACAGGCAGCCGCCGATCTATTTCCGGACAACGGAAGAGATGCTGGAAGAATTCATGTATCTCGGTGCGGAAAAGGCGGAAGAGGTTGTTATTACCAATACAAATTATATAGCGGATCAGATCGAGCGGATATCTCCGGTGCGTCCGGATAAATGTCCGCCGGTCATTGAAGATTCAGATAAGACACTGCGGACGATTTGCTATGACAAGGCCCATGCGCTTTATGGAGAGAATCTTCCGGAAATCGTTGTAGAGCGGCTTGAAAGGGAATTGAATTCCATTATAGGCAATGGATTCGCCGTTATGTATATTATTGCTCAGAAATTGGTGTGGAAGTCGGTGGCCGACGGCTATCTGGTTGGTTCCCGTGGTTCTGTAGGTTCATCCTTTGCGGCATTTACCGCCGGTATCACGGAGGTAAATTCACTGCCGGCCCATTATCTCTGTCCGAACTGTAAATATGTGGATTTTGATTCGGATTATGTGAAGAGCTTTTCGGGACGTTCCGGCTGCGATATGGAAGATAAGGTATGTCCGGTCTGCGGTACGCCTCTGTCGAAAGAGGGACATGACATTCCATTTGAAACCTTCCTTGGATTTAAGGGAAATAAGGAACCAGACATTGACTTGAACTTTTCCGGTGAATATCAGAGTAAAGCCCATGACTACACGGAAGTTATCTTTGGTAAGGGCCAGACCTTCCGGGCCGGGACAATCGGTACGCTGGCGGAAAAGACAGCTTATGGTTATGCCAGAGGTTATTTTGAGGACCATCAGATAGAAAAACGGAGCTGTGAACTGACCCGACTAGCTTCCGGCTGTGTTGGCGTCCGCCGAACGACAGGACAGCATCCGGGCGGCATTATTGTTGTACCTTTGGGAGAAGAAATTTATTCTTTTACGCCGGTACAGCATCCGGCCAATGACCAGACGACCCGTATTATTACGACCCATTTCGATTATCATTCGATTGACCATAACCTGTTGAAGCTGGATATTCTCGGACACGATGATCCGACCATGATTCGTATGCTTCAGGATATTACCGGGGTGGACCCGACGACCATTTCTCTGGATGACCAGGAAGTGCTGTCTCTGTTCCATGGCCTGGATGCTTTACATATTAAACCGGAGGATATTGGCGGGACGGATCTGGGGTCTCTCGGTATTCCGGAATTTGGTACAGATTTTGTTATGCAGATGCTTCGGGATACAAAGCCGAAGGCATTTTCGGACCTGGTGCGTATTTCCGGTCTGTCCCACGGTACGGACGTTTGGCTGAACAATGCCCAGACGCTGATTAAAGAGGGCAAGGCGGAAATTTCCACGGCCATCTGTACCCGTGATGATATTATGATTTATTTGATCAATAAGGGCGTGGAATCGGAGCTTTCTTTTAAAATTATGGAAAGTGTCCGTAAGGGAAAAGGTCTGACACCGGAATTTGAAGCGGCCATGAAGGAACATGATGTGCCGGACTGGTATATATGGTCCTGTAAGAAGATTAAGTATATGTTCCCGAAGGCCCATGCGGTGGCCTATGTTATGATGGGCTTCCGTATCGCCTGGTTTAAGATTCATTACCCGCTGGCTTATTATGCGGCCTTCTTTACGATTCGTGCCACGGCCTTTGACTATGAACTGATGTGCCGGGGTAAGGAAGAACTGGAAAAACATTTGAAGCTTTATAAATCCAATCCGAACCTGACAGCAAAGGAAAAGGATACTATTCGGGATATGAAAATCGTCCAGGAATTTTATGCAAGAGGTTTTGATTTCCTTCCGATTGATTTATATAAATCGGAGGCGATCAAGTTTACGATTGTTGGAAATAAACTGCTTCCGCCATTCTCATCCATTGACGGCATGGGCGGTATTGCGGCGGAAGCATTGGCATTGGCCGCCAAAGACGGTCCGTTCATCTCGAAGGATGATATTGCCCAGCGGGCCAAGGTTAGCCGGAGTACACTGGATGTGATGGGAGAGCTGGGCCTGCTCGGCGATTTGCCGGAAAGCAATCAGCTTTCTATCTTTGATTTAAAAATCGGATAAGGGGGATTTGGTATGTACTATTTTATTGTCAATCCCAATGCCAAGTCCGGCAAAGGCAAGACAATCTGGATGAAGGTGTGCCAGGTCATGAACAGCAAAGGTCTGGCCTATGAAGCACTGTTCACGGAGAAAAAGGGACAGGCTGCCAGAATTGCCAGAGAAGCGGCGGAGCGGGAAGATAAGGAAAAAATTATTGTGGCCATGGGCGGTGACGGAACTATTTCGGAAGTAATGGACGGTATCTGGGACCACCCGGAAGTGACGTTTGCCTTTATTCCGATTGGTTCAGGAAATGATTTTGCCCGAAGTCTTGGGATATCTTCGGATTGGCGCAAGGCTTTAGACGGGATTCTTTTAGAGAAACATCGGATTTATTTTCATCCGGGGCGGCTGGAGTATAATGGAAAAGTCCGGCACTTTGGCGGCAGTATGGGGATTGGCTTTGATGCGGCCGTTTGTGACGGAGCGAACCGGCTGCGCTTCAAATCAGCCTTTAACCGTCTGGGACTGGGGAAATTCACCTATACTGGTGTGGCGATAAAACTTTTAATCACCAGTTCCTGTGATAAATTAAAAATACGTCTGGATGGCAAGAAAGTCCATCGGTTCCAAAAGGTTCTTTTCTTATGTGGATTGAAAGGAAATTATGAGGGCGGCGGCTTCATGTTTGCACCGGAAGCCCGGGTGGATGATGAAAATCTTCATATATGTATTGCAGCGGGTATACCGGTGTTCAAACGTTTCCTGCTTTTGCCGAAGGCTTTAAAGGGAGAGCATGTGGGTGCACCTGGAGTTTATATGTATCGCTGCAAAAAGATAGAGATTTTGTCCTCCCGGCCAAAGCTGATTCATGGCGACGGCGAGGTCAACGGGCCGGTCACAAAGGTGACGGCCAGCCTGGAGCCGACGAGGATTCGGATGATATACTAAAGATGTGGGGAAGATGTTATGACAAATTTTGCAAAGAGCTTAGAAAAACACATTTACAGATCAGCGTTGACAGAAAGTCAATTGGCAAAAATCAGTGGTTTTAATCGCAGTTATATTGCGTTAATAAAAAATGGGCAGCGTATACCGGCAGATATGGAGAAAGTACGGAAATTGATTGGTGCCTTGAATTTGTCGCCATATGAACATGATGCTTTATGGAAAGAATATCTAAAGGCCAGATATGGCGAAGAAAATTTCGAATTGCAGCGTCAGATGGTGAGCTTTATTGAAAGCTTTGGACATTTATCGGCTATTTCAATGATGTCAAAGTATCATCATGAAATTCCTGATATTAAATGTGTGAATAATCGTATAGATTTGGAGTATATAGTGAAAGCTGTTGTAGAAAATGAAGCTTTGAAAGAAAATGGAAATTTACGGATGATTGTTCAGGCGGATTTTGACTTTATTTTTAATTTGCTTCCTATGTTTATAGAAATTCCAAAGGTTTGACGATTGACCACATTATTTGTTTGGAAGGGGCTGCAGAGTATAATGAGATGGTGTACAATCTGAAGTTTTTCGAAAAAATGATACCGATTATACTTAGTGAAAAGGAGCTTCGTTATCATATAAATTACTATTATGATAAAGTGACGTCACATTTTGCTTCTTCAATATTGATGCCTTATGTAATTATAGCGAGTGACTATGTGATAAATATTTCGGTCGATCTCAATTGTGCTCTGATTTCCAGGGACGCAGAAGTAATTGATTTGTATAACCATCTTTATGATATGAGAAAGCGGGAGTGTCGTCCGATGATACAAAGTATTTGCGAAAACATGGATTATATTCAGCTTTGTCAGGATCAACCGGAAGTCAATGCGGATACGGTATACAGTATTGGAAGCCAGCCGTGCTTTGGATTGTTTGATGTAGAAAGTATGTTTTTTAAATATATTAGCAACGATAGTATTCAAAGCGCTTATCAGCTTCAGCAGTTGGTACAGGCCAATAAACAGTTTGTCACTGATAAAAAAATACCGGTGGTGTCTTATTTCAGTAAGAAAGGTTTGGAACGGCTTATGGAAGACGGAATCGTTCAGGAAGTACCAAAAGAGCTTTATACGGCATTGGATATGGACGACCGAAGGAAGCTGGTTAAAATGCTTATTGAAGCGATTCGGGCCGGATGGTATACGGCTTACTTGATGGATGAAAACTGTATTCGATATCCGGAAAACTTGATTGTAACGACGAAGGAAATGACAAGTGTCAACATTTTTTATCTGCCTGATAAAAATGAAAGCCGATTTGCTTTAAGAGAGCAGAGCTTATCTAAAATGATTTATGAGTTCCTAGTCAATTTTCAGAAAAGCACCTTTGTTTTTAATAAGGATGATACGTTGCTATATTTGGAAAATTTGATAAGATAAGTTATAAATACAAATACATAATAAAGAAGAGGATGAGTCTGTTTATTTTAAGTGGTTTCGGCTGTTTTTATATGACACACAAAAAGTTTCGACAAAGTTATACATGGTTCGACATAGATGTAACATTTCTTGTAACATATTTTATCTCCTATATCATTCTGATAAAATGAATACAAATGCAATATGGAGGAAAATGCTATGAAAAGAAAAAAACTTTTATCGTTGATTCTTGGACTTTGCATGGTGTTGGGGGTACTGATGCTTCCGGCTCAGGAAGCGGCGGCAGTCAATGCCAGTGAAGTTAACCAGGATGTTGTGGATGCATGTAATGGTATTCTGGAAGTAACTCAGGTAATCACAGTGGACGGTAATACAATTGCTTACTCTCGTGGTACAGGTTTTCTTATCGGAACTGATGAAAATGCGCAGAATGTCATTACGAATCACCATGTTGTCAATGCTTTTCCATATGAAGAAAAAGCGTTGAAACAGATGATTCAGAATGCTGGTTTGACTTTGGCTGCTGATGCAAAGGTTAAGTCAGAAATCCGCATCGTTGTTAAGAGAGATGTTTATCTTACGGCGGAAATTGTAAATCAGAGTGAGGCCGGCGATTTTTGTATTCTTAAAATGGAACAGCCGATTTATGACAGAGAGCCGTTGACACTTGGAGACAGCAGCAATGTTGTTACAACACAGCAGATATATGCCCTTGGTTTTCCAGCGGCTGTTGAGGGCGCTTGGGGACAGAATATTGGCGAGAGCCTTCAGCTGGATGCAATCTATACGGCGGACGATGTAACAGTAACAAGTGGTACAGTATCTAAAGTTGGTAATTTTATTGGTACAGGAGCCCCGATTTCTACAATTGTTCATTCTGCAACAATTTCCGGTGGAAATTCCGGCGGACCATTGGTTACAGCCGATGGTGTAGTTATGGGTATTAATACATATGAATTGGCTCAGGAAACAGGTTATTATTATTCAACAGAAATTAATGAAGTTACAGATGTTTTGACGGCTCTTGGAATTGCTTATAAATCGGCGGATGCTGTTTCAGAACCGACTTCAACAGGAACAGAATCTGTGGAAAGCACTGCTCCGGAAACAGAAGCGGAAACGATTGCTGTAAATAACGAAAAACTTGATGAACTTGAGGAAGCTATAAATAATGCAGGAAGTGTTGCTCTTGAAAATATGACAGCTGAAAGTACTGCTAATTTTAATACAGCATTAAAAGAGGCAAAAGCTGTGCTTAACAGCAGCGCACCTTCCGATGAAGAAATTGATGAAGCTATCGATAATCTTAAAACGGCTCAGAATGGTCTTGTGGAAGAAAAGGGTTCCAATACGATGATGATTGTTATTGTTGCAGCGGCTGCTATCATTATCATTATTATTATCGTTGTTGTAGTGACATCTTCCGGAAAGAAGAAAAAACAGCAGGAAGAAGCCGAAAAAGCAGCAGCTATGCAGAGACAGCAGCAACAGCAGAGAAATCAGTCTCAGGCAAATTCTCAGCAGTGGCAGTCTCAGGCTCAGCCACAGTCTCAGTCCTTCGTACATCAGCCGACACCGACACCGGTGAACGACGGCGCAGGCGAGACGAGCGTTCTGAATGATGGTGCGGGCGAGACAACTGTACTTGGAAATAATATTCCGGGTGCCGTACTGATTCGTAAGAAAAATAATGAACGGATTACAATTACCAAGGCTGTATTTAAGATTGGTAAGGAACGTAGAAAAGTGGACTACTGTATTTCTGACAATACTAATATCAGCCGTTCACATGCAGATGTAGTTTTTAAAGATGGACAATTCTTTATTATCGACAATAATGCAACAAATGGTACAAGCATCAATGGTACATCCGTACCAGCTGGTCAGGAAAGAAAGCTGAACAACAACGATGTTGTTAAGATGGCCGATGAAGAGTTCCAGTTTAAAATGTTATAAGACAGGTAGGGGATCCTATGAATTTTATGATTGCGTCCCACAGTGACGTAGGAATAAAAAAGAATACAAATCAGGATTCACTGCTTGTAAAAGTGGCGCAGACAAACCTGGGGAAGGTTTGTCTGTGTGTCGTATGTGACGGAATGGGTGGATTGGCTAAAGGCGAGCTAGCCAGTGCCACTGTTATCCGTACTTTTGAAAACTGGTTTGAAAATGACTTCCCCGCCATGCTTGAACGGGGATTTGACCCGGAGGATTTAAAACTCCAGTGGGATAATATTGTTCTGGAACAAAATCAGAAGATTTCGACTTATGCTTCAAGCCAGGGCACCAGGATGGGAACAACAATTACGGCTCTTTTGATTATTGGAAACCAGTATTATATTATGAATGTCGGAGATTCCAGAGCGTATCTTCTGACAGATCAATTGTATCTGCTCACAAAGGATCAGACCGTTGTCCAGTACCAGTTGGATATGGGGATGATTACATGGGAGGAAGCTCTTGTTCATCCGCAGCGGAATGTACTGCTTCAGTGTGTCGGAGCTTCGGAGGTGGTCACACCGGATTTTTACAGTGGTCCGGCTTATCCAGAATCTATGTTTGTTCTGTGCAGTGACGGCTTTCGCCATGTAATTACGCCGGAGGAAATCTACGACAAGCTGAATCCGGGACTTCTTATTAATGAGCAGATGATGAAGGAAAATGCCGTATGGCTTACGGAACTTGATAAACAGCGACAGGAAGTGGATAATATTTCGGTTGCTTTGATTCGTACATGTCAAGGAGGTTAAGCGATGCTGCAGATTGGTTCAGTTGTAGACGGTAAATATAAAGTGCTTAATAAAATTGGCCAGGGAGGTATGAGTGTCGTTTATCTTGCTCTGAATGAACGGGCGAATAAAACCTGGGCAATTAAAGAAGTCCGAAAAGATGGCGTTCAGGATTTTGCCACAGTAAAGCAGGGATTGATTGCTGAGACAAACATTCTTAAAAGTCTGAGTCATAAATATTTGCCGAGCATTGTAGATGTTATTGATGATAAAGATACATTTATCATTGTTATGGATTATATTCAGGGAAAATCTCTGAAGGAATTGTTGAAAGAAAGCATGGAGTATGAAGGCTTTCCAATGGCCGTGGAAGATGTTATTTCATGGGGAAAGCAATTATGCGAAGTTCTTTACTATCTACATACACGGGAGCAGCCGATTATATACCGGGATATGAAACCGTCTAATGTTATGATTAAACCGGATGGAGAAATTTCTCTGATTGACTTCGGTACGGCCCGGGTATTTAAAACCGGGAATACGGAAGATACGATATGTCTTGGAACGCCGGGATATGCAGCCCCGGAACAATATGGCGGCAATGGTCAAACAAGGCCTCAGACGGATATTTACTGTTTGGGGGCAACACTTCACCATTTGATTACCGGTCGGGATCCGGCGCCGACGCCTTTTAATTTTCCATTGATTACACAATGTCGTCCGACACTTCTGGATGAAACGCCAAGGGAACTGCGGAATGCGGTCCTAGGACTGGAAATGGTCATTAAAAAATGTACTCAGTATGAAATTAAAGACAGGTATCAGTCCTGTGCCGAACTCAAATATGATTTGGAGCATTTGGAAGAACTGGGGCTGCCTTACAGGAAAAAGCTTAAACATAAGATGATGGCTTTCGGCGGCTGTGCGTTGATGGCTGTAGTTCTGGGTGGGGCGTCTTTGTTTGGAATGGTTATGGAGAATCGCACAAAAACGAGCGGTTATGATTACTATATTGAAGCAGCTAAGACGGCATCTTCAAGTAATAAGCTGGAATTGTACCAAAAAGCTATTGAGCTGAATCCAACCAGTGAAACAGCTTATCTGGAAATGTTAGAAGAGATGATTGCTACAGAGGGTTTCACGACCGAAGACGATGCTCTGATGACTTCTGTACTTTATTCCAAATATAATGGCAGGGATAAGGATAACAAAACTTATTTTCAGGCAAATCGCAGCGGCTATGTTTATTTTGCTTATGAATTGGGATGCGCTTATTATACGGCCGGGGACGGCAGCGGTGACAAGTCTTCCGCCGCCGGATGGTTTCAGATTGTTAATGAAGCCGATTTGGATTCGATGAATTTTGATATTGATGGCGTATATGTCGATAAGACACAAATGAAAGCCATGTCAGAGATTCTCGGTCGAATTTGTGATTACTATAAGAGCAACAGTATTGGCAAAGTAAATGAACTCGGTATGGGTGAATATACTTATGGCGAATATTGGGATGACCTGATGGCCCTTTTGGATGGAGATGTGGCTGGCGATGCCAACGTTATGCTGGAATTAAAACTTTATAATGAGATTGTCTACCAGATTTATACACGGACAATTGAATTTAAAACAGAAGCCGGATTAAAGGCCAATGATCTAAATGGAGCTTTGGATAAAGTTGCTGCTAGGCTTGAAAGGGTTGATTCAAGATCCAACAGTATACCGCAGACCATCATGGAAATCGAAGAAGATATTGCCATGGCGCGGAAAAATATTACGGCAGCCTATGCGTCCAATGCTGTCACAGGAAATTCAACTGGAGGAGGTAATGAATCATGAGCACTCAGAACTTTGAACAGTTGATGAATATGTATGGCAATATTAAATTTGGCTGCGGTATTGCAGCAATCATCTTCTTGTTGATTGCCATTGCGCTATTTTTCCTACTGAAGATTCCTTCCGTGTTTAGTGAACTGACCGGCCGGGGAGCAAAGAAAGCTATCGAGGAAATGATGGCAGAAAACGAAAGCGGCGGCCTGTCTTCTTCCAGAAAAATTGGAGATGATGGGCGAAGGCATAAGAAGAAAAATGTCGGAACATCAAGGCTCAGAAAAAATACGGGCCGGATGACGGGAAGTCTGAATACGGGTCGGATGACGGGCAATTTGAATACGGGTACGATGCCAGAGAGTATGGATCAAAATCCGGTGGATTCGGGCCAGTTTGAGCCGGCGCCCCGGGCATTTCAGCCAGAGACACAGCCGGTGGTTCAACCTGTACAGGAAGTTGGAGAGACTTCGGTACTTGATAGTGGTACCAGTGAGACTTCGGTGTTAGACACCGGCTTAAATGAGACAACCGTGATGCGATCAGAATTTGTAATTCTGCGCAGCATCGTGGAAATACATACCGATGAGGTGATAGGATAAACAATGAAAATGAATAAGAAAGAGGGAAAGGAAGAATGAGAAAAAAGACGATGAAAAGAGCGTTGGCCTTTTTTATGGCAGCTCTGCTGGTCATCGGTTCGGTATTTACCGGAGATGTCTCATCGCTGCAAGTTTATGCAGTGGAGATTGACCCGGGCAATGACCCGGAAAATGAACCGGTGAACTTCACATTCAATGTGACAATGCCAGAAAAAACAGAAGATGTCGACTGGGGAAATCTAGTACTTACCATATTTAAAGGTGACGAGATTTTGAAAAGAGAGAATCTAAACGAAAACTTTTCAGAAACGGTAAGTATTGTCAAAGAAGATGGAGCAGGTTACACGTATTCGGTAACCTGTGATAATTATGAATTAAGTGGTAATACAGGTGCATTGGATTTTGATAATTTAACAGTCGATGTTTCAATTGCTTCGGCAACGCCGAATTATCAGGTTACAGGAATAGATGGGTTACAATCACTTTTTACAGATGACTCAAAAACTTATACGTTACTAGGCGAAAATTTAGATGTATGGATTGCTGCATTGGGCTTTACATGGTCTGTGGTGCCTGGGGATTGTATCCAGATTACCGAACAGGATGCTAAGAGCTGTACGGTAACAGCTTTAAAGCAAGGAACAGCTAATCTTCAAGTGAAAAATCATGAGGGAGCTTTAATTTGCGAGAAACAGATTACTGTAGATAAATTGGATTACAGCAACAACTTAAGTGTATCCTTTGACCCGGCGGAGGGAGGAAAAGTAAACAGCTCGGTAACGGTCATCGTGTCCGGCGCACCGGCAAATGTCAGTGTTCAGTTAAGTGTTGATGGAGCCGTGGATACTTCGACCGCGAATTCCAGTGGGAAGGCAGAATTCTCATGGACACCGGCTGACGGAAATAATCACACCTTTTCTGCGGAGATTATCGACAGTGATAAGTATTCAGGAAGTGTGACAGCTTCATATACAGCGAATAAGTTGAACCAGTCCTTTACGATTAAAGAAGCTGAGAACGTCAAGGTTATCTATGGTGACGGCGAAACAGTGATAGCGTCGATTATCAATGGTGACGGTATTGAAAGTACCTCCGATGATTACCGTTATTCTGCCAAGGTTTATGCTACAGATGAGAATGGTAATAAAACAGATGAAGTGTCAGATAAAGCAGAGGTTTCTGTGAATGCGGCCAAGGGAGAAGTCAGCCTGACGCCGAGAGCGGCCGGCAGGGTTTATGTGGAAATTACAAAAGCCGGAAATAATGTTTATGACGACTTTTCCGATGGTTTTGTTTATGAAATTCTTCCGAAGGAACTGACGATTGCCAGCGTTGAGGCGGTGGACCGGGTTTATGATGGGAAAACTTCTGTGAATGTCAGTGCAATAGTGGAAGGTTTTGTTGATGCGGATAAAGACAGTGTATTTGATCCTGTCAGAGGAACCGGAAAAATGGCCGACGCCAATGCCGGAGAGAATAAGGAAGTTACATCCACGACGATTAACCTCCCTGGAAACGGGTATGAAAATTATACGTTAAAAGAGGGCGATATCGCTAAAATCGATAGTGTGAACGCCACAGTAACGATTGCCAAAAAGCCTTTAAAGGTTACAATCAAGGATGGCACAAAGGTTTTCCGCCAGGATAATAATGTGGTGGAAGTAACAATGGAATTTGAAGGTTTTGTTGACGGAGAGGATAAAACGGTTCTTGAAAACAGAACAAAGCCATCGGTTTCTGTTAATCTTAAAGCTACAGGGGAAAAAATCGGCCTGAATAAAGGTGTTATTCAAGCAGATTTGGAAAAGGCAAATGCTGATGTAAATGCGCCAGTCAACTACGTGTATGCTTCTTCCATAACAGATGATACAACTTATGAAACGACACCGGCTGTCAGTGATTTGACGATTACGGCGGAAACGGTGGACAGCTTTACAAAATATGTAGCGGTCGGCGGCACAAACGTATACCAGCAGCCGGACGACAATGCTGTCGGAACTGAGACGGTATATTACGGTTACAGCGCTGAGGCGATGTTCAAAATTAATGATGATACCGGCGTATATACAATACTGCGGGAAGTACCTAATCAGACTGGCGACATAGGAAACGGAAATTCTGGAACGAATGTGACAGCGAAAGGCGTGATATTATCTGGTAAAATGGAAGATGAAATTAATCTTTCTGATGTCACAAAAACTTTCTATCTGACGAATGACACTGGCACGATATATTCGAAACCGTTTAGTATTAAATTTATTGCGGATACGGCTGTACCGCATGTGGAATTGTCCATGGAGGACGGAACACCGATAGTGAATAAGCTGGCAGAGACGATTACCTTTGGTATTTTCAAAAATGAGCAGACGGCGGTAACCGTAACGGTAACAGATTCGGAAACGAGTGCGGTTTCAGGTATTAAAAACTGGCAGTATGCTATTTATAACTGTAGTGAGGGAATGGGCAAGAGCTATGAAGACTATAAAGAAAGTCTGATGTTCGAGGATGCACCTCGAAGCGGCATTGTCCAGATACCGGTAGCTGTTTCAGAAATGCCGGGAAAATACATTTTATTTGTCAAAGTCACTGATAATGTGGGCAATCAGATGATTTATGCCAGCAACGGTATGATTTTTGAATGCTCCGTTATTGAGAACATTGATATTTATCATGGTGAGGGAACCCGGAGTTATAATTACGTGGGCAGCGACCAGACAGTGACGATTACAGCGACGGATAAGGACGAAAGCAATATCTATTCTGGTGTTGCGGAAATTGATTATTCTATCAGTATTGACGAAAAGACAACGGATTATTCTTATCTGACGACAGAAGAAGGAGAGATTCCGAATGTGGCAGATTTAAGTGGCTATAAAGAAGCCACGGTTGTCGATGAAAATAATCAGAAACCGGTAGTGAGCGTAGAGGATAATACAAGTGCAGTAATTAAGGTGACGGCAACAGCGAAGGATTTTGCAGGAAACGAAATCAAATCTGAGAACGCCTACAGTCATGCCTTCGTGATCGATAAGCTTGCTCCGGTCATTGAGAACAGCGTGACGTCTGCAGCCGCTGTACAAAACGGTAAATATTATAATAAAGACGTTGTATTGACAACGACGGTTACCGAGCGGTTTTTGGATATTAACAATGCTCTTCAATATACGATTAACGGTGTAACCGTATCATTAGCCGAATTAGAAGCACGTCAGGCAGATTTCGGTATCAGCAGTATCGTTGTTGATGAAGGAGCTGCCGAGGCAAATCGTACGGATACATCAAAATCGGTAGTAACTGTGACCTTCCACGCGGATAATGTATATACGATGAAAGTGTCTGTAACAGATAAGGCCGGAAACTCAGATACAAAATCGATTCCGGAATTTGTTGTCGACCAGACAGCCCCGGTTGTGGATATTACTTATTACAGCTACGGCAGTGGAAAAGAATTTAAAGCCGGTACAAATGCTTCGACTCCGGCTTACCTGAATGCAGATTATAGTTCTTTTAAAGCTGTTGTTTCTGTGGATGAACTGAATTTTGCCACTGAGGATGGTACAGTGATTTCCACATTGACAATCACAGCGAAGGATTCGGGAAACAGAGATATTCTGGGAGATTTTATCGCCGGTCATCAGGCGGCCTCAGCAAAAGATTCCACCTGGAGTAAAGCGTCGGGAAATAAAAAGAATTATGAAATTGCCGTTCAAACAGACGCCAATTATAGCTTTGCCTTTGAATATACGGATTTGGCGGGTAACAGGGCTTCTGTGAATGTAGGTTATGTGACTCTGGATAGGGTGGCTCCGTCAGGAAGCATTACGGCAGACGGTCTTGTCAATGATACGGCCACGACAAAGACCTGGTTTGAGTCCTTCCTCAGCACGATTACCTTTGGTTTGTTCGGAAAGAATGACATGGGCGCAACGATGGAAAGTTCCGATGTAACTTCTGGTGTGGCATCGACCTGGTATCTGACATCTTCCGAATTGCTTACTAAGGCAGATTTGGCAAAACGGAATGACTGGACTGCTTACAACGGAAGAATTTCACTGGGAGCAAACCAGAATGTTATTGTTTATGAAAAGGTTGTTGATAAAGCAGGAAATATCAGTTACTTCAGTACAGAAAATCTTGTGGCAGATAATATGGACCCGGCGCCGACAGTAACTATTACACCGACAGCGCCAGGATGGGGCAAGGGTGTTTACAGTGCGGGAGATAATCCGGGATTTGATATTGCTGTGACAGACCCGGCACCTAACGGTGTATATTCTGGCTTGAAGGAAATTACGTATAAGATTATCAACGGAACGACTGGCTATGTTGAATCAGGAACACTGGCAAATATTGCCCGGACGGCTCATCAGCAGAACTGGACCGGTCATGTATCCATTGACCCGACAGCATTTTATAGTAATGATGTTCGGGTTACTGTATCAGCTTCTGACTGGTCAACCAATCCGGCAACTTCTGAAACACAGCAGTTGAAGGTGGACAATGAAGCACCGAAGGTATCCTTTAGTTTCGATGCATCCGATGCTTCAAACGGCAAATATTATAACACGACAAAGGTATTGACGATTACTGTCAATGAACGTAACTTTGATGAGTCTTATCAGCCGACAATAACGGCCAGCAACGGCAGCGGTTACAGCTTCAGCGGATGGTCCATTAATGGTGAAGTGGCAACGGGTATAGTAACATTCAGCGGCGACGGCGACTATTCTGTAACTTATGACTGCTATGATCTGGCAGGTAACAAGTCCAATACAGAAACAATGGCTGAAATCACCGTTGATAAGACCAACCCTGTGATTTCTGTATCCTACGATAACAACAACGCCCGCAACGGCAATTATTACAATGCTTCACGGACGGCGACGATCACGATTACAGAACACAATTTCAATGCAGCTAATGTATCGGTACAGACGACAGCCAACGGCGCTTCCACACCGGGTGTGAGCGGATGGTCCACCAGCGGCGACCGCCATACAGCAACAGTGACCTTCGGCAGTGATGCGGATTACACCTTTGATATTAGCTATACGGATTTGGCCGGAAATGCGGCCGCAGATTATGCACAGGACAGCTTTACTGTCGACCTGACAAATCCGGAGGTCGAAATTACCGGTGTGGCAAATAAATCGGCCAACAAGGGTACGGTTGAACCGGTGATTACTTTATCCGATACAAACTATGATACTCAGGGGATTACCATTACCCTGGTTGGAAGCGAACGGGGCCGGGTGGATGTTTCCAATATGATTACAACAGCGACAACGGCCAACGGTCAGATTATTACCTTCCTGAATTTCGGCGAAGGTATGGATGACATTTATACGCTGACGGCAGAAGCTGTAGATAAGGCCGGCAATGAGACGACGAAGAGCATTATTTTCTCTGTCAATCGGGATGGTTCAACCTATAAGATTAACAAGTCAACGGAAGAACTTCTGAAAAAAGGTTATACCAATAATCCGAAGGATATAGTAATTCAGGAAATCAACGTAGATACGCTGAAGTTCATTGAATTGACCTATTCGAAGGATGGCAAGGTTGTTAAACTGGTTGAGGGCAAGGATTACACGGTGACGGTCAGCCAGACCGAAGGCCAGTGGAAGATGTACACCTATACCATTAAGGCATCCTGCTTTGAGGACGAAGGTCAGTATGTCATCAATATTTATTCTGAGGATGAGGCAGAAAATGCAACGACCAATAAGGCGAAGCAGACAAGCATCGAGTTTGTTGTTGATAAAACGCCTCCGACCATCGTTATCTCCAACCTGGAGGACGGCGGACGTTATAAAGAAGAAAGTCATGAATTCACATTGAGCGTTAAGGATAATACCTCTTTAGCTTATGTGGAATACTATCTGGACGGAGAACTCGTCAAGGTTTATGAAGGCGATGAGCTTCTTACAGAGGACGGTGTTATCAAGATTAATCTTGGAAGTGCGGGAACCTATCAGAACGTACAGATTAAGGCCTATGATGCGGCGGGCAATGAAATTGTCTCCGATGAATATAGTGTTCTGGTAACATCCAGTGCATGGATTCAGTTCTATATGAATAAACCATTATTCTATGGAGTAATTGTGATTATTATTGCAGCGCTGGTTTTGATTATCTTCTTCATTGGCAAACGCAGAAAAGACGATGACGAAAAGAAACAGGCATAATTAACGTGTGGGCTGCTGCTGTGTGCGGCAGCCCACTTTTCTATATGTCAGGAAGGAGAATGAAATGCAGAATGGCGACTTGATTCAAAATATGTATCGTATATTGAGACCTCTGGGAAGCGGCGGCATTGGGAATATTTATCTCGCCTGGCATGAGAATCTTCAGAAATATATTATTGTTAAAAAAATCAAAGATCATTGCGTCAGTCTGGTAAATTCCCGAGGCGAAGCGGATATTTTAAAAGAGCTTCATCATATGTATCTGCCTCAGGTTTATGATTTTGTGCAGATTGATCAGGAAGTCTTTACAGTGATGGATTATGTACCCGGACATGATCTGAAATATTATCTGGACAGAGGACAGCAGTTTGATGAGGAACAGATAATTATTTGGCTGAAGCAGTTGTTGGAAGTCCTGGAATACTTACATACGAGGACGCCGAAAATTATTCACTGCGATATAAAGCCGGCCAATATCATGATTACGGAGGAAGGCAATGTCTGTCTCATTGATTTTAACATATCCCTTGACGGTGAGAATAATAAAGAACTTGTGGGCTTAAGCAATCAGTTTGCCTCGCCGGAGCAGGTTAAGAAGGCAGACCATAAACTGCGTTATGGCAGCAGCGAGGGAGTACCTATCGACGGGCGCAGCGATTTATACAGTCTTGGTGCGGTCATGTATTATATGATGACAAGAATTATGCCAAATGCCCGACGGCTCGATTTTATTCCGATAAGTATGGTGGGGAGAAATTTGAACCCATACAGTGATGGACTGACGAATATTGTGGATAAAGCGATGCAGGAGAATCCGGACAAGCGATTTAAAAGTGCGGCGAAAATGCGAGAAGCTGTTAACCATATTGAAAAATGGGGAGATGACTACAGGAAACTGACACGCATTGGTTTTGGTCTTGATGTGACGGCGTTTGTGTTGGCTCTTGTTCTTGTTTGTACAATAATCATCGGTTATGGCCGAATGAAAACTGATGAGTTTTTTGAGGCTTATGAGGGGTATATGATTCAGGTACAGACGCTTTATGATGCGGAAGCGGCAGCCAATGGGGATGCGGATTCGGACAGGGAAAATGCGCGTCAGGTCCTGAGGGATGGCATTTCATTTTTAAATGCCGATACATATAAAAGAAAATTTGAAGATTATTGGGAGGCCCGGTCCAACGTGCTTTACGGTGTGGCTCAGGCGTCCATGCATCTGGAAGATTATAATCAGGCAATGTCCTATCTGGAAGAAGCATTGATTTATAACCCGGAGGATGCTTCTATATGTAGAGATTTGATCATTGCCAAAATCCGCTGTGGTGAAAAGGACATTATGTTGGAGGATGGCCTGCAAATAGGAATGGATACTTGTGAGATTGACCTCATTGAAGCAGAAGCTGCTTATGCTTCGGATGATTTTGAACGGGCTTATGATAAAGCTGTTTTGGCAGCGGAAAGCGCCATGGTTTCTCATGGAGAAAATCGTCAGGAAATGATGCAGCGGAGTGCGTTACTTGCCGTGGATAGTGCCGAAAGGTGCGGAAAAGTTTTTGAGTGTATTGATTTTTCTTCAAAGATGGCCGGAGCATCCGGGCGCTTCGATCGGATTTTCTGGCTGCGTAAAGCGGGAGAGCTTTGTGCCAGAGAGATTGATGCTGGCGAAATAAATAAAGCATATATAGAACAGGGGATTTCCTGCTATGAAGAGATACAGGAAAGTGGTTATGTTCAGTTGACAGATTTATATAATCTGGCTTTTTTGTATGAGGCGGACGGGCAGCTTATAGAGTGCAGGGATTTTCTTGAGAGAATGTATAAAGAGTATCCAAAGGAGTATGAAATTGCTTTGAGACTGTCATCTGTCTATTATCAAATAGAAAACAATAAAGCGGTGTCAAAGAGAGATTATAATCAGACGGCATACTATTTCGATATAGCCAAACAAATCTGTAAGTCCAATGGCATGGACTGGACATCGGACTCGGCCATGGTTCAAATGAATGATATCATAGAAAGGCTGAGGGAAAAGGGAATGGTCAGAGAATAGGGAGGCAGAGAGATGTTTTACATATCCTGTATTTTAATGGGTTTGCTGATTGTGGTCTATGGAACTTTAAGGGGATTGATTGTTTATCAGAAGGCAAAAATCAGAAATCGGCTTAAAAGTGCCGGGCCGGAGACGTAAAGGTAAAAACGGAGGGGTAGATGTGGAAAAAAGCAATAAGAATAAAATCGTTATCGGGATAGCAGCCCTGCTCATTGCAGGGATTGTGGCGGCAGCGGCACTTCTTGTCAGCGGACAGTTAAAAGAGAAAAAATATTATGAACAGTTGAGAGAAGCCAGGGCTTATATGATAAGTCTGGATTATGACCGGGGGATCGAGGCATATAAGGCAGCAATAGAGATTAATCCGGAGGAGGCAGATGCCTATATTGAACTGGCAGAAATTTATATTGATATAGGTGACTACACGGAAGCAGCATATACGGCAGAGCTGGGAAGCCTGAAATCTGGAAGCGAATCTTTTCAGGCTTTAATGGCGAAGCTGGATGAGATCCGTGACAGAGGCGAGGTAGTGGCTATTGGTATAGATGATATACAGGAAGGGTCGCTATCCGATGAAATAATTTATGATAATGTTTCCGTTCGGTATGGGACCATTGAAAATGTAGCAGATTTCTGTTATCAGGAATATGTCAATGAATATGGTTCAGCAACTATGAATAAAGTCTCTGATGAAGAGGGTTATCGGGCGAAATTTCAGGGCTTTGGCGGTTACGCTTATTTTAAGAATACTGCAGAAAATAAGAATGCAGTGGATGAGGCGACACGGCGGCCGGCTAAATCGGCCAAACCTTATAAGGTAGTTATCACATCAACGTCGCTGCTGTTCGTGGGTTACAATGGTTCTGTCAGCAATGCAAGACTGGGGCAGATGTTTAATACAAGTTTAACATCGGTTTACGATGAAGTGCAGAAAGCATATTTTGTGGAATTTGAGTATATGGGCTGTCGTATTCGACTGGAAGTGGATGAAAGGGGAAATATGGGAACCGATCCGGTTATCGAGCTGTATCCGCTGAACCTGATTAAAGAGGATTGGGTCGAGGAAGAGACAGAGGAAACAGAAGAAGAAATCGAGACCTTCACCCTGGGAAGCCATACATATACCTACGATGTAACATCAATTGTTATAATCGGGGAAAATATCGGAGATATATCGCCGTTGGCAGATTGTAAGAACCTTAGGGAATTAGTATTAGAGAGTTGTACGATCAACGGCCTGGAACCGTTGGCTAAGTGTTCGTCACTGGAAATATTAGACTTGCGGCGGTCAAGGGGATTTTCGGATTTGTCGCCGTTAAGCGGACTGTCTAATCTTCTTTATTTGGATTTGCATGGCTGTTCGGCTGTCAGCGATATTTCACCGATTATGGGTCTGAATCTGAGATTGCTTCATACATGTGATACGGGAGTTACACGGGAGCAGACGCAGGCTTATAAAGATGCTCATCCGGATTGTGAAGTGTGGTATGATAACCATACGATTTAAGAGACAGGCACTAGATTAACAGAAAAAAGCTTGCATTTTAAAGCGATTGGTGCTATATTAATTAAGATAACAGATTATGATGAAACTAGAGAGTGGGCGTAAGTCCACTCTTTGTACGTGTTAAGGGGAATTTTTTCCACAATATGCTCCGAATGGGAGCAGCAAGGAGAGGTAGCGAGTTGGCAAAGAAAGATTATGAAAGCAGAACAGAAGCATTGATTCAGCCGATGATTGATGAAAATCATTTTGAACTGGTCGATGTGGAATGGGTTAAAGAAGGAGCAAACTGGTATTTGCGTGTATTTATTGATAAAGAAGGCGGTATCACGGTAGATGACTGTGAGTTGATCAGCCGTGCTTTTGAAGAGATACTGGATAGAGAAGACTATATTTCAGAAAATTATATTTTTGAAGTCAGCTCTCCGGGACTGGACCGGCCTTTGAAGAAAGAAAAGGATTTTGCGAGAAGTATCGGAAAAGATGTGGAAATTAAATTATACAAGGCACTGAATAAAGAAAAAGAATTTGTCGGCGTATTAACGGATTATGATAAGGAAACGATTACCATTGAGCTGGATGACGAATCAACAATGGTTTTTAAACGGTCAGATGTGGCATTAATCCGGTTGGCCTTTTTTTACTAGAATAGGAGGAATTTAGAAAATGAATAACGGACACGAATTAATCGAAGCTTTGAATCAGATTGAAAAGGAGAAAGGCATCAGCAAGGATATTTTGCTGGAAGCTATGGAGAATTCACTGGTTGCTGCCTGTAAGAATGAGTATGGCAAAGCGGACAATATCCGGGTAAATATCGACAGAGAGACCGGCGACGTGGTTGTTTATGCAGAGAAAGAGGTCGTAGAAGAAGTTGAAGACGATGTTCTTCAGATCAGTCTGGCCAATGCACGGCTGAGAGATATCCATTGCGAACTGGGAGATATTGTCCACATCGAAGTGACACCAAGAAACTTTGGACGTATCGCAGCCCAGAAGGCAAAACAGGTTGTCGTTCAGAAGATTCGTGAAGAAGAACGGAAATCCCTGTATCACCAGTATTTTGATAAAGAGCGGGACATTGTTACAGGTATCGTACAGCGTTATTCCGGACGGAATATCAGCATTAATCTTGGAAAAGTGGATACGGTGCTGACCGAAGCCGAGCAGGTGAAGGGTGAATATTTCCAGCCGACAGAGCGTATCAAGCTGTATGTTGTGGAAGTAAAGGATACGACAAAAGGACCGAAGATTACAGTTTCCAGAACCCATCCGGAACTGGTAAAACGTTTATTTGAATATGAAGTTGCTGAAGTTCGTGATGGTACGGTGGAGATCTGCAGTATTTCCCGTGAGGCCGGTTCCAGGACCAAAATTGCCGTGCGTTCCAACCATCCGGATGTGGACCCGGTAGGTGCTTGTGTCGGTGTGAATGGTTCCAGAGTTGGCGCCGTTGTGGATGAGCTTCGCGGCGAAAAGATCGATATTGTGAATTGGAATGAAGATCCGGCCGTATTTATTGAAAATGCTTTAAGTCCGGCAAAGGTTGTTTCTGTATATGCAGATGAAGAGGAAAAAACGGCTTCTGTTATCGTGCCGGATTATCAGTTATCTCTGGCTATTGGCAAAGAGGGACAGAACGCCAGACTGGCAGCTCGTCTGACTGGATATAAGATCGATATTAAGAGCGAATCCCAGGCTTATGAAGAGGCTGAGAATGCCGGATATGAGGAAGATGAGTACGTTGAAGATACGTATAATGAAGACGATTATGCTGAAGATGATATCGTAATAGATGCTGAAGAAGAAGCGGCTCTGGAAGATATGGAAATTCAGGATTCGGAGGAATAATGGTCGTAAAGAAGGTTCCTATGCGGCAGTGTACAGGATGCCGTGAAATGAAAAGTAAGCGGGAAATGATTCGGGTGATCCGGACGACAGAAAATGAAATCTGTATTGATGCCACCGGACGGAAAAACGGCCGGGGCGCATACATTTGTCCCAATATGGACTGCCTGAAGTTGGCTATAAAAAATCGAGGGCTGGAACGGTCATTAAAAACGACCATACCTGAGTCGGTATATCAGCAGTTGGAAGAGGAGATGAGCCATATTGACAAGGGATAAAGTGTTATCTTATCTTGGATTGGCTGCCAAAGCGCGGAAGATTCAGAGCGGCGAATTTTCCACAGAGAAGTCGGTGAAAAGCGGAAAGGCGGCGCTGGTCATTGTGGCGTCGGATGCTTCAGATAATACAAAGAAAAAGTTTACAAATATGTGTACCTTTTATAAAGTGCCTATGTATATTTATGGTACGAAAGAGACATTGGGAGCTTCCATTGGCAGAGAGCTTCGGGCCTCTTTAGCTTTGGAAGATACTGGTTTTTGTAACGCCATAAAGAAACAGATTGATTCAGAACGGATGTAGACGGAGGTAGGTATATGTCGAAAATAAGAGTACATGAATTAGCGAAAGAATTAAATAAAAGCAGCAAGGACATTATTTATGCATTGAAAGGCCATGGTGTGATTGTGGAAAGTCATATGAGTACCATTGGTGAAGATCATGCGGATAAAATCAGAAAATATTTCACGGCACCGCCGGTGAAAAAACAGGAAGCTCCGAAGGCAGCACCGGAAAAAGCACCGGTAAGACCAGCTCCGGCCCAGGGTGAACATCGACCGAATAATGGCGGCCAGAACCGCCAGGGAGGAAATGGCGAACGCCGCCCATATAATAATAATGGCCAGAACCGCCAGGGAGGAAATGGCGAACGCCGTCCATTCAATAATAATGGCCAGAACCGTCAGGGAGGAAATGGCGAACGCCGCCCATATAATAATAATGGCCAGAACCGTCAGGGAGGAAATGGCGAACGCCGTCCATTCAATAATAACGGCCAGAACCGTCAGGGAGGAAATGGCGAACGCCGTCCATATAATAATAATGGTCAGAACCGTCAGGGAGGAAATGGCGAACGCCGTCCATATAATAATAACGGTCAGAACCGTCAGGGAGGAAATGGCGAACGCCGCTCATATAATAATAACGGCCAGAACCGTCAGGGAGGAAATGGCGAACGCCGTCCATTCAACAATAACGGCGGTCAGAATCGTCAGGGCGGTTATAATAACCGCGGCGGCCGTGGTGAAGGCAAGTTCAATCTGGACAGCGCCATCAGTAAAGAAGTTGTTGTATCTAAGGATACATCCCGTGAAAACCGGAGAAACTATAAAGATAAAGAGAAGCCGGTGAAGAGTGTCACTGACGGAAGAAACAGCAAGAAAGGATTTGGCGGCAAACCATTATCCAAGAAATCCAATCTTCAGCCGCCGACACAGAAGCCGAAGCCGGTTGTGGAAAAAGTTACAAATATCATTCTGCCGGAAGTTGTTACGATCAAAGAGCTTGGAGATAAGATGAAAATCTCCGCAGCAGAAATCGTTAAGAAATTATTCCTCGGCGGTAAAATGGTGACTTTGAATACAGAGATCACTTACGATGAGGCAGAAGAAATCGCATTGGAATACGATGTACTTTGCGAACATGAAGTCGTTGTTGACCCGATTGAAGAAATTCTCAAGGAAGATGAAGAGAAAGAAGAAGATTTACAGCCAAGACCACCAGTTGTCTGTGTTATGGGTCATGTTGACCACGGTAAAACATCCATCCTGGATGCCATTCGTAACACTCATGTAACAACCGGTGAAGCCGGCGGTATTACCCAGCATATCGGTGCTTATGTTGTCGATGTGAAAGGTGAAAAGATTACTTTCCTGGATACTCCGGGCCATGAAGCTTTTACAGCCATGCGTCTGCGTGGTGCCCAGTCCACAGATATTGCTATTCTGGTCGTTGCAGCCGATGACGGTGTTATGCCTCAGACCATCGAAGCCATCAGCCATGCAAAGGCCGCAGGCATCGAAGTAATCGTTGCCATCAATAAGATTGACAAACCAAGTGCCAATGTAGAGCGTGTAAAACAGGAATTGACCGAATATGAACTGGTTCCTGAGGATTGGGGTGGAACAACTTTATTTGTTCCTGTATCTGCTCACACAGGCGAGGGACTGGATGACTTATTGGATTCCATTCTCCTTCAGGCTGAAATGTGCGAATTAAAAGCCAATCCAAATCGGAAGGCCAGAGGTCTTGTCATTGAAGCTCAGCTTGATAAAGGTAAAGGCCCTGTGGCAACCGTTCTTGTTCAGAAGGGAACCCTTCATGTGGGCGACTGTCTGGCTATTGGTTCTGCCTTCGGTAAAGTCCGTGCTATGGTAGATGATAAGGGACGCCGTGTAAAAGAAGCCGGTCCGTCCATCCCTGTAGAAATTCTTGGATTAAACGATGTACCGGAAGCCGGTGAAGTGTTTATTTCCACAAATACTGAAAAAGAAGCACGTTCCATTTCTGAGACATTTATTGCTCAGAAGAAGGAAAAACTTTTGGCTGATACAAAATCCAAGTTATCTCTGGATGGTCTGTTTGACCAGATTCAGGCCGGACAGATTAAAGAATTGAACCTGATCGTTAAAGCCGATGTTCAGGGTTCTGTGGAAGCAGTAAAACAGAGCTTGCAGAAGCTCTCTAACGATGAAGTGGCAATCAAGATCATTCACGGCGGCGTTGGCGCCATCAACGAATCTGACGTTACCCTGGCTTCTACTTCAAATGCGATTATTATCGGTTTCAATGTACGTCCGGATAATATGGCAAAAACGGTGGCGGAGACAGAAAAAGTCGATATGCGTCTGTACCGTGTTATTTACAATGCCATCGAAGATATCGAAGCAGCTATGAAGGGTATGCTTGACCCTGAATTCCGTGAGAAGATCACTGGTCATGCAGAAGTTCGCCAGACTTACAAGGTATCCGGTGTGGGTACGATCATCGGCGGATATGTGCTTGACGGAAAGATTGAACGTAATTCCAAGGTACGTCTCATTCGTGATAATGTGGTTATCCATGAAGGTGAACTGGCATCTCTGAAACGTTTCAAAGATGATGTCAAAGAAGTGGCAGCAGGATATGAATGCGGTATGTCTCTTGAAAAATATAACGATATTAAAGAAGGCGATCAGTTAGAAGTCTTCGTTATGGAAGAAGTTCCAAGATAGAAAGGAATTATATGAGAAAAAACAGTATTAAAAATACCCGCATTAACGGGGAAGTTCAGCGTGAATTGAGCCGGATCATTTCGAGAGAAATCAAAGATCCGCGCATTTCGCCGCTGACCTCCGTGGTGGCGGTGGAAGTGGCTCCGGATTTAAAGAGCTGTAAAGCCTATATCAGTGTTTTCGGCGATGAGACCGTTCAGAAGGCTACGCTGGAAGGCTTAAACAGTGCGATGGGATATATCCGTAAAGAATTGGCCCATTCGGTGAATTTGAGAAATACACCGGCCATTACCTTTATTATGGACCAGTCCATCGAATACGGTGTCAATATGTCAAAAATGATTTCCGAAGTCAATAAAGATTTGAAAGAGGAAGATGAGGATGAAGAGCTTTCTTGAAAATCAGATCATGGGGAGCCGGACGGTTGCCATTACGGGTCATACCCGGCCAGATGGTGATTGTGTCGGTTCCTGCATGGGACTTTACAATTATATTTTAGAAAATTACCCGGATATTTCAGTGGATGTTTATCTGGAACCCATTGCGGAAAGTTATAAACTGGTGAAGCGCACGGAAGAGATTAAACAGCCGGGAACAGAACCGAGGGTGTATGATTTGTTTATCTGTCTGGATACGAGTCAGAAGGACCGTATGACAAAGGGGGCCGAGTTTTATTTTGACATGGCAAAGGCGACGATCAATGTTGATCACCATGTGAGCAATACAAAATTTGCCCAGACCAATCATGTGGCCTCAAAGGCCAGTTCAGCCAGTGAAGTGGTCTATGATTTACTGGATAGTGACAAAATTGGCCTTGCTGCAGCCGAGGCCCTGTACATGGGGATTATCTGTGATTCGGGTGTATTTAAATACTCCAGTACCAGTGAGCATACCATGCAGATTGCCGGTCATTTGATGAGTATTGGTGTGGACAGCAGCCGCTTTATTGATGAAGTTTTCTATGAACGTACCTACACTCAGGCACGGTTGATGGGACAGGCGTTGCTGAATAGTGTCTGTGTCTTTGACGGACGTTGTATATATACGGTAGTTGATCGGGAAATGTTTGACCGATTCGGTGCGGATCACAATGACTTAGAGGGTATTGTGGAGCAGCTTCGACTGACAAAGGGTGTTGAGGTGGCTGTCCTTATTTCTGAGACGGCAGAAGGGACAAGCAAATTCAGTTTCCGTTCCAAACGTTTTGTGGATGTCAACAAAGTGGCGGCTATTTTTGGCGGCGGCGGACATGTCCGGGCAGCGGGCTGTACGGTTCAGGGAAATTGGAAAGAGCCTTTGAAAACATTTTTAGAAGCGATAGAAGGGCAGCTTGAAGCAGATGTATAACGGAATTATTAACATCTATAAAGAAGCTGGTTTCACGTCTCACGATGTGGTGGCCAAGCTTCGGGGCATATTAAAACAAAAGAAAATCGGACATACAGGAACGTTAGACCCGGAGGCGGTCGGCGTTCTTCCGGTCTGCCTTGGCAAAGGAACGAAGGTCTGCGATCTGCTGACGGACAAGGATAAGGTCTATGAAACGGTTATGCGCCTTGGTGTGGTGACGGATACTCAGGATATGACGGGGAAGATTCTGAAAGAGTCACCGGTCCAGGTGACGAGAGAGACTCTGGAAGGAGTTCTGGAACAGTTTCGCGGTGATTATGACCAGATTCCGCCGATGTATTCGGCGTTGAAAGTTCAGGGGAAAAAGTTATATGAACTGGCCCGGGAAGGTCAGGTGATCGAGCGGAAAGCCCGGCGTGTGCAGATATTGGAGCTGGACTTGCTGGAGATTGAGGCGGATGGAATTCACGTACATATGCGTGTGCATTGTTCCAAAGGGACCTATATCCGGACCTTGTGCCATGACATCGGTGAGCAGCTTGGCTGCGGTGCAGCCATGGAGAAACTTACACGGACCCAGGTCGGTGTCTTTAAAATAGAGGATGCCATGACTTTGGCCCAGGTGGAGACCTATGCTCAGAATCAGCAGATGGATTCCATCATCTGTTCGATTGACAGTATGTTTACCATGTGGCCTGCGGGAAGAACCAATGCATCGGTTGACCGTTTGTTGTATAATGGAAATATGCTTTATAGGAAGGACCTGATTTTGGAGAGCAGCGGAGGGAATGGCACAGAAAAAGAAAAAATCTCCGGGGTCGGGAAGGAGCCGGAATCCGGCGAAAAAATCCGGGTTTACGACAGTAATGGACAGTTTTGTGCGGTCTATGTGTATGACGGACGGCGCAGAATGTTTAAAAACGAAAAAATGTTTGTGTAATCGGTAGGAGATTCGGCATGATTTATATTACAGGAACAAGAGATATACATTTGGAAAATACGGCGGTGGCTCTGGGAAAGTTTGACGGTCTGCACCGGGGACACCAGATTTTGATAGAGAAAATTAAACAGCATAAGGCAGAAGGGCTGCAGGCAGTGATGTTTACCTTCGATTTTCATCCGGCCTCCCTTTTGTCGAATAAACCGCTGGATTTAATCTTTACCCGTGAGGAACGGATTAAATGGGCGGAAAAGATGGGGATTGACGTGCTGATTGAATTTCCTTTTACGAAGGAGACTTCTGGAATTGAGGCGGAGGATTTTGTAAAGGATGTTCTTGTGGATGGCCTTGGCGCCAAAGTCATTGTCTCTGGCAGCGATTTCCATTTTGGGCATGAACGCCGGGGAAATGTGGAGATGCTGAGAGAACTCGGAAAGGAAATGGGATTTACGGCAGATGTCTGTCAGAAGCTTCAGATTGAGGCTCCGATTTATGAGGATGGACAGTTTACGGGACGGAAGGAATTCCGGGATATAAGCAGTACACTTATTCGTGAGGCTATTCGCCGAGGTGATATGGAGTTTGCCGCAGAAATGCTTGGAGCGCCATTTGCTGTGTCCGGAGAAGTTGTTCATGGCCGTCAGCTTGGCCGGAAACTTGGTATGCCGACGGCAAATGTGATGCCGCCGATGCATAAGATTATGCCGCCAAACGGCGTTTATTCTTCGCGGACCATTGTCGGTGATTATGTGTACCATTCAGTAACAAATATCGGTTTTAATCCGACAGTGGCAGACAACAACAGCAAGCGGATGGAAACCTATGTTTATGATTTTTCCGGCAGCTTGTACGGTGAAGAGATTGAAGTTCAGCTCTTCCGTTTTGAACGGCCGGAGATGAAATTTGACGGTGTGGATGCGCTGAAAAACCAGATTCATAAAGATAAGGCGGGAACCATGGAATATTTTGGAACCCATCCGGATTTATAAAAATCTAAAACCTCCATGTGGATAGTATTCAGTGATGATGAAGCTTTCCTTTGGAGGTTTTGTTTTTGCAGAACTATTTACTTTCATTTTTGTTTCAAATATAATAAAAACAGGACAAAAGAAAAAATAAATAAATTACCAAAGAAGATTCCACCCAATGAACAAAGGACAGAGAATGTGAACGATAAAAAAGAAGGAGAGATACATATGGGTATTATTAAAACATGGGAGGAACTGGAAATCACAGATGATTTCCTCTTTGGAAAGGTAATGAGGAACCCGGAAATCTGTAAGCGGACAATTGAAGCGATTTTAAATATTGAGGTTGACCATATTGATTATCCGGAAGAACAAAAAATCATAAATATGACGGCAGACGCAAAAAGCGTTCGTCTGGATGTTTATGTCAAGGATGCGGCCAATACGGTTTATAATATTGAGATGCAGCCGACAAAACGGGGACACTTGCCGAAACGCAGTCGATATTACCAGGGGATGATTGATTTAGAACTTATCGAAAAGGGAGAACTTTATGACAAGTTGAAACGCAGCTATGTTATATTTATATGCCGGTTCGATTTGTTTGGTAAAAATCGTTGTATTTATACCTTTGAAAATCGCTGTGTAGAGGACATGGATGTTGCATTAGGCGATGAGACAGTTAAAGTATTTCTCAATTCCAAAGGGAATATGGAGCAAATTGATGAAAATCTTAAAGCTTTCTTGAAGTATGTTAATAACTGTGACGATGAGAACGAAAATGATTTTGTAAATATGATTAAGCGTGAAGTGGCTCAAATCAAAGCAAATAAGGAATGGAGGCGGGAATATATGACATTATTTATGCGGCTTCAAGAAAATTTGGAAGAAGGTCGGAAAGAAGGGTTAAAAGAAGGTTTAAAAGAAGGGTTAAAAGAGGGACGAAGTGAAGGTGAAGTATTAAAAGTAATTTCTCAGATCAGAAAGAAATTAGTCAGAAATGTTTCGGAAGAGGATATGGCGGATATGCTGGAAGAAGAATTAGAATATATTAAAAAAATAGTAAAGCTTGTGCAGGAGAATCCGGAATTCAGCGATGAGCAGATTTTTTACAAGCTAAGGAAATAGGCCGTGTGTCGGATAGAAGGAATATAAGGAGGCGTCCCTCCGGAGGATTGCGCCAATGCGGACCAGGTGGATAACATTTCGGCAAATGGACAGCAACGGTCATCCATTGTCAGAGCTATGTTAATATGTTGATTTTATCTTTGATCGGAAAGAAGCTATTCGGTGGAAATTGAATGCGGAGTAGTTCCTTGACAACTAATTATCCTATTGATATAATGGGATTAATATTAGGAGGAACTAACTATGGTTAAAATTACATTAAATGTGGAGGGAATGGCCTGCCAGATGTGTGAGACCCATATCAATGATGCGGTACGTCAGAATTTCAAGGTAAAAAAAGTGACTTCATCCCACCGAAAAAATACGACGGAGATTATTGCTGAAGCAGCACTGGATGAAGCAGCACTAAAAGCAGCTATCGATGCGACGGGTTATAATGTTATCGGTATAAAAACAGAGCCTTATGAGAAAAAAGGTTTTTCATTGTTCGGCAGATAACTATGGATATTTCTATCAAAAAGATAGGGAGTGGTGCTAATGCTAACACCATATAAGGATATAAAACACAACTAACGGGCATTGGCAAAGGCAAAAGCCAGCGTTGGGAGCGAAAACGCTTCTTACGCTGGCTTTCTTTCTGTCAAAATATAAAATCGCACATTCGCAAAGAGAGAAATCCTTTGCTACACTTTAGGCGAAGGAGGCAAAAAATATGCGAAGTCAGAAATACTACATAGCGATTGACGAGAAGGAACGAAGGATTATTCTCAATGCCCTGAACGAATTGCGGAACAGGCTGCTTGCAGAGGGAAGATATACTGATGCGGTAGATGATGTTCTAATCAAAGTAGTCAACGCACCAATCAGGAAATTCAAAATCAAGATTACGGAGGGTTAAGATTATGGAGAAAAGTTTATTTGAGCAGATGGGCGGTACATATTCAAAGGTTGGAGATTATTCTTTGCCTAATCTCCTGTTGCCCCAAGAGGAAACCAAGCCAATCGGCTTATGGGGGCAGCGTCACGCAAGGTATTTGAAACGAAGTCACAAGGTTTTGTATATGAACCTGCTGACAAGCGGCAGGCTGAACAATTACCTTGCCGATATTGATGAACAAGCGGCGGATATGTTTCTTCGGCTGGTAAAGCAAATGGCAGAACGGGAAAATATCACGGAGCAATTAAAAACTGAAAATCAAATGCTTTGGATTGGAAGAATGAACGAGATAAGGGCAAGGGCAAGAGAAATCGTAAACGCTGAACTGATTTACAGCTAATCAAATGTAACGCTTATAATCTCAGAAATGCGGTGGGCAGGAATAACTACTTGCCCGCCGTATTTCGTATGCAAAAAAACTTAAAACAGGCGTTTTTGACAAGTAAAATCGTTACATTACAGAAATGGAAATCAGCAGAGCGGCTTCAAAAATAAAGCCAACGCTTTACAATCCGTTGAATTTTCAGGCAAGATGTGCTATACTAAGTCGATAGCAAACGGTTTTCTGCCGGTATTGCTTCTGACAGCCAAACTATTCTCAAGAAACGAGGAAACGGGTATGACAGTAAGCTATAAAAAACTTTGGAAATTACTCATTGATAAAGATATGAAGAAGAAAGACCTTGAAAAAGCGGCGGGAATTAGCAACTATGTCATTTCAAAGATGAACAAGGGTGAAAACATCACAGTTGATATTGTGGGAAAGATTTGCAGCGCATTGGACTGTACGCCCAACGACATCATGGAATTTTACGATGACAGCAAGTAAGGGAGATTGTTGAAGTGAACACGATTTTAACTAAGATCACGCAGGGCGTGAATTTAAATAAAGAAAGAACACCTTACATATATGCAGTTGCCCTTATGGGACTGTTTACCTTCCTGTTTTTGGGTGCGGAATATTTATTTGTGGATGTACTTTCCCATATCGTATCGGAGGACAGAACCGTGCTGGCGCAAAATTATGCGTTGGGCATCAGCGCAGCAGGCTTTGCACTATATCCGCTGTTCAACCGTTTTTGCAAAGACCGGCTGAAAGCAGTATGCTCCGTTATCATCGGTTTTTTGTCTGTTTTGTGTCTTGTTTTCATCTGTTCGGGGACGGCTTATACAGCCATTTTCGCAACAGGGCTTGTTTTATTTCTGTTGCTCGGTTTGGTCGGCAGCGGTGTTTTTTATGTTTCTATGCGTATGATGAAAACGGACAAGTACTTAGCGAGATCTGTAGGGATTTCCTATGCGTTGGGTATCCTGCTCCAGTTTGCAAACAACAACCTTGTCCGTTCGGATACGGTGCAAGCGGTTGTTTTGTCTGTATTTTTACTGTTGCTTGTCTTGTTGCTGATAAAAAATGAACGGGATTTCTGCAAACAGGACGAAGCGCAAGCCGATGCTCCGGAAAAGGATGAAAAGGATAACAAAAATGAAATCGTAAAAGGAACAACCGTCGGTGCGCTTCTGATTCTGCTTGTGGTGCTGATGACCTGTATTTTCAGTACCCTTGACAACGTGGTGACACTTGTTCACGCAAACGGAGGAATGGATATCGGGCAAGGGCCGAGAATTCTGCTGGCGCTAAGTGGGCTTTCGGCAGGCTTCGTATTTGACATAAAGAATCGAAAATACATGGGAATCATTATATACTGCGTGATGGTGATGTCTACCATTTGCATCGCCGTGCTGGAATTCGCCGGTCCGTTTTTGGTGGGGCTGATCGTATTTTATCTCTCGGCAGGCTTCTTCGCCGTGTTCTTCACCTCCGGCTTTATGGAAATTGCCCGCCATATGAAAACGCCTGAGTTATGGGCAGGTATGGGACGGGCGGTCAATAACATTACTGCCGCAGCCATTGCCAATCCCGTTTTAGCCCTGCTGTCCTCAGACAGCAATCTTACCGTCATTGTCCTTGTGCTGGTTTTGTTTGTAGCGGTCAGCGTTGTGGCGGTCATATATACTTTTCAAAAGAAAACTTTTATGGAGCAACTCATCACAACCGCAGCCGAAGTAATGGACGAAAAAGAGAAGCTGCGCAGATTCTCGGAGGCATTCTCCTTCACGGACAGAGAAGCCGAGGTGTTTGCCTGCCTTGTCGGTACAGAGGACAGTATTCAAGTGATTGCGGAAAGCCTGTATGTTTCCAGACGGACTTTGGAACGGTATATATCCGCTATCTATGAAAAGACCGGAGTGAAATCCCGCATTGGGCTTCTGAATCTTTACAACAAATGATTTTTTTACATTGACGCTCATCGAGCCGCCTTTCTTAAACGGAAGGCGTTTTTTAATGCCGATTTGGAGAAAAAACCGCCTTTTTGCCCTGAATTTTCAAAATGGCGGAACTCCGCCACCCCTATTTTAACAGATTGGCGGAGTTCCCTTATATACTTTTAACCCTCCGACTCTTACAATTATTACAGCATTTGTAGAAACATGTGCAGCGCATCGGGAAAGGAGGCTGAATCGTGAACACCACCCAAAGGACGCTCCCTTACGTCCGGCAGTATGTCGTCGTAGCCATATACGAAGTGCTGGAACAGTATGGCGTCTCATATGAAAAAACGGATTCATCAACGGTAATTTCCGAAATACCGGTATATGGAAACAAAAGCGTCTTTTCTATTTCCGTAAGCGAACAGACGGATGGAACACAGTTGCTTGTCACAATGATGCGCCCATATACAGGCTTGTCCGATGACGGAATAGAAAGAGCAATTACTGCTGTTGCAGACCAGATAGCTCAGTATCTGGAAAACGAAACAGTATTGGCGAAG